>FWPV01000161.1_pt1 | contig 237233 bp, 218 predicted proteins | sample 2228371 | NCBI WGS metagenome assembly FWPV01 (sample SAMEA103939776, study PRJEB20133) | metagenome
ATTCCCACGATAAATAAACGGCTCGCAGCACTCAGCTCCTCCAAGAATGCCCAGCTTGTAAATCCTCTATCCATGATGGCTAGAGCATTCTCCGGTATCATCCCTATCACGGATTCTCGAAATGATATATCATGCCGCTGCCCCAAATGAATCACACTGTCACTGATCATATTCTCTGTGACACTGAAGCCACTCAACTGTTTTCCGTCCTGATGGTATCCGTGAGTTCCCTGAAAATCTGCTGAAATATCTGGGTATTCCGAGTTTTATTGGCTTTGGAAAAGGTGGAAATGGCTACCGGAATACCGCCATGATGCAGCCGTGATATTCTCACTAATTACTGACTTTTTTAGGGCAGAATATCACAGTTCTGTCCCTTTTTCTATCCCTCTTAACTAACTTTCAACACTTCTGGTTCTTGATATGTGGTGGGAAAATAAGCGGATAACCATTCATGTAGCACTGATTGAGGAATTAAGAAAACGTGGTTATGAGCTCAGAAACATAATTACAGCGGTTTCCGCGACGATATGGGACAATTTTTGCAGTATGAGGATGTGCCATGACCACCTACGCTGTAGACCTTAGAGAACGAGTGGTTCGCGCCTATGAACAAGGAAAGGGCGCGATTCGCCAACTGGCTCGCTGTTATGACGTTAGCCAGAACACCGTGCACCCAGGGCTGAACCGCAAGCGCCGCACTGGGGTCGTCACGCCGTTGCCAGCGGCCATGCGGCAAAATCAGCCCATTGGTCGGGTTTGAAGACCGCCTAGACGGAATGGTGCAGGCTCATCCCGACTACACCGTGGCACCATACTGTGAGACATGGTTGGAGCATCAAAGGGTAGCGGTGGCAGAGAGGACGATGTGTCGATGGCTCCAACAACGGGAGTTGACCCTCAAAAAAAACACGTTGCAGTCAACAAGCCCAGAGATAGGACATCAAGCCTTTGTATCGCGGCACGCGGGTGAATGTTATCGGAGCTATCTGTACCTCGAAAGTTCTGGCGCTCAAAGCCCTAGATCGTTCCCTGACGGGTGAGCTGTTTAAAGAATTCTTGCAAGAAGACCTAGGGCCTCAGTTGTGGCCAGGAGCCGTCATGGATAATCTGCCCGCCCACAACGTTCAAGGGGTGCCAGAAATTCTGGGTCGAGTGGGTGGCAAACCTTTATATTTATCCCCCTATTCCCCAGAATTCAATCCAATTGAGCATTGGTGGTGGGAGTTAACGGCAGTTTGCCCCCAAAACCAAAGAAACCCTAGTTAAACTGTTACACTTGGGCAGCCTGTTGTCTTCTTCTAAGACGTTGAGGAACTCCTTTGCTCACTGCTGCTACTGTGCCAGTTAGTTATGCAAACCGCTGTAAATCCTTCGTGAGGATTTGCAAACATTCACCAACCTGCCTCAAAGCAACAGATTAGGATGAAAGGTAGTGCCCAGCGTCTCGTTACGTTATGAATACTGCCGAGCTCCTTGTCAAATGCCTCGAAAACGAAGGCGTGAAATACATTTTTGGCCTTCCGGGCGAAGAAAACCTCGATGTTTTGCAAGCCTTACGCCACTCCAGCATTCAATTTATCACCACCCGCCACGAACAGGGGGCGGCCTTTATGGCCGATGTCTATGGTCGGTTAACAGGGCAACCGGGGGTGTGCCTTTCCACCTTAGGCCCCGGCGCCACTAACTTAATGACCGGTGTTGCCGATGCCAACCTTGATGGCGCCCCCTTGGTGGCCATTACCGGACAGGTGGGCACGGATCGCATGCACATTGAGTCCCATCAATACCTTGATCTGGTGGCTATGTTTAGCCCCGTTACCAAGTGGAATGCCCAAATTGTCCGCCCCAGCATTACCCCAGAAATTGTCCGCAAAGCCTTCAAGATTGCCCAAAACGAAAAGCCGGGGGCTGTACATATTGATTTGCCAGAAAATATTGCCGCTATGCCAGTCGAGGGCTATCCCCTCAAACCTCAACCCGCCGAGAAAACCTATGCCTCATTTCAGAGTATTCTCAAAGCGGCAGAACTCATCAGCCAAGCAGACAACCCATTAATCCTTGTGGGCAATGGTGCCATCCGCGCCCATGCTGCCCCTGCCTTGACCCACTTTGCCGAAAAACTCAATATTCCGGTGGCCAATACGTTTATGGGCAAAGGGGTGATTCCCTACCAGCATTCCCTTGCCCTGTGGACGGTGGGGTTGCAACAGCGAGACTACATCAGTTGCGGCTTTGACCATGCGGATTTAATTATTGCTGTGGGCTACGACCTCATTGAATACTCGCCCAAAAGCTGGAATCCCGATGGCCGCCTGCCCATCATCCACATTGCCGCCACCCATGCCGAAATTGACAGCAGCTATATTCCCGTTGTTGAAGTTGTCGGTGATATTTCCGACTCCCTTTACGAAATTCTCAAGCGTGCTGATCGTCAAGATAAGGCTCCTCCCTATGCTCTGCAACTACGGCAAGATATCGTGGCCGACTACTGCCAGTATGCCCAAGATGAGAGCTTTCCCATTAAGCCCCAAAAACTGATCTATGACTTGCGGCAAGTGATGGGGCCAAACGACATTGTTATCTCCGATGTGGGTGCCCACAAAATGTGGATTGCTCGCCATTACCACTGCGATCGCCCCAATACCTGCCTGATCTCCAATGGCTTTGCCGCAATGGGCATTGCGGTGCCGGGGGCGATGGCCGCCAAGCTGGTGCACCCGAATCGCCATGTGGTGGCCGTTACAGGGGATGGTGGCTTCATGATGAACTTCCAAGAGCTGGAAACTGCGCTGCGGATGCAAACCAACTTCACCACCATTATTTTTAATGATGGCGGCTATGGCCTCATTGAGTGGAAACAACACCGCTACTTTGGCGAGTCAGCCTACGTCCACTTTGGCAATCCCGACTTTGTGAAACTGGCAGAAAGTATGGGTCTCAAGGGGTATCGGGTTGAAGCCACTGCCGACTTTATCCCAATTTTGAAAACTGCCCTAGAGCAGCCTGTACCCACGATCATCGATGTTGCAGTGGACTACAGCGAAAACCTCCGCTTTAACCAACGGCTGGGGGAACTCAGTTGCGAACTCTAGAACACTCAGAGTCGCCGAATTGCGTCAATAAGAACCTCTGGTGGTTGTACCCCTTCCCACCGTTGCACTTCCTTACCGCGGTAAAATAGCAGCAGGGTTGGTAACGACCGCACCCGGTACTGGCTGGCTAGTTGTGGGTAGCGTTCCGAGTCAATTTTCACGACTTCGACCTGTTGTTTCAACGTTTTTTTAACTTGATCAAGAATAGGTGCCATCATGCGGCAGGGGCCACACCAGTCCGCATAAAAATCAACAAGAAGGGGCTGGGGCGTTTGGGAGAGCAGTTCGTTGAAACTGCTGAATTGTCGGGTGGTGGCCATAACTACTGTCCCTCAAAGGAGTTCTACTCCTATGTTAGGTCGCAAGTTCTTGGCAGGGAGGTGATAGGTTGTCAGGTACCCCAAGCTTTTAAGAAATGTGAATCTATGGTTGTGCGGGTTCCATGCTGTTGGCTTTGATTCCTTTGGTGGCAGCCAGTTTGGCAACTTCTTGATCAATGAAAAATAAGCCCTGTCCCTCCGTCCCAATCAGAGCCATTTTGTCGAGAATACTCTTAAAGAGAAATTCTTCTTGATGCTGCTCGGCAACATACCACTGCAAAAACTGAAGGGTAGCGTAATCCGGTTCAGTGTTTGCTAGGTGAACTAAATCATTGATTTTGTGCGTTACAAACTGCTCATGGGCGTAAATTTTTTCAAACATGGCTTGTAACGAATCAAAGTGATGGGGTGGTGCTTCCATGCCGCTGATGATGGCAAGCGCACCCGTTTCATGCAGGTAATTGAGCAGTCGCCGCATGTGTGTCATTTCTTCGTCGGCGTGCTGGCTTAAAAATTGGGCGCACCCATCTAAGGACTTGTGGGCACACCAAGAACTCATTTGCAAGTAGAGGTGGGAGGAGTAAATTTCTAGGTTGATTTGCTCATTGAGGCGATCAATCATGGCAGGGGTGAGCATAGGTTCAATCTCCGTAGCAACGAAAAAACTTCCTGATAGTCCCCCGCCTTTGAGCACTGTTGGGGAACAACTCCTCATTCCCACGGCTCAGGATTACCATGAATTGGATAATAGGCCACTCAGCCTCACCCCCATTATAGTCAACGGTGTTGTGGTCGCTCTATTTTGTGGCAGTCCTTGCTAACTTTGGTCGATAATGAAGCGTGGGAAGAGGGACGGTGCATGGCTTGGCAACATCACTGGTTACGCGGCGGGTTCCTGAGCATCACAGTGCTGACAAGCCTGTGGTTGACACCGGTTAAAGCAGAAGTGCAGGAGGCTGTTGAAAGCCTTGATGCTGATTTTAGTGCCCTACCTAGGGGCGATCGCCTTGCCCAAGCTGCTCCATCCTTACCTCCGGCTCAAGGCTCGGCAATTGATTTACTGCCGCCAGCGCCTGAATCTGTGCCGACGCCGTCAGAGCCTGTCTCTGAAGACTCCCCTGTCCCATTGCCCTCTGTAGAAGCGGTGGATGGAGAACCCGCACCTTCCCCTACGGAGCAAGGGGAGTTGGAGGTTTCTGAAGCCGACGCCATACCGGAAATGAGTGCAGCAGATGTGGCGCGGGAGCAGCGCCTCGCTTTGTTAATGGAGGGCGATCGCCATTTCCAAGCGGGGGACTTGACCCTTGCCCAAACGTACTATCAAAAAGCCAAAGCAGAGACCAATTTACCACCCCCCCGCCTGACTCCGCCGGCCGTGCTTGAAATTAACCAACTGCCCCCCGCCGCTCAGGTCTATTGGCGGGAAGTTCAAGGGGGAACACAACTCTACAGTGCCCAACTGGTACCACTACGCCTGCTGGTGGAGCAGTTTCCAGAATTTATTCCGGGGCATATTAAATTTGCTGAATTTTTGTTTCAGCAAGGCTCAGTCCGAGAAGCCCACGCCCGACTGGAGCAAGCCAGTAGCCTCTACCCCGATCAACCGGATTTACAGCGTGCCCTTGTCACCTCCTACGATCGCCAAAAACAATGGCTAGAAGCAGCCCTAGCGGCTCGTCGCTTTGCCATCCTGAACCCAAACCACCCGGCCACGCCTGAGTTTGAGCAACTGGCGGCTGAACGGATGCAACGCTTTCGCCGTCAAGTACAGGGTCAACTGCGCGAAAGCATGATTGTGGGTGCCTTAACGGGGCTCGTGGGGGTGGCGATTACCGGTAACCCTCTGCTCTCGCTGGACTCGATTCAAATGATGGCCTTGGTGATGCAAGGGGAAACGGCCATTGGTGCTTCTGCGGCGCGGCAAATTAGCCGTCGCCTCAAGCTGTTAGAGGATGAGGAGGTACAAGCTTACGTCAACGAGGTGGGGCAAAAACTAGCTAGGGTGGCGGGTCGTAATGAATTTGAGTACGAGTTTTTCATTATCAACGACGACAGCCTGAACGCTTTTGCCTTACCCGGGGGCAAAATTTTCATTCACGCGGGCGCTATCCTGAAAGCGAATACCGAAGCAGAACTGGCGGGGCTGCTGGCTCACGAAATTGCCCATGCCGTTTTGTCCCATGGGTTTCGCCTAGTTACCCAAGGCACCGCTACGGCGAACCTTACTCGCCTACTGCCCTTGGGAGGCTACGTGACGGGGCTGGTCGTCACCAGCTACAGCCGTGAGATGGAGCGGGAAGCCGATATTTTAGGGACGCGCATTCTGGCTCGCGCTGGCTATGCCGCGGATGGCTTGCTGAACTTGATGCACACGCTGCAAAAAGAGTATCGCAATCAAGAACCAGCCATGCCTTGGTTTTCCACCCACCCCCCCACTGCGGAGCGGATTCGCTATATTCGCGGTCTGATGCGAGAGCAGCGCTATACGCCCTTTGCTTTTGAAGGGGTTGAACGTCATCAGCGCATTCAAGCCCATTTACGCAGCCTTCTGGAGCCAGCCAACCCCAAAAAGCCGCCACAGCAAGCGGCTACTGAGTCACTCCCCACGCCATCCTCGGCACGGTAAACTGAGAGGAGTAACCAAACTATTTTTTTGTCGAATAAGATAACAACATCTCACGCTCCTAAAATATTTTGACCTTTTTTCCCCTGCTGCTATGGATGCTTCGGCCAATCGTCCCGACACCTACGTTCCGCATCTGCAGTCCCCCACGCGCTCTTCGGGAGAGTTACCACGAGGATTTATCCGGCCCACAGAGTTGATTCTTGCTGCACCCACGCCGCGCTTGCTCTTTCACTCGATCTACATGCAGCGCTCGATTGTTTTGGATCAGTTACCGGTATGGCGCATTGGTCGCAGTAAAGATTGTGATATTGTCATACCGGATCGTTGGTGCTCCCGTCACCACATTTCTATTGAACGCCAACCGGATCATCGCTATCGCCTCACAGATCTCAAGAGCATGAACGGTACCTTTATTGGCAATACCCGCTTGCAGCAGCCTTACGTTCTCAAGCATGGCGATCGCATTGCCATTGGTGAGTCGGAGTTGGAATACGTGGATTTGCGGGATGTCCCAAGCTCCCATCCCTATACCGATCACTCCCCTGAAACCTACGGCCAAGCAACGGTGTTAATGACCCATTCCTCGCGCACGCAGGGGGAAATGTGGCGCGAACTGTTAAATTCCCAGGGGATTTCCACCATTTGGGCGACGTCTCACTTTGAGCTGGAAAAAATTATTGCCCATGTGGAGTCGTTGAATTGCAAGGTGAGTCTGCTGTTACTGGATTTGGGGACGCCGAAAACCAATCCCTACGATTTTTGTCGTCAATACCGCCGCTCATACCCTAACATGCAGGTGATTTTACTCAGTGGTATGCGGACGCAGGTTCACGAGTCGGAGTGCAAGTGGGCGGTTAACCAAGGGGCAATGGCTTTGTTGGCGGGGTTGCCACGGGAAAATATGTTTGCTGACCTCACCAGTATTACAGAACGCTTGCAAACCATGGCCAAAGCTATCGACTGGCCTTACCTCAATGCTGAAGCTTTAACCAGTACCCTTTTGAAACTGCAAGATCAAGTGGACACTGAGATGTCGGGTCTGGTGCTCTGAGGCTGCACAGGGTAAGCAGCAGTGCTAAAGTCAGTAAAAGTGGTGTTTTCGGCAATAACAAACATTGGCTGTTACCGGTTTACCAATTAGTGCCTTGGATAAGTCGCTGGTACGTCTGGAGTGGCCGCGTCTGTGTCAGCAGTTGGCAACGTTTGCGGCGACAAAGCGGGGCATGCGGCACTTACAGACAGGGGATATTCTCGGGGGCACCCAAGCGGCAAGTGAGGTGCTCTTGGCTCAAACAACGGAGGTCATTGACCTTGAAACAACGCAGCAAACGCCGCTTGATTTTAGCTTGGTGACGGATATTGAGCCGTTGTTGGAACGGCTGCAACACCAAGGCTGCTTACAGGGGAAGGAATTGTTGGCGATCGCCCACGTTTTAGGAACGGCTCGCCAGCACCGCCGCCAAATTGATGCGCACCCGGTTCTGACGGAACTCAATCAACTGGTGAGTGGTCTGCGCACCTATCCCGAGGTAACTCAGGACATTCACCGCTGCATTACTGATCAAGGGGAGGTGAGCGATCGCGCCAGCCCAGAATTGGCGTCCATTCGCCAACAACAGCGACAGACGCGCGCCGCCTTGCACACCCTGCTCCAACAGATTTTGCAACGTCGTGCCCCTGCCCTGCAGGATACCCTGATTACCCAGCGGCGCGATCGCCATGTCTTGGCCGTCAAAGCCAGCCATAAAGACCAGATCCCCGGCATTGTTCACGATCTGTCGGCCAGTGGTGCCACGCTCTACATCGAGCCGCAGGAAACAATTGAGCTGCAAAACCGCCTCCAGCAGTTGCGGCATCAGGAGCTAGAAGCAGAGCGAGCCATTTGCCAAGCCCTCTCGGATCAGTTGGCGCGAATCACCGACGATCTGTGGTACGTGCTGGAGGTGCTGACAACGTTGGATATGGCGGTGGCACGGGCGCGCTACAGTCTTTGGTTGCAGGGCAACCCGCCAGAGTTTTGTGCCCCCGGTTCGCTACGGTTGCAACAACTGCGGCATCCCTTACTGGTTTGGCAGCAGCAGCATGAGCAGGGGCAAACCGTTGTGCCCATTGATGTTGAAATTGCACCGCCCATTGCCGTGGTGACACTCACAGGACCGAATACTGGCGGCAAAACCGCTACCCTGAAAACCATCGGTCTGGCTGCCCTGATGGCAAAAGCTGGGTTGTATGTCCCTGCCGCCGCTACCCCTCAACTGCCGTGGTTTAGTGGCGTTTGGGCCGATATTGGCGATGAGCAGTCCCTGACCCAAAACCTGTCCACCTTTTCCAGTCACATTTGCAATATCCGCGATATTCTCATTGAGCTAGAAATGGCAGGGGGAGCCACCCTTGTCCTCTTGGATGAAGTGGGGGTGGGCACCGATCCCAGCGAAGGCGCAGCGTTGGCGATCGCCCTGCTGCGGCACTTGGCAGAACACGCCACCCTCACCCTCGCGACCACTCACTATGGCGAACTCAAAACCCTAAAGTACCAAGACCCCCGCTTTGAAAATGCCTCGGTCGAATTTGATGAAGAGACCCTTGCCCCCACCTACCGGCTGCTGTGGGGCATTCCGGGGCAGTCCAATGCGTTGGCGATCGCTCACCGTTTGGGATTGCCCGGGAGCATCATTGACGGTGCCAAAACCCTCTTAGAGGGCGCCGACGGCTCGATCAATCAGATGATTGCAGAACTGGTGGAGCAACGCCAAGAACACGCCGCCAAAATCACTGCCGTCACCAACCTGCTGCGGGAGACTGAACAACTGCATCAAGAAGTTGAGCGCAAAGCCAAGGAGTTGCGGCAGCGGGAGCAACAGTTGCGCCAGCACCAAGAAGAACAAGTGCGCGCCAGTATTACCACCGCCCAACGCGAAATTGCCAACGTCATTGCCCAACTGCAACAGGCCGCCAGCCCCGAACAGGTGAAGCAGGCGCAAACAGCCCTAGCGGAAATTGCCAAAACCCATCTGCCGCCGCCCCCTGCCCCCGGGTTCATCCCCCAACCGGGCGATCGCGTCCGCTTGCCCCAGTGGCAGCAGGTGGGTGAAGTCCTCAGCGTTAGCCAACAGGGCGATATTGTGGTGCAACTGGGACAACTCAAGCTAGCCGTGCCCCCCCATGCCATTGAATCCCTCAAGGGCGAACCCGTCAAACTCCCTGCTAAACCCAAAGCCGTGAGTGTAAGTGCCCCGGCAACGGCTAATGCCCCCAACGTTCGTACCGAATCGCGCACCCTCGACCTGCGGGGCAAACGCCTGCGGGAGGCTGAACCACTCCTAGAGGAATTTTTGAACCAGCACCAAGGAACCGTATGGATCATCCATGGTCATGGCACCGGTGCCCTGCGGCAATTTGTCCATGAGTTTTTGTCCCACCACCCCAGTGTGCAACACTACGAACTGGCAGCTCCCGAAGACGGCGGGCGGGGTGTTACGGTTGTGCAGCTATAGGAGTAAGAGGGAGTGATGCAGCACCGCATTTGCGAAATTGTTCGCCACGGCCAAGTCGGTAGCACGGTGACCGTTAAAGGGTGGGTGCGTACCAAGCGGGAGCTTAAGGAGTGCACGTTTGTGAACGTCAACGACGGCTCCCTGCTGGCGGGATTGCAGGTAGTCATCCCCCACACCCTGCCGGACTACGCCGACCTCATTAAAGGGTTAACCACGGGGGCGGCAGCGGAATTTAGCGGTGAACTGGTGGCCTCACCGGGCAAAAACCAACGAGTTGAACTCCACGCCAGCCACATTCACCTCTGGGGCACAGCTGATCCGGAAACCTATCCCCTGCAAAAGAAACGCCATAGCTTCGAGTTCTTGCGCACAATTGGTCATCTGCGTCCCCGTACCAACACCATTGGCGCTGTTATGCGGGTGCGGAACGCCTGCGCCACCGCTATCCATCAATTTTTCCAAGAGCGGGGCTTCCTGTGGGTGCACACTCCCATCATTACCGCCAGTGACTGCGAAGGCGCTGGTGAACTCTTCACGGTCACCAGCCTCAACCTTGCCGATCCCCCCAAAACCGCTAGTGGGGAAGTGGACTTTAGCCAAGACTTTTTTGGTCGCCGCGCCTACCTGACAGTGAGCGGCCAACTGGAAGCCGAAATTATGGCCACAGCCTTTAGCAATGTCTATACGTTTGGCCCGACGTTCCGGGCAGAAAATTCCAACACCTCCCGCCACTTGGCAGAGTTTTGGATGGTGGAACCGGAGATGGCCTTCTGTGATTTGCAAGGGGATATGGACTTAGCAGAAGCCTTTTTGCAATTTGTGTTTCGCTATGTGCTGGAGCACTGCCCGGAAGACATGGCTTTCTTTCAGGAGCGGATTGATGCCACCGTCATGGCCACCGCTGAACAAATGGCCAACCAACCCTTTGCCCGCCTGAGTTATACCGAAGCCATCCAAGCCCTTGAAAAGAGTGGTCGCTCGTTTGAGTTTCCAGTGGAATGGGGACTGGATTTGCAATCGGAGCACGAGCGCTACCTTGCCCAAGAGTACTGTGGCCGTCCGGTGATTGTCTATGACTATCCCGCCGCCATCAAAGCCTTTTACATGCGCTTAAATGAGGATGGCAAAACGGTGGCGGCGATGGATGTCCTTGCCCCCAAAATTGGCGAAATTATTGGCGGGTCGCAGCGGGAGGAGCGTTACGATGTGCTGCAAACCCGCATTCGGGCGCAGGGGCTCGATCCAGCTCCCTACTGGTGGTACTTAGACCTGCGCCGCTTTGGTAGTGTTCCCCATGCAGGCTTTGGCCTTGGCTTTGAGCGCTTAGTGCAGTTTATGACCGGCATGGATAACATCCGCGATGTCATTCCCTTCCCGCGCACACCCGGCAATGCTGAATTTTAGGACGGTCTGCCAATGACCCCAGAATTTTGGCAAACGGTCTGCCAAACGTGTGAACAAGTGAGCACGGTTGTGGCACCGCGTCTGCTGGCATGGGCGGGTCAGTCTTTAACCGAGCGTAAGGCTGACGGCAGCTTAGTGACCCGTGCGGATCTCTGGGCTGATCAAAAAATTTGCGACCTACTGCAGCGAGTGTTTCCGGATCACGCTTATTTAACAGAGGAAGGGAACCACATCTATGAGGAAGAGGAGTGGTGCTGGATCATTGACCCCATTGATGGCACGACCAACTATAGCCATGGCTTGCCCATCTGGTGTATCGCCTTAAGTCTGCTGTATCAGGGCACGCCCGTCTTTGGCTACATCCATGTGCCGCCCCTCGGTCAAACTTTCCACGGTTTTTACCATGCCCCGGGTCATGTCAATGGTGCATTTTTGAATCAGCAGCCCATCCGGGTACAGGTGGCAGAACCCAACCAGCATCAGTTTTTTAGCCTGTGTGCCCGCAGTACCGATGTTCTGAAGCGCTCGTTCCCCTGCAAAATTCGCATGCTGGGATCTGCTAGTTACAACCTGTTAACCGTGGCTGCCGGCTATACCCTTGGTGCTGTGGAGCGTACCCCCCATGTCTGGGATATTGCTCCCGCTTGGCCAATCCTGCAGGCGGCAGGGGTCCACTGGCAATGGCTGAATGCCCCGCAGCTAGGACAGAAGCCCTTCCCGCTGACTGCCCATGAAGATATTAGTCCCTTGACGTTTCACACCCTTGTGAGTGCCAATGCTCACCTCGGGCAGTTTTTTGCTGCCTATATTTCCTCTAGCGCCGGATCTCTCGCTGAGCGCACTCCGCCTTAACAGTTAAAAGTAGAAACTCTCATCGTTAAGTTTAAATTCCGCTGGTATGGGTAGGGGTTGGCGTAAGCAATGGCGCAGGTACATCAGTTGCCGTCCCAAGTAGTTGTGCCCTTTGCCGTCTTGGCCGCGACCCCAATAGCTATCCACTGGGGAATCTTCGACCAGCTCTTCATTGCCAGTTGCCAACAATAATTGACGTAATTCAGGGTGGGTGGTGAACTTGGCCACCAGGGCTCGCCACATCACCTGTTGTTTCACCTCTTCCCAGTCTGGGCGCACGGGGTAAGCGGGATTACGTCCCAAGGCAGCGGCAGCTTGGGGGGTGGGTGCCTGACGGATGGCGTGGCCAATGGCATCGTAGGCGGTTCCTAAAAACTTATGGGCTTGGTAGTAGTGCTCTGCGGTGGGCCAATAGTAATGGTCAAGCCAGAAGCCGTGGCTCGAGAAGTTGGAAAAGTCACCGTAGGGATCATTGACACGGTAAAAGTAAATCGTCATCGTGGCCAAACATTGCGATCGCACACTTTCAATAATGCGGCTAAAGCTGACCGGAACGGCAGACCGGTTGAGGATTGAGGATCAAGGCTTTTGTTGGGCACCAAGGTAATGATGCGCACTCCAGCACCGGTTGCGAAGCGATTAAGCTAAATGTGTTTTGTGTCAACGGAGGCTAGCGGGATGAAAGTTGCGGTTTTTAGTGCCAAATCTTATGATCGCCAGTTTTTGGAGGCCACCAATGCGGCGCAGGATCATCCCCACCAGTTTAGCTACTACGATGTTCTCCTAAAACCAGAAACTGCCTCGCTGGCGCAAGGGCATGAGGCGGTGTGTGTATTTGTCAATGACGATGTGGGGGCAGCCACGCTGCAACAACTGGCAGACTTGCAGGTGCGGTTAGTGACACTGCGCTGTACCGGATTTAACAATGTGGACTTAAAAGCGGCTGCCGAGTTGGGCATTACCGTGACCCGCGTCAGCGACTATTCTCCCTATTCCGTGGCGGAGCATACGGTGGGGTTAATCCTTATGCTCAACCGTAAGTTACACCGCGCCTACAATCGGGTTCGCGATGACAATTTTGCCCTCGATGGTCTGATGGGCTTCGATTTGCACGGCTGCACGGTGGGGATTATTGGCACGGGTCGCATTGGTCGTATTGTCGGTCAGATTATGGCTGGGTTTGGCTGTCGCCTCTACTGTTATGATCCCTATCCCAATGAGGCATTCGGGGCGATCGCCACCTATGCTTCCCTCGAAACCGTCCTTCAGCAGAGCGACATTATCACCCTCCACTGCCCCCTGACCGAAAGTAACTGGCACCTGATCAACCGCGACGCGATCGCCCAGATGAAACGCGGCGTGATGCTGATTAACACCAGCCGTGGCAAGCTCGTGGATACCAAAGCTGTGATTGAGGGCATCAAATCAGGCCAAATTGGCTACCTTGGCATTGATGTGTACGAAGAAGAAGATTCCCTCTTTTTTCAAGATTTATCGGATACCGTTATTCAAGACGACACGTTTCAACTGTTGCAGTCGTTTCCTAACGTGGTGATTACCGCCCACCAAGCCTTCTTCACCCGCAATGCCCTGCAGGATATTGCCAACACTACCCTTGAAAACCTCACCCATTTTGAGCAGGGGCTACCCCTTGCCCACGAGGTGAAGTATACACCAGAACTATCATAGTCAAGGAAAGGAGTTGCTGCCTCTCTTCCTTCTCTTGGCGTGAGTGTTCTAAAATGCTGGTTCATTGCACCCAGCCCCATTGTCCTTACGAGGGGTCAATTGCTGCTGCAAAAGTCTAAGTAGGGCAAAGGATTGTGGGGAATGAGCTAGGGGAGTGGATCAAAGAATCAAATAAACAGTGGAGCTTAGGTCTATGAGTTTAGTCATTCCCGATGAGTTTTTGCAAACAGCACATATTACTGAAGCTGATCTAAAACTTGAAATTGCTATTTTATTGTTTCAGCAAGAAAAAATTACTTTGGGCACTGCTAGTCAGTTTGCAGGAATGAGTCAACTCGAGTTTCAACGCATTTTAGGTGACCGTAAAATTCCTAAAAATTCCTATTCATTACGGCGTTGAAGACTTCCAGCAAGACCTCAGAACTCTAGAGGTGACATCCTCCCAACGCTGACCTTACAGGTGGGGACGCGCTACGCGAGCAGCGCGGGCTTCCCAACCTCGCGATTGGGTATTCCTGCCCCACGCCACTTACCTAGGTCAGGGTTCCCCGGCAGAACGACTTGGCAGGCGGTTTCCTTCCCCCAGAGTCCCTGGGTACTGACTGGTTCCAATCCACGATGCAAAATCACCTGTGCTGAGGCATGGTCACGATGCGTCCGATACCCGCACTCAGGACAATGATGCTCTCTGACTTCCAATCCTTTGCTCACCGTAGCAGGGCAACGAGGGCATTCTTGACTGGAGCCATCAGGATTGACCTTAGCAAAGTACACTCCACGCTTCCAGCACACCCATTGAAGCACAGACAAGAACTGTCCAAATGCAGCATCCAAACAGTCTTTTCCCAGCATCCCCCGCACCAACCCTTTGGCGTTGAGGTCTTCTGCAAAAATGGTTTGCGCTTGGTCACACAGGTTATGCGCCGTCTTCAGGTGAAAATCCTTGCGACGGTTGGCAATGCGATGGTGCATCCTAGCTACTTTCGTCTGGGCTTTCTCCCAGTTGCGAGACCCCTTCTGTTTTCGCGCCGCTCTGCGTTGCAGCAATTTAAGCTTGCGTTGCTCCGACTTGAAAAACTTAGGACGCTCTGCAACGTAGTCATCCGAAGTGGTCAAAAATCGTTCCAATCCAAGGTCAATCCCAATCGCCCGCCCATGAAACGGAACATCGGGAATCGATACGTCCGATTCGAGGGTGACGACGACATACCATTGCGTTCCGCGCACCTTGGACAGCACCCGCACCTGCTTCACCTTAAATCCATCAGGGATAGGGCGATGCAGGTTGATAGGCACTTCCCCTATCTTTGGCAACTTGATAACGTTACCGTTGATGGGGTTGTCCTTGAACTGGGGAAACATAAAGGATTTGAATTGACCCCGTTTCTTGAAACGCGGGAATCCATACCCACGCTTCTGAAAAACATCCCAAGTATCGTGCAATCTACGAATCGTCGTTTGCAAAACTTGAGAATGCACCTTACCCAAATGCGGGAATTGCTTCTTAGCCTTGGGTAGGTTGTTCTGCTGACGGTAGTAAGACGGGAATGGCTCATCGGCAGGGATGATGTATTCCTTTTCCAACGAACAGCGGTCTATCGGACACTTACGAGAAGCAATCCAATCTTTGAGTTCGCGCAAAGCATAGTTATAGACACTTCTGCACGTCTCAAGCCACTCCAACAGTTCAGCCTGTTGCGTGGCATTTGGATAGATGCGGTAAGTGTAGTTCATAGTCAGCATGGCCACATCTTACCGCAACTAGGGTGCGGCGGTAATTGCTTGCTGCTTTGCGCGGCTTTCAGCCTATGGGGGTATCGTTGGCGCAGCCTGCGCGGAGCGCATACCCCACTCAGCAAGCGGCGAGACTCCATGTATCCCGACGCTGACCCTATGGGTCGCCGGACTTATGTTCTCGCTCTCTTAGAAGTTAAAACCTAATCTGTCCTTGATCAAGAATAGGTCAACATGTTAAAAGCTGACCTCGATCTGGGTGAAGCGGAGGCGATCGCCCTCGCTCTCGAATTAAACGCCGATCGTCTCCTGATGGATGAACGCTTGGGGAGAGCGGCTGCAATACGAGCAGGGCTACAAGTGACGGGTGTTTTGGGTATTCTGATTGCGGCCAAGCGCAACAACTTAATTCCAGAAGTCAAACCATTACTTAATGCCTTAATTGAACAAGTCGGCTTCTGGATCGATGAGCGGCTGTATGCAGAAGTCTTGCAAGCAGTTAGTGAATCAGTTTAGATCAGGGGTTAACGAGTACGAGTTAGCAGGCATCCTTGCTGACTCTCCTTGAAAACCTGAGCCATTTTGAGCAGGGACTTCCCCTTGCTCACGAGGTGAAGTACACACCAGAACTATCATAGTCAAGGAAAGGGGAGTTACGTTCCTCTTCCTTCCCTTGGCGTGAGTACCCTCCAATGCTGGTTCACTGCACCCGTCCCCATTGTCCCCGCCCGCAAAATCATGTGCCGGAGTTAGATCAGCCTAACCAGCGGCGCAGTCGCATCAATCAAAAATTCTGCACCGCCTGTGGCATGCCCTTGATTCTGCGGGGACGGTACGTGGCCGAGCGGGTCTTGGGACGGGGTGGCTTTGGTGCTGCCTACCTCGCGCGGGACTTGGATACCCCCGGCTGGCGGCATTGCGTGATTAAGCAATTCTTGCCCAATGTTTCGGATCCCCAACAACTAGCCAAGGCACAGGAGCTGTTTGAGCGGGAGGCAACGGTTCTCGAAGAACTGGGACAGCACGCCCAAATTCCTGACTTGCTGGCGTTTTTTGAGGAGGAGGTTCCCAGTCAAGGGGGCACAGGGACGGAGCAGTACTTTTACCTTGTGCAGGAGTTCATTGACGGCGAAACCCTCGAAGATGAGCTGTTGCAGCAGGGGCGCTTCAGTGAAGAACAGGTGCGTCAGGTACTGCGGGAGTTGCTGCCCGTGTTGCAGTACGTCCACGAGCGCGGCTCGATCCACCGCGACATTAAGCTCTCGAACATTATGCGCCAGCACCCGAGCAAAACCAAGTTCCCCGGCCAAGGGCGCCTCTACTTGCTGGATTTTGGGGCAGTGAAGCAGGTATCCCAGTCTAGCCCCACCCCCCGCAGTACTGGCATTTACACGCCCCATTACGCCCCGCCGGAGCAGTCCCGAGGTGAACAGGTGTTCCCCAGTTCTGACCTCTACGCTTTGGCGGTAACCTGTATTGTTCTGCTGACGGGGAAAGGCCCTGATCAGTTGTTTGATGCCTACAATAACCGCTGGAACTGGCACGCCTATGCCCAAGTGAGTCCCCAGTTACGGGATATTCTAGACCGGATGCTCCAGCCCGCTCCCAGCGATCGCTTTGCTTCGGCCAAAGAGGTGGAAGCCGCTCTGAATACCCCCGTGGCAGTCCCTGCCGTATCGGTTGCCCCCCCGCAGCCCGCCCCCCCGCCAGCGAACATTGCCACGCCTGCCACAACGACCCCCCGCCCGAAGCCAGTGCGTCAGCGATCGCCCCGTCCTCCTTTACCGGCGCTGAAAATCCTCATGGCGGCAGGGTTTACTGGCTTTGAAATGACGGCCATTGGCCTGATGTTCTACGGTCTGATCAGTACTTGGGGCTTCCCCCTCTCGATGAGTGCTGGCCTGATTGGTGCTGTCTTTGCCCTGCTGGTATTTTTGCAGTATCGCCGGATTGTGGAACACTGGGAACAACTCATCATTGGCGGCCTGACGGCAGCGGCGCTTTACTTTGTGCCCGTGCTGCAAGGGGGACTAGGGCCAATACCAGCCTTATTGGTGTGCCTGTTGGCGGGCTTGGCCTGCATTGTCCTTGGGAATGTATTTTTACTGATTTACAGCATTATTGCGCGGTTTCTTTAGGAGCAGACCTATGCACTTAACGTGGCTGGAGAGTAATACATGGCGATGGCAGTTGGGTCAAACCCGCATTCTTGTGGATCCGTGGTTGGTGGGGCAGCTCACGTTTGGCAATACACCGTGGTTCTTTGCCGCCGAGCGCACCCTCCCCTGCGAGATACCAACAGATATTGATCTTATTTTGCTCTCGCAAGGGTTACCGGATCACTGCCATGAACCGACGCTGCGCCAGTGCGATCGCCGGCTGCCGGTCATTGGTTCCCCCAGTGCCGCCAAAATTGCCCAAAAACTGGGCTTTGAGACAGTAATTGCCCTGACTCCCCGCGCTACTTACACCTGGCAAGGCACCCTCACAATTCAAGCCACCCAAGGAGCAGCTATTGGCCCAACCCAACAGGAAAATGGCTATCTCCTGCGCTGGGGCGATCGCGCCCTTTATTATGAACCCCATGGTTGCCACGATCCTTGGTTAAACACCTGTGGCAGCGTTGATGTGGTCATTACCCCCCTGTTGGATGTCCGCTTGCCCTTGGTGGGTGCCCTCCTCAAAGGTGGTAAAACAGCGCTTGAACTCGCTCAGGGGTTACAGCCCCAATTTATGATCAATACCGCCGCCAATGGTTCCCTCGAGCTGCGGGGGTTGCTGCCTTCCCTCCTCTCGGTGCAAGGTTCGCTCTCAGAACTTCAGCAACAGTTTCAGGCGGCAGGGCTGAGCACACAACTGCTCGACCCGGTTCCCTACCAGCCCCTTGAGCTAAGCCCTAAGGGAGTTGAGGTCTAAATTATGCGGCGGCGACTTCAGCCTTTAGTGTTGTTTTGGCAGCAGGTTCTCATTTTTCTGCAAGATAATCAACGCTTCTTGCACTTCCTCAGCCAGATTGAGGGGATTGCAACCCGGGTGTTGGCCATTGGCATGTTGCTGGTGGTGATTGTGGCCATTGTTGACTTGGGTCGAATTTTAACCGTGGAGTTGTTTTCCCCGCCCTTTGGCCAGTTTAGTCTCGAGTTAGTGAAAATTTTTGGCTTATTTCTCAATGTTTTGGTAGCCCTAGAAATTCTGGAAAATATTACCGCCTACCTGAAAACCCACGTCTCCTCCCAGATTGTGGAACTGGTGATTGTTACCTCCCTCATTGCCATTGCCCGTAAAATCATCATTCTGGATATTGACCAGCCAGAAACGGTGGCCAAGCTCTTGGGGTTGGCGATCGCCATCTTGGCCTTATCGGCAAGCTACTGGATTGTGCGGCGGCTTAATTACCGTCGCCGACCCTAAGGATAGATGCGTTGACGGTACGCTTGAGCGGCAGAGAGGTTAGCCTCCAGCCCCTGCCAATCCTCCTGCTCAATTTGCCTGAGTAAATGATCCAGCGTGGCGCGGTAGTGGATCAGACAGTGACGCAGGGCGGCGCGGTTGTACTCTGCCATCATCCGCCCCAGTTCCGGGTTGCCGCCCCCCACCCGACTCGTATCGCGAAAACCGGAGCTGGCCAGTTGTTGGGCAAGGCTGCGAATGGGTTCATCGGCTTCTTGGGCATTGGCCAACAGCAAGGCGGCACTCACCATGACCGGTAAATGGGAGATCCAGGCCACGGCGCGATCGTGATCCGTGGGTGTTGCGTAGAGCAATTTTGCCCCTAGGTCGTGAATGATTTGGGCGACGCAATCAATCGCCGCCGCATCGGTGTGCAGCGTGGGGGTGAGGACGTAGGGAGCATTCACAAAGAGTTGGGAGCAGGCCGCTTCAATGCCAGCCTCTGCCGTACCCGCCATGGGATGCCCCCCCACATAGCGCGGCCATAGTTTTTCCAAAGCAGGGACAATCTGCTCCTTCACCGAGCCGACATCCGTCAGCACCGTCTCTTTGCTCAGGTAAGGCACAATCTCGAGGGCCACGCTGAGAATGCTGCCAATGGGGGGGCAAAGAAACACCACGTCAAGGGCAGTGAGCACTTTGGGATCAGTGCTGCCCCAGTCCACAGCCCCTTTGGCGATCGCCCGCTCACAGGTTTCAGGGCGGCGACTCACGCCAATAACGTAGTGGCCCTGTGCCCGTAGATCAAGGCCAAGGGAGCCGCCAATTAAGCCCAGACCCACAATCCCAATCCGCAGCATGAATGACCCGCTTGTCGTTGTCCTAACTATCGTGACATTTGTTGTGGTTTTTAGGGATACCCGTACTTTATTCACCTTTGGGACGCAGGGTCACCATCACCATACCTGCGAGAATGCCCCTGTTCTAGTCCAGTGTTCCGACAGCCCGACCTCGTCATACTTCTAGTACGAGTTGCCAGCCGTGGCTAAAAACTCGAGTTTGCCATCTGTGCCAGTGTTGCGCCAGTGCTAGACCCGCTTCAGGGGTGTGCAAATGATTGCGCCACAGAATGATGGCATCTTCCCGGGGGTTGTCATAGTAGTAGCGGCGGCGTCCCACCAGTTGGAATTCAAATTGCTGATATAAGTTCAACGCTGCGGTATTGCTGGCGCGGACTTCAAGGGTTGCCCACTGGCGATCGCCCCGCTGCTGTGCCAATTGCAAGAGGCGACACAGTAATATCCCTGCCAAACCCTGCCGCCGATAGTGAGGATGCACCATCAGCAACACAACGTGTAATTCATCACCAATGCCCCAGGTCACCCCGCAGCCGAGAACCTGATCAACTGTAGCCAGCACCAACAGCGTATGGTGCGGATGATCCAGTTCTTGGGCGTAGCTCTGGCGCGACCAAAAGCCCCCTAAACATAGTTGATCCAGTTCAACCACCCTATCTAAATCCTTAATGGTCAAGGGACGCAATTCTAATAGGGACATCACTGTTGCCAAAGAGGTGGAATGGTATTATCGGGGTAACGGTTTACACGAGCAATGGCTATGGCCGACGAGACCCCCACCCAACCCGCCAAAAAAGAGAAGCCGCCAGCGGTAGAAGACAAGCCCTTTGCCGAATTTGTTAACGAGGTGTTTCTACCCGCCCTAAGCCGCGCCCTAGCGGACAAGGTTGAAAACCTGAACCTGTGCCTTGAGAATACCACGGTGATTGGTGAGTGGGGCAACGGTGCCCACCAATTTCGGCTTTACTTCCTCGACGGTGACATTCAAGGCGCCAAAGCGTTTGTCTGCAGCAATCATGGCATTGCCCCGAGTACCATTGAGCCGTTTCTGGGCGATGAGCGCAAAGTTACCCTTGACCTGTTGGTCTTTGGGGTGGTGCAGCGGCTGAATGCGCAAAAATGGTTAGGAGGGAACTAGAATATGGCCTCAGCCATTCAAGTGGGCGATCGCGCCCCCGACTTTGAACTACAGGCTGCCAATGGCAAGTTGGTCAAGCTCTCAGACTTTCAGGGCAAAAAGAATGTTGTCCTCTATTTTTATCCAGCCTCCGAAACACCGGGCTGTACGATGCAAGCCTGTGCCTTTCGTGATGCCTACAGTGTGTTTCAAGAGCTAGGGGCTGAGGTCATTGGCATTAGTGGCGACTCCCTCAATAAGCAACAAGGGTTTCAAGCCCACCACCAACTGCCCTTTTTGGTGCTCAGCGATCCCGGCAACCGCGTGCGGCAGCAGTACGGCGCATCCACTCTGTTTGGCTTATTTCCGGGACGGGTTACCTACATTATCGACAAAGAGGGCATTGTTCGCTACGTGTTTGATGACATGTTCAACTTCAAGGCACACGTTGATAAAGCTCTTCAGGTGCTGAAGGACTTGGCCGTCACCGCCACCTAAAGTGATCCTCATCACTCATGAACAGTTAGGAACCTCACCGTTAGCCTTAGAGATGGCTCACAGAGTTTCTGTGACCATGCTTCTAAGGTAGAAAGAGTATTTATGACTCATGAAGGAGAACGAACCCATGCGTCGCTTCATCCCGCTGATTCCCGCACTTGGGCTGAGCCTCTTGCCGCTGACCGTGGGGGGAACCCTTGCGCAATCTGCGGCAGTCATGCCCCGTCAAAGCAGTAGTTTAGCCGCACGGTTGCGAGCAAATCTTCCCGATCGCGGTGCTCCCGGTAATCGCTTTGGCGGCGCGACCCGTGGCTCCTGTATCACTGGAAATCAGCGTTTAACAGCACTACTGCCGAACACGAACCTAGGTCAAACTGCTGTTGCTCAACCAACCTTCTTTGTGTTTGTGCCCACCAGCACTGCCCGCCAAGGGGAATTAGTGATTGTGGACAGCCAGAATCAGGAAGTCAGTACCCAAGTTGTTGACTTACCGAGCGAGCCTGGGATTCTTGCCCTACAACCCACGGTCGATCTGCAGGCGGGTGCAGACTATCGTTGGTTCTTCACGCTGCTGTGCGGTGTCGATGCTGATGATCCGTCCGGGATGGTCTCGGTGAGCGGCGTGGTGGCGCGGATTCAGCCCAGTAATGATTTGGCCAAAAAACTGACTGCCAGTAATGTGGGCGATCGCCTCAGCGCGGCGGCAGATGCGGGTCTTTGGTACGAAACCTTGGCCATTCTGGCAGATCTGCAACAGCAAACGACCACGCAAGAGATGGCTCGGAGTGAGTGGGAGGCGGTTCTGAGTGCAGTCGGTCTAGAGGCGATTGCTCAGGCTCCCCTTGTACAATAGGGGTGATGAGTTAGCGCGGTGGTTGCGGGAGTTCACCACTCCTGAGGAAAGTCCGGGCTTCCGAAAGACCAAGCTTGCTGGGTAACGCCCAGTGCGGGTGACCGCGAGGATAGTGCCACAGAAATATACCGCCGATGGAGGGAAACCTCACAGGTAAGGGTGCAACGGTGCGGTAAGAGCGCACCAGCAACATCGAGAGGTGTTGGCTCGGTAAACCCCGGCTGGAAGCAAGGCGTGCTAGCGCTAAAGGACCAGGGTTGGTCTTTTCCCCAGTCCTTGGCTAGCCAGAGCCGCTAGAGGCACTTGGTAACAAGTGTCCCAGATAGATAACCACCCTCGAACAGAACCCGGCTTACGTCTAACTCATCACCAAAACTTGAGAAACCTAGAGTAAAGTTGTTAGGGGGCGCGGCACAGGAAAAATAATGAGTAGCAGTAACACGAGTGCTGCTAGCCCCAGCCCATCACGCCAATTATCCAGTTCACTTACATCATTGAGGGCAGGTTCATCAAAGGCGGGCAGGAAAAAGAGAATCAGCGCCCACACAAACAGCCATGGTTGAACAAAAGACAAGATCAGGACAAGCAAGCGGCTCACTTGGCCAATAACAGCACCGGCGCGGTGACCATACATGGCATGAACCATATGGCCGCCATCTAATTGGCCGACTGGCATGAGGTTCAAAGCGGTCACCACCAGCCCCAAGACGCCAGCGATCGCCAAGGGATGTAAATTCAGTACACTGTCATGGCTGAGGGCATCCCCAAGAACTGCCTTGGCAATGAGGGTAAAGAGAATGGAAATGCGCGGGTTCAAGGCCTGTGGGTTTAAGGAGTATTCGTTGGCATTGGCAGGTAGCTCAACAATTTCCGACTGGTGCAGCCCCCAAATGAGCAACGGTAGCGTCACGACTAAGCCAGCCAAAGGCCCCGCGACGCTAATGTCAAACAGAGCGCGGCGGTGGGGAATCGGCGATCGCATCTGGATAAAAGCCCCCAGCGTCCCCATCGCAAACGGCAGCGGAATAAAGTAAGGCAGTGTTGCTTTCACGCGATAGAAGAGAGCCGCCGTGAAGTGCCCCAATTCGTGCACTCCCAAAATCAAGAGCAGCCCAACACTGTAGGGCAATCCCTGCCAGAGCAGGTCTGGATTCTGGCGGAGTTCGGCTGCTGTTAAGTCCGGTGCCACTAAAGCCACCCCGGCGAAGGTGGTGGTTAAAAACGTCAAGGCCAGCAGCGCCAAGCTCAACCCCGGTCGCCACAGTTGCTGTGGTTGGGGCAGGCGATCGCGGGGAATCAGGGCAAAAAAGGGCTTATTGCTCATGCCCATCTGAAACATCACCAGAAAGCGATCGCCAAAACGTTGGGCAATATTGCGCTCCACCGTTTGATACACTTGGTTGGCTTCACCGCGCATTTGGCCGCGGCAAATCACTGCTTGGGGTCGATACTCAATTTGCTGTAAATAATAAATGCCCCAAGGAAAACAACTTTGTAGTTGTGCCTCCTCATCATGATTCAAGAGCTTTTTGGGCGGGTCAGTCACTGTTGTCGGCAAGCTAGGAGCCGGGGTCGCTGGTGCCAGAGCCTGTTGACCACGGCGCAGCAACACAAGGTAGAGCAGTGAACTGATCACAAATAGTAAAATTAGCCACCCTGAAGGCACTGGCCGATTACCATAGAGCGCCATCCAACCCGCCATAAAAAATGCTGGCAGCATCAGCACCAGCCACAACAGCCACCAAGGGGTTTGACTAAACCGCGCCGCACTCTGCCGCACGATCAACAGCAAAATCAAACCCAATACAATGAGGGATATCCATGTCATACGTCGCGGTACCCTGTGGCTCAACAACCGAAACTTCCCCATCTTGTATTACCCATGCTCTATGGGTTTGCGCCAAATCGCGAGACTTTAGGGGGAACTGCTTATCTCATTGTAGAAAAGGATGGCAATACCCTGATTGACACGCCCTTTTGGCAAGAGAGCACCCAAGCATGGCTCCAGCAGCAGGGGGGGGTTAAGCGGCTCATCCTGACCCATCGGGGGGCGATCGCCCACGTACGGGAGTTGCAACAGGCCTTTGGCTGCGAGGTTGTCATTCATGCCCAAGAAGCCTACCTCCTGCCCCATCTGACCGTGACCACGGTAACAGATTACTGCGCTTTGACCCCCACCCTTGAAGTTCTCTGGACTCCCGGACACTCCCCCGGCAGTTGTTGTGTCTATTGGCACGCACAGGGAGGGGTACTCTTTACAGGGCGACACTTGTTACCAAGTCCCACCGGTGACCTCCTGCCCCTGAAAACGGCAAAGACATTTCATTGGCCACGGCAACTCCGTAGTGTCAGTGCGCTGCAACACTTTTGTGCTCAGCGTCCCCTTGCCTATATCTGTCCGGGAGCAAACCTTGGCTTTTTGCGAGGCGCTACCGTTGTCAATAATGCTCAACAAATTTTGCAGTCGATTGCAGTTGAGGCAAATTCTGCGACTGTCTTATATCCCTAAGGATGTAATTGCAGTTCGGAAAGAGGAACCCCTAAGGGGCGTGAAACCGTACTTACAGAAGGATTTGCATCCTTTAGACTAAAAGTAGCTCAGAAGCAGAGGTGACCCATGAAAAGTGGGATGCCTTGACAAATATGAACAAATTTATCTGTTGCTTCTGTGGCGGAAACCTTGGGCAAACGTATTCATGTAAGAGGATATTGCTATGGCACTTGTACGTTGGGAACCATTTCGAGAAATTGAGACCCTACAACGCCAAATGAATCGGCTGTTTGATGAGCTGATGCCTTTAACTGAACGGGCAAACGAAGTCAGCTTCTTGCCGGCTGCAGAGCTAGAAGAAACCCCGGAAGCCCTATTGATGAAAGTAGAACTCCCGGGAATTGAGCCTAAAGAACTGGATGTACAAGTCACCAGTGAAGCGGTGGCCATCAGTGGCGAACGGAAATCCGAAAGCCACAGCGAAAGTCAAGGGATGAAACGCTCTGAATTCCGCTATGGTAAGTTTCAACGGGTTATTCCCTTACCGGTGCGGATTCAAAACACCAACGTTACGGCAGATTACCGGAATGGTATTCTGCACTTGACCTTGCCTAAAGCGGAAGAAGAGAAAAACCGTGTCGTTAAAGTGAACATCGGCTAAGTCAACATCGTCTCCCATGGGGAGGCAATCACACGTTGTAACACAGCGAATCCCCCAACCGTGGGGGATTTTTTATTGCTTTTTTGCTAAGATGCTAGCGCAACTTCCACAAGCTGTTGCAGCTCGCCACTTTGGTAGAGCTCAATGAGAATATCAGAGCCACCAATAAACTCGCCATTGATATACACTTGTGGAATGGTTGGCCAATTGGAATACTCCTTAATGCCTTGGCGAATTTCAAAATCTTCGAGCACATCAACGGTGGTGTAGGGCACCCCCAAGGCGTTCAAAATTTGCACGGCATTGTTGGAAAAGCCGCACTGGGGCATCAGCTTACTGCCCTTCATGAAGACGATAATTTTGTTGCTTTTGATAAGGTTGTCAATTTTTGCCTGCAGCTCTGGAGTCATCGTTTTTAGTCGATCTATAGGACAGAAATGAACTGGGGAGAGAGTTGAAAGGAGACTACGTTTAGTTTAGCGGTTGGCTGACCACTGATCTGGCGTGTAGGTTTTCAGGGCAAGGGCGTGGAGTTCATTCGTCGCCATCACCCCATTTAAGCCACGGTACACTAATTGATGTTGCTGCACCAGCCGTTTGCCTTCAAAGGCAGCAGAGATAACGACTGCCTCGTAGTGATCGCCACTTCCGGTCAGGTCTTGGACATGGACAATGGCATCGGGAAGACTGGCTCGGATGAGCTCTGTCAGTTTTTCAGGGGTCACCATAGATGATACTTAACGGTTCCAAGTACCTTTTGCAAAACAGTGTATCAGACATCTCGCTGAGCCGCCTAGACAAAGAACCACTAGTTCTTCTTTGCACTCGATTGATCCAAATGTAGGATTTAATTATGCCCAGCTCGGCTTTTTGCCCCCCTACTTTTGTGCCCCAGACCCTAACGACAAGTAGCGGCAAATTGGTTTACTACACCGCCAGCGATCGCTACTGGGGGAGTAGCCGAGGTCGCCCGCCTCTGATTTTTTTACACAGCCTTGGGGGTGGCTCTAGCCATTATGAGTGGTCGCAGGTCTATCCCGCTTTTGCCGGTCGCTATCGGGTGATTGCCCCAGATTTAATTGGCTGGGGAGCCTCGGATCATCCGGCCCGGGAATTCTACAGCAGTGACTATTGGCTGATGATTGCCGAACTATTACGGATGGTGGGCACGCCAGCGTGGGTGGTTGCCTCTTCCCTCACTGCCGGGATTGTGGTGCGCCTTGCTGTGCAGCAGCCCCATTTGTTTAGTCATCTCTGTTTGGTGTGCCCGAGCGGCTTTAATGATTTTGGTGAAGATCAGGGGCAAGCCTTCGCACGAGCGCTTCTCAGTGTACCAGCGCTGGATCGTCTCATTTATGCAGCGGCGGCTGCTAACCCCTTTGCAGTGCGTAACTTCTTGACTCAGTTTTTGTTTGCCAACCCCCAACGGCTGCGGGAGGAAACGGTTGCTGCTTATCTGGAATCTGCCTGCCGCCCCGGCGCGGAATGGGCTGCCTTGAGCACCTTAAAGGGAAATTTGTCCTTTGATCTGAGCCAGTACCTGCCGCAGTTACAAACCCCCACGGTGATCTTTTGGGGGGAACAGGCCAAACTTACCCCCTTGTCGTTGGGGGAGCGGCTTTACGCGAGTGCCCCAGATCGGGTGCAAGGGTTTTACCCTATTCCGGAGGTGGGGGTGCTGCCCCATCTTGAAGCTCCCGAGTGGGTGATCTACGGCCTGCGTCGTTACTTTCTACGATGAGGTGGGGGGAAACAGTTGGCGTAAGCCTTCCTCAAGGGTGGGAGCCATGACTACACGCTGGTCATCCATGACAATGACGCGGGCAAGGGTGGGGAGGCTATTTTGGCTGGATTCGAGGTAGATGGGTTCCACGTAGAGGAGCGATCGCTTAATTGGGATAACAAGAAGGTTGCCTTGGACAGAGCGGGAACCTTGGCGATTCCAGAGGGAAATTTGCTGGGAAATGGCCGGATCTTGGTTAATGCGGGCTTCCATTTGCTCGGGGCCAAAGACCAGTTTCTGCTTGGGAAACACGTAAAGCAATAGCTTGCCGTAGTTTTGACCATCGGAGCGAGCCGCTAGCCAGCCAATCAGGTTGGGGCGGTTGACGGGGGTAAAGGGCACCAAAAGCACAAACTCTTCGGTGTAGCCAATGGGGAGTTTGGTAATGAGGTAATAAGGTGCAATGGGTTGGGGGTTTTCACGATAAATTTCTTGGGGGATTTGCCAAAGATCCTCACGGTTGTAAAAGACCACCGGATCCGTCATGTGGTACTGCAACAGTTGCTCCGACTGAATTTGCAGCATATCCACGGGATAGCGGATGTGGGTATAGAGCCGATGGGGCATGGCACTAATGGGGCGAAACAACTGGGGAAAGATGCGCTGCCATGTTTGCAAAATGACATCCTCCGGCTCCACCACATAAAAGGTGACATCACCGTTGTAGGCATCGACAACAATCTTGACGGAGTTGCGAATGTAGTTAAAGGCGTGCTGCCCCGGATCCGCGTAGGGATAGTGGCGGCTGAGGGTATAGGCATCAATAATCCAGTACAGGTAACTAACGCCTGCATTATTACCGCTGGCTTTAATCTCACTTTCGGAGCGCGGATCGGCAATCACTAGGTAGGGTTCGCTGTCAATGCGCAGAAAAGGAGCGATCGCCCGCACACGATCTTGAATGGTGCGGCGAAACAGGACGCGGGAATCGGGGCGCAAGTTGGGGGTGAGCAAAAGCTGCCAATCGCGAAAATAAACGGCATAGACGAGTCGTCGCCACCAAGCGGAAATGGCCACCCCCCCCGTGCCATCGTAGTGGTTATAGACGTTATCACTGCCCCGGGGAAAATCGAGCTCCGGTACATGGGAGGGGGCAAAGATATAGGTATTGGTCAGCTCGCCGTAGTACAGTCGCGGATAGAAGAAGGGAAAGTTTTCCCGCAGTTGAGGGGGGAACGTGAGGAGTTCGCCGTTTTCGCCAATGTCGCGCACAAAGTACTTGGGTAAACCATTGGCCTCAGCGGTATTCACCGGACTCATGGTAAACCCGTAGCCGTGGGTAAAAATCAGATGCTCGTTAATCCAACCGCGGGCAAACTGCTGCACAGCACTGTAGTCAATTTCGCGAGCGGCAATGAGCACTTGGCGAGTTTCAGGGGTGTTCTGCTGGTTCGCCAGTTTGAGGGTATAGCGATCTAAAAAGGCTGCTGGAAAGCGGTAGTAGGAGCGCAACTGTTGCAGTTGGCGATTGGTTTCGAGGAGGGGGCGGGTATCCCAAATGCGGATGTTACGGGTGGTGGCTTCATTGGCAGCAATGATCTCAGCATTGAGGTTACTTGCCGGCTGGAAGGGTTCAACCCGCATGGATTCTAAGTTGAAGCCCTCCCGGGTGTGGGTAATGGTGCGCTGAATGTAGGGGAGTTCGCGCTCCAACTCATTGGGCTTGACGATCATGATTTCAACGGCGTTGGGAATCAGCCAATCGGCCACTAATACGACCACGAGATAACCAAGGGTAAAACTAAACAATCCGGGTGCAATGGGGCCTAAACGCCGCTGCCCCCGTCCCCCCCGGCGAATGGCGGACCAGGACAGAAGGACAGCCACGGCAAATGCTGAGACACATAACCAGCCGTAGAGGGGTAAACGCACGGTGACATCGGTGTAGCCTGCGCCAAAGGCGGCTCCTTGGGTGGAGTACAGCAGTTTGAAGCGCTCTAGCCAAAAGCTAAAGGCAACGGTGGCAAAAACAAAGGCACTCAGCCCCTGTAGATGTTGCCGCTGCGATCGCACAAAGCCGAGAAATTTACCCTGACTCAGGCTTTCATTGGCCAACAGATAGGTGAGAGCAACTCCGGCAAGGCTCACCACACTCAAGTTCACCAGCCACAGGCGCAGCAGCTCCAGCAGCGGCAGTCGGAAAAGGTAAAAGCTGATCGATCGCCGAAACAGGGGTTCCGTATGGGGATCGCTGACGCCAAAAAGCCCTGTGAGGACAGCAGACCAACTCATGAGGGCGATCGCCCCCATCGCCAAACTCAGAAGCACACTGGCACTCCGAAACAGAAACAGCGGTGCCCATAACCCCACCACAAGGGCGCTACTTGCAAGTAGGAGTAGCCAAGGCGTTTGGACAAGTTGTTGCAATAGGTCTAGGACGCGCCAGACACTGAGCTGGGGGATCAGGGGAGTATTGATCGTGATTTCACTGCGTTGCTGCCACAATTGCAGGGCGATCGCGACGATGTGATACGTGGCTAGAACCAGCAGTCCACTGAGGGCGATCGCGGCTGCCAACAACCCCGGCAACTGTAAGCCCCGATAGCTACTCGATTCACTCACAGCCCCTTCCAGCGTCACGCTGCGCAGTTCACAGGCCTGCCGTTGCTGCCAACGATAAAAAAACGCCGATACTCCGGCAACACCGGTAAAGAGCAGTCCTTGTACCCCCCAACGCAGCCACACCACGCCGCCATAGCCCAAGTGACTGAACCAGAGGCTCTCTGCCACCAAGCGACAAATAACAATACCGAGGGCGATCGCCCCCAGCAGCCAACCGAGCCAAAATACAACCGTATGACTGAGGGAACGCTGGCGCATAGCCACAGACTCGAAAAATCCTTAAAGATACGTTACAGTTCTGTTAGTCTTTGCTACCGCTAGTTTAACGGTTGGGTTATGGTCTTGCGTATTCTGCTCTCTTGCCTGATAAGTGTGGTGTTGCTGTTGGGCTGGTCTGCCCCCAGCATGGCACTGGGTGGCGAACTACCGCCTCTGAATGCTCCTGCGCCGGACTTTTCCCTGCCAACCAACGCCAGTGGCCAACCCATTCGCCTCAAAGACTATCGCGGCAAGTGGGTCGTGCTTTATTTTTATCCCAAAGACTTTACCTCAGGTTGCACTATTGAGGCGCAGCGATTCCAACAAGATATTGAGCAATTCCATGCCCGCAATGCTGAAGTCATAGGTGTTAGCGCTGATTCCGTTGAGTCCCATGCCGACTTTTGCGACAGTGAAGGGTTAACATTTCCCCTCCTATCCGATCCCGATGGCCAAGTGAGCAAAGCCTATGGCTCTTGGCTGGGGTTTATCTCCCTGCGACATACATTTATCATTGACCCCGAAGGCATCCTGCGGGAGCGCTACGTCAAGGTCAATCCGGCCATCCACAGTAAAGAAGTCTTGGCGCGCCTAGAAGAGTTGCAGCAGGCTTGATTTCCCTCACGCTGATTGCTGAGGCTGTGAGATAGCGACTTTAACTTGAAATTGACCGCGATCGCCCTCTAAATCTCTCAGTCCTTGTGGGTTCGTTAACCTAGCCGTAGGATCATAAATAAAGCAAATTAAGGTCTCAAATGGATGTCGAGCTTGCCGATAGACTTCAAAATCTATAGCCAATTCCTCTATAAGCCTTCTTTCTGTGTGATCTGAGCGTACCCGCTTTACCTCAATTGCACACTGAAGATCAACCAGTAGGAAATCAATGCGGCAACCATGAGAATAAGGCTGTGGAACCACATATTCTTTTCTAATATCAGCATTAGGGAATTGCTGTCTGAGAAGCTTTTCAAGGGCATTCTGTACATGAGTTTCATCAAAGTTAGGGTTGTCCCGCTGAAGTTGATGACCTGCTAAATTATGAAAATCTTTACATAGGTTAATTAACTGAACAACACTGTCTTTATGGAGTCGCTCTTGAATACTCTTTAACTCTTCTAGTTGTGTAATCTTCCGTTGAACCTCATCAAGATTGTTGACTATTTTAGAAATTTTTCCCTGACTTTCTTGAGTCAGGTTAGCAATAGCATTGATTGACCTCCCGAAATCACTGATTCTCTCTAGTACAATGGATTCGTTGGGTACAATAGCATCCCTGAGCTGTGATAGTCTAGATGTTAAAGCATTTTCAAGAAAAGACCCGCTTTGCTTTTGTACCTCAAGAAAATCCTTCCGTAAACCATTTTGCAAATCACTGAGTTCTCGTCTTAGTGTTGTAGCGAGTGCTGCCTCATTCCCTTGGGGAGAGCGAGAAATTGTTTCTTTGAGAGTTTCTACTTCCTGGACAATCATTTGTTGCCGCCGTTGGAGAGAAACCCATCCGCCTGCCATAGTCACAGACAAGCCACCTGCAAGGACTCGGGTATTCCCATGACCAATGCCCACAGTGGCGATCGCCAACCCAGCTAAAACAAGACTATCCGGCCAGCGAGAGCGCGCCTTTGACCAAGACCAACGGGGAGGGGAAACCAACGAACTGGGGGGATTTTTTTGGAGCATCAGCGTTGCTAGTTAACGAAACTTGGCGGAAACTTTACCATGTCTTGGATCAGTGTTAGTAAATGTGTTCTTTTGTTAATTTTTCTGTTGATAAATGTTTTTTTGTAACAGCTTTTCAGTGCAAGGGTTAACCTTCACCCTACCGCAGGCATCTGTTAGATAACGTCAAATTTACCCTTCCGATCAAGCCGGTATAATGATAGTAGGGGTGTGAGGAAATTCTCGAAGACTTCTTGAAAAATATAATGACAAACTGGATGTTGAAACCAGTTGGAGTGCTTATTGGCAAAAAAGCAGAATTGATCATTTTTTCTTAACATTTTGATTCGGCTTGCTAGGAGCTGCGCCTAGGTGTTTTGGTAGTTTAGTAACTGCGCATCAAAGGGTAAGAACGGCGGTTTCTAAGCGATCGCCAAATGAAGCCAAGTCAATAGGTTGCACTGTCCAAGATTGAATGAGGATTATTTTATGAACTGTACGCGTTACACAGATCTTCCGGAAACGGCATGGGAAAGTTTCATCGGGGGTGACTGGATTGACCGCATCGATGTGCGGGACTTTATTCAGCGCAACTATACCCCCTACACTGGTGATGCGAGTTTTTTAGCAGGCGTGAGCGATCGCACTCAACAATTATGGGCAAAAGTACGTGACCTCATGGCCTTGGAGCGGGAAAAAGGGGTTCTCGATGCCGACACCAGCGTGCCTTCGAGTATTACGGCCCATGCGCCCGGCTACATTGATCGGGAGCTCGAGCAAATTGTCGGTCTGCAAACCGATAAACCCCTCAAACGAGCCATCATGCCCTTTGGCGGCATCCGTGTTGTCGAAACGTCCCTCAAAGCCTACGGTTACGAACTGGATCCGCGCACCAAAGAAATTTTTACGAAATACCGCAAAACCCATAACGACGGTGTTTTTGATGCCTACACCCCAGAAATGCGTCGCTGCCGCAAATCGGGCATCATCACCGGCTTACCGGATGCCTACGGTCGCGGACGGATTATTGGCGACTACCGGCGGGTGGCTCTCTACGGGGTCGATCGCCTGATTGCCGACAAGCAAGCCCAGCAAGCCTCCCTTGAGCTCGACACAATGGATGAAGAGACGATCCGCTTACGGGAGGAGCTCTCTGAGCAAATTAAGGCGCTCAACGAACTCAAAGAGATGGCCGCTAGCTACGGGTTTGACATTAGCTGCCCGGCCAGCAACGGTAAAGAAGCCATTCAATGGCTCTACTTTGGCTACTTAGCGGCGGTCAAAGAACAAAATGGTGCCGCCATGTCGTTAGGGCGAGTCTCCACGTTTCTAGATATTTACTTCGAGCGGGATCTGCGCCGGGGGACTGCCACAGAAGCCGAGATTCAAGAATGGCTGGATCACTTTGTCATGAAATTGCGCATGGTGCGATTCTTGCGCACGCCGGAATACAATGAGCTGTTCTCCGGTGATCCCACATGGGTCACAGAAGCCATCGGTGGTATGGGGCTAGATGGCCGCCCGCTGGTGACCAAAACAAGCTTCCGCATTCTCAACACGCTCTATACCCTTGGACCAGCGCCAGAACCCAACCTCACCGTGCTGTGGTCGGAAAACCTGCCGGAAGCCTTTAAGCACTTCTGCGCCCAAGTGTCTATCGATACCAGCTCAATCCAGTACGAAAACGATGACCTCATGCGTCCCTACTGGGGGGATGACTACGCCATTGCCTGCTGTGTGTCTGCGATGCGAGTGGGCAAGCAAATGCAGTTCTTTGGTGCGCGGGTGAACCTTGCCAAAGCCCTCCTTTACGCCATCAATGGGGGGCGCGATGAAGTCTCAGGTGTTCAAGTGGCACCCATGTTCGCTCCTATTACAGGGGATACCCTTGTGTGGGAGGAAGTCTTACCTCGGTTCGAGCAAATGCTGGCGTGGTTAGCGAAGGTATATGTCAACACCCTCAACGTCATCCACTACATGCACGATAAGTACTGCTACGAGCGGCTGGAGATGGCACTCCACGATCGCGATGTCTTCCGCACAATGGCCTGTGGCGTTGCCGGACTCTCGGTGGTGGCCGATGCCCTCTCGGCGATTAAATACGCAACCGTGAAAATTATCCGCAATGCGGAAGGCCTAGCGGTGGACTATGAGATCACTGGTGACTTTCCCAAGTACGGCAACAACGATGATCGCGTCGATAGCCTAGCTGTCTGGCTCGTGGAAACCTTTATGAACGAGATCCGCAAGCACAAAACCTACCGCAATGCCGTACCCACCCAATCAATTCTCACCATTACCTCCAACGTAGTCTATGGCAAAAAAACCGGCAGTACTCCCGATGGCCGTAAAGCCGGTGAACCCTTTGCGCCGGGGGCTAACCCCATGCACGGTCGCGATACCAAAGGGGCGATCGCCTCGCTTGCCTCAGTGGCTAAGCTACCCTACGTCCATGCTCAGGATGGCATCTCCAATACGTTTTCGATTGTGCCGAGTGCCCTTGGTAAAACCCGCGCAGATCAAATCGCCAACCTTGCCAACATGCTAGATGGCTATATTCACGACCAAGGATTCCACATCAACGTTAACGTTCTCAATCGCGAGATGCTCCTCGATGCCATGGATCACCCGGAACTTTACCCACAACTGACCATTCGGGTGTCTGGGTATGCGGTGAACTTTATCAAACTCACTCGCGAGCAACAGTTGGATGTTATCAACCGCACATTCCACGAACGGTTTTAGTTTATTTTCGTTCTTAACCAAGTTTGATGCTGCATCTCTACCTCGGTTGCCTTGCAATCGGGGTATTTTTTTCCTCTTTCAACTAATTTAAAAAAAGAATAAAAATGACTTAATCTACCCTATCATCATCTCTAAAGTCTGATATAAATCTTTTACTGAAACATTGATATTGTCACCTACTAAATGTGGATCAATATATTCAGGGGGCTTTTTACCATCACCTATCAAATAGAAATATTCTATTCCGACTTGATTAGCCATTGCCCAATAACAGACATTGACATAATTTGGAGAAAAAATTTCTAATACTTTTGTACTAGGGTTGCACCATACTAAGTTAGTCAGTCCAGCGCCATGAGGAGCGACAATCAACTCTGCATCGGAAAAGATGGCTATTTGCGTAGCAAAGTCATGATCTTCTAGCCAAACTGGTTTAAAATCGAAATTTTTAAGACAGTTAAGTACTTCATTTTCATTTATTATTTTCCTGTAACGAGCTTTTGATCGACTAACATATATCCTTTTTCCTAAATGGTTGCTTGTCTTCTTATCTAGAAAACTATTACGGAGAAAATCAATCACCCAAGTTGGAGTATTACCTGTATTGCCGGGTAAGGATGGAACTATAAGGTGCTCGGCTTGGAGGTGAAGTTTCCAATCAGTAAATATCAGATCTTGCGAGGAAATACCTAGCATTGCCAAGCTTTCTTGTATTACTGGAAGTCCCTTTGGTACAACAAACTTATTAATCTTGTCAAATTCTTGTTGTAAGCATGCTCTAAGTATCTGAATACGTGGTAATGCATCTGTTAACCAATGATAGTATACACTACTACCAGCAGTTGCTAAAACGGCAACAGTTTTGGGAATGCTCTCATACTTGGGGAGTTTGAAATACTGGAATACAGGGTGTAAGTTGACTTTTTCTTCATTTCTTCCGATTCCGAATTCGAGCGAGACATCTAAAATTAGTTTATTATTGGGAGTAATAACTGAGCAATTGGAAGAGAAAACTCGACCCTTCGGTATTGATATAGTAAAAGTTTCCGGACTTTCATGCACATAAGATGTCTTAAATTTCCAGTGAATTTCTTCATAAATTGAGTTCGGTGGGGTTCTTCTAATAACTGAGGAAGGAAGATGAGTTTTGTAGATTATCTGATTCGAGCCTAGAACTTCACTGAATTTCTCATAATATTCTTTCGATGTTAGGTAATAACCTTTAGGTGGATCAATAAAGTTATCCTTGAAAGGAAAGTATCCGAGCAAAAAAATTAGATTTTTAATAGTTTGCTTAAGTTTATACTTAATTTTCAAAATCATTCTTTCCACTCCTGTCTTAATCTATAGGAAAAAATGCTTACAACTGTCGGTTCGCTTAATCCTGAGAGCCATCAAACCCCCATAACTTGCTTATGGCATCGAGCTGCCCCCTTCAGTGACTTGTTAGGTTTGGGTGGATTAAGGAGCGCATCGACACAGTCACTTAAACCTCCACCACGACAACGGTGACGTTATCTCGACCACCGTGATTTTTGGCAGCATTCACAAGGGCTGTAGCGGCTTTCTTTACATCGGGTTCGCTCAAGTAAATGCTGATCACGTCATCGGTGAGTTCTTCGGTGAGGCCATCGCTGCACAGGAGGAGGCGATCGCCCGGTTCGAGATCAATGGGCTGAATATCAATTTGGCTTAAGTCTTCCCGTCCCAAGCACTGGGAGAGCACATGCCGCCATGGATGCTGCCGTGCCTGCTCAAGCGTTAAACTGCCGAGTTGAACTGCTTGGGCAATCCACGTGTGATCGTGGGTAATTTGGCGCAGTTCCTCTTTACGCCAGTGGTAAATTCGCGAATCCCCCACATGGGCGCACCATGCACCATCCTGACTTTCATCTAAAAGCACAACAACGGCTGTGGTGCCCATATCTGCGCGACCTGCATTTTGGCGCTGCTGCTCTACAATCGCCTCATTTGCCGCTAGAAAAGCCTCGCGCAACAGGGTTATGGGGTCGTACTGCAACGCCTGTAGGTGGGTCTCTAAATATTGATGAATATGCTCAACGGCAAGACGGCTGGCCTCTTCTCCGCCTGCATGTCCCCCCATGCCATCAGCCACAATAAAGAAGCGGTGGTTCTTTTCGTCAATGTAAAAAGCGTCTTGATTGCTTTTGCGAATAAGACCACAGTCTGTTAAGCCAGCAACGTCCATGACCCTCCTGTCCCGGGCTGTTTGCTAAAACATTTTTTCATACTTATCGAGTTTAATCATGAGTCGCCAATAGAGAACCCCAAACCATACAGCTAACGTTGCTGCCACACCTGCTAACGCAATATACTGATTCACCAGTAGAATGGTTGCGGCCAGCGAAAAGCTGCCAATAAGAACAACGTAATTTAAGCCTAAATTAATATTACTTAAGCGTCGTAAAATACGATCGCTCTCGCTAGAGCGCACCCGCAGCCGCAAATCCCCATTTTCCAGCTTGTCCAAGACCTCATCGAGTCGCCGTGGCAAGCCAATGGCACTGGTGCCCACTTGAGCCGCTTGGCGACTCAGCTCCGAAAAGAGGCTGCCGTTATTGGGGTCTGAGAAGTTGCCGTTAGTCATAAGTTCACTCGCAAAGGGTTGAGCCACCTGCATAAAGTTAAAATCTTGATCGAGTCCTTTACCAACCCCTTCAAGGGTGGAGAAGGCGCGCATGACAAACGTAAACGTGGCAGGAAAGCGAAAGGGCTGGTCGTAGGCAATTTCGTAGAGATCATCGCTAATTTGCGCCACCGACTGCACTTCAAAGGGTTGATCCATGAAATTGTCTAAAAGGTATTGAATGGAGCGCCGCACGGGCCCCAAGTCGCCAGTGGGCACCAATGCGCCTAACTCAATCAATGACTGCACCACCTGCTCGCCATCCCGTTGGGCAATGCTCAAAAAGGTTTTCAGGAGTTTGTCACGGGTAATGGGTTGGATGCGACCCATCATACCAAAGTCATAGAAAATAAGCTGGCCACTGGGACTCACAGCAATGTTGCCAGGATGGGGATCGGCATGGAAAAAGCCGTCATGGAGCACTTGGTAGAGGTAGGCTTTGGCTCCTAGTTCGGCTAAGCGTTTGCGGTCTAAGCCTGCTGCTTCCAGCGCTTCGTAGTGACTAATTTTAATCCCCGGTAAGTATTCAAGGGTTAGCACTCGCGGTGAAGTGTAGCGCCAATACACCCGGGGCACACAGACCCACTCGCGATCGCGAAAGTTACGGCGGAAGGTATCGGCATTGCGACCTTCATTGAGGTAGTCAATTTCTTCGTAGAGGATACGGCAGCACTCGTCGTAAATGCCCATCCAGTCGCGGCCTTGCCCCCACTTAGGATGGTTTTGAAAGTAGCGGGCAATGCCCTTGAGAATCGCCAGATCAATATCAAATAACTGCCGCAGGCCGGGGCGCTGGACTTTGACGACCACCTCTTCACCGGAAAGGAGCTGGGCTTTGTGGACTTGGCCAAGGCTGGCAGCGGCCATAGGAATGGGGTCAAAGCTGCGAAAAAGCTCAGGAATGCGACGGCCAAAGTCTTCGTAGATAATTTTTTCGACCAGATCGTAGCTAAAGGCTGGAACGCGATCTTGCAGCTTACTCAGTTCTTCAACGTACTCGGCAGGGAACAGATCCGCGCGGGTGGAAAAGAGTTGACCCAGTTTAATAAAGGTGGGGCCTAAGTCCAAAAAGGTTTCCCGAATCCAGATCGCCTGCGATCGCCGCCGTGCCGCTCGTTTGGCCTCGGTCATGCCGCCCCAGTAGCTCCAAGACTTCCCTAAGAGCCAGCGACCACCCAGAAATCGCCAGACAAAAAACCAGATGTCAAAAAAGCGGCGGGTTTTCGAGTACTGTTCTCGATTCCACCGGTAGGATTTGCCTGTGGGCATAAGGGTAACCGAAGCTGGAGTTGACACGCGGTGCTCTGTGGTGGGTGATCTCAACAAATTGTAACGAATCCCTTGCGGATCGCGAAGAATCATTGTTGATGGGGGGCTAGAGGGCATAGCGATCGCGCCCCATACCGAGGGCAAAGCGGAGGGAATCGGGGAGATTCTTACTGCTGGCGGTTAAAAAGAAGGTCAGCCCCAGCAAACTAAACCCAGCGGCGATGCGAAAGAGGATGCGGTAGCCAAGAGGCACGACGAAAACCCCCAGCAGTGGTCCTGCCAAGGCCATCCCCAAATCAAATCCGCCTAAGCTGAGGCTGAGCACCCGCCCCCGCTCGTTCGCATGGGAGCGATCAGCCATGAGGGCTGCCACCATGGGAATGAGGACACCCCCAGCTAAGCCTTCGAGAATTGCGGCCCAGAGAACATCGAGGGGGGTTTGGGCTTGCGCTAACAGCACCATAGAAATGACGTAACAGGCAAGGCTGCTGGAAATAAAAATGCCGCGTCCCCAGCGATCCGAGGCAGACCCCGTGGCAACGCGGCCAATAAAACTGGCGATCGCCGCCACCGTATAGAACAAGCCAGCGGAGATGTCGATGCGCTCAGCCGCAATAAACAGGGGAATAAACGTGGCAATTGTGCCAAATGTGAGGCCAACACTGAGCATCACGAGGCTGGGAATGCGCAACCGCTCTGAGAGCAACAGCCGCCAAAACTGCCCTTGAGAAGGGTCATGGGTGGCAGGCGTTGGCGAGTGCACAGGAGCCACCCCGGCAGCCGCTATCCATCCCAAGAGGGCTAAACTGCTGGCAACGCCAAAGAGCCATTGGTCGCCATAGGTGTGTTGCAGCCAACTGCCCAAGCTCGGGCCAATGGCTACACCAATGGGATGCACTAAACTGCTGTAGCCAATGATTTCTCCCCGATGGCGCGGCGGCGCAATATCGGTCACCAGTGCCATAAAACCAGTGGTAAAGCCCGCAATACTGACACCGTGGAGCAACCGCACCCCAATCAGCAACAGCAGATTATGGCTAACAATGTAGAGCAACGGGGCGATCGCCGCTACGCCTAAGCCAATCAGGAGCGTAATTTTCCGACCCCGCTGATCCGCCAAGGGGCCGAGCCACGAGCGGGAGACAATTAAGCCTGCGGCAAACGCCCCCATGACAATGCCCACTTGAGGCGGGCTGCCGCCCCGTGCCGCAATGTAGAGGGGCAACGTGGGCAACAGTGCCGCAATGCTCGACCAAAATAACAGACCCGCCAACAAAAGCTTGAGCAGGGTTTGCCGCAGCGATGGGGCTAATTTTAGCAGTGTAATCACAGCGCCCCCGTTGTTAAGAAAGCGTTACATTTCTTAATTTTAGCGAATAAAATTAAAACGGTAGTTCCCCCTGATCGGTGTCGGGGGGCGTTGGGGGTTCTGGGGACTGACTTTTGCGCAACCCAACGGCAATTTTGCTGTGCTTTTCAATTTGCTGCATCACTTGGCGTGCCCGCTGGATCACCACGGGGGGCAACCCCGCTAAGCGTCCAGCTTCAATGCCGTAGGAGCGATCGGCGCCACCGGGCTTCACTTGGTGCAGGAAAATAATTTCGTCTGGCAGTTCCTTCACCACCACTTGGAAGTTGGCAACATTGGGCAGCAGGGAGGCCAGTTGATTAAGTTCGTGGTAGTGGGTGGCAAAAATTGTGCGCGATCGCAAAGTTGTCGCTAAATATTCGGCCACTGACCAAGCAATGGCTAAGCCATCAAACGTTGCGGTGCCCCGGCCAATTTCATCGAGCAGCACAAGGGAGCGATCGCCGGCATGGTTGAGGATATTGGCAGTTTCGTTCATTTCCACCATGAACGTGGATTGTCCCGTGGCCAGATCATCCACAGCGCCCACTCGGGTAAAGATGCGATCGCAAATGCCAAGGGTGGCAGCCGTGGCCGGAACATAGCTCCCCATTTGCGCTAGCAGTTGAATCAGCCCCACTTGGCGCAAATAACAACTTTTGCCGCTGGCGTTGGGACCCGTGAGCACCATTAAATCCGCCTGATTCCCTAGGTGCGTGTCGTTGGGGACAAAGAAACCAGCGGGAAGCAGTTGCTCAACCACGGGATGGCGACCGCCGCGAATCTCCAGACGGCGATCTTCCGTCATCTGCGGGCGGCAATACCCTTGGTACAAGGCCACCTCTGCCAGACTCAGGAGGGCATCTGCAGCGGCAACAGCAGCGGCGATCTCGCGAATGGTACTGGCGTGGGCGGCCACCTGCTCCCGTAACTGGACAAAGTATTGGTACTCCAGCTCAAACAGATGGTTTTGCGCCCCCATCAGGCGCGCTTCCCGCTCCTTGAGTTCAGCGGTGATAAAGCGTTCTTCGTTGGTGAGGGTTTGCTTGCGGATGTAGGTGTCGGGCACTTGACTGAGCTTGGCGCGGGACACACTCAGGTAGTAGCCAAACACTTTGGTGTAGCCCACCTTCAGGGTGGCAATGCCCGTGCGTTCCCGCTCTTGGGCTTCAAGGTTGAGAATCCACTGTTGATCCTCCTCAATTTGCCGCCGCTGCTGATCAAGCTCAGGATAGACCCCAGGCCGAATCATCCCCCCCTCGGTGACACTGATGGGGGGCTGATCCACAAGGGCAGCCGCTAAGGTTTCCCCCAACTGCTCAATTACTGGCGGCACGCTGGCTAGGGCACGCAGGTAAGGAGACTGAGCCTCCCTAACAGCCTCCGCCAACGACACAAGGGTGCGGAAGGAATCCCGCAAGGCGGCTAAATCCCGAGCATTGGCGCTGCCGGATCCGGCTCGTCCAGCTAAGCGTTCTAGATCGTAAATTTCTTGCAGATGGTGCTGCAGCGTTTGCCGTAAGCCACTGTTGGCCATCAACTCGGCAATGGCATCGTGGCGCGCCGTGATCTCTTGGCGATCCAAAAGGGGTTGCAGCAGCCAGCGGCGCAGGAGCCGTCCCCCCATGGCGGTGGTGGTGCGATCAATTGCCCACAGGAGCGACCCTTGGAAACTGCCATCCCGCACTGTCTGGGTGAGTTCCAGATTGCGGCGGGTCTGGGGATCGAGGAAGAGGTAGTTGTGCAGTGAGTAGGTACTGAGGTTTTGCAGCGGTACTGTGTGCTGCCGATGGGTTTCGTCTAGATAGGCCAGCAGGCCACCGGCGGCACGGGTGGCCAACGTTAAATGCTCGCAGCCAAAACCTTCGAGGGATTTGACCTGAAAGCGTTGACACAGGCGTTGGCGCGCTTCCGCGGCCTGAAAATCCTGGGGCGATCGCAGGGTGTAGCACCAGTGGGGTGGCAGCTCAGCCGGTAAGTGATCTTGAGCTTCTTGGGGGCGCAAGAGGCGGTTCATATCCGGTGCTTCGCTGGGAAGGAGTACTTCTGCCGGTTGCAGGCGGTTCAGTTCGGCCACAAGGGCAGCGCGATCGCTCCCTTGGGTGGTGCAAAACTCACCCGTTGACACATCGGCGTAGGCTAAGCCCCAGTGTTGCCCCGACAGCAGAATTGCCACCAAGAAATTATTGCGGCGCGGCGGCAGCAGCTCACTATCGAGCACTGTACCCGGGGTGAAGACCCGCGTGACTTCTCGCTTCACTAAACCTTGGGCTTGAGCGGGGTCTTCAACTTGATCGCAAATGGCAATGGCATAGCCTTTTTCAATGAGGGTGCGACAGTAGCGCTCGAGGGCATGGTGGGGAATTCCCGCCATAGCCACGCGCCCCACTTCTTTACCGCCCTCTTTCCCCGTGAGAACCAGTTCCAACTCACGGGCAACGGTGCAGGCATCCTGAAAAAAGGTTTCGTAAAAGTCGCCAACGCGGTACAGCAGCAACGCTTGCGGATAGGCATCCTTGAGGTCGGCGTAGTGCTGCAACATCGGCGTCAGCAGCGAGCGGTCAATCTCGTCGTGGCGCAATTGCAGCCCGGGGTTACGCCCTAGGCGCAGACTGGGGGCTTCAGCATCGGGATGGGGCAAACGGCGATCGCCAACGTCAGACATGAAACGGCTACGACGCAACTTGTAATTGCTGATAAATCAAAGGATACATCATTCCCCAGATGGCCTCTTGCACATTAGTGAGGCTATGATCACTGTCAAGCTCAACCCGGCTCACCCACAAGCGACTACGGGTGTAGCGACGGCTGGCCTCGATAGAAATGACCTCATCCTCGGTACCGTGGAAAATGAGGGTGGGGACTGGTCGCCGTAAGGCGTTGTCATCGTAGGTTTGCAGGTCCTCAACAAAACCGTAGCTCAAGGGCACTGGCCGCGCTTCGGTATAGTGATAGACCGCCAATGCTCCTGTGGTTTGCCACTGGTGCAGTTGAGCACCAAGACGGGGCAGCCACTGCGCCGCAAACTCAAAGGCGGGTGCCAACAGGAATAATTGGCGCACCTGCGGCTGGCGTTGGGCAACCCATGCAGCAGTCAAACCGCCAAAACTAGAACCAATGAGAGTAACCGGTTCATCGGGGCTGAGCAGGTCAACCACCTGTTGAATCTGCCGCGTTAGGGTGAGGTGGAAAAAATCCCCCTGATTCAAGTCAGGCGTGAGCAATGACAGCCCTAGCTCTTGGAAGCGATCGCGAAAGAACTGCGCTTTACTTGAGCGCGGTGAAGACGCAAACCCATGCAGGTAAATGTATTGCATTCTCAGTTCCACTTACCTCGCTTCAAGCACAGTTGCCATCCTAGCGCTTGCTCAGGCCTACTAACTCTGCCCGAGGGAAGAGTATGCTTAGATATTTGACTTATATGGGTCGCCTGGGGCTCGAACCCAGGACCAATCGGTTAAAAGCCGAGTGCTCTACCACTGAGCTAGCGACCCATTGTGCTTCACAGCTTTTCTAAGATAGCGAAAAATCAAGGGAAATGCAATGGGTTAGTCTTGGGAAGGCTGAACCCAGCGTTGCCACAGAAGCTGCACACTCAGAGCCACTAACCCGACACCAATAATACTAAAAACCCCCGTGCCAAGGGTACACAGACCCACCACCAATGTGCGCACCGCAACGGTGAGACTGTAGATCACTTGATTGTGGGTGCTTACGGCATGGCTGGCAAAGCTGTAGGCGATCGTCCCCGTGAGGCGGTAGAGGAGCAGTCCTAGGGTTCCGGCAATGCAGGCACCGGTCAGACAACGCAGGGGAGTGGGAGTGGGCACAGTCATAGGCTAAGGTTACTGACTGAGGGACGCTGTTCCTAGGATACGGTAGCCGATGTCGCGACGATAGTAGGCATCGGCAAAGTGGATGGCGGCAACCGCTTTGTAGGCTTTGGCCTGAGCTGTGGCAAAATCAGCCGCCAGAGCCGTCACGTTGAGCACCCGACCCCCATTCGTGAGCCATTGGCCGTTCTGCCAGCGCGTTCCGGCATGAAAAATCTGCACCCCCTCGGTTGTGGCTGCCCCAATGCCCGTAATGACATCGCCCTTGCGGTAGCTTCCCGGGTATCCCCCTGCCGCCATCACCACAGAAAGGGCTACGGCATCCCGCCAGCGCAATGAACCGACGCTGGCTAACCGACCCTCAACACAGGCCAGCAGCAGATCAATCAGGGGCGTCTCCAGCAGTGGCAGTACTACCTGTGTTTCTGGATCCCCAAAACGACAGTTAAACTCGACCACGTAGGGATCCCCTGTTGGCGTAATCATCAGGCCAGCATAGAGGACACCGCAGTAGGGAATGCCCCGCGCTTGCAGTGCCTTGAGGGCAGGTTCGAGAATTTCGGTTTGAATGCGCTGCATCAATTCGTGGTTCACCCATGGCACAGGCGCATAGACTCCCATGCCGCCAGTGTTGGCACCTGTATCTCCTTCGCCAATGCGTTTATGGTCTTGGGCGGGGAGCAGCGGCACAATGGTTTGGCCATCGGTTAGCGCCAATACCGAGACCTCTTGCCCCGTTAGCACCGCCTCAATCACCACTTGTTGACCGGCAGCCCCAAATTCACCGCCAAAAATCCGTTCAAGGGCGGCGATCGCCGCCGCTTCAGTTGTGGCCACCGTGACCCCTTTACCCGCTGCCAACCCATCCGCCTTAATAACAATGGGGGCACCCTGCGCCTGCACGTAAGCAACCGCTTCTGGGTAGGACGTAAATACTGCTGCTGGAGCTGTGGGAATCTTGGCCTCCTGCATCAAGGCTTTCGCCCAAGCTTTGCTGGCTTCAATTTGGGCACCCGCCTGGCCGGGGCCAAAGACGGGAATCTTAAGCGCACGTAACTGATCCGCTAACCCTGCCGCAAGGGGCACTTCCGGTCCGACCACCACCAAGTCCACCTGTTCCTTTTGGGCAAACTGGCCAATGGCTGCCAGATCCGTGGCTTCAATGGCAACGTTGGTGCAGCGCTCTAAGCAGGCGGTACCGCCATTTCCGGGCAAACAAAACACCTGTCTAACTTGGGGCGACTCCAGCAGCTTCCACGTAATGGCATGTTCCCGACCACCACTGCCAACGACAATGACTTTCACGCTTTGCTCCTAACCTTTGGGTTTTTTGACGTTGTAATCTTCATGGGACAAAACACTGCGGGGTTCGATGCGATCGCCCACGTCATAGCAAATCAGGCGATAGTCGTAGGTCAAGGGGATACTAATGACGTTGCGGTCATGGTTCAGGCGCTTTCCCTTAAACTGACGATAGTCGGTACCTGCCCCAAGTTCCGCAATGACTTGGCGCGCTCTAAGGACAATCGTTTTGGGCAGTCCCTGCAGGTCAATGACATCCGCTGCAAATGTGGCCTGCCACTGTTGGCGCTCAAGCCGTGCCTGTTCTCGTGCCATGGCCTCTTGCGCTTTTGCCGCCGCTAACTGGGCGCAGCGATGACACACTTGGCCATACCCTTGGTGGCCGCAGGGAAAAAGCTTACGACGACGTGGCATAGTGACTCCCCGAAAACAGGAAGCAGGGCAGAGAGTGAAGGCTCCCGCTACCCTGCTTGTACCTTTTATTTTCCGGTTAAAGGTGGATTTGGGGCAACTATCGCGCTTAGGCTAACAGTGCCTTGGCTTTAGCGACCACATTATCGACCGTAAAGCCAAATTTTTCCATGAGCACACCGCCGGGCGCCGAAGCACCAAAGCGATCCACACTCACTGTCGCATCAGCATAGCGACACCAGCCAAAACTGGAGCCAGCCTCTACCGCAAGGCGTTTGACACCGGCAGGCAGCACACTGGCTTGGTACTCGCTGGATTGCTCAGCAAAGAGTTCCCAAGAAGGCATGGACACCACTCGTACCTTGGTGCCACTGCTGCTAAGGGCTTCCGCTGCCTTTACGCACAGCGAAACTTCAGAGCCAGTGCCGATTAAAATAAGGTCAGGCACGCCCTCACAATCCACGAGGACATAGGCACCCTTGGCCACATTGGCCGCAGAACTCCCCGCTAGGTTAGGTACATTTTGCCGTGTCAGCGCCAAGAGGGTTGGCTGCTTGCGCCGCTGCACCGCGACTTGGTATGCCCCTGAGGTTTCGTTACCATCGGCGGGGCGAATCACCAGCAAGTTGGGAATGGCTCGCAGCGAAGCAAGGGTTTCCACCGGCTGGTGGGTAGGACCATCTTCACCCAAAGCAATCGAGTCATGGGTCATCACATAGATGACGCCGGCTTTGGAGAGAGCAGAGAGGCGCAGGGCTGGTCGCAAGTAGTCGGCAAAGACCAAGAAGGTAGCACAGTAGGGGATGAGGCCAGAATTGTGTAGGGCAATGCCATTACAGATGGCCGCCATGCCATGCTCACGCACGCCGAAGCGAATGTTGCGGTTTTGATACTGGCCTTTTTGAAAGTCGCCGGAGCACTTGAGCTCCGTGAGGTTCGAGTGGGTCAAGTCCGCTGAACCGCCGATCAATTCCGGTAAGTTGGGGGCGATCGCGTTCAAGCAGATTTCCGAGTGCTTACGGGTGGCCACTGCCTTGTCTTCTGGCGTGTAGCTGGGCAGGTCGGCATCCCAGTTGGCAGGTAACTCACCCCGCAGCAGCCGCTCAAATTCGGCAGCTTCCGTGGGATATTTTTGGCGATAGGTGGCAAGGGTTTGGTTCCACTCGGCTTCAGCACTCGCCCCCCGCTCAATCGCTTTACGGAAGTGATCCAACACTTCTTGGGGCACCTCAAAAGGTTCGTAGGGCCACCCCAAGTTGTCCCGGGTGAGTTTCACTTCATCAGGGCCAAGGGCTGCGCCGTGGACACCAGCAGTGTTGGCTTTGTTGGGGGAGCCATAGCCAATGGTGGTGGTGACTTTAATCAAAGAGGGTTTGTCGGTAACGGCTTTGGCCGCTTCGATGGCAGCGGCGATCGCCCCGAGGTCGGTGTTGCCATTAGGGACGTGCTGCACGTGCCAGCCATAGGCTTCAAAGCGCTTGCAAACATCTTCGGTAAAGGCAATGTCCGTGGAGCCATCAATGGAGATGTGGTTGTCATCGTAGAGGGCAATCAGCTTGCCTAAGCCCCAGTGACCCGCCAAAGAACAGGCTTCACCGGAGACGCCTTCCATGTTGCAGCCATCGCCGAGAATAACGTAGGTGTAGTGATCCACCAGTTTCACATCGGGCTTGTTAAAGCGAGCCGCCAGATGCGCCTCGGCCACGGCCAAACCCACCGCATTGCAAATCCCCTGACCCAACGGCCCAGTAGTAACTTCAACGCCAGCGGTTTCAAAATTTTCCGGATGGCCGGGTGTGCGTGACCCCCACTGACGAAACTGTTTAATGTCTTCGATGGTGACGCTATCGTAGCCCGTCAGGTAGAGCAGGGCATACTGCAACATACAGCCGTGTCCTGCCGACAGGACAAAGCGATCGCGATTGAACCACTGCGGATTTTTCGGGTTGTACCGCATAAACTGGTTCCAGAGGACATAGGCCATGGGAGCCGCGCCCATCGGCAAGCCCGGATGGCCAGAATTGGCTTTTTGCACCGCATCAATGGCCAAGAAGCGAATCGCATTAATACAGAGGTCGTCAAGGGATTGCGTTACAGCAGGCATTGCTTTCTCTCTCTACGAATGGGGTGTGCAGCAAACAGTTAAGGGCTGGGGACAAATTTCCGGAAGGCCAAGGTGACATTGTGGCCGCCAAAGCCAAAGGAATTGGAAAGGGCAACCGTCACCGGGCACGCCCGACTCTGGTGGGGAACGTAGTCCAGATCACAAGCAGGATCCGGATTCTCCAAGTTAATTGTAGGGGGGATGCGGTCATGGGCAACTGCCATCACGGTGGCGATCGCCTCGATGCCGCCGGAGCCTCCTAGTAAGTGCCCCGTCATTGATTTAGTGGAGCTAATGGCAACCCGGCGAGCATTTTCTTCCCCGAGGGCGCGCTTAATGGCTGCCGTCTCCGTACTGTCGTTAGCGGGCGTACTGGTGCCGTGAGCATTAATGTAGCTCACCTGATCTGGAGCAATACCGGCATCTTTGAGGCAACCTTCAATGGCACGGGCTGCCCCTTCACCGCCCGGGGAGGGGGCGGTCATGTGGTAGGCATCACAGGTCAAGCCGTAGCCCACCATTTCTGCATAGATACGCGCACCGCGGGCAAGGGCAAACTCCAACTCTTCTAAAATGAGGATGCCAGCGCCTTCCCCAAGGACAAAACCATCGCGGTCTTTATCGAAGGGGCGACTTGCGTGGTGCGGGTCATCGTTGCGAGTTGAAAGGGCACGCGCCGCTGCAAACCCCGCTACCGAGAGGGGCGTAATGGCCGCTTCCGTGCCCCCACAGATCATGGCTTTGGCGTAGCCGTGCTGAATCAGGCGAAAGGCATCACCAACGGCATTGGAACCCGCAGCGCAGGCGGTCACTGAGCAGGAGTTCGGGCCTTTGGCACCTGTGTGAATGGCCGTCAGACCCGCCGCCATGTTGGCGATCATCATCGGAATCATGAAGGGACTGCAGCGATCCGGTCCTTTGGTGAGATAGACCTCCTGCTGATCCTCCATCACCCGTATGCCACCCACACCAGTGCCAATAATGATACCAATGTCAGTGGCGTTGCTCTCATCAATCGTTAGTTGGGCATCGGCAAGGGCTTGTTTACTGGCGGCCACCCCAAACTGGGCAAAGCGATCCATGCGTTTGGCATCTTTGCGATCCATGTAAAGGGTGGGATCAAATCCGCGCACTTCACCGGCAATGCGGCAATCGTGGTGACTGGCATCAAAGAGCGTAATTCTGTCAATGCCATTGCGTCCGGCTATTAGCCCCTCCCAATACTCCGCGAGGGTGTTGCCAAGGGGGGTAATCGCACCCATGCCGGTGACCACTACCCGTTTTTGGTGAGCCTTCGTCATGGGTCTTATGCCGCTGCCTTACTGGAGATAAAGTCTAAGACATCTTGAACAGTTTTCAACTTTTCCGCTTCTTCATCCGGAATTTCAACCCCAAAGGCTTCTTCAAGTGCCATGATCAGCTCCACAGAGTCGAGGGAGTCGGCGTTTAAATCGTCTGCAAAGCTGGCTTCGGGCACGACTTTTTCTGCATCAACACTGAGTTGATCGGCAACAATAGATTTTACTTTTTCGAGAATTTCAGAGTCAGTCATAGATGCCTGTGGATTACAAATGGATGGACGAATATGATGATGCGGGCGATCGCCATTCCTCAAATCTAGGATGCTTTGTGCCCAGGATCAACGCGCCATAATTATAGGACACATTGGGGATACCACCACAGAGATCGTGGCAGGGAGCCTCGCTATGATAAGCTACATCTTGAGTATCATAGCCGTTTGAGCCTTTTTTCTCACCCCCGCGCTACAGTTTGCCTTTAAGTTGTTGCTACCCGTTATTGAGTGACCGATGCATTTTACAATTGCCAGTCTGCTTGCGAATTTCACCGAGGATAAATTTGTTGCCCCCAAAGTCCTTGAAAAAAAACTGGGCTGTGATGATGAACAAAGTCAACGGGAGTTGGAAATTGCCCTTGATGCCCTTGAACGGATTGGTCTGCTAACCAAGGAGCGGGGTAAGTATCGCCGCACCAGTGAGGATGGCCTCATTGAAGGTCGGCTGCGCTGCTCCAGTAAAGGCTTCTGCTTTGCCATTCAGGACGTTGAAGGCGCAGAAGATATTTTTGTGCGGGAAAATCAACTCAGCACCGCTTGGAATGGGGATCGCGTTCTGGTGCGGGTGACGCGGGAAGGCCGCCGCAAAAGATCACCAGAGGGCGAAGTCAAGCTCATTTTAGAGCGGGGAAATCCCTCGGTCATTGCCCGGGTGAAGCAAACCGAAGACGGTTTTCGTGCCACGCCCCTCGACGATCGCCTCCTCTTTGAAATTGCTCTTGAACCCAATGAGCTCGTCCCCGATTTGAGCCAAGTGGTGGATCAGTTGGTGCACGTTAATATCCGCCGCTATCCCTTGGGGGGCTATTTACCCACCGGTGAGATTGGTCAAATTCTCGGTACCGATGCCCAGTCGGCTCCCGTGCTGGATCTCATCTGCTGCAAACACAATCTTGTGCGGCAGTTTCGCCCTGCGCTTCGCTCAGCCGCCACCACCCTGAACCAACACCTGCAAACCATTGATTTTGACCAGCGGCAGGATTTACGGGAACTGGTGACGATCACGCTCGTTGCTCCCGGCCAAGAACCGCAGGTGGCCTTTTCCCTCGATGCCCTTGGCGGTGACCTGTGGCAGTTAGGCATTCACATTGCCGATGTTGGCGGTTTGCTACCCGTGGATGAGGCACTTGATCGCGCTGCTCGTCGCCAAGGCATCACCCTAGCAACCCCTGAGTTAAGCTTGCCCCTATTGCCCCCAGAGCTAACGATGTTGCGGCTAGTCCCCGGGGGCGATCGCGCCGCTATTTCACTACTCATTCGTCTGACCAGTGCTGGGGTTGTCCAGTCCTACACGATTCATCGCAGTCGCATTACTGTAGATGCCTGCGTTGAGAGTCAACAAGTGCTCGATACCCTTGCCCGCGGGGATAGCTCTGGCGAGTGGTTGCGGGCTTTGGTGCAGTTGGCCACTGCCGTCAGTCAGCAGCGCCAGCAGCGGGGCAGCATTGAAATGACGCCAGCGGTGGATCTCACCCTTGCCTACGCCGACGAAGGCTTGGCGACCGCCATTCCCCTCCTCACCCTTGCGCCTTGGACGAGTTTAGTGATCCTTGCCAATGAATTATTGGGAACCCACTTGGCGCGATTGGGAGTACCCGCGCTGTACCGCAGCCAGCAAGTGCCTGATCTCTATAGTGTGCAAGACTTTCTCAAACTTTGCCAAAACCTCAATTTGCCCCTGAGTCTTACGGACAGCGGTAGCGTCGCTCCCACCGATGTGCAGCGGTTCTTAACTCAGCTTGCCACCGCAGATCTGGCCGCCGTCTTGCAAGAGCTCCTCCTTGACACCTTGAAGCCTCCCACCAACTCTGTTACCCCGTTGCCCCACTTTAGTTTGGCCTTGGCTTCCGGTTATGCCCACTTTTGCTCGCCGCTGCAGCGCTACAGTGATATTGTCAACCAGCGAATTTTGCATACGGTGCTCACCCAAGGGCGCGATCGCCGCGGTCCTCGTGCCAAAGAGCGGGTCAACCTCGGCGACTCCAATTGCCTAGGGAAGGTGGATTGGACTGTCTTAACTACCGACATCCAACGGGACCTCGATGCGTTGCTCAAAGAAATTGCCCCCCACCTACAGGAGCGGGAACGGCAAACCCAAAGCGCTTGGAAAGATCTTGTGGGCTTGCAGCGGGTGCGCCAAGTTCAAGCCTGTATGGGGGAAGTGCGCCCCGGTATTATCACAGGGGTACAGTCCTACGGTTTCTTTGTCGAACTCATTGACTTTAATGTCGAAGGGCTTGTCCACGTCAGCTCCCTCAAGGATGATTGGTACGAATACCGTGCCCACGCCCAAACCCTGACTGGACGCCGCAACCGCTTACGCTATCGTTTAGGCGATCGCGTCGATGTGCTCATTAAGAACGTGGACTCTTACCGCCAGCAGGTGGATTTAACGGTTATGAGTGGCGGCTCCCAAGCCACTGACGAAGATTTGGCAGGTGCGGCTGACCCAGTTGAGGTCGAAGAGCCAACAGCTGAGGAGGAACCACGTGCCGAGCTATGACGACTTCGCCCACAACAGTTTCACTCCATGATTTTGGCGCTTTCCTGCGGGACATTTGGTATTTTGGCCTGCCCGCTAGCCACCTCAAACCCGGTCAGCTCAAAGCCAAAGTGATTTTGGGCGAGCCTATTTTGTTTGGGCGCACGCGCGACGGCACCCCCTTTGCCCTGCGCAATCTTTGTCCCCATCGGGGGATTCCTCTGCACTACGGCAGGTTTGTCGAGGATGAAGTCGTCTGTCCTTACCATGGCTGGCGCTTTAATCGTGACGGCCACTGCACGCTGATTCCCTCCCTGACCAGTGACAGCGATGTGGATCTCAAGCACTTCGGTGTGCAACGTTATCCGATTCAGGAAGTTCAGGGCAATCTCTGGATTTACATGCCCGCCAAGGACCGTTCAACTCCTGAGCCGACTCTTGAGGTGCCTTTAGTGCCGGGCTTTAGTGCCAGCGCGCAGCCTCAAGCCGTGCAAACCTTTATTTTCCCCGGCCATTTAGACCAAGTCTTTATTAACTTTATGGATCCGGCGCATGCTCCCTTTGTCCATGGGGCGTGGTGGTGGCGTAAGCGCGGCAAACTCTTTGAAAAAGCGAAAACCTTTGATCCCTCGCCCTACGGCTTCACCATGCGGCGGCATGCCCTACTGCGCAAATCATGGGCACACCATATTTTGGGTGGCCACCCCGAAGTGGAAATTATCTATCGTTTACCCGGGATTCGCATTGAAACCAACTACACCGATCGCCACACCTTTTGCTTTTTGATTACCCTGACCCCCATCAACGAGCAGCAAACGGAATTGACAGCGACCTATTACTGGACGTTTCCGTGGTTAGGGCTCCTCAAGCCCTTGCTTGCTCCCTTTGCCCGCGAATTTATTAACCAAGACCTGCGGATTGTGGCTAAACAAAGCGAGGGACTGGCCTACAATCCCCCCCTGACGCTGATCAAAGAGGCAGATAACCAAGCCAAGTGGTACTACCAAATTAAGCGGGAATACGCCAAGGCCACCCAAGAGAAACGGGAATTTGTCAATCCAATGAAAACCCAAGTATTGCGCTGGCGCTAGGAGTGCTGTTCTAGCCAGCGTTGGTACAAATCGGGGCGGCGCTGCTGGGTGCGCTGAATTTGCTGCGCTTTGCGCCATGCGGCAATTTTGCCGTGGTCGCCTGAAAGAAGAACGGGTGGCACTGACCAACCCCGAAACTCGGCAGGGCGCGTGTAGTGGGGGTAATCCAACAGTCCCGCTTCAAAACTGTCTTGGCGGAGGGATTCCGGTTTACCAACGGTGCCGGGCAACAGGCGGAGGACGCCATTGAGAATTGTCAGGGCAGGAATTTCGCCACAGGTGAGGACAAAATCCCCAATGGAAATTTCTTGGGTCACCAAATGCTCAATGACTCGCTCATCGACCCCTTCGTAGTGGCCACAGAGAATCACGAGTTGATCGCGCTCGCTTGCCCATTGCCAAAGATGGTGTTGCTGTAAAGGTTCACCTTGGGGGGTCACGTAAATAATTTCCCGTCGCGGTAAAACCGGCAATGATTCCACGGCAGCAAAGAGGGGTTCCGGCTTCATCACCATGCCGACCCCACCACCGTAGGGTTCATCATCCACTTTGTGGTGCCGATCTGTGGTGAAGTCGCGGGGATTGGTGAGCACTACCGAGGCAATGCCGCGGGCAAGGGCTTTGGCCATCAGACCCGTATTGAGGGGGCTTGTGAAAAAGTCTGGAAAGAGGGTAATAATGTCAAAGCGCATGACTCAAGGGCGGCAGAGAGCGGCTAGCTGACCGTAGTAGGCAAGGGCACGCTGCTGGGTAAGGGCACACAGTTGCCGTTCCTGTTGCTGAACACCATTGCCCCCATTTGATTGCGGATGACGTTGGGATCAATCCCGCGGGCAGTGGCAACATGAGTAACAAAGCGACTGTATTCCTGCTCCAACCCCGCTTGGAACACTTCGATTTCAGCAGGGCTGAGGCGGCGGAAGGGGTTACCGAAGTCTTTGCCCCGACCAGCGCTGAAGGTGCGCTCTTCAATGGTGTTCGCGGTAACGCCGCCTTGGAAGAGGCCGTTATCTAGGCTCGTGGGGCGATCGTAAAAGAGCACACTCGGATCAATGATGCCAATACTGCCAATGAGGCTGCCGTGGTCGGCATAGATTTTATCGGCGGTCACCATAGCCCAAACCCCGCCGGAGGCTGAAAGACCTTCTACAAAGGCATAGACGGGCTTTTGGGTGGCTTTACGGTAAGCGCTGATACCCGTGGCGATCGCCTGCGAACCGAAAATGGTGCCGCCGGGCGTTGCCACATTGAGGAGAATGGCCTTCACCGTTTTGTCCTCAGCGGCAACTTCCAGTTGCTCCTGGACGCTGTAGCCGTAGGTGACCCCAACAATGGCGGAAAAGAGCGTGTCCTCCTCACTTTGGGGGCTCCCGAGAATTGGGCCAACAACATCAATGACAAGAATGCGATCGCGACTATTTTCCTTGCCACTCAGGTGCTGATAGGGACTTTGCTGCTCGGCGAGGGGCAGTACCCCCCCAAAAATCGCAAAGAACAGGGTTGCCCTCATCCCCACAACGCCGAGGGTAAAGAAGAAAGCCAGCGTACCAAAAAAGATTGTGCCGCAACGGTGCACAACAGCAGGCCAACATGGCGGTAACGTTTGCATCCTTGCTCGTTCTTCGGGGGAATTGCTGCTATTTTTCCTTGTCACCCTTATTCCTACCCTACGATTGCTGGTGGAGCTTGAGCCGCAATGGCAGCAGTGCTGGTTTCAGGCGTGCATTGCCCCTTGTTCGCCACCGCACCCATTATAATTGCCCGCTCGGATCAAACAACTGCCGCAGGCGCCGGCACACCTAAAATTAGCTTGGTAGCCCTTGCTCACAGATGGTTTTGCCATAGTCTGTCCAGCGACCACTCTCCCAATAGCGAAAGCAACTGGCTTGGGACGTGAGGAGGTACAGCAAGGCCTCTTGGTAAGCAGCAGTGCGCCTGATTTCAGGTCTCACCCACAGGAATTGTCGCCTGGTGCATGTGGAGGGCGCAGGCAAAACCGGCTCGAATTTCACGCCAATCGGCAGGCGGTGGTGGCTCAATGGGAGTGAGAGTGGCTCGTTCTGCTTCCCAGCCACTGAGCACTGGCTGATCGGCAGGCAACGGTAATGGAAGTGGGGGCATGATTTAGGCTCGAAATACTTGGGCGGGGTCAAGGCGCATCACCTTTTGCACAGCTAATAGGGATGCACTGACACACATCACCACTGTGGCACTAAAAACCCCTAAGGCAAGCTGGGGCGTAATAATAATTTGAATAGCTCGGGCTTGCATTGTCCACAGCCCCAACCCCCAACACAGCCCTAGGCCGGGTAAGTAGCCAAGTACCGCCATCCACAACGCTTGTTCAATAATGATGCGGTAGAGGTACCAGTCTGAGGCACCCATGGCTTTGAGCGTGCCATACTCCTGTAGGCGATCGCTCACGGAAGAGTACAAAATCTGACTGACAATGACCACACCTACAATCATGCCCACGCCTGCCCCCAGCCCTAAAATAAAACCGACACTGGTACTGGCGAGCCAATAGCGGCGGGTGAGAGTGGTTAATTCGGCTGAACTGAGGACTTTGTAGTTGGGCAACGCCGCTTGAAGACGTTGCTGCAGGTCAGCCAAGTTGGCATCCGGGGCAGCTTTTACCATCACGTAAGTAATGCGGCTGCTGGGTTCAATCAGTGGTAAAAACGTAGGAGGCGGTTCATTTTTATCAAAGCGGGGGAAATGCAAGTACAGGTTTGCCGTTTCCAGCGACGTGAACACGTAAGGACTGGACACAATCGACTTCACCCCCCGCGTCCAGCCGCGCACCATGGCAGGATAGTTGTTAATTTCACCCTTGTCTTCCAGCGCAGTAATGGAGAGAGCATTCAAGTCAATTTGATCCACTAGGATGCTGTAGGGGTCTTCTAACTCCGCGACTGAAACTCCTGCCACTGTTTGCAGCGGCATCAAAGTTCCGGTTGGTTCTAACCCCACAATTTGCACTGGATCAATACTGGCGGTTTCAGATCGCCGCCAAATACCAGATTGCATCAATAAAGGCTCTGCTACAGCAACTCCTTCTACCCCTTGAGCGTCAATCACCGCTTGATACTCAATGGGCAAGGTCAAGCCAAAGTAGCGCAGTTCACTCGAGGCAATCCAAAAATCCGCTTGGCTCCGGTTAATCAACAGCGTTGCCGATCGCCCAAACCCTTCCAGTAAGCCGGTTTGAATGGTGACTAAGCTCACCGCAAACGTGATGCCCAACTGCGCCACCAAAAAGCGGCTGAAGTCTTCTAATAGGTTTTTGCGGGCAAGGGAGACCATAGCCTTATTGTACCTGTGTTTCTGCCGCCAGCCAGTCGAGATAAGCCGCTGACCCGGCCACAATCGGCAAAGCAATAATCTCCGGTACTTCGTAGGCGTGCCACTCTTGGAGGCGATCGCGCACTTGGGGAAATAGGGCTTGGCGAGTTTTAATGAGCAATTGCCACTCCTGCTCTTGGTGTATCTGCCCTTGCCAGCGATACAGCGACTGAATCGGGTGGATTTGCACACAGGCTGCCAGTTGTGCCTCAAGCATTTTTTGGCTGAGGGTGATTGCCTCGGCTTCACTGGCAGTGGTTACTATCACAACGCAGTAGGGGGAAAGTTCAGCCATCGAATTTCCCGACGAATGGGTTAGACCCCAAGGTCGGCCAAAATGTCTTTGGCGTGGGTTTCGGTGTTAATGCTGGTGTAAACGTGGGAAATAACGCCCTTGCCATCAATGACGTAGGTCACGCGCTTGGCATAACCACCGCCATCAACGTCATAGGCTTTAATAATTGACCTATCCACATCGGCCAACAGGGGGAAGGGGAGGTTAAATTTCTCGGTAAACTTTTGGTGGGAAGCTTCATCATCAGCGCTAACCCCCAACACAACAATATCTTTGCCTTGGTAGGCGGCATAATTATCACGGAAGCTACAGGCTTCTTTCGTACAGCCGGGGGTGTCGTCCTTGGGATAAAAGTAAAGAACGACTGTTTTACCCGCAAAATCTGAAAGGGAAACGGTGTTGCCGTTTGTGTCTTTGGCGGTGAAGGCGGGGGCGGGTGTACCAACTGCTAACACCATAAGATTTAATCTCCTGAGGGTGATGATCTCTTTGCCATGGTACCATTAAGGCCTTTGCCAACGTCAGGGGAAGAAGCGCGATGCCGCAGTTAAGAGAGTGGTCTCCGATGGCCGCGATCGCCACCACGGTGCAAGGAGCGCGTCAATTAGAGCGGCTGCAGCGCACAGGTATGGCATTTGATCTCTGGCTACCAGACCATTTGCAGGTTCACCTAGAGGCCGCTCAGCGCTACGACCAGGGGTTGGCCAGCCATCTCAAAACCGTGTGGCACCACTATCGCAGTTGGCTGTTTGTGCTCGCCTCTGGTGCCGTTGTTCGCCTGATTGCCCCCTTACTGGCCGATAAGCGCACGGATCCGGCTGTTTGTGTTCTGTCGGAGGATGGCCAATGGCTGATTAGTTTGCTGGGCGGCCATGGAGCCGAAGGCGATCGCCTCGCTCAGGTGTTGGCAGCAGCCCTAGGGGCAACGCCCATTCTCACCGGCGCTAGCTCGGCTCAGCAGTATTTTCCGGTCGATTGTTGGGGCAAGGCGTGGGGGTGGCGGCAAGGGGCAGGGGATTGGCATCGCATCGCTGCCCTACAGGCACAGCAGCAGGTACTCTCAGTCATCCAAACCTGTGGCAGCCAATTGTGGCGTACCGGACTAGCGCCGGATCAGCCCCTGCAATGGGTCAGCCAAGCGCCGTCCGAACCGGCAGTTTGGATTACTGAAAAAGCAGTGCAGCCCTCTGTTGGCGTGGTGTGGCATCCGCGGGTGCTCTGGCTCGGGATTGGTTGTGAACGGGGCACAGATGCAACAGTAATTGCCGCGGCCATTGACCATGCGCTGCAAACGGCAGGATTAGCTCGGGGGGCGATCGCCGGCTTGGCCAGTATTGACCGCAAAGCCGATGAAGTGGGGCTCCTCCAAGTTGCCCAGCAGCACCAGTGGCCGATCCGTTGGTTTAGGGCCGACCAGTTGCAACAGGTCAGTGTGCCGACCCCCTCTGCCCTTGTGGCGGCGGAAATGGGGACGCCCAGTGTGGCCGAAGCTGCTGCTCTGTTGGCTAGCGATCGCCCGCAGTTGCTGGTGCCGAAACAGATTTATCGTCAGCCCCCTGCTAAAGGCGCTGTCACCGTTGCCATTGCCCAAGCGGAACAGGAATACATTCCCCACCCGGGGGCGATCGCCCTCATTGGCACCGGTCCTGGAGCCTTAGAGCAACTCACGATAGCTGCCCGCACTGCTCTGTTAGCCGCCGACCTCTGGATTGGCTACGAGTTTTACTTAGACTTATTAGCCCCCCTGCGCCAACCCGGTCAGATGCTGCTAGCCTACCCCATTACCCAAGAGCGCGATCGCGCCCAAAAAGCCATTGAACTGGCTACCCAAGGCTTGCGGGTTGCTGTCGTCTCCTCGGGCGATTGTGGCATCTACGGCATGGCTGGCTTGGTTTTGGAACTGCTCCTGCAAGCCAACAATACCGAGCTCACCGTTGAAGTTTTTCCGGGCGTCAGTGCTGTCAATGCCGCCGCCGCTCGCGTGGGGGCACCCCTAATGCACGATTTTTGCACCATTAGCCTCAGCGATCGCCTCACCCCTTGGCCGGTCATTGAAAAGCGCCTTGAAGCTGCTGCCGAAGCCGATTTTGTAACTGCCCTTTACAATCCTCGCTCCCGCGATCGCCAACAGCAACTGCAAAAGGCACAGCAGATTTTCCAGCGCCATCGTGCCCCTAGAACACCAGTGGCGATCGTCCGTGCTGCCTACCGCCCCGACGAGCAGATTACCCTCACCACCCTCGAAAAATTTGATCCCACCGCCGTGGATATGTTTAGCCTCGTTCTCATCGGCAATGCCAGTACCCGGCGCTTTCGGGATTGGCTCATCACCCCGCGCGGCTACCTGCCAGCCCTAGAGAACCCCCACCTGACTGAGTAAACCAAAACAGAGGCTGTTGACAATACTCAGGGCAATTGACCCCAATAGCGCACTCCAGAAACCATTGCGGAGCGTAAAGCCATCCACAAATGCTGCGGCCAACGCAAAAATCGCCGCATTAATAATCAGGGCAAAGAGTCCCAACGACAGAAAAATGAAAGGAAACGACAAAAACTTGAGGACTGCTCCCAGCGTGGCATTGAGCACCCCAAAGACAATTGCCGACCACAGCGCGGTACTAAACTTATCAATTTCCACGCCCAAAAAAGAAAGACGCGAAACAATAAACAAACTGATACTGGTCACGATCCACGTAATTAGCAGACCCCACATAACTCCTCCTCCGGCAATCGTCCTTAGATCAGCCTAGCCTAGACAACAACAAATAGAAACGGCACAATTGGAATCCCCAGCGCACTGCTGAGCCAATAGCTAAGCAGACTCAGGATAATTGTCAGGAACAACGATAAACACAAAGACACCAGCAACTGGGAAGCCAACTGCTGCAGCACTTGCCAAAAGGAATCAAGCGTCCCTGTCAGCGAATTGGCTAGCCCATAGGATAATTCCATACTGACTTCTCCAATAACAATTCCCTCTCTGGCCTTTATTGTACGAGCAAGCCCATTAAACAGGGATTCACTGGCGCATTGGCTCTGCCCGTTCACTCGTTCTAGGAGCTGCCTCTTTAGGTAACGGCAAGCCATTGAGGACAATTCCCAACAATTGCTGCGGAAAGTTCAAGCGATACTCTGCCATCAAGGCACGCAGCTCCGCCCGCTGGCTATAACCGAGTCGGACAACTGCCAAGGCACCATCGACCGCCGGCACCAACCGATTCGTTTCCGATGAAATGAGTTGTGGTGGCGTATCGATGATAACCCAATCAAACGCAGCCTTCAACTCCTTCAGGAGGGCAATACCGGCGGCAGAACTGAGGCGACCTCCCCCTTGACCCGCTGTCAAAACCCATAACCGCTCAGGGCGCGATCGCAAAGCTAACCAACCTGATGCCATCGCCGTACCGTTCAGTAATTCTGCGATGCCTGAGGTATTGGGAATGCCAAGCGCTTCATGGAGTCCGGGCGCTTGCAGGTTAGCATCAACAAGCAACACCCGCTGCCCTAACACCGCTGCGGCTAACCCTAAATAAATGGCTGTTGTGGTTCGGCCTTCGCCGTTTCGAGCTGAGGTAATTGCCACACACCCCCCGTCGGCACAAGAGCGCTGCAAATGCCCCAGTAAAAAGAGAAACCGTTCTTCAAAAATCGGCGGACTCATGCGCACCTGCTGCTGTAGCCCCCAGAGGGCGATCGGCGTTTCAATGCGGCTAAAAGACGTCTGATTCAACTCTGACCCCCAAGGGATGTCCCCCAGAATCGGCACGGGAGCCTCCTTACGGACTTGCTCAATATCCAAGAGCTTCGGATCCAGCAAATCGAGAATAATGGCTAAGGCGGCACCGGAAAAGCCACCCAGAATCGCCGCTAACACCAGTGCTAACAACAAGCGTAGCGTCACGGTGTATTGCTCCTCATCATCGATATCCGAGAGCAACTCCCAAGTAAAGTCTTGCTGCGCCAGTTGCAATTGGATTGACTGCCGCGTCTGCAGTAATAACCTGAGAGCCTCCTGCGCTGCCGCCAATCGTTGCTCAATTTTGCGAAAGCCTAGGTTCAAGTCAATCGTGCGGTTGAGTTGCCCCTCCACTTGCGCCAGTTGCCGCCCCAGCTGTTCATTCAAGCGCAACAGTGACTCGTACTCCACACCTGCTTGAATATACCTTGAAATAATTTCACCGGACGTACTGCTTTGATACCCAATAAGGTTTTCAGGATTTCTCACCGCATTACGGCGGGCAATGATTTGGGCTTCCGCTTGTAATTGCCGTAAGAGTTCTTGCCGTTCTTGCGCCACCTGTTGAACAAGCGGTGAGTTAGGAGGAAAGAGACTGATTTGCTCCGCCAATTTTTGCTCAACGCTACGTAAGGCTCCCAATTGGGAAGTGTAGCTAGGGGAGGTACTCAAATTGACCGCAACCAATGCTTCTTGAGGAGTCATTCCCAACTCTTCGGCAAAACCGCGAAATTGCTGCTGTGCCGCAACGATTTTTCCTTGTGTATCCTGCTGTGCCTGCTGAAGGCGATCCAACTGTTCCCGAAAAAGCTGGGCATCCTCCGAGGGGCTAAACACTTGGTTATTGGAACGAAAACTGCGCAGTTCCCCCTCTATTTCTTCGATTTGGCGCAGTTGACGGCTAATTTCACTATTAACGTAACGAAGATTCTGCTCAATTTGTTTACTTTTACGCTGCTCATTAAAACTAATTAAGTAGTCCGATAGTTCCCGGAGAATAAAGCGAATCTTATCTTTATCATTAGATTTAAAGCCAATTCGGATAATCTTTGATTGTCCAGAACCAAATAGTTGCCTAGACCCAGTAGATTCTGCTGTAATTGAAAGCGCCGACAAAAACTTTTGTAAGGATAGGTTTCAGCATCCAGTTCATCAGCATATTGTCCTAAAAATCGTTCATAGATAGGACGCAGGACAACATCACTATTGAGAATCTGCACCAGCGTTGCCAAGTCCCCCTCTGCTGAGCCTGAAAGCAAGGGAATTGGCTGTGAATCTCCTACAACCGACCGCAGACCACTCAACTGGGCAGCACCACGAGCACCCGGTTGTTCCACGGGTGCCACCTGAATGAGGATGCTATTCGGAAACTCTTGTTACTCGTCTAACGGATACCTTAGCCCTTGCTTTGCCTCTGTTCCTCAGTAGTCAACTTTCAGGTATTGCGACACAGTCCAATACACTAAGCATCATCCTACTAGCTGTTCTATTATTTCAGTTTTTAGGCGAGTTATGGGGGGCTTGCCAAGACTTACGGCTACGGTCTTTCGTTGTAGAAGCACGCCGAGTGACCACAGCTTGGGTGAGCGCTAACCTCAGCTTATTGCTAATTTGTTGGCTCTTGCATGAACTGGATACCTACTCATGAACAGATTTGATTCTGTGGTTCTTATAGATTCTCTTTTTCCTTATGGTGGCTTGCTGGCTATTATCTCAGGTATAGGGTAAACGCATCAAATTATCAGGGAGCATGTGATAAGGGGTCAGACAGAGAAGCAGCAAGAATTTCGAGTAGAAAATTGTTATCGAGGGCAGCTCGATAACGCTTCATCTTCAAGCTCCCCTTGCCAGGATGCCGCCGCAACAAATTCAAAGTCAATCGTCTCAAGATACTCAGGTTATGTGCCCCATGCTGACTACGGATGCGACTACTATCCTTGGCAAATACCACATCCAAAGACCAATGCAGAGAATTCTCAATTTCCCAATAAGAGCGAACATAGCGAGTAAAGTGGGCGGCGTCGACAGCGAGAGAACTGAGAAAAAAACAGGTCTCGCCAGTGGTCTTGTTCCACAACTGACGCTGGGAGCGCATCACCACTAGCGACTGGAGCCCTGACCAACGCTGACAAACTGCACTCTCAAAAACGTCTGAAGCACGAAAGACCCAGCAAGAGCCACTCTCAATGCGATGATGTCCGCTTTCGACCAAGTGACAGTGGTCAACGAGTGACTCCTGAGGAGTGTCTTGTTGCTCAAAATGCTCAAACCAAGCAACCGCGAGAGTATGGAGATGACCCTGATTACCTTTGAGAACCAAAATATAATCGGCATCAGCGTCCTGAATTTGTGAGGCAATCGCGGTCTGAGTGCCCATGGCATCAATGGTGATAATCGTGCCAGTCAAGTCTAGTTGCGCAAGGAGGAGAGGAATGGCTGTAATCTCATTAGACTTGGAATCGACGGGGATTTGACCTAAAACCAATCGGTGTTCAGTACACCAAGCACTGACGAGTTGTAAGACTTTGAGGTCTTAGTGAAACCATCATGGCATCATTTGCAACGATGGTTAAATCCATCCTCCAGAAACTCAGCCCTTGTGACTACCCTAGCCTAAACAAACAGCTCCTCTTCACAATCTGGTTGACCTACATTTTAGACCACCGATTAACCAGCATGAGAGCCTTGTTTTATCGCCTCAATCATGGCAGTATTCCCGTGGCCATGTCCACCTTTTCCAAGGCCAATAAAACTCGGAACACCCAGATATTTCAGCAGATTTTCAGGCAACCTGCTGAGGAAGTAAAACGGCAGAATTCTGCTGTAGGACGGCTCTCATACCCAGTTTATTCTACGGTTAGAACTAAGTCAGCGGTGCTCAGTGGTGCATTGGAGCTTTAGCTTGCAAACAGAGCTCTATTTTGCTTAAAATGTAACTTTTTCTTGCAGCTTTCAATACCCTTGCCTTGTGTTCTATGGCAACTATCCTTCGCACGTGGAGCTACCAGCACCCATGGCTCTACGACACGATCAGCAGTATAGCCGCTGTGACAGTGGGTGGCAAGAACCGTCTGCATCGCTTGGCTTGGCAAAACCTAGACCTGCCTCGGAGTGCGATGGTGCTGGATTTGTGTTGCGCTCATGGGATTGTGACGGAGTCTTTGACTCAGGCCTTTGACCATGTCACGGGTTTGGATGCCTCACCAAAGGCGATTCAGCTTGCTCAGGAGCGGGTACCGCAAGCCACCTATGTGCAAGCATTTGCCGAAGCCATGCCCTTTGATGACCCGTGTTTTGATTTGGTGCACACGAGCATGGCGTTGCACGAAATGGAACCGCAGCAATTAGCGGCAATCATTGCTGAGGTTTGGCGGGTGCTGAAGCCGGGAGGCTGGTTCGCCCTCATTGATTTTCACCGTCCGCAAGTCCCCCTAATGTGGCCGGGGCTGGCACTGTTTTTCTGGCTCTTTGAAACGGAAACGGCATGGCAATTCCTGCAAACGGACTTGAGTGAATTGTTACAGAGGCGGGGCTTCGAGATTGTCCGGCAAGCGTACCACTTGGGGCAAAGTCTGCAGGTGCTGCAAGCGCGCAAGCCCGAGGTAGCGACAAACGATTAAGATATATGAACGTTGACTGGTTTTGTAATTGTCCATGGTACGTTCGCTGCCCCACGTAGAAACCCCCTTAGAGACCGCGGCTGAGTTTGTGGCTCGCCACATTGGCATTACCCCTGAAGACTTACCGACAATGCTGGCGACTGTGGGCTACGAAAGCTTATCCGCGCTCATCGATGCGGTGATTCCGGCGGAGATTCGCCTGCAGCGACCGCTTGAACTACCGGCAGGGCTAAGCGAAACGGCGGCACTGGCCAAACTGCGGGCAATGGCTCAGCAAAACGAAATCTGGCGCAGTTATATCGGCATGGGCTATGCCAACTGCATTACGCCACCGGTGCTGCAGCGGAATATTTTGGAAAACCCGGGGTGGTACACTCCCTACACTCCCTACCAAGCAGAAATTGCTCAAGGTCGCCTAGAAGCGCTCCTAAACTACCAAACACTGGTCTGTGATCTGACGGGGCTCGAGATTGCTAATGCGTCTCTCTTAGATGAGGCCACGGCAGCAGCAGAGGCGATGACCCTCAGTTACAATACCTGTCGCCAAAAGGGGGCTAATCGTTTTCTGGTGGCTCAGGACTGCCATCCCCAGACCCTTGCGGTGTTGCGCACGCGGGCGCTGCCCCTCAACATTGACATTGTCCTGATTGATCCGACGGCAACGGCGCTACCGTGGCAGGACGCGTTTGGGCTGCTGCTGCAATACCCGGCTACGGATGGGGTGCTGCGGGATCCGCGTCCCCTGATTGCGGCGGCTCATGACCATGGTCTGCTGGTAACAATAGCCACCGATCTGCTAGCGTTGACCCTCCTGACGCCACCCGGGGAACTGGGGGCGGATATTGCCGTGGGTAATAGTCAGCGCTTTGGTGTGCCTTTGGGTTATGGTGGCCCCCATGCCGCCTTCTTTGCCACCCGCGACGCTTTCAAACGCCAACTCCCTGGCCGCTTGGTGGGAATTTCCCGCGATGCCTTGGGGCAGCCAGCTTTCCGGTTGGCGCTGCAAACTCGGGAGCAGCACATCCGCCGTGAAAAGGCCACTAGCAACATTTGTACAGCCCAGGTGCTCTTGGCGGTAATGGCCAGTATGTACGCCGTCTATCATGGCCCAGAGGGATTGCGCCACATTGCCGAGCGGGTTCATGCGCTGACGAACCAGCTTGCTGCCGGGCTGACAGCTGCCGGTTATCGACTGCGGCATGCTCACTTTTTTGACACGCTGCGGGTTGAGCTGGGAGCACTACCGCGGGCGGAGGTACAGGCTCGGGCACAGGCGGCGCGTATTAACCTGCGTTATTTTGAGGATGACAGTGTGGGCATCACGCTGGATGAAACGACGACAGGGGCAGACGTGGAGGACTTGCTGGCTTTGTTTGCGGCTCAGCGTGTCTCGATGACCAGTTGCCAGAGTGCTCTACCTGCTGGGTTGCAGCGCCAAAGTCCCTACCTGCAGCAGCCAGTTTTCCAGCAGTACCACAGTGAACATGAGATGCTGCGTTACCTACACCGCCTGCAAGCCAAGGATCTCTCACTCACGACGTCGATGATTCCCCTAGGGTCATGCACGATGAAGCTGAATGCCACAGCGGAAATGCTACCCATTAGCTGGCCAGAGTGGAATCAACTGCACCCCTTTGCCCCAGTGGAGCAAGCCCAAGGCTATCAGCAACTTTTTGCGGATCTGGCGGCGATGCTGGCGGAAATTACTGGGTTTGACGCCATTTGTCTGCAACCCAATGCCGGTTCCCAAGGGGAATACGCTGGCCTGTTAGTCATTCGCCAGTACCACCAAAGCCGGGGGGAAAGCCAGCGGGATGTTTGTTTGATTCCCACGTCGGCCCATGGCACCAATCCAGCGAGTGCAGTGATGGCGGGTTTGCAGGTGGTGGCTGTCAACTGTGATGCCCAAGGCAACATTGATGTGGCCGACCTAGCCCAGAAGGCGGCTCAATACCAAGAGCGCTTGGCTGCTCTCATGATTACTTACCCCTCAACCCATGGGGTCTTTGAAACGGAAATTCGCACGATTTGTGACCTCATCCATCGCTATGGTGGGCAGGTCTATATGGATGGCGCCAATATGAATGCCCAAGTGGGGCTGTGTCGGCCAGCGGATTTTGGTGCCGATGTCTGTCATCTGAATTTGCACAAGACGTTTTGTATTCCCCATGGTGGCGGCGGGCCAGGGGTAGGACCGATTGGGGTGAAGGCGCACCTTGCTCCGTTTCTACCAACAACGCACCTTAGGCCGCGGGGTACGGAACTCGGACCCGTGACGGCAGCTCCGTGGGGAAGTGCCAGCATTTTACCGATTTCGTGGATGTATATCACGTTGATGGGGGGAGTGGGCTTAACCCGCGCTAGTGCCATGGCTATTCTCAATGCCAACTACATTGCTAAGCGCTTGGAACCGTACTATCCGGTGCTCTACAAGGGCGCCAACGGCTTGGTGGCCCACGAGTGCATTCTGGATTTGCGGCCGCTGAAAAAATCGGCAGGGATTGAGGTGGAGGATGTGGCCAAGCGGCTGATGGACTATGGTTTCCATGCGCCAACGGTGTCGTGGCCGGTGCCCGGAACGCTGATGATTGAACCGACAGAAAGTGAGACGAAGGCAGAGTTGGATCGCTTTTGTGAGGCGATGATTGCCATTCGCGCTGAAATTGCCCAGATAGAGGCGGGTGTGAGCGATCGCCAAAATAGCCCCCTGAAAAATGCGCCTCATCCTGCGCTGATGGTCTGTCGCGATGATTGGCCCTATCCCTACTCGCGGCAGGTGGCGGCTTACCCGGCACCGTGGCTCAAAGAATATAAGTTTTGGCCAGCGGTTGCTCGGATTGACAATGCCTATGGCGATCGCCATCTGGTGTGTAGCTGCTCAATACCCTTAATAGAGTCCTGAGGCAGTGCCATGAGACTGGGGCAGTGGCTAGGGGTTGGGATAGCTTTAGTGGGAGCTGTGCCTGTACTGGCTCAAACACCACCGCCAGAACTTATTCAGAAGGCGATCGCTCTTGCTGCTGCCCAATTTCAGGAAGAGGTTGATCAAATCAGGGTGCTGCAAGTCCAACCCCGGGTCTGGTCAGATGGCTGTCTCGGCTTGGGAGGCTTGCGCGCCGACTGTCCAGAGCGCCTCACCCCCGGCTGGGAAATCACCCTCTCCAATCCCAACGCCCCCTATCCGCAAGAATGGGTTTATCGCGCCAACCAAAGCGGCTCACTTCTGCTGTGGGATGCTGCCGGTAGTCGCATGATTGGCACCCTCATTCAACCGCCGCGGCAACTGGCCGTCGCGGATCGCCCAGAGCCGTTGCCCGAAGAGGTTCTTTTTCGGGTGATTCGTCAAACCCCGTTGGCGCGTCCCCCCCAAATCACATTGCTGTTGCAGGATGGCCGCATTGTTCAAGAAAGCCGCAACTCCCGCGGTGAGATCCTCCAGCGTACCCTCCGCACACTGCCAGCCAGTACCGTTGCCGCTTTTACGACGCTGCTGCAGGAGCGACGCTTCCAGCGCTTTGATGGCGTTGATTTTGTGGCTGACAGTAGCCCCCCTGTCGCCCTCAACCTTGTTTCCACCCCAACCGCCACGGTGCGAATTCCAGAGGCCAATGAATACCGCCTGCCTTCTGACCTTGTGGCTGTGCTGCAGGCATGGGCAATGCTGATCGAGCGGGGACAATTACCCAAAACACCCTAGTTCGTTGTTGCTGGTTTCGTTTTCTGAGATAGGTACTGGTCTATCAAGGGTTTATTCGCCTCCAGAATGGCTTGCATCTGCACGATGTCAATGGTCAGGGTTGATTCCGGATAAGCTTCAAGAAAGGCCAGTAGTGTCAGACCGCCCTCTGCTGCAAGCCCGTTCACCATGGCGGTTCTCAGGGCGGCAACCCCCTCAGCATCAGGACGTAAGGTGGCGGCTGCTACAGCTTTCAACAGTTCCTCGCCTTTTTCTTGACCAGCTAAACTTTGCAGTTGCTCAGCATTGACGGGAAACGGCAGGGTCAACAGTTGCCGAAACTCCGCTTGTTGTTCAGGTGTGGCCATCGAGAGCAAGAGTTTGAGATTGCCGCTGGCTGTTCCCGTAGCTGCATAAGTTCGCAAATCGGCAACCGGAATTTCAAGCCCCCGTTGCTGTTGGGCATCAAAGACAAGCTTCAGGGTTTCTGCGGCCCAGACCGGGGCGATCGCCCCCGCCATCGTCAGAACCCCACTCAGCAACACACACGAAAACCAATAGCGCATCTGACACTTCCTGATACATTTACGCAGCATTTTCTAGGACTTCCCTAGACAATGCCACGATAGCACCATTACCCGTCAAGGTAACGGTGGCGGTATCCCGCAAAGCCTTCAGGAGAATCCCAAAGGCGCCATTCCAATCCCGTGGCAGTTGATACCCGCAAGCAGGGCACTTGAAAACCTTGGCACCCCCTAACTTATGGTGTACATGTCCACAACGGGTACAGGTTTTGCTCGTGTATGCCTCGGAAATCACATTCTTCTTTTGCGCTTGGAATTTCAGAAACTGCTTGAACCGATAATGTGCCCAAGTCAGCATTGCCCGTGCTGGCCGCTTAGCCTTGGCTACCATGTCGGCAGACTCAAAGGTTGGCAGAAAGATAATTCGGTAGTTCTTCGTCAAGTAGTTGGCAACCTGCTTGTGGCACTCGTCCACCAGATTCCTGATTCTTTGACGCAATCTGTACGCTGCCATCCGCATTCGCCTTCTGCGTTTGGCGTTCACCTTGGACATCCTTGAAATCAAGTCGTCCAAGTAATGGCACAGGCGGGCAATCCGACCAAAATCGCCCGCACCAAATTCTAGAAAGCTACAACCATCAAATCCCGTTAGAAAGGTTCTGACGCCCGGGTCTAACGCGATAACACCCGTTGCCAAGGTACATTGTTCGTTCACTGGTTCCGGAAAGATGGCGTACCAACGGTCTTTTATCCTTGTCAGCTCGGTGCCGTAAGATTGGTTGGGTATGGGTTCGCTGGCCGTAAACGTTAATCCCTTTGTTAGCCGAGGGTACCATGTTCCATCAGCAAAGTTCGTGTTGTTGAACTGAAGGGTGTGGTAACGATCACGAACACTGCGAAACTTGGCTTTTGGGCTTTGCTTGAAGGCCTGCCACGCTTCAAAAATAGCATTCTGGCGGATGTGGCAAGGCGTAGCTTTTACCCACTCCGGTAAGTCGGAGTTCATGATAAGGTTCCGCAACTTGTACTTGCCGATGCGTCCATGTTGCCGCTGGTAGGCAATGGCTTGGTTGTAGCAGTACCTACAAGCTGCCTGCCACTGTTTCCATATCTTCGCTAACGCTGGTTCTGGGTAAATCCTGATCTTCTTGGATTGCAGTTTTGTACTTGCGCAGTCCACAAAGCCTACTGCTGAAGCAGTGCAAGATGGTGAGGAGGTCTTCAACGATTTCTCGCTCCGGACTAAGGTTTGTGTCATTGAGAACCACGAGTTCACACCCGTTCCGCTCGCATATCCATCGGAACAGGTCAAACCCGTTGGCGATAGCCTGCCGTCAGGCATATCTTGCCAGCCTGTCTTTGTGGACCACAATAAGACGTCTGACAGAACCTTGCATGACTCGTTCCAGTACGGCAAGCAGCTTGGGTCGCTTGAGCCCGCCGCCAATCTCTGCAACGATCTCTGCATCTGGATATCGAGATTTGAGAACGTCAACTTGTCGTTGGAGGTCTGGTTTTTGTGCTCTGCTACTGACTCTGGCGTAGCAAATGTCAACTCGTTCTGAAACAAACTGAGCTGCATAGGACGCAACATCGTATCGTCTTTGGCCGGATGGAGTTCTGATGGCTTTAATTTTGCCATCTGCTTCCCATCGGCGTAACGTTCTCTCGTTGACCCCAAGGATTTGCGTTGCTTCCTTGGGTGTGACATATCGTGCAATAGCAATACCCTCAACTCTTCTTGCCTAGATTACGACTATGCCCGCAAATGTCCAGTGTTTTAGTGATTAGAGTCAACCTCCCGAAAGAACATCAACCCACCGGCTCAGCAGAACCGCGCTGCCACTCTTCATCCTAAGACGACCTCAGCCGAAAACAATTGCCAGATATCCCCTAACCAGCAGCGACTGGGCAAGCAGTTGCAATTTCAGGGAAGAAGTGTTAACTTATATTAAGAACGTGAAACACTTTGTAACAAACGGAGTTCCAAAATGAAAGGCGGTAGCATTATCGATGATCAAGGCAAAATGAACAACTTTGCCATCGAGCCTAAAATGTACGTGATGAGTGAGCCGCAGTCTGGATTTACGCCCTACGCAGAGCTCTTCAATGGTCGCTTAGCAATGATTGGGTTTGTTTCCCTATTGGTTTTAGAAGTGATCACTGGTCACGGCCTGATTGGCTTTTTGACCAGTCTCTAAGTTAACGGTTATCCGACTCAATCTCTCTCAGCATGGAATGCATTGCCTACCTTTTGGGGTGGGCTTTTTTGCTGATCAGGAGCAACCCTCCACTGCTTTTCATTCTAAATCTTGTCAAAGAAGGAAAGCTTTACAAGGTAAGCGATGATGGCGCCAACGAGGGCAACAATGAAACCCCAAAGGCGCGAATCCACTACCCGTTGGCGATCGCTCAGGTCAGAAACTTTCTCATCGACTGCTTCCAGTTCTGTTTTTAGTTCGGTGCGGACAGAATCAATGTCAGCCTTTAGCTCGGTACGGATAGACTGGATTTCAGTTTTTAACTCCATGCGAACCGCTTGGATTTCAGTCTTGAGTTCAGTGCGAACGGAGTTGATCTTTTCTTCGAGGGTATTGAACTTTTCAGTGGTTGTCGCGATGTGAATGTCGAGCTTTTTGTCCATCGCTTGGATATCTGATTGCATCGACCTGATGTCGGTGCGCATGGACTTCATCTCATCTTGCATTGACCGAATGGCGTCAAGCACTTGGCCTAGTTCTGACTGTGTGCTGGCCTCACTCATGATCCGTTCCCCAAAAGGCGAGACACGACAATTTTACTTAGATGAAGAAACAGAGCAATTTCTCTGATGGGCGGTGAGGGACTCGAACCCCCGACAGCCTCGGTGTAAACGAGATACTCTACCAACTGAGTTAACCGCCCACAATTCTGCGGAATCCTATTGTAACAGAGGGGATCGCGACAACGCTATGGCAAGCAACATTTTTGCCGCCACTTTTGGCTCTAGAGGGGGGGGAGAGCACTCGTGGCTTCGCGGCTTTGGATCACCGTTAAGGGGTCAATCAGAGATTCAATTTTGGGGGGGGCAGCAGCATCAATCCATGCAATGTATGGAATTTGGCGATCGCGGGCGTAGGCACGGACTTGCTCGGGTGACAGTTCCAACAGCGCCAGTTCTACTCGTGTTGAACCGTCAAGACGCAACGTTTCGGCATGGTGCAGTGCCGCCGCCAAGGCTGCTGTGTTCACGGGAACCACCAACCACTGACTGCGGGGTGCCAGTCGAGAAGCAGGCGGTGGGGCGATCGCCTGGAGCAACTCTTCCACATTAAAAACAAAACCAATGCCGGGCAGATCCGTGCCATCGGGATGATACACACCGAGGAGCCGATCATAGCGCCCCCCCTGAGCCACCAAGCGCAGCTCCGTTGCCGTAGCAATTAAAACTTCAAAAACAATGCCCGTGTAGTAATTAAAAGACTGGATTAAACTCAGGTCTAGGGTTACCGTGAGGCGATCGCCAATGAGGTTCAACAGTTGCTGCAATGCTGCAAAACGCTCGTTGACCGCAGGCGAAACCGGCCAAGCTGCCAATTGGGCGGCTACCTCTGGGGGAGTGCCCCGCAGATCAAAGAGTTGATTGGCGCGATCCACCCATGGCGCAGGCAACTGCTGCAAGCTAACCCGATCTAAGCTGGCCAAGCACTGCCGAACTGTTTTTTGTAACTCTGCTGGAAATTCCCCAAGCAGTAATTGCGTCAGTTGGGCATCCCCCACCAGCAGGTAAGCCTTGTCCACCCCCAGCGCCTTGAGACAATCCTGCACCAGCCAGAGAATTTCGGCATCCGCAGCTAAGCCAGTCGCCCCCAACAGCTCAACCCCTGCCTGAAAAAACTCCTGTTGACTGCCTAGGTCCCCAGCCGAGGAGCCCGTTGCTGCCACACGCCGAAAGACATTAGCTTTGTAGTACAACCGTTGGGGTAACTGCATTCCGGCCATACGGGTTACTGCGGCACGGGCGATCGAGGCCGTCAGTTCCGGGCGCAGACCTAAAAGCTCATCACTGCCCGAGTTCACCTGAATGACTGTTTCGGCATTCAGGGCGCCGCCCGCCGTTAGCGTTGCCAACGTTTCAATCGTCGGCGTAATAATTTCTTGATAGCTCCAACTCTGGAAAACTCGCTCTAGCCGATTCTCCAGCCAGCGCTGACGCGCCACATCCAGCGGCAAAATATCACGGGCACCACAGGCCGGTTGATAAACCATACTTGGCTACTTTTTCCCAAACAGACCAAAGAGGCCACCTTTTCTGCCTTGTCCTTCCTTCGATTGCGGTGGCTGGGTCGCTTTTTGCTGTGCCTTGCGTTCCTTTTTGGCAATCGTTTCTAGACCCTGAATAGCCACGATTTCTTGGGGGTTCAGCTTTAGGGCTTGGTTGAAATAGACCTTCGCCATACTATTTTGACCCTGTTGCAAATACACTTTCCCTAGAAGAGCATTGCAGCGGGCACTGCGCGGGTCAATTCTGAGGGCATCCTTGAGTTCCTTAATAGCTTCAAGATAGACCCCCTTATTCAGGAGTTCCTCGGCGCGACGATAGTATTGCTCGGTATATTGCTCCGTTTTCGCTGGCGGTACTGCCGCGGCTGCTACCGGCTCAACCGCAGGGCGCACATGGGTGTCATCAGTGGTTTTTGCAGGGGCTGTCGCAGTCGCCACAGGTGGAGTCACTGGTGCTGTGGCTTTTCCACCCGCCGATCGCCACAGGTAGATCAGGTTAAGTTCACTAATTTGCTCGCTAACCTTCAGGACATTGGCTAGGTCACTGTACTGGTGCTTCGCTAACTCCTCAAGGGCTTGCTGGTAGGTTTCCTCAACATTGGCGGCGTTAAAGAGCATTTCTGCCGCAGCAAACGTCGGCTCGGGCACGATATTCGCCGTGACAAGTTGCTTCTCCAAAAGACGAAGAATAACCTGATATTCTTGCCGTTCTTTTTCCTGTGAGAGAGTTTCGTAAGCTGGGTTCACGAATTTCGAGAGTAAATCACTGGCTAGCTTTTTGCCCGCCTCTTCATCGCGGCTGTCCGGGTGCAGCGCTTTAGCAATTTTGAGATAGCGTTTGCGAATCTCTGCTGGCTGTGCCGAGAGGGGAATTCCGAGAGCCGCATGTAAATCACGTTTGGAATTGAAGCGACCAAGGCCGTGATTAATTTCAAAGGCCATATGCGTTAAAAACCGCGTAGGGGGCAGAACATCCTATGATTATAACCGCTTCGATCGCCAGCAGTGCTTGCTTACTCCTGATCTGTCAGGGGTGGTTGGACTCGTCCATAACCGTAGTTATGCGACCCACACATACCCATGAGTGCAAAAAAGCGCTAGCAATTAAGGCAGTCAGCGTGAATTTATCAGAAAATTTATAAGGACGGAGAGAGAGGGATTCGAACCCTCGGTGAGTTGCCCCACACAGCATTTCCAGTGCTGCGCCTTCGACCACTCGGCCATCTCTCCTAAGTTTGTTTAGACAGTCTTCCTATATTAGCAGAAGTCCTGTGTCTCTGACTCATCCCATTGCCCAAGAGAGTTTTGCCATCATTGATCAAGAAATGGGTGATCATGGGTTTGATCCAGCCACCTATGCTATTTTGCGGCGGATTATCCACAGCACAGCTGACTTTGAGTTCAAGGAGCTTTTGCACACCTCGCCAGCCGCTATTGGTCAAATGACCCAAGCGTTGGCCGCAGGGGTACCCATCGTCACCGATGTCAGAATGGTTACCGTTGGCATTCAAACGATGGTCAGTCGTACCTTTGGCAATCGTTTAATCACAGCGTTGGATGAGGCTGTGGCCGTTCCCAATGGCCAAACCCGCTCTGCTGTTGGCATGAGTGCGGCATGGCAAAAGTGGCCGCAAGCTCTTTTTGTGGTGGGTAACGCACCTACCGCTTTACTAGCGCTGTGCGATCGCCTCAAGGACAGTGCCGTTGAGCCGGCAGGGGTGATTGGTGTACCGGTCGGTTTTGTCAAGGTGGTGGAATCTAAGGCCGCGCTGGCAAGCTTACCCGTTCCCCAAATTCGGGTGGCAGGGCGTAAAGGGGGATCTCCTGTGGCCGCAGCGATTGTCAATGCGCTCCTAGAGTTGGCGTGGCAGGAGGCCCATTCATGAGTCCTATCCATGTGGTGGGGATAGGGCTAGAGGGGGTGGCGGGTTTGAGTGCCGCGGTGCAGGCGCTGATCGCGAGGGCAACCCTTTTGGTGGGGAGCGATCGCCACCTTGCCTTGCTAGGGGATGGCAGCGTTCCTCGCCTTGTGCTGCGCCAATTTAACGACTGTGTTGCCCCCCTGCAAGAACACCTGCGGACAACACCGCAGCCGCAGATTGTTATTCTCACCAGTGGCGATCCCCTCTTCTATGGCCTTGGCCGCTGGCTCCTGACGGTGTTTCCCCCGGAGCAACTCACGTTTCATCCCCATCTCACCGCGGTGCAGTTGGCGTTTAGTCGCCTCAAGCTCCCTTGGCAGGATGCAGCTATCTATAGTGCTCACGGGCGGGATTTGACGGGCTTAATTCCCCTGCTGCAACAGGGCACGGCCAAAATTGCCATTTACACCGATAGTGCCACCGATATTACTGCCATTAGTGAGCTCTACCGCGCCCTCAAGCTACCCGTGTCTTACCAAGCTTGGGTTTGTCAAGCCCTAGGCAGCCCAGAGGAGCAGATTCTGGCCTGGGACTTGTACCACCCCCCCGTGCCTGTCCCCACGATTCACCCCCTCAACCTTGTGGTTTTGCTGCGCCAGTCCCAACACATTCCTTTAGCCGACCTGCCCTGCTTTGGCTTAGAGGATCAGCAATTTTTGACGTTTGAGGATCGCCCCGGCCTGATGACCAAGCGAGAAGTACGGGTCTTGGCCTTAGCGGAGTTGGCCCTTACCCCCCAAGTGGCGGTGGTCTGGGATATTGGTGCTGGTACTGGCAGTGTAGCAGTGGAAGTGGCTCGCCTTGTGCCCCAAGCGAAAGTCTATGGGGTGGAGAAAACCGCTCTCGGGTATCAGTTACTGTGCCACCATCGCGAGCGCTTTGGCTTAGCCAATTTGTATCCGGTGCAGGGAGAGGCGCCCACGGCACTCAATACATTGCCCGATCCAGATCGGGTGTTTATCGGCGGCAGTGGGGCTTTACTCACCGCCAACTTGGCTGCGGCATGGTCGCGCCTGAAACCCCAAGGGCGCATTGTGCTGGCGATCGCCACCCTTGAGCATCAAGGTCAAGTACTTGCTTGGTGCCAAGAACAAGACCTGACGCCGCAACTACTGCACCTGCAACTTAGCCGCTCAGTTCCCCTCGGCAAAGGGCATCGGCTGCACCCCCTCAACCCCGTTACCCTGATCACCCTTGCGCACCCGCCTCAGCGGTGAAAGTGGCCATCGGGATACATTGTCGTGGCATCACACACCGCTCCTGATAGATCCACCCCCGTCGCCCGAAAAAATGTACAGCGCTGAACTTGCGTACCGGTTAAATCCGCCTGTTCAAGGTTTGCCTGCTGTAAATTAGCACCCTGCAAATTCGCTTGGCGCAGGTTCGCGTAGCGCAAATCCGCCCCTTGGAGATTAGCACCCGCCAAGTTGGCTTGCTCGAGGTTTGCCGATCGCAAATTAGCCCGTACTAAATGTGCCTGCTGCAGATCTGCTGCGGCTAAATTGGCTTGGTAGAGTTGGGCATCCCCCAGCTCACTCTGACGCAGATTAGCCGCTCGCGCCTCAATCCGGTTCAATTGACAGTAGGGTAAATAGGCATTTTCTAAATTACTTTCAGTAAAGTTGGCATCGGAAAGATTGGTGTCAAAGGCACTGAGCCCCCGCAAATCTAACCCCTGAAAGTTACGCTCCCCCATGGCATAGGCTTCTAGTAGCTCGTCGGTACTCAATTTCGCCATAATGTATAAAAAACTCAAGACGGTTACAGAAAAGTAGGTATTCTTACTCATGCCTTTCTGAATCTAGGGGGAGTTGTTAGGAAAGTTCACATTGCTTAATGATTTCTTAACTTACTGAGGCAACATCATGGCGATGGGGTTTGAGTCGTTATCCCTAGCACAGCATTACCACGAGCGCACCAAGTATGCTCCGGAGACGTTGGCACGGCACTCGGGCGCCCTTGATTGGAGTCGGCAGCCTGATCCTTTCAAAACCTATCCTCTAGGCAGTGTCTTTCCCCTCAAGCCCTTTCTGGAGAAAGGAGAGACTGAGCGTTATTGGCAGCGTCTCTCGCGGCTGTTGTACTGCACCTATGGGCCAACGGCAGTGGTGCCCTATCCCGATCGCCCCTTTTTAATGCGGGCAGCCCCTTCCGCTGGCGGTCTGTACCCCGCTGAAATTTATCTCATTACCCGCACCGATAGGCTCATACCCGCAGGGATTTATAACTACCAAGTCAAGGATCATGCCCTTGTGCAAGTTTGGCAAAGTTATCGCTGGTCAGCGTTGCAAGAAGCTTGTCTCTGGCATCCCGCCCTTGAAACCACGGAAGTGGCACTGGTGATTACAGCCATTTTCTACCGCTCCGCCTGGCGCTATGGTGATCGCGCCTATCGCCGGATTGGTTTAGATATTGGTCATGTCTTGGGGAATGTGGAACTGGCAGCCAACATCAATGATTTTCGTGCTCACCTGATTGGCGGCTTTGTAGATCCGCAAATCAACGAGCTGCTCTACCTTGACCCGCAGCAAGAAGGGGTCATGGCCGTGGTGACACTGGCGGATCTGCTGCAAGTTTCGCAAAATCTTTCAGCATTTCCCGCTGCCTTGGCTTCGCCCGTTTGCTATGACTATGGCACCATCCCTGATGGAGAACTGCTGGCTGCCTGCCATCGTGCCAGTGCCCTGACCACTACAGACATTATCTATGGCGCCCCCAAGGTGGAAGAGACCACCGTTCCTAACCTGAAGACAGCCGCTCCAGCGCCTGAGACGCCTGCCAAAGACAAATACAACTTCCCCTTTGGCCTGCGGGTGCCATTACCGCGAACTGTCCTGAACTGGGATACTGGCCTCGGTGCCTTGCAGCAGACCATTCTCAAGCGCCGCTCGACGCGCCAGTACAGTGGCAGGGGAATTGCCTTGGATCAGTTGGCGGCGTTGCTCACGTTCACTTACCATGCCGAAGACTATCGAGAGCAAGGACTGGACGGGGCACCCAGTTTCTTTGATTTGTTGCTGGTGGAAACCTTTATCGCCGTCACCCGCGTGAGTGATCTCGAAGAAGGGTGCTACTATTACGCTGTGGCCAATCATGAACTGCGGCAAATCCGCTTTAAGAATTTCCAAGAGCAACTCCATTTTCTGTGCCTGAACCAAGATCTTGGACGGGATGCGGCGGTGGTCATTTTTCATACCGCCAATCTGGCTTTGGCGATCGCCCGCTATGGTGAGCGTGCTTACCGTTACTTGCACATGGACGCAGGACACTTGGGGCAGCGGTTAAACCTAGCGGCAACTGCCTTGGGCTTAGGGGTAAGTGGTATTGGCGGCTTTTTTGACGATCAGGTGAACGAACTGCTGGGCATTCCGGCTGCCGAAGCGGTTCTTTACATTACAACCGTGGGACAAGCGGCGTGACCCTGACCACCCGTGGCCACTACAGTATCAAAGCCCTTTTGGATCTGAGCCTGTTGCCCCACTATGGGCCAGCCTCTGTGCGTGCCATTGCCCAGCGGCAAAATATTCCTGCCCCCTATCTGGAAAAACTGTTGATTGAACTGCGCCGAGCCGGGCTGGTGCGATCGCTGCGAGGCGTCTATGGGGGGTACCAACTGGCACGCCCGCCCCACGAAATTTCCCTGCGCCAAATTTTGGCAGCTGTTGGTGAGTCTCCGAATCCCCTCTTTCTGAAGCCGCCACAACCGGAGGATGGCACGGCAGATTGGGTCACTCTGAGCCTGTGGCAGCGCCTCCACCAAAAGCTCCTCGAGGCGCTTGAGACTATTTCCCTTGAAGATTTGTATTTTGATGCCCGCAGTTGGCAAGCCGCCCAAGGGGATGGTGCTACCTTTGTAATCTAGGCGTTGGTGGCACCCATGGCACCACCCACCCCCCCTAAGGCATGGCTGGTGATTCGCGAGTATGGGCAACCCAAACGGGAGGTTGTTCTCAAGCCCGATCGCCAGTGGACCATTGGCCGCCAGCTAAATTGCCAGATTGTTTTGCGCGATCGCTACGCCTCACGGGTTCACGCGGTGATCAATAGCTTCTTATTTGCCGAACAACCCCTGTACTTTATTACCGATTACCATAGCCGCAATGGCACCTTCCTCAATGGCTTACCCCTCCAGCACAGCACTCTCCTGCACCACGAAGATGTCATTGGTATTGGCCGCACCTTAATCACATTTCACTATCCCGACATGTTCAAGCAAGCGCCAGCGGCTGCCGTGTCTCAACTCAAGGCAATCTCCACCCGCAGCCTCCCTTGGGTGGGTTAAGGCAATTGACAGCCCCTGTTGAAAGAGCTATGATATACAATCGTCGATTTTGCACGGAACAGGTTACCCAAGAGGATAGGCTCACCTCACCTGCACGGCAAGGAGTTTCGTTAGGTCCCCTATGGCATACGCAATAATTGAAACCGGTGGCAAGCAACTGCGAGTCGAGGCCGGTCGCTTTTACGATGTAGAACGGCTAGGGCTAGAGCCCGACAGCACGATTGATATTGAGCAGGTGTTGCTCGTGCAAACCAATGCAGGGGTTCATGTAGGTCAGCCCTACGTTAACGGTGCTACCGTTTCCGGTACGGTTCTGCAGCATCGCCGCGCGCCTAAAGTCATTGTCTATAAAATGCGCCCCAAGAAAAAAACCCGCAAGAAACAAGGTCACCGGCAGGAATTGACCCGCATCTTGATCAATGAGATTCGCCTGAATGGGGAAGCTCTTAGCTAAAAACTTTAGGAGGTTAGCATGGCACACAAGAAAGGAACTGGTAGTACCCGTAACGGTCGTGACTCGAATGCTCAGCGTCTTGGTGTAAAGTGCTTTGGCGGTGAAGTGGTTAAAGCAGGCAACATCTTGGTGCGGCAGCGGGGCACGAAGTTTCACCCCGGGGTGAATGTGGGGCGGGGCAGTGATGACACCCTGTTTGCCACGATTGCAGGTGTTGTCACGTTTGAGCGCTATGGCAAGCGGCGGCAGCGGGTGAGTGTTTACCCCTTGGTCGACGCCTAGCTTAAAAACTCACAAAGTTATGAGATTGGGCGGGTTGGAGCTTGTTCCTTCCCGCTTTTGTTATGGCTGGAAACTAAAGCCCTAAAAGTTTGCGCTTGGCCGCCTGAAATTCTGCCTCCGAAAGGAGTCCTTTTTCGTACATGGCCATCAACTGTTGCAGTTGCTCTAGACCAGCACTTGCGGCTGGGGCAGGTTCCGGTTCGCTGGGGGCAACCGTTGGCACACTTGTTGAGCCACCGCCGAGGTGATAGGTCTGAATAACCTCTTGCAGGGTAGCAGCTTCCCGTTTGTATTCCAAGCTGTCGCGCCCCCCAGCCTTTTGCAGTTCCTGCTCTCGCTCTTTCAAATAAGCAATTAGGTGCTCGTAAAGCCCTTGCTTTTGGGCGGGAGTTTCTGCTGCGTTCAGGATGACCGTTACTTGCCGCTGAATTTCCTCAAGGTCGGGTCGGCAAGCTTGGACTTCTAGCACTTGGGTGACTTCTTCCCAGTTGGCGGCAATATCCACATCCTCAAGGCCAACGGCAGTAGGGCGGGTGTAGCGGATTGTGGCTTCACGGGTGGCGCGGTTTTCGGCTGCTTTGAGCACCCCCAAGGCGCGAGCGGTTACCACAAGCTTCAAAATCTGTGGGTTTTCGGGAAAGACATCCCAAAAGGGTGGGTCTTTTTGCAGGTGCACAGGGATGGGTAAATCGCGGTTCTCGCCCCGCAGGCGGGCACGCTTGGCGGTAATCATTTGGCCGCGCCAATCTTGGTAGGACTGCCGCAGTTCCGGCATCCCCTCAATACAGCGCAAGGAAAACCCACCCATTTCTTGGACAAAGACGATGCGGTGGCGTTCGCGATCGCCCAAGGGTTTAATGTCGTCACTGGTAATACTTTGGCCGCTGGGCTTGACGAGGTTTTTCAGCAGCGGAATGAGTTTTTGTGCCGTCAAATCCGTTGTATTTTCACCGCCGACAATGGCAATGTTGGTGTTCACCGAGGGGGTAAACCCGGCATCCTGACCGCTCATCACGGCTTGGGAAAGCAGCAGCAGCGGCTTAGATTTTTGGTAGGCCAAGCGCAGGGCACTGAGAATTTCCCCTTCGTCATTGCGGTAGAACTGGAAGAGGCGATCGCTGGCGGCGAGATCCCGCACGAGGCGGCTATCCTCGGGGGCATTTTGAATGGTGCGGCGCAGCGTTTCATGGATAATTTCCCGCAGGTCGCTCTCTTGCACGTCTGCCAGTTGGACTAAATCCAGCAAGCGCATGACTTCATTGGCAGCGCGGGTTTCTTTCCACAGGGGGCTAGCCTCCTGCAAAATTGTCGCCGCAGCGGTAGTACACACTTGATTGAGACCAAGGGTAAAAGCGGATTGCACCCCAGTGTTAGCACCCGCAAAGCGTTCCATCAAATCTTGGTAGAGGCCATTGAGCTCTTGGCGATCGTAGAGCTTAATGCCATTGATCCGCAGGGCATCGGCACTATCGGCTTGACTGTCGGCAAGGGTTTTGAAGACATCGCGACTGGTCATTAACCGTTGCGTCAGTTTGGCAAGGCGTGCCTCCATCGTTTGCAGCCACTCTTCGAGTTTGCTCATCACCTCAAGGGCAAGGGTGCGGGCTTTGCGCTGAATTGTGGCGCTAAAGGCTCCTTCAATCCCTTCGAGAGCCTGTTGGCAAAATTCCTCCATCTTGGCTTGTTTGGAAAGGCCAAAGAGATTGGCGTAGTGGCGAATATCTTGCAGGGCGTTTTCGTACTGCCGTTGGCGATTAATTTCATTCGGCTGCCATGTTTGCTCCAGTTCGCGGCGGTACTTGTCGGCTTGGTTAATGAAAATTTGGCGAATTTGACCGAGGACGGCGGTGGCAAACTTCAGACCCCGATTGCGATCCTCCACCATGCGGTAGAACTCTTCTTCTAGGCTTTGGCGCACCTGTTGGATTAATTGGTTGCGGTTATCGTACATGCGCTGCAAGAAGTCCCCGTGCAGCCGCTCATCGGGTCCTAAATCCCGCAGGTGGGCAGCACGGTAGTTATCCACTTCTTCGCTGAGCCACGGTACAAACTGGAGAATTTTGCCTTTTTCACTGCCCATCATGCCACCCACCCCCTGCTGGGTGCATTCAAGGCGATTGTCACGGCTAATTTGGTTACGCAGATCGTTGACCCAGCGAGAAATTTCCTGCATATAGGGGCGATCGCCGGCGGCGGCCAAAGCCAGCACCAGATCCATGTCTAACAGGTTCATGGGCTTGAGCAGTGTCTGGGTGATCTCTAATAACTGCGGTGGCAACTGTACTGATTCGTTTAGCCACCAGTTCATAAAGTCTTGGCAGAGGCGATAGGTCAGGGAAGCGCGAATTTGGGCAATCGGAATTTCCACACTGGAGAGGCCAAAGGCCATAAAACTTTTCGGGTAGCCGCGCCCGCCAGCATCTTGAGCGGCCCAAGCGGCTTTGATGTTGTCACGAATTGAGCGCTTGTGGGGGGCAAAGTCGGAGGTGAGATCTAAAAAGATGTTTTGGGCAATCATTTCGCGAATGTCATCCAGCTTGAATTCGCTTTCGCCGTTTTTGGTGCCCACTAAGTAGGTAAAGTCAAAGGGCGGCGAGTTATAACGCACTTCATCCCCAAGGCTGCTGCTAAACTGCGCCACGTACTCGGTGCGGTAGTCGGCAAAATAGCTCAACTCCATGAGGGCTGCGTAACCATTGGCCAGAACGCGATCGCCCACGCTAATCCCCGCAAAGGCATTGGGCATGGGCACAATCCCTGTCACCAAGGGACTGGCTTGTCCCTTAAGCCAATGGCGCACACAGTAGCCCAGATCAATAAGCATGCCACTGCCGGTTCCTCCCGAAAGGGAACCCGTAATAAACACGTTTAAGCCACTGTTATTGACCTTAAGGCCATAGCGCTGCTGCATCAGGCTGTCATGGCCTTTGACGCGATCGCAGGCCGCCTGAAACTTTTGCTGGATGGCATGGTAGTTACAAAAAAAGGCGAAGCGGCCACAGGCACGAATTTGCCCCGCCCCTGCCTCAAGGGCGGTAATGTTGCGCTCCAACTCCTTTGGGAACCATGAGGCAATCCAAGGATAATTCTCGAGGTTCTGGATAATTTGCTGGACGTTTTTACCACTGACACTGGCCCAGTGCTTCTCGTTATCTTTCAGGGGCGAGCCTGCCGCCAAAGGATTACTGACTTTGTAGTCGCGATCGGTATCAATGGCTAAAAAACTAATCACCGGAAACTGCTTGAGACTGCCGTAGGTTTCTTCCACGAGTCGCCGCACCCGCGATAGCACTTCAATGCCAGTGCCACCAACACCTAGGATAACTGTGGGGACGATCGACTTTTCTTCTACTTGAGCAGGCATAGTTGTCAGCCTCCGCCATTCATTGCTCCTATCCTAGCAACTGGTACTGGCCTTCGCAGTTGCGGTGTGGCTATGGGCAAGACCGAAGGAGTTCGGCAAAAACCGCTACTATGTTGAGTAACAATTTTAGCGTTGCCTATTCGGATGAGTCTCTCGACCCGCAGTCCTGATCTTGAGGTGGAACAACTCCCCCAGTTATTGCAGGCCGCTCGTGCCCGCTATCTGGCCGGAGAGCGATCGCCCGCAGTTGTCAAGCCTCTGTGTCAAGCCCTGCGAGCCATTTTAGAGCGCAGTATTGATCCCAATGGCGAAAGTGGCCAACGGGGCGGCTATCTGCATCGCCTAGTGGAAGCCTATTTTCGCCTGTTTCCCCGCTGTTTAGAGGGGGTCAGCCACAGCCAACTGCAACAACAAGCACTCTACAAAACAGTCCTGCGACTGCTGCAAATTCCTACCACCGTGATCCAAGATGAGTACGATCGCCTCAACCGCGGTCATTATAATGGCCCTTTGAAACAACTGGTACTCGCCTTTAGTCGGCCAGCCTTAGCGCTGCGAACGCCGCCGCCAACCCTCACGGAAGCCGAATGTTTTCTCGCTTTTTTCATTCAATGCCTCCGCCAAGAACTGGGCGCAAGTGTCCTACTCACCCCTCAATTTCGTCAAGAGTATCGGGATCTGCTGCGCACCGTTTGTCTTGGCAGTCCAGATCCAGAACACTGTCAAAGTAACCTCACAGGCTGGCTCTGGGAAGCCATGAAATCCTTTGATCCGCTGAAGCCCTTTAGTGCCAGCGGTCATGGTCGTCCCACGTTTGAAGCATGGGTGCGCACGGTGGTCAGCAACAAACTGGCGGATGAAAAACGCAAACTGTTGAAACGGGAAGCTGACGAACTACTTTTTTATGAAAGCCGTGCTCTGCAAGTGTTCCAAGATCGCTACACCGCATCGCCACCCGAAATTCAGCGGGAAATTGACCCTAAAGCTTGCATTGCCCTGATCACCATTGTGCAAACGGAAATTACCGATCCCCGTATCCGGGCTTCTACAGCTCGACTACGGCAGCACATTGCTCAATTGCTGGGCTGGAGTATTGAATATACCCGGGAGATCCATCAGCAAGTGCGGCGCATTTTAGGGCGCTACGTTCAGTCCACGCGTTCGTTGAATATTTGCTCTACCGATAGCAACCAAGAGTGGATTGATAACTATCCCGATGTTCGCACCCTGCCCAGCAGCGGCGGCCAAGGCATTGAATGCATGGTGGAATTTCTTAACGATCCGCAAACACCCTCCTGGGTACGCGACTGGTGTGAGCGACGTCGTACCCAAGCGGAAATTGCCCGCGAACTCTTTGTGAGCCAACCAACAATTTCCCGCTGTCTGGGTCGTGAATATCGTCTCTGGCTCTATCGTAAATTTTTTCAGGATCCCCAGATTCCTGAGTGGATGAGGCGATGGTATGAGACTCAATCAATTCCCAGCCCCCATCAACGACGGCAAACTCGCCGCGAAATTCACCCGGATTATGCCCGTGGTATCTGCACGGCCAAGCAAATTGATGATCAAATAGAAGCCAAACTCGCCCAGTGGTGTGATCGTAACGGCATTTACTATCTCCCTTAGGCGGTTTGGCCGCATGCTCGTACTTGGTTTGGATGATAACAGCTTATGACTTCCTTCTTAGCACCGACTGTTCCCATTCGTTCCCTGACATTAGATGCTGCCTACGCCGTCCTCAAAGAGTGTCGTCCAAGCCGCCGGCAACAAGTGTTGCCTTATCTCGTTGCCCTCTATACCTTTATTGACTGGTGGGAAAACGAAGGGGTGCTGAGTAAGGGAGAAGACTGGGATGATGTTCCTGCACAGCTCACCCTGAGTACAACTTGGTGCGAGCGTCCTGATGTCCTCGATTTACTCGACATTGCCGACCTTAATTTAGAGGGCGTACAACTGGCGCTGTACCCCGTTGCCCCGGGGCAACCGTTGCAAATTCACTGTCCCACCTTTTTGGGGGTGGTAAATGCAGATATTGCCGTCGCTATTTCACTGGATCGCGATCGCCGCTGGGCAACTCTCTTAGGCTTTAGCGATCGCCAAACCCTTGTCAGCCACTGGCAACAGTTCCCTGCCAATGCCCAAGGCTATGGCACATTCCCCCTCGAGCAACTCCAACCCATTTATTATCTCGCCGAGCAAATTAGCTTCCTGAGTCCTGTTCCCGAAGTCGCCCCGAAGGTGGTTAACACCAAAGGCAATACCTATGGTGAGCCCCTGCAAAACATTCCCGAACTCGCCAACCTATTGAACACTGTTTCCAGCGAGCCTGCTATAGAGCGCTCAGCTATTGACCAACAAGCGCTGCAGCGCCTATTACAAGCCCTACAACAAGGCTATGTTGACCCAATTCAAACACCCCTCTCCAGTGACTGACGGCTTACCGCCAAAGAGATAATCTTAAAGTTCGACAGGTATTGAGTCTTCTAGCAAAGCTTGAGGGCAGTGCTCGGCACGTCTTCCCACGAGCTAACGGTGCGTAAACGCACCTGCCAACCCGCCGCTTTTTGCTCAGGGGTGAGGTTTTTCTCAAAAGACTGAATGCATTCTTGAGCCTGAGCTTCATCGCAGCAAGCAATACAGGCGTAGAGCAGACCAGAGGGGTCAATTTGTTCACTTACCCAGATCGTCATGCTTGCCTCCTTGGCCGTTAGTGGGCTACCTCCAACGTAGCAAATCCAACTGCCAGCCAAGCTTAAGACTTGCCAAAACTTAGCCTAGGCAGCCACAGTTGCGGCGACACCCGCTTTTTGGAGCTGTTTTGTAAACTGGGGCAGAATGCGCTGGCATTGATTGATGAAAGCCGTCAGCCAGTCCTCAAGGTGTTTCAGTTGCTCTTTGGTTAGATAAATGTCGCGCGTATATTGATAGGACTGACAGAGAACTTGCCCGTCATTGTTAACAGTGAAGTCGGCAAACCAACTGCTGTAGGGACGGGTGCCCCGCCAATAGTTGGCAACAATCATTTTGCCAAGGTATTTTTGGGCAATGTCCCCTACCTTGTTAAAGTGTGTGAGAACCTCTGCCAAGGTGATCGCTTTCGGTGCCGAACTGCTAGGCGTATCCGCGGTAACCCTCTCCTGTAACGGTAGGGTAATTTCGGATGCAGGTTCTGCACTTTTGGGCACTAAGCCCATCAGGGCAAAAAGTTTGTTTTCTAAGTTCGCAAGGTAGCTGTTGTAGGTTTGGCCGTTGCGGCTCAAGGTTTGGTGCATGCGAATGATGAGGTCAATTTCTGCTAGCTTGGTCGTTGCCAGCAATTCCAGCCGTGCCAGTTGATCCGCAAAGGCTTGGCTGTCGGTATCGGTGTCACTGACACACAAACCAAGTTCTTCTGCACGCTCGGCAAGGAGGCGGCGGATGTAGTAGCGGGTCATGGGTGTGAGTGACATAGCGTACCTCGGACAATCATTGGGACACTGGAGGAGTGTTAACTTTTGTAAAGTAGTGTAGCATGAGTACTACAATTGCTGCAAAATCTCTCAGGTAGGTCTTTGGCGTTGTGCTAAGCGACCTAACCTAAACTAAATGCTCCTAAGGATGGACGTTACAAGAAAATAATTAGTTTTTGGGGCAAAACAAAACACTCTCCAATTACTTAAGCTGTTCATCTACAAGCAGCTTACTTTTTAGTGTAGGGAAAGCATAGACAAGTTGCTTAAGTGCTTTCACGGAAATTTATCTGGATCTGGCCTAGCCGTAACGTTTTGTAATCTCTTCCATAATCCAGTACACTGACTGGCATTGAACCTTTTTTGTGCCAAGGTCATGACTCAAGCAGCATGGTTAGAACTGGTCAAGTCGGTAAGTGGGCAAGGGTTCCAGTTACCTGCTAGCGGTCTTACCATTGGCCGTGCTCCGGATAACACCATTGTCCTGAATGATGTGGCGGTCTCCCGGTACCATGCCCGCTTTGAGTGGGACGAAGGACGAGTACACCTTGTTGATCTTGAGAGTAAGGCAGGCACATTTCTTAACGGTCAGCCGTTGGTGCCCCACACCCCCATTCCCCTTGAGGATGCTGATCTAATTACCCTTGGTAACTCGGTGCTGCGCTTTCGCTTGGTGTGGCAATACCAAGAGTATCAACTCAAGGCTACAGAAATTAGTAAAGATGTGGAAGTGCCTGTAATTGAGGTGCAAACCAAAACGTGGCGGCAGCGGTGGGGGTTGTCGGAAGTAACAAGCTTACTGGGAACGCACCCAGCCTGTGATGTGGTGGTGGATGTACCTGAGTTATTGCCGTGCCATCTGCGGCTAAAGGTTGCAGACAACCAATTGCAGGTGGTGGATCTAAGTGATCCGAAGCCAGCCATGAATGTGAAGTTGGGCATTGGCGATCGCTACGCTTTAACGGAATATACCAGCCTTACTTACGTTGGTCAGGAACTACCGGATCGGATTGATACTCAACGTCATGCGGTGGTTTTTAGCCCTGCCACTGAGCTGCGACTCATGAACACTGCTACCGTACTGGCTATTCCCGAAGCGGATGCAGCGGCCACGGTACCCGTCAAGACCATTTCCCTCGTTGGCTACACCACGTTTAGAATTGGCCGCGATCCTAGTAACGACTTAGTGATTCAGCATCCCACGGTGTCGCGGGAACACGCCAAAATTGAGCGCCGCAACAGTGACTTTATTCTCACGGATTTGGGGTCGAGCAACGGCACGTTTGTGAATGGCCGCGAGGTGGAGGAACCCACGCTCCTGCGGGTGGGGGACAGCATTCGCATCGGCAGCGATCGCCTCGTGCTCAATGTGGATGAAACCCTGACCCAGTATGCGGAGTCGGGGCACATGCGCCTTGATGCCATCAACCTGAGTAAGGTGGTAGGCAAGGGCACGAAAATTCTCCACGACATTTCCCTGTCGATTATGCCCAAGGAGTTTGTGGCTATCCTTGGCCCTAGCGGCAGTGGCAAATCGACCCTCCTTGATACCCTCAATGGTTTGCGACCGGCCACCAGTGGCACAGTGATGGTGAATGGCACAAATTTCTACCGCAATTACCAAGCCTTTCAGGCGCAACTGGGGTATGTGCCGCAGCGGAATATCATCCACGAAGAGTTAACCATTGCCCAAGCCCTTGAGTATGCGGCGCGATTGCGGATGCCCCCGGACACGACGGCAGCAGAGCGGCAGCAACGGGTGACAGAGGTATTAACCGAACTGGGTTTAAACCATCGTCGCGATGTTCCCATTAGTCGCCTGAGCGGCGGCCAGCAACGCCGAGTCTGTATTGGAGCAGAACTGTTGACCCAGCCCAGCCTCTTTTTCCTCGACGAGGCTACCTCTGGCTTAGATCCGGGCACAGAGGCAGACATGATGTTTTTGTTGCGGCAGTTAGCGGATCAAGGTCGCACGATTTTAATCATTACCCACGCCACCCAAAATATCCGCGAGTGCGATCTGGTGGTCTATATGGCCGAGGGGGGTCGCCTTGCTTACTTTGGCCCCCCCGATCAGTTGCTGCCCTACTTCCGTGCTACGTTTGGCGATCGCTTCACTGGCATTAAACTGGAAGATTTTTCCGGGATTTACCGCGCCCTTGACAAGGAGAAAAACCCCAACGCCCCCACGTCAGAGGAACTGGAGCAAGCCTACCGGCGATCGCGCCTCTATCAAGAATACGTCGTTGGTCGCCAGCAGGTACTGGCTCACACCAGCGATGAAAGCCAACGCCGACCGCGCACTCCTCAACGCCGCTCCAAGGAACCCAAGTCAAAAATTTCGGCATGGCAACAGTTTTGGATTTTAACGCAGCGCAACCTGACGATTTTAGGCCAAGATCGCAGCCACCTCCTGTTAACGCTCTTAATTGCTCCCCTCCTAGGCAGCCTCAGTTTTGTTTCATGGCGGCGGGATCTCTTTAACCCAGAAACGGGGAATGCCGGGCAAGCGCTGACAATGATCTTTGTCACAACTTTGATTGCGGTGATGATTGGTGCCATGACCACGATGCGGGAACTGGTCAAGGAAGTGCAGGTGTATCGCCGCGAGCGCATGATTGGCCTGCGCATTTTGCCCTACATTGCCTCCAAGGTGGCGACCGCCCTCGGCTTAGCCCTGTACCAAGCAGCAACCTATTTATTGGTCACTAAACTAGCAGTGAACATACCTGGGGACTGGTCAGTCACCTTGGCCATGTACGTGACCCTTGCCCTTGCCATTTTTGGTGGTATGGCCATGGGGCTGTTGGTTTCGGCGTTTGCCCCGAGTCAGAATATTGTTCCCCTGCTGGTGTTGATGTTTTTGGTGCCCCAAATTATCTTTAGCGGCGGCATTCAACCCGTTGCCTCCTTTGGGTTACCCGGGCAAATGATTAACCATCTCACAGTCATTAAGTGGCCCTTTGAAGCCATGGTGAAGTTAACGGGCATGGGGGATGACATTGCCAACGACCCCTGCTGGCTAGAACCCGAAGAAGAGCGGGAAAAAATGACCGAAGACATGCAGCGGGATTTTTGCCTCTGCTATGGTCCGGGGCTATTTAAGACCTGTGATTTTCCGGGGATTCGTGCCAACTACGTTCCTGAAGTGGATGAACCTGCACCCCCCCGTCCCCAGTCTCCGGGCGATCCCCCCACCGACCCACTGGGGCTGCAAGACTATATGAGACGAATGCAGACCTATCAAGCGGAAATTGATGAGTGGGAGGTGAAGTACTCGGAATGGAATCGGCAACGCAGCCGCGCCATCAACCAAGCCCAAGGCACGATTAGTCGCTTCCAACGGGATCAGGGCTACATGTTTAGCGTGAATGTGCCGGAGCACTGGCGCAATCAAGGGATTCTCATTTTGGCCATGCTAGCTGCGCTGCCCTTCTGCCAAAAGCGGCGCGACTTTGGCCAATAGGCTAGGCACCTGGACAAGCCCTAACCTATCCTAGGATTAGATAGTGCGCATTTGGGTGAAGCGATCGCCCACCCAAGACCAGTTCACCACTTGCCACCATGCCTCTAGATAGCGATCGCGACGATTGCGATAGCTCAAGTAGTAAGCGTGCTCCCACAGATCATTGCCGAGGATGGGGCGTTTGCCGGCCATTAAAGGGGAGTCTTGGTTCGGGGTTGTGCAGATCTCAAGGCGATGTTCCGAGGTTAACACCAACCACACCCAACCACTGCCAAACTGCTGCAGCCCCGCCTGCTGAAACTGTTTTTGAAACGCTGCAAAGGAGCCAAACGTTGCTGTAATCTCTGCCGCCAATGCTCCCGTCGGCTCACCGCCCCCGTTAGGCCCCATGCTCTGCCAGAACAGTGAATGGTTGGCATGGCCGCCACCATGGTTGCGCACCGTGGCTTGAATGGCTGTTGGCAATTGGGAAATATGGGTCAGGAGCGTTTCGATGGGCAACTGCTGCCACTGGTGGTAGGGCGCTAGGGCACGGTTAAGGGTTCTGACGTAGGCAGCATGATGCTGGTCATGGTGCAGTTGCATCGTTTCCGCATCAATGTAGGGCTCAAGGGCATCGTAGGGGTAAGGGAGAGGGGGCAAGGTATAGGGTTCCCCGACTTCTTCAGCAGCGGCAGTACCCTGTGGCAGAAAGGCAAGAGCAGTAGCAGTGCCCAATAGGCGCAAGGTTTGACGACGACTTAGGCGCATTCTATTCCACCGTGACCGACTTCGCCAAGTTACGGGGTTGATCCACATCGAGGCCGCGGCGGGCAGCAATGTGATAGGCCAACAATTGCAGCGGAATCACGGTCAAAACCGGCGACAGCAGCTCATCCACTTCTGGCACCGGCAACAGATCATCAAACGTGTGCTGGGCTTCCACCTCCGCCAATGGGGTTACGCCAATCAAGCGTGCATCGCGGGCGCGAGCTTCCTGGGCATTCGAGAGGACTTTTTCAAAGACGCTGCCGGGCATGGCAATGGTCACCACCGGGACTTTGGCATCCAGCAGGGCAATGGGGCCGTGCTTCATCTCGCCAGCGGGATAGCCTTCGGCATGGATATAGCTAATTTCCTTGAGTTTGAGGGCACCTTCAAGGGCAATGGGGAAGTTAATACCCCGCCCTAAAAAGATAAAGTCTTGGGTTTCGGAAAAATCGTGGGAGAGGCTTTCTATGTAGCGCTCTTGGCTTTCCAGAATCAGTTCAATTTGTGCGGGCAATTGCCGCAGTCCGGCCACCAACTCAGCGAGGCGATCGCTCCCCAAGGTTTGCCGCTGCCACGCTAGCTCCAACGTCAGCAAATAAAAGGCCATTAACTGAGCCACAAACGTTTTTGTTGCCGCTACTCCAATTTCAATCCCCGCATGGGTATCGATGAGGGCGGGCACTAAATGCCCCAAGGTGCTCTCAGGACGGTTGGTGATGCCTAGCAAACGCGGCTGCAGGGGAGGTTCTAGCCCTTGTCGGCGGTTGAGCTCCATCTCCAGAGCAGCAAGGGTATCGGCGGTTTCCCCCGATTGGGTCACCCCAATGGTGAGGGTGTTGGGCAACAGCGGCGGCGGCGCATAGCGAAACTCCGAGGCATACTGGACACTCGTTGGAATTTGGGCAAGCTGCTCGAGGAGGTATTTGCCCACCAAGCTGGCATGCCAACTGGTGCCACAGGCCACAATCTGGATGTGCTGCAAATCTGCCAGAATCGCTGCATCTAGACCCAACTGCACTGGACTGTAGGGAGATTGAGGCTCCCAGTCCGAGCGCAGATATACCTCTAAGCAAGTGCGCACCACCCCGGGTTGCTCATAGATTTCCTTGAGCATGTAGTGCTTAAAGCCCTGCTTTTCCACCATGACGGGGTTCCAGTTCAGGGTACGGGGGCTTTTGCGCAGGCGCTGGCCGCTAAAGTCATAGACTTCAACACCCGTAGGAGTCAACCGTGCCAGTTCACCATTTTCAAGGGGCAAGACGGCGCGGGTGTAGGGGATAATGGCAGGGGTGTCAGAAGCACAGAAAAATTCCCCTTGACCGAAACCAATCACTAAGGGCGCTTGTTGCCGCGCCACAATTAATTCGTCGGGATAGTCGGCACAAATGACGGCGATCGCAAACGCCCCATCCAGTTCCTTGACAGCCTTTTGCACCGCTTCCAGCAAGCCGTTGGGCTGGGGTGTCGGGGGCAAATACTCCGCAATCAGATGGGGAATGACTTCCGTATCGGTTTCCGAGCGGAACGTGTGCCCCCGCCCTTGCAACTGCTGCCGCAGTTCACGGTAGTTCTCGATGATGCCGTTTTGCACTACGGCAAGGCGATCGCGGCTGTCGCGGTGGGGGTGGGCATTGTGCTCTTCCGGCTTGCCATGGGTGGCCCAGCGGGTGTGGCCAATCCCAACATGGGCAAGAATCTCCAGTTGGCTCACCTTTTCAGCAAGGTTGTGCAGTTTGCCTTTGGCACGCACGCACAGCAGCTCTCCTTCGCTGAGGGTGGCAATGCCCGCTGAGTCGTAGCCACGGTACTCCAGCTTTTGCAAGCCCTGTAACAGGACATCCGCTGCCCGCTGTGGGCCAATATAGCCAACGATGCCACACATAGGCAAACCTCTTGAATGACGGTGTGAGGATTTAACGACGGGTGGCAAACTGGGGCAGTTCCACCTGCGGACGTTTCAAGGGGAGAGGGGAGCGGCGGCGCAATTGCTGCGCGCTAAACTCTGCTTGCCACGGCTGAATGCCAATGGGTTCGATAGCCCGATGCGGAACCCGCGGCACTGCCGTTGGGTCTGTTGTAACAACTCTGACATAATTCGTCTGCGGCAACTGGGCACTGCTGCGCCACGACTGCTCGATCTGACGGCGGGAGTTGGCGATCGCCCCCCACTCCTGCTCATCCATAGACCACTCCACTTTTCGACCCTCACTCATCACCACACACCTATGCCAATGACGTATAAAAATATGTATTGTTTTACGAAATAGAGTATCGGATTTTTAACAAATTGCAAGTATTAGGTGCAAATTGTCACAGGTATCTTCAGGACAGGCTGGCTAATTTGCCCAATCTGGTGTTGAGATTTACGCCGTGGCACAGGTCTCCATGCGATTTCGATGCGCTTCAAGACACTTCACATAGTGTCCTAGGCCGCCAATATTGAGGCGATAACTGCGGGGGTGGGCAATGAGGTAGGCGGTGCTGGTAAAAATTTGCTCCAACTCCACCAAACCATTCTCCTTGAGCGTACGGCCTGTGGACACCAAATCCACAATTGCCTCTGCCATCCCTGTAAGGGGGCCGAGCTCCACCGAACCATAGAGGGGGACAATATCCACCGGTATATCCAACTGTTGGAAGAACGCATCGGCACAGCGGACAAATTTGGAAGCCACGCGGCAATGGGGGGGGAGGTCACGGGCACTGCGGTAGGGGCTCGTGGCTTTGACTGCCACAGAGAGGCGACATTTGCCAAACCCCAGATCTGCTAACCGCGCCACGTGGGGATTTTTTTCCCGCAGCACATCGTAGCCCACAATCCCTAGCTGTGCTTGGCCGTACTGCACATAGACCGGCACATCTTGCGCCCGCACAAGGAGCGCCCGTGCTGTCCCATCGCGGGAAATTACTTGCAGTTGGCGATTAGTCGGGTCGAGAAGAGTCTCAAAGTTGAGATCCACCTGCTGAAAGTAGGCAACGCTGTCTTTGAGGAGGGCACCTTTGGGCAACGCAATCGTTAACATAGCGGCACATCACAGCAAGGACTTGAACAATTGCAGGCCATCAACAGTGTGACGACTAGGCAGATGGCACAGGGTGGGATCTGCCGCCCGCTCCGGATGAGGCATCATACCGACCACATTTCCCGCTCGGTTGCAAATCCCAGCAATGTTATGTACTGAACCATTGGGATTGCTAGCGGGTGTGACTTGCCCTTGGGCATCGCTATAGCGAAAGAGGATCTGCTGATTGGCCTCTAGCTCCGCAAGGGTGGCGGCATCGGCATAGTAGCAGCCTTCACCGTGGGCGATCGGCAACTGGATGACCGCAGTGGCACCATAGCCCTGTAACCATGGCCGGTGCTTTGCTTCTAAGCGCAGATAAACCCGATCGCAAATAAAGTGCAAATCACGGTTGCGCACTAAAGCACCCGGAAGGAGCTTTGCCTCCGTGAGGATTTGAAAGCCATTGCAAATGCCCAAGACCCATTTGCCCGCAGCCGCATGAGCCTGGACAGCCGCCATAATCGGTGAAAAGCGGGCGATCGCCCCACAGCGGAGGTAATCGCCAAAGCTAAAGCCCCCGGGCAACACAATTAAATCGCAGTCTGCAACATCGGTTGCCTCATGCCAAAGAAAGCGGGTTGGCCACCCCAAAATCTCGCGAGTAACGTAGGCCACATCGCGATCGCAATTTGACCCCGGAAAGACAACAATTCCAACCCGCAACTGATTCTTCACAGCAGTCCATCCATCATATCCGTGATTGGTTTGAGCTTGGCAGGAGCGTGCAGCAACTCAATATCCCGCAGCCAAATGACACCGCGCCCCATAAATTCCACACCAATTTTAATCAAGCCGGGGGTCTGGGACTCCAGTTTCAAATGAAAGGGCACTTCACACACATGCCAGTCGCGATCGCCCTCCAAGGAGACCGTTCGTGAAAACGTCCAACCAAAGGGCTGCGCACGACTCAGGAAAAGCTGTGCCCCCTCCGTTAAGGCAGCGGTTTTCACCAGTACTCGACACAGCAGGAGTTGATCCCCTGCCTGGGCGGAGGGCACTTCTAGCCAAAGATGGGCTTCCGGCATTTCAAAGAGGGGCACCGTCTGGGGCCAATGGGATTCGATTCGCCAAGCGGCTCCCTCTGTTTTCAAGCCAGTGCCACTAATGGGCTGGTCAATGCCCGGACGGAAAAGCGCCACCCGCTGAAAGGGCGCAGCAGGTTCCGGCACCTGGAGCAGCGGCGCCAAGGTATCCGCCAGAGACTGCAAGCCAGACTCAATACCAGCCTTAATACCCGCCTCAATACTGTGGAGTAACTCATCCCACCAACTAAACATGAGACCCTCACAGGACTGCTGGCGTGGCAACATCAAGATCAACAAGATCAATCTCAAAGGTTTCGATCACCGGATTGGCCAAGAGCTGATCGGCAATGACGCTGAGTTGTTCCTTGGCTGTGGCAGCATCAGCCGCCTCAAGTGTGAGTTCCACCAGCTTGCCAATGCGGACAGCGTGCACGTTCGTGTAGCCCAAGTGGTGAATGCCCGCTTGGACTGCCACCCCTGCTGGGTCTAAGACCGAGGGTCGCAGAGTGACATAGACACGTGCCTTGAACGCTGCCATGGGCAAAACCTCAACCGGGAGTCTGATCAATTAATGACTTCACACCTTCAATCGTAGCCGGAATACTGCCGGGATCCATAAATAGTACCTTGCTACTGTCGCTGTGGCCAATGGTACGTCCCATATCAAGGTATCCCTGCACCAAGAGGAATTGTAAAGCTTCTTTGGCTTTTGGGTCTTCCCTGAGGGCAGTGGCAATAATTTTCATCGCTTCGGCATTCCCTTGCGCCCGCAAGATCTGATCTTGACGTTCGGCTTGGGCGCGTAACACCACCACTTTTTGATTCGCTTCTGCCGCTAGGATGGCTGCTTTTTGTTCTGCTTCAGCTGCCAAGACTTGGGCTTCTGCTTTCCCCCGTGCCGAGTTGACGGCTGCTTCCCGTTCCCCTTCAGAGGTGAGAATGGCAGCGCGTTTCTTGCGCTCGGCCGACATTTGCAACTCCATAGATTCTTGGACAGCTTTGGAGGGCACAATATCCCGCAGTTCAACGCGGTTAACCTTCACTCCCCAAGGATCTGTGGCGATGTCTAACTCCTTCAGGAGAATTTCATTGACCTGCGATCGCGCCGTGAAGGTTTCATCCAGCTCCAGCTTGCCCATTTCGGCACGGATTTGGGTGAGGACAAGGTTGACCATTGCCATCTTTAGGTTTTCCACCTTGTAATAGGCACGCTCCATGTCAATAATCCGCCAATAAACGACGGCATCTACGGTAATTGACACGTTGTCTCGGGTAATACACTGTTGTGGCGGAATATCAAGCACCTTTTCGCGAGTGGTTTCTTGAAACACCACCCGCTCTAGCACGGGCACGATAAAGTTCAACCCCGGCTCAAGGCGACGACTGTAGCTACCCAAGCGCTCTACCAGCGCCATATTGCCTTGATTAATAATCCGTACTGAACTGGCGACACCTGAGCCACCCACAGCCAGTAAAAAGAGTAAACCGAATAATTCACCCATGGTTAGCGTCCCCAGATTAGTCACTTCTACTCTAGTGGCTGCTGAGGAAAATGCCCAACGGAAGAAGCCATTGTTTACACTTTGTGATAGTTATCCTAAAATTGCAATGCATTTTGAGTAACTTGGGCGATCGCCTGATCGGTGGCCTTGGGTAAGTGGTAGTACCTGCCCCCCGCTCGCTGTGCCAGTTCTTTGCCCATCCCCGTGGAGACAAATTTATTCTCGGTGTCAATGACCAACAGTTTGAGGCCAAGACTTTGAATTTTGGCCGCAATTTCAAGGACTTCGGCTTTCACATCCGGTTTGGCCTCAGGGGGGAGGGTTTCTCCGAGGGAGCGACTCAGGGGAATGTTCCCGCGCCCATCGGTGATGGCCACAATCATCACTTGACCAATTTCACCACTTTGACGGGCATTGAGTCCCACCCGTACTGCCTGGGTGAGGCCATGGGCAAGGGGGGAACCACCGCCACAGGGCAGGGTTTCGAGGCGGCGGCGGGCGGCTTCAATCGAGCGAGTTGGCGGCAGCAACACCTCTGCTTGCTCCCCCCGAAAGGGAATCAGGGCAACCATATCGCGGTTTTGGTAGGCTTGGGTCAACAGCCGCAGGACTGCCCCCTTCGCCGAGTTCATCCGGTTGAGAGCCATCGAGCCCGAGGCATCCACCACAAAGACAATGAGGGCACCCGCTTTACGGGCTAAGCGTTTGATGCGCAGGTCACTGTTTTCTACGATCACCCGCCGTTGGGGTTGGCGCGATCGCCGCGCTTTTTGGTACGGGGCGGCACTGCGTAATGTGGCATCCACCGCAATACGGCCTCCCCGACCGCGGGGCAAAATGGGACGGATATAGCGTCCGCGGTCTTGGGAGTAAATTAAGCTGCGGCTGCCGGACTTGCCTTGGCGCTGCGTGATTTGGGCAAAGTAGAGTACCGACTCATCCAGAACGGTTCCATCCGCTTCAAAGACAAACTCTTCGGGAATGGGCGGCATCTCTTGTTGCTTCTCCGGCGGTGTCTCAGGCTCCTCCGGTTCGTCTTCCGGATCGGCCTGCTGATTTTCCGGTGGTGGGGGCGGCGGTTGCTCAGGGGGAGGCTCTAATTGGGTTGCCCGCGGCACAATCACCAGTTCCACCGCCCGGCGCAGATCGTCGGCAGCCACTTCACTGCGGCCATTGAGGGCAGCATGGGCTTTGGCCACCCGTGCGGCAAAGAGTTCCGCCCGGTGCCCTTGTACGCCTGCGCGCAGGGCTTCGGTGACAAGGTAAGCAATTTGTTGCCGCTGAATTTTAACGTCCTTGAGCCACTCCCGCGCCAAAATAATTTGTGTGCGCAGGTCATCGAGTTCGCTTTCGTATTGGGCTAAGAAAGCTTGGGGTGAATCGGCAAAGCGCGTGGCCTGATCGACGGCTTCCACCCGCTCATCCAAGCCAAGAACCCTGTCGGCGGACAAGGCGATCGCAAACCGATCTAACAGGTGGGGCGGCACATTCCCTTCATCGGGATTGTAGGTAGCAATCAGCAGCGGACGGCAGGGGTGGTCAAGGCTAATCCCTTCCCGCTCAATTTGGTTACGGCCAGCGCTTAGAACCGCCATCAGGACATTGGCCAGTTGCTCGTCGAGGAGGTTGATTTCATCCACATAGAGGACACCCCGATGTGCGGCTGCCAGCAGTCCGGGCTGAAAGACCGCTTCCCCCCGTTGCACCGACTGGCTCACATCCACCGCCCCCAGCAGGCGATCCTCGGTGATGCCGAGGGGAATTTGCAAAAAGGGAGCGGGAATGACCTTGGTGGGTAGCTCCACTTCCGGATGGGCTTGTCGCCACGCTTGCAAACGGCTATCCCACTCTTGGGGAGCGGCTGGGTCGGGGTTGGCAATGATGGGAATGGGTAGGTTCCCTTGGTCAATGACTTCGATGGGGGGCAAAAGGCTGTGAATGGCACGCGCCAGCACCGATTTGGCAGTACCTCGCCGTCCGGCAATGATCACACCCCCCAAGCCGGGATCCACGGCTGCCAAGAGCAAGGCCAGCTTAATCGCCTCGTGGCCAACAACGGCAGTGATTGGAAAGGGAGCGATCGCGATCGTCATGGAGATGAACAGCTAATGAGGTATCGGCAAACAGCTTGATTTTAATCTTCCCACAAAACCTAGTTGTGGGGGGTTGGAATTGTTCCCCAGCGATCTAGGGGCCAGAAGCGTAGTGCCGCCCGACCAATCACATAGCTACGGGGAACCACGCCCCAGCAGCGGCCATCAAAGCTGTTGTTACGGTTATCCCCTAAGACCAAGTAACTCTCAGCAGGAATCACTTGGGGCTGGGCAAGGTAGGGCTGCATACCGGCACAGGTGTCAATGGTGGTAAAGGTGCTCGGACTTAAGTACGGCTCTGGCAACGGCTCATTATTGACATAGACGCGACCTTGGCGCAACTCGACGCGATCGCCCGGTAGGCCGACAATCCGCTTGATAAAAGCATCCCGAAACCCCGCTTGCTGGAGGGTTGGGGTGGGGTTAAAAACAATGATGTCGCCCCGCTGCGGGGGATGGAAATAGTAGCTAATTTTCTCAATAATTAGGCGATCGTTAATCAGCAGCGTCTCTTCCATTGAGCCGGTGGGGATATAGCGCGCCTCCGCCACAAACGTGCGAATACCAAAGGCCAGCACCGCTGCTAGTCCAAGGGTTTTGGCTATCTCTAACCACCACGGTTCAGGTGCTTTCTTGGGTTTAACCGGGGCTGGGTCAGGGGCATTGGTTGGCGGCAATTGGCCATCGGGCATGGTCAGGAATCTCGCAAACGAATGTTAAGTTAATTCTGATTCAACGATACTATAGCCGAGGAAATTGTTTCCGCAGGATAGAAGCCTTGAAGATCGTGTACTTTGGAACGCCGGACTTTGCCATTGCGCCGCTGGAGTGCCTCCTCGCTGCCCCCGATATGGAGGTTGTAGGGGTCGTCACCCAGCCGGATAAGCGTCGCGGACGCGGCAGTCAACGGTTGCCCTCGCCGGTAAAGCAGGTGGCCGTTGCCCATGGTCTGCCGGTGTGGCAACCCCAGCGCCTGAAACAAGATTTGGACCTCCACACGCTCTTGCGATCCTTGGCGGCAGATGTGTTTGTTGTCGTTGCCTACGGCCAGATCCTACCGCCGGACGTGCTGGCCATTCCCGCCCAAGGGTGCATTAATCTCCACGGCTCGCTCCTGCCCAAATATCGCGGTGCGGCTCCCATTCAGTGGGCGCTCTACAATGGCGAAAGGGAAACCGGGGTCACCACCATGCTCATGGATGCGGGCATGGACACCGGACCAATGCTACTGAAAGCCACGGTGGCGATCGCCCTCGATGATACGGCTCAAACTCTGAGCCACAAGCTCAGCCACCTGGGCGCAGACCTCTTGTTGGCAACCCTGCGTCAACTGCCGCAGTTGTCCCCCCAACCCCAAGATGATGAACAGGCCACCTATGCCCGCCGCCTCCAAAAAGAAGACTTTTGCCTCAATTGGGGGCGATCGGCCTTAGAACTCCACAATCAAGTGCGTGCCTTTTATCCCGCTGCCTTTTGCCATTGGCAAGGGACTCCCCTGAAAATTCTGCAAACGTGGCCCCTCGTGCCAGCGGTGCAAGCTGACCTCCCCGCTGCGGTACAACCCTACCTCCCCCTACCAGAAGCCACTGTTGCCAACGGCACCGTCATTGCCCTCATTAAGGGGTGGGGGCCAGTGATCCAAACCGCCGCTGGCGGATTGCTGCTGAGTCAAGTGCAACTGAGTGGCCGCAAGCCTCAGTCGGGCTGGGACTTTGTCAATGGCGTGCGGTTAACCACTGGGGCACAACTCACCTAAGAAGCGGCCTGTCCCCCAGCCTGTAGGTGCAATATCGTTGTTTTCACCGTGGCTGCGAGGGGAATCGCCAAGACAATACCCAAAAAGCCAGCCACCCGTCCGCCAATGAGCAGGGCAATAAATTGCCACAGGGGGTTGAGGCCAATTAAATCCCCCAGTAATTTGGGCGATAGGATATTGTCTTTAATTTGCTGGAGCGTAACTGCAATCACCAGAATGTTTAAGGCTAGCCAGCCATCCTGAAACAAAATCAGCAGTACCACCAAGCCAATGCCAAGGGTAGCTCCCACCACAGGAATGAGTTGCGCTACACCAATCACCAAGGCAAATAGAAAGCCAAAATTGACCCGCAGAGCAATCATAAAAGGAATTAAGGCTAAAAACATAAACAGCCCTAAAAAAAGCTGGGCGGAGAAAAAACTACGAATGTTGATCTGTAGTGAGCGATCCACCACGGCTCGCCATCGTTTGGGCAGCAGGGTCATGAGGCCACGCCAAATTTGGCCGCCGTAAAACAACATATAGACAGCCAGAATCAACACCAGTAGCGTATCCACAAACTTGCCTAGGGTTGTGATGGCAATTCCGGGCAAAATGGCCGCCAATCCCTTCATCTGCTCGACAAACTCTGCGGTCAGATCATCGACCCCCACGGGAAAGTTATAGCGCTGCAGGAAATGATCTAAATGCCGCAGATTTTGGTTGCCAGTATTGGCCAGCTCCGGTAGTTGGGTGAGTAACTCTTCCGCCTGTTGCACCGCTAAGGGCAGCAGCAACAGCAGCAGAATACTTACCACCAGTACCGTAATAAAAAGAACAATGGCAATGGCCTGTACTCGCCGCAGTCCCCGCTGACATAGGCGCACCACCACCTGATTCAGTAAAAAGGCCAAGATGGCCGCAATGACCAGAATGTTAATCAGGTACTCAAAGTAGAGGTAAAACTGTTCAGCCACCCACAAGTTGAGCACCACAAGGGGGCCAACAAGAAAATAACTGAGATAGCGCTGCCAACTCCCGGGGGTGCCGTACCATCTCATGTTTTTTGAGATTGAAAGCGATCGTGTCCCCAATACCCTAACGCGAGCAACCCCACAATGGCGAGGGTGCCCCAGCCCAGTGGACTGGGGTACAGGTAAACCGCCTCTAAGTGGTTCATGTAACCCGGTACCAAACGCCACTGCAGGCGATCGCCCTGACGACTGACATTAGGATTAACCACTGTATCCGGCGTTTTAGGCGAGTGGTCAACCGGTCGTGCCCCCCAAGGCGTTTTCAAGCTAACGTTGAGGGCTAAAAGCGTGTCGGGGGCAACCAACACCTCTTGGCGGCTGCTTTGAAGCCCCAAGGGACGCAAATCAACGTCATAGCGCAGCCGCTCCCGCACAAAGAGGAGCCAATTTTGATCCAGAATTTCCGCATGGGCAGTAGCGGTAACCCCGTAGGGAATCCTTGCCACTTGGGCAAGAGCAGTGCTGAGGTCTTGGCTGGTGTCGAAGGGAACGGTTAGCTGCAGGTTGTGTTCACTGACTTGGTTAACCTTGCCACCAAGGCGTCGGGCTTGCTGGAGTAATTCTTTGCTGGTTTGGGGGTCAGGTTCCGGCAAGCTCAGATGATAGGTCAGTTGACCGCCGGTTTGACCGTGGTGCTCAATGGCCAAATCGGCCTGCACACACCCACTCACACAAATCACAAGGGGAATTAAGAGCCAAAGTAGCCACCGCTGCATCACCAATGCCTGTCCTTTTGCGTTGTTCGGCCATATTGAGAAGAACCTCTACCACTGCCCATGGGGCAATGGCTATGACCAGATTACCCCGAAATCTTGACCACGGGGTATTTCAGCTCAGGAGTTGATTGGGCAACGGCTTGGTATTAGCGACCATAAAGAGCGATATTGTGAAGCAAGGATTTGAACAGCAGACCAACCCATCCCCCTATGCTTGAAACAGCCCTGCGCGAGCAACTATTGGCAGCACAACCGCGTTTACTTCATTTATTGAGCCAATTTTCACAGGCCAAACTCTTGGTGGTGGGAGACCTCACCCTTGATGAATTCCTCACTGGCCAAGTGGAGCGCCTTTCGCGGGAAGCGCCAGTGCTCATTTTGCGCCATGAAACCACCCGCCAAGTGCCCGGCGGCGGCGCCAATGCCATCTACAACTTGGCAAAACTGGGGGCAAAGGTCGAGGCGGTCGGACTCGTAGGAACCGATAGCCAAGGGGAAGCGCTCTGCAACATCTTTCAAGCAGCCGGCATTGGTACCCAAGGCATTTTCAGTGATGCAAGCCGACCCACTGTTACTAAAACCCGCATCTCCGGTCATGCCCGCCAGTCCGTGACGCAACAAATTGTGCGAGTAGATCGCAAGTCGGATGCTTTGCCCAGTCCCCTGCTGCAGGAGGAATTAGCAGCCTATATTCGCCATCATGTGGCCAGCGTCGATGCAGTGGTTTGCTCGGACTACGGAGATGGGGTGTTTACGCCTGTTGTCATTGCAGCAGCCCTAGAGCACCCGATGACTATCGTGGATACGCAGCGGGATTTACCGCGATACCGAGGGGCATTTTTGTTTACACCCAACCTGCCGGAAGCGGAAGCCGCTGTTGGCTATGCCATTCGCAGTAGTAATGATGTGCTGCGGGCAGGCCAAGACTTACTTGAAATGACTGGCGCTAAGCACATTCTCATTACCCGCGGTGATGCGGGCATGAGCCTATTTAGTTGCGACGCGGCTCCCAGCCATTTACCGGCCTTTAATCGCACCGATGTTTTTGATGTCACTGGCGCAGGAGATACAGTGGTTGCCGCCTTGACCCTTGCCCTCGTGGCAGGTGCTAGTTTCTGGGAAGCAGCAGTTTTGGGCAACCTCGCCGCCAGTCTTGTGGTGCGGCAATTTGGAACGGCTACCACAACGACGGCTGAAATGGCAGCCGCGCTGCATCATCTGCTGGAGAGCGACTAAGCGAATGCAACGCTTTTGGCCTGATAGCGATCGCCCCCACAGAAGAACTATAGTAAGAACATCAGGATCGTTCCTCTAAGCGAGTGATGACGTTGGTTATCAGTTCCCTAAATAAACGAGTTAAGATTTTAGACTAACTAACAATCTTTCACTGGTATTGGCAAAATATAATTCCCTCATAAATCATCGCTGACTGTTTCTGACCTATGACCACCGCTGCCAACAAAGTTCTTCTGAAGCAAGGTGCCCTTGTTCTTAAGCAATGCAAAAAAGCACTGCTTGACCACGATATGGCTGCCCTGCAGCAGCAAGCTCGTATTTTGCAAGTTGCTGCCGTTGCTTCCCGACAGACCCTTATTGAAGCAGAGGCACGGTTACTGGAACAAGCGGCTCAGCAGAACCAGCCCCGACGGGCAGCGGAAATTTTAATGAAGATTAAGGATTGCTTAGTATCCTTGGCGGGCGATCGCCCCATGGCTGAGAGCCTACCGGATTTGTCAACAGTTCCAGAGCCGACCACTCCAAAACGCCCCTTCATTCAGCGCTCCCACGACGATAGCTACACCAAACGTCTGGGGAACTACTTAGTGGAAGCCGAGCTAGTGACACCCGCCCAAATTGAAGTAGCTCTAGCGGATCAGCGCTCCACCGGCGCTCGCTTGGGGGATATCCTAGTTGCGCGCGGCTGGCTCCGCAAAGCTACGATTGAGTTTATCATGGAGCGGGTGGTCATTCCTGATCGCCGTCGTAGGGGGCAACCGGAACCTCCCCCTACTGACAAAGCACGACCCTCAACCAATCCTGCGGTGAGTCATTCCGCCAACGATCGCGCCACCTTAATTGATGCGAGTTACTCCGAAAATGTCTAGGTGTTGACCTGCAGATTCTGAGAGCATCGTGGCTATTCTTTACTCTGACTATGTCCGCCAGCGGGGCGATCGCGCCCTCCGCTGTAGCCCTTTTTTACCCCACTTATTCCACACCCTGCAGCAGCGCAGCGTGGCACTCCTAGAAATTGCCCGCCAGAATGGAGTAACAGCTGGGTTTACCCGATCGCCCCTGCCCGCCCTTGTGGTTGAAGCAGAACTGGATTGGTTAATTCAGGTGGGGCTGCTGCGGCGGGAAGTGGACGGCCAAGGCTTAACCGATCGCTATCGCCTCACCCCCCTTGGGCAATCCCTCTTAGAGCAGCGACCCAGCCAGTTCTGGACGGCCTCTTGGGGCGATCGCCTGCAAAACCTCCTCAGCCGCTGGTTGCGGCGCTAGTCAAATGTAACGGTTCCGTAATGGGTCGTAACTCAGTGTCGTATTTTCGCTACCATGCTCTATAGTGCCGTTAGCAACAGCGAGACACAGCCGTTTATGGTCAATACCGTAGCCAAACCCGAGTTTGAAGAACTGCGCCCCGGGATCAAAGCCCCCGCCAAGGAAACCATTCTTACCCCTCGCTTCTACACCACTGATTTTGAAGCGATGGCGGCCATGGACATTACTGAAAATCAGGCAGAGCTTCAAGCTATCCTCGAAGAGTTCCGCACCGACTACAACCGCCATCACTTTGTGCGGGATGCTGAGTTTGAGCAATCGTGGGATCATATTGACGGTGAAACGCGCCAGCTCTTCATTGAATTCCTTGAGCGCTCCTGCACCGCTGAATTTTCCGGCTTTTTACTCTACAAGGAACTTAGCCGCAAACTCAAGGATCGCAACCCGATTTTGGCCGAGTGTTTTGCTCTGATGTCCCGCGACGAAGCGCGTCATGCTGGCTTCCTCAACAAGGCCATGGCAGACTTTAACTTGTCCCTTGACTTGGGCTTCCTCACGCAGAGCCGCAGCTACACCTACTTTGAGCCCGAGTTTATTTTCTACGCCACCTACCTCTCGGAAAAAATTGGCTACTGGCGCTATATCACGATCTATCGCCATCTCGAGAAGCACCCCGAGCATCGCATCTACCCGATTTTCCGCTTCTTTGAAAACTGGTGCCAAGATGAGAACCGCCATGGGGATTTCTTTGATGCCGTTCTGCGGGCTCAACCCCAAATGTTAGATCGCCCCCGTTCCTTCTGGCAAAAAATTAAGGAAATTCCGCTTTCGTTCTCGGGCAAAAAATGGGCACGTTACTTGATGGTTTGTTGGCTACCGCCTACCTTCTGGTGTCGTTTCTTCCTGCTGTCGGTATTTGCCACTATGTATCTCAACGACTTGCAGCGTGCCAAGTTCTATGCAGCCATTGGTCTTGATGCCCGCGAGTACGATCGCGAAGTGATTGCCAAAACCAATGAAACGGCGGGGCGCGTCTTCCCAATTATTTTGGATGTGGATCATCCGGAATTTTACCCACGCCTTGAGAAATGCGTGGAGAACAATGCCAAGCTGGCAGAAATTAGTCAAAAGGGTGGCGGCTTCCTCCAAAAGTTGCCCTTGTACCTCTCTAATGTGGGTCAAATGATTAAGCTCTTCCTGCTACCGGTAAAGAAACCCGCCGCTAATATAGTGCGTTAATTTTTCATCAAGTGCAAGAAATTATGGGTTGTGCTCACTTAAGCATGACCCTTTTTATCATTTTTTTACGAATTATCACCGTGATATTACGGAATATTGCGGGAGTATGAAAAGATTCTAAAAGCTATTTTCGAGAGCGGGGATCGCTAAAACTACTCTCCTGCAGCACTTTCTGGCTTTGATCGGTGGGAAATTGGGCTGTGGCAATTTCTTAGGATGGAAGTAGAGATTTCTGGATTTGGAGTTGATCCCCGCAATGGACAGCCCAGTGCTTACCCCCACAACCTGCCGCTTTTGCATCTTCTATCATTCCGAAGGGCGGCGCGGGGGAATCTGTGAAAAACTCAACGTGCCAGTGCGAGGATTTTGGCGAGCCTGTCCCCTAGGGTTAGCGCCAACCGCTCCAAAAAGGGAGCCCTGTACGCCCTCGCTACAAGGCGCGGCTGCCCCCACCGTTACGGCGTCGTTATTTTTCTTTGAGGATGATCTCGAAGCCACGCTCTAACCGCTTCAAGGGTTGGCTGGGGGGCGATCGCCCCCTTTTGAGTTGTGACAAGGGCACCAACAACGGTAGCAAATTCCAAGCAGGCCTTTTGCCATGCCGGTTGGCGATAGTCCTCAGGGGTTCCTGCCACTAATTGGCATAACCAACCTGCCACAAAGCCGTCTCCGGCTCCCGTTGTGTCCACCACCGGGACAGTGGGGGGAATAATCCTGCCGGTGTGCCCATGCCAGCAGTAATGAATGGGGGCGCCACCATCGGTAATGACAACAGCGCGATCGCCCGCTTCCTGCCATAATTGGCGATACACCGCTTGGGGATCACAAGTAGAGAAAAATAATTCTGCCTCCTCCTTGGCCAACTTCAAAAAATGGGCATGACCTAAAAAAGGGCGGATTTCAGCAGGTGCTGCCTCGTGATCTGGCCAGAAAATGGGACGCCAGTTGACATCAATGAAGAGGGGTTTTCCTTGAGCCACCCGTTGTGCCACTAAGTTTTTCAGCGTGGTTGCTGTTGGCTCCGCTGCTAAACTCAGGGTGCCGCTGACGAAAAAACGAGCCGCATCAAGTTGCTCAGGGCGAACGCGGCTGCCTAGAAACTGAGTATCGGCAAACGTTGTGGTGCCGGCAGGGGCAAAGCCAACAAACTGGCGATCGCCCGCTGGATCAAGACGAACTCGGACTCGCCGTGTCGGCACACCCGCAATCATTTCCAGAGCACTCACATCTACACCAATGTCAGCCAATTGAGCGCGCGCCTGCTGGCCTAAATCATCGTCCCCCACAGCCCCCAAGAAAGCGGTTGGCACACCCAGTTTGACTAAGCCACAGGCGACGTTTGCAGGGGCACCCCCTAAAAAGCACTGGGTTGGTTCGCCGGCCGCCTCCAGACAATCAAAGAGAACTTCCCCAACACATAAAACAGCAGCATCTGACATGGCTAATGATTAACTATTAGACAATTTAGTTTTTTCTATTGATCCCTAGCCTAGCGATTGCAGGGGGAGTGTGTCAAAATGATAGCGATTTCAGTATAGAAAGGTGTGCTGCAACGGTGTTTGTTCTCACAGGCTATGAGTATTTCCTAGGCTTTCTGATCATCTGTGGGCTGGTTCCCGTGCTAGCTCTTGGCGCTTCTGCCCTTGTTCGACCCAAGTCAAACCGGATGATCCGCCTCACCACCTACGAATCGGGTATGGAACCCATTGGTGGGGCATGGATTCAGTTCAACGTACGCTATTACATGTTTGCGCTCGTGTTTGTCATTTTTGATGTTGAAACCGTTTTTCTCTACCCGTGGGCAGTTGCCTTTCACCAATTAGGTCTGCTGGCCTTTATTGAAGCCCTTGTATTTATTGCCATACTTGTGGTGGCTCTTGTTTATGCTTGGCGCAAGGGCGCCCTTGAGTGGTCTTAACTTCGACCATCCCACGCTGCTGTGTCCTGTTTGCGGCAAGCTCTTTATTCTCTCTCTCTAAATTCTGTATTTAGTCTTGGAGCACAACCATGACCGATACTGCCGATGCCCCAATTGTTGAAGCTGGCCCCATTACGCGCTGGTTACAGTCCCAAAACCTGACGGTGGAATATTTGGGGGTAGATGCTTCCCGCGTGGAAATGGTAAAAGTTGACCGTGAACACCTGTTGGCAGTCTGCCAAGCTCTCTATGCCGATGGCTTCAATTACTTGCAGTGCCAAGCTGCTTACGATGCTGGTCCCGGGCAAGCGTTAGTGAGCACCTACCACCTTGTCAAGCTCAGTGATAACGCTGATCGCCCGCCGGAAGTGCGCCTGAAAGTCTTTCTGCCTCGCGAGGATCCGCGTGTCCCTTCCGTTTATTGGATTTGGAAAACGGCGGACTGGCAAGAGCGGGAGTCCTACGATATGTTTGGCATCATTTACGAGGGGCACCCCAACCTCAAACGGTTGCTGATGCCAGAGGATTGGGTGGGCTGGCCTCTGCGTAAAGACTACATTACGCCAGACTTTTACGAATTGCAGGAAGCTTACTAGCCCTCTCCCGTGCCCCCCGATGCCGCCTACTGGTATAGCTGGGCGCAAATTCCCGGCATTGGTCCGGTGCTATTGCAGCGCCTGCAGCAGCAGTTCGGCTCTTTGTCAGTCGCTTGGCAGGCTCCCCTAGAAGCGCTGGCGGCGGTCGAAGGAATTGGCGCTAAGCTCATTGCAGCCATTGACCAAGCGCGCCGCCAATGTCATCCTCAACAGGCTTACGCTGTCCACTCTCAGCAAAATCCCCGGCATTGGGTCTATAGCAGTCCAGAGTATCCCCCGCTGCTACGGGAAATTCCCGATCCACCGCCACTTCTGTACTACGGCGGTAAGCTGGGGGCAAGTGTCTATAGCCACGAGCAGGGGGCGATCGCCGTTGTGGGAACACGGGATCCTTCAGAGTACGGTCGGCGCTGGGCGCGAAAACTCGGACACTGCCTTGGTCAAGCGGGATTTGTCGTTGTTTCGGGCATGGCTGCGGGAATTGATGCCGAAGCCCATTGGGGCTGCTTAGAAAGTGGCGGTTCTACCCTTGCAGTTCTCGCCACGGGTGTCGATATGATTTACCCGCCGGAAAATCAGACCCTGTATTGGCAATTAGTACAGCGGGGCGCCCTCCTGAGTGAATATCCCCGCGGCACGCCCCCTGATCGCGCCCAGTTTCCCCGCCGCAACCGCCTTATTGCCGCCTTATGCCGCGCCGTCATTGTCGTGGAAGCCCCGTTTAAGTCTGGGGCGCTGATTACAGCTCGTTATGCCGCTGAATACGGTCGGGATGTCTATGTTCTCCCCGGCCACCTCGATAACCATCGCTCCAAGGGGGCGCTGAATCTTGTCAATCAGGGTGCTCAAATTATTTTGGGGGAAGAAGCACTGCTGCAACAACTAGGAAAAACACCGCCCCTGCCAGTCACTGCTGCCCCGGCACCGCCGCAGTTGACGCCCCGCCAACAGCAGATTCTCGCAACCCTCAGCCACCTGAGTGTGGCTCACAAAACTGCCACGATTGCCTTTGATGACATTGTCCAAGCTCTTGACCTTGATGCGGGCACTGTGGCGGCGGAACTGATGGCTTTGGAACTGTTCGGACTGGTGCAACAACACCCGGGCAACCGCTATCAAGTGCTTTGCTGAGAGGGGTCAAAGTCAAGAATTCATGACTTTAGGCGTGACTTGGCAGGCGAAAGTAAATCTTAATAGGTTCTTAATTTTCCCCTAACTTTCCCCACAAATTCCCCAAGTCTCGTCAAGTTTTCCACAGGTTTACCGAAGGTTTTCCACAGGGGGTCACCTGTTACTCAGGGTTTAGGGCATTTCTGGGGATAACTGGCTTTGGGCAGGCTGGGGAAACTCAAGCGGTGGCATGTAGCCGCAAAGCCCCATTCTGTCGTTGATTACTGGGAGCAGAATAGGTGCAAGGAAGGATTGACAGACTTGAATGCAACCCAGAGAATGGAGTTCCACGAGATAGAAATGTGCTTGCCGAAAACCTCAACCCTCCAAGGCTAAATCCCCCTAAAGACTAGGTTGCGGAGATTTGGGGGGGAGTTGGGTGGGATTTTTCCACAGGTTTCCACAGGGCAGGCAACATTCGCCTGCAATGATTTTTGCTTTTTGCTTTAACTGAGGTAACTCACTGTATGAACGCTCAAGCCACTATTAGTATTCTGGCCGAGATTCCTGAAGAGCTCCACAAGTCGCTGAAGTATTACCTAGAACGGCACCCGGACTGGGATCAAGATCGGGTGTTTGTTGCCGCGCTGTCCCTCTTTTTGCTGCAAAATGGAGAGTGCGATCGCCGCACGGCTCGCGTGTATCTAGATTCGCTCTTTAAGCGATTTTAGGCATCGCAGATTAGCCTCTTGATTTGGATGATTAGGATAAACCACGGGTGAGTGAACCAATTGCTGTTGATGTTGCCATTATTGGTGCGGGTCTCAGCGGTCTGAGTGTGGCGTGGCGGTTGCAATGCCTAGCCCCCCAGTATCGAGTGGTGGTCATGGAGGCCAGCGATCGCCTCGGCGGGAATATCACCACAGAAGCGCGGGAAGGGTTTGTTTGGGAGCTGGGTCCGAATAGCTTTGCCCCGACTCCGGCTCTCCTGCAGTTAATTGCTGAGGTGGGGCTCCAGGATCAACTGCTGCGGGGCGATCGCCACCTGCCCCGTTATATCTATTGGCAAGGCAAGCTTTATCCTTTAGAACCCACTCGCCCCCTAGCCCTTGCCACCAGCGGACTACTCAGCCCGTGGGGCAAACTGCGGGCGGCTCTTGGGGCGATTGGCTTTGTACCGCCCTATTTGGGCAGCGGCGATGAATCCGTCAATGCCTTTTTTCGGCGGCATCTTGGCCAAGAGGTGGCCGAGCGGTTGGTGGCTCCCTTTGTTTCTGGGGTTTATGCTGGCGATCCACAGCAATTGAGCGCTGCTGCGGCCTTTCGCCGGATTGCCCAGCTTGAGCAACTGGGGGGGAGCTTAGTGGCCGGTGCCCTGCGCCTCCGTCAACAACAGCCACCAAAACCCAAGCCTCCCCAAGGACTGGCAATGCGTCCTGGGGAACTAGGGTCATTTCGCCAAGGGTTGAGTGCCCTACCCCAGGCGATCGCCCAACAGTTAGAAGCTCCTGTTCACCTCAATACCCCGCTGCAGCGTCTCACCCCGGAACCGACTGGCGGCTATACCCTGACGGCAGCAACCGCAGCCGGTGAGCAAACTTGGCACGCCCGCAGTGTAGTGCTAGCCACACCCGCCTACGTCAGTGCTCAGCTACTGCGGCCTTGGCAGCCGACGCTTGCCACCAACCTAGAAGCGATCCCCTATCCCGCGGTTGCCTGTGTTGTCCTCGCCTATCCAAAAGGGGTAGGGGCAAGGGTGCGACCGGGCTTTGGGGTGCTGATTCCCCGCTCTCAAGGACTGCGCACTTTGGGCACCATTTGGTCTTCGTGCCTATTTCCTGAGCGCACGCCAGCGGGCTGGCAAGTGTTTACCAGCTTTATTGGTGGTGCTACGGATCCCGAGCTGGCCACCTTGGCACCCGAAACAATTGTGGAGCAGGTACAGCAAGATTTAGCTAACCTGCTGGCCTTACCCCCAGCAAAAGCCCGCCTACTGGGGATGAAACTCTGGCGGCGCGCTATCCCGCAATATACCCTTGGCTATCCCCAGCGCTGGCAGCAAGTGACTCATGCCCTCGAGCAAACGCCCGGCCTCTTTCTGTGCAGTAATTATGCCGCGGGCGTCGCCTTGGGCGATCGCGTTGAGCATGGCAACACCACCGCCGCTGCTGTGCAGGCTTATTTGGGGGAGGCGCATGTCCCTGTCTAACTATATGAATGCTGCCCTAGATCGGGCGGTGTATCATCAAAACGGTGAAGATGGCCTTATTTATGGTCACATTCCGGGCTTTGAGGGCGTGAGTGCTAAAGGTAAAAGCCTCATTGAGTGCCGCGAGCACCTGTCGGAATTGCTGGAAGATTGGATCTACTTCCATGCCTCCCGTGGTATTCCTGTCCCCATTATTGACGGTATTGAGGTGCCCATTCGGGAGGTGTTCTAAGGGGAGACAGTCTTCCCTAGCCCGATTTCTGCAAAAAAGGTATCGCAGGGGGACACCACCCTTGTAATATCAGTAAGGGAATACTGAATTTAACCGCCCCGTGAGGGACTGTCCACTTCTACGAGCAAAGGGAATCGTCAGCTATGAGCAGTAAGCCAGACCGTGTGGTTCTCATCGGCGTTGCTGGAGACTCCGGCTGTGGTAAATCAACATTCTTGCGCCGACTGGCCGATCTGTTTGGCGAAGAATTATTGACTGTGATTTGCCTAGATGACTATCACAGTCTGGATCGCAAGCAGCGCAAAGAAACAGGGATTACCGCTCTTGACCCCCGCGCCAACAATTTTGATCTGATGTACGAGCAGATCAAAGCTCTGAAAAATGGCGAGTCAATCATGAAGCCCATCTACAACCATGAAACGGGCACGATTGATCCGCCAGAGCGGGTTGACCCCAACCACATTGTCGTCATTGAAGGCTTACACCCCCTCTACGATGAACGGGTGCGAGCGCTACTGGACTTTAGCGTGTATTTAGATATTAGTGACGACGTCAAAATTGCTTGGAAAATCAAGCGGGACATGGCAGAGCGCGGTCACACCTACGAGGATGTGATTGCTTCGATTAATGCTCGCCGTCCCGACTTCATGGCCTATATTGACCCGCAAAAGCAGTACGCCGATGTGGTGTTGCAAATTCTGCCAACCCAGCTCGTTAAGGAAGAAAAGGTGGGCAATATCCTGCGGGTACGGATGCTGCAGCGAGATGGTGTACCTGGATTTGATCCGGTTTATCTCTTCGATGAAGGTTCAACCATTACTTGGATTCCCTGCGGTCGTAAGCTGACCTGCTCCTATCCTGGTATTCGCCTCAGCTATGGTCCGGATGAGTACTACGGCCATTCGGTGTCGGTGCTGGAGGTGGACGGTCGCTTTGAAAAACTTGATGAAGTGATTTACATCGAAAGTCATCTCAGCAATACTTCCACCAAGTACTACGGTGAAATGACTGAGTTATTGCTGAAACACCGCGACTATCCGGGCTCTGATAACGGCTCTGGCCTATTTCAAGTGCTGACGGGTTTGAAAATGCGTGCCACCTATGAACGGCTGACCTCTAAATCGGTAGCCACGGTCACCAATCGTTAGTGCATTGGCGGCACCCTCACGAGGAGCACGAATGCAACTGCGCCATCGATTCCACTGGTTCGTTGCTTTAATTCTGAGCCTATGTTGGTTTGCCCTAGCTTCTGCGCCCGTTGAAGCAGTCGTTGCAGATGATATGGCGCTAGTGCCCCGCCAAGCTCTGAGTGCCCTGCACTTTCAGAAACGCCCAGCAATTGAGCCGCTTCAGACCCTGTGGCAGAATCTCCTTACCCCTCAATTGCAGGCTTGGGGCTGGCAGTGGTCAGATCTGACCCCATGGCTGGGGGATGAGGGGGTTTGGGTACAGTTGCCTTGTCCAACGGCAAGTTGTCGTTCTGTACGCCCCCTTGGGATTTGGCATCTGAAGCGGCCAGAGGCAGCAGTTGCCTTCTTAAACCAGTACTGGCAAACCCACACCCATCAAAGGGAAACTTACGATGGCGTGGCACTACAGGTGGGGGAGGGGCTGGCAACGGCCATTGTTGGCGATCGCCTGTGGGTGGCCAGTGATCGCGAGGCAATCCTTGCCAGTTTGGGAAATCAAGCGGCTAGGGATGCCAACTTGGCAGGGCTACCCTTTTATCAGCAGGCTCTAGGACAGCTCAGCGATCAAGATAGTTTGATTTTCTACGCCAATCTGCAACCCTTAACACGGCCAAACCAGTTTCCGCCAGCCTACGATCGCCTACTGATAGGCATTCACAGCTACAATAACGCGATTCACGTTGAAACGGTTCTCCATGTCACGGCAGATAGCCCCCTTTCCCCTACCTCTTTGGATCTCAATGCCCTACGAGCCGTGGGCGATCGCCCGAGTTTAGTTGTTGCTGGCAGACACCTACCAGACACGTACCAAGCGTTGTTGGCCACCTTAGACACCTTTCGCTTTGCTGCAACCCCCAAGGGAACGGCCATTGTCCCCCAGTTGCTGAAGGATTTGAGCACGAAGGTGGGAATAGATCTAGAGACAGCCATTTTCCCTTTTGGGGGCGATCGCTACACCTTGGCGATGTGGCAACAGCCAGAGGGCTGGCAGTGGTGGTGGCAAACCAGCCAAACGCCAGAGACCCCTAACCTACTCCAGCAACTAGAAGAGCAGGCGCGAGCTGCCGGCTATGACGTGAATCGTCTTGTCCTTGATAAACAGGCCGTTACTGCATGGGTCAAGTTGACTTTAGATCCGAACACCACGGAAGGATTAACGTCAGATGTGGCTGCTGTCTATCAACAAGATCAAGACACCCTGACGCTGGCCTCTTCGCTGGCATTTCTGAAGCCCACTGGCCGCCGCACTCCATGGTTAAACGAGGAATTGACGCGGCAACAGAACGCCCCTGTGGGTCTCCTCTATGCCCAGTGGCAAGACCTTTATCCTCACCTCGTGCAGCAATTCCCCCTCTTAGCCTATCTGAATGGGTTGAGCGCGGGCTGGCTAGGGCGCCTGCAAAGTATGACGTGGGTTAATTACGGCACCAGCGATCGCCTGCAACGCAGTGAAATGATTCTGGCCTCCCGCTAGGCTGCTTCTGAGCGCAGGTGCAGTTTTTGGCGAATAACCCGCTGGAGCGCCAAAGAGACGCCACTGACTGCTTCTAAGAGGTACAGGCAGTGCTCCGGGCGCAAAAATGTGCCGTCGTTGCGACACACGCCGGTGTAAATGAGGGCAATGGCTGGTTCAGGAGGCTGCTGCGGGGCTAAGTCAATCTCTAGAAGGCGATCGCGCAGGTTAATGATCTGGGTTTTGCCCGATTTTGTCGTTAATTTGTAGGGAATTTCTGCGGTTTCCCGCAGGGTCGCAAGAATCTTGATCCACTGGGTATGGAGAATCGCCTCAGTCGGCTGAATCAGCAGTTCGTAGGTGGCCGCCACAAGGGCTTGACTGGCGGAAGGGGCACTTAAGGGCACCACTTCGCAATCGTAGAGGGGCAACTCCGACGGCAATTGCTGGCGTAACTGTTCCAAAACAGTCTCTGGAGCCACCGCTTGGTAAAACTCAAGATCGATAATTTCCCCTTCACTGGCCATCCCTAGGGGCAGGGCGCTGGCCGGAGAAATGCGAGGGGAGGGGTGAAAGCCACCGCTAAAGGCAATGGGTAACTGGGCACGGCGGATGGCACGCTCCCACAGGCGCAGCAGATCCAGATGACTAATGAGCGTCATGCTGCCCAGCTTGCCAAACCTGAGCCGCAGCCGTTGCACCCGCTCTTGCGGGACTTGAGAGTGCTGAATCGCCGGAATGGGCGGCGGTGGCACGACAACGTTATGGCCAAAGTCAATGCCGCAGACCCCACAGTGGGAGCAGCCCTCAAAGGAGCAGTCGGGGACGACCACTGCCGCAAGGGCACGCTGCAGATCCTCTTTCAGCCATCCCTTGCTGATGCCCGTATCAATGTGATCCCAAGGCAAGGGAGCATCGAGAGCCTCCACTTGGCCGGAAAACACATTCCACTCTCCCGCCTGCAGTTGCCGGTACTTCCAATCCAGCCCGGCTTCGGCAATGGCTTGCGTCCAAGCCGCGTAGGCGCGATCTAAGCTTTCCCACCACGAATCTTCGCGGGCACCGAGTTCCCATGCCCGTCGGATAACGGCTCCCAGTTGGCGATCGCCCCGCCCGACAAAGTCTTCCATTGCGGAAATACGCACATCGGTAAAATTGGCTTTTAGCCCCTTAATCGTGCGAAACTCCGCCTTCAGCAGCGCCTGCTTGCGCTCAAACTCCGCCGTGGAGACGGCATGCCACTGAAATGGCGTGTGGGGTTTAGGGGTAAAGTTCGAGATCGTGAGGTTGAAATTCAGCGGTTTGCGGCCTTTCGTCCAGCATTCCCGCTTCAACCAGCGGATGGTTTCGGCAATCCCTAAGACATCGGCGTCGGTTTCCCCGGGCAGGCCAATCATAAAGTAGAGCTTGACTTTCTCCCAACCCTGCTCGTAGGCGGTTTTGACACCCCGCAGTAACTCTTCATTGGTCAAGCCCTTGTTGATAATGTCCCGCAGGCGTTGGGTACCTGCCTCGGGGGCAAACGTAATGCCGCTTTGGCGGGTTCCCCCGAGAATATGGGCAATGTTTTCATCAAAACGATCCACCCGCTGACTGGGGAGCGAGAGGGAAATGTGCTCCTGTTGCAGGCGATTTTTAATTTCCACTCCCACTGCCGGTAGGGCTAAATAATCGGAACAACTTAGAGAAAGTAAGGAAAATTCGTTGTAGCCCGTTGCCCGCATCCCTGTTTCAATGGCGGCAATCACCTCTTCCGGTGCCACATCGCGGGCGGGGCGGGTCAACATTCCGGGCTGGCAAAAGCGACAGCCACGGGTACAGCCGCGACGAATTTCCACCGTCAGGCGATCGTGAACGGTTTCCACGTAGGGCACGAGGCCAATGGCGTAGGCTGGTATTGGCGTGGCCACCCGCCGCAAAATCCGTTCGGGGACATCGGGGCGATTGGGCACCACAGAGCCATCCGCTTGGCGATCGTAAAACTGGGGCACATAGACACCGGGCACCTGTGCTAAATCCAGCAGCAGGTCGTAGCGGCTCAGCCCTGCCCGTTTCCCTTCTGCCACCACTAAGCCAATTTCCGGCAGCAGTTCTTCCCCATCCCCAAGGGCAAAAAAATCAAAGAAATCGGCGTAAGGCTCGGGGTTCGAGGTGGCGGTTTGCCCACCCGCAAAGATCAGTGGCACCTCCGTAATGGGGCTGTGTTGACGTTGCGCCCATGTCAGGGGCAGTCCAGCCAAGTCCAGCATTTCCAGAATGTTGGTGGCACCCAACTCGTAGCTGAGGCTAAAGCCAACCAGATCAAATTCATTCAGGGCGCGGCGGGATTCCACGGCAAAAAGGGGCGTGTGAGTTGCCCGCAGTTTTTGGGCTAAATCGGCAGCAGGTAAGTAGGCGCGATCGCACAGTTGATCCGGCAGGGCATTGAGGATGTTGTACAAGATAATGTGCCCGAGGTTAGAGGCTCCCACTTCATAGATTTCCGGGTAGCTGAGCACCCAGCGCACCGTTGCCTCCTGCCACGGTTTGTGCACCGCTCCCAATTCATTACCAAGATAGCGGGAAGGCTTAAGAATTTCTGGAGTGAGCAATTCTGCAACGGGAATAGCCATGGTGCAAGCGCTGAACTAGGGCAGTAAAAAGCGGGAGTCACCCGTAGGTTGCGGCGGCGGCTCTGGGGGGGCAAGGAGGGTAGCGCCACCGGGCTGAGCAAGGGGAGGGACAACAACATGAGTGGCAGGTTCAGCGGGCGGAGCGGCGGGGGGAAGCTGGGGGGGGGTTGTGGGCAACCCCGCTTGGCGGGCATAAAATGCAGTGAGGGTGTTGACCAAAGCTTGGCGCTGCTGGCGGTTGAGTTGGCGCATGGCGGCGATGTCCTGTTCCATGGGGTTGGTTGTTAGGTACGATCGCCCCGGATACGTTTCCGGTCGCAAAAAGTCATTCACCCCCAAATAGTCGGCAAGGGAAATGAGCCAGTCGAAGCGATAGAGGGGCGATCGCCCCTTCACGGTGGTGTGATAGACAATAAAGCGCTCTAAAAGCGTACTTTCCGGTGCCGGACGGCGATTATCTTGGCGGATGTAGTGGTTTTCTTTCGGGAAATCGGGCAGTTCTGGGTAGAGGGTTTCTGCCACAAGGCGGGGATTCACCAGAAGTTGCCCTGCACCTGTTGAGGGGGCATCTGCGGGTTGCGATCGCGCCAACGTGTCCACACTGCCAGATCCAAGAAGAGTGAGTAGGCCACTGAGCCCCAGCCCCAGCCAAAAGTAAAGCCAACGTCGCTTGCCCATCCATCCCTCCGATCACGTGCAGTGAGCAGTGTTTTAATCTGCCAGCAACTCCGGTTGGGCAATTTCGTCCGACATTTCAATAATGGCACGGGTCACAGGCTTCAGGGGTAGATCGTCGAAGTCTTCTGTATTCTCTAACCCTCGCCGCTGCTTGGCACGATTGGCAATTTGCACCGTAATCCGATAGCGGTTAGAAGAGTGTTTGATTAACTCCTCAGCGCGGCGCATAATTTCAGAGGCCGAATAGTTCAAACGTTTTTGCATGGGAGATAAGTCCTTCAGGTGTTTATTCGCAGGGGATGCCGTCACTCGCTGCCGCCCAATCCTCAAAGGGCTGGATAATGCCGCCCCCAAGGAGGCGATCGCCCTCGTACCACACCGCTGCTTGGCCGGGGGTCACCCCAAACTGCGGCTCAGCAAACACTAATTTTACCTCCTCGGGGTTGGCTGTGGGAATAACGGTGACTGGCACCGCAGGCGTGCGGTAGCGAATTTGCACCTCTGCGTTGAGGGGGTGCGCTGGCGGCGCAATCGAGACCCAGTTCACTCGAGCCACTGTACACTCGCTCCGGGCGGCACTGGCGCGATCGCCCACAATGACCCGGTTGTGCACCCGATCTAGAGCAACGACGTAAAGCGGTTCTGGCGCAGCAATGCCTAAGCCTTTACGCTGGCCAATCGTGTAATTGTGAATCCCTTGGTGATAGCCCAGAACTCGGCCATGGGTATCCACCACTTCCCCTTGGCTGGGGGGCAGGTACTGCTCTAGAAATTGCCGCATCGACCCATGAGCCTCAATCAAGCACAGATCTTGGCTTTCAGGTTTTGTCGCCGTGTGTAAGCCATACTGAGCCGCCAGCGCCCGGGTTTGGGCTTTGGTTTTCGTGCCCAGGGGAAACAGCACATGGGCAAGAATCTCTTGGGGTAGATCGTAAAGAAAGTAGGTTTGATCCTTGTGGCGATCCACCGCCCGCCACAGTTCATAGCGATCGCTGGCCGGGTTGTAGCGCACTTGGGCATAGTGCCCCGTGGCAATCGTGTCAATGCCCAGTTGTTCGCGGCTATAGGCCAGCATGGGGCCAAACTTCACCATGCGGTTGCACTGGGAGCAGGGCAAAGGGGTGACACCACTGGCATAACCGGTCACCAGATAATTGACAATATATTTCTCAAAAATCTCGCGGCTATCGACAATGTGGTGCTCAACGCCAAGCTCTTCGCACAGGCGCGCGGCATCCACCAGTCCCTCGGAGCAGCATTGTCCCTTGCCCTTCATTAGCCACAGAGTCAGCCCGACAACCGGATAGCCTTGCTGCTTGAGGGAGGCAATGGCCACCGAGCTATCAACGCCTCCCGATAGACCGACCACAACCGCCGCTAATCCAGACATTGTTAAGATTCACAAAAAATATCCCTCTTTTAGCCTAGCATTCTCTTTTCAGCGGCGGCAGCGCAGCGCCATCCGCTATAATTAGTAGGCAAGGTTGGCGAGTAATCGCCGCTTGAGTCTTTTAAGTAGAGCGATTCATGAGTTCGGTCTTAGGGAAGGTTGGTTACGTGACAGTCATCTCTCCGAAGTCAGCGTCAACGTATGGTTCAACTTTTGCTTTGGAGCAGATCAGATTATGTCTATTTATGTCGGCAACCTTTCCTACACGGCCACTCAGGAAGATTTAGAGGCCGTCTTTGCCGAATACGGGGTCGTCAAACAGGTCTATTTACCGGTGGATCGGGAAACCGGTCGCAAGCGGGGCTTTGGTTTTGTCGAAATGTCCACGGATGCTGAAGAGGATGCGGCGATCGCCGACCTCGACGGTGCCGAGTGGATGGGACGGCAACTCAAGGTAAATAAAGCCCGCCCGCGGGAAGCTATGGCAGGCGGTGGCGGTAACCGTTTTTCGCGGAATCGCTAGACTCCCCAACGTTGCACTTTCGTAACTCTACTGCCAAAGTAGAGAGATTGTAACGACCTGCTGCAAGCAATTGGAAAGGAAAACAGTCACTATGGCACGCATGTACTACGACGCAGATGCGCAGCTTGAGCTTCTCAAGGATAAAACGATCGCCATCATTGGCTATGGCTCCCAAGGCCATGCCCACGCCCTGAACTTACGGGATAGCGGTCTGAATGTTATCGTGGGGCTTTACGCTGGCAGTCGTTCGGCAGAGCGTGCCCGCGCCGATGGTCTCACGGTGCATCCCGTGGCCGAAGCGGCCAAATTAGCCGACTGGATCATGATCCTCCTTCCTGATGAGGTGCAGCGGGTCGTCTATGAACAGGAGATTGCCCCCCACCTGCAAACCGGCAATGTCCTTTCCTTTGCCCATGGTTTCAACATCCACTTTGGCCAAATTGTCCCCCCCAAAAACGTGGATGTGGTCATGATTGCCCCCAAAGGCCCCGGCCATTTGGTGCGTCGCACCTACAACCAAGGGGAAGGGGTGCCCTGTTTGTTTGCGGTCTATCAAAACGCCAGTGGTCAAGCGCGGGATTTAGCGATGGCCTACGCCAAAGGCATTGGTGGCACCCGCGCCGGTATTTTGGAAACCACCTTTCGCGAAGAAACGGAAACGGATTTGTTTGGCGAGCAAGTAGTCCTTTGTGGCGGCCTCAGTGCCCTGATTAAGGCAGGCTTTGAAACCCTTGTGAATGCGGGTTACCAGCCGGAACTCGCCTATTTCGAGTGCCTGCACGAAGTGAAGCTGATTGTGGATTTGATTGTCGAGGGCGGCTTAGCCAAGATGCGCGATAGCATCTCCAACACTGCTGAGTATGGTGACCTCACCCGCGGGCCACGGATTATTACCGATGACACCCGCGCTGAAATGCGCAAAATTCTCCACGAAATTCAAACTGGCCAATTTGCCCGCGAGTTTGTCCTTGAGAATATGGCGGGCAAGCCGGGCTTTACCGCCATGCGTCGCCGCGAAGCCGAGCACCCCATCGAAGAAGTGGGTCAGGAGCTGCGTTCAATGTTTAGCTGGCTCAAACGCACCTAGGGAGGGTTCCAGCGAGGGAGGTCGGGATGGCGATTATTTCTTCCCATAATCCGTCACCGGAGCGATCGCCCTCTCCCTCCTTACTTTCGCCAGCGCCCCATCCCGATGAGCAGCCCCAGCGTAGCGAGGATTCTCTGCGTCCCCAAACGTTGCGGGAATACATTGGCCAGCCAGAACTGAAAGAGGTTCTCGACATTGCCATCCAAGCGGCTAGATCGCGCCAAGAAAGTTTAGATCACCTGCTGCTCTATGGCCCCCCCGGCCTTGGTAAGACAACCATTGCCTTAATTTTGGCCACAGAAATGGGGGTGAACTGCAAAATCACCAGTGCCCCCGCGCTGGAGCGCCCACGGGATATTGTCGGGTTGCTGGTGAACCTGAAGCCCGGCGACATTTTATTTATCGATGAAATCCATCGCCTCTCGCGGATGACCGAAGAGCTCCTCTACCCAGCGATGGAGGATTTCTATCTAGATTTAACGGTGGGGAAGCACCAAACGGCGCGATCGCGACGGCTGAGCTTGAACCGCTTTACCCTTGTGGGAGCAACGACCCGCGCTGGTGCTCTTACCTCCCCCCTGCGGGATCGCTTTGGCTTGGTACTGCGTCTGCGGTTTTACCAACCGACGGAACTGCAACAGATTGTCGAGCGCACCGCCCAACGGTTGCAGACCCCCATTAGCGCCGAGGCCGCCCTAGAAATTGGTCGTCGCAGTCGCGGCACACCTCGCATTGCCATTCGCCTGCTGAAGCGAGTCCGGGATTACGCCGCAGTGAAGCACGATGGCTGCATTACCTTAGAAGTGGCAATGGCGGCATTAACCTGCTTCAATGTGGATCCGGCGGGGCTGGACTGGACCGATCGCCGCCTCCTCAGTGTCCTGATTGAGTCTTATCAAGGGGGGCCGGTGGGCATTGAGACGCTGGCTGCCGCCACGGGTGAGGATGTGCAGACCATTGAGGAGGTCTATGAACCCTACTTAATACAAATGGGTTACCTCCAGCGGACACCACGGGGGCGAGTGGCCACCCCACTGGCATGGCAGCATTTGGGGTATCGCCCCCAGCAGCTCCCTCTACTGGAGTCGGAACCATGACTGTCTCAGAGCGGCTAGAGTGGTTGCAAGCCCATACGGTCTTTGCCACTTTATCTTTAGCCGCCCTCGAGGCGATTGCTGCTGCCCTGCGCCAAGAGCAAATTGCTGCCAATCGGCGACTCGTCCTCGAAGATCAGCCAGTGAGCGCCCTTTACATTCTGCACACTGGCCAACTGGAAGCCTACCACACCACCGCTGCCACCCCTGCCCAAGTGATCACCCTAGAACCGGGTACAGTGCTCCATTGGCAGGAGTTAGTCCTCGAGCAGCCAACGCCCCAAACGGTGATTACCCTCAGCGATTGCGAGGTGTGGACGCTCTCCCGTGAGGTTTTCCAGCGCCTCGCTGCCCAATTTCCGCAACTGCGGCAGGCAGTTGCCCCCCGTGTCAACCCTGCCCAAGCTGATGCCGCTGCCCAACTGGCCTACGAGCAACAGCGGCAAGCTGCCTTGCGTCCTTATCTGATACCGCGAGTGAAACAGGGGATTGTCGGCAGCAGTCGCTACGCGGTGCGTCTGCGCCAAGCCATTAAAGACGCCGCTAGCGATCGCCAACCCGTCTTGATCTTTGGTGAACCGGGACTGGAAAAAGACAACATTGCTGCCCTCATTCACTATGGTTCTAGCGATCGCCGCCAACCCCTGATTCAGGTCAACTGTGGCACCCTCTCCCTCACCGCTGCCGAACTCTTTGGCAAAGCTAGTGACAAACCCGGACTCTTGGATTGGCTGGGGCAAGGAACCCTAATCCTCAATAACGTCCATGAATGGCCGAATCACCTCTATCCGCAACTGCGGCAATTGATTGAACACAGGAAGTACACCCCCGTGGGCGATCGCCCCGCACCGCTGCGCCAATTTCAGGGACGGATCATCCTCATTGCCGAGAAAAAAGACTGCACCTGCCAAGACCTCGTCCGCCACGTCATTAAAGTGCCGCCCCTGCGGGTCACCAAAGCGGATATTGAAGCTCTGGTCAACTATTACATTACCCTCTGCTGCCGGAGTAAGGGCATCCCTAAACCCCGCATCACCCCCGAAGCCCTGCGGCAATTGCAAAGCTATGACTTTCCGGGCAACCTGCGGGAATTGGCTAGCCTAGTGGAGCGGGCCATTCTCCAAGCTAATGGTGCCAGCCTGCTGACCGAGGAAGTGTTTTGGCCGGAGCACGCCAAGCAGCGCCGTTTCCGCTGGAACCTACTCAATGCCTATCCCCAGTTGCGTGCTTTCCTGCGCAGTCCGTGGTGGCCAGATCGCCTCAACTATGGCATTACCCTGTGGGCATTTCCCCTGATTGTGGCCATTGGCCTGTGGGGACCGCAGGATCGGGATCATAACCTTGCCTTGAACCTATTTTGGGCGTGGTGGTGGCCCGTCTCGCTGCTCATCTTTCCCTTTTTAGGGCGGATCTGGTGCGCCGTGTGCCCCTTTATGATCTACGGCGAACTGCTGCAAACCCTGTCCCTGAAACTCTTTCCCCGTACCCTCAAATCTTGGCCCCGCCCCTTAGCGGAAAAATGGGGTGGCTGGGGTCTGTTTGCCCTATTTGCGATCATTCTGCTGTGGGAAGAGCTCTGGGATTTGCCCAACACGGCCTACCTTTCCAGTTGGCTGTTGATTCTCATTACGGCGGGGGCTGTCATTTTCTCACAGCTTTACGAGCGTCGCTTCTGGTGTCGCTACCTGTGCCCCATTGGCGGCATGAATGGCTTGTTTGCCAAGCTGTCCATCCTTGAACTGCGGGCGCAGCAGGGGGTGTGTGCCGCCAGTTGTGACACCTACCAGTGCTATAAAGGAGGCCCCGCTCTTGGGGAAGGCCAGGCTACAGGCGGCTGTCCTGTCTATTCCCATCCCGCCCAACTGAGTGATAACCGCAACTGTGTGCTGTGTATGACTTGCTTGAAGGCGTGCCCCCACCGTTCGGTGGAGTTGAATTTGCGTCCTCCTGCCATTGAACTGTGGACCAGCCACGAACCGACAGCCTACGAAGTCTGCCTGCTGTTCCTGCTCTTGGGGGCAGTGGTGCTGCACCAGTTACCGCAGATCCTGGCTCAATGGGGGCAGGCTGAGGCACCGTTTCTGGTACAAGCCGCCGTAGCTGTTCTGCTGTTGGCGTTACCCGGCCTCTTTGCATGGGGGCTGCACCAAGGGCAGCGACTTTGGCGGCAGCCACAACCCTTTGTTCGTTTAGCCTATGGTTATTTACCCCTCGTCCTCGGGGCGAACCTTGCCTACTACCTACCCTTGGGCTTGGGAGAGGCGGGGCAGATTGTGCCAGTAACCTTAGCAACCTTTGGCCTGAGCGGCGGCACCCATGTCCAATGGAGTGCCCATCCGGCGGTGATTGGCTTTTTGCAAACAACCGCCCTAGGGGTGAGCACGCTGGCCAGTTTAGTCTTGACCCAAAAAATTAGCCGACTGCCCCTTAGGTTCCTTTGGCCGCAATGCCTTGGACTTGTTGGGACAGCCGGAATGGTGGCTGTTCTTCTCGGCCTTTAGGATACCAGTGAGGCGGTACTGCGACGACGGCGAATCCCTGTAGTAGCGGCGGGGCTATTCTCCACTTCAATGGGCTGCAACAGCAGCAGCACTGAAGCGTTCCCTTGCAGTTCGCGGCGCACTAAGCGCACCAGCTCCCGCTCGAGATGGGCTTTCACCCCCGCCCAATCCACGTCGCCATTGCGAGCATACTCACTCCAGCGATCGCTCAAGGCAGTTTCAACCGTTGCGTAGACCCATGCCTGCCATGCAGGAGGTTCAATGGGGGTGACCACACCGCGCAAGTGTACTTCAGGAGCCGCCTTCAGGTTACCATCACTACCTACGGCAACCGCCACGGTAATAATGCCCTCCTCGGCTAACTGTTGCCGCTCCTGTAATACATGGGCTTTCACCAAGCCGCCCCGATCCATCAGCTCAATCCCAGCAGGCACTTTACCCACCACTCGTATAGAGTCACGGGTAAGTTCCACCACATCGCCATTGTCAATGATGACCATATTTTCCGGGGGAATGCCCATACTCTGAGCCGTTTGGGCGTGCTTCACCAGCATCCGGTGCTCACCGTGCACAGGCAAGAAGAACTTGGGCTTTGTCAGCGCCAGCATCAGTTTTTGATCCTCTTGGCAGGCATGACCGGAGACGTGAATTCCCTGCTCACGGCCATATATGACCTTAGCCCCCTGCATCATGAGGCGGTCAATCATATTCACTACGGCAATCGTGTTCCCCGGAATCGGGTGCGCCGAGAGAATCACTGTATCGCCGGAGCGAATTTTAATTTTGTTGTGCTCCCCTTTAGAGATGCGGGTTAAGGCCGAGAGCGGCTCTCCCTGCGAGCCAGTGGTCAAGTACATCACCTGTTCATCAGGGTACTTGTGGATCATGTGCAGGGGGACAAAAAGGCTATCGGGGCAGCGGATATAGCCCAATTGCCGCGCGTGGGCAATCACATTCAGCATCGATCGCCCCAAAACTGAGACAACGCGGCCATGCTTTTGCGCTAATTCCAAAGCCATGCTTAGACGATGCACCGAGGAGGCAAAGGTGGTGAAAATAATGCGTCCTTCGGCTTGGCTAAAGGCACGATCAAGGTTGGGAAACACCGATCGCTCCGAGGGGGTATGGCCGGGCACTTCTGAATTAGTGGAATCGCTAATGAGGCAAAGCACCCCTTTTTCCCCATGCTCCGCTAGGCGTTGAATATCAAAGCATTCACCGTCCACGGGGGTAAAGTCAAACTTAAAGTCACCTGTGTGAATGATCACGCCAATGGGGGTGTGAATGGCCACCGAAAAACTATCGGCAATGGAGTGGGTATTGCGAATGTACTCCACCAAGAAGTTTTTGCCTAGGCGCACCATGTCGCGGGGACGCACGGTGCGAATTTCGGTGCGGTCAGCTACGCCCGCTTCTTCGAGCTTGCCTTGCAGCAGCGCCATCGCCAAACGGGGACCGTAGATCACCGGAATGTCAAATTGCTTCAGGTGAAAGGCAATGCCGCCAATGTGATCCTCGTGACCATGGGTGACAATCATGCCCTTGATCTTCTCGCGGTTTTGCCGCAGGTAGGTCATATCCGGCAGGACAATGTTCACCCCGTGCATCCCGTCGGTGGGGAAAGCCAGCCCAGCATCTAAGAGGATAATTTCGTCATTGAACTCAAACACACAGGTGTTTTTGCCAATTTCGTGTAACCCTCCCAAGGGAATAATTTTTAGGGCGGCATTCGTTGCGGATTGACTCATAGGTCTCCTTAAAACATTAAATGAACAAAAAACTCAATTGTCGAAAAATCTTGTTGCTCAAAGCCTGAATCAAGGTTTCAGCAAATCTAAGGATGCCAAGACGGGCTTGATCTGGTTCAGTACAGTCTCGTTCGCAGCCACTAAGGGCAGTCGGGGATTGCCGACCCGCCATCCCTGTAGTGAAAGGGCCGCTTTGATGGGAATGGGATTGGTGGTCACAAACAACACCTTGAACAGGGGCAACAGTTGAGAGTGCAGGGCCGTGGCAGTGGTGGTATCACCTTGAATATAGGCTTGGATCATGTGCTGTATTTGAGCTCCCACCAGATGGCTGGCCACACTGACTACACCATAACCACCGACGGCCAGTAAGGGCAAGGTGAGGGAATCATCACCGGAGTAAATGCGAAAGGTTTCTGGCAACTGTGCCCGCAGGGTGCTGGCTTGGTCTAGGTTACCGCTGGCTTCTTTGATGGCAACAACGTTAGGCAACTCAGCAAGGCGAATCACGGTCTCCGGTAGCAGGTTTTGCCCTGTGCGCCCGGGGATGTTGTAGAGCATGAGAGGGAACTCGGGCACGGCGGTGGCGATCGCCCGGAAATGCTCGTATAGACCTTCTTGGGGCGGTTTGTTGTAGTAGGGCACCACAAGGAGGGCACCGTCAAGGCCTAATTCTGCTGCTTTGGTGGTGGCGTGAATGGCTTCGCGGGTGGAATTGGAGCCTGTGCCAGCAATGACTTTAGCTTTACCCGCAACCGCTTGCTGCACCGTTTGAAACAGTTGAAATTCTTCGTCCCATGTTAGCGTTGGCGACTCTCCCGTTGTGCCACACACCACTAGCGCATCGGAACCATTGGCCACAAGATGCTGGGCAAGTTCGGCGGCAACATCGTAGGCGATCGCCCCATCGGCACGGAAAGGGGTCACCATTGCCGTAATCACACGACCAAAATCCATCACTGCCGCTCTTCCTTAGCGCCTTGGAGTAACTCTTGAGCTAATTCCTGTCGCAATTTCTTAATGGTGCGGGATCGACTGTACAGGCGCAGGCGATCGCTGAGGGGTTCTAAGACAATTGTGCCGTAAAACCAAGTTTGCCAAAACGCTGGCCGGTAGATTTGCAGCTGCTCAGTGCTTTCGGCAAGGACATAGCCATGGGTTGTCAACCATGCTTGTAACAGCGCTGGTACTTGCTGCGGGTTGGCCAAAGGCAGCGCCAGCATTGTGGTGTGGTTCCAATAAGCAGCGAGGATGCCCACGACAATGCCCACCCCTAAGCCCCAACGATAGGGAAAGGGCGAGAGCAGGCTCCAGTGAAACAATTGGCTAGTGGTAAAGGCAGTAATGGCCGTGACCCAAGCGAAATAATAAATGAACACCACTTTGACATCCAAGCCTTCAATGGCTGGGGGCTCAGAGTCGGGGGTCGCGTGGGGCTTGGTCATAGGCAGGTTAATTGAGGGCTTGGGCACGCTGATAGGCAGCCTTAACAGCTTGGATGAGGGTGCCGCGCACACCAGCCGCTTCGAGCACTTCAATGCCCGCGATGGTCGTGCCTGCTGGACTTGTCACGGCATCCTTTAGTTGGGCAGGGTGGAGCTGGTGCTCCGTGAGTAGTTCTACTGTGCCTGTTATTGTGCCATAAACCAGAGCCTGTGTCAGCGATCGCGATAGACCCACCGCCACCCCAGCATCACACAGCGCCTCAATGATGAGCGCCACAAAAGCTGGTCCCGATCCGGACAGGGCAGTGACTGCATCCATTTGACTTTCCGGCAGCACGATCACCTGGCCAAGAACTTGCAACAGGGCTCGCACCATTCTCACCTCTGCCTCGGGGGCGGCACGGTCACAGGCTAAGGCAATCACACCCGCCCCCACTTGCGCCGGGGTGTTGGGCATGGCGCGGAAAATAAACCGCTGCGGAAAAAGCCGACGAATTCGCGGACTGGCAATCCCCGCCATAATCGAGAGCACTGTGCCGGGCTGCTGCACAACAGGGGTATCGGCTAATTCCGACTCGATATCGGTAAACACTTGCGGCTTCACCGCCAACATGACGGTGTTGGCTGCAGCAACCTCAACGTTACTGGCCACTCTGACCCCATAGGTGCGGTGGAGATAGGCCTGCCGCTCCGGCGATCGCGCCGACACGATGACCTGATCAGCACCGTAGCCCTTATCAAGAAGCCGCGATAGCATTGCTTCTGCCATGCGGCCACAGCCAAGAATACCGAGGGTGTCAGACTTAGGCACGACGGGCTTGCGGCTCTAGATTCCAAGGGGAGGAAGCTGCCGTTGCTGCGGATGGGGCAGCTGGACGAACGCCTCCTACTTGAGTACTCACTTGGACACAGTTGGGAGTAAACAGGAAGATACTTTCACCAATACGTTCTTGATGACCGTCAATGGTATAGGTGGCACCAGCCACAAAATCCACAGAGCGCTGCGCTTGATCCGCTTCCATTAAGGTTAGGTTTAACACAACGGACTTGCGTTCCTTTAGGGCTTTGATGACCTCTGGCATTTCACTAAAACTGCGGGGCTGCATAACGATGACTTCGGCAACCGCCCCCCACCAACGACCGGCATTCGGCATACCAATCACGTTAGAACCCGTTGCAGTTGATCCCATGGCTGGAGCTGCGGCAGTCCCGACATCATACCCCAAAGTTGGACGTGCCATTGACGCGGAATCTGTTTGCGAATCTAGGGTTAAGGTGCTGGTGCCTGTGGGTACGGAGGACTCGGGATATTCCTCATCATAAATTTCCCCTTCTGGCGTCAGACCCATGAGGTCACGTAGTTTGCCCAACATAACGACTCACCGTTGCTTCCAATAAATTTATGAGTTGACGAAATAGAGCCACTTCGTTTTGCCAAGTTCAGCAAGTTACAAAGGGTAATGTCCAGATTTTATCTCGTGTTTTCACATCGACGTTTGCGCGGCAAGCTGTGGCTTTATGCACAAACATTCCAAGCGACTGGGGGACACAGGTAATAATGGGAGATAGCGCATGGACATTTTACAGCAAAGCCGTAGAAAAAATCTGAATTGGCTTAAAGTTTCCCGCTTTTGCATGGGTTTGTCAAGGGTGACGTTAATAAAGATTTTATGTTTCCGCTAGGGGTAGGCTAAACCAAAAGCAAGCGCCGGCATTGGGACGACTCTCGACACCAATGTCACCCCCATGGGCGGTAATAATTTGGCGGCACAGATACAGCCCTAAGCCGATGCCAGCGCGATGGTGGGCGGCTGTGCCACGGTAGTAAAGGTCAAACAAGTGCGGCCGCTGCTCCGGCTGAATGCCCACCCCATTGTCGGCGACGGTGCAGTAAAGCATTGAATCCTTGGCGATCGCCCCCAAGCGCAAGGTTAAGCCCGGGCGATTATGTTTCAGGGCATTGGTGATTAGGTTTTCGTAAACACGGCGCAGTTGCTCAGCATCGGCGTTCACCCAAGGTAGGCTAGCCTTCACCTCCTGCAGGACGTGGGTATTGTTTTTGACGAGGAGGGGCTGCAAATCCGCCAGCACCTGTTCAACTAAGCTAGCGAGGGAGAGGGGACAACAGTGCAGTGGCAGCGGCTGTTCCGTGTCAAGGTGGAGGTGCAAGAGGGTTTCCACAAGGTTCAATTGCCGCTGTTGGCTCTGGTGGATACGCTCAAGAGTGGTGCGGGGCACAACAATACTCTCGCTTGTCTGCGCCTGCAACAGATGATTGAGCACCATCAGGGTGCCCATAACGGGGGTGCGCAAATCGTGGGAGACAGCGTGTAAAAACACATCCTTGAGGTGGTTGAGTTCTTGGAGTTCGCGCATCTTTTGCTCAAGTTGCTCTGTGCGCTCGGCCACTTGGTACTCCAAATTGGCATTCAAGGCCGCCAGTTGGTGGTAGAGTTCTGCCTGCTGGAGGGCGATCGCCACCTGAGTGGCCAGTTGCTCTAAAAATTCCTGCTCGTGTGCCTGCCACTGCCGGGGGGCGCGGCACTGGTGTACCCCTAAAAGCACCCGATCCCCTAAATAATCATGCTGAATCGGTACCAACAGACAGGATTGAATGTGGTACTGCTGATACAACTGCCCGAGGGCGGAATCATCCTCAGGCAGAGGCTGACAGCTCACCGCCTGACTCGTGTGCAACAGCCGCGTGCGGTAATGCACATTCTGCAATAGCAATTCCAAGTCCGTCTGCCACGCCGGTGCCATGGCAGCAGCGACAATGCGAATTTGGCCAGAGCCAAGGTTGACACAAGCAATAAAAACACGATCGCTGTCAAGATACTGGCGCACTTCCAGCACCGTTGTGCTCAAAATATCGGGCAGTTCAAGGGTTTTGCGAATGCGCAGGGCAATTTCTGCAAGGAGTTGTTGGCGTTGGGCTGCCTGTTGCACACGCTGCTCCGCTATTTTGCGTTGGGTAATATCCCTTACCCCCACTACCCGTGCCCAGCGACCTTGATAAGTAATGGATTTGCCTTGGACTTCCACAATGCGAGTTTCGCCGTTTTTACGCAGGGCGAGAGCTTCAAAGGGCCGATCAAGGGGCTGGCGAATTCGCTCTAGAATAAGCGGCTGCGACTCCGGATGGGTGAGTATCAACACCGACTGCCCCACTAACTCAGCGCTACTGTAGCCAAACAGTTGCTCTGCCGCCGCGTTGACATCGACAATTTTCCCCTGCTCGTGGATAATCACGGCCTCTGACGTGGCTTGGAAAAAACTCGCAAGGCGGGCTTCACTTTGCTCGAGGGCAACAAGGGCACGATGGCGATCGCGACTTTCAATTGCCAAGGACACCAAATCTGCGATGGAAGCCGCAAACTGCTCTTCAGCCACCGTCCAATGGCGGATCGGCCCAATATGCTCATGGCAGAGAATGCCCACCATCTGCCCTTCGACCCAAATGGGCACGTCCAACAGAGAAGTAATACCTAAGGGTTCTAGGTAGCCGCCGCGAAATTCCTGCGTGCGCGGATCGTGCCAAGCATCGTCTGCCGTAATCGTGCGCTCCTGGTCTAATGCACTGAAATACTGCGGATAGTCTGCTGCCGCTAAGGTCATGCCTGCTGTGAACCGCTCGGCAGTGTGCTGAAACAACTGTACACACTCTATCTGCTGGCGATCGCTCCGGTAAAACCATAGGCTTACCCGCTCCACCTTCAGGCTCTGGGCACTAGTGCTCAGAATGTCCCGCAGTACCTGCTCAAAGCTATCCTCTTGGAACTGCTGCCGCCGCGCCAGTTCCACCAAAATTCGGTTGAGGCTTTGCAGTTGCGCGAAGTCTTTATCCATTGCCGAGGAACTCCGGCAGCAACGCAGGCGTTAGCTGGGAGCAGTCGCAGACTCGGGCACAAACTCAAGAGCCACAGAATTAATGCAGTAGCGTAGCCCCGTTGGCGGTGGACCATCCTCAAAGACATGCCCCAAGTGAGCATCACAAGTGTCGCAAAGCACCTCTGTGCGCACCATCCCGTGGGACAGATCCCGTTCCATGCGGATAAGTTTGGGGTCAATCGGCTGCCAAAAGCTGGGCCAACCAGTGCCGGAATCATACTTCGCTTCTGAGCGAAATAGCGGTGTCCCACAGCAGACACAGCGGTAAAGTCCCGGCTGCTTATGGTTCCAATAGCAACCCGTAAAGGCGCGCTCAGTCCCTTTTTTGCGGGTAACGTAAAATTGCTCAGGGGTTAGCTGGGCTTGCCATTCGGCATCGGTTTTGATGACCTTGGCCATTGTATCCTCGTAGCAATCAGAGTCATGGAAGAATGAGTCTCCTCTCTAGGATAGTCAGCCGCTGCCGTCGCGTCTAGGAACCCCCCAAGAACTTTGCCAAAGGTTCCCTGCCAAGGGGAAAATGTAAGGGCAATCCTGCCGTTTTGCTTTGGTTATGCCCGTTTCGCTGCCGCCCACGTTTGACCTCTGGTCCGAGCATGAGTTTCATACCCATGTCAGGGGTGTTATTGCGGCTGCCAAACAAGCCGGCTGTCAGTTTTTCAGCATTGGCGCCGCTTTGCCGGCCATTGATCCCCTGCGGGTCATCGCGGCCTTGATGCAAGCCAGTCACCAGCCAAATCACTTTTACATTGAGCAGCCCCAAGCAGGGGATACTGTCGCCGCCTGTGGTCAAGTGACCGGGGCGATCGCCTCGGGTGAACAACGCTTTCAAGAACTGCAGCGGTTTTGTCAGCACACCCTGAACCGCCTTTGGGCTCCCCCCCCTGCAGAACCGCGCATTTTCTGCCAGTTTGCCTTTCGCGATGGTGCCACAACTGCTGTGAACCGTGCCTTTTTACCCCGCTGGCAAATTGTCCAACGCCACGGCCAAGCCACCCTCACCCTCAACGGGCGTGTGGACACAGCTCCCTCTGCTGCAGTCAACCTGTGGCAGGACTGGCAACTTCTCTGGCGGACACTGGCAACTGTGCTGGAGAGCCCCCCCGTGTGCCCTCCCCCGCTGGCGATCGCTTTTCCAGCCTTGGCAGAGCAGTCGCAATCCTTCATGACAGGCGTCACCCGTGCCCTACAACTGTTAGAGGAGGAACAGCTCCAAAAACTTGTTCTGGCCTGTACCCTCACCGTTGAGCAGCCCAGCGGTTTTCATTGGTTAGGCACGCTGCAAAACCTGCGGCAGCAGTACCACAACTGTTACATCTTCAGTACTGGCCAAGATTGGCAAGACATCTTTTTAGGTGCTAGCCCCGAGCGCTTAGTAAGCATTCGTGAAGGCTTGCTGTGGGCAGATGCCTTGGCTGGCTCCCGCCCCCGCGGCGAAACAGATCACGAGGATCAACAACTCCGCGACGGCCTGTACCACAGTCCCAAAGAACGCCATGAGCATCAGGTCATTGTTGAGTTTCTCTGCCAAACCCTTGACCAGTTGGGCATGACCTGTGAATTTCCGACAGAACCGCGTATTTTGGAACTGAGCAATATCCAACACCTGCAAACGCTCATTCAGGCACGGGTTTGTCAACCCATCCACATCCTAGAGATTGTCGCGGCACTGCACCCCACACCTGCGGTAGCGGGTTACCCGCGGGCGCGGGCACGCCAGTGGTTAGAGCAGCTTGAAGCATTTGACCGCAATGGCTACGCTGCCCCCCTTGGTTGGGTGACCCCCCAAGGGGAAGGAGAATTTATTGTCGGCATTCGTTCGGCACACCTACAAGGTACACGCGCTCACCTCTTTGCCGGAGCAGGCATTGTCAAAGGCTCGCAGCCGGAGCGAGAATGGCAGGAAATTCTTCTGAAGTTACAGGCAATGATGTCCGCCCTTGCTTAGCGTTGTGGTGGCTGCTTTTTGCCGATGGTCAACATTGGCAAGGGTCGAGAAGACTGCGGCGGCAGAGCGTACTGCGGCACTTTTTCGGGCAAGGGACGCTGCCGTTGCGATTGCAGCCAACGATAGGCCAGTCCGCCCGCCATCAGCCCAAGACCGACAAACAGCAACCCACTATATCCACCCACGCCACCAATAGCCGAGTCCACACTGCCCATCACCAACAGAAAGGCAGAAATCGGTTCTTTACGATAGGCATTACGCAGAAAACGTGGCTGAATCATAGAGCACTTTGGGGTGAAGTCAACATCAGCATAGTATAGGCGCTGGCGGTTGCAGTATCTTGAGTATTCCAAAGCACACCAAGCACTCGTACCACCAGCAGTCATCCACTCCCATTACCTCTATGCTGCCAAATTTCCCTTAGAGGTTGCACAGGGTTGAGGTCAACCAGTGTTACCCCAACCCATGGCGCAGAAAATGGTCAACAGGGTTAGTAGGTTTCGACGTGCCAGCGGCCTTCTTTTTTAAGGGTGCCTTTGAGGAACTCTGACCAGTCAGCACCATTCTTGGCTGCGGCCGCCGCCATCGCCTCATCAATGCCCGGCTCCATACCTTTGAGCCCACAGATATAAACATGGGTGTTTTTCTTCTGGAGCAGTTGCCACAGTTCGTCCGCGTGCTCGGCAATCCGTCCTTGGATGTACATCTTGCCGCCATCAGCAGTTTTTTGCTCACGGCTAATGGCATAAGTGAGCCGGAAGTGATCGGGATATTTCTCTTGCAGTTCTTCCAGTTGCTCTTTGTAGAGGATGTTGGCGGTGTAGGCCACCCCAAAGAAGAGCCACGCCAAGCCCTTAAATTGATAGTCTTCGTGCTTTTCTTTGAACATCCGCCACAGGAAGGCGCGGAAGGGAGCAATGCCAGTGCCCGTTGCCAGCATAATAATCGTGGCCTCGGGATCATCCGGTAGGAGCATTTCCTTACCCACTGGGCCGGTGATTTTGACCTCGTCGCCGGGTTGCAGTTGATTGAGGTAGGAGGAACAAACACCATAGACGGTTTCGCCGGTCTCTTTGTCTTTGTACTCTAGGCGCCGCACACAGAGGGAAACGGTTTTATCGTCGAGGAAATCGCCGTGGCGAGTGGAAGCAATTGAGTACAGCCGCAGTTTATGGGGCTTACCGTTGGCATCGGTGCCGGCTGGAATAATGCCAATACTTTGCCCCTCAAGGTAGCGTAGCTCGGTGCCGGAAATATCGAAGATGATGTGTTTGACCGTGCCTTCGCCCCCTTCTTTCACGAGTTCTTCATTGGAGATGACTTTGCCAATGCAGGGGTTGTTAGGACGGTAAATATTGACGGGAATATCAACTTTCTTTTCTTTTGTAGCAGGAGAAGGAGCAGCTTCTGGCGTTTTGTTAGGGGTTGGTTGACTGCTAGCGGCAAGGGGAGCGGCACCATTGAGGGGCTGGATGCTGACAATTTTGCCGCCCCAACGGCTAATTTGCTGCATGAACTGATTCATGCGGTCGTAGGGGACGTTAAAAAATTGGCTACCACTGTTGCGAATGGCATGATTCGTTTTGTCGGTTTCAGCATTTTGCCGCAGTCCTACCACCTCATAGCGGAACATCCGACTGCCAAAGTTGGTCGCGTTATACATTGGTTACACCATCTCCAAATTCATGAACTCAGCTTTACATTCTGCAACAGAACGTCCCCACCGCGATAGTGAATCACGTTTTGGCTACAGGAAAGACTTTTTCCTGCTACCACAGGTTTTTAGTCACCCATATTATACCGACCCTAGGGGTGTCCATCTTCTTGCTGGCAGTGTTTAAGGGGTTGGTTGAAATCAGTCACGGCGGCGGGGTAGGCTTGGATACTGTAGCGATCGCGCCCACAACCTTTGGCATGGTAGAGCGCTTGATCGGCGGTGGCAACAAGTTCAACGATGGGACAGTCGCTTGTGCTGGCGGTAGCAATACAAATACCAGCACTCAGGGTTAGGTAGGGCTGCACAGGAGAAGCGGCATGGGGAATGTTGAGGCTGCGAATATACTTCAAGATGCGCTCTAGGACACAAATGGCGACATCGTGGTGGGTTTGCCGCAGGAGGACAACAAATTCTTCGCCGCCATAGCGAGCCACCAGATCCACCTCGCGCACTTGGGACTTAATGGCCTTGGCCACCCGTTGCAGGGCGCGATCGCCCGCCAAATGGCCGTAGGTGTCGTTATAGCGCTTAAAGTGATCAATATCGAGCATCGCTACGGCAAGGGGAATACCGCTGCTGTAGGATTCCTGCCAAGCACGCCGTAACCCTGCTTCAAAAGCACGCCGGTTGGCCAGTTGGGTAAGGCTGTCGTGCAGGGACATGCTTTGCAGGTGCCGATTCTCTGCCTCGAGGGCTTGCTGGCGCTGCTCTAGCTCAACGATTAATGCTGTTTGCTGCGCCATCTGCTGTTGCAGTTTTTGGAATTCATCCCGCTGTTGGATAAAATGCTGCAGAAACTGCCGCTGTTTGCGCACCCGCAATAGGATCAACGGCGGCTGCATAAAGTGAACCCCAACGGCTTCCACCTCAATTTTCTGCTGACCGGCCACCGGCTGGCGCAACATTAAACTCCCCGGAACCATAGTGGTACTCTGCTGCCACAGGCTTAAGTTTTTTTGCAAACGGTCGGCGGGGGTGACGACCCATGCGACAATTGCTTGCTCCTGAAACGGGAGACTGCTGTGACTATTGCTTGCCGAGAAGGGGGCGAAAAATTGCCGCGCTGAATTGTTGAGGGCTAGAATACTGCCCTCACGGCTGAGCAGGAGGATGGGTTCAGGGAAGAGTTCAATGCACGCGGTCAATGCAGTCATCTGATCCATGCTGTCTCCCGCTTTCTAAAGTTTGATGCAAATAGTCAACTCTCTTGTGACGGCTCTAGTCGATAGTACTCTCGGCCAAGGGCAGCCTGTGCCTGTGCAGAAGGTCGGGTATAGACCACAATCCGACAGCCCTGATCACCGTTGGCGATCGCCCCCTCAATGCACACTTTGGCATAGCCGAGATGCTGGGCGGTAATCACGCCAAAAACGTTAGAGGTCATCATGCACAGGGAGGGGTGCCCCACCACCCCACTGCCAAGGGGACAGCGATGGTTCCCCAACACAATCCGTTCTCCGTCCTGCTCAATCAGGTAAAACCCACCCTCAATGCGATTTTTCAGATCAACCAAAATCTGGGCAACGGTCTCAGGGGGCAAGGGGCGATCGCCTAGGGCTTCTTGGTAAATGCGATTGATTTCGTTGCCCATCTGCTGCCCCACCAAGGTAATAAAACCGGAAGCATCCTCCAGACCAACGACGCTTTCTAGGGTGTCAGCAAGATAACCGAGCAACTGCTGTAGAAAACTCGTGAGGTTGAGGGGTACCGCAAGGGTGGTAACATCAGGATTGGGTTCCAGCGAGGCAGTATCACTAGTAGCCATGGATATTTAGAAGATCAGCATTGTAAGCGTTTGAATCAGTCATTTATTAAATCTATAGATACTCTTTCTATCTTACCGATCAACTATTACATAAATTGTGTATTTTAGATTACTTTTAGAGTTCATCAGCGATACTGGTGAGGAGGGAGTTATCGACAGGCATTGCCACTCATTACTGATTACTGGCGTTGACACCGGCGTGGGCAAAACAGTGATCACAACGGCGCTGTGGAGCTATGGCCAGCGTTACGTTCCCCACGAGCAGTGGGGGATTTTGAAACCGTTGCAAAGTGGTACAGCGGTTGAACCGGGCGATCGCGATCGCTACTGCCAGACTTTGTCTTTGCAGCAAACGCCGGAGGAGGTGTGTCCCCTGAGTTTTGCGGCTCCCCTTGCCCCGCCGATGGCGGCTGAGCTTGAGAACCGGCAGATTGATCTTGCCCCCGTGTGGCAAACTTACCAGCGGCTGCAACAGCGCTTTGATCGCCTCTTGGTGGAAGGGATTGGGGGCTTAGGCTCTCCCATTACGTGGGAATGGACAGTGGCAGATTTGGCAGCGGCATGGCGCTTGCCCATTGTCTTGGTGGCCACGGTGCGCTTAGGGGCGATCGCCCAGATTGTGGCGAATGTTGCCCTTGCCCGTCAGTACAAGCTGGAACTGCGAGGCTTGATCTTAAACTGCGTCACTCCCTGTAGCGATGCGGAGATTCAGCAGTGGACACCGCCGGCATTCCTCACCCAGTTAACCCAAGTGCCCGTTTTGGGGATTTTGCCCTACGGGGCTCATACCCCTGAGGCGTTGGCGACCCGCGTGGCCGAGTGGCCTTTAGAGCGCCTCTGGCGCTAGGAGGCTGTGACTTGTGGGTTGAGAACGGCCTGTAAACGGGGCTGATCCCAACCGCGCAGGTGTAGAATCTGCCACGTGGTCATCAGGTCGGGACCATGGACGCTACCGGTAAGAGCTGCTCGCAGCGATCGCATCACGGCACCCTTTTTGACCCCAAGGGCTTTGGTGGTCTGTTGTACCAGTTGTTGCCCCAGTTCGGGACTGAACGTCTCCCCTTGAGGGAGGTCACGAGCGATGATGGCCAGAATTTCAGCACTCTGGGGTTGGGCTAGTTGAGCGGTTGCTTCACTGTCAAGTGTTACCTCCGGCACAAAGAAAAGAGCGGCTTGGGACACGGCCTCTTGCAGGGTATTTAAGCTAGGTTGGAGCAGTTCTGTTAGCAGCAGCAACCAGGGGCGATCGCCCTCGGAATCAAACGTGTAACCCGCCTGTTGCCACACCGGCAGAAGCATTTCTAAGAGTGCTTCCCGATCCAGTTGCTGCAGGTACTGCCGATTCAACCAGTTCAGCTTGTCCCAATCAAACTTGGCACCGGCTTTGTTAATGCGCTCGAAGCTAAAGTGCTGCGCTGCCATTTCAAGGCTAAACATTTCACCGACGCCCTCCGGGGGAGACCACCCCAAGAGGGTCATGTAATTCACGAGCGCTGGTGCCAGATAGCCCATGGCACGAAAATCCGAGATGGAGGTCACCCCATCCCGCTTAGAGAGCTTTTGACCTGCTGGGTTGAGAATCAAAGGGGTGTGGGCAAACCGCGGTGGCGTTGCCCCTAAGGCTTCGTAGAGAAGGATTTGCTTGGGGGTATTGCCAATATGATCTTCGCCGCGGATGACGTCCGTAATACCCATGGCAATGTCATCCACCACCACCACAAGGTTGTAGAGGGGATCGCCAATTTCTCCCCGTGGAGCCGCGCGGGCAATCACCATGTCGCCCCCTAGATCAGCCCCTTGCCAAGAGACGAGGCCACGCACTTGGTCGTGCCACTGAATTTGCCGATCATCGTCAATCTTGAAGCGGATCACCGGCAGTCGGCCTTCCCTCTCAAATGCTGCTTGCTCAGCGGGGGTAAGATGGCGGTGGCGGTTATCGTAGCGAGGGGCAAGCCCCTTAGCTTTTTGCTCGGCGCGCAGGGCATCGAGTTCTTCAGGGGTACAGTAGCAGTAGTAGGCATCCCCCTTGTCGAGGAGCAATTGAATGGCTCGGCGGTAATGGTCGAGGCGATCGCTTTGAAAGATGGGGCCTTCATCCCACTGTAAGCCCAGCCACTGCAATCCTTCTAGGATGTTTTCGGTGTACTCGGGGCGCGAGCGTTCGCGATCGGTATCTTCGACGCGCAGAATAAACCTCCCGCCGTGATGCCGGGCGTACAGCCAGTTAAAAACAGCCGTGCGGGCAGTGCCAATATGCAGATTCCCCGTTGGGCTAGGGGCGAGGCGAACTCGAACGGTCACGACCTACCTCAACAATTGTTAACACTGTTTTGATCCTACCCTACTGCCGTGGCGGTACTGGCTACGTTTTCCGTAATCGCCGGCAGCAACCGTTCGTACTGGTGGGGCGATCGCCAGCGCAACAAATGACGGACAGGCTGCCCCAGTAGATCGGTATTCAATCCCAGCGCCTGCCGGGGCTGCACTGTGGCCAAGCGCAGGGCACTGGCAAAATCACAGACACCCCAATCCACTAAACGACCCACCATGGCCAACAAAGGTACAGTCGTGCCACATAGGGTTCCATCCGCCAACCGTGCTGTCCCCTCCTGAACGTAGATTTGACGGTTATCCCAAGGATAGATCCCATCCCCCAAGCCGAGGGGGGCTAAAGCATCACTGACAAGGAAGAGGCGATCGCCCGCGCACTCGTAGAGAACCTTGAGCATTAGCGGATGGACGTGAACCCCATCGCCAATCACGCCGCACCAAACTTGGGAATTCCCTAGGGCTGCCCCTAAAAGTCCCGGCTCCCGATGGTGCAAGGGCGGCATCGCATTAAAGGCATGGGTGACCATCGTCGCTCCAGCGGCAAAAGCCTCTGCTGCTTCCTCCGCCGTGGCCAACGAATGCCCTAGACTCACAGTAATCCCCAAGCGCCGCAGGTAAGGCACGACAGTACCTGTTGTATCTAGCTCTGGTGCAAGGGTGAGAATTGTAATGCTGTCGCTGTAGGGTTCTAAGACTACTTGCACCGCTTCAAGCGTCAAAGGCTGGAGGTGAGCCGCCGGATGGGCTCCCCGCTTCGCTGGGTTCAGAAAAGGTCCTTCTAAATGCACCCCTAAGATGGCTGCACTGGGCATTGGCGACGGTTGAAACTGCTGAATTGCGCCTAGGGCACACTGAATATCGGTAAGGGGAGCGGTGACAATCGTTGGTGCGTAGGCATCAATCCCCTGTTGCCACAAATAGGTACCAATTTTGGCAAGGGGGTCAGGGGTTCTCAAGGCAGGAAAAGCCACGCCCAAAGCGCCATTAATTTGTAAGTCCACCCCCCCTAGGGAAAGATAGTCACCTGCAAAATCAATCCGAGGAGCGGCGTCAGGCGGCAAAATCCCTTCCCCAAGGGCGCTCACTCGACCATCACTGAGGGCTACCTGCTGCAGGCGATCGCACCCCAGCACTCGTACCCGATCAAGCCACTGCACAGGAGGCGTCATGAGGCAGGCGTTGCTTGCAGGTCAGGGCGCTCTTCCGGCACAATGGCGCCTTCCACTGGACAGACTTGCAGACAAATGCCGCAATCAATACAGGTGGCAAAGTCAATCCAGAACCAATCGGTGCCTTTGGCGTTCTTGCCTGACCCCGGATGAATGCAGGCCACCGGGCAAGCTTCAACACAATCGGCAATGCCTTCACAGGTATCGGTCACAATGGTGTGGGCCACGGTCAGTTCCTCTCCAGTGAGATTCGGCAGGTCTCTTAGCAACTTGTAACATATTGCAAAGCATGCTGCGCGCTATCGCTGCCATAAATTGAGCTAGGGAAAATAAAAATGTCCCACACCTACGAACGCCCCATTTACTTTAGTGATACTGATGCGGCGGGAGTTGTCTATTTTGCCAATCTGCTGCGGTTTTGCCACGAGGCCTACGAAGATCTGCTGTGCCACTTAGGGGTGGATCTGCGGCAGTTTTTTAGCGGTAGGGGTTTGATTCTCCCCATCACTGAAGTCCAAGCCCGTTTCTTGGCACCCCTCCACTGTGGCGATCGCCTACGGATTATTGTCACTCCTGAGGCCTTCGAGACGAGCCGTTTTCAATTGGGTTATCGCCTGCTGCGGGTTGAACGGGGCGATCGGGTGGCGGTTGCTCAGACCCACCACGTCTGCCTGACGGTACCAGAGCGGCAGCGGTCACCCGTTCCCTCGCCCTTAGCCGATTGGCTCAGCTCGGCAGCACTAAGTAACCCCGAGGGCGATCGTGAAGACTAGGAGAATTGAGAGCCACTGCTCACCACGGAGAACCTAGGCTAACCGTGCCATGAACTCCGATGGCTCAAGCAGGCACTGTTCATCGATCCGACCCCGCAGGACAAACAGGCGCGGTGATTCACGGAAGTTGAATAGACGGTCTCTTCAAAGGATTTGATGTCAAAACCAGCCGATGAGCCAACCGTCGCTGAAACTTGCTCAATTGTACTTGCTCAGCCAGTTCCCTGAAAATCTGCTGAAATATCTGGGTATTCCGAGTTTTATTGGCTTTGGAAAAGGTGGACATGGCTACTGGAATACCGCCATGATTCAAGCGATAAAACAAGGCTCTCATGCTGGTTAATCCGTGGTCTAAAATGTAGGTCAACCAGATTTTGAAGAGGAGTGACAGGGTAGTCGCAGGGGCTGAGTTTCTGGAGAATAGATTTGACAATCGCTGCAAATGATGCCATGATATTCTCACTAATTACTGACTTTTTTAGGGCAGAATATCAAAGTTCTACCCCTTTTTCTATCCCTCTTAACTAACTTTCAACACTTCTGGGGTTTATACTATTGAAAGTAAACTCAAGACTATGACAATTTGATGATTTTTTAAAAATCTGTCTAACTTTTTCAGTTTTGCGTTAATCTTCCAGTATTTATTGAGAATTATTAAACAAATGCCATTGTAGCTTGCTCTGGGTTGATCGGAGCTTATACAATGATGGATTGCTGTTGAATTCTGCGTCGATGAAGCCCTATCTTGCTGCCGCTATTCAAATGACCAGCCAGCCTAGTCTGGAGGCTAACCTTGCCCAAGCGGAAGAATTGATTGAACTGGCAGTAAAGCGCGGTGCTGAGCTGGTGGGCTTGCCGGAAAATTTCTCGTTTCTGGGGGACGATACCGAGAAGGTGGCGCAGGCAGCAACGATTGCCGAGCGCAGTGAGGCCTTTCTGAAACGGATGGCGCAGCGTTTCCAGATTATGCTGTTGGGCGGTGGCTTTCCGGTGCCTGCCGAGAATGGCAAAGTTTACAACACTGCTCTGCTTGTGGGGCGCAGTGGTGAAGAATTGGCTCGCTATCGGAAGGTTCACCTTTTTGACGTGGATTTGCCCGACGGCAACATTTACCATGAATCCAGAACCGTCGTTGCTGGCCGCCAGTTGCCTGCCGTCTATCCCAGCAAGGAACTTGGGAACATTGGTTTGTCGGTGTGCTACGATGTCCGCTTTCCAGAGTTGTACCGGGCACTATCGCAAGCAGGCGCGAATATCCTTTTTGTGCCAGCCGCTTTTACAGCGTTTACCGGCAAGGATCATTGGCAGGTCTTGCTGCAAGCCCGTGCCATTGAAAATACGTGTTACGTCATTGCGCCGGCTCAAACGGGAATTCACTATGCCCGGCGGCAAAGCCATGGCCATGCGCTAATTGTGGATCCGTGGGGGATGATTCTCGCGGATGCGGGCGATCGCCCCGGAGTGGCCATTGCGGCGATTGAGCCGAGCCGTCTCGAGCAGGTGCGGCAGCAGATGCCCTGTTTACAACACCGGGTTTTCTATTAAAAAGGCAGTGGTGCGGTGCTGAGGCCATCAAAGTAGGGATGCAACCACCACACGAAGCTCACAAAAATCGCCACACCGATATAGGGGGGACGCAAAAACTCCTGCCAGACTAATTGCTGCTTGCCCTGCCAAATGGCTTGGAAGGGAATCACTGACGTGCGAGCCTTAACAGCACGAAAGGCTTCCCCATGACGCTTTTCCCAGCGGCGATCGCCATGCCAAACCCCAAAACAATGGTGAGCAATCAGCCCCAAGGACGTGAGCAGGGTAAAAGACGTGCCCAACCAAAGGGTGTGAGCCAAGCACCAGATGATCTGTCCCCACAGTTGCGGATGGCGAGTAATACGGATAATGCCCGTTTCGTAGAGATGAATTTCGGGTTTTTGCACCGCCGCAATTTCCAACAGGTTAAACGTGGCCGGATACAAAAAAAGAAACGATAGGGCTGAGAGACCCCACACCACAGCGGCAACTCCTGGAGTTCCTTGCAATTGCCACAGTTGTACTCCATCGTAGCGGTGTGCAAGGAAATAGATAATAAGCACCGTAGCCAAGGGCAAGCTCACCAAGGCAAAAAAGACACGGTACAGCCGCGCCCCGATGTATTTTTCCCCCCAAGGACGCAATGCAGCCAAGCCACTGTGGGCGATCGCAAACAGCAAAAGCAGCCCCAGCATGATCCACTGGGACGGTGTCTGCCACGTATGGGCGTCCATCTAAAAACCTCCAAAAGACGTTGCGCGGGTTAGGCGCTTATCCCAATAGTCAAGTGTAGAGGATTGGGTATCACTACAAGGTAGCACGCTCCTGCAACCGTTCAAGGAGTTTCGGGCCAATACCTGGAACCGCTTCCACCTCCGCCCAAGAGGTAAAGGGGTGTTGCTGCCGCGCCTTGAGGATTTCTGCCGCCAGTTTGGGGCCAATGCCGGGCAGGGTTTGCAATTCTGCTGCGGTGGCCGTATTTAAGTTCACCTTGGGGGCACCACTAGCTGGGCGGGCAGGTCGCGTTTCAATGACACCATCACACTTCGCTAACTGCTGAGCAATACGATCGCGGATGGGGCGAGGTAGCCCCAAACGACTATTGGCATAAAGACGCTCAAATTCCCGCTCGTAGTGGGCAGCCACCGTGGGGTGTTGAATCACCAGTAAGAACTCGTCGTTGCCGCGATTGGCCGCGTCCGACCAGTTATGGGAGCCGACAATGACGGTCTGATCATCAATGAGTCCATACTTGTGGTGTAACTTGTCCCCCTCAGGGAGCACAGGAGTTCCTACAGAGGTCAGAGGTTGTTGCCACGGTCGATTGCCCGCCTCGTAGTAGCACTGGCCGCGGCGCGCTTGGGCGGTGTTGGCCATCGCCACCCCCAACATATCGAGGGCTTCACTAAAATCGCGGAACATAAACCCGGGATCAATGAGAGCACGGATTTTTACTCCCCGCTCGTGCTGCTCCTCCAGAACATAGGAGAGTTCCTGATCTGAAAAGACAAACAAGGCCATGTCAATGCGCTGCCGTGCTGTTGCTAGCCACTGACCAATCAAGCCATTCGTCGATTCTGACCACGGGCGCGATCGCGGTGTTGGCGAAAAGCGCACCTCCACCCTTGCATCTCCCACCGTCACCCGTCGGGTCGGTCGCAGGGGCTTTTGCACCCCAAAGCGGCTATCCAACTCGCCGCCGGGACCATCCCCCCACATGAGGTTAAATTCTTCCTCGAACAGTTGAGCAACGGCAGGACTGTCAATCACTAATAAAGAGTTGGCGTTGCCACGAGTTTCCGGTCGATCCAAATCCCCGTGAATGTCACTGGGGGTAAAGTTGGCCGTGGTGGCTACCACCCGCTCGCCATCAATCACCATAAATTTGTGGTGCATGAGCATACTGCCTTTGGAGCCATCAGCAGTGTCATCAATCCACGGCACTTGGGCATTGGCAAAAATCGTTAAAACATCGCGCTCGGCCAGTTCTTGGGGACTGAGGTGACCATCCCCATTGGTATCCACTAAGGCTTTCCAGTCGTTATAGCGCTGGCGCATCCTTGCGTCCATCTGGTTCACCATCGCCGCGCTATAGGTAGCCCAAGGTGCGGTGTAGGTGTTTTCCATAACAACCCGTACGGGCACCCCCGCCTGCTGTTTGGCGGCTAAGGCCTGAGCTAACTTCGGCAGCCGAAACTCTTGGATGGCCACATCAATGCGACGGCGGGCGGCTTCTACTGCGGCAATCATCGCGGCTTCGAGATCCTCACCTTCGCGGGTGTAGGGACGGTAGGGTTCGCGGTAGCTGTGAGCTTGGGAGTGGTTCATGTGCACCCGAATCAGCGGGTGTTGGGGCAGCGGTTCAACAGCAGGGGTCACAATTGGGCTAGAGCGGAACTGCGTCAGCGCCACTAGAGCCAACAGCAGGCCAATCAAAAATAGAGCTAGATAACGCCACCAGCGGCGCAGTGCCTTCCCCAATAGAGCCATAGCCTCATTCCTGCTTCGGGTCAAACTGCATTACACGCAGCTTCTCACTTGCTGATAAGATAGCAGGCAATAGTTCGCTATCGAAAAAGGGAACCATATGGCACAGGGACAAGGATTTGGCTTCGGCTTGGGCAAAATGAAAGAGTTAGCCGCAGCCATCCAAAAGGCACAGCAGGTGCAAGAGGGAGCCAAGAAACTCCAAGAAGACCTTGAGCAAATGGATATTGAAGGTCAAGCCGCTGGGGGAGCAGTCAAAGTTGTTATGAGCGGCACCCAAGAACCGCGGCGAGTAGAAATTAGCCCCGATCTGCTCAGCGAAGGGGCAGAGGTGCTCTCGGATCTAGTGACGGCGGCCATGAAGGATGCCTATCAAAAATCAACAGCGACGATGCGGGAACGCATGGAAGAATTGACGAGTGGTTTGAATGTGCCTGGTTTAGGTTAGCCCGCTGTTGCCCGCCATCTCACTGAGGAGGCTCTTGTGCTGCGGATTCTGATTGTGGAAGACGACCCGATGATGCAGTTGGGGCTAGAGCAAGCTCTGGCTGAGCACTTTGAAGTGGTGGGCTTTGCCGAAGATGGCTATCGTGGTGTGGCGCTAGCGCAAGAACTGCAACCGGATGTGGTGGTCATGGACATTGGCCTGCCGGGTCTGGATGGCATTGCGGCCACCCAACGCATTAAGCAGGAGTTCCCCAATATTCATGTGGTGATGCTCACCTCCCATCAGTCGTCCGTTGAGGCGGTTGCTGCCCTCTCGAGTGGTGCCGATGCCTATTGCATTAAGGGGGTTGCAGTGGATCGATTAGTGACGGCGATCGCCGCCGCTTGTGATGGAGCAACTTACCTCGACCCCCAAATTGCCCGCCATGTCATTCAGCATCTGCGCCCTCCCCACCCCCAACTGGAGCACCCCCTATCTCAACGGGAACTGGATGTGTTGCGCTTAATGGTGGAGGGCTATAGCAACCCCGAAATTGCTGGCAAGCTTTTTTTGAGTCCCAATACCATCAAAACCCATGTCCGCGGCATCTTAAATAAATTGGCGGTAGATGATCGCGTCCAAGCGGCGGTTGTTGCACTTCGTAACGGTTTGGTATAAATACTCACCTGCTCAGGAATGCCATTGCTATCGTTAAAGAGCAAGATGTTTGCTCAACCATTGAGTGTGTGTCCTATGGCATCCCACAGTAATGACGCTACAATGTTAGCCCCCGATGAGGAGTGGCCAACTTTACAAATTATCACCCCCGCCTCCGTGCAAGAAGTCACCTTAAATCAGCCCTTGATGCGGGTCGGGCGATCGCCCCACAACGACGTTGTCATCGACTATCCGACAATTTCGCGTCATCACTTTGAAGTTCGTAAAACTGAAAGCGGCTACACCATTCATGATCTCGGCAGTAAGCTAGGACTCCTCTTGGGCGATCGCCCCATCAACGAAAAGCTCCTACAGGATGGCGACACCCTTTTTATTGGCTCCAATGTAAGAATAACCTTCCGCCAGAACCAAATAAAATTTCTGCAAAAAACCATTAGCTTTCAAGGCAAAACAGTCCTCCGCATTGGCCGCAGTGACGATAACGATATTCAAATTGACCATCCGCAAATTTCGCGGCACCATGCCAAAATTGAACGACAAGGCACCTCTATTGTCATTACTGACTTAGGTTCGAGCAACGGCGTCTTTTGCAATGGTAAGCGGCTAACTCAACCCCAAGCCTTACGGGTGGGTGACAAGGTGCGCATTGGCCCCTACCTGCTGCAAATCAACATTGACGAAACCATTACCGTTGATAACGAAGCCGGGAGTATTCGCCTTGATGCCTTTGGTCTTGAGAAAGTTGTCAAAGGCAACAAAAAACTTCTGAATGAGATTTCCCTCTCAATTTTGCCACGGGAATTTGTCGTCATTGCTGGGGTCAGCGGCTGTGGTAAGTCCACCCTGCTCAAGGCGCTCACAGGCTTCAACCCTGCCAGCAGTGGCACCGTTCTGGTGAACGGCAATGATCTGTACCGCCATTTTGATGCCTATCGAGCTGAATTTGCCTACGTCCCCCAAGAAGATATTGTCCACAAAGACCTCACCGTAGCGGAAGCCCTCAACTTTGATGCCCAGTTACGGATGCCAGCGGATCTCACCCCTCGCGATCGCCAAGAACGGGTTGCCGAGGTCATGGCTATCTTAGGCTTGAGCGATCGCCAAGATGTACCCATCAAAAGTTTGAGCGGTGGTCAGCTCAAGCGGGTTTCCATTGGCGTTGAACTCCTCACCAAGCCCAGCCTATTTTTCCTTGATGAAGCCACCTCCGGCTTGGATCCGGGCACTGAAGCAGAAGTCATGTGTCTATTGCGGCGGCTAGCCAATGATGGCTGTACGGTTGTTTTAATTACCCACGTCACCGAAAACATCAAACTGTGTAACTTAGTGGTGTTTTTGGCCGCGGGGGGGCGGGTGGCCTACTTTGGACCACCGGATCAAGCGCCGGCCTACTTTGGCGTGCCCTCCTTTAATGATATTTACCCGCTAATCGAGCGAGAGCGCACACCGGAAGAATGGCAGCAACTCTACCTGAAATCCCCCCAGTACAAAACCTATGTCCTAGATCGCCAAAAGGATGTTGTTTGTCATCTTGAGGGGATCGTCGCCAAACCCACTCGCACGCCCCGTCCCCGTAGCCGTCATACCGTCTCTGGTCTGCGACAATATCTCATCCTGCTGCAGCGGGAGGCCGCTATTCTGATGCGGGATCGGGTGAGCTTGATCCTGAACTTTTCGATTCCTTTTATTATTGGTCTTTTGGACTTAATTGTTTGGGATCGGCATCTGTTTGATATCCGCAACGGTGATGCCGCCTCGGCGATTACAATGCTCTTTGCCACAGCCTTGGTGGCGGTGATGGTAGGCAACCTGACCACAATGCGGGAAATTGCCAAGGAGCGGGACATTTATCGGCGGGAACGGCTGGTGGGCTTAAAAATTGGTGCCTATGTCTTCTCTAAAATTACGGTGGCACTACTGCTGGCACTCTACCAAGCCTCGGCTTTTCTGCTGTTCAAAAACATTGCCATTGATTTTCCGGGGGATAGCCTCACCCAACTGGAACTCTGGCTAACGATGTTTTTGGCTTCCTTCGGGGGCATGGTGATGGGGCTGTTGGTCTCTGCGTTGTCTCCCAATACGGCGATCGCCCCCCTGCTGCTCATTCTCTTCATTATTCCCCAAGTGACGTTTGGCGGTGGCATCATTGCTCCCTCCCAAATGAACGCTATCGGCCAAGTTATGAACGTCTTCACCCTGACGAAATGGCCTTTTGAAGCCTTTGTCACCATCACGGGGATTGGTAAAGATGTGGCGCGGGATCCCTGCTGGACGCAACCGGAGGAGCGCCACGACCCAGCCACCTGTCGCTGCTCAGGGGTGCAACTCTTTAAGACCTGCTATTTTCCGGGCATTCGCCAGTACTACACCCCTGCCTTAGAGGCCGCAGAACCGCAGCAGCCCACTGAACCGGCTATGCCGCAAACCCCTGCTGAGTTGGCGACCTTTAGCGAAGCCATGGCCAACTACAAAGACGACCTCGATATTTGGCAGGAGCAATATTCTGACTGGTTGATGGCGCGGGAGAAAGCCGTTGGCCAAGCGGAGGGGATTATTGACCGCCTTTACCGCATTTATGGGGATTTCTTTGCGGTGAATGTGCAACGCCATTGGCTGTTCATCAGCCTCTTTATTATTGTCATGCTCAGTATTATCATCGGCGTGCAACTCTACTACGACACGCTCCATTAGGGAGGCGCTCAAACCCTGTGACATCCTTAGCACTGTTGGGGCAAACCCAGCTTCAGGAGTACATTACCGCCTTGGCTTGGGGCGATCGCTCTCTCTTAGCCGCCTCGGCCACGGGGGAAGTCTATCGCATTGATCCTGAACAGGGTGAGCAGGTGATCCTACAACCCCCTACGGAGCAAAGCCTTGATGTGCTAGCGGTCAGGGGCGATCGCTGGGCGGCGGCGGGGGAGCAGGGTCGCCTCATCATCGGCGCTCTCAATGCTCAAGAGGATAACCGTCTTGTTTTGCACTACGGCTCGGTGTGGATTGATCAGTTGGCATGGCATCCCCACGCGCCATGGCTGGCCTTTAGCTTGGGACACTACGTGCAAGTCTGGGATGCTGCTGCCGCTGAAGTAATCACGACCCTTGACTTTGCCGAGTCCTCCGTGCTGGCCTTGGCCTGGCAACCCACGGGTGAAACCTTGGCGGTGGCGGGCTATCGCGGTGTCCAAGTGTGGACGGTTGCCGATTGGGATGCGGAACCCTTGTCGCTGGGGTTTATGTCTGCTGCGGTTGCCGTGGCATGGTCACCCCAAGGGGACTACCTCGCTGCCAGCAATATGGATCACACCCTCTTTGTCTGGCGCTGGGGGGATCAGTTTCCTTGGCAGATGCAAGGCTTTCCGGGGAAGGTGCGCAACTTACACTGGCTAGCCCCTGAGGCCGGGGCGATCGCGCCGCGTCTGCTCACAAGCTCTCAAGAAGGAATCATCCTCTGGCAGCTAACCCCAGAACAAGACAGTTGGCAGCCCAAGATCCTAGACTTACATCGCGGCACCGTGCGGGCTATGGGGGTGCATCCCAATGGACAAGACTTTGTTTCCAGTGGCGATGAAGGGTGGCTCTGTCTCTGGCAGCAGTTGCACCCCCAACAACTCCTCGAGGCCCCAGAGGTGAGTGGACTGGCATGGCACCCCCAAGGACACTACCTAGCCGCTGGCGGCACCCAAGGGGAGGTGTGGGTGTGGCAGGCGCATTCTCAATGATTAGGGAGGCTGAAAGCTGTGGTAGGATGTTGCTGCTCAAGTAGGGGGCACAGCAATGAAGCTGATTGATCGCTATGGTCGCCTTTTGGGTAAGCTCAGCCTGCTAGATATTGGTGCCGGATTTGTGATCCTGTGCGTCTTGGTGGGTCTCTTTGTGCTGCCGGGGCGATCGGGCACCTCCCTTGCCCAAATGACGACGGCTCAGCCGATAGAAGTCGATATCCTTGTCCTCGGCCTCAGTACGCCCACACCCCAAGCCCTCATTCCCAACGGCAGCACCGCCAACTTTATTATTCGCAACCAGCCCTACGGCCAAATTACGGTTAAAAATGTGCAGGTGCTCCCCCGAACCGTGACCGTTTCCCAGCCCGATGGCTCGGTGAAAGCCCTGCCTGACCCGCGTCCGGAAATGGCCTTTAACAGCAACCTGCTGATCACGCTTGAGGGGAAAGGTCAAATCACTAACAATGGCCCTGTCCTTGGCAACACGGCTGTCAAGGTGGGTACCCCCGTTGAGCTTGAAGGCAAAGAGTATAACTTTCGTGCCTCTGTGATTGCCGTTAGAACGTCTTAGGAACAAGGGCAACACAGTCAATTTCCACCTTGACGCCCTTGGGAAGGCGGGATACCTCAACACAAGCGCGCGCAGGTGCCATTTGCGGATCAATATATTCCCCATAAACCGCGTTCACGGCGGCAAAATCCCCTAAATCCGCCAAATACACCGTTGTTTTCACCACCTGCGACCAGTCGCTCCCCGCTGCCTGCAGCACAGCCCTCAGGTTTTCCATCACTTGCCGAGTCTGGGCCACTACATCCTCGCCCCCGACAATCTCGCCGGTTTGCGGGTCAAGGGCAATCTGCCCCGCCAAGAACACCCATTCCCCCACCTGTACCGCTTGACTGTAAGGACCGACGGGGGCTGGGGCATCCGGTGTATAAATAATTACTTTTGTCATAAAACTTAAAATAATGAGGGTTGGCGATCGCCCAAAGGCTGATATGGCAGGCAATTGCCGCCCCCGTACCAGCTACAAATCAATGGGTATCATAGCGCAAAGATATGCGTTTATACCCCCATAAACATGTCAAGAATTCAAGCATCTTAAATAATGTTAATTATCGGCAAAGCCTGTAGGACCCTTCTATAATGCTCAATTGAGCATTCGCCTCCTGAACGGGCTTTATCGTTCCATTCCGTGTCTTTTGAGTAAAGATTCTTCATAATCTTTATCCTTAAGACCCGTCTATTAACTGAAGCGAATGCCCTCGTTCCTTCCTTGCCTAAGAGAGAGGAGAGACTCGATGACCATCAGTCCACCGGAGCGAGAGCCAAAAGTCAGAGTCGTGGTTGACAATGACCCGGTCCCTACTTCATTTGAGAAATGGGCCAAGCCTGGGCATTTTGATCGCACTCTGGCCAGAGGACCCCAAACCACCACATGGATTTGGAACCTCCACGCTCTTGCCCACGATTTCGATACACACACTAGCGACCTCGAAGATATTTCCCGCAAAATCTTCAGTGCACACTTCGGCCATCTGGCCGTGGTGTTCATCTGGCTGAGTGGGATGTACTTCCACGGTGCAAAATTCTCTAACTATGAGGCTTGGCTGGCCGATCCCACCGGTATCAAGCCCAGTGCTCAGGTTGTCTGGCCCATTGTGGGTCAAGGCATTCTCAACGGTGATGTCGGCGGTGGTTTCCACGGCATCCAAATCACCTCGGGGCTGTTCCAACTGTGGCGCGCCTCTGGGATCACCAATGAGTTCCAGCTTTACTGCACCGCGATCGGTGGCTTGGTCATGGCTGGCTTAATGCTCTTTGCAGGCTGGTTCCACTATCACAAGCGCGCGCCTAAGCTGGAATGGTTCCAAAACGTGGAGTCCATGCTCAACCACCACTTGGCTGGCTTACTGGGTCTAGGTTCCCTAGCATGGGCAGGTCACCAAATCCACGTTTCGCTTCCCATCAATAAGCTGTTGGATGCGGGTGTGGCGGCTAAGGATATTCCCCTGCCCCACGAGTTTATTCTCAACCCCAGCTTGATGGCTGATCTATACCCCAATGTCAACTGGGGCGTGTTCAGTGGCGTGATCCCCTTCTTCACGTTTAACTGGGCCGCTTACGCCGATTTCTTGACCTTCAAAGGTGGTTTAAACCCCGTGACCGGTGGCCTGTGGCTCTCGGATACGGCACACCACCACGTGGCGATCGCCGTCCTCTTTATCATTGCTGGTCACATGTACCGCACCAACTGGGGGATTGGCCATAGCCTCAAAGAAATCCTCGAAGCCCACAAAGGCCCCTTTACTGGGACAGGGCACAAAGGTCTCTACGAAGTGCTCACCACCTCTTGGCACGCCCAACTGGCCATTAACCTTGCCATGATGGGGTCTCTGAGCATTATTGTGGCGCAGCACATGTATGCGATGCCGCCCTATCCCTACCTCGCCACCGACTATCCCACCCAACTCTCGCTATTTACCCACCACATGTGGATCGGCGGGTTCCTGATTGTCGGTGGTGCAGCTCATGGTGCCATCTTCTTTGTGCGGGACTACGACCCAGCCGTGAACCAAAATAACGTCTTGGATCGCGTCCTCCGGCATCGGGATGCCATTATTTCCCACCTGAACTGGGTGTGTATTTTCTTGGGCTTCCACAGCTTCGGCCTGTACGTCCACAACGACACCATGCGGGCCTTTGGTCGTCCCCAAGACATGTTCTCTGACACGGGCATTCAACTTCAGCCCGTTTTTGCCCAATGGGTGCAGCACCTGCATACCCTTGCTCCGGGAGGCACTGCTCCCAATGCAGCCGCAACCGCCAGCGTTGCCTTTGGTGGCGATGTTGTCGCTGTCGGCGGCAAAGTGGCGATGATGCCGATTGCCTTGGGCACCGCAGACTTCATGGTGCACCACATCCATGCCTTCACGATCCACGTGACGGTCTTAATTCTGCTCAAGGGCGTGCTCTTTGCCCGTAGCTCGCGCTTAATTCCCGATAAAGCCAATTTGGGCTTCCGGTTCCCCTGCGACGGCCCCGGTCGGGGCGGCACTTGCCAAGTGTCCGGTTGGGATCACGTCTTCCTTGGCTTGTTCTGGATGTACAACTGCATTTCCGTCGTGATTTTCCACTTCAGTTGGAAGATGCAGTCGGATGTGTGGGGGGCGGTGGCTCCGGATGGCACCGTGTCTCACATTACGGGCGGCAACTTTGCCCAAAGCGCCATCACCATTAATGGTTGGCTGCGGGACTTCCTGTGGGCACAAGCCTCGCAGGTGATTGGCTCTTATGGTTCAGCCCTATCCGCTTACGGCTTACTCTTCTTGGGAGCTCACTTTGTTTGGGCCTTCAGTCTCATGTTCCTGTTCAGTGGCCGCGGCTACTGGCAAGAGCTGATTGAATCGATTGTCTGGGCTCACAACAAGCTGAAAGTTGCGCCAGCAATTCAACCCCGTGCTCTGAGCATTATTCAAGGTCGGGCGGTCGGTGTGGCGCATTACCTCCTAGGGGGGATTGCCACCACATGGGCATTCTTCCTAGCTCGAATTATTTCTGTAGGATAGGGGCGAGGAGGATACTACCGACTATGGCAACGAAATTTCCTAAGTTTAGCCAAGACCTCGCACAGGATCCGACCACACGCCGGATTTGGTATGCCATCGCTACGGCGCATGACTTTGAAAGTCATGATGGCATGACCGAAGAAAATCTTTACCAAAAGATTTTCGCCTCCCACTTTGGGCATCTGGCCATCATCTTCCTGTGGGTCTCTGGTAGCCTGTTCCACGTTGCGTGGCAAGGCAACTTCGAGCAGTGGATCCAAGATCCGCTCAACACCCGTCCCATCGCCCATGCGATCTGGGATCCCCAATTTGGCAAAGGGGCGGTGGATGCCTTTACCCAAGCGGGTGCATCTAGCCCTGTGGATATTGCCTACTCTGGTGTCTATCACTGGTGGTACACCATCGGTATGCGCACCAATGGCGACCTCTACCAAGGGGCAATTTTCCTACTGGTGCTCGCTTCCTTGGCACTCTTTGCCGGTTGGCTGCACCTGCAACCCAAATTCCGTCCCAGCCTCTCGTGGTTCAAAAATGCTGAATCGCGGCTGAACCACCACTTGGCCGGGCTGTTTGGGGTTAGCTCGTTGGCTTGGGCCGGTCACCTAATTCACGTTGCCATCCCCGAGTCGCGGGGGCAGCACGTGGGCTGGGATAACTTCCTGAGCACGATGCCTCACCCCGCCGGTTTGGCACCTTTCTTTACTGGTAACTGGGGTGTCTATGCCCAGAATCCCGATACGGCTAGCCATGTCTTTGGCACCGCTCAGGGGGCAGGTACGGCAATTCTGACCTTCTTAGGGGGCTTCCATCCCCAAACGGAGTCCCTGTGGCTCACCGATATGGCGCATCACCATTTGGCGATCGCCGTCCTCTTTATTGTTGCGGGTCACATGTACCGTACTCAGTTCGGGATTGGCCACAACATTAAAGAAATGTTGGACAGCAAAAAGGGCTTACTGAGTCCCAAGAGTGAAGGTCAATTCAACCTGCCTCACCAAGGGCTCTATGAAACCCTGAACAACTCGCTGCACTTCCAACTGGCCTTTGCCTTGGCAGCGCTGGGTGTGGTCACCTCCTTGGTGGCACAACACATGTATTCCCTGCCACCCTACGCCTTCATTGCCCAAGACCACACGACGATGGCAGCGCTCTATACCCATCACCAGTACATTGCTGGTTTCTTGATGGTGGGTGCTTTTGCCCATGGTGCCATCTTCTTGGTACGGGACTACGATCCGGCACAAAACAAAGGCAACGTGTTGGATCGGATGCTACAGCACAAGGAAGCCATTATCTCCCACTTAAGCTGGGTCTCCCTCTTCTTGGGCTTCCACACGTTGGGGCTGTACGTTCACAATGACGTGGTGGTTGCCTTTGGCACCCCCGAAAAACAAATCCTGATTGAGCCGGTCTTTGCCCAGTTCATCCAAGCGGCTCATGGTAAATTGCTCTACGGTTTTGACACGCTGCTGTCGAATCCCGATAGCATTGCCGCAACGGCTTGGCCGAACTACGGTAACGTTTGGCTGCCCGGGTGGTTAGATGCCATCAACAGTGGCAAAAACTCGCTGTTCTTGACCATTGGCCCTGGTGACTTCTTGGTGCACCATGCCATTGCCTTGGGTCTGCACACGACCACCCTTATTTTGGTGAAAGGTGCGCTGGATGCCCGTGGCTCCAAGCTCATGCCCGATAAAAAAGACTTCGGCTATGCCTTCCCCTGTGATGGCCCTGGCCGGGGTGGCACCTGCGACATTTCCGCGTGGGATGCCTTCTATCTGGCAATGTTCTGGATGCTGAACACCATTGGCTGGGTCACCTTCTACTGGCACTGGAAACACCTCGGTGTTTGGGAAGGGAACGTGGCTCAGTTCAATGAAAACTCCACCTACCTCATGGGTTGGCTGCGGGATTACCTGTGGTTGAACTCGTCCCAGCTCATCAACGGGTACAATCCCTTTGGCACCAATAACCTCTCGGTGTGGGCATGGATGTTCCTGTTTGGTCACCTTGTGTGGGCGACAGGCTTCATGTTCCTCATTAGCTGGCGGGGTTACTGGCAAGAGCTAATTGAAACCTTGGTGTGGGCGCACGAGCGCACTCCCTTGGCCAACTTGGTTCGCTGGAAAGACAAGCCCGTGGCGCTGTCGATTGTGCAAGCCCGCTTGGTGGGTCTGGCTCACTTCAGTGTCGGCTATGTCTTAACCTATGCTGCATTCCTAATTGCTTCAACCGCTGCCAAGTACGGTTGATCAGGCTAGGTTAGGTTCTTAAAGATCCCCTGCCCTACCGGCGGGGGATTTTTTTGAGCCATGTTTTGGATACGAGAGTTCTTCGGGACGTACCCGTGAAATAATTATTAAGAACCTGCCGTTGTTTGGCGCAATTGTTCGAGCCCCCAGCGATAGAGCGATCGCCCCACACCGATTTCAGGTCGAGGATGGGGAGCAGCAATCGTCTCGAGAAATGTTAGCAGCCCCCCATAAATATCCTCTGGGGCATCACTTGAGGTTGCCGCGATCTCTTGCAGTTTCTCGCAGGTAATAGACCTATTCCTATGGACAACACCATTTCGGCACCGATTAATATCTTCAAGCTTTTTGACCCATGGATCATCTTCTGGGCGTTGGTGACAGCTTGCCCATGCATTCCATAGGGAATACAAGGTTGGCTCTCTCCATTTATTTTTCAGGTTGGTCGATATATCCCTTTTCTTGCCAATTTTCATACTCGTACCGCCACAGCAAAAGCCGTTCTAGCATTTGGGCGAACTGCATAAAAGCAAAGGTGTAGTTGTGCTGCCATAGGCTGAGTTCAATGAGTAATTCCAATTCCCAAATTTTCAGAAATTTGCTCTCTCGGGTTTCAGCGTTGGGGGGACAGCGTCTCTGAATGGCTTGCTCCCACTCCTGCCGTTGTGCTTTAGAAACCACTCGCCTAGTGTAACTTTGAGTGATCCATTGGTGCCCTTGGATCTTCTTGAGCATTTCCGTAATTTGCCAGTTTGTCGCCATGGCTAAGCGATCAGCAAGTTGGTAGAGCGCTTCATGGCGATCGCGATGGGGTTCTAGAAGCAACTTAGCAGCAATAAAGTTCCCCCGCTGCCATGCCATTTCAATGCGCTGCTGCTCTAGGGACCACAACACTTCGCTGAGGTGTACTGCTCTCACCGTGGTGGCAGAGCGAGCGGTTTGTGTGTCAGGCTCAAAAAAGGGGGTCGGCTCTTCAGGAATCAGATGGGTGACCGGATACTGCCGCATGATGAGGGCGGCCATCAATTCCACAGCATTCGCCAGTTGTGGCGCAGACCCCTTAATTTGCAGGTAGAGTGACCAGCCTTCTGCAAGAGTGTCTGGCGATAAACCCTTAAGGTACCGCTGAAGATATTGCTGAACCCATGCCCGTACCTTTTCAACAGCGTTCATGGGCTGATCACAGATCCAGACTGTAACCAGAATGTGGGGGTACCGCTGCCGAATTGCGCCAGCCATCAGTTTTGTGACCCAGCAGGTGTCATCTCGGCGGAACTGCCAAGCCACGGTATCGGGCTGATTGGTTCCCACAAGGATAATCTCTGTAGGTTCATCAGCGTCGCTGAAGCATTGGTCTAGAACCACCTGATCCAGTAGCAAGACCACGGCCGAGAAATCTTGGTGGGTCGTGCAGTAGTGGTAGGCAAGCTCCCCAAGGTAACGGACACCGTGCCGAGATCGGACATCTGTGGTGTTGTGCTGACCGCGCTCTTGACCAAATAGGTTGAATAACTCGTCAACGTGGGGTGGATCGTTGCCGCCATCAGCACCAAAACTGCGCACTATGCCGTCCGGCGAGTGCCAACCCACCTGACGCTTACCAACAGTAATAATTCCCGTTTTCATGAGACTTGCCTGAGCAGTGATACCCCTAGCAATTTCTAGGTTTTCGGCATCTTACAGGCTTCTATTTTAGAGTTTTCATTCGATCGCCTTCCCCATAAAGAGGAAGGGAATATGAAAATTAAACTGTGGATCGATGAGAACGATGGTTTCCATTCGATCGCCTTCCCCATAAAGAGGAAGGAGTACTCTTATCCTAGCCGCTCCCTGAGCGACTTGCAACCCCCTGTTCCGAGGGATCCCTTTCAAGGGGGTGTAAATCTTTTTCTACGGCACGGCAGAAAATCTTCAAAGCCTCTCCCTGAGCGACTCCGAGGGATCCAACGCCAGAATGAGGGTTTGCAGTCATTGGCCAGATCCCTCGGAACTAATGCAACCCTTGATCCAGCTTGTCCAACACAAAGCAGTTGCCTTCGTAATGACCAAAGATGCGCTTGGCATCCTGATCAGCCCAGGCATCGATTTCATGGGTAGAAGGGGGGCAGGGGTTCCCCCTCAGGGGCTTGAAGTCCAAAGAGGGTGAGTTAAAGCCATCCTGCAAAAAACGCGCCAAGGCATCTATCCGCTCGTTCACCAGCACCAGTCGATCCGGTGCCAGCCCCTCAACACTGCGCCGAAAGCGATCCGTAAAAATGATCTGGGGACTCGGGGCAGGATGCAGGGCTTCCGCGTAAAGCTGCTTTTTCGTGCGCTGCCACACCAGTTCTCCCCAAGGGGACAAGGCCACCTGATCATCGATGCGCAGCAACAGCGTTTCTGGAACTTGCTCTAAATGCTCCGCAGGCAGCCCCAAGCTAAGCTGCCGGAAAGTCATGAGGTTCTCCCGCACCGTTTCTGCAGCCACCAGTCGCACCGGTAGGCGAGGAATACGAATTAGATCAGAGGTTTCAAAGACATAAACGGTTTCATCGGCATAAAAAAACGCTAAGGTCTGGAGAAAGCCTTGAACGCTCTTGAACCCTCCCGTGAGGTTAAAGATCACCCGAAACCCACGTTGGCGATAGCCATCCACCGTCTGCTCGCACCACTGCACCAAATCCGCGAGGGCAGACTGAAATGCCTGCATATCCTTGGTTTGCAGATCTTTCTGGTGCAGAACCTGAGTATGAGTGCAGCCCTGCTGTTGCAACCAGTCGGCAATTAATTGGGCTGTTTGTTGTCCCAGCCATGTGTCGGTGCTCAGCAAATAGTGGCAATCACTGCGCTTTGGTTGGAATTGCCCGCCATACAGCTTCACAATGCCGTTGATTTCAGCAGACATTCTGGTGGCCATGGCTAAGTCTGTCCCCTCCGCCAGCAGTGCCCCCTGAACGTGCTGGATCAGTGCCTCAAGACATTGCCGATCCGCCGTTGGAATCGCCGCTGCCGTTGGCTCATTGGCATACTTGCTGGCTAACATTCGCTGCTCAGCCGCCGCCGCATTCGTGAGTAGGCTCGTACCACAGGGAGACAGAACAAAAAACGGTTGTGAAGTCGAGGAAGGCATGACCCAAAAAATGACTGGAGACAATATCAACTATATTATGTCATTAAGCGTTGTTGACAAAATATAAAAAACTGTAAAAAATTACAAAAAACCATTTGCATTGCTCCCCCTGCATAAGCCGCCTGAGTAAGCTGGAGAACACCATAGCTGCCCGCCAAGGCAGTGGAATAAATTTCACGGGTAGCCTTCATGTACTACGAACGCAAACTCTTTGCCCTGCTCCATGACCCCTACCTGAAAGCCCTCTACCTCAATAAGGCCAGCAAAGGGCCGTGGGAACAGGTGGCCTGCCTTGCAAGGTGCAAAACGGAACTGGAGGACTGGTGGAACCGCCACAGCGGCAGCAGTGCCGATCACATTGCCTCGGCCTCGGATCGGTTGAGTTTTACGCGGGCAATGCGCACCTCCCCCACCACCACCAATGCGGTCACCCAAGTCAATATCTGCCATCCCATCACCGGCAGCAAGAGTGCCCTTGACTTTGCCTTTGCCGGTAGTCTCAGCGATAACACGTTGGCAGAAGTTGAGCAGCGGGCCATTCCCCAGCAGATTCGCGCTGAAACCGATGCCCAAAAGGTGTTTTGGTGGTTTTGGCGGTTTTATGGCGAGGCCATTGCTGACGATCAGGCGATGCAAGAGCAAGCCGTCTATGCCAAGGATGTGCTGCTGCTCCCTGCCGATACCCGCATTCCCGACTGCCCCCTCGAAGCCCATACCGCCATTACCGCCGCTCTCGCCGGAACGCTGTTCCCTCAAGAGACCGACTCCAGCCAACCCCCATGGCTGTTAATGTTTTCCTTTTCACCCGTGCAGGAATTTATTAAAGCCTCGCGCAAGTTGCTCGATTTTTGGGCTGGCTCCTATCTGCTGCACTACCTCAGTGCTCAGGTGTGTTGGTTTCTGGCGGAGCGCTATGGCCCAGACGTGGTGATTACTCCCAACCTCTATCAGCAAACGATTATTGATGCCTTGTTGCTTCAGAAATATCCCGATTTTGGCCATGAATTCGACCGCTTAGGCATTCCCAACCCGGTGACCCACACCAGCGCCAGCCTCACCACTGCTGGGTTTCCCAACGTCATTACTGCCCTCATTCCCGCCCAAGATAAAGACACCATCGGCTATGAACTGCAAGAGCACCTGCGCCACCAGTGGCTCAGCATGGGCACCAAGGTGCGCGAAGCCATCAAAGCAAGGGTGCGCCGCCTTTACGAAGAGCCAGACCAGGTGGCTCACATTGAGGATTGGATCAGCCAAGAATTTCCTGATCCGATACAGGCGGAGTTGCAAAAGGAATTTCACAGTTGGCAGCACGGCGGACGCTGGGAGTGGAATGCCCTGTGGCAGGTGCAACTGGAGCACTTTTGGGAGAGCTATTGGATTGCCCTCCCCTTGGGGGATCCGCAGCAGTCTTTAGCCTGTTCGCGGCAAGCATCCACTTATGAAGCGTGGAAGGCGGCGCAAACCGCTTTAGCCAAAGCTGAGATGCCCTTGCCCACCCCCGTTGAGGAAAAAGTTTATTCAACCATCAACGTCGGCACGTGGTGGCCGCTGCTGCAACAGCGCCTTGGGCAGGCTCTTTCCGCCCTGAAAAATACCCGCAACTGGCAGTTTCCGGCCTCTCCGGGGGAGCGCTCCTCCATTTCCGGTGCCTACAGTGCCCTGCACCCCAACCTGCTCTACCGAGAACCCTTTCGGGAGGGGCATGGTTTGCCCACCAGTTCAATGCGGCTGTTTTGGTACGTGATGGCGCAGGCATTTCCGGGACTGTTTAACGGTACAGAGCGGTTGAATGCCATTGAAGTAACAAAGCGGATGGCGTGGCAGTATGGCGGTGTGGCTGCCTCCCTCGGGGTCGAGTGCCCGGAAGACGACTACGAAAACCTTGTCCGCTTTCCCAATGCCAGCAGTATTGCCGCAGCTCGCTTTATGGTGGAGCAACCAGAACGGGTGCAGCGGTATTGGCGAACCCTCAATCAAGAATTTAGCAGCGATCCAACCTTGCGCCCCTATCGCGATCGCTTTGGGGGTAAAACCCGCCGCCCCAGCCAAATTCCCCAAGTGGATGCCACCCTCGGGGACTACAACGGTGTGATGTTCTCAGCCAAGTGGTTGGCGGAGGATGTCGGGATTCAGTCCAAATCCGACCTCGCTGCGCTGCGCAGTGCTGTTGACTGGGCGCAAAAACAGTTGTTCGGGGGCGATCGCTCCCCTGCCGATTGGTGGTGTCTCCTCCTAGCCGATGGTGACAGCATGGGGGATTACGTGCGCGGTCACAAATTAAAAGCTTACCGCGAGTACGTGGCCAGCAATATCGTGGCGGAGATTGAGCAAAATCCCCAACTGACGGATTGGCAGAGCTTTATCAACAGCACCCCTAAACGGATGGGGCCTGCCACCCATGTGGGACTCAACCGTGCTCTGTTGGATTTCTCGAATCGTTTGGTGCCCTACCTTGTCGAGCAGCGCTACTGTGGCTGTGTCGTCTATAGCGGTGGCGATGATGTGATGGCGGTCTTACCCCTTGAGGATCTGCTGCCCTTGAGCCGAGTGCTACGGCAGGCGTGGTGTGGCGGCCAAGATCCGGCGGGGGAATTTGAACCGCAGGGGGGCTATTGGCAAACCGTTCAGGGAAGCACAGCAGCTCAACACCTAGGGATGCGCCGCCTGTTTACGATGGGGGAGGGGGCCACCATGAGTATGGGAATGGTCATTGCCTATAAAAGCGTGCCCTTGCCCACAGTTCTTGAACACCTCTGGCAAGCTGAGAAGGAACAAGCGAAGAAGTTACCCGGTAAAGATGGTCTCTGTTTGCGGGTCATCTACGGCTCGGGCAATGTTTTAGAAGCCCTCCTGAAGGGGCACTTGTTAGATCAGTGGCAACGATTGGTACAGCAGGCCAGCGAGGATGTGAGTCCGTTTTTGTATCGCTTGGTGGCGGAGTTGCCCCAACACTGTTGGGTGGGGCACGAACAGGTTTTGCAGGTGGCGATCGCCAGCTTAGCCCGCCGCCGTGAAAAAGAATTACCCAGCGATTTCATCGAGGAGTTTTGTCACTGGTGCCATAGGTGGGAGCAGTGGGCATTGGCACACCCTGGGCAGCGGGGCACCAGTCTGCAGGATTTCTTGAACCTACTGCGCTTGATGGCCTTCTTCATTGATAAACGGTTTGCCCCCCTTGGCCGTCAGGCCGTTAGCCCTAGTCGTGGCTAAACAAGGAGTTTGAATCATGGCAATCAGTGAGCAAAGCGATCACTCTATTCAACAACTTGCGGCATCCCTAACGTGGTATCGCCTTGACCCCCTTGATGTCTTACTGTTTCGGGACGCACGCCCCTTTCAACCCGGTGAGGGGTCGTGGGCAAAAAGTGTGTTTCCCCCTCTACCCATTACCCTCTTTCAGGCGTTGCGATCGCTCTGTAACCCCTACAGCGAACGCCGCCGGGATCTTGAATTTTTAGGGCCATTTTTCATTGATGCCCATCATCACGTCTGGGCAGCAACGCCGCGGGATTTAGTTTGCATTGGCCACAAAACGGACACCAACGCAGACCTTAACGATATTGCCGAGCCTAGCCAAGTGAAGCGGTTGAGCCGCACCCAGCGCGCCCCCACCGATGATCCCGCTTGGAAATACCTGCGCCATCCCCTCGGTCGCTCGTTGCGTCCCATTATTGAACCACCCCTACAGCCAAATGAACAACTCCTCGGGCGACCACACCCCTTGATCCGTTTTGATGCTCTCGCCCTTTACCTACAGGGAAAACTGGATCAACTGGATGCCAAAGTGCATTTCCATCCCTTGCCTTGGTCTAGCCAAGTGCTGCCCCACATCTACATGGAAACCCAAAGCCGCACTGTGCGTGAGGAGGGGGGCTACTTTACAGAGGTGGCCAACCGTCTATCTCCGGGCTGGGGATTTGCAGCGGCCATCAGTGTGCCCAACCTTGAAGGGGTGGTGCGCCTCGGGGGCGAAGGGCATCAGGCTCAGGTTCATGCCCTCAAAGCCAATCCCCTAGCCGTGTTCGCACCATTTCACGGCCAAGGGGCAGCAACACTGGCCTACGTTTTAACGCCGGGCTTAGCCCAAGCAGTACCAGACGCACCAATTTATGGTCTGTATCCCCAAGAGTGGCGCGATCAGTTGGTGGGGGTTGTGGGCGATCGCCCCCTTTTGGCGGGTGGCCTCAGTACCGTCACCCGTCGCAATGGCCAAACTCAACTGGGCTACTCGGTACAGCGTGCCTACGTCAGCGCGGGCACCCTCTATCACTTTGCATCGCCCCCCAATCCTCGCCCCCAGCAACTGCTGAGTGGGGTTGCCACCAAAGCGCGTCCCACATTTGAAAAACTTCACTACGGCCAACTGCTGTGGGGGAGTGCATAACCGCCAAAACTGCAATGGACAGATCTATTGAACGCCTGCTACTAGCCCTGTTTGGAACCTAAATTATGTTGGATCTTGCTTACCTCTATTTGCTGTCGCCACTGCACACGGGTGGCACCACCCAAGAAGGCAACCTCTTGGGCATTGCCCGCGAATCCCATACTGAACTGCCCTACATTCCTTCCAGCACCATTCGCGGTCGATTGCGATCGCTCACCGAGGCGGGTAAACGCAATCGCCTCTGGGGCAACACGATTGAGGATGTCACTGGCGGGGAAGATACCAACCTGAGCCAAGGGCAAGTGTGGGTGGGGGATGGCTCCCTCCTGTGGGTACCGGTGCCCTCCCTCAGCCACGGCGTGATCTGGATTAGCTGCCCGATGCTTTTGCAGCGCTGGCAACGACTCACCGCTAGTACCCGCACGAGCGTGGCTCCCTACAGCACCAACCTCGCCAAGAACAAACCGGTTTACCTCAAAGATGCCATCCTCAAAGGTAACGAACTCCAAGAGTGGCCGAACTGGCACCAATGGGTACCTGCCAAATCAAAGACCCAAATTGAGCGGGTTCTAGTTCTGCCGGATCAGCACTGTGTCACCCTCATCCAAATGAGCTTGTGGCGGCAAGTAAAAGTCAAACTCAGCCCGCATAAAACCGTTGAAGGCGGGTTCCGCTACGAAGAAGCCATTCCCCCCGATACCCTGATGTACTTTCCGTGGGGAACCGTGGCCCAACTGAATGGCGCAGCCGCAAAAGCGAAAAGTGACCTCCAAGATCTGTTTGACAGCCACAACATTCTGCAAATTGGTGGTCAGGAAAGCTTAGGTCGTGGCTTTGTTCAACTCGTGAGCGCAGGGAGTTAAAAAATGGCCTTTGATCCGCGTACCATGGCGCAACCTGTTTACACCGCCTTGCGAAAACTCCGTGATACCACAACAGACCAATCGCGGCTGAGGGAGCAAAAAAGTCAAGCCGTTGAACTTTACACCTACTTAGCCACATGGGGCTTAATGCGCCTGAAAGCTGAAGAAAAAGCCCTCAGTCAAGAGGGCAAAAAACAACAAGAGGGGAAAAAAGAAGTTATCAAGGACTTTTTCAGAACCCTCGAAGAGACCTCAGGAATTGCCAACCTCGCCAATGACAAAGGGTTAGACACTCTGAAAGGTTTAGAGACTGATGCCTACTTGGGGTTGACGGGCTTGGGCTTGCAACTGGCTCGTGAATTCAGCTTCTGGACCACTGCCCTCTACGCTGATATTAAGGAGGCCGAGTAGCTCCCATGGTATTCGACAGACCTTCGCACAAATCCCCCAATCCTACCCAACGACCCAAACAAAACCAGACTACACGGGGTGGAAATCGCGGCAATGATGGCCGCCCCTCGCCTTGGTTGGGGCACCCCTCCGACGAGACCCCCAATCCTGACCCCACTGCCAGCTTTGTTGAATATCTCCGCTGGATGCGATCGCCCGATAGTCCGCAAAAAGACCCAACAAAAACCGAAATTTTAACCAAGGGTGAGGCGGGGAACTACAGCCAACGCCTGAAAGTGCTCACCGATCGCACCCGTCAACTGGCCGGTTGCGAAAACTGCATTGAAGTCACCTGTCCTTGGCGGATTCGCGTAGGTGGCCACCGAGGTCCCGAAAGCATTCTTTTACCTGCCTTTGATGCCCTTGGGATACCCTATATCCCCTCGAGTACGTTGCGCGGCGTTGCCCGTGCCCAAGCCTTACGGGAACTCAAATCAGAAACAGAAGTAGCAAAATACTTTGGTTCTTTAGAAGCCGAACCGGGCGATCGCGCAGGCAAAATTATTTTCTTTGATGCCTATCCCCTACCACAACAGAAAAATGGCGGTCTTGCAGGAGACATGGCCAATAATCTCTGGTCATGGGACAACGGTGAGATCAAGTACTCTGCCAATCCAAGTGCCTTCTTCTCACTACGGCAAGCCACCTTTCTTATTGCCATTAAGCCTACAGCGCATTGCCCAGCCGAAAAGCTACGTCTTGTCCGGCAGTGGTTAATTCGGGGACTTACTCAAGGCATTGGTTCTCAAGTGAACACAGGTTATGGTGTCTTAGTGGCACCTCATCAAGAAATTGATCGTGGCTTTTTGAGCGTTGACTTTACCCTGCAAGGGCAATTAATCCATGGACACCAAAAATTTACCCAGTGGAGGTGGCATGATAAAAAGCAACAATGGCAGATGCAGGGTCAGCCCTACGCCGAAGTGCGTTCAACGGCTTTTAAGGCCATGCTGCGGTATTGGTTCCGTGCCTTAGCTCGCGGAATCTTGCCTACTGCTGAGGTTCAGCACCTTGAAGGGCTAATTTTCGGGACGATTCAGCCGCAGCCCCAACAGGGGTATCTACGGGTTCGTGTCCTCAATGGTAAAGTCACGCAATCCGCAGCCCGACCCAATGCTCAAGGCAAAAATGATCCCTGTGGCGAACAACAGGGAACCCTAGTGCTCGACTATTCGCCAGAAGTACCAGATAGCCAAAAGGAAAACTTAGCACAGCTAGCTAAAAGCCTAACTTGGCTGATGTTTCATCTAGGGGGCATTGGGCAGGGGGCACGTCGTCCTTGCTATTCCCGCAAAAACCGAGATCGAGCACCTTGGTGGCGGGGAGCTTCCCTCATTCCAGAAGAGGAAAGCCCATTTTGGGAATTACCAGACACCCCTCGTGAGTTTCAAAACTTATTTAGAAAGCAACTACATCACTTCTCTCAAGCTTTCAGTAGGCTGCCCTCGCAGCTAACATCTTTTGAAAGAGCTTTAAGAGGCAATGCCCCCACTCGTGAAAGGTGGCAAGAGGCGGTGGATCAGCACTGCAAAATTGTGGTGTGCAGCGGCAAAGAAGAGTTTGGCAAACCCTTTACATTGGCCATTCTTCACAGCCCAGAATTCAAAATTCGCAACCGCAGAGATCAGCTAGAGTATGATGGCAATCTTTGCGGTTCAGTACAGCCTCAGGTTAAGCCTTCTCCCGTCTGGATCACTGACCTTGGCAACTACCAAGTGGTCACTGTTTTTGGGGCAACTGTTTCTCCCCGTGCAGATTATTTGAAACGCCTTAAAGAAAAAGCTGCGGAGTACTATCCACTGTGGCCTCTATGAATCATTACTACGATATTCTTGGGTTGCAACCGGGAGCCTCCAAAGCCGAGGTTAAGGAGGCCTACCACCGCCTGTGCCGCGAGTGTCATCCCGACAAGTTACCCCCCGATACCCCCAAAAAAGCCCGCCAAATTGTTGAGGTCTTTGCCCCTCGCCACCCTTAGTGAGTCGTTTGTTGAAGGCCTGAGTGATAGAGATCAGTTTTTCTTGTTGCTGGCAATGAAGGAACGGGAGGATGCGGAGCAGTTTGCCCGCAATCTGCAAACGGGTGCCAAAATTGCTGCTGGCATTGGCTTGGTACTGATGATCTCGCGGTTTTTCTTGGGGTTCCCCTTTTAGGGTAGGGCGTCGCCTGTCAGTGTTCGTGAGGATTTGCTAGGCTGTGGGTTAATCCTACTGCCAAAGTAGGGAAGTCCGAAACGGCTATAATTCTGGCTAACTCTACAATATAAATAGTCAAAAAATCACCACACGCACAGGGGTCAGAGGGTTTAACGATGCAACCATCCAATCCAAATCTATTTACCGAGAAAGCATGGGCGGCGATCGCCCGGACACCGGATCTCGCCAAGCAGGCGCAGCATCAGAATCTAGAAAGTGAGCACCTGATGAAATCGCTGCTCGAGCAAGACGGCCTAGCCACGCAAATTTTCCAGAAAGCGGGGTGTTCCGTGCAACGGCTGCGGGATCTCACCGATGAATTTATGAACCGCCAACCGAAAATTGCCAATCCCAGCGGCGTCTATTTGGGGCAAAGCCTCGACAAGCTCTTGGATCGCGCCGATGAGGCTCGCAAGCAATTTGGCGATGAGTACATCTCGATTGAACATTTGGTGCTGGCATTTGCCCAAGACGATCGCTTCGGTAAAAAGCTCTACCAAGATGTCGGTCTGACTGAAAAGTTGCTGCGGGAAGCGATTCAGCAAATTCGCGGCAGCCAAAAAGTGACGGATCAAAATCCCGAGGGCAAATATGCTGCCCTTGAAAAGTATGGCCGTGATCTGACGTTACTGGCCCGCCAAGGCAAACTGGATCCGGTGATTGGCCGTGATGACGAAATTCGCCGCGTGATTCAAATTCTTTCGCGGCGGACAAAAAACAATCCTGTCCTGATTGGCGAACCCGGTGTAGGGAAAACCGCCATTGCAGAAGGCTTGGCGCAGCGGATTGTGGCGCGTGACGTGCCTGATTCGTTGCGCGATCGCCAACTGATTGCTTTGGATATGGGGGCGCTCATTGCCGGTGCTAAGTATCGCGGTGAGTTTGAAGAGCGCCTGAAAGCGGTTCTCAAGGAAGTCACCGAGTCCAACGGCCAAATTATTCTCTTTATTGATGAGATCCATACGGTGGTGGGCGCTGGCGCAACGCAAGGTGCCATGGATGCGGGTAACCTCCTCAAACCCATGCTGGCACGGGGAGAACTGCGCTGTATTGGTGCCACCACCCTTGACGAGTACCGCAAATACATCGAGAAAGATGCCGCCCTCGAGCGGCGCTTCCAACAGGTCTATGTGGATCAGCCCAGTGTTGAGGATACGATCTCGATTTTGCGTGGCCTCAAGGAACGCTACGAGATCCACCATGGGGTGAAAATTTCCGATACGGCACTGGTGGCAGCGGCCACCCTGTCCACCCGCTACATTAGCGATCGCTTCTTGCCGGACAAAGCCATTGACCTAGTGGACGAAGCGGCTGCCAAGCTGAAAATGGAGATTACCTCCAAGCCGGAAGAACTCGATGAAATTGACCGCAAAATTTTGCAGTTAGAAATGGAGCGGCTCTCGCTGCAAAAAGAAACGTCGGCAGCCTCCCGCGATCGCCTCGAAAAACTCGAAAAAGAGCTCGCGGATCTCAAGGAAGAGCAAAGCCGCCTCAACGCCCAGTGGCAAGCGGAAAAAGAAGTCATCGATCGCCTGCAAGCCATCAAGGAAGACATTGAAAAAGTCAACATTGAAATTCAGCAGGCGGAGCGTAACTACGACCTCAACCGTGCCGCTGAGCTGAAGTACGGCAAACTCACGCAACTGCAAAAACAATTAGCCGCAACTGAAGCTAAGTTACGGGAAACCCAAGTGGGAGGGCGATCGCTGTTGCGGGATGAAGTCACCGAGGCAGATATTGCCGAAATCATCTCCAAATGGACAGGCATTCCCGTGAGCAAGCTGGTGGAATCGGAAGCCCAAAAACTGCTGCACCTCGAAGAGGAACTGCACAAGCGGGTGGTCGGTCAAGATGAGGCCGTCACCGCCGTTGCCGAGGCTATCCAGCGATCGCGGGCGGGTCTAGCGGATCCCAACCGTCCCATTGCCAGCTTTATCTTTCTGGGACCCACGGGTGTGGGTAAAACCGAGCTTGCCAAAGCCTTGGCCGCCTTCATGTTCGATACCGAAGAGGCGATGGTGCGCATTGACATGTCGGAGTACATGGAAAAACACGCGGTGTCACGGCTGATTGGGGCGCCGCCCGGCTATGTGGGCTACGACGAAGGGGGTCAGCTCACGGAAGCCATTCGCCGCCGTCCCTACGCGGTTGTCCTCTTTGACGAAATTGAAAAAGCCCATCCCGACGTGTTCAACGTCTTTCTGCAAATCCTTGATGATGGTCGCGTCACCGATGCTCAAGGTCGCACCGTGGACTTCAAAAACACGATCATCATCATGACCAGCAACATTGGCTCGCAGTACATTCTGGATGTGGCGGGGGACGATAGCCGCTACAGCGAAATGTACAGCCGGGTGATGGAGGCCATGCGCAACCACTTCCGACCGGAGTTCCTCAACCGGGTGGATGAATTCATCATCTTCCACAGCCTGCGCAAAGATCAGTTGCGGCAAATTGTCCAACTGCAAGTGCAGCGGCTCCAAGAGCGCCTCAGCGATCGCCACATTACCCTTGTCCTCTCGGAAAAAGCCATCGACTTCTTGGCGGAGGTTGGCTACGACCCTGTCTATGGGGCACGGCCACTGAAGCGCGCCATCCAAAAACAATTGGAAACCCCCATTGCCAAAGGCATCCTACGGGGTGATTTCTACGATGGCGATACCATTGCCGTTGAGGTGGGCGATCACGAACGCCTTGTGTTCCAACGCCAAGGGGAGCGCTCACCCGTGGGGGTCTCCTAACGGCGGGGTTGGTGCACAATAAACGTTAAGCGGATGGGGGAACCCCAATGACCAGAGAACAAGTTCTGCAACTTCTGCCCCTTGAGAATGGCGATCGCCTCACCCGCAGTGAGTTTGAGCGACGTTACAGCGCCATGCCCCAGCTCAAAAAAGCAGAACTGATTGAAGGAGTTGTCTATATGGGATCCCCTGTTCGTGTCAGCCATAGCCAATCCCATGCGGCATTCATGACATGGTTAGGGTTGTATAGTGCAATGACCCCCGGTGTTGGTTGCTATGACAATCCAACCGTGCGCCTCGATGCTGACAATGAGCCGCAACCGGATGCGGTACTGCGCTTAGAGCAGGGGGGACAGTCGCAGATTAGTGCAGATGGCTACCTAGAAGGTGCCCCAGAACTGGTGGTGGAAATTGCCGCTAGTAGCGCCTCCTACGATCTGCACGACAAGCTGCGGGTCTATCGCCGCAATGGGGTTAAGGAGTATCTGGTCTGGCGCACTGACCCACCCCACTTGGATTGGTTTTACTGGCAGGAGGGGGAGTACGTCCCTCTAGCACCCCAGACGGATGGGCTCTGGCGCAGTCGTCAGTTTCCGGGGTTGTGGCTGGCGGCAGAGGCACTCATGGCTCATGATGTGGCCACGGTACTGGCGGTGTTGCAGCAGGGCATCGCCACGCCGGAGCATCACGCCTTTGTCCAGCGGTTGCAGCCACCTCAGTCAACGTAGCGGCACACCGTTTTAATGTTGACAAACTCGAGAATACCTGAGCGTCCCAGTTCGCGGCCATAGCCAGATCGTTTAATGCCACCAAAAGGCAAGCGTGGATCCGACTTCACCATGCCATTGATAAAAACAGCCCCGGCCTCAAGCTCGCGAATGAGGCGATCGCCCTCGCGCGGATCAGTTGTCCAAGCACTGGCACCCAAGCCAAAGGGAGTTGCATTGGCCAGTTCAATCGCTGCTTCAACGGACGGGACGCAAAACAGGAGCGCCACCGGTCCAAAAAATTCTTGGTTAAATACCGGATTGTCGGGCTGAATGTCCGCCAAGAGGGTGGGGGGGTAAAAATAGCCCCGCTGACATTGGCTCGGCACCTCGCCTTGGTAAACGAGCTTGGCACCATGGCTCAGAGCCAGCTCCACTTGCGCTTTGAGTTCATCGCGAATGGCGGCAGTGGCCAAAGGCCCCAGTTGGGTGGTAGGCTCCGCCGGATCGCCCATGCGCCATGCCTGAAATGCGCCCTTGAGACCCGCGACGACTTCATCGTAGATCGCTTCATGAACGATAAACCGCTTGGCAGCAATACAGGATTGGCCATTGTTAATCATTCGTGCCTTGACAGCGGTGGCGATCGCCTGCTCTAGGTTAGCACTGGGCAAAATAATAAAGGGATCGCTCCCCCCTAACTCCAAGACCGTTTTTTTCAGATGCTGGGCGGCGGCAACCGCTAAGCTAATGCCAGCTGGTTCACTGCCGGTGAGGGTCGCAGCGCGAATGCGGGGATCGGCCATCAGTTCGGCGACACGATTGGCGGGAATCAGCAGCGTTTGAAAGACCCCCGCCGGAAACCCTGCCTCCGCCAAAAGGTGGGCGATCGCCAAGGCGCACTGGGGTACATTCGAGGCGTGCTTCAGCAGTGCCACATTACCTGCCATGAGGGCAGGGGCGGCAAAGCGAAACACCTGCCAAAACGGGAAGTTCCACGGCATCACCGCTAAAACCACCCCTAGGGGGTCATAGTGAATGGCACTGTAGGCAGCATCGGTGGCCACCACCTCCGGTGCCAAAAAAGTAGCGCCGTGCTCAGCGTAATAGCGACAGACCCAGGCACACTTTTCTATCTCCGCCACTGCTTCCGTGATGGGTTTGCCCATTTCAAGCGTCATAAGCTGTGCCAAGGCTTGGCGTTGTTGCTCCAGCAGCGCGGCCGCCGTCAGCAGCCATTGCGATCGCTCCTGAAATGAGGTTTGGCGATAACTCTCAAAGGCCGTAGCAGCTCGCTCTAAACAGGCTTGGAGTTCCGTCTCACTCAAGGCAGGGAAAGTGCGTACCACGTCCCCCGTGGCAGGATTAACAGAGGCGATTGCCATGATTAAAATTCCCTATCTTCGGCAACAGCCAAAAACCTAGCGTCCGCCGCAGTGGTTCAGTATGCTAATTCTAGCGAAATTCAGGGCAGACATCTATGGCAACTATTGTTGATATTGCAGTCAATACACCGGGGTTCTCAACCCTTGTTACTGCCGTTAAAGTGGCCAATTTAGTCGATGCCCTTCTCTCGCCGGGACCGTTTACCGTATTTGCTCCCAACGATGATGCCTTTGCCAAGCTGCCCGATGGCACCATCACGTCCTTAGTGCAAAATCCCCCCCAATTGGCGCGCATTCTTAAGTATCACGTTCTTGCCGGTGCTTACACCGCCGCCGAGCTGAAAAAAATGGGCGTGGTCACTTCCCTCGAAGGCTCTACCATTCCCATCCATGGCGAGAATCCCCTAGAGGTGAAAAATGCAACAGTTCTCGCTGCCGACATTCAGGCCGACAATGGCATTATCCATGTGATTGATACCGTGATTTTGATGGGGCTTGATCCGGCTCACTCGTTCCAGGCCACGGATGTGCCCTACCGCTAATAAAGAATTCGGCAAGCCATGCCTTAGCGTACAAGCTATGGTTGTCAATCTTAGCCACAGCTAGAACTCAATATGCCACTGCATTAACTCACTTTAGGCGCCTCTGGCAACAGGCCAGGGAGATTTTGGCGAATACTTTACGCCTAAAAGCCAAAAAATTTGGGCTGCAATTTGCTTCCGTTGGGGGGCACCCTGCTGGTGGAGCAGCACTAGTGTTGCTAGCTGCTCTTGAATGCTGTCACACTCACTTTCCTCTGGATAAAGACTTTCCAGCACCGCTGCCAAGTCAGCTTCGGCATGAGCCACTAACCCTGCTCCCGGACAAATAACGGGCGCGAGTTCTGCCTCGTGTTGCCGCAGTAACCGCCGTAAGTAGTAGGTCATTGAGACCGATAGTTTTAGCATAGGTTGAGGTTTTCGCGAACAAAATACTGAAGATAGCGCCCCATTTTAGTGCTCACAGTTATAGCCCTTGCATCCAAATGGGTGATTTGCATCCAGTTTAGGAGGCCAAATTATTAACTTTTGTAAATTTGGCCACATTTTTATTGCCCTTATGCAATTTCCGCATGCACAGAATACGATAAATGCATCTGTCATCCCCCACCCCCTGCTTCGCGCGCTCTAAGTCCTTCGGACAGCAAGCAACGGCCTACTCCCAAAAAGGAGAAGGGGAGCCAGATTCAAAGTCACTTCCCCAAGAAGGGAGGAGGATTTAGGGTGAGGGGTTACGAAAGTGGGATACACCCGTTGGAATTATTTAACCACCGAATTCCTATAGAATCGAGATACGAATGGACGCATTCAGCTATGGAACCTCACATTAAAGCGAAACCTGCATCGCTATACGATACTGACTATCAACTTTGGTTAGATCAAACCATTGCTCAACTGAAACTTGATGAACACTGGTTTCCTTGGCAAGCGGAATAGTTCATAGTGCTCACTCGAACAAATTGAATCAGCAATTGTGCTGGTGATCAATCTGGGTCAGCCGCTACGGCTCAATTCGCAACCGCACCGAGTCCCGATGGGAGATCAAGCCTTCGGTTTCAGCAAGGGTCATCACTGCGCTCCCCTGTTTCAGCAGGGCGGCTGGCGTGTACTGGATGAGGCTGGAATGTTTCAGGAAGGTTTCTACGCCAAGGGCAGAGGCATAGCGGGCGGAGCCGGAGGTGGGTAGGGTGTGGTTAGGGCCTGCTAGATAATCCCCCACTGCTTCCGGAGTGGCATAGCCAAGAAAAATTGCACCCGCATGGCGTACTTTCTCGACAAGACTCCACGGGTCATCAACTTCTAGCTCTAGGTGCTCAGGGGCAAAGTTATTGGACAGTTCAATGGCTTGATCTAGGCTTTCGACAATGCCAATAAGGCCATAGTGGGCGATCGCCTTCTCCGTTAAAAGGCGACGGGGGTGGTCTGTCAACTGTTCATTTACTGCTGCCACAACCGCTTCCGCCAAACGAAGACTGGGGGTGAGCAGGATGGCAGCCGCAAGCGGATCGTGCTCAGCTTGGGCTAGTAGATCTGCAGCAATGTGAATCGGCTGGGCATACTCATCGGCAATAATTAAAACCTCTGAAGGCCCTGCCAAAGAATCAATGCCGACGCGGCCATAGACTTGTTTTTTTGCCAGCATCACGTAGAGGTTGCCGGGGCCTGTGATCACATCGACGCGGGGAATCGTTTCGGTACCGTAGGCAAGGGCAGCAATTGCTTGCGCCCCACCGACGCGGTAAATTTCTTGAATGCCTGCTTCTTGAGCCGCCACGAGCACGGCTGGATTCACGCCTTTACCTTGGCCGGGCGGAGTGACCATGACAATGCGCTGAACACCAGCCACTTGGGCGGGAACCGCATTCATGAGAACGGTACTCGGGTAGGCGGCTCGCCCTCCGGGCACGTAAAGACCGGCACTGTCCACAGGGGTGTAGCGTTTACCAAGGACAATGCCATCTTCCCCAAACTGCACCCAGCTTTTGGGAACGCGCTGGCGATGGAAAGCTTCGATCTGTTGCTTGGCTAAGCGAATGGCATCTAGTAATTCTTTCGAGACTTGCTGATAGGCGGCATCCAGTTCATCCCCTTTGATTCGGAGGGTTTCCGGGGTCAGTTCAATGTGATCAAAGGTGCGGGTGTAGTCAATCAGGGCGCGATCGCCCTCCGCAGCAACTCGCTCAAGAATCGTAGCAACGGTGGCTTGTTGCTGGCTCATCTCGCTACTGTTGGTGCGATCGCAAATGCGGCGCAGTTCAGCGCGTAGGTCCGTTAACTGAGTGATGATCCGCAACATGGTCGTTTACGTAGGCGAGGCTGAAACTAGGGCAACGGTTAAAAAACCTTAATCAACCCTATCATTAGCTTACAGTCATTTTCCGATAGGCGGGGGTTCATTGCCCCCACCTAACATAAACGAGCAAATTAGCCTAAGATTATCGGTAAGGTTTAAGACGTGATACATCCGCTTTACATTTAGGAGGACATGATCTTATGGCACTCGTACCCATGCGCTTGCTGCTGGACCACGCAGCCGAAAATGGTTACGGCATTCCCGCCTTCAACGTCAACAACATGGAGCAAATCCAAGCCATCATGCAGGCGGCACACGAAACCGACAGCCCAGTCATTCTGCAAGCGTCGCGAGGTGCCCGCAAGTATGCCGGGGAAAACTTTCTGCGCCATCTGATTCTGGCAGCAGTGGAAACCTATCCCCACATCCCGATTGTGATGCACCAAGACCATGGTAACGAGCCTGCCACTTGCTACTCGGCCATTCGCAACGGCTTTACCAGCGTGATGATGGATGGTTCTCTGGAAGCGGATGCCAAAACCCCCGCCAGCTATGAATACAACGTTGCTGTCACCAGCGAAGTGGTGAAAGTGGCTCACTCCATCGGTGTGTCTGTGGAAGGAGAACTGGGTTGCCTTGGTTCACTGGAAACCGGTAAAGGCGAAGCAGAAGATGGCCACGGTTTTGAAGGCGCCTTGGATCACTCGATGCTCCTCACTGATCCTGACCAAGCAGTGGACTTTGTGGAGCGTACCCAAGTGGATGCCCTCGCGGTGGCGATCGGCACTAGCCATGGTGCTTACAAATTTACCCGCAAACCCACCGGTGAAATTTTGGCCATTAGCCGCGTCGAAGAAATTCACCGTCGCTTGCCCAACACCCACCTCGTGATGCACGGTTCTAGCTCGGTACCCGAAGACCTCATTGCTATCATCAACCAATACGGTGGTACCATCCCCGAAACCTATGGGGTGCCCGTTGAAGAAATTCAAAAAGGCATCAAGAGCGGTGTGCGGAAAATCAACATTGACACCGACAACCGCTTAGCCATCACAGCCGCCGTCCGCGAAGCCCTTGCCCTCGCACCGAAGGAATTTGACCCCCGTCACTTCCTCAAGCCCTCTATTAAATACATGCAAAAAGTCTGCGCCGATCGCTATCAGCAGTTTGGCACGGCAGGCAATGCCAGCAAGATCAAGCAGCTCAGCCTCGATGACTATGCCGCTAAATACGCTAAGGGTGAACTGAAGCAGGTGACCCAGAAAGCTGTCAGCGTCTAGGACACCTAATCGGTAGATCAAATAACGCTATCAATGCTTGGGGTGGCTGCGGTCACCCCTTTTCAATTGATTGATGCTGAAACTGTTGGATGAGGTAGTGTAAAACGGAGTCTTGATAGTGGTTTGGATTGGCAAAGTAAGCTGCGAGTTTTGGGTGTTTCCAAGTGAGTTTATAGAGGGGTTGAGGATCACTCTGTAATTCAGCTTGCGTGGCTGCTGTAACCTTAGAAAATAAGTTTTGACGTACGAGTCGCAGGGGGGGATTGGCAGATAGGCGTGGCATGGCTTGCCAGAGCGCATTTGCCCTAGGGTCATTGTTTACTAAGTAAAAAAAGGCATAGTGCGAACTATAGTAGGGATAAACTTTTAACCCTTTGGTAACAATGCTCGAAAACCAATACTGGGTCAGGTGGCAGTTGGCACTTAAAAAAAGATCAAGAATGCTCACGAGTTGCCGCTGCCAAAAATTGAGGGGCTCGAAAGGATTCTCTAACCAGTAGGAGGAAAGAAACCGATGCCAGCAACTGATGAGGTAGTGGTTGGGGATAGCCGCCATAAACCAATTGGCAATTAAGCGATCCTTCCCAGGGCGGCTAAAGAGAAAGCAGCCGCTATCAAGAACATTGGCAAGCCACTGATCAAGGGGAATCATGCAAAACGTGGTGGCATCCGCCCAAACCCCTCCATGCTGTTCTAAAAGTGCTAGGCGAATGAGGTCAGACTGGTGTTGCGAGGTCAACTTGCTGAGTCGAGAGGGTGGGAGTTGTAACTGAATAAATTGCTCCAAATTCCGGCGATCCAAGAGAATCACCTGCCAGCCTGGATTCTTTTGCCGCCATTGCTCAAGACAACATCGTACAAGCGGCGGTGCTTGCTGCTCCCCTTGTAACCAAAGCAACCAGATTTTTTTGGGAATCACAAACTCACATCCTCCCTCCGCTGACCCAAGGGCTACAGCCCGATCATATCCTTCCCGTCTAATCGGTAAGCGGCGTGGTTTATCGTTGTTGCAGGGTCACTAGAAACAAGGATGGATGTTCAAGCTATGGCTATTGCTGCCGCAGTAGGAGCTGCTGAGCTTGGCTGGGCGTCAGCAATTGACCATCGACCTCAATTTGCAGCACGCTGTCGCTGGGGTTTGCCAATTGCTCAGGGGTTAAGGCAGAACTGGTATCCACCTGATCGCGCTGGTCGTAGCGCCACTCATCCTGAAGCATCCGGTTGGTTTGGGAAGCTTCAAAGCCGGTGGTGGGTGAAATGGGGTTAAATACCGGTGGCAAGGGCGCAGCAAAGCCAGCCAGCGGCCATAGCAACGCGCTTAGGACGAGACCACTCATTAAGTAACGGTTCATAAACAGTCCTCTGTGATAGGGTGCAAAAAACTCAGCTTCAATCAAATTTGTTCTGACACTCCTCTAACCAAACACCTTGAGCTGTTTGATTTCAGGCTTGAGCTAAAGCCAAATTTAGTCTGATGAGAATTAAATATATTATCTTTAACTTCAATTATATCAGTTAATTTATTACTTATTACAAGACGATCGTCAGCGATCGCCCCAAAGATAGGCGCTAGAGAATAATGACCAGCATCAGACTAGGTAAAATGCGAGGCTGAAAATTTGGCGCTATGATAATAATAAAATCAATTTTTAGCATATTCAGGTATTTGACTCTATCCTGAAGTCAGCGGAGTGTTGGTCGTTAGCTAGCCTAACATTAAGAAACGTCGCAATTCCTACTAATGGCCTCATTTCTAAAGTCTTGATTAAGGAATGCGATTTTGTAAGTGAGTCCTCTTACACTCAAGGTAAGGAAATAGTGACGAATGACTTGTGTTAATCGTTTAAATCTCTCCTATTCTATTGCTCACGAGGCTCCTCAGTCACTCTAAGGGTAGGCTCACAAGACGGTAAAAACAATTACATTTTCGCTAAATATCATTTTTATTTTCTGCTCCATCACCCCCTTGATGACAACATCACTCAATATTGGTTGAGGTTTCTATGGTTCCAACTCTGCCCGAGCAGCAGACCATCGGTTACATCCACTCGGTGGAAACCTGTGGCACGGTGGATGGCCCCGGGATTCGTTACGTCATTTTTACCCAAGGCTGCCCGCTGCGCTGTTTGTACTGCCACAATCCCGATTGTCGTGAGCCCCACCAAGGTAAGTCCGTCACAGTCACAGAACTGATTAGTGATATTCAGCAGTACCTATCCTACCTGCGGCGAGGGGGCGTGACCGTCAGTGGGGGGGAACCCCTGATGCAACCGGAATTTGTCCGCGAGATTTTCCAGCGCTGCCACGAGTTGGGGCTGCACACTGCTTTGGACACCTCGGGTTATGTGGTGTTGGACGTGGCCAAGCCAGTGGTAGCAGCGGCTGATTTGGTGTTGCTTGACATTAAATCCTTTTTGCCGGAGACCTATCGCCGCGTGACCAGTGTAACAATTACGCCCACCCTAGAACTGGCGAAGTATTTAGATCAGATCCAAAAACCCACTTGGATTCGGTTTGTGCTGGTGCCCGGGCTCACGGATGCTCCCGAAAACATCCGCGGCTTAGCTCAATTTGTCGCGAGCCTGAGCAATGTAGAAAAAGTAGAGGTGCTGCCGTTTCACAAAATGGGGGAGTACAAATGGCAACAGTTGGGATTGCCCTATCAACTCTACGACACGCCAGCGGCCAGCCCTGAGGATGTAGCGCGGGCGATCGCCATCTTTCGTGAGTACGACCTCAACGTTCAGTAAATCTGAGTTTTGCCTTAAGGAGTAGCCCATGACTGCCACAACACTACCGACCATTGAACCTGTCAAGGATTTAGCCACTTTAGAAGCCCTCATCGAGCGGGTAAAAACCGCCCAAGACCACTATGCCCAATTTACCCAAGCCCAAGTGGATCACATTTTCCACCAAGCTGCCATGGCGGCCAACCAAGCACGCATCCCCCTTGCCAAGGCAGCGGTTGCGGAAACGGGCATGGGGTTAGTGGAAGATAAGGTTATTAAAAATCACTTTGCCTCTGAATTTATTTACAACAAGTACAAAGAGGAAAAAACCTGCGGCGTCATTGAAGATGATTCCCTCTTTGGCATCCAAAAAATTGCTGAACCGGTCGGGATTGTCGCCGGGGTCGTGCCCGTTACGAATCCGACCTCGACAACGATTTTTAAGGCGCTCATTTGCCTGAAAACCCGCAATGGCATTATCTTTTCGCCCCATCCCCGCGCCAAAGCCTGTACAGCCGCTGCCGCCAAAATTGTCCTTGACGCTGCAGTTGCCGCAGGGGCTCCCCCTGACATTATTGGCTGGATTGATGAGCCGACGATTGAATTATCCCAAGCCCTGATGCAACACCCGGACATCAAGCTCATTCTGGCCACTGGTGGTCCAGGGATGGTCAAGGCAGCCTATTCCTCGGGTCATCCAGCCATTGGCGTGGGAGCGGGCAATACCCCAGCCGTGATTGATGCCACTGCCGATATTCCTACGGCGGTCAGCTCGATTTTGCTGAGTAAATCCTTTGACAACGGCATGATCTGCGCCTCTGAGCAAGCGGTGATTGTGGTCGATGAGGTCTATGAGGCGGTAAAAGCTGAATTTCAGCGGCGCGGTGGCTATATCCTCACCCCCGAAGAGCGGCAGCAGGTAGGAGCCCTCATTTTGAAAGAGGGTCGTCTGAATGCCGCAATTGTGGGGCAGTCGGCAGAGCGGATTGCCAAGATGGCGGGGTTTGAGGTGCCACCCCAGACGCGAGTGCTATTGGCCGAGGTGACGGAGATTGGGCCGCAGGAACCCTTTGCCTACGAAAAACTCTGTCCTATTTTAGCCCTTTACCGTGCGCTCCAGTTTCACAAGGCCGTGGAAATGGCAGTGCAATTGGTGAACTTTGGCGGCAGGGGACACACCTCGGTGCTCTACACCGATCCCCGCAACCAAGATGACATTGCCTACTTTAAGTACCGGATGGAAACAGCACGAGTGCTGATTAACACGCCCTCTTCCCAAGGCGCCATTGGCGACCTCTACAACTTCAAGCTGGATCCCTCGTTAACCTTGGGCTGCGGCACGTGGGGCGGCAACATTATTTCCGAGAATGTGGGTCCGCGGCATCTATTGAATATCAAAACCGTGAGCGATCGCCGGGAGAATATGCTCTGGTTCCGGGTACCGCCCAAAATTTACTTCAAAGCGGGCTGCCTACCCGTGGCGTTGCGGGATCTCGAGGGCAAAAAACGCGCCTTTATCGTCACCGACAAACCTCTGTTTGACCTCAACATCACCGATCCCATTACCCACGTCCTCGACGAAATGGGGATCAAGCACGACATCTTCCACGAGGTAGAACCGGATCCCACCCTCAGTACCGTCAATCGTGGCCTTGAGCTCCTGCGCCAGTACCAACCGGATGTCATTATTGCCGTTGGTGGCGGTTCCCCCATGGATGCAGCCAAAGTCATGTGGCTTCTCTACGAGCATCCAGAAGTGGAATTTGATGGCTTAGCAATGCGCTTTATGGACATTCGCAAGCGGGTCTATCAATTGCCGCCCTTGGGACAAAAAGCCATCCTGGTGGCGATTCCCACCACCTCGGGCACAGGTTCCGAGGTCACCCCCTTTGCCGTGGTTACGGATGACCGCGTGGGCATTAAATATCCCTTGGCCGACTATGCCCTGACGCCCACCATGGCGATCGTGGATCCGGACTTGGTACTGCACATGCCCAAAAAACTCACGGCCTACGGTGGCATCGATGCCCTCACCCATGCGCTCGAGTCCTACGTGTCGGTACTCTCCACCGAGTTTACTGAGGGCTTAGCTTTGGAGGCCATTAAACTGCTGTTTGCCTATTTGCCGCGCGCCTATCGCCACGGGGCAGCGGATCCAGAAGCACGGGAAAAAGTCCACTATGCTGCCACGATTGCCGGGATGGCCTTCGCTAATGCCTTTTTGGGCGTATGTCACTCGATGGCGCACAAGTTGGGCTCCACGTTCCATGTGCCCCACGGCCTAGCCAACGCTCTGTTAATTTCCCACGTCATTCGCTATAACGCCACCGATGCGCCCCTGAAGCAAGCGATTTTCCCACAGTATAAGTACCCGCAGGCGAAAGAGCGCTATGCCCAAATTGCCGATGCTCTGCAACTGGGGGGCACCACTGCTGAGGAAAAAGTGGAGCGCCTCATTGCCGCCGTCGAAGACTTGAAAGCGCAACTGGACATTCCCCCAACGATTAAAGATGCCCTCCACGGTGAGGATCGGGAGTTCTATGAGCAGGTGGCTCAGATGGCGGAATTGGCCTTTGACGATCAATGTACCGGTGCCAATCCGCGCTATCCCCTGATTCAGGATCTGCAGGAGCTGTACACCCTCGCTTACATGGGCTGCCGCCTCGAGGCTGCGGCCTATCATCCTGAAGCCGTTACGGATGGGGGAGGGCAATAGGACTCAGCTCAGCATGGATTGTGGCTGCGTCTAGGTTTTGGCCAATGACCACCAAGCGGGTTTGGCGGGGTTCATCGCTCCGCCAAGGGCGATCGTAGAAGTGCTCAAAGCGTTGGCCAACCCCTTGGAGCACCAAGCGCATCGGTTTCCCGGGCACAGCCACAAACCCCTTGATGCGGTAAATGTTCTGCTGTTGCACCAGCGCCTGCAAACGCTGCACCAAAGCGGCGGGATGAAAGGCGTGGGGCACTTCAAGGGACAGGGCACGCATGTGGTCGTCGTGCTCGTGCACTTCCTCGTAATCGTGATGGCTGGGGCGCTGGTCAATGTGGTTTTCCACCGCTGCGTTGAGCCCTAAAATGATGGCGGGATGAATTTGCCCCCGATGACACGGAATCACTTTGACCCCTGCTGGGACTTGTGCTTGCAGCCACTGCTGCAGGCGATCGCGATCGTTGGGTGGCACCTGATCCATTTTTGTGACCAAGACCATATCCGCACAGGCCAGTTGATCCGCAAAGAGCTCTTCAATGGGAGTTTCATGCTCAAGGCTATCATCAGCTTGGCGCTGCGCCTGCAAGGCCTCTAGGTTACTCACCAGCCGGCCAGCGGCTAAAGCCTCACCGTCCACCACCGTGATAACACCATCCACCGTGGTTTGCGTGCGCACTTGGGGCCAACGAAAAGCCTGCACTAAGGGTTTGGGCAGCGCCAGACCCGACGTTTCAATCAGGATGCAGTCAATTTGATCCTTGCGCCGCAGCAACTGTTGCATCGTCGGTAGGAATTCCTCCTGAACGGTGCAGCACAGACAGCCATTGGTAAGTTCCACAATTGGCGGCGGGGTGTCCGATGTCTCGGCTTCACAAACCCCACAGGAACGTAATAGCTCCCCGTCAATGCCGACTTCGCCAAACTCATTGACCACAACGGCAATGCGCCGTCCCTCGTTGTTTTGCAGCAGATGGCGGATCAGGGTTGTTTTGCCAGAGCCAAGAAATCCAGTCACTACCGTTACCGGAACTTTCGTCATCATTGGTTTTCATTCCTCAAGGTTGGGTGGGCAGGGGTGGTAAGACAAATGCGGTTGCTTTTCTGATAGGTTCCGGACGTTCACCGTAGGGCACACGGCCATCAGATGCGGTTGGTGTCATCCCAAATAGAGGGTCTGAAAACGTCAAGGGTTTGTGCTAGCACCTGCCGCGATGTTGCTATTCACCGTTGCCAGCGTCTGCGATCGCACCGCCCGAAACATGCCAAAGCGGCATAAGCCTGTGCCAAAGGCCAATCGCATGAGCAGAAATGTTGGCACTTCCCGCAGCGACTTGAGGAAGCCCACCACGCCAAACTTCAGCAGCCCCTCGGGGCGGACAATACCTTGCCATATGGAATCCAGCCAACTCGGGAGGGTTGCCGCCGTCCAGTCAGCCGTGATTACTGCTCCCTCAACCCAGCCTGTGGCTGCCAAGGTCTCCGCAAAGCCTTCAATACTGGCAAAGGCAGGATGGGACCACTGATCGAGCAGTTGCCGCATCACCCAGCGCTCCCAAAGGCGCAAAGGCTCTTGGCGATCGTCCCGCTGGTTCCAATCCGCAACCACTAAAATGCCACCGGGCTTGAGCACCCGCAGCATCTCGCGGGCATACTGCATTTTGTCTGGCATATGGGGGCCTGCTTCAATCGACCAAACCACGTCAAAGGAGGCGTCGGGAAAAGGAAGCTGCAAAGCATCAGCCACTTGAAACTGCACGGGTAAGTCGGGTGGTGTCAGCTCTTGCGCCCGCTGCACCTGTGCCGGGCTAATGGTAATGCCAGTAACCACAAAGCCATAATCCCGGGCAAGCAAGCGCGCACTGCCGCCAATGCCACAGCCCACATCGAGCACCGTTGTACCGGGCGGCAGTTGATCTAGCCCTCCCCAGTGCACCATCTCATGGACAAAATCTTCCTTGGCTTGGATAAAGTTTTTGCGGCGTGGGGGCAAGCCGTAGTGCCCCAAGTGAATGTGTTCGCCCCAGTAAAATTCTAGAATGCCGTCCCGGGTCCAGTCATCGTAGGACTGCGCCACTGACGCAGTAGATTCGTACTTCCGAGGAGTGCCTAGGTACAGCAGCAGCCCGGCTAATAGCACTGCGCTACTGCCCCAAAGTAAGACATGCCAACTCATTATCAATGTGCTCCAGCCATTCTAGAAAGACAAGGTTACCGCTGCTGCTGGTGCAGCCTCGTGAATTGATGCCATTTATCCCAGAACCGATGCGTTTTACCCCAAATGGCTCATACCATTGTTCGTGATGGGGCGTACTGCACCAAAACTAGGATGGCCGAGCTTGCCGAGTTTGCAGGTGCGATAAAAGCTGAAGAAAATTAGTATTGCACATCATCCGTACCTCGCAGATGTTGAGAACCGTGAGTACTTATCGGCGGGCATTCTGACTCGGAGGCTTTAGCCTCTTTCACAGCTGCGGGACAGTGCCGGATTTGCACCGGGCTTTCCCCATTACTTCTAGTGGCTGCTCCCCACTAGAACCGATAGCGGTCATGCTACCATGCTTTTGATTGCTTTTGGCTCTCACGGCTAACCCGGAGAGAGACAGTCGATATGCAGGGTGACGGATGGGGGAGCTTGGGCTTGTAACTGCCCTTGCAGCGTTATAGCAGTGGCAATCAAACCTGCGACGTCAATGCCCCAGTAATCCGGTGGGCACTGCTGGAGACGATGGGTTCCTTCCCCAAGGAGCAAGATGGCTCCCCTAGAGTTACCACGGCTGGCATGGTAGCAGGCAACAGCGATTTGCAGTAGTCCTTGGTAAAACGTGCGGTTGGGTTCACTGGCCTCTGTCCAGAGGGCTTCTAGGGTGTCATGGCAAGCGTAGTATTCACCCCTATTAAACTGGGCGATCGCCTTGGTGAGTTCATCGGGTCGAGGCATAGATCAAAGCAGCTCCAAAGCCGGGGCAGTCCTATCTTCCCCCTTGGCGATCGCCCTGTCATAGTTTAGACTAGATAGGCTGTTGGCACGATCCCTTCTTAAGATAAGGCCGGAAACTCTTGAACATTAGCAAAAGGTATCGGTTTTGATGAAAGTTGTTTGCTCACAGACCGCCCTCAGTAGCAAGCTTGCCCCCCTGAGCCGGGTTGCCCCGAGCAATCCCTCCCATCCCATACTGGCAAACATTTTGCTGCAAGCTGCAGAAGATCGCTTAGGGCTTTCGGTCTTTGATCTGAGCCTTGGCATGCAGATTTGGCTGGATGCAGAAGTAAAAGTGAGCGGTGCAATTACGGTTTCAGCCAAGCTCTTTAGCGAAATGGTTGCCCGCATGCCCAACCGCAATATCGAAATTACAGCTGAAGACACCCGGGTCATCCTCGACTACGGCACGGGGCACTTTGAAATTCAAGGCATGAGTGCGGAAGAATTCCCAGCACTACCAAACCTCGATGACATCTTGCCAGTCACTGTTACAGCTAACACCCTGCGCCAAGGGCTCCACAGCAGCCTGTTTGCCGCTAGCACCGACGAAAGCAAGCAAATTTTGACCGGATTGCACGTTACCTTTGAAATTGATCGGCTGGAGTTTGCAGCAACAGACGGCCATCGTCTTGCGGTCACCATTGCTGAGCAACCCATCCCGACAGCTCTCTCGCCGATTACCATTCCCGCCAAATCCCTCAAAGATTTAGAGCGGCTGATGGCCAAGCAAGACAGCGACATTCACCTGCGCTGTGACCCGACGCAAATTGTCTTTGATATTGGCAATGATGCCCGCATTACCAGTCGCCTACTGGAAGGGCAGTACCCTAACTATCGCCAACTGATTCCGAAAACGTTTGAGCGTCAGGTAACCGTGGATCGCATTGCCCTCAGTAACGCCCTTGAACGGATTGCCATTCTGGCCGCCCAGAAAAACAATGTTGTGAAAATTAGCATCGATGCTGCTGCCCAAGAACTCAAGATTTCTGCCGAGGCGCCCCAGCTCGGTGAAGGGAAAGAGAATCTGAGCGCCCAAATTTCCGGCGATTCCCTCGACATTGCCTTCAATGTCAAGTATCTCCTCGATGGCCTCAAAGTCATGGAGAGCAGCGATGTGCAACTACAACTCAATGGTAGTACGCAGCCCGCTATTTTGCGCCCCCTTGGCGATATCCAGATGACTTACCTCGTCATGCCGATCCAAATTCGCAACTAGCGCAGAAAATTACTGGTCAACCAAAAGGTGACGAAGACAACGAGGCCAACCATCTGATCCACACTAAAGAGCACACCAAATAGGCCAAGGTGATAGAGGCCAACCGCAACAACAGCACCAAGGATCAGAGCCAGCAATGTCATTAAAAATGCCCGACCCAAACGCTGCTCTTTACGCTGGAGCCACACGAGGTTAAAGCCAACCCCCAAGGACAACACCAAAGCAAGGGTATCGGGGTTGGCCTGATAGATACCGATCGCCATCAGTGCCGCATAAACAGCCGATGTAATTAAGATGCCCCGCAAGGAGGGCATATCCAACTGTTGCTGCCACCACTTCACCGCAGGGTGATTGCCAAGACGGTTCACGTTGGGGAGTGCTGGCTCAGCCAGACGCTCGGCATAGCGAATGCGCTCCGGCACCTTGATTTTGCCCTCCTGTCGCTGGCGCAAGCGATCCATCAAAATGGCGTCGTAAGCCGCTTCAATTTCGGTGCGCTGCCGCTCGTCTCCGATATAAGTGGCAAGTAGGGCATCCCGTGCTTCCTTGATTCGCTCAAAGGAGGCATCTTCCGAGACTTGGAGCTTTTCGTAGGGGTTGTCACTCATAGTGGAGTTGTCCATTAGCCATTACTTGGGGACAGGTTCAACAGCACGTCTAAAGCCACCTTAGCATCATAGCTTCCTCTCAAATTCTAGCAAGTTGTTGTCAGACAGCAGCTTTTATCGGTTCACCCGGCCTGATTGTTGACCCACTGTAACAAAAGTTTTACTTTCAACGATTTTAATTATTTTTTACAGTCCGGTGAGAAGACCCTCTCAATAAACCCCTTGTTGAGCATGATCTTCATGGGGGTGACCTATTCCCCTCTTTGGGGCAGGAAAATTCGGGGCGATCGCCGCCGCAACAGCAGCCAAACTCGCGTTTTCTGGGAGGAGCAGCAAAATTAGCCACGTTCGGGGAGTTTTTGTATTTTTGTACATTTTATTTTTAAGTTAATTAGCAACGTTACTATAAACAAAATTATTTAGATTTAGAAAGAATCTAAAACCTCTAAAGTGATTTTTAATTATTTAGATTCCTTGAAAGCACAGAAAAAATTTATTACCACGAAATTATTTTACCTTGCCACCTTCGATTGCCGGCGATCGCCCTGAAAATGGCAATAGGTCATCGCGTCGCTCCCATTCATCCCAAGGAGGTCAACCTTGAAACTCGCAGTTTATGGCAAAGGCGGTATTGGTAAATCCACAACCAGTTGCAACATTTCAGTAGCCTTGGCTCGGCGGGGCAAAAAAGTGCTGCAAATTGGTTGTGACCCCAAGCACGACAGTACCTTTACCCTGACGGGATTTCTGATTCCCACCATCATCGATACCCTGCAAGCCAAGGACTATCACTACGAGGATGTCTGGCCAGAGGATGTCATCTATAAAGGTTACGGCGGCGTGGATTGCGTCGAAGCAGGAGGACCACCCGCTGGCGCAGGTTGCGGTGGCTATGTGGTTGGCGAAACCGTCAAGCTCCTGAAGGAACTCAATGCCTTTGATGAGTACGATGTCATCCTTTTTGATGTGCTAGGGGATGTGGTCTGCGGTGGCTTTGCCGCCCCCTTGAACTACGCAGATTATTGCTTGATTGTCACGGACAACGGTTTTGATGCTTTGTTTGCCGCTAATCGGATTGCTGCTTCCGTGCGGGAAAAAGCTCGTACCCACCCGCTGCGCCTTGCCGGTCTGATTGGCAACCGCACGAGTAAGCGGGATTTAATTGAAAAATATGTGGAAGCTGTGCCGATGCCCATTCTCGAAGTCTTGCCCTTGATTGAAGATATTCGCGTGTCGCGCGTCAAAGGCAAAACCCTCTTTGAAATGGCGGAGCAGGATCCCAGCCTCAACCCAGTATGCGATTACTACCTGAATATTGCCGATCAGGTTTTGGCCAGACCTGAGGGGGTGGTTCCCAAAGAGGCTTCTGATCGCGACCTTTTTGCGCTGCTGTCGGATTTTTATCTCAATCCACAAACCTCTGATCGCCAACTCGTTGGGGTCTAAAACTCTCCTAGAATACCCCACGGAACCCGATTCAACGGAGTCAAGATGAATCCCCAGCAATTACGGCAAACAGTCCGCAGCAAGTGGCTGACCTACTACCAAGAAAATCGCCCTTGGATTGTGCGCTTGGCCATTTGGAGTAACTACCGTGGCCAGCGGCGCCCCTCCTCCAGCTTTATTCTGGGGGTCTTAAGTGCTCTCGAACCCCGCCTTGTGGATGCCTTGCCCGTGATTGTTGAACTCAGTAACGATCCTGACCGCATTATTTCTGCCTTGGGTTTGAATTTCAATCCCGATGAAGAACTCGCCAAAAGTGACAATCCTTCCCTGCTGACACCAGAGCCGCGATTACTACCGCCAAAACCCTTTGTGAGTAATCGTGCCGAGGAACATGCGGAGGAGGAGTTGCAACGTAGCCAACCCTAAGTTCCTGATTTGGAGACCCCTGCCATGATCACCACCGCTCCCAATCCCCTAAATTTTGAGTGCGAAACAGGAAACTACCACACCTTTTGCCCCATCAGTTGTGTTGCGTGGCTATACCAAAAAATTGAGGATAGCTTCTTCCTCGTCATTGGCACCAAAACCTGTGGCTACTTCTTGCAAAATGCCATGGGGGTGATGATTTTTGCCGAGCCGCGCTACGCGATGGCGGAACTTGAAGAAGGAGATATTTCCGCCCAACTCAATGATTATGCAGAGCTCAAGCGGCTGTGCCTGCAAATTAAGCGCGATCGCAATCCCAGTGTCATTGTCTGGATTGGCACCTGCACGACTGAAATCATCAAAATGGATCTTGAGGGTCTGGCTCCCAAACTAGAAGCGGAAATTGGTATCCCCATTGTGGTTGCCCGCGCCAACGGCTTGGACTACGCCTTTACCCAAGGGGAAGACACGGTTTTAGCAGCCATGGCCGCCCGCTGTCCTACCCCCACCGCTGTTACCAACACCGAAGAGCGCAATCCCATCCAGCGCCTGCTCAACTTTGGCAAGAAAAAAGAAGAGGTACAAGCAGAAGCCAGCCAATACCACGATCATCCTCCCTTGGTGCTTTTTGGCTCCCTGCCGGACCCAGTTGTTACCCAACTCACGCTGGAGCTTAAAAAACAAGGAATTCAAGTCTCGGGCTGGCTGCCCAGTAAGCGTTACACCGAATTACCCATCCTCGATGCGGGCTACTACGTGGCGGGGGTGAACCCCTTTTTAAGTCGTACCGCCACTACGTTGATGCGTCGCCGCAAATGTAACCTCATTAATGCCCCCTTCCCCATTGGCCCCGATGGAACACGGGCATGGGTAGAGGCCATCTGTGCCACGTTTGGTATTGCCCCCCAAGGACTAGCAGAGCGCGAAGCCCAAACCTGGGCTAATCTAGGGGACTATCTGGAACTGGTACGGGGTAAATCGGTCTTTTTCATGGGGGATAACCTGCTAGAAATTTCCTTGGCGCGGTTTTTAATTCGCTGTGGGATGCGGGTACATGAAATTGGCATTCCCTACATGGATAAACGCTATCAAGCTGCTGAGCTGGAGCTGTTGCGCCAAACTTGCGCTGACATGGATCATCCCCTGCCCACCATTGTGGAAAAACCCGATAACTATAACCAACTGCAACGAATCAAAGCCCTACAACCGGATTTAGTCATTACGGGTATGGCACACGCCAACCCCCTCGAAGCACGCGGCATCAGTACCAAGTGGTCAGTAGAGTTTACGTTTGCCCAAATCCATGGCTTTGGCAATGCTCGCGATATTTTGGAGCTGGTGACTCGCCCCCTGCGACGCAATCAAGCCCTTGCTGGCTTGGGATGGCAGCAATTAGTGTGAACAGTGGGTTAGCGGATTCATCACTGGATTCGTTTGCGGGGTGCGAACCCCTCTGTTGTCTGTTGCGTCTGAATAGGTGATTACATGTAAGTGGAGCGATCCCTCCAATGAGTGTATCTATACCTGTTCCGTTGATATCGGCTGCAACAGACGAAAAACCCCGAGCCAAGGTTGTTGACCCTGACCGTCCAGTGATTGAGCAGTGCCTTGCCGGTCATCCCCATGGCTTTCGGGAGTTGTATCAACGGCACCAGCAACGGGTGCGATCGCTACTGTTTCAATTATGCGGGGCGATCGCTCTCGATGATTTAGTTCAAGAGGTCTTCTTGCGCGCGTGGAAGGGGCTGCGGGGTCTCAAGCACGAAGCTAAGTTTTCCACATGGCTGTACCGCATTACTTGGAATGTGGCCTGCGACTATCGCCGTCAGCTTGCTACCCGGAAATCCCGCCGCCATGAGTACCTCCACAATAGCGACCCCCTCACCCCGGGGCCGGACTTGCGGCAGTTGCACTACGAAGATTTAGTGCAGCGAGGGTTAGCACACCTTTCCCTAGAATACCGCAGTGTCCTAGTGATGCACGATTTACAAGGCCTGCCCCAAAAGGAGATTGCTGAAATTCTGGGCATTCCAGTGGGGACGGTGAAATCTCGCTTGTTTCGTGCCCGGGGAACGTTACGTACCTACTTTAACAACGCAGGAGTGAGCCTATGAAACTCCAGCCGTCCTCGAAATCCAGTGAGGACACCACCTTGGTTAATTTCCTCAAAAACTATGCCGGAACACCACCGCCCCCCCATCCTCAACTGGAGCGGGTGATTGTGCAAGCTGCGCTGCAACAACAGCAACGGGCAAAGCGCTGGTGGCGCACTCTCACCCTTGTGAGCACCGGGGCGATCGCCACCGTGGCCACCGCATGGCTACTCAAGCCCTCTCCCCAAGTGGCTCAGGAGTATCCACCGGATTCCGTGGAAGCCTTTATGAGCCACAACTGGCAAGTGATGTTCCATGAATCCGACCTCTCGCTTGTTGACTAGCGTCGCTAGACTGTAAATTCCCCTATTCCTCGGAGGGTTCCTATGCTAAAGCAATCTTTAACTGCCCTTCTTCTGTGTGGCAGTCTTAGTTCACTGCTGGCAATTGTTCCACCAACCGTTGCTCAGTCAGAAAATGCCCCCGGCGACTATCGCGGTCGCGGCATGGGCGGTAACCTCGACGCCCTCAACCTGACCCCAGAGCAACGCCAACAGTTACAAGCGGTACGACAACAGTATCAAAGTCGTATAGAGCAAACCCGCAACCAATTGCGCACCGCCAAGGAAGAACTGCGACAGATGATGAGTGGCACCGCTAGCGAAGAGCAAATTCGTGCCAAACATCAACAGGTGCGGGAGCTGGAGAACCAACTGGCCTCGCTCCGGTTTGAAAGTATGTTGGCCATGCGCAGTATCCTAACGCCACAACAGCGTCAATCCTTGGCCACCCAAATGCAGCAGCGTCGCCCCGGCAATCGACCCATGAAGCCACAACCGTAAAATTCCAAAAGTTTTCAGGGGGTTATACCCCCTTTTTGTTTCATAAAGACCTCCGGGAAACCGCATCTGCTTGTGGGTGGGGTAATTGACCGTTGTTGTTACGACTGCGCCTGAAGTTTTAATAGCGATGGCATAACAGGGTACAGCAAGTGCGGAATACCCTACACCTTATTGTATTGCTCTGCCATTCACGCCCAGAGTATGGTGTTACATGGCACATGATGCTGCCACTTGTTGCAAGTCATTTCGACTTAAATTAAAGTTACCCCGAAGGAACGCCATCTATGGCCAAGTTAGTTGTTTTTCATGAAGAATCACGCCGCTCGCTTGAGCGCGGCATTAATGCCCTTGCCGATGCTGTCAAAATTACCCTCGGTCCGAAAGGTCGCAATGTTGTCCTCGAAAAAAAATATGGTGCTCCCCAAATTGTGAACGACGGGGTCACCATTGCCAAAGAAATTGAACTTGAAGATGCTTACGAAAATACCGGTGCCCAACTGATGCGGGAAGTGGCCGCAAAAACTAATGATGTGGTTGGGGATGGCACCACAACAGCAACCCTTTTAGCCCAAGCCCTGATCCGGGAAGGCCTGAAAAATGTGGCGGCTGGCGCTAATCCTGTGGCACTGCGGCGAGGCATGGAAAAAGCCATTAACACCGTTGTGGCGGGCATTGCCGAAGTGGCCAAGCCCGTTGAGGGGGAGATGATTGCCCAAGTAGCGGCGGTATCGGCAGGGAATGACCCAGAAGTGGGCGCCATGATCAGTCGTGCCATGGCCAAAGTGGGCAAAGATGGGGTGATCACGATTGAAGAGTCCAAATCCCTCAATACCGAAATGGAAATTGTGGAAGGGATGCAGTTTGACCGGGGCTATATTTCCCCCTACTTTGTCACGGATCCCGAGCGGATGATTGTCCAGCTCACCAATGCCTATCTGCTTTTGGTGGACAAGAAAATTAGCACCATTCAAGACCTCATACCGACGCTTGAAAAGGTGGCTCGCAGTGGCCGTCCCTTGGTGATTATTGCTGAGGATGTGGAAGGGGAAGCCTTGGCTACCTTGGTGGTGAATAAACTCCGGGGCGTTCTCAATGTCGTAGCGGTGAAAGCGCCTGCTTTTGGGGAGCGCCGTAAAGCCATGCTCCAAGATATTGCTGTTCTCACAGGGGGCCAAGTCATTTCCGAAGAAGTGGGTCTCACCCTCGAGGATGTGGCAATGACCATGCTGGGAGAAGCCTCCTCCGTGACCGTTACAAAAGACACAACAACCCTCTTGTCCGACAAAGGGAATACCGCAGATATTCAGAAGCGGGTTGAGCAGCTCAAAAAGCAACTGGCGGAAACGGATTCGGAATACGACAAAGAAAAGTTACAAGAGCGAATTGCCAAGCTTGTTGGCGGCGTCGCTGTGATCAAAGTGGGGGCGGCTACGGAAACGGAGCTCAAAGATCGCAAGCTGCGCCTTGAGGATGCCCTCAACGCCACGAAAGCTGCTGTTGCCGAGGGGATCGTTCCGGGCGGGGGAGTGACCCTGTTGCACCTCGCCAGTCGCATTGATGCCCTTTTGCCCAGCCTTAGTCCTGAAGAGCAAACGGGTGCCCGTATTGTGGCCACTGCTTTGGCGGCTCCCTTGGCTCAAATTGCAACCAATGCGGGTCTTGAGGGCGCTGTTGTTGTCGAAAATGTGCGAGCAGCAGCAGATTTCAACTATGGGTTCAATGCTGCCACAGGCACCTATGAAGACCTCATCAGCGCTGGTATTATTGACCCAGCTAAGGTGGTACGTTCTGCTCTGCAAAATGCTGGCTCGATTGCCGGTATGGTGCTGACCACCGAAGCCCTAGTTGTGGAAAAACCAGAACCTCCCAAGCCTGCTGCTGATCCGGGCACGGGGGGGATGGGCATGATGTAGTCCTGATTGCGCCAAATACAGAAGCTTCACTATGCTCCTCTTGCCATCGGCAGGGGGAGTTTTTATTGTCCTTTTCGGATTGACTTTATTTCGGGATGGAGCTAAGCGGATTCGAACCGCTGACCCCTTCAATGCCATTGAAGTGCTCTACCAACTGAGCTATAGCCCCGCATCAGCAGAAATTTATCATCTCCTAAGGGGAGGACTTTTGTCAACCATAATTAGTCATTAGAATAGTGGGGATGCCCAAACGCAATTGCCATGCCCGTACTTTCGTTTGTTTTGACCTGCCTGCTGTTTGGTTTTGCGACGAACATTGACAACTTTGGCGTTGGTATGAGCTATGGCATCCGTGGCTATCGCATGAGTGGCGTGGGCAATGGGGTAATTGCCCTGTTGTCGGGTGCCAGCACTTTTGTGGCAATGGCGTTGGGAGGTTGGCTGAGCAGCTATTTGCCGGTGACGTTGGCACAACGCTTTGGCAGTGGCCTCCTGATTTATTTAGGGGTGTCTGCGCTCATTAGTTTAGGGGTGAAGCAGTTTTGGGCAGCACCCGCGGAAGCAGAGGCTGAGCTTGCTGTTGGCAATGAACGACAATTCGGCCTTCGCAGTTCGCTGCTGCTAGGGCTAACCTTGACCCTAACAAACTTAGGCACAGGGGTAGCCGCTGGTATTGCTAATTTATCCCTCATCGGTGCAGTGGTTGCCAGTACACTGACCAGTTGGTTGGCCATTGCGGGTGGCTTTTGGTTGGGGCATTACTGTCTTGCGCGATCGCCAGTGCACTTAACTCGTTATCTAGAGTTAGCGGCTACCTGCTTTTTGGTGGTGCTGGGAACAATGAAATTTTTTGAGATGGCCTAGCAGCTAAGGGCGGGCGATCGCTCCTGATGGGCTAACTCTAAAACGGTTTGTCGGGCCCAGCGATCTGCTGCCAGAATATCGTCTAGGGTAGGGTCGCTAATGTTGTGCGGGTGATAGCGATCGCAGGTGAGTTCAATCAGGCGGGGAATATCCAAAAAGGAAATGGCCTCGGCAATAAAGAGAGCAACCGCTTGTTCATTGGCGGCATTGAGCACTGCAGGCATGGCGCCACCTGAGCGACCTGCGGCGTAGGCCAGCCCCATACAAGGATACTTTTGATGATCAGGGGTGCGGAACGTCAGGTCACCCGCTTTAACCAAGTCCAGCGCTGACCAATTGGTGGGCAGCCGCTCCGGCCAAGAGAGCGCATAGAGCAACGGCAAGCGCATATCTGGCCAGCCCAACTGCGCCAATACCGATGTATCCTGCAGCTCAATCAGGGAGTGAATGATGCTTTGGGGGTGGATGACAATGTCGATGTGATCGTAGTCCATGCCAAAGAGGTAATGGGCTTCAATGACTTCGAGCCCTTTGTTCATGAGGGTCGCGGAATCGACAGTGATTTTCGGCCCCATTGACCAGTTGGGGTGCTTGAGGGCATCGGCCACGGTGACCTCGCCCAAGCGCTCCACCGGCCAATCGCGAAAGGCTCCCCCCGAAGCGGTAAGGATAATTTTGCGCAGTCCCCCCGCAGGTACCCCTTGCAAACACTGAAAAATTGCCGAATGTTCGGAGTCGGCAGGTAGTAGTTTGACGCCATACTCTTTCAGCAAGGGTAAAACCACTGGCCCACCGGCAATGAGGGTTTCCTTGTTGGCGAGGGCAATATCTTTACCCGCCTTGATGGCCGCAATCGTGGGGACAAGTCCAGCGCAGCCAACAATCCCGGTGACCACCACATCCGCTTCACCATAGGCAGCAACCGCAGCAAGTCCGGCTTGACCCGCCACCAGTTCAGGGGGATGCGGCAGATCGGCAATGGCTGCTGCCAACTCAGGCAACTGATGAGGGTCGGCAATGCTGACAATTTCTGGTCGAAATTGGCGAATTTGGGGAATCAGACGCTCGAGGTTGCGACCCGCCGCCAAACCGAGGACACGGAAGCGATCGGGGTACTGAGCGACAATATCAAGGGTTTGCGTACCAATTGAACCAGTGGAGCCAAGCAGATTCAGTGCTTTCACAGTTGCGGGGGAGGGTCAGTGGACACCTTATATCTACCGCAGCAGGGGACAGAAGGCAATTAGGCACTATAAGATAGGGGTAGTATTGACCCCTCCCTATGTTTTCTGATATTCCCCCCACCAGCGATCTGGTTATTCGTCCTCTTGCCTATCGGGATGTTGATGTTGTAGCGCAATGGCTCAGGCAAGAAGGGGTTCACGATCATCCCTTGGGGCGGCTATGGCCGCGCTCGATGACGGCACCCCTACAACGGCTCCAGTGGCTAACCGGCACAGCCAAGGAACGCATTTATGTCGCTGAGCGGGGCGATCGCCTCATGGGGGTGGTGCAAGTAGCGCCCTTTAATGAAAACCGCACGACATGGCAAGTGCAGCAGTTAGCCGCCAAGGATTTTACGGAGGTGGGCACGCAACTGCTCCGGCACTGCTTTAGTACCATTCTGGAAGCTCGCACATGGATGCTAGAAATTGACATTGAGCATCGCGAAGCGTTGGCGCTTTACCGCCAGAATGGTTTTCAGCCCCTTGCCCAGTTGACCTATTGGCAAATGTCCAGTCCGCAGTTGGCGCAGCTTGCCCAGCAAACCCCCAGCTTGCCCAACCTCCTCAGCGTGACGAATGCCGATGCGACTTTGTTGTACCAATTGGATACAGCCTCAATGCCAGCCCTAGTGCGGCAAGTGTTCGATCGCCATAGCCGAGATTTCAAGACAAGTCTTAGCGATTGGCTTCAGGACAGCTTTGCCGGTTGGACGGCGCAAGCCCACGTCAGCCGTGCCTACGTTTTTGAACCGCAGCGCAAGGCCGCCATAGCTGCCTATACCCTCTACGCCAGTCAAGATGGGCGATCGCCCCACTGGCTGGAACTGACGGTGCACCCTGCCTACACATGGCTCTATCCCGAACTGTTGGCACACCTTGCTCGCCTAGTGCAACCCTACGCAGCGGTGCCGCTGTTACTCGCTTCTACCGATTACCAACCCGAACGGGAAGCCTATCTTGAGCAGTGGGCAGACCCCATCCGCCACAGTTTAATGATGTCCCGCTCCGTCTGGCACAAAGTGCGGGAGGTTCGCTCACCACTACCGGAGGGGTTAACCCTGTCGGAGGTGCTGCAAGGGTTGCAAACCCACCACCGTCCGCAGCCCGGACGGATGAGCACCAAAGAAGGAATGCAGGTGTATTATCAAAAAACCGATCAGGGTAAAGGCTAACAGCTACGGCACTGGCACGATTGAGCTGCCGTTGGCTGGGGCAGCGAGCTAGATTTCATGGATATTTCATCGCGGCTTGCCACAATGAGCAGCAGTCGCCAAAACTGCTGTGCCCATGCTGAATCGGATTTTGTGGTGGTCGATTGTTCAACGCTGGTTAGTACTCCTCGGGGCGATCGCCATCACATTGGTGGGGGTCTATCATCTACGGCAGATGCCCTTGGATGTGCTGCCGGATTTTGCGCCGCCACAGGTAGAGATTCAAACTGAAGCACCGGGGCTGGCACCGGAAGAAGTGGAGGCTCTGATAACGCTGCCCATTGAAAGTGTGGTCAATGGCACCGCTGGCGTAGAAACAGTGCGCTCTACCTCTTCTGTGGGCTTGTCAGTTGTGAAAGTGATCTTTGACTGGGATACGGATATTTACCAAGCACGGCAATTGATTACCGAACGCCTTCAAGCGGTGCGCGATCGCCTCCCCGAAAATGCTGCCCCCCAAATTTCCCCCATTACCTCGCCCATTGCCACGATTTTGATGTACGCCCTAGTTCTCAAAGAACCGGAGGGTGATTCTAGGCTATCCCTGATGGAGCTCCGCCAATGGGTTGATCAACAATTCGTTAACCGATTGCTAGCCGTCCCCGGGGTCTCCCAAGTGATCGCCTACGGGGGTGATGTGCCCCAGTACCAAGTTTGGGTACAGCCGGAACGCCTTGCGGCCTATCAAGTGTCCCTTGCGCAGGTAACATCGGCAGTGGCGGCAGCGAATCACAACGCTGCGGGCGGTTGGATCATGACCCCTGATCAGGAACTGATTGTACGGGGTCTGGGTCGGGTTACCTCGGTCAGTGACCTTCAGGAAGCGATTGTTGACTATCGCAATGGTCAGCCTATCCGTCTGCAAGATGTGGCCACGGTTCACAAAGGCGCGGCGCTAGCGCGAGGCGATGGCAGTGTCAATGGCCAGCGCGCCATTATTTTAGTCATCAACAAACAGCCCTTTGCCGATACCCCCACCGTTACCCGAGCGGTGGAGCAAGCGGTGCAGGAGGTCACTGCTTCCCTGCCTGAGGACATTCAGGTGCTAGAAACCTTTCGCCAAAATCATTTTATTGAGCAGGCGATCGCCAACGTCCGCAATGCCTTACGGGATGGCATGATCATTGTTTCCCTAATTTTGTTCGTGTTTTTGCTGAATTGGCGAACAGCGCTGATCACGCTGAGTGCAATTCCCCTTTCCCTGCTGGTGGGGATCCTGATTCTCTCGGTGCTTGGCCAGGGCATCAACACCATGACCTTGGGGGGCTTGGCGGTGGCCATTGGTTCTGTGGTGGACGATTCAATCGTGGACATGGAAAACTGTTACCGAGGTTTGCGTCGCAATCAAGTCAGTAAGCATCCCAAGCCTGTCTTGGAAGTGGTCTATGACACCTCGGTTGAAGTCCGCGGCAGCGTTATTTTTTCCACGGTGATCATTGCGGTTGTCTTCGCCCCCATTTTTGCTTTGACAGGCGTTGAGGGACGCATTTTTGCTCCCATGGGTTTAGCCTACTTGGTCTCCATTGTCGCTTCCACCCTAGTGGCCATGACCCTTTCCCCCGCCTTGTGCGCCATTCTTTTAGCCCCCCACTCCTTACCCGCTGCTGAGCCTTGGCTCATCAGATATGTTCAGCGCCTCTACCGCCCCCTTTTGGCACTGGCCATCAACCGTCCCAACTGGATTCTCACCGGAGCGATCGCCAGTGTTGTGGTCAGCCTGATTGTTATTCCCCATTTAGGGCGAGAATTCCTGCCGGAGTTTCAAGAGCGCTCGCTGGTCAATGCCATGGTGCTTTACCCGGGCAGTTCTCTTGAAGCAACCAACCGGGTTGGCTTTGCCCTCCAAGATGCCCTCAAGGACGATCCCCGGTTTACCTACGTGCAAGTGCGGGCGGGTCGTGCGCCCGGAGATGCCGATGCTGGGGGTGTCAACCTTGCCCACGTTGATGTGGAACTAAGTGATCAAGGACTCAGAGAGCGCGACAGTAGTATTGCCAAGCTGCGCAGCGAATTTGCACGGTTACCGGGGGTGGTTGCCAATGTGGGGGGATTTATCTCTCACCGTATGGATGAGGTACTTTCCGGTGTGCGCAGTGCCATTGCGGTGAAAATTGTCGGACCAGATTTGCAGCAACTACGCACCCTCGGCGAGGCGGTAGAAGCGCAATTGAGAGACATCGATGGGCTAGTAGATCTTCAGTTAGAACCCCAAGTGCCTATTCCCCAAGTTCAAATTCTCATTGATCGCGATCGCGCTAGTCGCTATGGCCTCACGGTTGCTGATATTACCAATACGATTGAAACAGCCCTCAATGGTCGTGTAGTCTCTCAGGTGCTAGAAGGACAGCAACTGATCGATGTTTTGGTATGGCTTGCGCCCACGGCTCGCCAAACCCCTGAAGCCCTAGCCAACCTGTGGCTGGATTTACCCAATCAGCAGCGCATTCCTCTGTCCCAAGTGGCGGAGATCCGCTTAGGCAGTGGCCCGAATACGATCAACCGCGAAAATGTTTCTCGTTTGCTAGTGGTTGCCGCCAATGTCAGTGGTCGCGATCTGCGTTCGGTCATCAATGAAATTCAAGCAAGACTGCGGGAAAGGATGACGCTCCCCCAAGGTTACTTTATTGAGTATGGCGGCCAATTTGAGTCAGAAGCCCGTGCCACGCAGCGTTTAGTGCTGTTCAGTGGCTTAGCCATCCTGATCATTGCGGTTTTAATGTATTTTGCGGTGAAATCTGTCCCCGCCATGCTGATGATTATGGTCAATTTGCCCTTGGCTTTGGTGGGCGGCATTGTGGCGATCGCCCTCAGTGGTGGCGTACTCTCAGTAGCTTCCTTGGTGGGTTTTATTACGTTGTTTGGGGTGGCCACCCGTAATGGTCTGCTACTGGTGGATAACTACAACCAAAAATTTGCCCTTGGGTTGCCCCTGACGAGTGTCATTTACGAAGGATCCATGGAGCGTCTTGTGGCCATTCTCATGACTGCCCTCACCTCCGCCTTGGGAATGCTGCCCCTCGTGTGGAATCGGGGCGCGGGTGGCGAAATTCTCCAACCTTTGGCCGTGGTGGTCTTTGGTGGTCTGTTTACTTCAACTGCCTTAACGCTACTGGTGTTGCCTGCCCTGTACCGCAAATTTGGCGGTTGGCTTAAGCCCAAGGAGCATTGCTTTCAAAAATCCCCACTTTAAGGAGTTGTTCATGTTCCAGTTGTTACCCCTGCGGTTCTATTTGTTTGGCCTGAGCTTACTGCTCCTCGTGAGTGCTTGTGGCACGGCACCGCCATCTTCAACAGTGACCTCTTCTTCTCCCACTATGTCTGCTTCGCCACCGACAACAACGGATCATGGTGGTCAAGGGGGGCAGATTATTGAAACGGGTCAATACCACTTGGAATTGGTGGTGGATAGGGAAGAGGCTGGCTTGCATTTGGATTTTTATATCCAAGAAGGGGAGGCGCACACTCCTGTAGCTACCGCCACTGTGACAGCCGAGATTCAACAACCCGATGGCCAAAAGGTAACACTACCGATGACCTACGATGCCGAGGATGAACATTACACCGCCCGTTTGGCCACGGCGCTCGCGGGGGAGTACAGCGTTGTCATTCTCAGTGACATCAAGGGTGAAAAGGTCAATAGCCGCTTTCGCTTTCGTCACGATCCAGATTAAGGAGAACTATTGCTATGCCTAAACCACGGTTGACAAAATCCCTGCTCTTGGGACTGAGTTTACTGGTTGGCGGGGCGATCGCCACCCTTAGCGTTGCCCAGCAGCGCCAAACCATGCCCCCCCATAACCACCATCCAGCGCACCACCATGGCCATGAGGGCACGGAGGGGCATAACCACAGCCGTACTGCCACCACCCGGGCTGAACTCCTCAAGGCAACCCCCCTCAACCCCAACCAGCCCACAACCCTGACCCTTGGCATTCGCGATCGGGCAGGTCAACCCGTGAGTGACTTCGAGCGCTTCCAAGAAGAACTCATGCACTTAATCATCATCAGTAATGATCTGCAAGTGTTTCAGCACCTTCACCCCACTTACCAAGGCCAAGGGCAGTTCCAAGTCACCACAACGCTGCCGCAGGGGGGAGGTTACACCCTGATTGCGGATTATAAGCCTGCAGGCGCAGCGGAAACGGTATCGATGATGCCCCTGCAACTGCCGGGAACCCCCCCCACACCGGCTCCCCCCAAGCCGCAGTTGCAGCAGACTGTCGCCAATACGAAGGTAGCACTGCAACTGCCACAACCCCTCACCGCAGGTGCTGCCGTAGAACTGCGGTTTCAACTACGGGATGCGGTGACCAATGAACCCCTGCGGGATTTACGCCCCTATCTTGGTGAGGCGGGGCACCTTGTGATTTTGCGCGCCACCACACCGTTGCAGGAGGCTGATTATCTCCATGCCCATGCCCTCGATGCTCGACCCACCGATACCATTCGCTTCGCTACCCAATTTCCGGTAGCAGGGCGCTACAAACTGTGGGCCCAGTTCCAGCGGGGGCAGACCATTGTGACAGCACCATTTTGGGTCACAGTTAACTAGGGGCAGTGTGCCATGAAACTGTTGCTGCTCGAAGATGAGCCAGACTTAGGGAGAGCCATTCAGCGGGTCTTGCAGCGGCAGGGCTATGTGGTGGACTGGGTGCAGGACGGGCTAACCGCTTGGGGCTATTTTGAAGACCTCGGAATGGATTACCGTTTGGCAGTTCTCGATTGGATGGTGCCCGGCCTGTCAGGACTGGAGCTATGCCAACGCCTGCGATCGCACCACCACACGCTGCCTATTTTAGTGCTGACGGCACGGGATACCCTAGGCGATCGCGTCAAAGGGTTGGATGCTGGTGCAGATGATTACTTAGTAAAACCCTTTGCCATGGCGGAACTGCTGGCTCGGTTACGGGCACTGCAACGGCGATCGCCCCAATTTCAACCCCACCAATTAAAACAAGGCGACCTTATTCTGGACTATGAAACGTTTTGTGTTCAGGCTCAGGATGGGTCGAGAGTGCAGTTAACAGCCAAGGAATTTCAAATCCTTGAGTATTTAATGAAGCGCCCGCAGCGAATCGTCAGCACGGACCAATTGCTCAATCAACTGTGGGAGGTGGGCACCGAGCCAACCAGTAATGTTGTAGCCGCCCAAATTCGCCTGTTACGGCGCAAACTGGCGCTCTTGCAGCAAGACCACTGTATTGAAACCGTACACGGGTTGGGTTACCGCTTGCGTACTGATCATGTCCCCCAATAAACTCTTTCAAAAAACCCGCTACCGCTTGGCACTATGGTATGCCCTAACCATGGGCGGCATCCTCAACGGCATGGGCTGGGGAATGTATGGACTGGTTAGTCATTACCAATGGCAAACCCTGTACCAAGAGATGGACTCCGTGGCGGGCACGCTCCACGATAATCTCGAAGCCAAGCTGACGGTTGCTGGTGCCTTTACCCCAGCGATTATGCAAACCCTGCCGGAGCTATGTCTGAGTGATCAACCCTGTGACCAAGCGAAACCCGATCGCCACGTGCTTGGCCTCAGCCAGCAGCCAAACTACTATCTCGTGTTTTGGAATTTGCACCGGCAACCCATTGCCCACCTCGGTCAAGTACCGCTGCAACAATTCCCCGACCAAGATTGGCACCCCCTGCAAGACGCTCAGGGGAAGCGCTATCAGCAGCGGCGGGTTTTCCTCAAAACCTTTACTGGCGAGCCTTGGGGATACTTGGTGGTGGGTCGCTCTCTGGCAGCGGATGATCAGCGTTTGGCAACCCTGCGCTGGCTTTTGCTGGCCAGTTTACCCCTTGGTATGGCGCTCATTGGTGTTGCCAGTTGGTATTTAGCTGGTTTGGCCATGACCCCAATATACGACAGCTACCTACGCATGGAGCAATTTAGTGCTGACGCGGCCCATGAATTACGCACCCCAGTTGCGGCCATTTGCGCCACGCTGGAGGCGATCACGGAGGATCCTGATCCGAGTGTCGGAGATGTTCAAGACACCTTGGCCGCCCTGCAACGCCAAAGTCAACGCCTTAGCCATCTCATTCAAGACTTACTCTTGCTGTGTCAGATCCATCAGGGAGCGGCCACCATTCCTCGCCAGAGGTGCTGTCTGAACACAATTGTTCCCGATGTCCTCAACGAACTGGCGGTCTTGGCCATGGCGGCTGATCTCAATTTGCAGTGGCAGGACCACACCCATCAAGCTTTGTACGTGCGGGGAATTGCCAACCAACTGGCGCGAGTGGTGCGCAACCTTGTCCAAAATGCCATTCAATATACCCCCGCTGGTGGCAACATCCTTGTTACTCTAGATCAACAGCATCAGGAGGCCGTGCTGCACATCCAAGACTCCGGAATTGGCATTGCCCCAGCCGATCAGGCGAAGATTTTTGATCGCTTTTATCGTGTTGACGCTGCTCGTGGTCGGGCTAAGGGAGGGGCTGGTTTAGGGTTGGCGATCGCCAAGGCTATTGTAGAGCAACATCAGGGGCGGCTCAGCCTCAAAAGTGATGTGGGTGCGGGTAGTGTATTCACAGTTGCATTGCCTCTCGCATAATTTTCATCAGCATTTCATCTCCAACTGCCACGATAAAACCAATATCTTGAGGTGGAGCACAATTCAATGCAAAAGGAATGGCGCTGGCTGCTACTGCTGCTACTGCTGGTGTTTCCTGCTACCTCGGTTCAGGGTCATGCGGGTCACGGGGATGAATTTCATACTACGCCTTCCTCAACGGGTGCTGTTTCCGTTGATGCCGAAACCCAAGGGCGGTTAGGACTAAAGGTTGCCGTTGTCCAGAAGCAGTCACTGCCCCACAGCCTAGAGGTTCCGGCTGAGTTCATGCCCTTGCCGGGGTACCAAGCGGAGGTGACAATGCCAGTCCGCGGTCAGTTGCTGCGCCTATTGGTTCAACCCGGCGATACGGTGCAGCGGGGTCAGCCGTTGGCAGTGTTGGCCAGTCCTGAGTTGGCAGAGCTGCGAACCCTCGCCCTCGATCGCCAAAGTGAGGCGCTGATGAATCTGCGGGAAGCGGAGGCGGAACTCCGCTGGGCACAGCAGTCACTGCGTGAGCAGCAACGCATTGTAGCCGCAGAGATTCAGGCGGCACAGATCACGGTGCGGACTGCCCAAGAGCGTTTCGAGCGCGATCGCGAACTCTTGAACCAAGGTGCAATTCCGCGGCGGGAATTTCTAGCCACTGAGGAAGCTTTAGCCGCCGCCAAGGCGGAACTGGCGAAGGCGGAAAGCCAATTACCCATCACTGCCGCTCAAACCCAGTTGCAGCGTGCCCAAGCTCAGGTGGCCGTGGCGCGCGATCGCCTCCGTCTCAGTCAGCAAACCTATCGCACCCGCTTGCAACAGCTAGGGGCAAGTGCCAACGCCGACGGAACCCTAACCATTACAGCGCCTATTGCCGGTACGGTTATCACTCAAGCCGCTACCCTTGGTGAAGCGAGCGAGGATGCCGGGAAGCCACTATTCCGAATTATTAATAGCCAACGCCTACAGGTGGTGGGTTACCTCAGTGAAGGCGATCGCGCCAACGTGACGATTGGCCAACCAGTGGAAGTGCACATCAAGGGTGAACCGCAGCAGTTTTTCACTAGCCGCATTGACCGCGTGGACAGTGTTGTCGATGCAGGCACACAACGAACAGCGGTACGAGCTACGCTAGATAACCCTGAGCAAAATTTGAAACCGGGGATGTTTGCCATCCTAAAAATTCTTGATGAGCAACGCCAGCGCTCCGGCCTAGTGATTCCTCAAACAGCGGTGATGACGCTGCCAGATCGCCCCCCACTGGTGTTTGTCCAAAATGGTACCGCCTTTGAACCCGTTGAGGTTCTCCTTGGCCAGCGCTTAGGTGCTCAGGTGGAAGTGGTTGAGGGGCTGTTTGAGGGCGATCGCGTCGTTACCCAAGGTGTGATGCAACTCTACGGTCAGTCCCTGCGGGGGGATGCGTCAACCCTAGAGCCAGAACCAGAGGCAGACTCAAACTTCTTATCGCTGCCATGGCTAATTCTGGGCGGCAGTGGTATTGCAGTTGCTCTCTTCCTAGCTGGAATGCAGTGGCAAAAGCACCGTCAGATGGGCGAAGACGTGCGGCAAGCTCCTTTAAGGTAGGGGGTAATGGTGTTGTAGATAGGCCAAAGCACTGGGGCGATCGCTCACCACACCATCCAAGGTGGCTGCCCGCAAATCCTCCAAGATCTCTCGCAACTGCGGGCCGCGCTTGTAGCCCAATTCTTGCAGATCATGGCCGTTCAGAATACTTTTTTGCTGTCGCCACTGCCACAGGTAGTCCCGTAGGCGTGCTACAAGGGAATCATTTGCGACTTCTGACTCTCCTTGCAACTGAGCAGCTAACAACACAATCAATGGCAGGGGATAGCCCTCTAAGCAGCGACAATAGTCACTCAAGCGGTTGGTGGTGGCCACAGTTGCTTGCCAGTGCTGGCGCAGGTGCGGCAAGTCCTCGAGCCAACGAATTGTTTCCTCACTCAGTTGCAGTTGGCGGGCGATCGCCCCTGGATTGGGCACACCTACAATTAAGGCCAACAGGAGCAATTGCCACAGGGGAAACGTTTGCCACGCTTTGCGATCCGGGAGTTCTGGCCACCATTGCCACACCAGTTGTAAGCGACGACGGGCGGCGGCATCATAGCTCACCTGCCGTCCCAAACACTGAAGGGCACCCAATTCTGCCAGTAACCGTAAGGCGCGATCGCCCGGAAACGGTTCCTCTGGGGCTAACGGAAGTTCTAGGATATAGCGCAACTCATTGCGCAGACGGCTTTGCAGCGAAGGCCGTTTTGCTGGGGCGCGATCGCTCCTTTCAAACACACCACTGGTGAGGGCATACTCAATGTACTGGCGCGTTTGCGACTCTAACTCAAACCCTAAGCGCACGGCAAAGCGCACCGCCCGAAAGATCCGCGTTGGGTCTTCAATAAAGCTATTGGGATGCAACACCCGAATTAAACGACGCTCTAAGTCCTCACGCCCGCCAAAAAAATCTAAGACTTCCCCTTGGCGGGGAGCCGTCAGGCGCAAGGCCAGCGCATTAATCGTAAAGTCACGGCGGTAGAGATCTTGGCGAATCGAACTGGCCGCCACCTCTGGATGCGCCGCCGGATAAGGATAAAACTCACTGCGCGCTGTGGCAATATCTACGGCAAAACCTGAAAGTTGCGACTGCTTTGGCCAATGGAGCGCCGCTGTTTGAAATTGACCATAGATTTGCAAATCGGTCTCTGGATAAATCTCGTGCAGGGCTGCGGCAAGCTGTACCCCTGCGGCCTCCTCCTGCTGCACCCCATCCACAACGAGGTCAAATTCCCGCGTCGGCAGCGCCTCAACGCCTTGGCGCATCGCCAACAGCAGATCTCGAACTGCCCCGCCTACCAAGTAGAGTTGCCAGCCCCGCGCCTTAGCAAGGGTTGCCGCCCGTTGCAGGATCTCCCATAGCAATGGAGGCAGCCGCTGTTGCAGGGCATCGTAGAGGTTCAGCGTTGGCAGCGGACACACGGTTTCCGTCTCCACAGTTAGGGCATAGACATGGCGTAGCACATCGGTGCGGGTGACAATTCCCACCAGTTCACCTTGGGGGTTCATCACCGGCAATCGGCCAATATCGTACTGCACCATTAAGGCTTGGATCTCCGGTAGAGGAGTCTCAGGGCGGATTGTCCGCACTGGCGCTTTCATGTAACCTTTCACTGGGGCGTGGGCAAACCCGTGGTGTAGGGCAATATCCAAATCCCGCCGCGAAATAATTCCCAGCAGGTTACCCTCGGCATCCACCACCGATAACCCGGAGTGGCCATAGCGCAGCAGCACTCGATGGGCAGCAGCAATGGGAGTTTCCGGTCGCACCGTGCGCACGGGTGAGGACATCAGATCAGCCGCCGTGGGGGGATGGGGAATTTGTTGGCACAGGGCAGTATAGAGGTCCTTAAGCACCTGTTGCGGAGTTTCGGTAATTAGGGTCGCTGCCGCCGCTTGGGCATGGCCGCCGCCGCCAATAGTTTCTAACAGGCGCGCCAGATTGACGCCCGGAATCTGACTGCGAGCAATGACGGCCAAATGGTTGTGGCGATAGGCGTGACCTAGCAACAGGGCATCACACTCGCTGAGATCCGCCAGTTGCGTGATCAGTCGCGATAACCCCGGAAGATAGGCTTCTGTCTCCAGCAAGACCCAACCGACGCGATAACCATCGTGGGTGTCGTGATGCAACTGCTCCCATGCCTGCCGTAACAGGGGCTGTAAGTCAGCGCTCAAGCCCGCATCACTATAGGTGGCGATCGCCCGCTGATTGGCACCTTGACTCAGGAGCCAAGCCAACGCTTGCACATCCCGCACCGTCGTTTGCTCAAACGTCAAAGAACCCGTATCCGCATGAATGCCCAAGGCCAATACCGTTGCTTCTGTTGGTGTTAAAGCAATGTTGGCCGCTTGTAATTGCTCCGTAATCAGCGTACTGGTGGCACCCACCGGCTCCAGATATTCCGTGGTGGCGGCAATATCCCCCTGCATGTCCAGATGGTGATCGTAAATTGTAACTTTGACATTGGGTTGCTCCAGCCATGCGGCGGCCTGCCCCAACTGCTTGCGCCATTGGGTATCCACAACCCACACCTGACGCAACTGAGTTGGATCTACTGCACGCGCTTCGATGAGGGGATATTCATCGCGATGGTAGGCTAAGAACTCCCCCACCTTGGGATGGGTTCCCCCCGTTAAAACAATTTTTGTGCCTGGATAAAGCCGCGCTAGCCCGACTGCTGCGCCGAGGGTATCAAAATCAGCAATTTGATGGCACAGCACTAGATCCATAACCTTGACGGGCAACCAATAGTTCCAAACTCAAGGGGTAACCCCCTAACCCAGACTGAAATTCTAGCCTGTTCCAAGGGAATACTGTCTAGTACCTGCTCAGAGGTTCTAGGCAGACCTAGCGCTCTGAGAGCAGTGATCGTTTATTTATTAACAGGAGGATAAACCGTATCGGCACCAATCAAAATCATTCATTAATTTTCATTAATATCTGTGATTGATGGAACTGATCTAAAACATCTTGCGTATAAATTGGAATAATCCTTCTTAGACTGCCTGACTAATTGTATAGGTTCCCCAAAAATCCGTAAAAGGCTGGAGTTTCGATCTAAAAGTTTTCGGGGGCTAATTATGAAGATTGGGGAACTGTTGGTGAAAGCGGCTCTGATTAACACCGGGCAGTTGCAGGTGGTACTGATGGAGAAGGACATTTATGGCCACCTACGGCTGGGGGAGATCATTACGCTGCATGGCTGGCTGGCTCAAGAAACTGTGGACTTCTTTGTGGAAGAATGGCCACAACTCATTCAAGTGAAGGAAAAGCATCCCCTCGGTTTTTATCTCCAGCGTGCCGCTTTACTGACAGAGGCGCAAATTCAACAAATCCTCAAGGATCAGTGGCAAGCCAGTTATCGCTTTGGGGCACTGGCGGTACTCAATGGCTGGTTAAAGCAAGAAACTGTCAATTTTTTTCTGCAACACATTAACCCCAATGCTCTCAAAGAAAGCACTCGCATTGAAAAAGCAACCCTGTCGGATGTCCGTCGCACCTCGGTTCCCGGCCTAGGGCGAGCCAAACAAACCTACACCCAGCAAAAGAACATTGATCCTGACGATCTCGCTGATATTGACCTTGACGATGTGACATGGCTGAATTAGCTTGGGGAAACCGGCGCTGTATGCCTAGGTAAGCCCAAGAATATTGGGACTAAGGAATGACTGATTTAACTCAGAAACAGTTGTTATCATAGGGAATCTAACCCTCGCCTCTTGCAACGGTAGTACTATGGCGATCGCCAACACTGAGAGCCATGCTCAAGCACATCCTGTTTCTGGAATTCGAGATAACCATCGACGGGGCAGTGTAGGTCATTTTTTACAAGAGAAAATTCGGTCAGGCGCTCGGCTATCGATCGTCTCTGCCTACTTTACAATTTACGCATTTGAGGCACTCAAAACTCAACTGACCGTTATTGAAGACCTAAAATTCTTGTTTGGGGAGCCACGCTTTGTGCGATCGCTCGACCCTGACAAAACAGATAAAAAATCCTTCCAGATTGAAGACGATGGCTTGCAGTTGCAGAATCGACTCGAGCAAAAGCGGATAGCGAAGGAGTGTGCTGACTGGATTCGGGCAAAGGTTCAGATACGATCAGTCAAGCAAGCCAATCTGCTGCACGGCAAGATGTATCACATTGCTAACAATGGTGTGGAAGATGCCATTATGGGTAGCTCTAACTTTACGGTGCGGGGGTTGGGGTTGGGTGAGTCGGGCAACAATATTGAACTTAACCTAGAGGTTGATAGTAATCGCGATCGTCGAGATTTGAAAGCTTGGTTTGATGAACTGTGGGATGATGAAAGTCTAGTTGAAGATGTTAAAGATGAGGTACTGCAATACCTAGAGCAGCTTTATCAGAATCATTCTCCTCAATTTATCTATTACAAAACCCTATTTCATATTTTTGAACGATTTCTAGCAGATCAGGATGCCAGCGGGTTACTCACTGAAAAAAGCCAGTTGGTTGATACGGATATTTGGAAGACACTATTTGAGTTTCAGAAAGATGGTGTCAAAGGAGCAATTAATAAAATTCGCGCTCACAATGGTTGTATTATTGCAGACAGTGTAGGGCTAGGTAAAACCTTTGAAGCCTTGGCTGTGATTAAATATTTTGAACTTTTAAATTATCGCGTACTTGTACTTTGTCCGAAAAAACTACGGGAAAATTGGACAGTCTATCAAGCACAAAACAACAGTGAGTTAAATCCGTTTGTTAAGGATCGCTTCAGCTATACCGTTCTTTGCCATACAGATCTCAGCCGTGACTCCGGTTTTTCTGGAGATATTAACCTAGAGGCAATTAATTGGGGCAATTATGATTTGGTTGTGATTGATGAGTCTCATAACTTTCGCAATAACACAGGCAGTCGCCGGGATGAAGAAGGAAATATCATCCGCAAGAGCCGTTACGAACGATTAATGGAAGATATTATCAAGCGAGGGGTTAAAACAAAGGTCTTATTACTATCAGCAACCCCCGTCAATAATGACCTGAAAGACCTACGCAATCAGCTCTATCTTCTCACGGAGGGAAGGGATGATGCATTTCGTGAGTCTATTGGCATTGCCAGCATAAAAGAAACCCTAGCATCGGCGCAGCGGACTTTTACCACTTGGGCTAAACAACACGAAGAACGTAAAACCAGTGACTTGCTTGAAAAGCTGAGTTCTAGCTTTTTTAAGCTGTTAGATGAACTGACGATCGCCCGTTCTCGCAAGCACATTCAGCGTTACTACAAAGCAACCATTGCCGAATTGGGAGGGTTTCCAGAACGACTTAAGCCTATTTCCGTTTATCCTGAAATTGACTTGAAAGGGCGGTTTCCCTCCTACGATAAGATCAACGATGAAATCTCTGAGTATCAATTGTCATTATTTAACCCAGCCAAGTATGTGCTGCCCCAATATCAACATCTCTACGACACGGGCAAGTCGGTGTTTAGTCAGGGCGATCGCGAACATTTCTTGATTAGCATGATGAAGGTCAATTTTCTCAAACGATTGGAGAGTTCAGTATCGGCCTTTGCCATCACGATGGATAAAACGATCCAAAAAATTGAGGAGTTACAAACTCGCATCAAGCAATTTCAGACCCTGAAAAACCAACCTTTAGAAGTGGAAGCCGCATCACCCCCAGTCGAAGAATTAGACGATGAAGACCTGCGGGATGCAATGCAGGTGGGGCAAAAGCTGGTGTATCAGATGGCGCACCTAGACGTAGAAGCATGGCTGAAAGACCTCGATCGCGACAAAGATCAATTGGTGGGGTTGTATAACTCCGCCGCAGCAATTACCGTCGAGCGGGATGCAAAGTTGGCTAAACTAAAGGAGTTAATTGCGCAAAAAGTTCAGCACCCGACACTGAATAAGCGATCGCAACCCAACCGAAAGGTATTAGTCTTTACAGCCTTTGCAGATACGGCGATCTATCTCTATGAATCGTTGAAAGATTGGGCAAAAAACGAGTTAAACATTGATCTTGCCCTAGTGACTGGAGACTCATCCCACAATAAAACCACCTTTGGCAAGGCAGAGTTTAACCAGATTCTTACTAATTTCTCTCCGATCTCGAAAAAACGCGCCCAAATGAGTTCTATGCCCCAAACGGGTGAGATTGATTTGCTCATTGCCACAGACTGTATTTCAGAGGGACAGAACCTGCAAGATTGCGACTATTTGGTGAACTATGACATTCACTGGAATCCGGTGCGGTTGATTCAGCGATTTGGTCGCATTGATCGTATTGGTAGCATGAACTCATCGGTGCAGATGGTGAACTTCTGGCCAACGGACGATTTGAATAAGTATATCAACCTGAAGAATCGAGTTGAGGCACGGATGGCCTTGGTAGATATTACGGCAACTCAGGAGGATAACCTGCTGGCCAACATAGAAGATATCATTCAGGATGATTTGAAGTATCGCGATAAACAACTGTTACGCTTGCGGGATGAAGTTCTGGATCTGGAAGACTTTAGCGAAAGTATTTCGTTCACCGACTTTACCCTCGATGACTTTCGCATTGAACTGAGCAAGTATATTGAAAGCAACCGTAAACTGCTGGCGGATGCACCCCTAGGCTTATATGCGGTGGTGCCCACCCATCCAGACTACGCCACCATTACCCCGGGCGTAATCTTCTGTCTGCGCCAAAAAACGGCAGGTCGCCAAGATACCGTGAATCCTTTACATCCCTACTTCCTGATCTATGTGCGAGATGATAAGGTTGTTCGCTATACCTTTGCCCAACCCAAGCAAATTTTAGAAATCTATCGCCTGCTTTGTGCCGATCGCCCCACCCCCTACGAGAAACTTTGCAATCTCTTTGATCAAGAAACAAGTAATGGTGCCGATATGTCGCAGTACAACGGGTTGCTGCAAGCGGCGGTTAGCTCAATTGCTAGCACCTTCAAACGGCGATCGCTCTCCCAACTGCAAACTAGCCGCAGTGCTGTCCTAATGGATCAACACCAGCAAGTCACCGACACCACCGATTTTGAGTTGATTACTTGGCTGGTGATTCAGCACCAAGAGGATAGTTAACCATGACTGCGATCGCCAAAGCCATTCTTCATTTCCGCGATCTTCAAGAAAAACTGGGCTTGCACCGCACCGACAACCCTGAATTTTTCTCTGAGTGGCGCGAGCCTTTGCCACCCCTCACAGATCAGGAAATATCAGCGTTGAATCGGTTAGCCCAACGATATCTTGCCTATTTAGAAGAGGGTGAAGTGAGTGAGGGGACACTGAACATTATTTTACTTTCACCCCTGCTGGATGCCTTAGGACTGTGCGATCCTCCCTACCGGATTCGGGGAGAAACATGGGTTGAAGTGCAGACTCAAGTAGATACTGAAGAAGGAAGAATCACCCTAGAGGGGCGGATTGATGCCCTGACGTTACAGGATGATTTTTGGTTAGTAGTGATCGAGGGGAAGCGTGGTGGGTTTAGTGTCCTGCGAGCTGTTCCCCAGGCGATCGCCTACATGGCGGCGACTTCTTACCCCGGTTGTCCTCTGTTTGGATTAGTCACCAATGGCGATGACTATCTGTTTGTCAAGTTAGAGGGCAGCAAATTTGCCCTGTCCCACAACTTTACCTTGCTGGCGGATGCAGATAGCAACTTACTGCGCGTTGCTCGGGTTCTGAAACGTCTGGTTTCAGTCAGCGTGGACAGATCAGACAATGGAAGGGCTGCATGAGTGAACTCAAACTGAAACAAGAGATTATTCAATCCCTTAACCGTTGCTTGCAAGGCAACCTAGCCGATAGCGCCCAAAACCTGTTTCAAACCTTGGGTTATCAAACCCATAAATCCATGCGCTTAGAGGCTCCTACGGCTGAGGCATTTCTTAGCCAATTTAGCCAAGGGCACTCCTTCAACTCAGCGATCGCCCATGTGCAAGACTGGCGATTTATCGATCTGCTGTTCCAACTCACCAAAGACGAAATTGCCCAATCAGACCCAATCCGGCTGAATTTTGACAGTTCAGCACGCATCGACAACACAATTATTGAGTCTTATCTGTTTTTTGCCATTGAACTGAGGGGTAACACCTACAGCCGCAGTCAGTTAGCAGGTATCACTCGTGAGATCAACAAGCTGTTTCCCATGCCGGTGATGCTGGTATTTAAGCATGGGCAAACCCTGACACTCTCAATCATCAATCGTCGCCTCCACAAGCGGGATGAATCGAAGGATGTTTTAGAAAAAGTCACCCTAATCAAAGACATCGATTGCGCCCATCCCCACCGTGCCCATGTCGAGATTCTCTTTGATCTGTCCCTAGCTCAACTCTATAAAACCTACAAGTTCAGCAACTTTGTTGAACTGCACCGCGCTTGGCAAAAGACCCTTGACAGCACCCAACTCAATAAGCAATTTTTTCAGGAAATTTCCGACTGGTATTTTTGGGCACGGCAGCAAGTGCGTTTTCCCGATGATGCTCCCAAAGATGAAGACGGGCTGGATTCGGTGAGCTTAATTCGGTTGATCACGCGCCTAATTTTTGTCTGGTTCTTGAAGGAAAAACGACCTAGCCTTGTTCCTGACGAGCTATTCCAGCAACACCACCTGAAAGAATTGATTGACCTAGAGGATTCCACCGCCAGTACCTACTACAAAGCAATTCTGCAAAACTTGTTTTTTGCCACCCTCAACCAAGAGATGAACACACCGGACAAGCCCGATAACCGCAAGTTTCGGGGCAAGGCAAAATCCGGTAGCCGCGATCAGCACTACATGGTGCATAACGTTTATCGCTATGAGCATCTATTGAAGCAACCGGAGCAAGCGCTGCGGCTATTTGAACAAGTGCCATTCCTCAACGGCGGCTTATTTGAGTGTTTAGACCAGCCAGACCCGCAAAACCCTAAGCGAATCCTACGAATTGATGGGTTTTCGGATCGGGCAGATAATCCCCTTTCTGTACCCAACTATCTGTTTTTCTCGGATGAGCAGGAGGTGGATCTCAACCCAGTCTATGGCACCCACAAGAAACGCTTTAAGGTGCGAGGCTTGATTGATATTTTCAGCCGCTACAAATTCACGATTACCGAGAATACGCCCTTAGAAGAAGAAATTGCCCTTGATCCAGAACTGTTGGGCAAAGTGTTTGAAAACCTGCTAGCCGCCTACAACCCTGAAACCAAGGTCACTGCCCGCAAGCAAACAGGGTCTTTTTACACCCCCCGCGAAGTGGTGGACTACATGGTGGATGAGAGCCTATTGGTGTATTTAGAAAATGCCCTTTTGGCCTCATCCCCAACTGCTCTCCCTGAGGTGAGGCAAAAACTCCGCCAACTGCTCGACTACCAAACCGCAGACAACCCCTTTGCCGACAATCCAGAAACCACGGTGCGGCTAATCGCTGCCATTGACTCTCTGAAAGTGCTTGACCCCGCCGTAGGTTCCGGAGCCTTTCCGATGGGGATGTTGCAGAAGCTGGTCTTTATTTTGGGTAAGCTAGACCCCAACAATGAGTTTTGGAAGCAGCAACAGAAGGAACGGGAAATTCGCCCAGTTCTAGAAGACCTGCAACAGGCGCAAAAAATTAGCTATGAGCAGGCCCGGGCAGCAGCCGTGAAGCAACTGGAAGAGCGCCTAGCCGAGATCGAAGCTAATTTTGCCGATAACGAAATGGACTATCCCCGCAAATTATTTTTGATTGAAAACTGCATCTATGGCGTGGATATTCAGCCCATTGCGGTACAAATTGCCAAGCTGCGCTTCTTTATTTCGCTGATTGTGGAACAACGGGTCGATGACACTGCCCCCAATCGCGGCATTTTACCCCTGCCAAATCTAGAAACCAAGTTTATTGCTGCCAATACCCTGATGAGCATTGACCGTCCTCCTCAGATGAGTCTGGGAGCCTTGGCGGTGCAGGCAAAGGAACAGGAATTGGCAGAAGTGCGCCACCGGATTTTTACGGCACGAACCCAAGCAACCAAGAACAAGTACCGTGAAAAAGACAAACAACTACGGGATGAAATTGCCGTATTGCTGAAGCAGGAAGGCTGGGCAGATCATACCGCCACCCAACTGGCTCAATGGAACCCCTACGACCAAAATGCCTCGGCCTCTTTCTTTGACCCAGAGTGGATGTTTGGCATCAAGGAGGGGTTCGATATTGTCATTGGCAACCCGCCCTATGTTCGCCAAGAGCACATTAAGCATCTGAAGGAACAATTCAAACCCCAGTATGAATGCTTTACAGGCACCGCTGATCTGTACGTCTATTTCTACGAACGAGGATTGAAGCTACTGCGAGATCAGGGCATTCTTACCTTTATTTCCTCGAACAAGTATTTTCGCGCCGCCTATGGGCAAAAGCTACGACAGTTTTTGGCAACTCAAACCCGCATTCATCGGATCATTGATTTTGGTGATGCGCCGGTGTTTACGGCCATTGCCTATCCAGCGATCGTGGTAGTGGAGAAAAGAAAACCCTCACCCCTAGAGACCAGAACCAGATTTCCCTCTTCTCCCCAAAGAGAAGGAGACCAAGGGGATGAGGGTCTCTTCCGCGCCCTCAACTGGCAACCTCAGGAGCCGTTGGAGCAATTTGCCACCATTGTGGAAACCCAAAGCTTTGCCATGCCCCAAGCCGCCCTCAAAGCCGAAGGCTGGCAATTGGCCGATGGCACCAGCCGGCGACTGCTGGAAAAACTGCGCCAAGCCGGAACCCCCTTAGGAGAATATGTCAACGGTCGGTTTTATCGCGGGATTGTCACAGGCTTGAATGAAGCCTTTGTGGTAGATAGAGCCACCCGTGACAGACTGATTGCCGAGCACCCTTCCTCTGCCGAAGTCCTCAAGCCCTTCGTGCGGGGACGCGATGTGAAACGGTGGACAGTAGATTATCAGGATTTGTGGTTGATTTTTACCCGTCGCGGCATTGACATTAACAAATATCCGGCTATTCAGAATTACTTAAGCCAATTCAAAGCTCGACTGACCCCCGGCATTCTAGGTGGTCGAAAACCGGGAAGCTATGAATGGTATGAGATTCAGGACAACATTGCCTACTGGCAGGAGTTTGAGCGATCGAAGATTATTTATCCAGATATTTACGAGCATCAAAATTTTGCAATCGACTTAAATGGATTTTTCGCTGCAAACACCTGCTATTTTATCCCCACTGATGAATTATGGTTTTGCGGATTACTAAATTCTCAAGTTATTGAATGGTTCTACAGAAAAGTCTCAAACAGTGTGCGAGGGGGTTATTTGAGAGCCTTCAGTGACTACATCACGCAAATCCCCATTCCTCCAGCCTCAGAGGCTGACAAAGCGGCAATCCGTGCGCTGGTGCAAAAATGCCTCGATGCAGGGGGTAAAAACTGCCAGCAATGGGAAGCCGAAATTGATGACATCGTGGCGTGTCTCTTTGGCCTTACGGATGCCGAACGGAGAATCATTCACGGAAAGGAGGGAAAATGATAGAGGTTGTATCCCACTTTCGTAACCCCTCACCCTAAATCCCTCTCCCAAGGAGGGAGAGGGACTTTGAGTTTTACTTCGCTTGCTGATATGTCCCAACGCGCTGTTCATCCTGCTATTGTGAGTCGTGTGGAACCCAACTCGATTGCTGCCGAGTTAGGGTTTGAACCCGGGGATGCTTTGGTGGCCATCAATGGCACGCGCCCCCGTGACCTCATTGACTATCGCTTTCTCTGCGCTGATGAGGTGCTGACCCTAGAGGTTCTGGGTAAAGATGGCCAAACCTATACCCTAGAGATTGAAAAAGAGGCAGACGATGATCTCGGGTTAGAATTTACCACTGCGCTTTTTGATGGCCTGCTCCAGTGCAACAATCGCTGTCCCTTTTGCTTTATTGATCAGCAACCGCCCGGCAAGCGCCAGAGCCTCTATGCCAAGGATGACGACTATCGCCTTAGCTTCCTCTATGGCAGTTACCTCACGCTCACTAACCTCACAGCTCCGGAGTGGCAACGGATTGCCCAACTGCGCCTGTCCCCCCTTTACGTCTCGGTTCATGCTACCCATCCCCAAGTGCGGCAGCGCCTCCTGAAAAACCCCCGGGCTGGAGAAATTCTGCGCCAAATTGCTTGGTTTCAGGAACAGCGCCTGCAACTCCATGCCCAAGTCGTCGTGTGTCCGGGCATTAACGATGGGGCGTGCCTAGAGCAAACCCTGCGGGATTTAGCTGCCTTTTACAATCCAGAATGGCCGACGGTGCTTTCTGTGGCGGTTGTACCAGTGGGTTTAACCCGCTTTCGTCCCGCCGATGATGAACTGATCCCAGTGACGGCGGCGCACGCCCGTACCGTTATTGAACAGGTGCAACCGCTGCAAGCCCAATTTCAGCGTCAATGGGGCACTCCCTTTGCTTGGTTGGCGGATGAGTGGTTCTTAATTGCCGGGATGCCCCTCCCCCCCGCGCAGCACTATCAAGATTACCCCCAATTGAGTAATGGGGTGGGCACAATTCGCCTGTTTTTAGAGGAGTTTGCCAGCCACAGCCAAGACTTGCCCAAACAACTTCCCTCGCCGCGGCATCTGAGCTGGGTTGTCGGCAATACGGTGGGTGAGGCGTTTCAGCCGCTGGTGCGTCGCCTGAACCAAATTGAAAATCTGCACTTAGAGCTTTATCCCTTGGCCAGTGACTATTGGGGACAGAGGATGACGGTGACGGGATTGCTGACAGGCCATGACTTAATTCATCATTTGCAAGGGAAATTCTTGGGCGATCGCCTGCTGTTGCCGAGTATTATGCTCAAGTACGATGAGCCTATTTTTCTGGATGATATGCCTCTCGACAAAGTACAAGAGGCGCTTCAGGTGCCGATCCAAGTGGTGCACGGTGGGGCAGCGGGTTTAATTGCCGCTTGTGTTGCCGATACCGATTGCTAAACCAAGGAGTGCTAAGGTTGTTACGCGCCCGGCTGCAACAGTTAATTGCTCCCCCTTTGGCGCCGCCTTGGGTGGTGGGTCTGAATTGTTTTTTTTTAATTGGACTCGCGTTGGGAGTGGTGGCCTTTGGCGGCTATCTCTACACGTACCGTGCCACGCTGTTGCTTTATGCCCCTTTTTTGTTCCAAGCTGCCGTCACCACTTTTTTAATTTCGCTGTTTAGCTTGTTCTTGGCCGTCATCTTGGGGGCGATCGCCACTTGGACACGGCTGCATTCCGCGCAACCCCTGCGCGTGGCCAGCACGCTTTACGTTGAGTTTATTCGCGGCACCCCTACCCTTGTGCAACTTTTAGTCTGGGGCTTTGGTGTGGGCGGTCTGCTCGGGCAACTGGGGTTTGATCCGCGGCAGATTGCCTTTGAGGTCATGACTGTCCTGCAAAATAACCGCTTGGTCTCGCCGCTGTTTAACTTCATGTTCTACGGCATCCTTGGTCTGGGGGTGAACTACGGTGCTTACCTGAGCGAAGTCTTTCGCAGTGGCATTGAGGGCATTCCCAAAGGACAAACCGAAGCCAGCTTGAGCCTAGGGCTCTCAGAGCGGCAAACAATGGCACGAATTATTCTTCCTCAAGCAATTTTGATCATTCTCCCCCCCTTTACCAATAACTTCATCACCCTGATCCAAGACTGCGCCCTCCTGACAGTCATTGGCGTGCCGGAGCTGCAAAACATGACCAGCAGCTTTGCCAACCCCATTACCGACCCCCAGCGCAAACTCTTTATCTATGTTCTCGGGGCGCTTTTTTACTTTGGCCTGTGCTACCCCCTCTCCCGCCTCTCCCGCTATTTTGAGCACCGCGTTGGGGCGGCTGGCACTTCATAATCAAAACCGTTATGAGTATGATATAGTAGGCATAGCTGTTAAAAATTCTTAACAGCCTGATGTCAAACTGTTCAATGCCAACGTGTCGTAGTTAGGAGCACAAGGGTTTATGTCTGAATGTTTGCGTGTTGGCCAAGCCGCCCCCGACTTTGAAGCGGTTGCCGTTTATGACCAAGAATTCAAAACCATTAAGCTGTCGGACTATCGCGGTAAGTACGTGGTGCTGTTTTTCTATCCCCTCGACTTTACGTTTGTCTGCCCCACTGAAATTGTCGCCTTCAGCGATCGCTACGATGAATTTGCCAAACTGAACACCGAGGTGCTGGGGGTGTCTGTGGATAGCCAGTTTTCCCACTTGGCTTGGACGCAAACCGACCGCAAATCCGGTGGGGTTGGGGAACTGAAATATCCGCTAGTGTCGGATCTGAAAAAAGAAATTAGCGCTGCCTACAATGTTTTAACTGAAGAAGGGGTGGCTCTGCGGGGATTGTTCATTATTGACAAAGAGGGGGTCATTCAGCACGCCACGATCAATAACCTGGCCTTTGGTCGCAGCGTTGATGAAACCCTGCGGGTTCTGCAGGCGATTCAGTACGTGCAAACCCATCCCGACGAAGTTTGCCCCGCTGGTTGGCAACCCGGTGACAAAACCATGAATCCTGATCCGGTGAAGTCGAAAGTATATTTTGAAGCCGTGAACTAAGGCGCATCGGTGAAGCAGGGGGGGGCACGGCGCTCCCCTTTGCCATTCTCTTGGCTTGGCGCCGCGGTGCCACTTGCCCTTTGGTATAATCGGGGTGCCGTATTCGATTGACGAGGATGTCCATTATGGCAACAAAGTCTGCAAAGCCTACCTATGCTTTTCGTACCTTTTGGGCGGTACTCCTACTGGCCATTAATTTCTTAGTTGCTGCCTACTACTTTGGCATCCTCAAGTAATTTTCACAAATTCAGGGTTTAAGGGGCGGCTGCTCAAGGGCGATCGCCCCCAGTTGACCTCGACGAAAGTCCTGCAGTAGCTGCCGTGCCGTTCGTTCAAGGTCACCACAGTAGCGTGCTTGGGCGAGGTCGTAGAGATAACTCTCACCGGAGCGATCGCCCACCTCGAGATCGTAGCGCTGATTGAGGCGTTCTTCTTGCTTCAAGCTTTTGAAGAGTTCAATCAACTCCGGTGCAATGCGACAGGGGTCATAGGCCGCTTGACCAATATCATCACAAATGGCCAACTTAATGGCTGCCTGCTGATCCTTAAGGTTGGGGGGCAACACTCCGGGGGTATCCAGCAGTTCCAGCGCTGGTGAAATCCGAATCCAGCGCAACTGGCGTGTCACCCCTGGCCGAGCTGCACTTTCTACCACTCGCTGCTGCAATAGGCGGTTGATTAAGGCAGATTTACCCACATTGGGAAAGCCAAGCACCACAGCACGAACGGCTCGTGCCTGCATCCCCCGCTGTTGCCGTCGTTGGTTAATCGTTACGCCTGCTTTGAGAGTCGCATTTTGTAAGAGGCGAATTCCTTGCCCCCGCTGCGCATTGGTAAAAAAAGGTGTTTCGTTTTGGCCATTGAACCACTGCAACCACTGTTGGCGATCGCTCTCCTGAATCATGTCCACCCGATTTAGCACCAGTAACCGCTGTTTCCCCTTTGCCCACTGCGCCATTTGGGGATGAGCACTGGCCAAGGGAATCCGCGCATCCCGCACTTCTAAAATTACATCCACCTGCTGGAGCTGCTCCCGCAGCGATCGCTCTGCCTTGGCAATGTGACCCGGATACCACTGAATGACTGGACTCATAGAAATTCCACTTCCCTTCCTGACGTAACAATAGAGCATTGCCCCCAAGCCGCATCAATTAATTGACCCTAGGCAATGCTATAATTGCCAAAAATAGACAAAAGACTATGCAAATAAGGCTTTGATTAGAAACCCATAAACAACTCTAAAGATTGATAACTCAAACCTATAGAATAATTAAGAATCTCCAAAGCAAAAGTTATTGCATTGGGTATCAACTAAGCTGATGCTTAAGCATAAGACCTACGACGACACAACAGACTTGCGGATGTTTGCACCATCTCGCCTAGTTTCGTATTGCTAATTTTGCCCCAACAGTGGGGTCCATCGTAGCGTTGCACACATATCCATGGCAAAGGCTGCCAACTTTAGAGGTTGCTCTAAACGGCACATTAACTGTTAAAAAGGAAAAACGTCTATGGCCTACACGCAATCGAAATCCCAGAAAGCCGGGTACCAGGCTGGGGTGAAAGACTACCGCCTCACCTACTACACACCCGACTACACCCCGAAAGATACTGACATTCTAGCGGCCTTCCGGGTGACACCACAGCCGGGGGTGCCTTTTGAAGAAGCGGCGGCAGCAGTGGCTGCGGAATCCTCCACGGGGACTTGGACCACAGTGTGGACTGACCTCCTCACTGATCTAGATCGCTACAAAGGCCGCTGCTACGACATTGAGCCGATCCCCGGTGAAGATAACCAATTCATCGCCTACATTGCCTATCCCCTTGATCTGTTTGAGGAAGGCTCTGTTACCAACATGCTCACCTCCATTGTGGGGAACGTGTTTGGTTTCAAAGCCCTAAAAGCCCTCCGGCTGGAAGACCTGCGGATTCCTGTGGCCTACCTGAAAACCTTCCAAGGCCCACCCCACGGCATTCAAGTTGAGCGGGACAAGCTCAACAAGTATGGTCGTCCCCTGCTGGGTTGCACGATTAAGCCCAAGCTGGGTCTGTCAGCCAAAAACTACGGTCGGGCAGTTTACGAGTGCTTGCGCGGCGGGCTTGACTTCACCAAAGACGATGAGAACATCAACTCGCAGCCCTTCCAACGCTGGCGCGATCGCTACTTGTTTGTGGCCGATGCCATCCACAAAGCGCAAGCGGAAACGGGTGAAATCAAAGGTCACTACCTGAACGTGACCGCTGGCACCTGCGAAGAGATGCTGAAGCGGGCTGAGTTCGCCAAAGAACTGGAAATGCCCATCATCATGCACGACTTTTTGACCGCTGGCTTCACCGCCAACACCACGCTCGCCAAATGGTGCCGTGACAACGGGATGCTGCTCCACATTCACCGTGCTATGCACGCCGTTATCGACCGTCAGAAAAACCACGGTATCCACTTCCGGGTTCTGGCAAAATGCTTGCGGATGTCGGGCGGTGATCACATCCACACTGGTACAGTGGTTGGTAAGCTCGAAGGCGACAAAGCCGTCACCCTTGGCTTCGTGGATCTGCTGCGGGAAAACTACATCGAGCAAGACCGTTCCAAAGGAATTTACTTCACCCAAGACTGGGCCTCGATGCCCGGCGTGATGGCGGTCGCCTCCGGTGGGATCCACGTCTGGCACATGCCTGCCTTGGTGGACATCTTTGGCGACGATGCGGTGCTGCAATTTGGCGGTGGTACGTTGGGGCACCCGTGGGGGAATGCTCCCGGTGCAACTGCCAACCGCGTTGCCCTTGAGGCGTGTATCCAAGCCCGAAACGAGGGTCGCGACCTGATGCGCGAAGGTGGCGACATTATTCGCGAAGCTGCTCGCTGGAGCCCTGAGCTGGCCGCTGCCTGCGAACTGTGGAAAGAAATTAAGTTTGAGTTTGAAGCTCAAGACACGATTTAGAGGGTGGTAATGGGGTTAAATCGGAGCTAAGCACAGGTTGCCACTGCGATTTTTCCCCACGCCTATGGATGTCAAACACGTTGCCAAGCAAACCAGTAAAACCCTGATTAGTTATCTGACCTATCAGGCCGTGCGCACGGTGATTGCCCAACTTGCAGAAACCGATCCACCGCGATCGCTGTGGTTGCAGCAGTTCACCAGCCGCGAAAACATTCAAGATGGCGAACGCTACTTGGAAGCCCTTTTTCGCGAGCAGCCGGACTTGGGGTTTCGCATCCTCACGGTGCGGGAGCACTTGGCAGACATGGTGGCAGACTACTTACCGGAAATGCTCCGTTCTGGCATCCAGCAGGCAAACCGACAACAACGCTGTCAGCAATTAGAGCGGATGACCCAAGTGTCTGAGGCCAATATTGAAGACAGCCCCTCCTCGGAGTCAGCCACAGATTAACTGGTTTGGATTCGTCTGTTGTTCATTAGTTTAGTTCTTATCAATCGAGGAAAGCATGAAAACACTACCCAAAGAGCGTCGCTACGAAACCTTCTCCTACTTGCCGCCCCTCAGCGATGCCCAAATTGCGCGGCAAATTCAGTACGCAATTGACCAAGGCTACCATCCCTGCGTCGAGTTTAACGAAAGCTCGGATGCTGAAATCCGCTACTGGACAATGTGGAAGTTGCCCCTCTTCAACTGCACCAACGCCCAAGAGGTGCTTAACGAGGTGCAACAGTGCCGCTCGGAATACCCCAACTGCTACATTCGTGTTGTTGCCTTTGACAACATTAAGCAGTGCCAAGTGATGAGCTTCATCGTCCACAAGCCCAACCAAGGCAATAGTGGCTACAGTGGCTACCGTTACTAAGACGACGGCGCTAAATTAGTTGTCCATCGGTACCCCCTCCTAGATTGCTAGGGGGGTCTTTTGTTGGGTGTGCTAGACTCGCTCTAGGGTGGCCTCCAACAGGTGCTTTAATTTGTGGCTAGTTTGAATGCCACTGAGGAGAGTGTAGTGGTTCGCGTCCAACTGCCAGTAATGCTCAAATCCGGTACACCGATTAGCATCCCCTAAAAGCAGAAACTGCTGCACAATCCCGTGGGGGGTAATCCAGCCTTCCCCTTCAACGCGACCGAGTAAACTATGCTGCAGCACGTAGGTGAAAATCATTTCGTCGAGTTCTAGCTTGCCGCGGGACTGCAAAATTAAATCTGGCTTCGCTTGCCCAGCAAAGGTCACCTTGGCGGCCATGGAAAACCAGTCATCTTGGCCATAGGACACAAGGATTTTGCCCGTAACGCTGATCGGCTCTTGATCAGGCTCCAGCCAGTAGCCGTTCAGTAGCCATCGCCCCGCATCAACTAAAAATGTATGGTTCACGCCAAACTTGTCCGCAACAAATGTACTGATTCTACCGAGTTGGGGGGAGATGCTGCACCTAGGATTTATGCGGGATGGTCTTGTAGCCAGTTTTTAAGAGCAATCACGAGGCGATCGCACTCTTCGGGCAGGGTAAAGTAGTGGACACAGGCTCGCACCGAGGCAGGATAGAGCAACTCGCGCACGAAAATATCTTGGGCTTCTAGGTCCTGTACCAGTTGGCGGTGCTGACCGTTAGCCAGTTGGAAGGAAACGAGACCGGAGGGAGGAGGTACCGGGCTCAGGCAAGTCAACCCTGCTATGCCCTGTAATTGTTGCCAGAGATATTGGCTGAGATAGCAAATGCGGCGATAGCGATCGCTCCCGCTGCCCCATTGATCGTGTACGGCGAGGGCAGTCGTGAGGCCACTCACCAAAGAAAAGGCCGTTGTCGCCACTTCAAAGCGACTGGCATCCTCTTTCCAGCCTGCGGGCTGAGCATCGCAAGTTTGATGAATGCCGCGCCAGCCCACAAATGTCGGCTCAAGGGTCTCAAGGCGATCGCGCCGGATATAGAGTCCTCCTAAGCCAGCGGGGCCGCAACACCACTTGTGTCCGGTAAAAGCATAATAGTCCACCCCCAAAGCGGGTAAATTCAGGGGCACCATACCCACACTTTGGGCTGCGTCCGCGAGCACCTGAATGCCCCGCTGATGGCATAATTGGACAATTTCTTGTAGTGGCAAGAGCTTGCCTGTGTTCCACAGCAAATGACTCAACACCACTAGGCGGGTGCGGGGGTGAAGCTGAGCGGCAATGGCCGCCACCTCGTCCTCACACCACGGCCAGAAATTCACCCGATCCACCACAATGCCTAAGCGGCGCTCCAGTTGCTGGGCAATGGCGACAACTCCTGGGTGCTCGCAATTAGAGATCAACAGATGATCGCCTGCCTGCCAGTTAATACCCCAGAGGACAATATTGCAGCCCATGGTAACAGAATCGGTTAGGGCAATCGTGTCAGCCGTAGTATTGAGCCAGTTCGCCAGAGATTGCCGCAGGGTTTGTAGTTGCTGCAACAGCCAGGGAAACACCCGATTGGCAAAGGGGCCTTGTTCTTGAATGTGGCGATCGCTCTGGATCATGGCCTGCCAAGTCTCTTGGTGCAGCGGGCCTTGACCACCGTAGTTCAGGTAGGTCTTATTCAGCAGGGCGGGGTAGGTTTGATGGTAGGCGTGGAGGGTTTCCATAGGGCATCTTATGAGGGACGAGTTGCGGCACCGCAATGGCGGCAATAGGGCAGATGACGATAGGTGGGCTGCTGACAGGCCGGACAGGGTTCCCACTGCAAGTAGCCACAGTGGGGGCAGTACTGATCATCCTGCCGCAGACGCTTGGCGCAGCGGAGACAGCGTTGCTTTTGAACTCTGATGGCAGCTTGGCGCTGGGGGTTCAAAAAGAGAGTTTGGGCAATCTTAATGATGCCAAAGCCAACCGCAGGAATCAGCACGATATAGAGGTAACTGACAAGAAAGAGGAAGCCACCCAAAAGCGTCAGCACCAGCTCCGACAGCCAGCGGAACAGCACCCCCACCTGCAACAGCTCAAAAATTTTCAGCAGCAGCGGAATCAGGAAAATCACCAGCAGGTGCCAACTCATTAAGGCCAACAGGCCGTACTGATGGCGATCGGCATAGGTGTTCACAACCCAAGCAAGGGCAATCAGGGGCACCAGAAAAAGTGCTTGCAACAGAAATCGCAGGCTGGGATACCAAAACTGCGCCCGCTGGTGCTCAGCTTCAAGGCGGTTGAACGTGGCCTCATTGGCTAGGAACTGAAGAAATTGCTGGCTGGTCGGTTCGTTGAGAATCGTTTGCCGCAGAGCTTGTTGCGCTTGCTGGAGGCGGGCAATGTTGCGATTGTTGGCTTCGAGGGTGGCCTTGGCTTGCGCCGCCTCGACCAAATGAATCGATTGCTCTGGCGGTTGACCGGCTAATTGTTCCAGCAGTGTGGAGTCATATTCTTGGCGAATGCGCTGGTTGGTGGCCTCAAGGCGGTCAATTTCCTGTTGCAGTTGAGCCAGTTGGCGCTGTCGCCCGTGATTGACCTCGGTGTTCAGCGCATCTTGGTGGCGGGCGTAGGTCAAGCAAATGTCTGAAACCTGACCTAGTTTGCCAAGGGCACGTTGCTCTAGCGCCTCCACAAACGTCGAGGATGCAGCAGCAGGGAGGCTCTGAAGTTGCTGCTCAATCAATCGCCAGTCCCGCTCTGATGAGCGATCTTGGCGGTAGGCTTGCCATGGCGCATAGCAAGGGTAGGCTGCCGTGGGGCTTAATGGCCAGTGACCAATTTCAGCGAGGCCACTAAAGACATTAATGAGGATAAAAATATCGACGACAATAATGACAATGAGGCTGACCCGATTTAGTGGCTCGTTATTGACAAGGCGCGATCGCCGCCAAAACTGGTGCCAAGCCCGGCGTAATTGCCGACCGATATTCATGGCAGGGCATAGCCAAACGCTAATTTCACCCGCTCCAGCGTTGCATTCGCAACCGTTGCCGCTTTTTCCCGTCCCGCTTTGAGTAAGTCTTTCAAATAGCTAGGGTCAGCCATAATCTCGTTGTAGCGTTCCTGAATGGGGGTGAGCGTAGCAATGACCGCTTCCGTGAGCAGGGGCTTAAACTCGCCCCAGCCCATCTCGGCACACTCGGCAGCTACGGCTTCTTTGGTTTTACCCGTTAGGACTTGATACAACCCAAGTAGGTTATTGGCCTCAGGGCGGTTGGGGTCATCAAACGTGAGACCGCGGATGGGATCGGTTTTGCAGCGTTTAATTTTTTTGCGAATCTCATCCGGGGAATCCAACAAGTTAATCCGGCTCAACTCTGAGGGGTCGGACTTCGACATTTTTTTAGTGCCATCGGTCAGGCTCATCACCCGTGCTCCGGCTTTAGCAATCAGGGGTTCAGGTAATTTAAGGATTGGTGCTTGGTTACGGGCAAACAGGTAATTGACCCGGGCAGCAATATCACGGGTCAGCTCCAAGTGCTGCTTTTGATCCTCACCGACCGGTACTAAATCCGCATCGTAGAGCAAAATATCCGCCGCCATGAGCACCGGATAGGTCAACAGCCCTGCCGCAACGTTTTCCCCCTGTTTCACAGCTTTTTCCTTGAACTGAATCATGTCCTCCAGCCAGTTGAGGGGGGTAATGCAGTTGAGGAGCCAAGTCAGTTCAGCGTGGGCACTGACGTGGGACTGCACAAAAATCGTGGCATGGTTCGGATCAATGCCGCAGGCAAGGTAAAGGGCGGCAACGGTGTAGGTATTGGCAGCCAGCACGGCGGGATCGTGGGGCACTGTAATGGCGTGCAAATCAACAACACAGAAGTAATTTTCGTAGTTCGCCTGACCCGCCACCCAATTGCGAATGGCTCCTAAATAGTTGCCTAGATGCAAACTGCCCGTGGGCTGCACCCCCGATAACACCCGTTTTTTGGTCACCCGATTCTCCTCTGATCGTTCCTTTTCCTATGCTATCGAGGACAGTAACCAATCCGGCGATCGCGCCCTCATTTTCTCCTGTTGCCCTATGGATGGACAGATCCTGATATCTGATATGTCAAACAATGCTGCATCATTTGACGAAACGTAACAGTGGGTTACAGCCAAGGGATGCTTCTTCAAGGGGTTGGCTAGAGTGGAAAGGAGAACTCTGGCTAACCACAGCAATTCTCACCGGCGTTTACTGTGAGACAGATCGATCATGATTCAGCCATCCCGCTGTTATTCACTGCCCCTCATTCTGCTTATCACAGGTGTGACTCTCTTGAGCAGCAGTGAGCTATCCGCATTTGCTAGACCCCGTGGAGCTGGGAACCCACCCCGTGGGCCTGTTGACACTAACCCTCGTGGCGGTGTGGATGTTACACCCACTGCCCCCCGCTATCGACACAATAACGCTATTGTTAATCCCCGCTGGAATCCGGGCTTAGGCAACTGGTGGTGGAACGGCAACCGACCGTGGTATCCCAATCGGGTCTATTGGGGCGGCGGCTTTTGGGGCAATATTGCCAGTGCAGCGGTGACTGGCGCGGTTGCAGGAAGTGTGGCCGCAGAGCAATCGGAACCCACGGTGGTTGTAACCAGTCCGGGAGGACAGTTGCTCTCTAGCTATGGTTTGGTGCAGGTTCCCTGTAGTAGCGCCAACACCGCTACCCTCGTGGTAATCCGCGGCCCTGAAGGAAGTGTGATCTGTGCCAAACCCACGGCCACAGTACCTAGCGGAGTCTATAGTGTTGACCCTGCAACCCTATCCCTTGTGCCCCAGTAAACTATTTTTGTTGACACCCCCCGCACGCTTAGTGACGGGGATTCTTGAACAGCCCAAAAGCGGACTTTCAACGGCGTTGTCAATGCGCCTCTACTGACTCCACTGAGGTCAAGCCCCAATGTTGCCGCTACTTTTCAGAGTATATTGACAGCCCCATTTGCGTCCGCATTGAGGTACCACTTCGCTGCCGTTCGGTATAGCCCTCGTTTTACTCGCCGTCCTCTGCGGGTTTTTCACCGTATTTGGGAAGAGAGTCATTGTCGAGAAAACTAGCCGCCGAGGTATAAGCCTCTTCTGTTTCAACAAACCTGATACCATACTGCTCGCAAAGTTGAGATAGGCGTTCCTTCAATCGAGCAGTCGGGATTTGAATCAACTGCTGATTCGTTTTGTGTCCCAAATTGGCTTGGTCTTTCTGTCCTGTGTTCCAGCCAAAGACAACCGTCCCAATTTAATGCCTAAGGCAGTGGTTGATGATCATCCTAGCGGCTTTGTTGACGGCATCCCGCATTTGACGATTACGCTTCTCAGTAATAGCTGCCAGTTGCTTCGACCAAAACCCCTGAGCCTGACCTTCCTTCAAAGCGGCCACTCGTTTGTTGTACCACTGGGACTTCAAATGTCCGCCATCAATGATGAAACCAGTCCCGACATTACTGACACAGGTCAGCCAGTTGTCGATGCCGTGGTCAATACCCAGCGCATTGGCAGGATTCAGTGGTACAGAAACTTCTTCTGGACGTTGATAAACATACTCAATGTATAGAAACATCTATTCCGCGGGACTATTCGGAGCTCTCTGAGGGAGTTCCAATCTAAATTGGTTGGCATCGGTAAGTAAATGGCATCAATACCAAACCAAGCTTTGACCTGAGTACCCAATCCGTATTCCGTTCTCAGTTCACTTCAACCATCGAACTGGATAGGAAACGGTATAAAGCCCCTGCTTGCGGTATTTGGGCAGGGCTGGTTTGTTTTCTAGCTTTCCAGCCAACCAAAGTTTTTGCAATGCTTTGAAGGACTTGAATGCTTCGGCAACCGCATTGCACGTTTGTTGGGCTGAAGACACATACATTGCGCCAAAATGTTTGTTCTTGGATTTAACCATTTCAGAGCAAAGTTCAGCTCGGTTCACAAATCGGTTTGCCTTAAAAAAGACTTGACGGGCAAAGTACAGGGCGCAGTTATAGACCTTGTTGGATTCTTGGCACAAATACTCAAGTACAGCTTGCTCTTCTGGACTAGGTGAGAGAAGCTTTTGCAAGCAAGCAAATGTCATATGGGTTGACGAGTGGTATGATAACGAGACTATAGCATCCTTCTACTTGAGAAAGGAGTTTCCGCAACTGACTCGGCAAACGAGTCTTTGGAGTCGTTCATATTTTTTCAGTCCCGCTGGTAACGTCCGTGCTGCTACAATTCAAAAGTATATTGAAGACCCACATCATTGGTGACTGCGACTAAAGTCACAAAAGGCTTTTCCTCCTCGCACGCTTAGTGGCGGGGCTACCAAGCCAAATTTTCTGTGTCTAAGCAGTCACTTTTTACTGTGACTTGGCATGAACTCCCCACGCTTTAGTCTTAGCAGCCTTGCGATTACCCGCCATATTGGCACCCTGATGCTCACATTGACCGTCATTGTTTTGGCGGTCTTTCTGTTAATGCGCCTACAGGTGGATTTGCTACCGGGGATTACCTATCCCCGCATCGGTGTGCGCTTGGATATTCCGGGGGTAGTGCCCAATGTGGCGGTGGAAGAGGTCACCAAACCGCTGGAAGAAGCCCTCAGTCGCACGGAAGGCGTGGTACAAGTCTATTCCCAAACCCGCGAAGGTCAGGTGAGTATTGACCTGTTTTTTGAGCCCGGGGGCGATGTGGATCAAGCCCTCAACGAAGCTACCGCGGCTTTTAACCGCGCTCGCAGTACGTTGCCGGATGTGATTGAGTCGCCGCGGCTATTTAAGTTTGACCCCTCCCAACTGCCCGTCTATGAGTTTGCCCTCACCTCGGCTGAACTGAGTGGCCGCCAACTGCGGGTCTTTGCCGATGAAGACCTCGAGCGGGAGTTAAGTATTGTGCCCGGGGTAGCGGGGGTGGATGTCTCCGGCGGTACCACCGAAGAAGTACGAATTTTAGTGGATTTAGAGCGCCTGCAAGCCACAGGGGTGGGGCTCAACGAAATTTTAACCGCCTTGAGCGATCGCAATCAGGATGTGTCGGGGGGGAGAATTCGTGGTAGCGAGGCAGAGCCTTTGACCCGCACGGTGGGGCGGTTTCGCGATGCCAGCGAGATTGAAGAGGTGATCCTCACCGGGGCAGGCGGGCAGCGGGTCTATCTGCGAGATGTGGCGCACGTTGTGGATGGCAGTGCGGAGCAACGGGTGTTTGTCACCCTCAACGGGCAGCCAGCGGTTAAGGTGAGCATCCTCAAGCAACCGGAAGCCAATACGGTGGCAGTGGCCGATGGCATTAAACGCCGTTTAGCGGAGTTACAGGCGGCTAACCTTGTCCCTGCCAATACCCAAATTGTGCCGGTGCTGGATGAGTCGATCTATATTCGCAACTCCCTGAGCAATGTTGCCACCGCAGGGCTAACGGGTACCCTCTTGGCGGCGATCGCCGTCCTCCTGTTCCTAGGCTCAGTCCGGCAAACCCTGATTATTGTCTTGGCCATTCCCCTCTCGACGATGGCAGCCATGCTCCTGATGGCTCTGTTTGGCTTTTCCCTCAATGTTTTTAGCTTAGGGGGATTAGCCCTAGGGGTCGGCATTGTTGTGGATAATGCCATTGTCATGCTGGAAACCTTGGCAGACATTAACCCTCAGCAAATGAGCCAAGAGCAGTACCTTGAGGAAGTTAAGCGGCGTAGTCAGGGGATTGAGTCGGCGCTGTTGGCCTCCACCTTGACCAACTTGGTGGCGATTCTGCCGTTTTTGTTGTTGGGGGGGCTGATTGCGTTACTCTTCAACGAGTTAATCCTGACGATTAGTTTTGCCGTGGCCGCGTCCTTAGTGGTGGCTCTGACGGTTGTGCCCGCCTTGGCATCACGACTGTTGGGGCTGCGGCTGCAAAATCAACTGCGGCAGGTGGCACCCATCCGTTTGTTTAATGCGAAATTTCTTTGGCTCACAGCGCAGTACGAGCGGGTCTTGGCACGGGTGGTGCGGGGTCGCTGGCTAGTGGTGGGGTTGGCGATCGCCCTGTTGGGGGGCAGCAGTTGGCTCTTGGCACAGCGGTTACCCCAAGAGTTATTGCCGCGAATTAACACCGGTCAAGTGAACCTCACCGCCATTTTCCCCCCCGGAACCCCCTTAGCCACCAGTCGCCGGATCATGCAGGAGGTGGATCGGGTTCTTCTGGCGCAGCCCGGTACCCGGGATGTCTTTACGACCACGGGGGGGGCGCTCTTTGGCACGAATACGATTGCCAATCCGCTGCGCAGCTCCAGCACTATCATCCTTCAGCCCGGTATGGCGGTGGATCGCTACATTACAGAAGCCACCCAAGCCCTCGATCAACTCAACCTCGTGGGGGTACGACTGCGGCTGAGTCCGGGTCAGGTGCGCGGCATTATCCTCACCAACTCCCCCGTGCGCGGTGCCGATGTGGACGTACTGCTGCGGGGCAATGACGAGGCCACCCTCCATCGTTTTGGCCGTCAAGTGCTACAAGTCCTAGACGAGAAAGCCACACTAGTGCGTTTCCGTCCCGATGCCGATCCCCGCCAACCGGAAATTCAAATTCTGCCAGACTGGGAACGTGTCAGTGAGCTAAACTTAAGTACGCGCGATTTAGGACAAACGATTCAAACTGCCCTCGAGGGATTTGTCCCTACCCGACTTCAGCGGGGCGATCGCCTCGTGGATATTCGCGTCCAACTCGACAACGACAGCATTGAGCGTCCTGAGCAACTGGCGCAAATTCCCCTGTTTACGGAAAACAACCGTCCCCTGCGCCTTGGGGATGTGGCGCGCATTGAACCCAGCGAAGCCCCCGGCGAAATCCGCCGCATTAACCAGCAGCAGGTGTTTATGATTGCCGGTAACTTAGTGGAAGGAGCCCGCCTCAGTGCTGCCCTTGCCCAAGTCCAAGAGATTCTCAACGAGCTAGAATTTCCACCGGGCGTCTCGCTGATGCCCAGTACCGCTGCTGCCACCAATCAACAATTGCAACAGGCACTGGTCGTCTTGGGGAGTTTAGCGGTTTTCCTTGTCTTTGTGGTCATGGCGGTGCAATACAACTCCCTGCTGGATCCGCTGGTGATCCTATTCACGATTCCCTTAGCGCTTGCTGGGGGCATTTGGGGCTTGTCCCTCACCCAAACCGCCATTGGTGCTACCGTCATTGTGGGGGCGATTTTACTGGTGGGGATTGTGGTCAATAACGCCATTATCATGGTGGAGCTAGCCAACGACATTTATCGGCAAGAGGGTTGTAGCCGCACGCAAGCCATTCTTAAAGCCGCTCCGGCGCGGCTGCGCCCCATTATGATGACCACCATCACCACGGTTGTGGGGATGTTTCCCTTGGCCTTGGGCTTAGGGGAAGGCTCGGAATTTTTACAGCCTTTGGGCATCGTTGTGTTCTCAGGTTTGGCAGTGGCTACCCTACTCACCCTCTTTTTAATTCCCTGCTTTTACGTGATCTTGCACAGCTTTGAGCGATCGCCCACAGGAGCTGTCACCACTGCCGCCCAGCCCCCTGAAGAACTGCGAGAACGTTGATGCGGCGTCGGATGGCTGCTCCCTTGACGCAAGGGCACTATGCGCTTTGATTATGATCTGGTGATTGTGGCGGCTAATCCGGTGGCGCTGGCGGTGGCCTACCGTTATGCCCGCGTTGGTCGCATTGGCCTTGTGCTCCCCCCCCCTGCTCCATGGTGGCAGTGGCAATGGCAGCGCTGGTGGTTGTCCGTCGCGCCACCACAGGTCTTAGATGCAGCAAGCTGGCAGCAATTTCAGGCCATGGTGCACTATCAGCAGGAGCGCTTGGCGCCAAGGGTTTTAGAACTGGCGGGTGTGGATGTGATCGTGGGGACAGGGAAATTGATTTGGCAGCCCCAGTGTCACGTTTGCGTTGAGGAGGATCAGCTTTATGGCCGCAATTATCTGCTGCTGGATGCGCCCGCGGAACCCTTTGTTGCCACCCCCCCGTGGGTAGGTAGCGGCATGGAACTGGCTGAAGCCATTGCTTGGCAGGCTTGGACAACTCAGGAAGGGCCTTGGACATGGCAAGTCAGAGGCGATCACCTCGTGCCTTCGGAAGACCCATGGTTCAACGATCGCCTGCAAGCAGCCCTAGAAGCAATGGGGGTGCAAATTGACTTTGTGCCGGATTCACCCTCGGTGCGAATGCCACCTTCCTTGGGAGATCTGAATCTGCACGGGCTGCAGAGCGATCGCCATGGATGGTTGCACCTCAACCGCTATGGCCGCACGAGTCACCCTCAAGTCTATGCCTGTGGTGCTTGGCAAAGGGGCTACACGTTGCCCTCCCTCACTGCCTTTGAAGCCGAAGTCATTGTTAGCAACTTGCTCTTGCAAGAACGCCAGCCCTTGGAGTATCGCTATCAACCTTGGTGGCTACCGATTCCCACCCCCCTCGCACGGGTGGGTTACAACCAATATCAAGCCCAGCGAGAGGTGCATCCTCAGACCATTTACAGCCCTGCTGACCCCACTAGTTGGGGGGAAATGCTCATTGACAAAAAAGGGAAGCTTTTGGGGGTAACGCTGCAAGGCACAGGGGCGATCGCCACCAGTCGGATTTTTGGCCTGTGCCTACGGCAGGGCTTGAGCGCTGGGGCTAGCTTGGCGTACGCTGGCTGGGAGCTCGGCTAGAATGGCCGCCAACCCTTCGCGATAGGAAGGATAGCGTAACTTGACCCCGAGCACCTGCTTGATTTTGTCATTGCGCACTCGCCGCGACTCCTGCCAAAACGAGAGCGCCATCGGGCTTAAGGCCGCTTCCTCTAATGAAATGGGGCGCGGAGCCGGCCAACCCAACAAACGATAGGCTTCTAGCAAAACCGGCAGGGATTCCGAAGGCTGATCATCGCTGAGGTTATAAATGGCTTGGGGCGTGGGCTGCTGGAGCGATCGCCCCAACGTTTGCACAATATCGTCCACGTGAATCCGACAAAAGTAATGCCCCGGCTTGTCAATGAGCTGTACGTTTCCCTTGAGGATGCGGCTGAAGGGATTGCGCCCTTCGCCAGAGCCATAAATGCCGGGCAGCCGAAAGATGTGAGTCGGCAGATTCGCCTGCAACAACGCTTGCTCAACACCGACCCGGTGGCGCGATCGCGGATTCTGCGGGTTCACCGGCGTCGTTTCATCCACCCACCCCCCTTGGCGATCGCCATAGACCCCCGTTGTGGAGAGATAGCCAAACCACGCTAAATCACAGCGCTCCAGAGCAGGTAGGAGGGAATTCACCACGGGATCTTGCCCCTGCCGATCCGGTGGAATACTGGAAAGGACATGGCTGACCCCCTCGAGGGCTGTCGGGTTCAGGGGTGTCTGCTCCGAAAAAGCATAGCAAGGAACCTGAGCCAATTCGGGTGGCGCTACCCCAGTGCGATTGGTGATGACCACATCGACACCTTGTTGCCGCAGCACCTGAGCAAGCCTTGTGCCCGTGTAGCCACAGCCAAGAATCAACAGCCGCATTAGTACCTACTCATTCGCAGGAGTAGTAGGTGCCTCAGCTAAACGCACTTTCGAGGCCAACCCTAGCAGTTGCAAAAACCGAATCGTTAACCAAGTCAAATCCAGTTCCCACCACTGCAATCCATGGCGGGCTGAATATTGGTAGGCATGGTGGTTGTTGTGCCAACCTTCGCCAAACGTGAGTAGGGCAACCCACCAGCAGTTGGTGGAGTGATCCGTTGTTTCAAAGGTACGGTAGCCAAATTTATGGGTGGCACTATTCACCAGCCATGTAGTGTGGTAAACCGTAACCAAACGCACAAAAATGCCCCAAACTACGAATGGCCAACCGCCCCAGAGGTAAAGCACCACCGCTAGGGCAACTTGAATCAACACGAAGTACTTATCTAAGAACTGATAGACCGGGTCATCGGCAATATCTTTCGTAAAGCGGGGAATTTCCGCTTCTGCAGGCACTTCCCGAAACATCCACTCAATGTGGCTCCACCAAAAGCCTTTACGGGAATCATGATGATCATTGGGCTGATCCGAGTAGAGATGATGATGACGGTGTAACCCCACCCACCAGATGGGGCCTCCCTGCATCGAAAGGGTACCGCAGAAAACCAGAAAGTATTCCAGCCATTTCGGCACCTGAAAGCTGCGGTGGCTCACCAACCGATGCCAACCCAGCGTAATGCCAATGCCAGCGGTCAACCAGTGCAGCACAAGAGCTAACAGTACCGCTGACCAACTAAACATCCCGGGGACAAAGGCTAGCAACGCACCCAGATGAACAAAGATAATGAAGGAGGCTGTAGGCCAGGCAAAAGGGGGTTTAGCAACGGTTGCTTGGGTCATAAATGTTTCCGTAAACGCTCTGTCGCAGTCGTTCCAGTCACCCGCACCAACGAACAGGGGATGCCGTGACGACTATCAGACTTTAAGTATAACTAGCTACGTAAGTATCTTTGCTCAGCTCACAGCCACAGACTGACGCAACTGGCCGCAGGCCGCTTCGCGATCCAACCCCCGCGATCGCCGGATACTGGCGGCAATCCCCAGTTCCCTGAGCTGAGCTAAAAAGTTTTGCAGGTGCTTGCTGTTTGGGCGTTGGTAATCCGCTTCCGCAATGGGGTTATAGGGAATGAGGTTGACATGGCTCTGAAAGCCCCGCAGCAGCGCTGCTAATTCTTGGGCATGGCAGTGTTGATCATTCACGCCAGCAAGGACAGTGTATTCAAATGTAACCCGCCGCTTAGTACGTTCGACGTAGGCGCGGCAGTCGGCCAGCAGTTGGGCGAGGGGATAATGGCGGGCACTGGGGATAAGCTGTTGGCGCAATTCTTGATTGGGAGCATGCAGGCTAACAGCGAGGGTGATCTGCAATTCGTGGCTGGCCAAGCGTTGAATTTGCCGGGGAATGCCAACAGTGGAAAGGGTGATGTGCCGCTGCCCAATACCAATGTCGCGGTTCAAACACGTCACCGCCTTGAGCACTGCTTCGAGGTTGAGGAGAGGTTCACCCATCCCCATAAAAACCACATGGCTCACCCGCCGCTGCATCTCGCTTTGAATGGTGAGCACCTGATCGATAATTTCATGGGCAGCTAGATTGCGGCGATAGCCCCCTTTGCCAGTCGCACAAAAGTCACAGGCCATGGGGCAACCCACCTGCGAAGACACACATACCGTGAGGCGATCGCCCGTGGGAATGCCAACCGTTTCAATCGTTTGCCCATCTGCAAGGCCAAGCAGGAGCTTGAGGGTGCCGTCCGCCGCCCAATGGTGGTGCACAATTGTCGAGCGACCCACTTCTACCGTTGCAAGGTGCTGGCGCCATGCTTTCGGAAACACCGTAATGTCTGCTAGCGAGCGCACCCCCTTTTGATACAGCCACTGGTGCAGTTGCTGCCCGCGATAACGGGGCTGTCCTTGGGTTTCAACCCAATCCGCAAGCTCTTGTGCCGATCGCCCCAGCAATGCCATCCTACCAACTCTGAATAATTGTTCTCTGTTGCGATCTTAACAGGGGTTCAGGGGGCTGTTGCGACTAGATCGCAGGCGTGCAGCAATGGTTTTGATGATATACTGGAGGCACCGAAACAGCCCTCTTCCCGTCAAAGGCTCACTTAGCGTAAGCTGGCGGTCGATATGCTGGGGCTGAAAATGGTAAATTAAATGCCGCAGTAACGTGGTCTGGTAGGTACACTTGTGTCCCTAAGAGACTGCATTACACTTTATAGCCGCTGATGAGTTATAAGGGTTTGACCTATGTCCAGTGCATTGTCCGTCACTGATGCCACCTTCAAAGAAGAAGTTTTAGACAGCGAACTGCCAGTTTTGGTTGACTTTTGGGCACCGTGGTGTGGACCATGCCGGATGGTTGCCCCCGTTGTGGATGAGATTGCCAATCAGTACGCAGGCAAAGTCAAAGTCGTGAAGGTGAATACCGACGAAAACTCGAAAGTGGCCACAGACTATGGCATTCGCAGTATTCCCACCCTGATGATTTTCAAAGGCGGCCAGAAGGTGGATATTTTGGTAGGTGCCGTACCTAAAACCAAAATCGAGGCAACGCTGGAACAGTTCCTCTAAAGCATGGGGGGGTGCCCCTCAACAGTCATGGTGACAACGCAGCAACCCATTGTCATCTATGTGAATGGAACGCCACACCAATTGGAGCGATCGCTGGCGGTTCCAGAGCTGTGTCAGTTTTTGGGCATCAATCCCCGCCTTGTGGCTATTGAATATAATGGCGAGATTCTCCACCGCCAATTTTGGCCGACCACGCAAGTGACAACGGGCGATCGCCTTGAAATTGTCACCATCGTGGGGGGGGGTTAATGGGGCAACGGCGATGGTGGCTGCTTGCCCTGCTCGTCTGCTGTTGCACCCTAATGGTTGGCAGTTGCAGCCTCTCGGTTGTCCCCCGTGCCAATCAACTGGTGACGGCAGTTACCGCTGACCCAAAAACCTTTAACTACGCCCTCAGCCAAGAGTCCCCCAACGTTTTTGGCTACATTTACAGCGGTCTCGTTCAAGAAAATGGCCTCACGGGCGAACTGGAGCCCGCCTTGGCCGAATCGTGGCAGGTCAAGCCCGAAACCTTGGAGATTGTCTTTCAACTGCGCCCCAACCTCAAGTGGTCGGATGGTCACCCCCTCACCAGTGAAGATGTGGTCTTCACCTATAACGAGGTGTACTTTAACCCAGAGATTCCCACCAGCAGCCGCGATATTCTCCGCATTGGCCAAGAGGGGTTGCTACCGCAGGTCACGGCTCAGGGCGATCGCCAAGTTACGTTTAAGCTGCCGGAGCCCTTCGCTCCCTTTTTGCGGAATACCGGCTTACCCATTTTACCGGCGCACAAATTGCGAGCAGCCGTACGGGAGCGGGATGCCAACGGTCGCCTGAAATTCCTGTCCCTGTGGGGCACTGACACCGACCCCCACGAGATTGTCGGGAATGGCCCTTTTGTTATGGATCGCTACATCAACAATCAGCGCCTGATCTTTCGCCGTAACCCCCACTACTGGCGATCGCCTTTGCCCTTCATTGACCGCTTCATTTGGCAGATTGTGGAATCCACCGATACCGCCATGCTGCAATTTCGCTCTGGTGGGCTAGATTTGTTTGCCGTTACCCCAGAGATGTTTGCCCTCCTCAAGCGAGAAGAGAAGCCCGGCCAATTTCGCATTTATAACAGTGGGACAAGTACCGGCACAGTTTATCTGGCCTTTAACCTCAATCAGGGTCGCCGCAATGGCAAACCCCTTGTGGATCCGGTGAAATCCCAATGGTTCAACGATGTGCGCTTTCGCCAAGCGGTGGCCTACGCCTTAGATCGCCAACGCATGATCAACAACATCTACCAAGGGCTAGGGGAACCGCAGCACTCCATGATTCCCGTGCAAAGTCCCTTTTACCTTTCTCCGGAAGAGGGGTTGCCCACCTACAGCTACAACCCTCAGAAAGCCAAAGACCTATTGCGTGCTGCCGGATTTCAGTACAACGCTCAAGGTCAACTGCTCGATGCCAAAGGCAACCGGGTGCGCTTTTCCCTGATGACCAATGCGGGCAATAAAATCCGCGAAGCCCTTGCCACCCAAATCCAGCAGGATCTGGCGGCCATCGGTATGCAAGTGGATCTGCAATTTTTAGCCTTTGGTACCCTTGTGGATCGCCTCTCCAACTCCCTTGAGTGGGAATGCCACCTTTTGGGCTTTACTGGCGGCGGCAGCGAACCCAATGGCAGTGCTAACATTTGGCGCGTCGATGGCCTGTTGCACACATTTAATCAGCAGCCGAGCCCGAACCAACCGCCGATTACAGGGCATGTCGTTGCCGACTGGGAACAACGCATCAGTGATCTTTACATTCAGGGGGCACAGGAACTCAATGAAGAGCGGCGCAAAGCCATCTATGCTGAAGCCCAACGCCTTGCCCAAGAATACCTGCCCTTTATCTATCTCATTAACCCCTTGTCTCTCACCGCCTTTCGTAATCATGTGATTGGCGCTAATCCAACCGCGCTTGGCGGTGCCCTGTGGAACTTGGATGAGCTACAGGTAGCCACAACCCTAACCTCCGAGTAACGGATTGATTGAGGT
>FWPV01000084.1_pt1 | contig 236470 bp, 191 predicted proteins | sample 2228371 | NCBI WGS metagenome assembly FWPV01 (sample SAMEA103939776, study PRJEB20133) | metagenome
GAGTCGATATCCGTACATGGCTCATAACAGATCCGCCCCGTTGAGACGCACCGTATGTCTCTCCAATTGTGACCTTATAGCCTTTTTCGACCAACACGGCGCCTACCAACATGGACGCTAGGACATTCCCCTGGCCCCCAACGCCCGTAATCACAACATTGTACGGGTCTTTCATACGCCTAATTCTCCTTTTCGATGGCCCCTGCAGGACATATTTCTGCACACACTCCACAGCCAACGCAGATGGCTTCATCGACCTCTGCTTTTGAAGTACTTGGGTTCCACCTGAGGCCGGGGCACCGAAACACCCTTGTGCATAGTCGGCTGCATCCGCATGTCTCACCCAAACACCTGCTGGGATTCACGGACACTTTGACCCGATGTCCATCTTTTTTGCCTCTTACAAGGGCGCATTCCCGCCTCAATATTAAAACTCTAGGACCTCTTTGCTGGAGCAAAGATCGGATAACGAAACTTGTCCCAGATACATCAAATGGATCGTGAATGACAGTCTCGACCCCGATAGATCGGCATATGTCCTCTATGGCAATAGCCTTTGCAGGTTGTCCTTCAGCGTTCACGGTGCTCCCTGGGTGGGGTTGAAACCCCGTCATGGCCGTGGCGCTGTTATCCAACACGATTAGCAAGAAATTTGACGCCTGATGCACACCGTTTATTAAGGCGGGAATCACTGCGTGATAAAAAGTCGAGTCCCCACACACGGCAAGCGCAGGTTGTTCGCTCCCAAGCCGATCCAGGACTCCGAAGCCACAAGCCATGCCCATCCCGGAGCCCATGGCATGAAGAGTCTTTGATTGACAGAATCCCGTGGGAAGTACCGCCAAAGAATAGCAACCGATGTCACCGAAGAGAATCCCGTTGCGACCATCAAGCGCTAATGCATTTTTTATCGCCCAAAACGAAGCACGGTGAGGACAGCCAGCGCAGAAAGCTAGGGATCGCGACGGGGCGAATCTTTCCAAAGTGTCTTTTGCTAAGCAGTTTCTTTCCTTGTCTCCCTCACTCCATGGGACATTCATAATCCTCGAAAGAACTTGAATGACCAAGGATGGCGATAGTTCGCCTACATCAGGAACGTGTCCTGACTTTTTTCCGCAAAATTCGATATGAGCCAAATATTTGTTATTGTCTGCGTAAAGCTCCTTTATGTTATTTTCCAAGACAGGATCAACTTCTTCCACGAACAGCACGCGCTCCGTCCTAGCCAAAAAGCTTAGGATCATGCGTTCGGGAAGAGGCCAGGTTGTCCCGATTTTTAGAAGTCCGACTCGTTCTCCAAGCCCTAAGATGGCTATAGCTTCCTGAGAGAATAGATAACCTGACCCACATGTAATCAAAAGCAGCTCAGGATTGTCAGGGCCTTCGTAGAAATTGAAACAGGATGTTTCAAAAACCTCTCGGGCCTGTTTGAGCCGTTCATGTACCAAAGCGTGGGAAGGAGCGCCCGGCAAAGCCATGAGCCTGACGTTTGGATCGAAGTAGGGTTTGGCCACATCTTTTGGAATAGGACCTAGAGTGACATTACCACGAGCGTGTGAAATTCGCGTGACGCTTCTCATAATGCAAACGGTGCCAAGCTTTCTAGATAGCGCGAAGGCCTCCTTTATCATGTCTTTTGCTTCATTAAATGTACCTGGTTCCAAAAGGGGCAGATCGGCCAGCTTTGCATAAATCCTCGTATCCTGCTCGTTAGTACTGGATATGCCGGAGGGGTCGTCGCACACGACCATGACAAGACCGCCTAGTATTCCCGTTAGATTGAGGTTTAGGAGAAAATCCGCAGCCACGTTGAGGCCGTTTTGTTTCATGGCAACCAATGCATTCAGACCAGAAGCGGCTGCCGATGCTGCCACCTCCAAGGCCACTTTTTCGTTCACTGACCATTCGACATACATGCCTAGGTCCAAAGCAACTTCTGCAAGAGAGCCGATGATTTCTGATGACGGATTACCCGGGTAAGCCGCAGCAACCCTCACACCAGCTTCGACAGCTCCCCTGGCTATAGCCTCGTTGCCCATTAGCAGAACTTCCTTACCGGGAGAATCAAGACTCAACAGAGACATATCCGAGGATCTCCTTAAAATTTAGCTTTGTGTTTGAGTCGCGCGTTGTTTTTTTCTTCGGGATGCAAACTCCAGATGCGCAAGATTAGCAGTAGGGAACAGCTCGGTCTCCAACAATCGCTTCTGGATCATGCCGGCTATGACTTCTCGACCCAAGTCGCTTCTAATCACAAGTGTATTCCACCCAGGTCTGCCTTCATACATTCCTACGGAAACGTCCGCCAACTCAGACGTCATGTCGGAACATATTCCACAGGACGCCTGGATCATATCCCTGACTTCTTCGAGGGAGATAGTGATGGTCTCTTTATCTGTATCTATCTCGAGGGAATTAGCCGGAGGAGGTGGTATATGGATTCTGCTTACTGCCGCTCCGCCAAGCCGCTCGGTCAAAAAGTATGTGAACTCTCGAGCAGAAAAAGCCCAGTTACAGAAAAGGCCTACCACAAATTTTATCCTACGTCTGAGCTCCTCCCCTTTTAGATCGACGAGCATCATTTTTCTGATTGACAACACCTGACACGGTAACCCAACGACACATATGGCTCTTTTTCCCGCGTCTAGTGCCTTGCGCAAAGCAGAAAGGCTGTGGGCACCTACGTATTTAGAACCAGCGCAATTGCCCACTTCAGCTGGTCTTTCCGCCACAACACCAGTGGGGAACTTCTCATCTGCAGAAATACCTGTAAGAATAGCGCAATCAATAAGGCCTTGCTCTAGGGCGTACATTACGGTTGCCGTGACCGTGCCGCCTCCTTGTCCCCGGCATGCTAAAGTTTTGTCTATCGCCCTGCATGCCATTACTGCGTGATAAGGACCTATATCAGTGATTGTACGACCTTCACCAAAAGTGAATGCAAAGAGGCGTGAATAATCTACAGGAATCATAGGACACCATGCATAACAACGCCCAGAATCTACGCCACAGGTATCGAGAACCACTGTCCTGCCTCTGAATGCAACCAGGTACGGGCATCCGCCAACGCATGCACCGCAGGCTGCGCATAACCCTTTGTCTAGAACGCGCCGCCGGAGTTCATTAAGCGAGAGAATTTTCTCCATGTTTAGAGGGCTTTCTTTAATGCAAGAATAGGATATTCTTAACTGGAAATTACCTTATGACAAAACGTTTTTTTTGAACAGTTTTTTTTAATTTTTTTCCAACCTTCGCGCCCGGCAGGTGGTGAGGTCAGCCCATCCAAAAAGTAAATACACAACATATTCACTCAACAATAGCCTTGGACCTTCCGCATACAACAGGGATCCGAGTGCAAGTTTAATTCTGCCGTTGATATGACTCCCGAAAAGGCTGTTCGGCAAACTTTGTGGAGCACGCTGATTCACAAACCATATGTTTCGCTATTTCATCTCATCCCATTTGTAGTCTATGATCTCCGTCAACACTCCGTTTAGCTTCTTGGGATGGACAAAAGCGAACTCGCAGTCTCTGAAAGACCTGACTTCCTTGCCTTGCTTATTCGGTACTATAGGATAGCCTTTGTCTTGTAGTTCTTTTATAGTCTTGCGAGTGTTTTCGACATTGAAGCTTATTAGCATGAGCCCCTCGCCATGTTTATCGATGTACTTGGCAACATCGCCATCAGGAGCTGTTGATTCCATAAGCTCGAGCCCCACTTCTCCGATCCAATACCGCGCAACCCTTATCTTCTCCAGCTCGTCCACGTAGGAGTCGTCTGGTCTGTCTTTCCCAAGGAGAGGTTCCCAGACTACTCTTGCTTCATCAAGATTTCTGACCGCTATACAGATGTGATCAATTTTTTTGATTTTCATCTCATTCTCCTTCATTGTTAGCATAGGCTGGTGTCGGAATGAATTCTTGTTCGAATCATTTCAAAACTATACTTGTTAAGCTTTGTATCTGAGGTATAAGGATTACCTCCAATATTCTCAATAAAAAATAGATTAGAAACTAATAGACATAGATAATGAAGCAAACCCAATTAGGCAGGCAAAAAAGTGAGCTTCAACAAGCACTTTATAAACAAATGGAGCACAGCGAGACAAGCTTTCGCCCTTGTAGCTTTTGTCTCCGCTTGCTATGTCGCTGCTGCTTTGGGAAGAGCTTTTACGGCTATGTCAGTGGCTACGTGGTACCCCACATTGGCCAAGCCTCACTGGACACCTTCCGGACAATTTATCGGGACTGTTTGGACAATCTTGTATGCGTTAATGGGGGTGTCGGCATGGCTGGTGTGGCAACGCGGACGATTCACCTTCATAAGCCAAGAATCTTTCTGGTTTTCGGTGCAGTTGTTCCTAAACGTGACTTGGAGCGCCATTTTTTTTGGTATGCGGAATCCCGGACTTGCTATAATCAACATAGTCATTCTGCTTGCAGTCATTGTTCAGACCACGATGATTTTTTTTCGAGTTTCTCTTGTTGCGGGTTTTCTTTTCCTGCCCTATCTCGGATGGGTCAGTTTCGCGGCGGTACTCAATGTCATGATATGGAGGATGAACCCGTGATTAAGAGATTCGCGCCCACGAACGCCTCGCCGGAATCGGTAGCCACTGTGTCCGTCAACAAAGGTTCCTAGGACGCTTTTGATACAAAAAGATTGGATCCTTTAGCACCATACTCATGTTTCATTTTCACAAAAAATATTCATGATCGACAAAGTGCTACCAACTATGGCTCATTTTGACCTTACTGATGTTTTAGAAATCAAGCGCAAGTCACGAAACTTTTTCGGTCTGTTATTCCTCCGGGATTACTAATCCACAATGATTGGTCCCCGGTCGAGTTTGGGATTACGTTAGTAAATTTGTTTGTGATAAATAGGGGGCGTCTGCCTGCATGGGAAATCCAACTTTGCGTCAGTGAAGATAAAATGACTCGGAAAGGTAAATCCCGCTGGGAAACCTTTTCCTCCTGCTCAAAACTTAGAGAATTTTATAGATGTCAAACCTTTCTATTTCTACTGATATAAGGAAATAGGTATCCCCCCATACTCGCATTAAATGGCGTAGTGTCCCGCAGTTCTTCGGTTTCGCTAAGCTAGCTTCAGGTATCCCGTTCGCCCAATGTCCTAGGGTCTGGTTCCTGTAAGGGTTTTAAGCATTGGACTAGCGTTGACGCCTGGTTTCTCTTCCCAGCCTTCTCTATTCCACCAACACATGTATCTGGTTTAGTTCTTCTCCGTAGGTTGGATGAATGGTAGCCCCGCGTCTACCCACGCTTGACTGCCCCCGTCAAGACTCCGAACGTTCTTAAAGCCTTTTCGCTCCAATATCCCTGCAGCTAAACTGGAACGATAGGCAGAATTGCAGACAGTGACGATCGGAGCCTGGGGATCCAGTAGAACCGAACGCTCTGCGAGACTCGTAAGAGGAAGGTTGAGCACTGTTCCTATCTTAAGAGCCATCCATTCTGCAGGAAGGCGCACATCGACAATGAGGGGAGCTTCACCTTTTTCCATAAGTTCGTGCAGCTCCTTAGGCGTAATCGGCTCGTTCACCATGAGGGGCAGTTTGGCCTTAGTCCATGCCTCTGACCTCAGCACCTCGGCCTTATAACCAATGCGGTGCAATCTGAATACGCTCTCCTTCAACTCCGGTTCAGCTCCAAACAAAACTAGCTTTGATCCCCAGGGCACGATTGTGCCAACCCAGTTCTCAAAACGGCCCCTCACTCCAATGTTAACAGAATTCTGGATGTGTCCCTTTGCGTATTCTTTTGCGTCTCTAACGTCCACTACAAAATACTTAGCCGGATTCGTCAACTCCAGCGATGGGGTCTTGTCTTTTGGTAAAGGAGCATTCCATTGCACCAACGGTGGGCCCTCGCGATTCATTTTAGCATTGTATTTGAAATACTGTGGCGCTTCTGGAAGTTCTTGGAGCGGGGCCGCAATGAATTCAGACCTTTTCGTTCGAGTCAGATAGGGGTTCGAAGTCCTCTCCTTACCAATTGTGGAGCTGGGTTCATCTGATAGATGAGCCCCACACAGTGAACCGGCACCGTGCGCTGGAAAAATTTGAACTGAGTCAGGCAATTTTGAAACTTTGTTGGTCCATGAGTCAAATGATGCTCCAGCTAACCAGGCTGCAGACACCTTGCCTTCAAGAAGGTCTGGCCTTCCTACGCTTCCCACAAACAGATAATCACCAGTGAAAAGCGCCAGCGGTGTTCCGGGTTGATCAGCACTGAACACAATAGCGCACATACCGTCTGGGGTATGTCCCGGGGTTTCAATGAATTTCAGGATAGCCTTGCCTATCCGCAGTTCTGTGCTCTCATCAAGTGGCGTGATTTTGTATTTGGCACCAGACTTGTGACTCTGGTAAATCGGACAATCGAGTGCCTTCACCATCTCCTTGTGACCCGCCACAAAATCTGCGTGGGAGTGGGTGAGGTGTACTCCCTTTATCTTTAATTGCTCTTTTTTTGCAAAATCTATATATGGCGTAATATCACGTACGGGATCCACCATGAGGGCTTCACCATCGCTGACAAGGATGTAAGAATAAATGGAAAGAACGGGGAGAGAAAACTGTACGATCTTGAAACCCGGGAACGAATATGTCTGAATAACCCGAGAAATAGAAGAATCAGTTGCGTGGCTCGCTGTTTCGGAGTCCTTTATCTCGGCAGCGTTGGCTGACCCAAGCAAAAACACCAGAAAGATGCAAATAATCAAGCGGGCAGTTTTCAGCATTTTTTGTAAGCTCCTTCTCCTCAATTTTTTGTGGGTAAAACTTAGTAATTCCAAAGCGAGAATTCAAGCATTTGTGCAAATCATTCTGTATAACTGTTGACTCCCATTGTCTATCAATGTCGCAATTTAACCAGCACTACCAGCTGCCTGGCAAATGGAACGTGTGGAATAAACATGTCACTTTATATGCATGTTGGCAGATTAACTGCGAGAAGTTTTGTTTTGATTATGTCACTAGAATGAAAACATCGCACCCTGTTGAGCGAAATCATAGTGTTTATCACTATCTTGTAAATCAAATTATTGAAGATTTTTGTCCTGTTTCAAATGTCCAACTCGCAGTTGAGCTAGCAGAATCCCAAAGAATTAGCGACATTTTCGTAATCGGACTAACACGGCTCCCCATCCGCCTGCCTCCTCCGGCGCTCGTTTGAAGCTAACTACGGCTGGATGACGGACAAGAAATCTGTAAACTCGATCACGCATAGCCCCACTACCCTTGCCGTGGATAACTCGGATGTCCAGGATTGAGGCTTCCAAGCAGGCATCTATGTAATCATCAAGAAGGTTTTCTGTGTCTTTGGGGGAGAAGGTGTGTAAATCAAGGGTTCCGTCGATAGGGAGGTGAAACGGCGCCTCTATAAAGTCATCTATTGGTATAATTTCGCTCTCTCCTTCCCGTGAACGACCAAACTCTTTGTCTGTCTGAGCGTTTGGTTTTCTTGTGAGTGTATCCCGAGTCATCAGTCTTCGCTTATTTTTTCAGGATGTGTTACTCCCCTATGCAATGCCACTACGAGAAGAAATCGTTCACCGTTTTCAGCGCCAAAAAATAGAACAGCAAAGCAACCAAGCAGTGTGGTAGAGATTCTTGCAAAGACTTCAAAACTGTTGAATTACGCCCTCTACCGAAGCGATACATGATAACAATTGTTCCGACGAGGCCAGCTGAGATGAGGAGCCTTTGAGCACCAAGGACCCACGACGGCGGAACCGCTATAACCAACTGCCTCAAGGGTTCAAATTGAAATGTCTGCCAAAGCACAATGGGTATATAGACCCCCAAATTCACTAGATAGTATAAATGCGACGCCATATAGCTCGTCAACACCAAAGGCAACAAGGCGAGACCATACCGTGCGAAATTGTCCTCGGCCGATTCCGAAGAAGGCTGTTTAGAAAGCTGTGCGGCAATAATTACGAGGCAATTTGCCGCAGCAATGCATATCAAGAAAAAAAGTGTGAAAACCAACAAAGGTGGCAATTGATGAAGAAACCTGGAGAAAATGTCAAAAGCCTCGGCGTGTCGGGACAGTTCGCTAATGAGGCCGGCGAACATGCTTATCACGAGAAAGGCTGTCACGTACCCTACTTGCTTCATTTCCCATATTTCTCTCCCTGGAACTCTAAGGCTGAGGTTTATAGCATCATGAGGGCAGTTTTTAATGCAATTTGCGCATAGTTTGCAGAATCGGTTTGATCTGAGCGTCGGTGCCATTTGTCCGAACGGGCAGCCGGGTCTATCTTTTGTGCCTACATAGCAGTCGTTCGTCGTGCACTGTGAAGCGCAAACATTTCTGTCTGCCCTTAGTTCGATGGGAGAAACTTTGGCGAAGACACCCATAATCCCGCCCAGGGGGCATAGGTAACGGCACCAAGATTGTCGTTCGAAGATTATGGAAACGATAGTGGCCAGCAAAACAATAGTAAGGAGCAGCAGGCCAGTGTTAAAGGGAGATGATCTCATATCGCTTGCTGTTTCTAGCCATATAATAAACAGCGCTGAACAACTAATTATCCAATCGCTGCGGTTTTTTAGCCAAGGTGGAAAAGTGAGATTCAGGGACACGATTTTTTTGGCTAAGTTGCTCAAGGTCCCCATGGGACAAAGGGTGCACCAGAAGCGGGCCCAGAAGAAGGCACCAAAGATCATCGTAGGCCAACCGATTGCCCAACTAAAAAGCCCCCCTAGGTTTTGTCTGGGATCTGAAGGTCCAAGAAATAGCAGTACCAAAAGTATGAAGAAAAAAGTGGCTGACATGCTCTGAAAAATGGCCGGAAATAAGGGACTTTTTAGGGCCGCTTTCAGAGAAGCAAGCCTTAAAAGGTTAATCTTTCCGTCTGCCTCAATACGGCGCAGGTCAAAATAGATGTCTTGAGTCCTTATTATGCCATCTTCTGCCAGAAGTACTGCACGCTTAAGCGTGGTAGCAAGCTCGCGATCATTACCTGGCCAAGAGTAGTTTAGGAGGGTCTTTGTAGTCTCCTTAGGAATCTTTCGTATCTCTTTATGTAATTCCTGGCTGTATTGCTTTACGTAGTGCTCGATCAGCGCCGGTATTTCCTTGCGACGCTTTCTCAAAGGCGGAATATTCAAGGAACGGTCAGCTAGCCATTTCAGCAGAGGGTGCTTTTCTTCCACCACTTCGGAAACATCTAGGTTAGTGGTCCCTATCAACCTGAAGTTGCACGTTTGGACTGACTGCGAGCCTACTTTTTTGAACGTGCCAGTGGTAAGCGTCTCTATCAACTTCTCCTGCATCGCAGGCGTAAGCTGCTCTATGCCTCGAACCAGCAGCGTACCATCTTCTGTAAGCTCCAAATAGCCTGGCGTTTCAACCCTTGTGTCACCATCTTGAACGACTTCGTATCCAAAAAAAAGCCTCATTTGTTCTTCGGTGGGGTCTTCGTGGGCATGCGGCAACTCGCAGTAATCACCTGAAGCGGGTATTTGCAAAGACGGACGGAGCAAGTCCAAATAGAGAAAGACTCGCTTGTAATGATTGCTCATGCCAAAAATGGCGTGAGCCATGAACTCCTTGCCTACGCCTGTTTCCCCTGTGATAAGTATTGGTCCTGGATAGGCTGCTAGCTCTGCGAGTTTGCGGCTTGTTTGCCGGCGTACAGTCTCCCCAACAAAGTAATCCGGGAATAGGTGCTCCTGTTTACTAATGAGCGCCTGAAGCGCTCGTTTCTTGCGCACATTATTGTAAACTGTTCTGTCTAATCTAATAACCTTCCGCGCCATACTTCTCATAATACCCAGAGCGCATTCCGGATATTTTTGGAGCAGAGATTCCAAGTCCCCTATAGGAATTTCCAGCAGTCGGCAGTTTTCTTTTGCTTGGACACGGAAATTGAAGGGAGCGGCTTGGTCTGTAAACAGTGCTGTTTCGCCAATCACATCTCCTGGCAGCAGCTCTTCCACCTGTATAGCTGGTCCGTCCGGTTCGATTAGGAGGACATAAGCACTACCTTCGATTAGAAATGATATTGTGTCCTTTAAGTGGTCTGCTTGCCATATTTCGGAACCTTTAGGAAATTCCCTTATCTTGCCGACACTCCATAGGGCATCCCGCAACCCTGGTGAAGCATACTCAAATGGGTCGTTGGATTGAAATTTCTTCTCTGATGATACTTGTGAGGGTTCTAACATTGTGTCAGTCAGCTCTGGCTGCCGTCTCTAGCTTGATGCCGTATTTTTCTATTTTTGCCAGCAAGGTTGGTCTGGATAGACCTAGGAGCTTCGCTGCCTGCGACCTGTTCCCGTTAGTCATGTTTAGGGCCTCTGTAATCAGCTTCTTGGCAAACCTGTCAATGATATCGTGAAAATTCTTTGTCTCTGTTCCCGATGAAAATTCTTCACGAATAAACTCTAGCAGTGGTTCTTCTTTCCCTTGCGAGTCTCTCAAACGAGGAAACCTCTCTCCTCTTATGGCCAGAGCTATTTCGTCTCCAGTAATTGGCGACCCCCTGCTGAATATGATCGCTTTTTGAATTGTGTTTGCTAGTTCCCTGACGTTTCCAGGCCAAGAGTATTGTTCCAAAATTCTCTTAGCTTCTTTGGTGAGACCTGGATTATCTATGTGCATTTCCTTGGTACATCTAGTTAGAAAATATTCTGCCAGCATGGAGATGTCGCCTTTCCGTTCCCGAAGAGGCGGCAACCAAATAGTAACAACCTTCAAACGATAGTATAAGTCAGCCCTAAACCGACTTTGCTCTAAAGCCTCCTCCAGATCCCTATTCGTGGCCGCAATCATTCTAACATCAACTGGTATATGTGAGTTACCGCCAAGCCGTTCGATGCTTTTTTCTTGAAGAAGTCTCAATATCTTGGCTTGAATGCTGAAAGGCATATCTCCTATTTCGTCTAGAAAAACAGTGCCTCCGTCAGCTTGCTCAATCTTGCCAAACTTCCTGTGTGAAGCCCCTGTAAACGCTCCTTTTTCGTATCCGAACAACTCACTCTCAAGCAATGTCTCAGGTATTGCGACGCAGTTTATCACTAGAAAAGGATTATCTTTTCTAGTGCTGTGATGGTAGATGGCCCTTGCGACGAGCTCCTTTCCTGTACCGGATTCCCCTCGGATCAGGACTGTAGCGTCTGTAGAGGCCACGCGTCCAATAGCCTTGTAAACCTCTTGCATCGGTCTGCTCTTTCCGATAATGGCGTCAGCAGATTCAACGTCGTGGAGTGCGTCTATCTCCACCCGAGAGCGCATGACACGTCCCGCCTCCATAGCTTTAGCTACCGTGCTGAGGATCTCTGGTATGTCAAATGGCTTTAGGACATAATCGAAGGCTCCCAGCTTAGTGGCCTGTATAGCTGTTTCCGTACTACCGTACGCTGTCATAATGATCACCGGTAATTTCGGCTCTTTTTCGTGCATGGCCTTGAAAGTCTCCAGACCGTCCATCCCCGGCAAGCGAACGTCCATGATAACTAGGTCAAAATGCTCCATAGTCATCAGCTTGAGACCACCTTCTCCTGTAGCAGTCGTCTTAACTGCATGACCTTCGGCCGTCAGCAGCTTCGCAAAGCTGTTTCTAAGCTGGGCATCGTCATCAACTATGAGGATTTTACCCAACGTTCGTTCCCTCCTACCGGCAACTTGATCACAAATCTAGCGCCCTGTCCCGATTCTGAATCCAACCTAAGAGTTCCGCCATGTTCTTCTACAATGCGAGAGGCCATACTAAGCCCCAATCCTGTTCCCTCTTCCTTTGTACTGAAGAATGGTTGAAATATTCTGTCACGGATTTCTGGCAAAATGCCGGGACCATTATCTGCAACCTCTATGGTAATATAGGAGTTGGCATTTTCCATGAAATGCACCTTCTCAGTTATGGCGATAACTCCACCATCGATCAAGGCTTCGCACGCATTTGCAAGCAAATTCACTACTACTTCTTTCAATTGATCCGGGTCCCCGTTTATGGGTGGTAATTTGCGCTCACGATAAACCTCGACCTTAACGTTGTGGGATTCAAGCCTATACTTGAATAGCCTCACGGCTGCATCGACAAGTTCCGACGGGTTAACTTGCTGAATCTTCAGTCTCGGAGGTTTCGCAAATTCTAGGAAATTTCCTACAATAGTATCTATATGGCGTATCTCTTCCGAAATAACCTCAAAGTCCTCCTTTTGACTGCTAGTTAGAACCAGATCACGTTCCATTGAATACAATCTCATTTTCACAGAGGTCAAAGGATTCCTCACACTGTGCGCAACACCTGCTGCTAGCTTACCAACTAGCGCCCATTTCTCGGCTTGTTCAAGTTGTTCTTGGCTCTGCTCTAATTGTGTCTTTGTTTGATCCACATCTTTAACAAGTTTCTCAAAACGGAGACTCAGAAGCCTGACCTCGTTGTCGCCATTAATTTCTATCTTTTTGCTCGATGCCGCTAAGGCAAGACTACGAATTGGACCGAGGACTTCTCTAAGCAATATGTAAGATAGGACAGCGGCTAATATCATTGCCATGCTCAATCCTAAAAGTGTCATTGCGTTACTGAGACCTACGCGGTCCCTAAGCTTTTGACTAGCAGCATTAATACTTTGACCAAAAGCCTCCTTGAAAAGACGACAAGATACTACTATGCTGTCGAATTGTGCGCGTAAATCCTGGTGAAGCTGAAAACCTTCGTCTTTCCTACCCTCTTTATACAATCGGATCACCTCGTCGCGAGTATCTGAATATATTGCATATTTGGAATTTACCTCGCGAAGCAGCTGTATCTCCTTTTCCGTGACTGCCCATTGCCGCGCCTTGCGAAGCCAGCTTTCAAAGGCAAGATTGTACTTTTCCAACTCCTTGAGCCATTCTTCGCGACCGTCCTGGAAATAATAAGTGACGTAGCCTTTCTGCATAACCAGTGTATTCTCAAGTTCCTGAGCGGCCTGCATAGCTTCCAGATCCGATTCAATCACAGAGGAAAATATCTTATCCATGATGTATGAATTGACCATCGACATAAGCCCGCCCGCCAATGTTATGGAGACAAGTAGAGCTAGCAGAACAAGTATTCGAGTCCTAAGAGTAAGCCTTCGCCACATAGTTTTTCAGCGTTCATTCCTTTAGCCTATTTATACCACGTATCTGAATGGCGTAACAGTATGCAGCACTCAGATCAAGGGACGGAAAGCATTCTCTAGAATAGGCATCGTAGCCAATGTGCGACTGTACCCTACGGGTAGTCGTGAAGCCTATGTATAGGGTATTGCAGAAAGTTTTCTTAGTTGTTAATATAAGGCTTCTTCAACGCAGTTCTTTAAGGAAATGAAAATTGAGAATATTGCTGGTGAGTCCTGATTATCCCCAGACCTTTTGGTCTTTTAACCGCGTGCTAAAGATGACTGGGAAGAAGGCACTTGTTCCTCCACTGGGATTAATAACAGTCTCAGCCCTCCTGCCACGCGATTGGACCCAGGAACTAGTGGATATGGCTTTTCAGACTATCTCTGAGTCACAATGGGAGTCCTGTGACGTAGTTCTTGTTTCGGGCATGGCGGTGCAGGCTAAAGGCATACTGGAAGTAACCAAAGAGGCCAAAAGAAGAGGAAAAAAGGTCGTAGTGGGGGGGCCGTGGGTGTTTCATTATCCAGAAGACGCCTTGGCTGCTGGAGCTGACATAGTCGTGAAGGGAGAAGCCGAGACCACCATAGAAAGACTCCTGGAAGCGATAAACAGCGGCGCCAAAGGGGAACTAATTTTCAGCCATGAAAAGGCCGACTTGCACAAAAGTCCTGTGCCTAGATTCGACCTGCTGGACATAAATAGTTACGCCAACATGGCGGTGCAGTTCTCCCGAGGATGCCCCTTTCAGTGTGAATTTTGCGACATTACCTTGATGTTGGGCAGACGCGTCCGCACAAAAACGCCGGATCAGATTCTGTCTGAATTACAATGTCTTTACGATCTTGGTTGGAGACGTTGGGTATTCTTTGTGGATGACAACTTCATAGGAAACGTCACCAACGCCAAGGCATTGCTTAAGAAACTCATACCATGGATGGAGGAGCGGAAGAGACCGTTCGGCTTTTACACCCAGGCGTCTGTGAACATGGGCTCCGACGATCAATTACTCGAGCTGATGTACACGGCAGGTTTTTTTAGGGTTTTTCTGGGCATCGAGACTCCAGATGAAGAAAGCCTAATAGGGGCAAAGAAATTTCAAAACGTCAATACTGACCTAGACAAGGTATGCGCCAAGATTACTAAAGCAGGCTTCCAGATAATCGCTGGAGCCATCATCGGTTTCGACAACGAAAAGCCGGGTGCAGGTGCTAGGTTGGTAGATTTTGCACGACGAAATCATGTTCCAGAATTGTTTACGAGTCTACTTCAAGTGGGACCAGGCACTGACCTTTGCAAGCGAATGGAAAAAGAAAATCGATTGATATCATTGGATTATACGTATCTGAGCAATCAAACCGGACTAATCAATTTCGTACCAACTAGACCCATTAGCGAAATCGTGGAAGAATATATATACGTATATCGCACGCTCTATGAACCTAAAGAGTATATCAAGAGGGTCTATGAGTGTTTTGCTGCTATGAACCCTCCAAAAATCAAGAAGTTTTTCCGACTACCTTACCTGAAGGAGCTGCGCGCTGTGGTTGTTACAACGGTTCGGCAGGGTTTACTGTATCCTTCACGAAACACCTTTTGGAAGTATTTTTTTAAGGCTCTCTGGCATTTCCCCGATAGGTTCGATCGATACATAACTGCCTTGGTGGAAGCTGAACATTACTTTGATTTTCGCCAGACAATTTATCGCGAAATAGATTTTCAAATGCGGGCAATGGACGAAGAAACCAAGGCCCGCTATGCTTTGACCAAGTCGTTATTCCCTGCTTCTAGTGGATAGAATCGATCAATTTTTATCATAAATCCTTTTCATTGGACTCCACGAGGTAGTGCCTTACCTTGGAGCATATTATTTGCTCTTCAGGGAGGTATTGATGGCATTGACAAAGGTTGTTGGTATAATTAACTGAAGCGTATGTTGAGTAGAAATACGAACTCTTCTAACGTTCGAGGCACATGGTACAGAGTATTTCTGAGATCCTTCTTCTTGGAGACGTTGTGGAATTACCACAAGATGCAAAATATAGGTTTTGTGTTTTCGATTTATCCAGCACTGAAGAAACTATACCGAGACCGTAATTCTCTTAAGATTGCTGTGAATAGGCATTTGGAACTCGTCAACACAAATCCTTCGATGGGTCCTTTGTTAATGGGATTAACAATGCGGCTTGAGAAGGATCGAGACAAAGGCGAGGATGTAATAAAGTATCGTCGTGCAATGATGAGCTCTCTGGCAGCTCAGGGAGATCATATTTTTTGGGGAGTAGTCAAACCATTAGCAGCGGTTGTAGGCGTTTTGGCAGCGCTAGCGTTGGGTACTACTTGGGCAGGAGCCTTGCTAGCTCTTTTGTTGTATAACGTCCCAAGTATCACTGTGCGCGCATTTGGTTTTGGACTAGGTTGGTCTGTGGGTCTGCCTATACTGGCTAAATTTCAATCTAGTATCCTACAAAGGACACTTTCTTGGGCGCGGGACCTCACTGCCTGTGGATTAGGAGTAATAGTCGGTGTTATAATATGGGATATGGTTTCAAAAGAATCGTGTAACGTGTCTCTACTTACCCAGATTATGGCGGTGTGGATTACCCTCGCTGCCGGGGTTGCGGGATTCTTTTTGCTTTATCGAGATGTTCCATTGGGTTTGGTCATTTTTCTGGCTTCTTTTGGTTCGCTATTTTTATTAGCATCTATATGAATGAGGAAAAAGTTTGATATGGCTGACAATGGTACCGTAATCGAACGGACACTCGTCGTAAGTAACCCTTTGGGCCTTCACGCCCGCGTAGCGACCAGTATGGTCAAAGCCATGGATAAATACCAATGCCACGTGACGCTGCAAAAGGACTCGGTGGAAGCCGATGCTAGGAGTATCCTCAGCCTCCTATTGCTCGCGGCCACACCAGGCAGCGAAATTCGTGTTAGGGCAGAAGGCCCGGACTCATTGGCAGCTGTGTGCGAGATAGACAGGCTGATTCAAGCAGAAGATCAGTTGTCGTCCGATACATAATGCCAGAAAGGTCTTTCTTTGTCTGATTCAGATGAACGATGCGAAAATGTATTGATAAAGGGTATCGGAGTATCCGGCGGAGTCGGGATCGGACAGGCCGTAATACTTGAGCATCTTACCACTGACATATGCCCCAAAAGAATTATAAGGCCAGAAGATGTCTCTTCTGAGATAAAACGTTTTGAAGAGGCTGTACAGTCAGCAGAGCAAAGGCTAAGAGACATCAGAAACGGCCTTGACACAGCTCATCCATTATTTGATCACGCCTATATACTAGAAACTCACATACTACTCTTACATGATCGTATGTTCTTCGAGGGGACCAAGGCTAAAATTGCCCGTGAGTTGGTGAACGCCGAGTGGGCGCTGGCTCAGATCATGGTCAATGTGACGTCAGCATTCGATACGCTAGAGGATGAATACCTTAAAGAGAGAGCCCGGGACATTCATTTTGTTGGCGAGAGGGTGCTCAAGATCTTGATGGGGATTCATTCAGCAGGCACAGTTCAGCACCTGCCTCCGAACTCCATCATCGTCGCACACGATCTTTCCCCTGCCGACACCGCGCAAATCAAGAAAGATACTGTCCTTGGGTTCGCGACGGACATGGGTGGTAGGACTTCCCATACTGCTATCATGGCTCGATCTTTGAAGATTCCTGCAGTTACTGGTCTCGAAAATATAAGCAAAAGAGTCCAGACAGGAGACACAATAATTATTGACGGTAGCACCGGCGTTGTGATCATCAACCCCGATCCTGAAACGATTTACAGATACAGAGAGCGTGAGGATGTATATCGGAAGTATCACGATTCACTTATGGCGTTCGGGTTGCTGCCGGCTGTCACTAGCGATGGGAATCGGTCCGTACGCATAACTGCGAACATAGAACTTGTTGATGAAATAACCCTTGCGGTAAACCATGGTGCAGAGGGTGTAGGGCTCTTTAGAACAGAATACTTATTCCTAGGGAGGTCGGATTTACCATCAGAAGAGGAGCAGTACCTTATCTACAAGCGCATTGTGGAAGCCAATGCCCCAAACCCTGTCACCATAAGGACGCTCGACGTCGGCGGCGACAAACTGTCGGCCCAGCTGCGAGTTTCCCACGAGGCCAACCCGGCGATGGGACTTCGGGCGATACGCCTGTGTCTTAGTCGTGTTGACATTTTCAAAACACAGTTGAGGGCGATATTGCGGGCCGCAGTACATGGGACGTGTCGGCTATTGATTCCGATGGTGTCATGCATTAAGGAGCTCAGAGCCACCAAAGAAATACTAGCCCAATCCGCAGAGGAACTTGCTACACAAGGCGTGCCCCACGTTCCCCGAATTACAATGGGTGTGCTAGTAGAGGTACCCTCAGCGGTGGCAATAGCCGACCTACTTGCCCGAGAAGTCGATTTCTTCAGCATAGGGACAAATGACCTAATTCAGTACGCCATGGCAATCGATAGAGTAAACGAGCAGGTGAGCTATCTTTATGACACTTTACATCCAGCAGTGTTAAGACTCATCCGGCAGGTTACTGGGGCCGCCCAGGCCAGAGGAATAGAGGTTGCAATGTGCGGCGAAATGGCAGGAGATCCAGTAAATATTCCAATACTGATAGGGTTGGGCATTGACGAGCTTTCAATGAATGCCTTAGCCATTCCAATGATCAAGAAGCTAGTCCGATCCGTCAGTGTTCAGGAATGCACTGAACTTACTCGGCAGGCCTTTGACATGCAGGACGCTGAATCAATACGGACCCTTTTAGAGGATTGGTTAAGGCAAAGATTTCCTGGTGACTTTTTCATCGATCATTCCTGATGTTTTTTCATGAAACGAGAAAGCCATATAAAGGTTATATGTAAAAACAAGAAGGCGTTTTTCAATTTCGAGCTGGGAGATACTTTCGAGGCGGGGATTTCTCTGCTAGGATCAGAAGTAAAATCTCTTCGTGCAGGAAAAGCCAATCTGGGAGATTCATATGCCAAGTTTCGGGCCGGCGAATTATACTTGGAAGATGCTCATATTTCCCCGTATCCTCAGGCCAACAGGGAAAACCACGATCCCGGGCGCGAACGAAAGTTACTACTTCACAAGCGTGAATTGAAGCGGCTACTTGGTAAAGTAACTGAGAAAGGGTTTTCTCTGGTTCCATTGAAACTCTACTTCAAAAATGGTAAAGTCAAAGTAGAATTAGCCTTAGCAAAAGGCAAGAAGCTCTTCGACAAAAGGGAAGCAATCAAGAAGAAAGACCAGCGTCGCGAAATGGAACGGTTAGCTAAATTCAAGCGTAGCGGGAGATGAGCCATTGCTCATGTTGTATGATCCCACATTATTATGGTATTCGTCAGATACGCCATAATTTGGAACAAAGACTTCCAGTCGGTGTCTTCATTAGAAGAATGCCGTAGGTTACGAAAGGGGGGCGACCAGGTTTCGACGGGGACAGTTGAGGTCAAGGTTGCATGCCGAGCATTCCGGTGACTCGTTAAACCTCCGGAGAAAAAAATACTCGCCGACAATTACGAGTACGCTCTAGCAGCGTAAGCTAGCGTCCCTCAATTCCTCTCCTGCGGGGGTTGAGTGGGCGAAGGGCAGCAGGATAGTCAAATCTCCGTGCCTGCTGGAGAGGCGACGAAAAGTTTAGCGGGCTGGTCTAAGAGGACCTTTTCCGAGAGGGCCGTATTGGACAAGAATCAAAACTCGGAATAAGCATGTAGAAGCCTTGTGCTGAAGGTTTCCGGACGCGGGTTCGATTCCCGCCGCCTCCACCAAGCTACCCATTCAACTCAGCAACTCATTTATAAACGCTCTTTAAAATTGTGTCGGACTTGATCAGTTTCCGAGCGGGGATTGCACACATGACAGTTCACCTTCAAAAGCTGGAAAGCTTTGATTGCCGCATCTTTTTAGGCCTTCTAGTAATGAAAAAGGTTGCTAAATGTCATCGCAGACAGGATCGGGATCCATCTCAGGACTACTGCCTCTGCCGAAAATCTCCCTCTGTTTTCCATGTGGCGTTGTGATCCCAATAGCGGGAATTCGTGGTAATGGTTTAGCAGACCCTGCGTGCAATTAGCTTCAAATTTAGAGAAACTGTAAAAATAATTAGTGATATCTATACTTTTTCCCCAGCGATTAGGATCCACCGGAACAAAAGCTTTCTATCCTGTGCAAACGAAAAGATTCGAGCAACCTTTAACTTCCTCTCCGAATATGGGAATTTCGGAAAAAGTCCTGCGGACATAGCCGGCACGCTGAAAAATTCCGCGAGTGTGGCTGGGGAGAGCTGAAAATTTTCTTCCTGTGTCCTTACGCGACTAAACATATCTTTGAAAAATGCAAGTAGTTCTTGGAGGTTAACCGCCTTGTTTAGACTAATACCCTCGTTGACCTGTTGATCCGCGAGGGCGAGGAAGTTTTGGCCCTCATCGTCGTACACCCCGTCCATAAACGTGAGGCCAACAACGCCATCGCGATTCAATAAGTCTTTGGCTTGACGGAGACTTTCCTTGTAATCGGGAATTAGAAAAATAGATGCGCTGTAAACTACTGCGTCAAACAATCCTGACTTAATGTGTGACAGTTCCGCTGCATCGCCTTCTATGAAAAAAAGCCGGTTGGAATCTCCGTATTTTAGTCTTGCCGCCTTTAACATGGACGGACTGTTGTCAACACCGACTACGTACGAGTCGGGTATGTGCTCGAGCATTTGCTTGCTGCTGGCGCCTGAACCGCAACCTATATCGAGTATGCGGCTCCCAGAGGCTACACCCATAAGACTCACTAAACGTGAATTCAGATTCTCGAAAAATCCGTGTTTCTCCTCAAATGCGAGGTAAGCATCAGGGCTCTCCTCAAAATTATTTTTTACTGCTTTTTTTATCTTTGCTAGCTTATGTGGATCCATGGCTAAGTTGTCCTATACATTTTTAGGTCGCTGGGTAATACAATCATTCGCTCGATTTTTCTTCTTAGGCTGGATTCGCTATGATCGTCCCCATGTTTCCAGTTCCTTAAGAGGTCCTTGGCTTGTTGTTTGCTCAGGCCTAGCACATTTCTCAGCTGCCCCATGGTAATGCATTCTTTTTCGTAGCAATATCGAGCCAATACATCTAGCGGCACCTGTTTAAGCTTTTCTAACTCTACGCGTATCCCCACTGAGTCGAGGAATACCTTTAGTCTGACGTGAGCCTCTTGCTCTTCTCCACTGGCTTCGGATACATCTCCCGACACCGTTGTATCAGTAGAACATCTAGTCAAGTAAGTCTCACTCTTGGAAAGAAAGTCCTCCCTGATCGGAGAAAAGAGATCCACAACTCGTGCAGGCTTGGACCCCACTTTCACCCCGTGCGGCCGCATGGACTTGACCACGTACATATCTCCAGGGCCAAGAACTATATCGCTTTCCTCTGGGAATATAAGAGTTACCTCACCTTCTTGAACCATGGAAATCTGCTCAGATTCGTGTTGGTGTACAGGAAAGGTAACGTTGGGTGCCAACTTCCATTCGGTTACCATCATTTTGTCGCCCCAAAACATTTTTCTCGTTACTTGTTCGTTCAATTGATCCTCTTTGAGGGTATCCCACCGGACTTTTTCCATAGACAAAGACCTCCTTTGGACGCTGAGCAAAATGTTTCCATTATCGAGCAAAGCATCTGTCAGTAAAACATGATATCACTTCTATCAGCTTTTGGGGTAATAGAGCACTACAAAAAATATGATTTTGTAAACTAGAGGGTGTCTTTATACGCTTCTAGTAAACGAAATGTTGACATGACTACTTTATGCGGATATGATCCGGCTACTCTGGCTCCCGTGGTTTATAATACATTGAAACCATTACTGATATGGCGCTAACAGAATTTCTGGAATGGATCCATGATACCCACCAAAACGGGTGGGAAGTAACACATCACGAAAGGCTAGATCAGTCCGATCCTTGCTTCGAGCCCATCCCCCAGGAGCTTAATCATGTCACTGTGCGACTAATGCAAAAACATGGGATAAAGGCACTTTATTCCCACCAGGCAGAGGCCGTTAGGCTGTCATTGAGGAGGAAAGACGTTGTCGTTTCTACTAGGACAGCAAGCGGAAAGAGTCTCTGCTATCAAATTCCTATTCTCAACGAGCTTATCAAAGACCCTCAATCGCGAGCGTTACTGATCTTCCCTATGAAGGCTCTCGAACGAGACCAGCTTGATTCTTTCAGATCGCTAATGGGGGACTCACCTGCCACCATAGCCGTGTATGACGGTGATACGAAGCCATCGATGCGGCAAAAGATACGAATGGATCCCCCCAATGTCCTGATAACCAATCCAGACATGCTGCATTTTGCCATCCTAGCCTACCATGACAGGTGGAGAGATTTTTTTTCCAAATTAAGACACATAGTCTTAGACGAGGTACACGTTTACAAAGGGATATTTGGCAGTCATGTATCACAGCTAATCTACAGACTACTCCGAGTATGTGATAAGTACGGAAGCAATCCACAGTTTACTGCTTGTTCCGCCACCATAGCTAATCCGCATGAATTGGTAAAACGACTTACAGGTCGGGACTTCGTCGTTGTAGGTCAATCAGGAGCGGGTACGGCAGAGAGGCACTTTCTGTTTTTAAAGCCGATCCTGAGTACGTACACAGTTGCTGCCAAGCTTTTTGCTAAGTCCATCGATGCGGGTCTAAAAACAATAGTTTTTACTCAGGCGCGAAAGATTACCGAGCTCATTACGACATGGGTCATTCAGCAGTCACCTCACTTGCGAAACCGTATCAGCAGCTATCGTGCAGGTTTTCTCCCTGAAGAGCGGAGGGAAATCGAAGAAAAACTGTTTTCTGGCAGAATGTTTGGGGTAATCTCCACATCTGCCTTAGAGATGGGCATAGATGTAGGGGGACTAGACCTGTGCATACTCGTAGGTTACCCCGGGACAGTCATAAATACGTGGCAAAGAGGGGGAAGAGTAGGCCGAAATTCCAAGCCCAGCGCTATAATCCTCATAGCCGGCTACGACGCCCTTGACCAGTACTTTGTTAGAAATCCTTCGGACTTTTTTGGCCGTACCTGCGAGGAGGCCATACTAGACCCTTGGAACCCTGAGGTAGTTAAGAAACATATTGTATGCGCTGCTGCTGAATTGCCGCTTACCACGTCTGAGATTTCGGCAGGGCCTTACGAACTACAACGGATCATAGAAGACCTCAGTGATTTAGGTACTATTTATGAGGGGGAAGACGGCCGCATGTATTCGTCAAGCCGTAGGCCGCACCTAGATGTGGATTTACGGGGTATTGGCGAATCATATTCGATCTTACTGGAGCCCAAAAAGAGTCTCTTGGGGAAATCCAATGGGGTAAGGGCATTGGTGGAGTGTCACGAGGGAGCGGTCTATTTGCATCGGGCTCAGCAGTACATTGTACAAGCCCTTGATTTGACGAGACGAAACGTTTTCGTGAGGCCTGCGAATCTCTCATATTATACTCGAGCCATATCTGAAAAGGAAACCGAGATACTGGGGGCCCCAATTCGCAGCAAGGAGTTTCCCGGCTTCTCAGTCAAGGAAGCACGTCTCAAAGTCACACAGCGAATCGTGGGATACGAGAAACGAAGAACCATGGGGCAAGAACTGATAGGCACGGTGCAACTATCGCTTCCGCCGATTCATTTCGATACCATAGGCATCTGGATCGAGATTCCTGATAACGTGAGAAAGGCAGTTGAAAGATGTGGGCTTCATTTCATGGGCGGGATACATGCTTTGGAACATGCTGCCATAGCAATGTTTCCGCTTTTTGCGTTGTGTGATAGAGACGACATTGGTGGAATCAGCACTACAAATCATGAACAGGTCTGCAAAGCTGCCGTGTTCATATACGACGGTCATCCAGGGGGCGTTGGGCTCGCCCACAAAGCTTTCGAGGTCATATCGGACCTCTTGTATAAAGCTCTCAAGATGGTGGCTCAATGTCCGTGCGAGGATGGTTGCCCATCATGTATCCATTCGCCCAAGTGCGGCTCAGGAAACAAACCGCTAGACAAACAGGCTTGTCTGATGACCCTAAACCTCATCCTCAACGTAGAAGCAAATCAACATGTAAGCTCCCAAGAAAAGAAGGAAAGACCATCTACAATTAAACTAACAGCGTCCAATGCGAAAACCTCCGTGCAGAGCTCGCTGGTTATTCCGGAGCTAGAAATGCGCAAGAAGAAGATCGTGGTTTTTGATCTGGAAACACAGAAATTGGCTCATGAGGTGGGCGGCTGGCGTAATGTCTCCAAAATGTTGCTCTCCCTTGGCGTAACCTATACTGATGACCAGGGCTTCACCACGTACACGGAAGAAACAGTGGACAAGCTAATAGAGTTGCTTAAATCGTCAGATCTGGTTGTGGGTTTCAATCACGTCATGTTCGACTATGAGGTCCTGAAAGCCTACTCGGATTACGACTTCCGCAAGCTACCGAGTTTAGACATTCTCCAGGAAGTAGAAAAGCGTTTAGGGCATAGGCTCAATCTTAATCATCTCGCGGAATTCACACTTGGGGTTCGGAAATCCGGGTCGGGGCTAGATGCTATTAAATGGTACCGTCAAGGACGTATGGACCTTCTGGAAAAATATTGCAGAGACGACGTAAAAATCACTAGAGATTTGTACAGATTCGGGCTAGAGAATGGCTTCCTTCGTTACAAAAATCGTGCGGGCAAAGTAGGTAAAATACCTGTTAGGTGGTGATACTACCGCGCAATCACAAGCCCCCCAATGCCATACCCGGCATGATCGTCGCCACATCTTCCTGGGAGCCAAATTTCCTGGGAATGGTCTCGCAAACCATGCCATCAATCAGCGTTTAATCTCGGAAAGCGCTATAACTAGAGTCAAAGAGGGATTCCAGCAGCATGAAGTAGTTATTGGGACGCAAATGAAATTAACGGGCAGTCCGACGGAGTCACCACCATAAGACCTGAATCAACATGGAGCAGAAGCAAAACTCCGAATCCTTTGGGGGGCCAGCAATGACAGTATAAAGATTCGCTGTGATCTGAGCCACTAGCGCCATTATTAGGCGGCAGATGGGGTAATCTTAGTTTTAGCCAGTCAGGACACATATTGACCGTAGTGGGATCCTGAGAAAATCGAGCCTTTGTATGATTCTCATTGCTCCGGGGCTGGCAGTGTTGTTGAACTACGGCAACCGCAGTTTCTCTCTATCCACCATACCGCTTCGGTGCGAGTACGAAATGTCTTCCATTGAGCTCCTGGTGAGGTCTGGCATGGGTTAAACCCGTTGGCTGGTTGTACGTAACCAGCTCCCCCGGAATCAGCCAGGGCGCACTTGTAACATGTCTGATTTGTCCCGTATGGGCCTCTCACTGTTTCCAACTTGATGCAAACGACCCAGCGTCCAGAGCCAATGGTCGTGGCAGGTGTTGCCAGTAAAGCCGTAGCCAATATACCGATAAAAATAACACATTTTTTCAAGGTTAAAGCTATCATGCCTCTCATTACGTACAGTCCTTTTCTGCCGCCTTAGCACAAAATCTCTCACCTAGGCTCTAAAAGGATATTCCTGCAGCCATAAACGTACTAAATCCGCCCGGATTCACTGTGGTCTCTACACTGAATACGGTAGCGCTTTGATTTCTGCACACGCTGTAATCAATGGAAAGCTGAGCGAACAAAGGACCTCTAGCTACTTGAAGGTCAATGGAACCAAAAAGTCCTATATTCCACCAAACTCCCGTCGTGATCTGAGCCCTGTTTTCCAGCACGAGTCCAGGCGCCTGCGGCCCCAAGGAAGATACTCGCCTGTGGCCGCTTATCCTGAAATAGATCGGACTCAATATAGCTCCCAGACTCACCCCAATTCTTGCATTAGGCAACAATGGTACCCAACTTCTGCCACCGAACCTATTTTCCTTGACTGACACATCTACCCGCTGACTCATTTCTTCCTGGAGGCTCTCTCTCGACCCCGATGGAAAAACATCAAAGAATTCGCGAAGAGGATAAGTGCCCTGCCCTACTCCATCAGGCCAAATCCTATAGTTCGCCACGTATTCATCAGGGCACTCCGGGCATCCCCCTGCTCCCTGAGTCTGGCAATCACCGTCGCAGTCATTCTCTGTTGGATCACTGCAACTCGGACCGCATCCCCGACAGCGGGAAACTCCCTCCCCGCAGGGCTGAAGAGATGTGGCACTGTTGAACACCTTTGTCCGCCACGTACCCGGGACATTGGAGTAGAATGAAAAAGTATCCGTGAAGCCCCTTCTACCAAAATTGGCTTGGATAACTTGAGATCGAGACGCAGTCGTGTCAAAGCTGTAAGGTGAGAAACTGTATGTCAAGTCGAAAGAATCTGACGCTCGATAACCGATTTCCAAAACTGGCGTCCACAGTTGTGGATCGTAGCCGGAGGCAAAACCGAAGCCGATTCCGTCGAATAGTCTGCTTGGAATTTCCACAGTTGACGGCAATCCGCGATCGTTGACATACGTACCGTCTATCAGCCTGCTCCAGTTAACTCGAGTGGTCTCAGCTATTGAGCTTATTTTAGTTATTACATCGCTGGGCCGATAGTATTGGCCAGACTCTCCTGTTATGGCCACTGGGTCCCGGACTGCTTGAACCGGGTTATCCACCTGCAAGAACGTATCGTTGATTTGAAAACTGCCTATGTTATAAGCCACTGTTGTTGTAGTGGATCCAGACCCTGAGTTTCTTACGAAACGTCCAAGCATAACCTCAGGCAACTGCGGATATGGGAAATTTCCTGCCGCGGCGGTTGCGTCTGTAGGCGCTGCGGGGTCTATGAAACCGTTATTATAAGCCCAGTACCCTGATATATTTGGATTCGGATCCCCTATAATTGGATTTGTCGGGTATCCGGGTACACCAGTTCCTGTTCCGAAAAAACCTGCCACGTTTGGCCCGAATGGGGGAAAGCCATCCTCCCTATATACGATTGGACTTGGTTCCTGTCTTATCCGGAGTGTGTCGATTAACCGGAACTTAACTCCACTTTGTATGTAGAATTTGCCCAAAAAGGAGGGGCAAGCCAGCCCCGGATGACAATATAAAGGACTACCAAACATCTGTGTCTGTGCCTCCGAATACATTCCTCCAAGGCATGCAGCTACAAGGATGCACATCAGGGGGAGAGGTCTCAGGAGACAAATCATGGGGTTTTTGCAGGCCTCTGCAGAGTATCTTGGTGGCGCCCGTCGCGGTGGCAGAACTTCATAGCGCGGGTCGACCATGGTATGGTGAGTCTCATATCACGAATGGGCTAGAATGTCGAATAAAATATTACTATTTACAAAGTATTATGAGCAATTATTCATATAAAACATTAACTATTAATTCTCGTAACCTACTCAAAGTTCACTGACTGGACTCCAAAAATCGACTGGAGTTCTATTACCAACGATTCCGATGGATCACACAGCGTCGAAGACAAGTTAATGATTGTCTCGGTCTTATTCGGTACAATCACATGTATCTTGACAGGTATTCGACCGCGGTTACGGTAGAGTATACTTTTTAGGTTCTTAATTGAAGCAGGATCGATACCGGTGGTGGCTATCTTTATGTGCATTACGGAGCTAAAATGACGTTGAGCCTCCTCCAAACGATGGATCTCGTTAGCAAGCACTTTCGGATTGTCATTGTCGCCGTTTCGGGTACCTACAACCACAAGGGGATCGCCGGACTGTAGCAATTCCTTTTTTTCTTTGTACAGGTCGGAGAATACAGTTACCTCTGTGGTTCCTGTCATGTCTTCTAGAAAAACAAAAGCCATGCGGTCTCCCTTTTTTGTTGTGATTTCTTTGGTGTGTTTAACCAGGCCGGCTATGCGTACTGCGGTAGAGGGAGGCAAGTCTGTCAGGGAGACGTTCTGGACAATACCGAATCTCTCAATGTCATGTTCATACTTGGTCAGGGGATGTCCTGTGACATAAAAGCCCATGGTTTCTTTTTCGTAAGCGAGACGAGTGACTTCATCCCATTCAGGAAGGTTTGTGATGGGGATGTCGGATACTGATTGGGGCTCTTGGGGCAAGCACTCCATGGCAAAAAGATTAAACTGTCCTTGCATTTTCTCCCTTTGGATTGCGGACGCTTGTTCAAGGGTTAAATCAAGGGAGTCATACATGGCTCGTCGGGTGAGGCCCATACCGTCGAAGGCACCGCACTTGATAAGGCTTTCGATGACCTTCCTATTCACCTTCCGAAGATCAACCCTCTTGAGGAAGTCCTGGAAGTTACAGAACTCGCCATCCTTATCTCGAGCCTCAAGGATTGCATTTACTGCTCCTTCCCCGACATTGCGAACAGCGCTGAGTCCGAAAACGATTTGCCCTTGAACGACGTTGAACCCAACCAATGAGTGATTCACGTGAGGTGGTAAGATTTCGATCCCCATACTGCGACATTCGCTGATATAGAGGGTTATCTTATCCGTGTTACCAGATTCACAGCTCAGTTGAGCCGCCATGAATTCGGCTTTATAGTGCGCTTTGAGATAGGCAGTTTGGTATGTCACCATAGCATACGCCGCTGAGTGTGACTTGTTGAAGCCATACCCTGCAAATTTCTCCATAAGTTCGAAGATATAAGCAGCCTTGTGGGGATCGATTTTGTTTTTTGCAGCCCCTTTTTCAAATCTGCTTTTCTGCTCGGCCATTTCTTCTGGTTTCTTCTTGCCCATGGCCCTTCTGAGCAAATCAGCCTCGCCAAGCGTATAATCAGCCAGCGTGGTGGCGATGTTCATGACCTGCTCCTGGTACACTATGACACCGTAAGTCTCAGCCAGAATAGGTTCTAGCTCTGGTAGTGGGTATTCGATAGGCGTCCTTCCGTGCTTTCTGTTTATGAAATCATCCACCATTCCTGATTCCAGAGGACCAGGTCTGTACAAGGCGAGTATAGCGATTAGGTCTTCAAATACTGATGGCTTGAATTTTGTCAGGACGTCGCGCATACCTGATGATTCGAGCTGAAAGATGGCAAGAGTATCTCCTCTGGAGAGAAGGTCAAAGGTTTGTGGATCATCCAAGGGAATATTTGAGATGTCGAGATCAATTCCCCTTGATTGTCGTATCAGTTTAACTGCTTTGTCGATAACGGTAAGTGTCTTGAGACCGAGGAAGTCAAATTTCACCAGTCCTATTTTTTCCACCCACGTCATGTCGTATTGGGTTACGGTCTCTCCATTGTTCCCTACGTAGAGTGGTAGATGCTCCACAAGGGGTTTGTCTGAAATGACAATGCCAGCGGCATGGGTGGAAGCATGGCGTGTCAAGCCCTCCAGACACTTGGCTGAGTTGATTAGGTCGGCTATTTGCGGAGATTCGTTGACGAGTTCACGAAGCCGAGGCTCCTCTTTTAGGGCAGATTCCAAAGTCGTCTTGAGGGAGTCTGGTATCAGCTTGGCGATCTTATCAGCTTCCGCGTATGAGAATCCCAAGACCCTTGCGGTGTCCTTGACCACGGCTTTCGCCTGCATGCGTCCAAAAGTAGTTATTTGAGCCACATGGTCTTCGCCGTATTTCTTAGAAACATACTCTATGACTTTCTCCCGCCCTTCGGTGCAGAAATCCACGTCAATGTCTGGCATGCTTCTTCGTTCAGGATTGAGAAACCTCTCGAACAACAGATTGTATCTGATAGGGTCGATGTCAGTTATCCCTAGACTGAAAGCGACGAGAGAGCCCGCGGCTGATCCTCGACCCGGTCCTACTGGTATGCCGTTGATTTTGGCAAATTTTATAAAATCCGCCACGATCAGCATGTACCCTGAAAACCCCATGTCTTGGATTAGCCGAATTTCGTAATCGAGCCTCTTTCTATATTTTTCCTCGACGGAGGGCTCCATAGATCGTGTTGATTTCATTTTCGTCAGTCGGCTTTCGAGGCCTTCCCTGGCATCTTTCGCCAACCGTTCGCGTAGAGTCTCACCTGTACCCAAGTCAAATCTGGGCATGTGGACCTGACCGAATTCGAGCAAGAGGTTGCATCTATCAGCTATGGTAATGGTATTTTTCAGTGCTACTGGTATGTCTCTAAATTCGTGGGCCATCTGCTCAGGCGATTTGAAGTAAAATTGATCCGATTCAAAGGTGAGTCTATCCTTATCATCTAGCCTTTTTCCTGTTTGAATGCACAACAGGATTTCGTGTGCCCGAAAATCAGTCTTATCCATGTAATGGCAGTCGTTTGTGGCCACAACTGGGATGCCCATTTCTTGGGAAAGCTTGATCAACCCTTCATTCACCCTGTTCTGTTCTTCGAGACCATTGTGCTGTATCTCTAAGAAATACCTTCCGTTATCAAAAACACTTCTAAACCAATCTATGCGATCCGCGGCTTTTTTGTATTCTCCTCGAAGCACTAGCGTAGGAACTTCACCCGCTAGGCAAGAACTCAGGCATATAAGGCCCTCGTTGTATTCTCCGATGAGTTCATCATCGATGCGGGGTTTGTAATAAAATCCTTGAGTGTATCCTAGCGTAACCAAGCGGCACAAGTTTCTATAACCCTTTTCGTTTTCGCAGAGGAGGACCAGGTGGTACGAGTGGGGCTGGCCGGGCGATGTAGAATGTACGTGTCGTGATGACGGGGCAACGTACACCTCGCATCCGACAATGGGCTTAATTCCGCTTGCCTGGACCTGGGAGTAGAATTCCATAGCACCGAACAGATTGCCATGATCAGTTATTGCTAGCGCCGGAATCTTGTATTCCTTAGCTTTAATAATTAGGTCGGGTATCCTAATTGCCCCGTCCAACAACGAGTAGTGTGTATGCAGATGCAAGTGGACAAAATCTTTGCGGCCCATCATATAACCTTTATGTAGCTGATATTACACAATATTTATTACCCGCAGTCCCAACATATCACTCATCTCATCCCCTTGCAACGAGTTTTTTCTCCCTTGATACGGCCCTGCAGAATAAGGCTAAGCTGGAGCTTCGTACTGACTGAAATCATATGGTGGCACCATATGTGTCAATATATTGTTAAATTATCGTAATGATATTGACATTTTTTGATAAAATCGATTAAAATGTCCCGAAAAGGCTTGTACCAATAACGTTTGGGTGCGCATATTACCAACTGGTTTTTTTTTGAGTAAAGTCTAGGTAGATTCCCATATGACGCATACGCAGTCCCAATTCGAGTCTTGTTCCTCGGAATTGCCTTACCAAGGTATGATGAAATGGTTCTCCCAATGCTGTTTGAATGGACTAATCTCTTTTCTCGAGGACATCGGGAGGGCGTTGATTCTCCTCTTGCTAGCGACTTACTGGTCACTTCGACCTCCAATACGATTGCGCCAGCTTTTGGACCAGCTAGACTTTGTAGGTGCTCAATCCGTACTTCTCATAGGCTTAACTGGTGCTTTCACCGGAATGGTGAGCGTTCTCCAGGGATACAGTGGATTGCACCGTTACGGTGCGGAATCAATGATTGGAGCCACGGTAGTCCTGGCGTTGGCAAGGGAGTTGGGGCCAGTAATTTCTGCGCTCATGATCGTAGGACGTGTTGGTTCGTCATTCACCGCTGAACTGGGGAGTATGCGTAATACCCAGCAAATAGATGCGCTTGCCAGTATGGCCGTAGAACCGGTGCAGTATCTCATAGCCCCGCGAATAATTGCGTCGGTATTATGCCTGCCTGTTTTGACGGCAATCTTTTGTTTTTTCGGTATGGTTGGTGGCTATTGGGTGGCTGTGGCTTATCTAGGAATAGACGCGGGCATGTTCTTGGGTGGCGTTAGGTATTACCTGGATGCGGGAGACGTGGCACACGGTCTGACAAAATCTGTTGCCTTTGGGCTGATTTTTTCTGTTGTGGCTTGTAGCGAAGGTTACCATGCAAGAGGTGGGGCTCGAGGAGTTGGCTTGGCTACAACGAGGTCTGTAGTCGTATCAGCGGTGCTGGTACTCCTGGCAGACTACGTTATGACCTCACTCATGTTTGCTCAAGGCTGACAAAGGCAAAATATGACCGAGATCATAAGAGTAGAAGAGCTTGTGAAGTGCTACGAGACTCAGAGGGTACTCGATGGTGTGAATTTTTCCATTTCGAGGGGCTCCATAACAGCAATCATGGGTGTATCGGGAACAGGCAAGTCAGTGTTGCTTCGGCATCTCATCGGATTGGAAAGACCGGACAGCGGAGCCGTTTATTTGGATGACGTGGACATAGCTTCAATGAAAGCAAGCAGTCTAAACAGAATTCGCAGACGATTTGGAGTCCTTTTTCAAGATGCCGCCCTTTTTGATTCATTGTCTGTGTGGGACAATGTCGCGTTCCCTATCCGAGAACAGCGCAAATTCTCCCGTACTGAGATTGCCCAAAAGGTAGAACAAAAACTTGCCATGGTTGGCATGCTCAAGCACAGGACTAAATTACCGGCCGAGTTATCAGGTGGTATGCGAAAACGTGTGGGTTTAGCCCGAGCCTTGGCATTGGATCCCGAAATAGTTTTTTTCGATGAACCCACCACTGGTCTCGATCCTATTACCAGGTCTGCGATCTATCGCTTGATCAGCCGTGCCCACGCTGAGTCTGCGGGGACGTTCGTGATCGTGAGCCACGATATAGAGGGCGTAATGGAGATATCCGACGAACTCTTGATGTTATGGGCTGGTAAGATAGTGGCTCGTGGTGATCCTGAAATGATTCGCTACAGTTCTGATCCACTGGTTCGCCAATTCGTCTCTGGCTCGGCAGATGGCCCTATAGATGTGGACATGACAGATTAGGATGGGCACTATGAATAGATTCTCTGTGGAAGCAAAGGTAGGAATATTTTTTCTCATTGGCGTAGCTATCTTTGCTTATCTGTGGTTTCGAGTTCTGGACATAGGAATTAAGGAAGGATTCCCTCTAATAGCCCGGTTCAAATCTGTCGAAGGTTTGTCAAGAGATGCCCAGGTTCAGATGGCCGGCATCAAAATAGGCTCTGTAAAGGACGTGAAATTTGATCCAGAGACTGGTAAAGCGGTTGTTACCATGATGATCAACGATGCTTATCGCAATCTTATTTCAGAGGGCGCACGCCTATCTCTAAAAACAAAGGGTTTGGCAGGAGACAAATATCTGGTCTTGGAACCGGGTAAGCCGAATGCCCGCAAGCTAAAGCCTGGCGAAGAAATCACTCACGTGTCAGAACCAACAGACCCTGAGAAGGTAATAGAAAGCGTTGGCGCCATTGCCCAGAATCTCCAATCAGTGACAAGAGAAGTCAGGAAACAGATAGTCGACCAAAAGGGCTATGAAAAGATTGACAGCCTTTTGGACAACTCTGATGCTGTTTTTAAGGATTTACGCGGACTCCTCACTCGCAACAAGGATAAGATAGAAAACACCATCAATAATACAGACGCGGCTGCAAAGAACATCAACGAAATCGTCTCCCGCAATAAGACAAAAGTTAATAGGACAGTGGATAATGCAGAGATTTATTACAAATCAATGGGTGAGGCAGGCGAGAAGTTCAGTCGAGCGGCTACCAACGTAGAGAGCCTGGCCAGCGATATCAGGTCTGGTAAAGGAACACTAGGAAAGCTTGCCACGGATGAAACCTTGTTCAGAAACGCCCAGGGTCTCATCTCCCAGCTTAGGGGGATATCAAGCTCCATTCAGAGCGGCTCAGGAACAATGGGGCGGCTGATTAACGATCCAGAGATGTACTACGAGGCCAGACGTGCCATTAGAAACATGAACAAAACTGCAGAGGACGTCTCCGAGGCTACCCCCGTCAGTACGTTGGCGATAATCCTTGGATCCATTTTCAGGTAAATGCTTCCTATTTTAAAAAAAAGACCTTTAACCTCGTTCCCATCCCGCTTTTTGCTGGTATTAACGTTTTGCCTATTTTGTGCGGCTGCAACTCAGATCAGCGCTTCATCCAACATCATTGCACAAACACCAAGGAATGGCACCCTTGGAAGTATTTTTGCCATCGATCCTGACCTAATGATCCGATCTATTCTTCCAGAAGCCCCGGACAATCTCTGGGCTATAGGACATGGGTGGGGATTTAGACCCTTATTTTATCGGTCTCGGCTTGAGGAAGTATATGATAGGATCGATTTCGTGTATCCCCTTGGATGCTACGAGAACACTACTTTAAGGCGAAAATTCCGTTTAACTCCTTTATTCGATAGCAAATGGTCTAAGTTGCCGCCTTACGAGGGCCATGGCAGATTTTTGATTATTTTCAGAGGTACATCTGACCTAGGGCAGAGATACTGGGGCGTCTTTCCCTTTTATGGTTATACTTATCGGAGATTCGGCGTTGACCAAAACTCATTTGTTTTGTTTCCCCTATATTATCAGACTACCGACGAGGGCTTCCGAACCATTCGATTTCTTTGGCCTATTTTCACATACGCCAACAATTCTGCCAGATCAACTCTGAAATTTTGGCCTATCTACGGTCGGGACAAAATCAGGAATGACTACGAAAACTTCTTCTTTTTGTGGCCTTTTTTTCAAAAGGTGGTGAAATATCCCGGCACCGAGCAGGAGTCACGCTATCTCGGCCTGCCCTTTCCTTTGTTCGTTAAACAGCAAGACTGCTACTCCACCGCAACCCACATTTTGTGGCCCTTGATAACGTATTATTATCATTATCAGACTGGTCATACTCGATACAGTTTTCGTCCTTTCATCACCTATGGCACCGGCGGCGGCCTAGAGGAGCTGAGCATCCTCTCGGTTTATACCTTCAAAGAGGACAACAGACGTCCCTCTACTTCTAAAGATTCAAAAGGCTTTGTTTCGGTAGCCGCTGATGAAATTATGACTGAAAGAACCTTTTTTGGACTCAGCGCAATCAAGAAACGGTATCGGAAAGGTTGCCTGGTTTATGCCAGGTATCGTTTCTGGCCATTTGCAGAGTATATTTGGGATGCGGCTAAGGGTTCGCATTTGAAAATTCCTGAGATCGTGCCGCTAACAGATCAGTGGTGGGACCTCAACATGGGCCGCCTCTTGAGACTGGTTGATTTTCGGGACACACCCGTCACCAGGGAGTTAAGTTTGCTTTTCGGCTTGAGGCAAAAAACCGAACTTAAGCAATCGAGCTACATAAATGCCCCCCCGATCCCGGGCGACGATGACTGGAAAGAGCTCGTACTAGGAGCCTTCGGCAGGCAATAATTTTGCTGGTACTGCGTGACATGGGACCGAATTTCTGACACTGTGCCTAGCAACCGTACAGATCTCCGTATTTTTGATCCAAGTATTGTATGAGATAATTGGGGTTTAGATCTTCGCCAGTCACCACCTTTATAAGCTCTTTGGGTTGATAGCGCGTCCCTTGGCTGTGTATCTTACGACGCAGCCAATCCAGGATTGGTGAGAACTCGCCCTGCTCGATGTACTTATCTACCTCTCCGACTTCCCCCTCTAGTTTTCGGAAAAACTGAGCGGCGTAGAGATTGCCCAGAGTGTAGGTAGGGAAATAGCCTACCGAGCCTGAAGGCCAATGAACGTCTTGCATGACGCCATTGCTGAAAGAATCCGGCACGATGCCGAGGTACTTGTGCATCTTTGCATTCCACGCCTCGGGAAGGTCCTCGACCTCAAGCTCCCCTCTGGAAAGCATGACCTCAAGTTCAAATCGGATTAGAACATGCAGGTTGTATGTCACTTCGTCAGCCTCTGTCCGTACGAGACTAGGAGCGACTCTATTTATAGCGGCATAAAACTCATCAAAGGTCACTTCGGACAATCCTGGAAACAAATCTTTTAGTTTCGGGTAGTAGTGCTTCCAAAATGGCTTTGAGCGAGCTATGATGTTTTCCCACATACGAGATTGCGATTCGTTTATGCCCAGAGATACAGGTTTGCAAAAGGGAGTGCCCCAATGTTCTAGGGGTAACCCTTGGTGATATAGGGCGTGACCTGTCTCATGCACAGTGCCAAAGAAGGACTCTGTAAAAGAATTTTCTCTATATCGGGTGGTTATTCGTACATCGCCTGGTCCAATGCCAATGGTGAACGGATGGGCCGATACGTCCAATCGACCTGCTGCCATATCATAACCTAGCGCCACGGCCACAGACTCGGCAAAGGTTTTCTGACGCTCTATGGGGAAATTTACAGAGGCTAAGGTTGATTTAATATCAGAAGCTTTTGCAAGGATCCGATCAAGCATCCCGAGGAGACCATCCAGCAGGATTTGAAAAATGGGCTCTAAAATCTCAGTGGTTGCGCCAGGTTCGTAAAGGTCCACCAAAGCGTCGTACGGTTCATTTTCGTAACCCAGAGCCTCCGCTTGTTCTCGCTTGAGTCGGACAATCTCGTTTAGGTATGGCTTCAAACTTGGCCAATCGTTTTGAGGCCGTGCAATCTCCCATACTGATTGTGTCTGTGAGGATAGTCTAGCTAAGGCAACCGCTAACTTCTCAGGTATTTTTACAGCCCGATCGTAGGCCCTCCTCCATTCTCTAATGTTTACAGCTTGTACAGACAAAGGGTCTTGAGATAGGGGAGAGGTTTCGACCACTGCCAGCCAATCACCGATGATAGGGTCGGTAACCATAGTGTGATGCATCTGAGCCAGCGCTGCCAGCTGGCTTGCTCTATGGGCATGGCCTTTGGGGGGTATGCTCGTGCGCTGATCCCAGTGTAGAACTGCCATAGAGGAGGCTAGATAAGACACTTGCCTGCTTCTATCGCACAACTTTGAATACGCATCTTGTGGAGTCATTTTTTCCCTCTAGAAATATGTGTAGCAAAATACCTATCTCAATCAATATGCTATTATTACGTTGGTGTTTGCTGGGCTTACGAAAAATGACTCAGCAATAATGCTGCATCGTCATAATAACGTCCCTAAGTTCGTCATTCAACACATTGCATAGGGCAATGTCCAGCCCCGCTCCCGCAAGCAGGGTCAGGCAAGTTTTTTCTATCTGAAATGGAAAGAATGTCTTGAATCCGCTTCTTAGATTCGATAGTCCCGCCATGGTCCGTACTGACTCTTGGAGTACAGCGCCAGTGGAAAGAAATCTCACAGTCCTTATCGTTTCTCGGATTCGGGCGAAGGAATCGTCCCATCTCAAGCTCGGGATCACCGGATCGAAGATGAGTTTATCTGAGGCCATACCTGCACCAACGGCTTCACCTCTTAGGCGAAGAGCAAGTGAAATCTTTTCTTCCAAAGTAGGTGGTGAGAATGATTCCTCATCTAGTAAGAGTATCGTGAGATGGGCCCCCGATTTAACAGCAAGAGGGAGAATTTCTCTCACTTTTTCTTTTTCCATGGTTAAGGCACTAATAATGGGAGGCTCGTTGCAGGCATCAAGGCCTCTTCGCAGTATCCTTGGACTGGGGCTGTCTAGTATAAGCGGCAGCGAGCAGCCCTCCTGAACCGACTCCACCAGAAAGGTCATCCTGTCTTCCCTGGTCCGAGAAAGATATCCGGGATTGATGTCAATATAATCAGCCCCTTTGTCCTCACATTGTCGAGCTAAGTCCTTAACAGGTGCCGGGTCTAGGTCATCCATGGCCTTGGCTATGACAGGATTTAGTCCGTGGAGATTATCTGCGGCAATCAGCATAGGTAGTCTCCTTTCGATCATCGATCCTGACTGAGTTTCTGAGCCTCCTGCTTACGACTCTCCAGTTCGCTTATTTCTTTTGCGAGCCTTAGACATTGAAGGGCCTGCTTATAAATTGGTGTATCTATCATGCGGTTGTCCAGACTTACCGCAGCTTTGCCTGAAGCGATACCCTCCTCGAATGCAGCCACTATTTTACGAGCCTGAGCAATCTTGGCCGGAGTAGGCGAAAAAACCCTGTTTAGTATGGGGATTTGGTCAGGATGAATACAATAGGCCCCCTTGAATCCTAACTTTTTGCTCCTGATCGCTGCCCGTTCAAAATTTGTGAGATCCTTGAACCCCGCTACGCTTCCAACCACTCCCAAGGCGTTTATGCCATAAGCTGCGCACACCACTGACATTTGAGCCAGCGGATACAACACCTCTTCCCCATCTTCCGATGCATCTATGCCCATCTCTCTGCAATAGTCGTCCACACCCATGCTCATAGATTCCGTCCTATTGCTTGCGGAAACGATTTCTTCTAGCCGTAGAATTCCGAGTGGGCTCTCAACGTGAAGCGATAATACGACGGCGTCTCGATCTAATCCATGCATAGCTTCCTTAGCGCAGATCAATTCTTCAATGCGCCTAACTTGGTCCCCAGAGTCTATTTTAGGAACAAAAATTCCGTGAAGCCCCGGACATATAGCGGCCTCAAGGTCACCCTCAATAAGCTCTGACTCGTTGTTGACGCGCACAAACACGTCTGCTCCGTGTGCCCCAACGCTCTTCACAGCGTCTCGTAAAAGCTGTCGAGCTTCGACCTTCTCGTTAGGGGGCACGGCATCTTCGAGATCTAATACAATTGCATCAGCTCCTCGCAAATGAGCTTTAGCTACGAATTTGGGGTTGTTGACAGGCAAGATGAGCATGGATCTGTGAATTCTGTTACGCATGATTCCGTTAGGTTTCCTCCAGATCAGTATTGAACAGTAACACTTTGGGGCCTGGATCAGCCACTACATAATCACAAGGGCGACAGCAACATGCCACGATTTTTTCCGGAAAGAACCCTTCATCAAAAGTAGATCGGTACTATACCGGATTTAACGGATTCTATGTTCAAACGGTTGTAACTGGGTTCCCCGGCCTGGAGACTTATACCTGTTATCTACTTGCCCAATAGAGATTAAGAGACAGGTTTTGACATCGATCATTTGACCACAAAAAGACCGCTGCCCCATTCGTCGGACAAAATCTCATCTCTAAGGACAAGCCCAAGTCTTTCAAAACAGAACCTTATCTCAGGCCATAGTTCTGCAGATACGCCAGAGACGATGAGAGCCCTGTCACAGAGACGTGACAATTTATTAGAGTGTGTTTTGAGCGTCCTGTAGTCCAGATTGGCCATCACCGCGCTAACTTTAACTTTGATGGAATCGACTGAAGCACATAAGAAAATTATTTGATCTTGGGCCTGGTTTAGACGAGCGTTCTTAACAGCTGCTGCAACAGCCTTCGGATCGATATCCACCGCGATGATCCCCCTAGCGCCTAGTCTCAATGCGCCAAACGCCAGGATCCCGGACCCACATCCAATGTCAAGCATACTCCATTGTCCACGTCTCAACGTAAGTCTGTGCACGGCTTGCTCGAGCAAGATGAGACAGGACTGCGTAGTCTCATGAGTCCCTGTGCCAAATGCTTCTGCCGGTTCGATCGTAATGACACTCCGATGCCCACCCTCCGGAGACAACCAAGGAGGAGTTATTAGAAAACTGCTGCCTATTCTTATAGGCTTGAAATTTTCTTTCCAGGCCACTGCCCAGTTTTCGTCAGGCGTTTGCCCTGTTAGCACCTTCGGCTTACCAACGTGTGGAAAAGCTTGTCCAATGGTACCCAGAAAGGCATCCAAAGCCGCTGCAACCTCAGCCTCTCTTTCTTGAGGAACGTATGCCATTACTGAAACTGCATCCAAGTGTTTATCTTCCACCACGACACCGTTTGATCCTTGTTGCACAAAAAAATCAGCCAGGGCTTCTTCCAAATCGTGAGCCGCAATAACTTCGAAACGTGTCCAGTTCATGGTAGGTGCAAATGATGGCAACTAGTAATAAGCATGGGAAAATTGTCTATTCAAGCCGCAGAATGAACTATAGACTGGGGCTGCATTTAGCCAGGGACGGCGTCCGGCATTAAGGCTATTCTCTAGATTTCTGCCTGAATTGATCGGTTTTCTGGCTGGTGCGCCTTGACTGGTCGGTTCACGTGGATCCGACCGGATGGCTAGATTGGCAACTTAGGTTGCCCCTCTCGCCATGACAAACACACGTTAATGTTATACCCGCCTCGATTAGGGCTGCATGTTACTCTAAGACTTCTCCTCCGCACCACCAAGCAAACCTCGCCCTTAATTCGCGTTTGATTGTCAGAGCTGCTAATTAAGAGTGCCTTCGATAGTATTAAAGCCGGCGGAGAACGGTCGCTATTCTCGGTGAGTTTAGCATCATTGAAGGAATAGTAGCTTCGGCTTTTGCTGGAACCGCGATGTTTGAGGCAGCATTTGCAGGCCCCATGATTAACAAGCAAAAGCTGATTAGATGTTTTGGACCCTATTCTGCGGACTTCATGCACCGCTCCGCCTCGTCATTGGCCTTCCTGAAAAGGGCTCGAAATTTGTTCTCCAGCGCCCGGTTTTGATCGTACTGGGCAAAGAGGTTTTCCATGGCCATTATGGTACCCTGATTTTTAGGTAACTTTGCGAGGCTTTCTATTTGCATTTGGAGGGAACGTGCAATGGTGTTGTGGTATGTAGAGCGTGCTTCGTATGCACGTGCAGTGTTCACAAGCTCTTGGCACACTCCTAAATACATTGATCTATCACAATCAGCCGGCGAGGTGGCTGCCAAGAACAGCGCAATAACGGCGCAAATAGCAAAAGGAACTGGCGAGCGATTCATAGGAGTTCCCCTCGAATTTTTTGTTAGGATATAGCAGAATTGTCAGTGAATATCAACATTTTTTATCGTATAAATGCATCTTTATGTCATATATATAAATTAATACTTTATATACTCATCTATGCTGACAGTTGCCCAACAATAGCCAACGTTGTATAAATTTTTCAAGAATGCCATGATGTAAGATGAGCAGGCATGGGAGGCGCAATTGAAAGAGTCATTTCGTACCATAGAATGGGCTGAAGGTAGGGTGAGGCTCCTGGATCAAACTCTGCTGCCATTGAAAGAAGAGTATATAGAGATCAGGTCAGTGGGTGACATGTGCGACGCGATCCGTAGGTTGGTTGTACGCGGGGCGCCTGCGATAGGTGTGGCTGCGGCCATGGGCATAGCACTAGGGGTTCAAGACGCGCCCGAGAGCGACATGAAGAGTTTTGCGGATCGTTTCGAAGAAGTTTGTCAACAAATTACTGGTACCAGACCTACGGCAGTTAACCTTTTCTGGGCCGCCGCACGGATGAGGTCTGTTTTTAATGATTTTACAACAGGTAACATACGAGAATTAAAGGATAAATTGGTGCAGGAGGCATTGCGGATCGAGCGAGAGGATAGAGAGCTTTGCGAGCGCATTGGGGCGTGGGGCGAAACTGTTTTGGAAGATGGGGAGACTGTATTAACCCACTGCAACGCGGGTGGACTAGCCACAGCCGGCTATGGTACTGCCCTAGGTGTTATCAGGGCGGCTGTGGAGCGTGGAAAAGATATACATGTGGTGGCCGACGAGACACGGCCTTTGAATCAAGGTGCTCGGATTACGTGCTGGGAGCTAAAAAAGCTAGGCATCCCCGTCACTCTGATTCCAGATAACACGGCTGGAGTGTTAATGAGGCGGGGAGAGATTCACAAGGTCGTTGTCGGCGCGGACAGGATAGCCAACAACGGTGACACAGCAAACAAGATTGGCACGTATTCCGTAGCCGTTTTGGCATCCTACCACAAGATTCCCTTTTACGTTGCAGCCCCCCTTTCCACAATAGACAGATCCCTTGAGACAGGAGCTGGTATTCCTATCGAAGAGCGCGACCCTAATGAGGTCACCCACATAGGGGGAGTTAGGATTGCACCTGAAGGTATCCAGGTTAGGAATATGGCATTTGACGTCACCCCTTCTCACCTGATCACGGGAATCATTACAGAGTATGGGATAGCTGCTGAACCTTATCGAGACGCATTTGAGGGATTCTTCACTCAACACGAACGAGGAAAAAGTGTACGATGAACCTCACATTACGAGATAAGGTTACCGGTAAACTAGTCGAATCCGTTGAACTTTACGACGAGGATTCGCACAGAACAATTGGTGTAGCTGATGCAGCCAAGGTGTTTCAGGGATTGAAATGTCGAAATCTTACTTTAGACACGGACTTGTATGAACTGACAATGTCTGCCGGCTACAACCTATTGGGCAAGGCTCAGCAGCGAGCCTGTTTTGATCTTTATTTCCGCCATCCCCCTGACAATGGTGCGTTCTGCATCTTTGCTGGGCTTGAGAGCGTTATCGAGTACATTACAAACATAGGCTTTTTTCCTGACGATATAGATTACTTAGCGAGTCTAGGGACATTCAGCCGAGAAACGTTGGCGGCATTGTCACAAGGCATACGGTTTTCAGGGGATCTGTGGGCAGTGCCGGAAGGCTCTGTGGTTTTTCCTCACGAGCCTTTGATTCGCGTCATAGGCCCTATACCAGAGGCTCAGCTGATAGAGACCACGATGCTGGCCTTGGTGGGACACCAGACATTGATCGCCACGAAGGCGGCGAGAATGTGTTTAGCCACCAAGGGTGCACCGGTGGTCGATTTTGGTACACGCAGGGCACATGGCGTGCAAGCCGCCATGTATGGAGCCAGGGCTGCCTACATTGGCGGATGTGCAGGTACATCAAACGTAAGGGCTGGGAAACTGTTTGGCATACCGGTGCGCGGAACTCATGCCCATAGTTGGGTAGAGAGTTTCGACAGTGAGCTAGAGGCCTTTGATAGTTTTTCTAAAATTTTCCCTAAGAATTGTGTATTGTTAGTTGACACGTATGACACAATCACAGGCATCAAGAATGCCATAGAGGTAGCCAAGAGCATGGAGGCGTCCGGCCAACGCCTAATGGGCATTCGTATAGATAGCGGGGATCTCGCATACTATAGTAAGGCGGCCCGCCAGCTCTTAAACGAAGCAGGCCTGGATTATGTCAAGATCCTAGCCAGCAGCGATCTAGATGAATGGATTATAGAAAGTCTGAGGGATCAAGGCGCCCAAATCGACATCTGGTGTGTGGGGACTAGACTCATGACTTCTTATCAGACCCCGGCATTGAGCGTTGTGTATAAGCTCATGGCTGCTGATCGTGGAGACGGACACCTTGTTCCCAAGATAAAAATTTCGCAAAATCCTAACAAGGTCACGAATCCGGGCGTAAAAAAGATTGTGCGCTTTTATAACGGCAAAGACAGGATGATAGGGGACTTATTAGCCGAAGTATGCGAGCCTTTACCTGTAGGAAAAGCCGTATTGGCCCACCATCCCATGTACGACTACATGAAGAAGACTTACAAGCCCCCATATCGAGCCACTGAACTCATGGTGCCGGTCTTTCTCCAAGGAAAGCTGGTTTATGATCCCCCTTCTATTCAGGACATCCGAGAGCGCGCTCGACAAGAGATTGAGGCTCTGGAACCTGAATACAAAAGACTGACGAATCCTCACATATACAAAGTCTCTTTGAGCGACAGGCTCTATAAAATCAAGAAGTCACTTCTGACGTTTCACCAGAAGCAGACTAGGCGCAAACAGGTCTGAGCACATACCAAATCTCTTCGCCCTTCATGTCATCTTCCTCGGAATGTCATTTGCTACTTGAGGCTGTTCTTGAAATCAAATGTGAAACAGCTGCACGCTGTAGTATGCGCTTCCAAAGGAAGTAGAAGTCCCGAAATGAATGTCAGATACGGATGCCGACGGGGATTGAAAGCACGGCTAAAAGTAAAAATATAACATCTAAAAATCTGCATGCGTTACCATGCCCCGAAGATTTTCTCTTGACCGCGGATAAATTTAGTCTATATTGAGTATGTCTGGAGCATTACCCAATGCCCGGAACAGAGGACTAGGTTATGTACTTCTAGGAAATGAACCGCCTGGATCAGTTAGACCGGGACGGAAGGCCAAGCAAGGTAGAAGAATAGACAATGCCTTCCCTCGGGAAGGCTTTTCTGTTTCTGTAGTCAGTCCAGCAATATGGAAACTTTCACAACAGTTTCAGCTATGAAACATTGGGCCAAGGCCCAATGTGCATCAGGCAAGAGCATCGGTTTCGTGCCTACCATGGGCTATCTGCATGACGGTCATTTAAGCTTGATACAAACCGCCAGGCAAGAGAACGCCTCCGTTGTTGCTAGCATATTTGTGAATCCCACACAGTTTGGCAGAAACGAAGACCTGAATACATATCCGAGAGACCCTGAGAACGATGCCTCTAAATGTTCCAATGCCGGGGTAGATGCTTTGTTTATGCCAGATGCGGCGGAGATGTATGATCCACAGCATCAGACATTCGTGGAACCAGGAAGAATATCTGAGATTCTGTGTGGAAGATCTAGGCCTGGCCATTTTAGAGGCGTTGCAACCATTGTGCTGAAGCTTTTCAATATCGTGAATCCCACCAATGCGTATTTTGGGGCGAAAGATTTCCAGCAGCTTCAGGTGATACGCGCTATGGTGCGAGATTTGAACATAAACGTCAGAATTGTAGCCTGCCCTACGGTGCGAGAACCAGACGGGCTGGCAATGAGTTCCCGGAATTCGTATTTGAGCCCTCATGAGCGCAAGCAGGCCGTGTGCCTTTTCCAGGCGCTGTGTACAGCGAGAGAGCTCTTTCGACAGGGTGTAACAGATACACAAACCTATTTGGCGGCAATGAGAGAACGCATCAGGATTGAGCCTGATGCAGAACCTGACTACATAAGCCTTGTAGATCCGGATACTCTGGAAGACCTGCCGGAAGTTTCAGACCGCTGCTTAGCCATAATGGCAGTGCGAATCGGAAAGACAAGGCTCATCGACAACATGTTGTTTGAGAGGTAGTCCTCAAACTTAATCCCAACGACCGGTACTTCCTCGGCAGCGCGCCGGTCAAAGGAGATAAAGATGGTCCGCACCATGCTAAAGTCCAAGATTCACCGAGCAACGGTAACGCAGGCGTGCGTGGACTACGAAGGCAGCATCAGCATAGACGAAAAGCTGCTGGAAGAGGCCGACATCGTGCACTACGAGCAGGTGCATATCTATAATGTGTCTAATGGCGAACGTTTTACAACCTATGCCATACCTGCGGAGCGAGATAGCGGGGTAATTTGCCTGAACGGCGCGGCAGCGCGAAAGGCCTCCGTGAAAGATCTCATCATAATATGCACTTACGTTGCCATGGATGAGACAGAGTGCAAAGGTCACAAGGCGAAAAACATCTTCGTCGATGACCATAACCGCATCGCAAGGATTGGTTGAGCCAGTGGCGTTTTCCCAAGGAACTAACGATTTAGTTACAAACACGCTTTTTGTTATTGCCTTGGACAATGGCTATCATCTCTTTACTTATCTTGTTTGATAGTATGCATCCATTGGCCATAACAGCGTTTCTTGGCCACTAATTGTCCAAATTGTTATCCCTACAACCGACTAGTTACTTTTGTTCGACCAATAGGTCACGTAATGCGTCCTCGATCCGCGGGTATTTGAACACAAAGCCGTGTCTCAACAGTACGCTTGGAACCGCGCGTTGCCCTTCTAAAATCACTGATCCGAATTCGCCAAGCACGAGTTTGAGCATGAATGCCGGAGCTGGAATAAACCATGGCCGGTGCAACACTTTGCCAATAGCCTTTGCCAGGTCACGATTCCTTACCGGCTCAGGTGAACAAAAATTGACAGGCCCTGATATCTCTTCTTTTTCTGCCACAAAGAGCATAGCCCTGCATAGATCCTGAATGTGAATCCACGGCATCCACTGACGGCCGCTGCCCACAGGACCACCTACAAAGAATTTGAACGGCAGCAACATCTGCTGAAGAGCACCACCGTGCTTTCCTAGCACAATCCCGAATCTGGTGACCGCCACTCTAACTCCCTTTGAAGCCGCTTTGAAAGCTTCTGCCTCCCATTGTTGAGCGAGATTGGCTAAGAAATCGCTGCCTGGTTGGGCCTCTTCGGTAAGCTTTTCGTCGTCCCTAAAACCGTAATATCCGGTTCCTGATGTGTTGATGAGACATCTGACTGAGGCACTGTCTTTAGGAATTGCATCTACTAGATGTCTAGTTGTAAGAATCCTACTATCATAAAGGAGTTTTTTATAGGCGGCGTCCCATCTACGAAATACTGTGACCCCTGCCAGATTTATAAGCAAATCATGTGATGCCACAGCCTCCTGCCATTTTCCCGGACGAGTACCATCTCCTTCAACGAACTGGACTTGTCCATCGTAACTTGTGTTATTTTTCCGATGCCTCGCCATAAGCGTCACAGTATGACCTTGCCTGACAAGGGCCTCTGTAAGGGCTGAGCCGACAAAACCTGTGCCGCCTACCAGAAATACCCTCATTTCTCTCCTCCTTTCTGTAAATTAGGGCCGCAAGCTGCCCATCGAAGATTTGTTACTATACATTTCGAGCCATCAGCGTGGGGGCTAAGCCAGAACTCAAAATCAATGGGAGACAATATTTAATCCCAATCCACGCTCACGTAATCTCCGATATCAACCTCTAGCTCGTCAGTTGCTCGACCGCCATTTATGCCTATTTCGAGCAAACCAAAGCTGTTTACCAAAGCCACCGGCGTACCAACCGGCGCGTCAGAGAAGCATCTGCTCAGACGGGGTATTCTTGTTTGTGCGACTCTAATCCCTCTAATTGTATGGGTCAACATAGTACCTTCAATATTGGTGGACATGTTTCCAAATCTATCGACATATATAATTTCCCCAAGGATGCCACTCGACGTTTCTTGAGGACCGGGGAAGCGCAATACTACAGGATCCTCCACCAATGGACCAAGGGATTCGAAGTTCCTACCAGCGGAAACGTGTGCCGCCACTGGCGCAAAGACATCTCTTCCGTGGAACGTAGGATGGGGGTTAGGCATAAACAAGGTTTCGTCTTTAATTTCTCTTGCCTGCCATGATTCTGCATGAGAGAGGATCCAGGAAAAGACGCCGTTGTCCGGACCTACGAAGATGCCATTCTCGGTCCTCACAGCGATGGGCTTTCTTTCGCTACCCACACCTGGATCCACTACTGTAATGTGAATTGTACCCTGAGGAAAGTATCGTGCAATTCCCTTCAACACTAGCGCTGCTTCGCGGACTGCAAACGGTGCTATATCGTGTGTCACGTCCACAATTTCACAGAATGGATTGATAGAAAGGATGACCCCCTTCATCTGCCCCACAAAGCCATCACGTGTTCCAAAATCTGTAGTCAGCGTAATGATGGATCTTTTCATGCCCTGTTTTTCACACCTTTACGTATTTCGCGTCAGTTTGAAATTTGTAGCCCCTGGCCATCATATCAGAACCGAATCGAGATTGTATTCCCTTGTGAACCGAACAAGTAGCTTCTGGGCGTAGAATCATATTGACAGCAGGTTTACTCGTTGTTTTACTCGTTACTAGAGGAGCCAACCCTTCATGCTCTCTTTTGCTCGAAGTATCATCGATGGGATATGTTCACTGGTGTTTCCACCATGCTGTAGTATATGCGATGAATCAGTGAGTTCTTCGTACGAGATAATCTGCTCTTCGTGCCGAGATGGCTTTGTGCGCGTATCAGGCAACATATGTGAAACCTGTGGGCGGCCCTTGTCTGATGCACAGGAAAAGGGCGCAGTGTGTGGTCGATGCATTACGGAGCCCCCTCCTTTTGAAATGGCACGGTACGGTTTTTTTCATGTGGGGAATTTGAGACGGGCTCTAATAGATTTCAAATATTTCGGCCGTTTGCACCACGGCCAAGGACTTGCCCTTTTACTGAATGAGACTTTTCAACAAGCCTTTAGTAAAAAGGATATAGACTTGATTATCCCTATGCCTATGCATCCCCGTCGGTTGATCAAGAGAGGGTTCAATCAAGTGGTGTTGCTTGGAGACAGGCTTGCTCGGGCCACTGGCATACCAATGAAGAGAGACACTTTGAGGAAAATTAAGGACACCATGCCCCAAGTGGGACTGACCCGTACTCAGCGCCTAACCAATGTTGCGGGTTCTTTCGGGGTCTTAAGCCCCGAGGAAGTGTGCGACAGGAGTCTGCTGCTATTGGACGATGTTTCTACAACAGGTTCCACCATAAAAGAAGCTACCCATGTACTTAAAAGAGCAGGGGCCTCATCGGTAGCTGTACTAGTTTTGGCGTTGCGTATACCTGAGGTTGTTAATGAACGAACAAGGAAAGGAGTAGCGAATGGCATTGATGACGCCGGAGGCTTTTGAAGAGAGCCTAAAGAAGATGAAGCCTAGGGTTTTTATGAACGGCAAAAGGGTTGAACACGTCCTAGATAACCCAATAACTCGTACGGTGGTGGAATCTAACAAGGCAAGCTACCGCTGGGCTTTAGATGAGCGATACAGGGAAATCATGACTTGCCACTCTCCCATTATCAATGATGTTGTGAATAGATACACACACGTTAGCGCAAGCGTAGATGACCTCGTCGCAAAGGCAAAGGCAGGGACATTCACGGCAGAGATGCTCGGTACGTGCATATATCGCTGCGTGGGGTACGATGCTTTCCATTCCCTCGCGGCGACTACTTGGGAAATGGACCGAGAACTCGGCACGGACTACAATAAGCGGTTTTTAAACTATCTAAGGATGGTACAGGAGCGTGATCTGTCTGTTGCGGGTGCGCTAACAGAGCCCCGAGGCAATCGAGCCAAAAGAACCCTTGATTGGCCCGATCCATATTTATCAGTAAAACTCGTAGAAAAAAGAGATGACGGAATTGTTGTACGCGGGGCTAAGATTAACATTAGCGGCGCATACGCCAGCCATGAACTTGTTGTACTGCCTCAATCTTCACACTTTGCAGGTGAAGAAGATTACGCGTTGGCTTTTGCCGTCCCCGTCGATTCCCCTGGGATCACTTATGTTTGCCAATATTCACCATATTCAGCTGAAAGAGAATTGGCTGACGACACGTACGAACTCGGAAACCCTATCTTTGGCCAACGGGAGACTTCAATGGTGGTTTTCGACAACGTGTTCGTACCCTGGGAACGCGTCTTTCACTGTGGTGAATACCAATATTCTGGAAAGTTAGTCGCTAGATTTGCACGAACGCATCGCATGACGTGCGGTGGCACATGCAAGGTGGGGTTCATGAATCAGATCATAGGTGCATGTCGATTGATTCAGGAGTACAAGGGACTAGAGAAAGTACCCCACATCAATGATCAGATGATCGAAATGGTAGTGCTAAGGGAAACTGGGAGAGCCTGTGGTCTCGCGGCTGCCAGACTGGGAACCGAAGAGCCAGAGGGTTCAGGAGTCTTTTTGCCTGATGAACTTATGGGCAACGTCTCCAAGCTGAACATTTGCAATGCTTTCTGGCGAACAATGGCACTAGCCGGAGACATAGGCGGAGGGCTCATTGTCACGATGCCGTCCCTGAAAGAGTTAAAAAATCCCGAGACAAAGGCTTACGTCGAGGAATTCTACTCTTTTGGTTCGGACGAACCAACTGAGAACATCTTGAAGGTTCACAAGCTCTTGCAGCATTGGACTGCCGGTCAGCATGGTGTGGGCACGTGGCACGGAGCTGGCCCTGTCCAGGCTCAAAAGATCATGTTGCAGCGCATAGTGAATTTCGACCATGAGAAGGAACTAGTTAAAAATACGTTAAAATTAAAAGACAAGAATGTGCAATCATAATGAACATAGATAACCCAGGCGCGATGCCTAGGTTATCTATATTTCACAAATTGTTGTGCGAACGGATTTGTCTCTCAGGGACATCTGTCCTGACAGGCGGGTTTACTTTTAATTGCGAAGAGGCTTAGATTGCCCCGCGGCTTGAGCCTGCTCGCAGCGACAGACCCCATCTCGAGTTATTTGCTACTAACCTTGTTGTCGGTTCCAGTGCTCTCGCTGTGATAGACAGTGTGAGCAGACCTAAACCTCGCCGCTTTTTGGGGACGACATGAGTTGATATAGCCACATGAGTCTCTGCCCTGTCGCCAGTACAAAAAGTGGCACCCCAGAACTCTTCTTGAAGCCAGAGTCCTGGGTTACGACAGTCGTCGAATGACCCACCAAACTGTGCCCAAGACCCGCGCCTTTAATTTCGAGACCGTGATGCTCAGGCGAAGTGGCCGTGCAACATCGCTATGGAACTCTAGGTTCTTATCTTACTGCGTGCGACCCCATTGAAACTTCTTCACGGCTGTTGATGCTCCCTGTTGCTCTTGGGTCTGTTGTGCTGAGGCTGCCTGCTGTTGAGGCTGCTGTGGTGCCTGCTGGGATGAACCACCGGGCTCAGCACCTATCATTGCTGGTTTCTCTGTCATTCCCCATTTCATAGTACGCTTGGATTCAGGTTTGTCAGCTTGTCCCCATGTCATCCCTTGTCGTGTCGGTGGCGGTGGCGGCGTAGCTTCTGTTTGACGCGTTACGTTAGGTCGTGTAACTGTTTGTCTTCTCGGCGTCTGAGTAGCACTTGGGCTTACGTTGGTTCTCTGCTGCGGAGTGGCCGAGACTGCTGGGGGAGTAGGTCTTTCGGGTACTGGCCGATATTCAGAGTCAGACGAAGATTCCGCATCCTCCATTCCCCCACCAGTCCAATACATGGAAGAGCTGCTGTTGTCTTCGTCTTGAGAAACGGGCCCTCTCGCCGTGGTAGAGGTGCCTACCTGCGGAACAGAAGTTATACCAGAAGATGTCTGCCTGGATGCGGGTTGAGCAGATGTTTGTGTTCGCGTAGCGGGGGCTTGGCGACCGCGTACAGCTGATCTCGGTGCTGGAGGGGTTGAGTAACCGGGGTAGCCGTATTGATTGTAGCCGTAGTCTCCAGCTCCTGGATAAGCGTTGTATCCATATTCTTGACCATATTGTTGTCCATATTGTTGTCCGTATTGCTGTCCGTATTGCTGACGATATTGCTGGCCATAACCCTGCTGGTATTGATAATAACGGGGATCGTATCCCGGATACCCATACGGTGATTGTTCCCGACCATAGCCGTATGCCCCCTGCTGATACTGCCCATAATTGTAGTCTTGAGACATCCCTGGATAAAACGAGTACGGAAATTCCTGGGCTCCAGAAACCACGGGGATTAGTAGGGTGGCTAAGGTAATTCCCAGGATAGTTTTGGACTTCGTCATGCTTTTTCTCCTTTGTGAACCGTGTTGGGCTCCTGGCCCAACTGGTCAAAACTATAAAAAAATTAATGCCTTTTGACCCGGAATATTTTACTTGAAATTTTAAAGAATTCAGTCAAAAAAATCAAGCTACTTTTTTAAAGTCCTTACACCGTTGTTTCAACTTGGTTTAGCGTTGCACCCAATGGAGGTCTCATGCGGATAGCTCATCTTTCAGACTTGCACTTCGGCCGCCGTGTGTCCATGACCAAGTTACTTGCGTTAGCGCGTGATTTAATCGAGGTGGCGCCAGACCTCATCGTGGTTACGGGAGATATCACGGATCAAGGTACTATTCGACAGTTTCGCGCAGCTCGGCAGTTTTTCCAAGAAGTTGGCCTGCCATTAATATCTGTGCCAGGGAATCGAGAGGTGGGCGTATTAGCCTTTTGGGAATGGCTGATCCCTCCCCTGGCTATGGGCAGATACTCAAGCTTTTTTGGCAAGGCGGATCGAGTATTTTACGAGGGCGGTACTCCTCATACGGCTTTCTTTGGTGTAAATTCGGTACACCCGTTCCCTTCTTGGCTCGGCACGGTCCCTAGAGAGACGCGATATTGGCTCCGGAGCGTGGCTGAGCAGTATAGCAACAGCATCAAAGTACTTTTTTTGCACCATCCTGTTCTCCCAGTCCCAAGGAGCTCATCCTTTTGGGCCCATGGTCTGTCGGATGCGGGCGAGCTCCTAAATGTATGCTCTAATAATGGTTTTCGCCTGATCCTGCAGGGACACAAACACAGGTCTGCCGTAATGGAGATTTTCCTTCCCCAAACCAACTGTCGTCTTATTGTTTCTGCTGGCGGGGCTCCTTTGCTAGATAAATGGGATTCGGTTTATCACATCATTGACATCGATCACTCGAGCATAGTCGTGACACCAAGGGAATTCGCCCAGGGGCGGTTTCGACCAATAAAGAGTCACAAATTCCTAGATCTAAACCCAGGTGGAGTTTCCTCTGCGTCCGGGCGCCTCACGTAAATTGGTTTCAGTGCATGGAGGTTGTCGCAGATGCCTCTCTTCAGTCTATTCTCAGCTAATAGGGCGCATGTTACTACGGAAGAGGTTTTGGGAGACCGATATGACATGTCCCTTATGTGATCAGGAGGGGGTAGAGTCTTATCCGCCCACACGGTAACCCGTGTTCCAATTTCCTTAATCTTGTTTGCAATGATCTCAGGAGTTGTTAGCGAAGGAGGGTCAATGGACGCAACGTCTTCTCTGGTCCTGCTGTACGTAGCGCTAAACAGTTGCCCCCTCTTGGCGTCCATCAGGACAGTGCCTGTCTCTGTCAGTTCAAGCACATCATAAGCGGCTAGTTCCAGACTGCATATCCCTATTACGGGTTTGTTCAAGGCCAATGCCATGCCTTTCACCGTGGCTAGCCCCACTCGTATGCCTGAAAACGATCCTGGCCCAAGGACAACCCCAAAACCATCCAAGGCTCTTAGACTAATTCCCAAATCCGACGCAAGATCTCTTATGGCAGGCGCAGTGTGTTCGAGGTGTTGGTGCAACGCCAAGATTGATGTTTCTGCTATTATATTCCCCTCGTGGACCACGGCTAGGCCCAGGGTGGGCGTGGAGGTTTGCACGGCTAGTAGCATGATGCTCAAACTACCTTTTGGCAGCGTTTGTTATTGAGCTTAGCATTTGTCTGAAGCGTGTGATGCTGATTGGATGTTTTTAGTAGTGCCGCGGCCATAACAGTTTTCTAAATTTCTGTCAGAATGGATCCCTTTTCTAAGGTGATATGAATTGACCGATTCGCTCACTTTAACCGGCGCGAAGGCCTGAACTGCCGGGTCCCCTTAGGCCCTTCACTATAAAAAACACTTGTCACTGTGATCGCTTACTTGAACGGTGATCCATCTTCCTGGACTTTCACTTTCGTGGTAATAACCAACTGTAAAATGGTCAGCATTCGAAGTCAATTTAGTCAAGCGCCATAAATGCATTCTTTGAGTGCCCGAAACAAGGTCATGGCCGTATTGACCAGCCCTGCGTGATGATCCTAGAGATGTCGTTATAAAAAACTAATACCATGAGCAGAACAATGAAGAGGAGACCCGCGTGAACGGCAACTTCTCTAATCTTCCCTGTCACTGGCTTCCGCGTGATGGCTTCAATAAGAAAGAACAGCAGGTGCCCTCCATCTAGGATCGGCACTGGCAGGAGATTGATGATCGCGAGGTTGATACTTATATAGCTTAAGAGAAAGATGAAGCTAAATACACCAGCCTTTAGGCTCTCACCTGATGCCTGCACAATAGTGATGGGTCCGCTTAGTGCCTTTGCGCTGATCTCGCCCTTTACTACTTTGACGAGGGTTGTGATCACCAGTTTGGTGAGATACGCGGTAAACCTAATTCCCTCGTATATGGATGCGAAGAACCCAAGTTTGACTATTTGACCGCTAGGAGTAACGCCTATACGGCCTACATTGTCTCCAAAAGCGTCCTTTTGGTCTGTGATGGTGGGGGTGACGTGTATGTCCACCTTCTCGCCGCCTCTCTCAACGGTCACGATGAGGTTTTTGCCAGCGCTCTTTTCTATGATGTAACGCATATCGTCCCAGCGCCACACGGATTCACCGTCTATGGCGATTACTTTATCGCCAGCTTTTAGACCTGCTTGGGCAGCCGGTGAATCGTCAAGCACTTTACCTATGTCACTCGCCAAGACAGGCCATCCTGCAGCATAGCCCGCGCACAGAAGAACTGCTGCCAAGATATAGTTCGCTAGCGGACCAGCGAGTATGATGGCAGCCCGCACAGACAAGGACTTGCTGGTAAAAGCCCTAGGCAGATCTTCTGGTGCGATCTCTTCTTTGGAATCCGGCTCCTCTCCAAGCAGCTTAACGTATCCGCCCAAGGGTATCCAACTCAATATATATTCTGTCTCACCCTTTTTGCGGGTCACCATTGCAGGCGGAAAGCCGAGGGAGAATTTCAGCACCTTTACGTCAGCCAACTTAGCCACTATGAAATGGCCGCACTCATGGACAAATATGAGAACCCCCAGAAGTATGAGAAACCCGATAAAGTATTCCAATATGTATGGCCTCCAAAAGAAAATCGGCAAAGCTCTGTGCCCTACCGCCCAATTTCGCTTTGAAATTGCTCTGATTAAGTATATAATGTTTGTCAGTGAAAACAAGCCCTTTGTTAGCTAGTCCAGGAAGGAAAAGAATCGGGGTTCTTGGCGGGACCTTCAACCCTCCTCACATTGGCCATCTGCGCATGGCAGAGGAGTTGGTGCACGATTATGGTCTTGATGAGGTATTGTTCATCCCCGCTTACACCCCTCCTCACAAGATTACCGAAGACGTAGCGCCACCGCGAGATCGTCTGGAAATGACGCGGCTTTCATGTCAGGACAACCACTGGTTCATCGTGTCTTCGATGGAGATTGACACAGAGGGCCCTTCCTACACAGTCTATACCCTTGAGTCTCTCACCCATAAAAATGACCAAGAAATTTTTTTTGTGCTTGGCTCCGATTCGCTGAGTGAGATCGCCACCTGGAAAGACTACCATCGTCTTTTCGAATTAGCCCATTTCCTTGTGGTGACAAGGCCAGGCACAAGTTTCACGGATGCTTGGGAAAAAATCCCGTCGGCATTGCGTTCTAAATTTCAGCTACGGGACTACTTTTATATGCACCAAAGTGGTAAAACAATTATCCCCACTAGTGTTAAAGGCCTTGATATCTCGGCGACTAAGATAAGGGCTATGGTGAAAGCGGGCAAAAGCATACGATATCTCGTCACTGATGCCGTAAATGCTTATATCCTTCATAGAGGCTTGTACAGTAGTTGAACATAGATAATGTTAGCAAAACGAACGAGGTTTCTCCTCTCAGTTATTCGCTAGATAAAGCAAGAGAGCTTCTTGGTGCAGCACTGGCCAAGAAGGCTCTGGATCCTGTTTTGATGGATCTTCGCGGTTTGACCACCGTTACAGATTTTTTTCTTATTGTGTCAGGAAGCTCCGCCAAACACGTTACCGCCGTTGCTGAAGCTGTCCTTGAACACGCACGCAGCATCAACTTGACCACACTTTCTGCCGAAGGTATAAACGAAGGCAATTGGGCGCTGTTGGACTACGGTGACGTGATCGTTCATGTTTTTCGCAAGGCCACGCGAGAGTTCTACGACCTGGAAGGTCTCTGGTCCGAAGCACCGAGGATTATTTTCTCAGGTCAGCTTGGCCAGGAGGTTGAGGCCGCGAGGCACAGGCTTACACATGGAGACGACGAATATGAGTACGAGGATTGAACAAGCTTTAAATGAACTACGCGCTGGTAATCTCCGTTTTGTCTCAGGAGAGGCACTTCGTCCCAACACCGACAAAGAGAGATTAAAGACATGCATTGAAGGTCAACACCCATTTGCATGCATTCTTGCCTGCTCTGATTCAAGGGTGCCCGTTGATTTGATCTTCGACCGGGGCGTCGGCGATCTCTCCGCCCAGGAGGTGGCAGGAAACGTCCTTGGAGATGACGAACTGGGGTCAGTTGAGTATGCCGTTGATCACCTCCAGACACCCCTTTTGGTTATCATGGGGCACAATAACTGCGGGATGGTAAAAGCTGTGTTCGAAAAAGGCGAGTTACAGGGACGCCTCAACGCTATTTCTAAAAAGATTCTCCCCGCTGTGGAGGCGGCGAAGATATCGGAGGATACCGCCCAGGAGCTTGGCCTATCGCCATCAAGTATTGTAGATAAAGCGGCCAAGATAAATGTTTGGAACGCCATAAAAGAAGCTCTTTCCGTGAGTACTGTGGTTCGATCACGGGTCAAAGCCGGATCGTGTAGGGTGCTGGGTGCATTCTATTGGATAGAAAAAGGCGAAGTTGAGTGGATGGGGGATCATCCTGAACTGCAACAAATATTGGAACAGTGACGACAAAGTTGGCGAGGCAACAATAGACCTAAAACGGAGGTCTTGATGCAACAGTACGACTACGCGGCACGGCGAGAATTATGGTTTTTAGTGGTTATCTAAATTTTAGTCTTAATAGCGGTCTTCTCTAGCCGGAACCAGCGTGCCAAGTCAGCTTGACTTCAATTGCCAGAAGGCTTGGATTGCCGCGCAGGCTGGGGCTTCCCTGCAATGACGGGCGCCGCCAAGGTTATACTATTAATAGGTGATCCTTATTCCCCGCTTTTATCTTTAAATCTCGCGCTATTTTCATCGCCCGCTGTGACAGGGTCGTCATTGGAATTAGTGAAAATAACATACCAAAACACTGTCTAAATTCGCGATCGCTCTTCCGGAACGCTATATTTGATTGAACAGCTATAAAAACGAAGAATCATGCCTCTCCAGCAGGTACCTCTTCCCCCAGAAGATTTCTTATTTTTGCCACATTTTCGTCTATTTCCCTCAACAGGGGCTTAATAACCAGGACCCATTCTGGATATTCTTCGGGCTTTAGGGTGCCGGTTTCGAGTACCTTTGCAACGACAAATATCTTGGTTCTGGCGTCGTATATCTCCTGACGCACCCGTTCCATGTTCCACTTAGGTTTTTCTTCTGACATTGATCGCACCTCTCGTAAAGTTTCTCTAATTTTCTATCGCAATGGATCTCTTTTAAGCTTTATATAGTCTGAGCCGTCAGTTTATTTACAGTCGCGGAAAGGCAGTGATTGCCACGTAGGCTCGTGCCGCCTCGCAATTACAAAACTCGCAAATGTTACCTGACACCTAATATGAGACCATTTTCCCGGATTCGCACTTTTGTGGCAATGACAAAGGAAACGCTGCCGCTATTCCCGTATGATGCCAAGGAGCCTTATAATTAGAACATTACTTAGCGCTGCAGGAAAAGCCATTTTCCTCAACGGTAATGATAGGCCGGTTAAACAGGGCTACACACTCACATCGTTGGGAGACTAGTGTGTTGCTGACTGAATCCCAACAACATTCCATTAGGATGCCGGTGGTGGCCTTTTAATGATGGACGGGGTTATGAATATGAGTAATTCATTCAATTCTTTTTCCTGGCCTTTGTTGGTAAATAAAGCGCCAAGCAGAGGCACGTTCATGAGCCCCGGCCACCCTTGTCGCTGGCCCACGTCCCGTTCTTTTATGATCCCTCCTATAACCGCTGTTTCTCCGTCTTTCACGATCATGTTCGTGCTCGCCTGACGTCGTATCACTTCAGGGAGATTCGCTCCCGGAACTACAGCCCCCATGTCGTCGTCCTTGACCTGCAGGTTCATGCTCACGCGGCCATCAGCAAATATTTTCGGAGTTACTTCTAGCTGAAGATATGCAGGAACAAGCTGTGTCTGAGTGCCTTGCATGGCCGATGTTGTCACATATGGAATATCTCTACCGTCCAATATCTTTGCCTTTTGACCATCCAGTACTTGGACCTTTGGGCGGGCTATGATTTTAACCTGACGGCTGCCTTCTCCTATCTCCAGCCGCACGTCCAGCTCTGACACGTATTGGGTTCCCAATAAACCGAACTGCATACCTAGCCCTAGAATATTGCCGAGAATTGTACTACCTATGGGCGCGGGGAGGTTGACGGCAAAACGTGATGGTATATCCCCTCCTGGGACCAAGGTTGTCCCTGTTGGGGTATTTGACGCATATTCACTACCGCCCTGATGCCCAGTTATGCCCCAGAAGGCCTTTTTGTTATTGTCAATCTGACCATTCTGGTTGTTTCTACCGCCCCAGCGAACCCCCAGCTCGCGTGCCCATTGCCTGGAAGCTCTAACGAGACGACTTTCGATCATCACCTGCGGAGTCGGCACATCCAGTGACTTGATGACCTGCTTCATCTGCGAAATTCGATCGGAAGTGTCTTTCAAAAACAGCATTTTATTCTTGTCATCAGCCCATAACATACTGTTGGCAATGATTTCCTTTTCACGCTTGCTCCGTGATGTCTCTGTTTGGACAATGCCGGCACGCGAAAGCACCGCTGCTGCTCTAGCTGTATCTGCATCTGTACGCTGACGTTCCAGGTCCAGCCTTTCGAATTCTGCCAGCCTGCTGGCCGCACCTAAGCTGTCTGGTGAAAAGCCTTGTTGTTGCAGCTTCTCAGTCACCTCGGCGAGCCTATTTTCACGTTGAGCCTTTTGTTCTCCTGGTGATACGGCTGATGCGATTGACTGCGCACCAGAGCCAGCGGCTGTACCGGGGCAGTTCATGTTGAACATGCAATCGAGAACCTTTTGGATATCTGATGGATTTGCGTAGGTCAGCTTTATGGTTGCGTAATAAAAGCAGATCTCTTCCTCGTCAACTTTGATGCATCCTGCTTCACCGATGTCTTGTGTCCGAATAGACCCCTCTATGGGAGTGGGATTCTCCAACTTTTGCTTGCGATCTTCCAGGGCCTTGATCTTGCTGCGATACGCCGTTATCCGCTGCTCGATGCTCTCTACACTTGCCGTGTTTTCCTCGATGAATTTCTTTATCCTCTCAGCCTTTCCCACTCGAATGACGTCACCTACCATGACTCTAGCGAGATCGTTCGTGGCAATGATGGTGTCTATGGCGTCACGGAGCGGTACATCCTGGATGCGAATGGTTGTTGTGCCGTCAACGTCTGGGTCCAAGGTAATATTAATACCAGCCTGTTCGGATAGTAGCCGGAACGCGTTTTTCAGTCTGATATCCTGAAAGTCCATTGTAATGGGCTTGTTTAGTATATCTACGTTTGGGGTGGTGAGCGTCTTCTTTCTCTTGTCGCGCTCTGCGGCCAGCTCTTCTATCTTTGCTTTCAGGCATTCAACGGAAGACTCGCAATCCACGGGTTCGCCGTTTGCGGCGACGCCGGTTCCTCCGCTGGTTTGGGAGAGTGTATTTGCAGCAGGGCCAGCGGTTGATTGACTTGAGGTTTGAACTCTTGCGCCAGTGTTTGCGTTAGAGGCTTTGTTTTTTGGAAGCTCGAAGCGCGGAGGGGCGAAATCCACTGTCAGCACACCCTTTTTCTTCTCAACTTTGTACGGCACTGCCTCTTTCATTTGAATGAAGATGGTCTGAGAACCTGGGATAACCATGTCCACAGCTGTTGACCACTGGTCTGTTCGAAGGGGCTTCTGGTATTTTTTGGGTATCTCAGCGTTTATCAAGTCTAGTTTTAGCTTTGTCGCTGATACTTTCACGACACGGTAATCAAGGTCGTCTGGGCTCTTGAGCCAAAGCCTTGAATTATGCCCCACTTGGATTAATTTAATGTCTGTGATTTCATGACGAACCAGTCTGGGGTCTGGTTCTGGTGGAATTACCGGCGGTCTGGGCTGCTGCATTGGTACATTAGTGCTTGGGGAACCAAGGTCTGGTATCGACCGCGGTTTAGGAATGCTCCGGTGCGACTCTGATTTGTCTTGAGTCTGTGGTTCACGTCTTTGCAATGGGGACATATTCGGATGGGCCCCGAGGTCTTGGGATGAGGCTGGGTGCGGCGCCTGGGCTAGTTCTAGCCCTTTATGGTCAGTATTCACCGTATTTGATGCGTTGCCAGAGGGTTTGGCGACATTTGAAGCTGCAGGTTCGCCCCAGCCATGGTCGATCTCTTTGGTCTTAACCTGACCTCCGGCGTCAGAGGTCTTGGGTTGATCGTTTGCCGAATTGCTCGGAGAGGAAGATTTGGGCGATGCAGACTCCTGAACCCCTTCAGAAATCCACTGCTCTAAATTCGTACCAGCTGGACTATTTTGCGGCTCCTCGGCAATGTCATGCCTCGCTGAACGATCTCCATCATTTCGCACGCGAGGATCCCCTGTGGATCGGCTGGAATCGTGTCCTTGTACCCCACGGAATACCACGATTACGCCTTTTTTGTCGGATTTAATAGCGTACTTCGGTATAGGTTTACCGTGAAAATCAGCGACGACACGGGCGCCAGCCTTAAATTTAGCTGCACGCACCTCTTCAATGCCAGTAACTCCCGGGGCGAGGCTCTTCTTCCACTTACCTATTTGGACGTCATGGAAGTCAAGGACGAGCCTGTTAGGGTTCTTGAGTACAGATGCCACCAACTTGCCAGGATCGCCGGTGGTCTTGATAATAAGCTGGTTTTCATCACCGCGAACCTCGATATCCGTGATGAGACTGGCTGCATATAAATAGGGGGCTTCAGCCGACATCCAGAGAATGATGGATATGGCTATTGCAAGGGGGAATTTGTATGGTGGTGAACGCATTTTTTACTGCTTGATTCTCTTCACCGCAGGGACTTTTTTCACCCTTGGGGGGTGGATACGACAGTTACCATAGCAGCAAAGGCTATCAATTGTCAATAATCAACAATATTAGCAAGCTATTATCAATGATATTTTATGTAATTTACTGATTTATATTTATAAGATATTAATACAGTTTCATTATATCTGTGTCTTATCTCTGTGTCAATGAACCCCTTCCCAGCCACGCCTCATCTCGCCAACTCAGTTCACCTTCAAGTAAGCAGCGCCCGAGATTGATGCCGCGATCGAGCCTCTCCCTATGCAATGACCATTACCGTCATCCCAGAATTGATCGGAAGCCATCTTAATAGATTCACACTTTCGTGGGAATGACCCACTAAACCATGCACCGAATCTGCGTTTAATTACCAGAGCCGCTTTAGTTATTTATGAACCTCTATCACGCCGAAAAAATCAGTCTGGTAAGTGTCTGTAATGCTCACCTCATGGATTTCGCCTCTCGCCGCAATGCCATCGGTTATATACAGGACACCATCCACCTCCGGAGCTTGATCCCATAATCTCCCTTCCAAGAGATATTCAGTTTCAGCGGATAGTCCCTGTATGAGTGCCTTTTCCTTTTTTCCAACCCTATGTGAGTTACGCTTAGAGGCTAGCTCGAGATTTAATGCCCTTAATTCTTCTGCCCTATGTTTTTTTACTTCCACAGGGATGGGATCGCCGAGGTTCGAAGCCTTGGTCCCATCCTCGGGGCTGTATTCAAAAACGCCAATGTGCTCAATGCGGTATGACTCGGCAAAGTCTAGGAGAGCTTGAAATTCCGCCTCCCCTTCTCCGGGGAAACCGACCATAAATGTGGTGCGTAGTACTAGTCCAGGAATGTTTTCCCGAAGGTTATCCACCAGCTTACGAATGTAGTCTCCCTTCCAGGGCCTTCCCATTGCCCGAAGAACTGTTTCTGAGACGTGCTGAAAGGGTATGTCGAGATAAGGTAGGAGTTTATCGCATTGATTGACGAGTTGTGGCAAGCCGGAAGGGATCCCGTAAGGATGCAGGTACATGAGCCGTATCCAGTGGATCTCGGGTATTTCAGCAATTGCCTGTATGAGCCTTAAAAGCCCGCTTTTAAGATGCAAATCTTGTCCGTACCGCACAGTATCTTGGGCAACAAGTACTATTTCTTTGGCACCTATCTCTGCGAGGAGCCTGCATTCCTCTACCAGTTCATCAAATGGGGTGCTGTTAAACCTTCCTCGGATTGTGGGAATAGTGCAGTATCGGCACTTTCTATTACAGCCATCGGCTATTTTTAGGTAAGCATAGCCTGTCGTGGTTAAGATGCGGCCAGACTTACCTCTTCTGCAATCACCATAAGCATGCGATTTTTTCCCTTGAGTATGTTGTGCAAATTGATCAAGACGTGCTCTGACACCCATGGCCCTACTTACCATAGTTGGCAGACTGGTAATTTGAGATGGGGTTATGAAAAGGTCTGCCTCTGTCAGGTATTTTGCCAAATCGTCTTTGTACCGAAGGGGGAGGCAGCCTGCGACAACCAAGATTGAGTTAGGCGCAGCGGCCCTAAGCTCCATAATTACTCCGATGGATTCTTCCACTGCAGCTTGGATAAATGCGCAAGTATTTACTACTACGATGTTTGCTTTGGCCGGATCGTTTTCGAAAATGAATCCGCTGTTGGCCATTGCCCAGAGAAGCCGCTCTGAATCCACTCTATTCTTCGGACAGCCAAGGCTGACAAGGGTGAATGTCTTTTCGGGATGTTTTTTTTGATTCAAGGAATGTTTCACGACCTTGGACAAAGACTAATGTCTAGGGATATATGCCTCGGATAACCATGGCATCCGCCACTCGCTGAATGGCTAGAATTTGAGCAGCTTCTCTGTTTGATGATTGGTAATTTTCTGCACATTCCATGACCTTTTCAAAGGCATTGATCATAAGGAATTCGAGTTTACTGTTTATCTCCTCAACAGGCCAAAAAAATGACTGTAAGTCTTGAACCCACTCGAGGTACGAGACCGTAACACCTCCGGCATTGCATAGGATGTCGGGAATAATGAAGACTCCTTTATCATTCAGTATTTCGTCTGCCTCTGGTGTTGTGGGACCGTTAGCTCCTTCTGCCAGTATTTTGGCTCGTACTCTGTCGGCATTGTGCGAGGTAATTTGATTTTCCACTGCCGCCGCAACCAGAACATCGCATTCAAGCTGTAAAAGTTCATCATTTGTTATGTACTCGGCCTGGGGAAAATTAAACACACACCCGCCTTCGTCGAGGTGTTTAATCATCGAATAGGGGTTTATCCCTTTGTCGCGAAATACTCCACCCTTGGAACAGCTAACGGCAATGATATTCATTCCAAGGTCGTGAAGGGTTTTGGCAACCACTGATCCAACATTCCCGAAGCCTTGAATGGCTAGGGTCCTGTTTTTAGGGTCTAATCCTTCTCTTTTCATGGCCTCTAGTATGGTAACGGCAACACCGCGACCAGTGGCCTCTGTTCGTCCTAAGGACCCTCCTATTTCCACAGGTTTTCCAGTCACGACCGCGGGGATGGAGAAACCCTTGTGCATGGAATACGTATCCATAATCCAAGCCATGACCTGGGGATTCGTCCCAACGTCAGGCGCGGGGATGTCGCTTTCGGGTCCCATTAATACGCTTATCTCAGTGGCATAGCGTCTAGTTATACGCTCCAGTTCACGGGTGGATACTTCCTTGGGATCCACTGCCACGCCACCCTTAGCCCCGCCATACGGGAGATTCATAAGAGCACATTTCCATGTCATCCACATGGCAAGAGCTCGAACTTCATCCAGTGCTACGTTTTTGGAGTATCGGATACCGCCTTTAGTCGGCCCTTTGACCACAGAATGATGGACTCTATAGCCTCGGAATACTTTGATTTGGTCGTTGTCCATGAGGACTGGAAATGACACGGATAGTTCTCTCTTCGGATGGCGCAGTGCCTCTGCAATACCATCTTTGAGTTTGAGATAGGAGACAGCTTTGTCGAATTGGGCCAGAGCGTTCTCGTAGGGATTTTGTTCGCCTTGGGAACGTTGCGGTAGCGGGGATCGATGGACACCCGATATCTTGTTCCCCGCGGCTAGACATTGTTCGTGCTCTTTGCTCATTTACAACCCTCTGTTTTCAGTGGATCAACAAATTCGCGGCAAGAGTTCGCCGGAAGGTTCTGGAATAATTCTTTGTCCCCCGATCTTGGTATTCATAACTACAGCACCTGGTCTGTCAGTGGTGAATTCCCCAATAATACTTGCATGCTTTCCAAGCGCCGATGTGGCCATGAGTTCCAATGCTTCTTGGGCCTTGTTCGCCTCCACCACGACAACGACCTTACCTTCATTTGCAGATTGGAGAGGGTCAATGCCGAGAATTTCGGACGCTGAGACTACTCCCTGGTCGAGGGGAATGGCGGATTCGTCAATATATATACCCAAACCTGATCCCGTGGCCATTTCGTTAAGGGTGGCTGCCAACCCCCCTCGGGTAGGATCTCTAAGAAACTTGAGCGAGGGGCCGAGCTCCAGGAGCCTTTCCACGAGAGGCCATATAGAGGCTGAATCCGACTCAAGGTTAAAGCCAAATGAAAACTCCGCCCTGCTGAGCATTACTGCCAGCCCGTGGTTGCCCACGGAGCCACTGACTAGAATGCGATCGCCGTTTGCAATGCGGCCTATCGATACGGGGGACTGCGCCTTAACGAGACCGATACCAGAGGTATTGATGAATATCCTGTCAGCACTGCCTTTGGGCACCACTTTGGTGTCGCCAGTGACCACCTCAACTCCTGCATTATCAGACGCACGGGCTATGCTATTCAGGACCTTGTCGAGTTCCTCGATGCTTAACCCCTCCTCTAGGATAAGCCCCAAAGAAAGAAACTCCGGCTTAGCACCAGCGCAGGCTAAATCATTACATGTACCGTGCACGGCCAACGAGCCTATGTCGCCTCCAGGAAAAAAGATAGGCGATACTACGAAGGAATCAGTGGTGAAAGCCATTGGACTAGTGATGTTATTCAGGACTGCGGCGTCTGGCAGAGCGCTCAAGTGGCCCCGATCCAGCCTGGGCAGGATAGCATCTCGAATGAGTCTCCCGGTTAAGCGGCCTCCTCCCCCATGACCGAGCTGAATGTTATTTGGGTACTTGTATGTCACGTATCTCAAGCTCCATATTTGTAGTATGCAGCGCACGTACCCTCTGACGACACCATACAAGGTCCGACTGGATGCTCAGGGGTACACTTGCGTCCAAAGAGGGGGCACTTGCCGGGATTTGCACGACCGGTTATAATCTCATCACACTTGCATAGTGGGTCATCAGAAGAAGCGGGCGTGTCTACAGGGAATCGAGCTAGCGCGTCATAATGTGCATAATCTCCTCTGAAAGCAAGACCGCTTGATGGTATTAAACCCAATCCCCGCCAGACGGCATCGCACGGACTAAACACTTCGGAAATGATTGCCAGTGCATTTTTGTTGCCCCCGGGTCGTACCACCCGTTTGTAGTCATTAGCTATTTTAGGCGACCTAGTTGCGGCCATTTTTGCCAAGTCTCGAACTGCAAGCAGTATATCGAGCGGTTCAAATCCTGCGATGGCGCCGGGTTTAGCGAACTCTTCCGGCAGATAACGGTAGCAATCAACTCCAATTATAGCCGATACATGGCCCGGCAGAATAAATCCCGTCAACTCCTCACGTTCTGCCAAAATGCGCAGAGGTTGATGAATGGTCTTGAACCCACAGAGACAGAACAGGTTATCAATCCCCCTATCACGCGCAGTCTTAAACGTGATTGCAACGGTGGGAACAGTTGTTTCAAAACCAACTCCTAGGAAAATAGCAGGCCTGGGGGCGATTTCAAGAGCGATATCTAATGCGTCCATGGGGGAATACACGACCCGGACTTGACCTCCTTCAGCCCTGAATTGAGCCAAAGAGCCTAAACTGCCGGGCACCCTTACGAGGTCCCCAAAAGTAACTATCGTGGCTGAATATTCCCTGGCCATGAGTATCGCTTCATCGATGAATGACTTCTCAGTGACGCAAACGGGACATCCCGGTCCGGAAACTAGGCGTAGGGAGGATGGGAATAGACTTTTGAGACCAGCCTGAGCGATTGCCATGGTGTGTGTTCCGCATACTTCCATAAATGTGAAACCTGAATCTCCGGTAGCACACCATTTTTCTATCTCAAGGATAAGAGCCCTGGCTGTTCGTCTTTCCAAGAGGGGATTCAATTTTCCTCCAGTTCCGCAGTTGCTTCTGCAAGCTCTCGGAAAATATCCAATCTTATTTTGGCTTCTTCTTCATCCAAAATTTCTATGGCAAACCCTGCATGAACAATGAGGTAATCTCCTAACTTGGCATTGGGTACCATGGTGAGCACGACGTCTGCATTGACACCGCCCGAATCAACTCTCCCCGTACCTTCGCCGGTAATTTCTATCAGTTTCATCGGAACTGCGAGACACATTTTTCGTTCCTATAAGAGCAAAGTTATGTGGTATTTGTCAGTGTATCATAGGCATCTGACTTATTCACGTCTCCATCCCGAAAAATGGACTGGGTTGATGAAAAGGGTCTTCACGTTTCATGAACGCCTTTCTACACATTGGCGATCAATGGATCTACTCCGAGCCGCAACGGCCTGTCCCACGGCTATGCCACCGTCATTGGGAGGGATAACCGAGTGCAGTAGTACAGTGAATTCCCGCTCCAACAAAACCTGCACAGTCCTCTCCGTGAGGAGTTTGTTCTGAAAACATCCTCCAGTGAGGCCGACTACTCGTATGCCCGTCCTCTTGCTTAACATCGTCATCATTGTAGCAATGGCTCGGGCCATCGAGTTGTGGAACCTAGCCGCAACTAACTCGGGAGGTGTATGCGACAAAATATCATTCGCAATGGCCGTGACAACAGAGCGACTGTCTATTTGATGCGGCACTGCCTCAATGAATCGAATATCGTAATGTCCGGTTTCGTCAGGGTCGCTTATCCCCTCTAGCCACATTGCTGCTTCACCTTCGAAGGTCACTAATCCGCGAAAACCGGCTGCTGCTGCTGCGGCATCGAACAGTCTGCCTGCGGACGACGTCATTGGACTGTTTATACCTTTCCTCACAGCTTCCAACCAGAGTCTGCACTCAGCTAGCCTTTCTTCAAACAACGGCACAAAGGGATCAGGAATTGCGCCTTCAACTGCTAATAAGGCAGCAAGTATTCTAATGGGTTCCCTGATTGCGGCCTCGCTACCGGGCAGAGCAAAGGGGCTCAGGTGTGCGACCCTTTCAAAGTCTTTCATATCCGCAACTAGGAATTCCCCGCCCCATATCGAACCATCAGGGCCATATCCTGTACCGTCAAAAACGGCAAACAATGCTGTATCGAATCGTTTGTGTTCGGCCAAGAGGCTTACGCAGTGTGCGTGGTGGTGATAGACGTACTCGACTGTTGTTTGTCCCTGTTGGGCCAAACGGGAGCTGTGGTATTCGGGATGAGGATCAACTGCTACAATGGCTGGTTTCACTTCAAGATAGTTTGACAGTGTCTCTACGGTCCGGCGAAAGTATTCATACCCGCTGGGTGATGCCAGGTCACCGACATGTGGGCCCGGAACAACACGATCGTCAACAATGACCGCCGGACAATTCTTCAAGTCACCACCTGCCCCCAAAATGACGGGATGCTTCATCCCATCTTTGCTTGCGAATTGTATTTCATTTTGTATGCCTGATGCATTGCGGGCAGCGACAGGCTGACATTCAACGATAAATTCGCTAGGGACAAACCCACGAGACCGTCTAAAAACTGTAAATCTACCTTGGATAACCCGGACAATAGAGTCGTCTGCCCTCAGAACTATATCCCTATTGTGAATCAAGAAGGCATCCACAAGGGTGCCGAGGCGTTTGAAAGCCTCATCATTATCAGCGGCTATTGGTTCCTCAGACCTGTTGCCCGACGTCATGACAAGTACATCTGGTCTTTCTGACTGAGGTACTAATGGATGTTGGAATAGTAGAAGATGAAGAGGAGTATAGGGGAGCATAACTCCCAAGGTTCTTACGACAGGAGCCACGCTGGGCGCAAGAACGCTACCCTTGGATTTCAGTAAAACTATGGGGGCTATGGAGGATGAAAGTATGATCTCTTCTTGCTCCGTTAGCGAGCAGTATTGCCGTACAGAGTTAATGTCAGAGATCATTACGGCAAATGGCTTTTGTTCGCGTCCTTTTCGATTCCTTAGCTCCACCACGGCTGATTCGTTATGAGCGTCACAGGCTAAATGAAACCCACCGAGGCCTTTAATCGCCACTATTTTACCGTCTAGCAATAGTTTTATAGCGTTGAGTATCGGATCCCCTTTAATTGCGATACCTCCATTGTCAATGAGCTCAAGACTAGGCCCACATCGAGGACAACAATTGGTCTGGGAGTGAAACCTCCTATCACTAGGGGAATAATATTCCTTAAGACAGTCGTCGCACATCTTGAAATCCGCCATGCTTGTGGCTTCTCTGTCATACGGGAATGAGCGAACGACTGTGAACCTGGGCCCACACACGGTACACGTCGTAAAGGGATATAGATATCTTCGGTTTCCAGGATCAAAAAGTTCCTGTACGCAATCCGGACAAATCGCCACATCTGGAGGAATAGGCGTGACAACACGTTTACCGCTGGAACTGGCTAGTATTCGGAATGAACATTCTCCAATAGGTAGCGTGTCATACTCCCTTAGCGTGTCGATGCGCCCAGGGGCCGGTAGGTGGGCGGATAGTTGAGCCGTGAACTCGTCACAGCTGGAGGGAGTGCCTTCGATCTCCACTAAAACCCCGTCGGCGGTGTTCTTGACCCACCCTGCTAGTTTCAGTCCCGTAGCTACTCGATAGATAGTGGGACGGCACCCTATACCTTGGAGAATACCTGTAAGCTCAATGCGCCGTCTAACGAGATTGTTAGAGGAGGCTTGTTCACTGCTGTTTGGGCTCACGGCCGCTATTTCGTAACTCATCTACTGGATTACCTTTGAAGAAAACGATCCTCTAAAAAATTGCACAATGGCTCAGCGTCGTCGAGCGGGAAAACAGGTATCCCTTCTGGTGGGTTCGGAGGATCGCCAGCAATTGCAATGAGATTGTCCTCAGCTTGACAAAGTAAACTGCGTCTAAGTTCGCTACGAAATACCTCTATCTTCGGATGCCTTTCTCGCTTGTATCCCTCAGTAATAATAATATCAACGCCTGTCATGAACTTGTCTCGAAGTTCATCAAGTGTGTGATCATGATCAGAGTCCGCCACTACCGCAACTTTGGCTGGCGAGGAAATGACAGTGACAACTGCCCCAGCCCGCTTATGACGCCAAGAGTCTTTGCCCTCATGATCTATCTCGAAGCTATGGGCATCATGTTTTATTGTGCCTATGCGGTACCCTCTGGCAGTGAGCAATCGAACAATCTTTTCCAAAAATGTAGTTTTTCCTGAGTCTGATTTTCCTACTACCGATACAATGGGAACCATATAATGTCCTCCCAAAAATCTTCACACGAGGTTAACATACCACGACTGACTCCGGGAAAACTATATTATGGTTAGGCTTAGGCAGACCAGCGCACGATTATTCTGCCGGGTTGGAGCCATAAGGGACTGATGTTACTGGCCACTCTGCCGAAATCCGAATCATGAGGTGCGAGAGTTTGTATTTGATCACTAACCTCAACTCGGAGGCCACTTGTTCTCACCGGAGCTTCAACGCTCTCGTCAGGTCTTGGACTGTACCCACTGCGAGTCCTGGCAGAAATAGGGTTGCGATTTGCAACACACTCAATCAATACTCTATGTTCAATTAAGTGTATGTACATGATGTATAGTGTGCAATACTATGTCTGATTTCAGGAACAAATTAAGCCATGGAGGAACGATATGTCTCTGAGAGATGAAGTAGTCAAGGTAGCAAGACAAACGTACAACGCAGCTCGCTCGGCAGCTAAGCTTCCCATGACAGTTAAGGAAAACATTCTACGCAAAGCTGCCAGCGCGTTGAGGGAACAACGTACCTTTCTGCAGACAGAAAACGCGAAAGATTTGGAACTAGGGAAATCACGAGGCCTGTCCAAGGCCATGATGGACAGGCTCACCTTATCTGAAAAAGTTATTGAGGACACGGCTCGAGGACTCGAGGAAATCGCAGCCTTCCCTGACCCGGTAGGGGAAATAGTTAGGATGTGGACTCGACCAAATGGGATGCAAGTAGGAAGAATGAGGATCCCGTTGGGGGTTATCGGCATAATTTATGAAGCCCGTCCCAACGTCACTGCGGATGCAGCTGCATTGTGTTTGAAAGCAGGTAACGCTGTCATATTGAGGGGTGGTTCTGAGGCCGCTAACTCAAACAAAGCGATTGTTGCCATATTCAAAAGTGTCCTTCAAGCCGAGGGAGTGGATCCGGACATAGTAAATCTCTTACCCACAACCGACAGAGAGGCCATACTTCATATGCTCGAACTCGAAGACTTAATAGACCTCATCATACCAAGAGGAGGAGAGGAACTCATCCGCTTCGTTGCACAGAATTCGCGGATACCAGTGATAAAACACTATAAAGGAGTCTGCCACCTCTATGTAGATGAAGATGCTGACATAGATATGGCGATCAATTTGGGCTACAACTCCAAAGTACAGCGGCCTGGTGTGTGCAACGCTATGGAGACCCTCCTAGTACACAAGAACATCGCTGAGGACTATCTCCCGGCTATGGCGAAAAAGTTTACCGAGGCCGGGGTGGAGTTGAGGGGCTGCGAAAGAAGTTGCAAGATATTACCGTTTATGAAAGAGGCCACGGAAGAAGACTGGTACGCGGAGTACCTAGATTTAGTGTTAGCCGTCAAAATAGTTGACAGCATTGACGACGCTATTGACCACATAGCACGATACGGCTCGTTCCACACCGAATCCATAGTGACAAAAAACTTTGCAACCGCACAAAAATTTTTGAAAGAGGTAAATTCATCTTCAGTAATCGTTAATGCTTCTACTAGGATGAGCGACGGCGGTGTTTATGGACTTGGGGCAGAAGTCGGGATAAGTACCACAAAAATTCATGCTTACGGCCCAATGGGAGTTGAGGACCTTACCACAACGAAGTTCATTGTATTGGGAGACGGTCAAATTCGTGAATAGGAGACTTTTTCATGGGCGAGATTCGTAGCACCATCGATTTAATGATGGAAAGAACGAAAGGATTGTCTCTTTCGGAACAAGAAAAAAAGGCCTTGAAGAGAGAAGAACTACAGAAGAGGGCAAAAGGAATTTACTTGAAGTTAACACAAAACCCATCATTACTACCAACCCTCTTGGAAGGCATACGAGATAGTGACGAACCGGACAATAATACTCTCATCTCATTTCTCTGGAATACTTTTGTGGAAAATATTCCTGCGGGAAGAGACATGGACAAGTATCTTGATCTAATGAGAGAATTACCAGTGTCGGCTGAGCAGCTAGCGTTGTTGAATGCGCTTCAAGAGGAGCTAAAGCTGGAGGCCAGAAAGGGTTTAAAAGAACGCAAGGCAGCGCTGGCTGCAGAGAGGAGGCGACTGGAGGCAGTGGGGATAAGCGGAACGGCTGTGGTGCCGAAACTAAAGAGCGATAGAGACTATAACCAGCCTATTTTAGCTAGATATAAAGATTTATTGATTCTTGATGTAAATTAATTTATATATTATAGTGTAATAAAGAAGTTTATTCTTATATTACTTAAAGGATCGGAGACTCCCATGAAGTGGTTAAAGGTCGCTCTCATTTGTTGTGTTGCAGTTATGATTCCGCTAATGGCTGCAGCAGAAGAACAGATCCGTGATCAGTCAGGTGTCGTGGTAGAGATACGTCAGCCTTTCGGGAACATGAGTTATGCCTACGACGGGAACAGGAATCCCCTTTATGTTGCTACGTCTATACCAGGGAACCAAGAAGTGGTGGAATATAGAGATAATCGCGGAGTTTACCTAAGCATTGGAGGTCCAGGAACTATTCAGTGGGCGCAGAACCCGGTGATACAGTTTGGGACATCAGGAGAGTCATCTGCTCGGTAAACTGAACGCAGTGAGCGGGGATTTATTTACGCAAGATCAGTCGTGATTTACTCCTAGAGGCTTCGAGGCCTTTTCGTCCTTATCAACAGGATATCCTTGGGCTTCCCACGCCTTGAAACCAGTGACCATGATCATCATGTTCTTGTATCCGAGCTGGGACAGGAAGTCGGCGACCTCCTCGGCCATGGGACACTCTGGGCCGTAGCAGTAAAGAATGAGTCTGGCATCCTGTGGAAGCAACGGCTCAACTAGGGGGAAACGATCCTCCTTGTTGCCCGGTTCCAGGAAAACGGCCCCCTTGATATGCGAACGAGCATAGTCTTTTTCCAGCCGAGCATCTATGAAGACAGTATTGGCACTACCCAAGTAACGCCTTGCCTCTCTTTCGTCAATGAACGGCACAACCACTCCCGAGAGCACGACATGTCCAGGAGGGGTATATACCAGGGGCAGTGGCTTTTGAGACATTCTATTGCTTGCTATACCGATTGCGCTAGCTACAATTGCGATTATAAGCGCCTTTAAGGATAAAGAAATGAAATTTCGCATATTCTCCTGCTGCCAGTTAGATACGGCTAAAAACTGAATGACTCTATTGCAACTCCCAATCAACGACTACTTCGTTCAGCATCAAAATCTAACATTCATCATAATATGAGACGAGGGGCGCCCGTAAGTATAGATCTGGCGTACTGCACATCCTTAACGATTTGTTGCTTCAGCTCTTCTGGACCTTGGAATACCATCTCTGGACGGAGTCTTTCGACCACATAAGCAGTCAGGTATTGTCCGTAAAGGTCTCTTTCAAAATCAAGTATATAAAGTTCATAAGATACACGGCGATCGTGGAACGTAGGATTGTAGCCAATGTTCATAACTGCCTTGTGAATTGAACCTTCTTCTGTTTGGCAGTAGGCAGCGTAAACTCCCTCCGGGGGATGCAGTTTTACTTCAGGTTTTATGTTGGCTGTGGGAAACCCCAAAGCCTTTCCCCTGTGGTGGCCATGAATCACCCTTCCCTGAATAGTAAACTCCCTGCCTAACAAGGCATTAGCTTGGGATATCTCGCCTTTGGAAAGATGGTCTCTAATAAGACTTGACGAAACTGGTACGTTCCCGTAACGAACCGGAGGAACCACATGAACCACAAATCCTAGTTCGCGTGACATTTTTTTGAGTGTATTGGGTGTTCCCGATCTATTTTTGCCAAAACGGTAGTTTTCACCAATGAATAGATTGCGGACACCCAGCTCCTCCACCAACACGTTCTCCACAAATTCCTCTGGAGTTTGAGTGGCAAACTCAAGCGTGAACTCTGCCAAAATAAGCACATCCACCCCAAGAAGTTCCAATATCCGAGCCCTTTCGCTGGGCGTGGTAATGCGAGGTACTTCCGGGACCTTGTTTAGTACAAGGCGAGGGTGAGGATCAAAGGTATAGACTATCGCATCACGTCCTTTCCGGTGAGCAGTGTCGATCGTCCGCCGCAAAATTTCCTGGTGCCCCAGATGGACACCATCAAAGTTTCCCAATGCAACTGATGGGGCAACAAAGTTCTGGTATATCTTTTCTCTTACTCGTAGTATTTCCATACAAATATTATTTAGCTGGAAATATATTTTTGGGGATGCTGTGCCAGATTCACAGGGCTGCTCCCAATGTCTCGTTTTGTCTTACCTGTTGCTGAATACATTCTGAAGCAACAATCTGTTCTTTGAGTCTATTTATTTCTAACGTTTTTTCTTCTGAATCAGCCTTAAGTCTCTTGTTCAGGTCTTCAAGCGACCGAACCGCCGACTTGAGTTTTTCTAACTCATCGCTCAATGCCGTTTCTTTTTTCTTTAGCTGTCTTTTTTCTCTTTGCCACCTGACATAAGCAATGAAATCAGAGACAGCTGCCAGTACGAATCCTACGCAAAAACAAATTGTCACCAGGCTCCAGAAAGGGGTTTCAATAGGAGCAATTAGTCCAAAATAATCCACCGGGATCCGAACATCTTTATTCTGCATGAACAGTGTAATGACAAAAACGAGAAAGGCTAGCGCCGCGAGTCTCTTTATTAGCTTCATTTCACTTACCTAGTCTGCATCTGGATACATGTTAAGGAAGGCGTCTTTCAATTTTTTGTAGGTCTCCCTTAAGTGCTCAGGGATAACTCTGATGTCAGCAAGAATTGGCATGATATTCGTGTCTCCATTCCACCTTGGGACGATGTGGTAGTGGACGTGCTCCTCTATACCTGCTCCTGCCACGCGACCCAAATTGATCCCGACATTGAAGCCTTCTGGACGCATTACTTTCCTGAGAATCCTAATTGCTTTGCATACTTCTTCCACTAATAGTGCGTTCTCATTGAAGTCAAGTTCACATATATCTGACACGTGTCGATAAGGTACCACCAGCAAATGACCATTATTGTAAGGGAATTTATTCATAATGGTGAAGGCACCACGGCCCCTGTGCACTATGAGATTAGCCTCATCATTGTTTTGGGATGGTTTTGTGCAAAATATGCAACCAGGTTCTTTTTCTTTGCCTAGTATATAATCGATGCGCCACGGCGCCCACAATCTATCCATGGCAGTCTATTATTGCTCCTCATCATTCCATCTCGTGCTGCTTACACAGGCCGGTTTTGTCATCAACTGGCAAAATAATACCCTGAACAGAGCTACCTTCCAGCCGCAATATCCCCACAGTACTCTGGCCCCCGTATCTGCCATGCCCTGCCGAACCAGGATTGAACAAATAGGTTCCTCCAATTTCTCGGGCAAAAGGTTCGTGGGAGTGTCCGAAGACAATAATGTCCGTTTTGTCCGGCATAAACGTCCCCATGACTCTTTCAGGGAGCCCTACCTTAGAACCCCATCCGTGTATCAGACCTAGGGTCTTGCCGCCGACTGTAATCCGGCGGATCTGGGGCAAATGACCGGCTACTTCGTAATCATCCATGTTACCACAAACGGCTACAACCCCGCGACGTTCTAACACCCTTAAGACAGAGTAGGCCACAATGTCTCCGGCGTGGAGAATGATGTCAGCATCTTTCAGAGTCTCTTCCAGAATGCCGTCAAGGAAAGGTTCTGGCTTCTTGAGATGGGTATCGGATAGAACGCCTATTTTCATATGGAATCAATTATTTTCTGCAACCAGTAGCTGACCTTGTCCATTCAAGGATCGTAACACCATGTCTCCACCTACGACAATGGTCATACCGGCAATCATGACAATGCAGCCGACATCAACATAGGCTTCGGCCCTCTTCAATACACTGGCTAGGCTTTCGCCAGCCGCGAGTCGATCCCCAATATCCCTCGAAAAAGCCGAGGCCAAACAAGCAGAGCGTGAAAGCACAGTAACAGCATGAATTCCTTTGGTTTTAGGAACAAAGGTAGAGATTCCAAATGGTTTAGCATACGGAGGCAAGGCTAAGCACAGTTTCTTGTGCCATGGAGACCCCTCGGCATAGAGCACAACATCCTGAGCTGCTCCAGTCTTCACGAAGGAATCGCCTCCGCTAGACACAATAATGCTCGGGGAGTCAGGAGTCAGATCGCGTCCTACGAAGTCCGCAATAGCCCCCCCCATGCACGACATGGGAGGCACGCCGGTTCGACGACTAGCCACGTCGCAGTATCTGACGATTTCGGGGGCACTTGCATAAACTTGAATAGGTGATTCCGTTTCCCTAAAGGCCGGATGTTGGCGTAAATATTCCTCAATCTGGTAGCGATACCTGAACACGGAATCCTTTGCCTTTGCGGTAAGGTCGCTCCGGGCCTGTATGACGAGACGAGTCTCACGCACCTCTACCTCAAAGGAAACAGACTTACCAAGAGGAATGGAGTTCTCGTAATCTTTTCTCTCGTAAATGTCAAAGACAGAAACCATGGAGCAAGCCTCACTCTCTAACGACATGCCCACTCGAAGGCATTTTGGCTCACTATCGCCAGCGATTATTCATCTGCATTCGTGATCGTGTCAAGACAAATTTCCGAGCAGTTGCAAACCAGTGAGCCAAAAAAAGACACTGTTCATGATTTATGTTTCCATCAGCTCGCAACATTAGAGACATTTTGAAAGTCTCCATTATTCCCTAATACCTGGATAAAACTGCTATCAATCCCTGGTGAGTTTCCTCATATTTTCTGGACCTTCACGCAACAAGGCTTTGAGATCGTATGCCCGTATTTGACTCTTCGAGCTCAAGAACGAAAACCAGTCTGTCTTCTTCCGTTCAAGCGTAATGAGCCTAGGGCCTGCAAATCCTGGGAGCGTATTCACTTCGAAATCAGTGATCATCCCTTCTATTTTGGGAGTCATCCACTGTTCATCCAATGCATCTCCATTCCACGATAGACAAATGATTTGCCCCTCTTCAAGCATCTTTGATCGGCTGAGAAACCGCATGGTTTTCGAACTGTGTGATATAGCTAGTATTTGATAAATATGGTCACCGTGTAGGTCGTAGGCTCTTATCCTCGGCCTGAAATAAACGTCTTCTAGATCGCTGTCTGTACGTCTAGATTCTCCCCCTACTTGTTTCTCTGGTCCATGCCACCGCAAAAGCACGTCAGACCCCCCAAAGAAACCTTTGGACACGTATAGTTTCTTGCCATCAGGCTGGTATATGCGCAGGTGGTCATTACGGTCATAAACAGCTATTAGGGGGGTACGGCGGCCTGTGAAATCTCCAATCGTAAAACCGAATATTGGTATCTTTAAAGGTATGCCAAATCGCGAATGGGCTACTAGCTCGTCCCCTTTGTCAGACATCCTAAAAACAGGGCCTTCGAACATCCTATTCATCCCTTTTTTTTGACCAAGTAGAATTGGTCCTTGGGTGGGATAATCAATCACCCTCAAAAAATAATCGATATTCTGTATTACAGGTATTAGCGATCCTTTTCGGTATTCCAAAACGAGGGATGAAACGGATCCTCGGTTCTGCGCTGACACATACAGTCTGGCAGGTCCCTGTTTTCGAATTGCAGCAACGTCAATACTTTTGAGCTCTAGAGGACTAGCCGAATACTCAGCCAGGGGGACAAGCTTATCGCTCGAAAGACGAAAAACAGTTACCCTTTGTGGATCGATGACTGCTATTTCATTCTGACCATCTCCGTCTATGTCTCCGCAACTCATGCCGATGGCCAGCATATTCAGCTCTTGACTTCGCCAAACTTTCTCAGTGGGGCCTGCGACAGCGCGCCCAGATCGAGGTGACAACTCTAAACTCGCTAGTAAAAACAAAGGACTGCATTTTTCGGCCCTTCTTACTCCGTCGTCTGTTTTATACTTGCACATGTCTTTGGCAAGCGCACCGGCCCACGAGAATGTAGTACAATTCGTACACAACATCAATGTGCAGGCAATAACCCTGACTATGACTAAAACGAGATACATCAAACAAGCCCCGGAAGCGTCATGTCATATACCTTGACGATCCTTATCACTGAATGAAACGCATAGCAAACAAGTTGTTCACGCGTTATCTCAGAGTTGCGACCATTGCTGGCTTTTTTTGATTCTTTGCTTGCTTTAAAGCTCACGAACAGCAGAATAAAGATGCTTGATTGCCTTCACAGCATAGGCGTACTCCGCCTCGGTGGGAGCCTTGCAAAAGTGTCAAATAGAGTGTCTCAATCAAATAAAGTACATGTACTTGTGGTCAATTTCGCGAGGAATACCCTGTTTACGCGCCATTGCACAAAGGTCTCCCACTGTAACAGAATTGTAATACTTCGTTAGCAGGTCTTGAGTTTGCTTCCAAATATTCACGGTAACGCAATTGTCGGACGTTTCGCATTTTGATGGGCATTGAGCCGTACGCTCTAGGCATTTTACCGGTATAATCGGCCCCTGGGCAGCTGAAATAATGTCTCCTACGGTTATTTCTGAGGGATCTCTCGCTAGGACATACCCACCACGCGGACCGCGTCTGCTTTTAAGTAGTCCGGCTTTTAGCAGCTTATTGAAGATTTGTTCTAAATAACGCTGAGAAATTCGTTGTCGCCTTGAAATATCTTTAATTTGCGTCGGTTGCCCGCCGCCGTGATAGGCAACGTCGAAGATAGCTCTGACTCCATATCGACTGGTGGTAGTGACACGCATTGGCTTCCCCCAAAGAACAGTCGTCGCGCGGAAAAATGTCTGGTTGTATTGTAGTTAACCTTATTACTTATGTCAAGAAAATTACCACACCGGATGTACTCGGAGCGGCGTATAAACAATAAACTAACTCAGATCGCTTACGCGTTTCGGAAGTGTAACCGTAATAACGGTGGGTGACTTTTTTTGGAGTTGGTTCCATTTCTTGTTCAGATTCGCCTGGGCAAAAACGGGACTCAACGTATTGCATATACCTAGTCTCGTTTTGAGCTGCCAGGTGTTAAGAAAACAAGGTTGACAAAGGCGCGAAGAAGGGCATTTTTATTACAGGAGCGTTGACATATTATGCTCAAAATGATACGAGTTGAGATTCGATAAATCGGTGAGAGGTGTTGATGGGGAGCGTTATAAAAAAGCGCAAAAAGAAGATGCGCAAGCACAAGCATAAGAAGTTGAGGGCTAGACAGCGGCACAAGAATAAGTAGGCGGCGAGGCCAAACATGCGTTCGTGCTTCTTCACGTGGTCAGACCGACAAGTGATCATGAGGGCAACCCTCGTGGCGGAGGATCTAACCCGGCGTTACTTTGATATGCGAGAGGACGAATGGATACGCAACCCTTATGGCGTTTACACGCAAAGGGATGTGCACGAGTCGTTACACGAAGCCGGTGTTTTTGCCAACGTGGTGATGTACGAGAGCCCAATTAAGAAAAAAGGGCAGAAAGAGAGAGAGAAACGCTTCGGGATCATTTTGCAAGATCCCAACATCTTGCTGGCATTACTGAGATCTTCATGTCACGACTTGTGGACGCTGGGGCTCTACATTCTGACTCACGAGCTCGTTCATATCACTCGTTTCCGAAAATATGGCGTGGATTTTTTTGCCGATGTAGCTCAACGGATTAGAGAAGAAAAAGTTGTGCACGAGATGACACGAGACATTTTGAGAGGTACGGCTGCTTTTGATTACGTGTTGGAACTATACGACAAACAGGTCAGTTGGCCAGTTTCTGACCTGCCTTTAGATACCAAAACCATGGAGGTAATGAAGGATGCCGATTTACGAGTATCGGTGTAACACATGCGGTAAAGAGTTCGAAGAATGGCAAAAATTTTCGGATCCCCCTGTGGACTCATGTCCAGAATGCGGAGGAAAGGCCTCTCGCCTCATATCGCATTCCAGCTTTGTACTTAAGGGTACAGGTTGGTACGTTACCGATTATGGCCGAAAAGATTCGGGTGGAAGTAATGGGAACAAAAGCGAAGACAGTAGCGCAGGCGAGTCTGCTTGCAAATGTGCCTCTGACGCCGCTTCGTCCAATGACTAAGCCCATCGCCCGCCAAACTTAGCCTGGATTTCATTATGAAAATAAAGAGAATAGCTCACTTAGGCATAGCGGTGAAGGATCTCGATGAGGCATTGAGATTCTTCACCGGTGATCTTCCGTTGGAGCTGACCCACACAGAAGAATATCAAGGCATGAAGATTGGTTTCCTTCCGGTGGGCGATAGTTCTTTAGAACTCTTGCAGGATATTTCCGGTGCGTCCGCCATCAAGAAGTTCATAGAAAAAAACGGGGAAGGTATTCAACATATCGCCTTCGAGGTTGACAACATTGAAGAAGCGGTATCGGAACTCAAGGCTCGGGGGGTAAGACTAATAGACGAAACCCCGCGTAAGGGCGCCCATGGGATGACAATTGCCTTTATTCATCCTAAGGCAAGTCGGGGCATCCTAATGGAGCTTTGTCAGCCAAGCGAGTCGCATTGATTTATTCACGCCACGGTATCAGTTGACCAATGCCGTGGCTTTTTCTGTTTCATTTTCATACTCTCGCACTCACAATATGAGGAGGTCTTATTATTATGGCAGATGTAACGATGCCAATGAACGGTAAGGTTATAGCATTGAAAGTTGCAGTGGGGGACGCTGTGGAAGAAGACGGGGAAGTGGTAATCATTGAAGCCATGAAGATGGAATTGCCAGTGGTATCACCCTGCGCGGGAACGGTGAAAGAGATAAAGGCTCAAGTGGGGCAGTCCTATCAGACGGGCGATGTATTGGCAGTAGTTGAGTAACAAATACGGCCTTGGGGGGTGGTTGTTTCAGTTCAGGTTAATACGTGTAATGCGTGTCATGAGCTTTGGAGCGGTAGAGTGTAATGGACACTGGAGAATGACCATTGCCATCGCAGCGACGTATCGCGCCTTACCATGGTATAAAGACCAACACTTCCATGGATAAAGTAACCGTCTTGCTGGTTCAGAAGACTGATACACAAGTGACGTATTCTGGTTTGTCGCTGCGCAAACTATAGAGCGCGAGTCGGTGCGGTGTAGTTTGTTGCAGCGCTGAAAACCACAAACTCTGTTTGTGAACTCCGTGAGACATAAAGGATTCAACGGTCTACCAAGGTGAGAGGAATAGGTCACAGCCACGAGGAGGTCTCCGTGACAACAGGCTTCAAAGAAAAGGTCTTGGAATGGGAAAAAAGGATAGATAGTCAAGCTGCCAAGAGGCCGGAACGGAAGAAAGAGTTCACCACCGTATCGGGCCTGCCCGTGAAGAGGGTTTATTGGCCTTGGGATCTTGGGGCGTGGGATCCGGAGCAGGAGCTTGGAATTCCCGGATCGTACCCGTTCACGCGAGGCGTTCAACCTACGATGTACAGGGGCAGGTTTTGGACCATGCGGCAGTACGCCGGTTTTGGGAGCGCGGAGGAGACCAATGCCCGGTTCAAATACCTTATCGAGCAAGGTCAAACCGGATTGTCAGTGGCGTTTGATTTACCTACACAGATAGGTTACGACTCGGACCACGAGCTTGCCGCCGGTGAAGTGGGAAAAGTAGGAGTCGCCATAGATACTATAGAGGACATGCTCCGGCTTTTTCAGGGAATAGATTTGTCATCGGTGAGTACTTCTATGACAATCAACGCCCCAGCCGCCATACTTTTGGCCATGTACATTGGAGTAGCAGAAGAACAGGGCGTAGATGTCTCAAAACTCCGCGGAACGATTCAGAACGACATACTAAAAGAATACCCTGCTCGTGGGACCTACATCTTTCCTCCTGGTCCTTCTATGAGGATCATCACTGACATATTTGCATTCTGCAACCAGCACATTCCTTTGTGGAATACCATTAGTATCAGCGGTTATCATATCAGGGAAGCCGGCTCAACAGCGGTTCAGGAAGTAGCCTTTACCCTTGCCAATGGCATAGCCTATTGCAAAGCAGCCATCGATGCGGGACTAGACGTGAACGCTTTTGGTGAAAGGCTAAGCTTCTTTTTCAACGCCCACCAAGACTTCCTAGAAGAAATAGCCAAGTTTAGGGCAGCTCGACGCATGTGGGCTAGAATCATGAAAGATCGATTTGGCTGCACTAACCCCAGGGCCATGATGCTTAGATTTCATACTCAGACAGCTGGCTGCACGCTGACTGCTGCCCAGCCGGAAAACAATGTAGTGCGAGTAGCGTTTCAGGCCTTATCTGCCGTGCTTGGTGGGACTCAATCGCTTCACACAAACTCACGTGACGAGGCTTACGCCTTGCCCAGCCAGGAATCAGTGCAAATTGCGCTTAGAACTCAGCAAATTATAGCGTACGAAACAGGCGTGGCAGATACGGTGGATCCACTTGCGGGTTCGTATTATATTGAAGCATTGACGGACGAGATCGAGAAACAGGCTACTGAGTACATTAAGAAAATTGATGAGATGGGAGGTGCTGTTCAGGCTGTTGAATGCGGCTTCATAGAGGAAGAAATTCAGAATTCTGCATATGAATTTCAGAAAGCAGTTGAAGCGGGAGAGCAAGTTATCGTTGGTGTAAATCGTTTCCAGACTGGTACCGCGCCTCCTACAAATCTTCTCAGAGTTGACCCGGCAGTTCGCGAAATACAAATCCAGCGACTGGATCAGATAAGGAAGACGAGGGATTCGGAGGCGGTCAGAAGGTGCTTAGAGGAACTTAGAAGATGCGCATCCGGAACTGAAAACGTCATGCCCCCAATATTGGAAGCAGTCAAGAAACGTGTTACCCTTGGAGAAATATGTGGAGTGCTCCGCAAAGTGTTCGGGGAATACACTCATGCTACGCAGTGCTGATACTACTCTACTTAGAATACTTTGTTTCGTTTCTTGACAACAACCTAGAAAATAACAGATACTGATTCATCATTAACACGTTAGGATTCTCATGGAAGACTCGAGGCCTCACACCCCTCTAAGCTCAGCGATGGAGGATTACCTCGAGGTCATTTATCACCTTGAGCAGGAACACAGAATAGCCCGGGTGAGAGATATTGCGGAGAGACTTAATGTTAGAATGTCTTCCGTCACATCTGCACTTCGGACGCTGAGTTCTCGCGGACTCCTTAAATACGATCCTCACCAATTCATAAGTTTGACTGAAGAAGGAATTCGCCAGGCACAGGACATTGTCCGCAAACATCGGGTTTTGAAGCGGTTTTTGGTCAAGGTACTAAAGATAGACGACCCAGCGGCTGAGGACAATGCTTGTCGCATGGAACATCATCTAGACCCGGAAGTCATTGACAGGTTGGTCAGTTTCTTAGAGTTCATGGAGACATGTCCAGTTGACCAGACCAGATGGGTATATGGATTGGCTAAGACCTGTGACGACTGCGAGACATGTCTTGAAACGGCTAAACGCAAACTGGTAAAGAGGGTAGAGGCTCAGGAGGCGGCTTTAGCAGACGGTATGACTTTGGCAGAGGTCGTGCCCGGATCTAGAGTGATTATCGACAGGATTCTTGGAGAGATAGTTCGTTCCGAACTACCGGTGGCCGAAGGGTTTGAGGTAGGAAACATAGTGGAGGTAGAGAACAGCGATACGAAATTGGGTAAGCTGAGAGTTCACATAAAAGGCTATCGACTAACCTTAGACAAACACGACGCATCACGCATCCTCGTCAAACCTATCTGAAATTCGGCTTACCCTCATTGACAAGACTCTACTGCGCCAGGGAGCTGCGATAATCCTTTCGGCTGACTAATTCTGGGCCTTCATCATCAATTAACGACAAACGAGGAGACGGGCATGCGTGGAACCGCTGCTGGTTATCGCGCCTTGATCGGATGTTCGGTTGCGATCTTTTGGCCAGGTGCATTTATCTTTAGCTTTCCTGGAGTCATGGCATCTTATTGGCAAGAAACCTTTCATGTGGGCAAAGGGGCTGTTGGAAACCTGCTGTTTTTTGTCCTGGCTGCGCTCGGTATCTTTATGTTTTTTGTTGGTCGTTGGCAGGAACGACTAGGCCAGCGTAACATGGTTACGGTTGGGGTCGTTTCCTGTTCCCTAAACTGCTTGATACTCCCTTTCTTGCCTAACATCTATGCCCTCTACTTGTGGGCCTTTATTAATGGCGCATCATCCTGCTTTGTTTACATACCGAGCTTAACAATGGTTCAGCGGTGGTTTCCCGTCAAACGTGGGCTGGTATCCGGGGTTGTTAATCTGGTATTCGGTTTGTCTGCCGCGATTATGACACCGATTTTCACGCATTTGTTAATCAGTTTAGGATATGCCTCGACGGCCTTGGCATTGGGTTTTGTGTCTCTCGCCACAGGGACAATTGCGACCCGCTGGACTAATCCCCCTATTTCGGACGTGGAGGCTCCGTCACTGCCCCAGAAGGGTATGATCGAGGTTGACCATTCGCTTTCTGTATCAGAGGCCTTGCGATCAGCCAGTTTTTGGTTTCTATGGCTTACATGGGCTTTTCAAGGGGCTTCGGGAATTGCCATGGTTACCCTATCGACCGCTTATGGCTTGTCTCGTGGATTCTTATTAACTGAGGCAGTATTGATACTAATGGTGTTCAACTTGGCGAGCGGATTGAGCAGGATTGTAGCCGGTTATTTGTCCGACCTTGTGGGACGCAACAGCACCATGAGCGTAACCTTTGTGGCGGCAGGCGCATCATATTTGATTATGCCTTGGTTCGATCACCTGCTCGCAATCTCCATTTGCGCGGCCTTGGTTGGATTTGCTTTTGGAACTCTTTTCGCCGTATCTGCACCGCTAGCCGTGGATTGTTTTGGAATGAAGCACTTTGGCTCCATTTTTGGCCTAATGTTTACCTCCTATGGTTTCCTATCGGGACTGCTCGGACCCACTCTCGCAGGCTATCTCCTTGATTTTACTCAAGGCAATTTTATACTTGTATTCGGTTATCTAGGCTTTTTTTGCTTCATGGCTGGGGGGCTAGTCCGATATGTGGTTCCGCCGACCAAGATGACAGAGAGCGTCACCAATTGACTGCCGACCGAACGCAAGCGCGTCTTGTCACTTTTCTCTCAATTTGTGTTAGCATGATGCATCGGTTTTCTGCACCGATGTGTCTGGAGGGGACAGTTTACTTCAAATCGCAGGAAAGTTGGATTGCCACGCAGGCTTATGCATACTTGTTATGACAGACACTTATTATTGTCACCCCCAGAGTTGATTGGGAACCATCTTCCCGTATTCCCACTTTCGTGAAAATGATAGACCACAACGAGCTTGGAATTGGGTGGTTCCTTCGATAAACAACACAGCGGGGGATCCTTTTTGCAACATGTCCACCAAAGTGGGCCTATTTAACGAATGTACATCTGGTGAGTCTTTCCCCACCGGTCTATTACATCTATTTGTTGGCGCCTCCCATACCAGCTCCTTTTTCCAAAAGCAGCTTCTCAATTTGTCTATGGCCGGCTAGGGCAGCTACGTGGAGCGGTGTAAAGCCTAGGAGGTTCGGACGATGGACATCAGCTCCGTACTCGATGAGAAGGGCCACGAGGTCTAAGTTACCGGAGGCACAAGCACAAAGAAGCGGTGTATGTCCCTCGGGAGATTCTGTGTAAAGATTAGCGCCATGTCGGATGAGCAACTTCGCGACATCTGCAGCTCCTTTCACACACGCAACAATTAGTGGGGTCTTGCCGAGACGATCTTTGGCATCTACGGACGCTCCAGCATCTATTAGGATCTTGGCGATTTGTGCATGTTTTGCCGAGGCTGCCATAAAAAGAGCGGTGCGTCCCTGTTCGTCTCCTTGGTCTATGACTGCGCCGAAGCGAATGAGCACCTCACAGATATCGGTATACTGAGTTTTGGTTGCAATCATGAGTGGGGTGCGACCTTTGTTGTCCACGGCATTCGCATTAGCTCCGTTCTCAAGCAGAAATATCGCCACGTCTGTGTGCCCCTCGAACGCGGCCCAACATAAAGGAGTCCAGCCAAGTTTGTCCCTGACTTCTATATCTGAGCCATGCTTGATTAGAGCTTCCACTATTGCAAGGTGCCCCTCTGCGCTGGCAAGTATCAAAGCCGTTTTACCCAGTACATTGCGGAGCTCCTTGGAAGCTCCTGCTTGATACAGGCGACACGCTACTTCTAACCTACCGACGCGACAGGCCTCCATGAATGGGGTTAACCCAACGGAATCCCTGCTGTTTACATCAGATCCATAGGCTAGCAAGGCCTCTACTATTTCGAGATCGGCCTTCGAAACTGATTCTGTGAGCGGAATTCTTCCCTTTCGATTCCTAATGGTCGGTAAAGCGCCTGCTTCTAGAAGGCAGTGAACAGCGGCTTTTTGACCATGCATACACGCAAAATGTAAGGCGGTATTCCTCAAGACATCGTCCTGCGCATTGGGCTCGAAACCCAAGTCATTAATTAGAGTCCTTATTCTTACTATATCTCCGCGAACCGCTGCTCGCATAAGTTCATTTTCCATCAACTGCTTCCATGACGAGAGAGTTGCGGGGCAGACTCGCGGGAGACCGTCCTGGTGCAACATTATCTGATGTTTGCGAACTATTGTAAGCGCGAGCAAAAGCCAAAAAGTCCGCATAAGCCTGGTCAAGATCATAACCCAGTTTACGCGAATGTGTTGCCAAGCCTTGATGAAACCATCTATACCAGCGATCTATCCTACCAATGTCTTCTGTTATGAGTTTTTCAAATATGTCTGTTCCTGGATATGGCGTTACCATGTTTACCTCTACATAGTCCGGACGTGCTTCCAATATTAGTTTCTTTGATAATTCTATATCTTGCGGTCCCTCCCCAGGCAGACCGATCATGAAGAATGCGTGGGATCGTATTCCCACTGTCCTTAGGAGGTGAATGGCTCTAATTACATCCTCGTTAGTCTCATCTTTCCTAATCATTTTCAGGATCCGAGGACTTCCGCTTTCTACGCCCAACGTGACCCTCCTGAAATTTGCTTGCTTCAGTCTAAAGACCAGTTCTTCATCAATGGTGTCAGCTCTGACTCCTGCTGTGAATTCAAAGCAATTAAGGCCTGTTTGTATGATGCTATCAAGTAGTTTCAGTGTTCTAGACTTTTGCACAGTAAAGGTATCATCTACGATTTTCACTACGGTACTGCCCGGAGGTGGTTCCAAATCTCGGTCAATGTTTTGGAAGCCTTTTAATTCCTCGATGATGGAATCCACGGATCGCATCCGAACACGCCTCCCCCAAAGCGTACGGGACGCGCAATAGGCGCAGTTGAAGGGGCAGCCACGACCGGTAATGATGACATTGCCGAAGTAATCGGCACGAGGCACCAGTGACCTATCTGGAATAGGGATGCTGTCGATGTTGTTTATGAGAGGTCTTCTGTCGTTGACTCGTATTTCCCGGTCAAGCCTTGCGGCTACGCCAGGAATTGCCTGAACCCCGGTACCCCTCTCCAGGGCGTTCAATAAGTCTAATAATGTAGCCTCACCCTCGCCCATGACTACCAGGTCAGCTGAAGTATAATTAAGGCTTTGGATGGGTGCGGCTGTGGGATGGCTCCCCCCTAATACTATTTTCAGGCCGTTGCGCTTGAGACGCTTGACCATGAGCTTTACCGTATCCATGTTGCCGGAATTACAGGTGAAACCTACAACATCTGGCTTGGTATTTTCGATTTGATTTTCTAATTCTCTCCACAGTGGATGTTCGTCATCATCTAGGAGTTCAATCATTCTACTGATACCTCGATTCATGACGATCTCTGGATCGTCATTCGACCCTAATGGGGGCGGCAAATCTGGTATCGAAATATTCTCTCCATCTACTACGCTTACTGAGTGATGGCCAAGTTCCCTGACGTAGGTGGCCAGATAGAGTAGGTTCAGCGGATATGTTTTCATTTTTGGCGTGGTTACGCCAAATAGGGCATAGAAAGGTGGTCGTATCAGTGTGATGCGCATAAAAAGTTTCAAACTCCACAGCGGCTGCTCATGATTGTCGAGCGATTAAAATTGTGAAAATGGCTCAAATCGGTCTGTCCAAACTGTCTCTTACGAAACACGAACCGTGGGACATATTTTATCGTCATTTACCGCAACAAGAGTTGCTGCTTGTTGACGCCAAGCTGAAGCTATAATATTTTCGGGCTTGTGATCAAGGGTCTTGGAATTTAGTTTGTAAATTGTGGGAGGAAAAGTGGAAACCCAGCAAGCCAAATACATTTGCATACACGGCCATTTTTACCAGCCTCCACGAGAAAATCCTTGGTTAGAGTACGTTGAGTACCAGGAGTCAGCACATCCCTTTCACGACTGGAATGAGCGCATAGCAGATGAATGTTACACTCCCAACACTCAGGCGCGGATACTCGACGACCAAGGTCGATTAAGGCACGTCATTAACAACTATGAATACATCAGCTTCGATTTCGGCCCTACCCTACTCTCATGGCTCGAACAAAAGTGTCCGGATACTTATCGTGCAATTCTGGATGCCGACAAGTTGAGCATGCAAAAGCGCTCGGGACACGGCAATGCACTGGCGCAGGCCTATAATCACATGATTATGCCCCTGGCTTCGTATCGGGACAAAATTACTCAAACTATCTGGGGCATAGAGGATTTTGTCAAAAGGTTCGGTCGCAGGCCCGAGGGAATGTGGCTGCCTGAGACAGCGGTGGATGGGGAGACCTTGGGCGTTCTAATAGACCACGGAATCAAGTTCACGATTTTGTCCCCGTGGCAGGCCAGACGTTTCCGAGCAGCGCAAGATAGGGAATGGGTAGATGTTTCTCAAGGTACGATCGATCCTTCACGACCATACAACTGTTTCATAAAAGGCCACGGGATAATCACCATATTCTTTTATGATGCTCCCATATCACAGGCCATAGCATTCCAGCACTTGCTCAATAGCGGAGAGGACTTCAGGCGGCGGCTACTAGGCGCTTTTTCGGAGGAGAGGAAGTGGACACAGCTGGTAAACATAGCTACTGACGGGGAGTCATATGGTCATCATCATCGGTTCGGAGAGATGGCGCTGGCCTTTGCCCTTGAACGTCTCATGCTAGACGAGACGATTACTTTGACTAATTACGCGGCATTTCTGGATAAATATCCACCAACGGCAGAGGTTGAATTAATAGAGTATTCTTCATGGAGTTGTCCCCATGGTCTGGGACGATGGTCGCGCGACTGCGGTTGTTCTAGCGGAATGAAGCCTGAGTGGAATCAGAAATGGCGGGCTCCATTGAGAAGGGCCATGGATGAATTGCGAGACCGAGTCGACACTGTTTATGAGCGTGAGGGAGCTCTCTTGCTGAGAGACCCGTGGGAGGCTAGGAACAAATACATTGATGTCATACTTTCTGGCCACAGCAGCGCAACTGAATTCGTGCATGCTCATCAGTCTCATCCTTTGGATGAAACAGAAATGCCTGTAGCATTGAAGCTCTTAGAAATGCAACGTAACCGGATGCTTATGTACACAAGCTGCGGGTGGTTTTTTGACGACATAACGGGAATTGAATCACTACAGATACTCCGGTATGCGGCTCGCGCAATACAATTGTTACAGCCCTATGACTCAGCTGCGTTGAACGATTTCTTAGCAACATTGTCGCAAGCTGAAAGCAATACCAAGTCAAATCCTAGAGGTGATGAGATATTTAGGACCAGAATATTGCCCCAAGTATCATCTTTGGAACATGTAGCAGCCCACGTGGTTATTTCATCTGCCTTTGAGGAATTACCCATCAAGGAAAAGCTGTATTGTTATGAGATAGAGGTCATGGATCTTGTCAGGGAACGCTCAGTTGAAAGAGTTTTCCTAATGGGTCGTCTCAAGGTACTAGATCGGATGACCTTACAAAGCTCGGACTTGATGTGCGCCGCCATTTATTTAGGCGAAGTGGATCTCCGATGCTCTGTAAAAACATTTTCGAATCACGAAGAATACGCAATGCTCAAGAGAGAGCTGCTATCAACATTTTACCGTTATTCGTCCACCGAATTGTTAAGGCAAATGGACAAAGGTTTTTCAGAGGAGTACTTTTCTATGAAAAACCTTTTCGCAGAGCAGCGCATACGTATTATAGAAGCTGCAACGAACAAAATGTATGAAGAACAGGCTGGTCTATTTGAAGTGTTTTACCGTACTAACAAAGATCTTGCCAAGTTGATAGTTACTTACGAGGCCAAGCTGCCTGATACATTCCTTGCAGCAGCACGTTTTGTTCTCAGTAGAACGTTTTTGAGGGAACTAGAGAAACTCTCGGAGGGGTTCTATCCTGATAGGCTGGAAGCTGTTTTGGAAGAGGCGCGTTTTTGGAAAATACAACTTGATGTAAGCTCTGCTGAGAAATTGATGCGCCGAAGAATCATGGCATTGATGAAGGAACTGGGCAATAACCCCTGGAATGCGAGTGTATGCCTAGAAATACTAAAGTTCCTGGACTTAGGAAGTAATTTGGAGATCAAACTGGAGCTTGGTCAGGCCCAGATAGAATTTCTAGTCATTCTGAGGGAGCTATGGTCCTCTCCACAACGGGGGCTCCCGCCTAATTTCCCTGAATTGTCTGAACGCTTACGCGTGAGTCTGGAGAAAAATAACAATGAATTCTGACAGTGCTAAAAATATCGTATCATTAGTTACATACGAAAAACCTCTCGAATCGGTTCGTAAGGCAGTGCATTTGTGCAAAGGTTTGGACGGGTTGAATCCCAGCGCCAAGGTCTTCGTAAAACCCAACATCGTATTTTGGAACAGATTTGGCCCTTTCCCGAAATGGGGAGTATTGACGACATCGCGTGTGGTTCACGATATTGTGACCATTCTTAAAGAGTATGGCTTCGCTGATATCACTATAGGTGAAGGCAGCGTTCTGTTTGATCCGAAAGATCATGACACACCAGCCCACGCATTTGAATACTTAGGATATAATAAACTTCGGGATCGTTTCGGTATCAAAATAATAAATGTGTTTGAACGCCCCTTTGAAAAGACAGATCTCGGAGACGGCGTAGAACTAAATTTCAACGTGGATTTTTTGGCTAGCGATTTTGTCGTTAACCTACCTGTATTGAAGACGCACGCTCAGACCGTTGTTAGCCTGGGGATAAAAAATCTCAAAGGCTTGATCGACATGAAGTCTCGCAAGAAATGTCACTCTACAGACCCACTGCGCAACCTATAGTGCATGGTAGCGCATCTAGCAAACAGGTTACCGGAGTCTTTGACACTAATTGACGGCATTTACAGCAATGAGAGGGGACCAGGCTTCGATGGCAAGATGAGGCGTAATAATGTATTGGTGGCTTCCAGGGATGTTCTATCAGCGGATAAGATCGGAGCGAAAATTCTGGGGTACGATGTGTTCCAGGTTCCCCATCTCCGCTACGCGTGCCAACTTCGTAACCGACCGGAAGACCTCTCTGATGTTGACATGGCGGGCGAGACCATCGATCGTTTCCAAATGAATTTAAGCTATGCATTCGCATACAATGAGGACAACACCCTACCGCTACCCTTCGAAAAGATGGGGATCAAGGGTCTTTCGTACCCAAAATATGATGATACCATTTGTACATATTGTTCAGTATTGACAGGAATCATTCTCACGTCCATCGCGTTCGCGTGGCAGGGTGAACCATGGGATGATGTGGAAATCCTGACAGGCAAAATAATGAAGCCGACACCTGGCAAAAAACACACCATCTTGTTGGGCAAATGTCTATACGAAGCCAATAGGGATCATCCTGACATCCGGAATATGATCGCCATAAAGACTTGTCCACCATCGCCTCAGGCTGTTGTAGAGGCTTTACACAAAGTGGGAATCAAGGTCAATCCAGCCATATTCGATCACATCGAAGAAGCACCTGGCTTTTTTATGGAACGTTTTACAGGGAAGCCAGAGTTTGAGGAGGAGTTCTTTAAGGTAGGTTAGTGATGCTGGTTTCGAAAAGCTGTGATGACATTACCCTCACTATACAGGGATGTCAACGCTTACCTGATCTCAGCGTAGCCAAATTCAAGTACCTTCTTGGGGTCTTTTGTCCACCCATGGCTTACTTTAACAAAAAGATCGAGGTGTACCTTCTTATCCAGAAAATCTTCGATCCTCCTACGTGCAGCGATACCGATTTTCTTGATCTTATCACCTCCTTTGCCTATTAGGATTTTCTTTTGACTTTCGCGCTCGCAGTGAAGAATGGCTTTTATGACCACTATTTCTTGTTTTTCGCAAAAATCTTCTACTGTAACGGCAGTTGCGTAGGGAATTTCTTCACCAGTCATCATGAGTATCTGCTCCCTTATGATTTCGCCAACAAAGAAACGCACTGGCAAATCGCTGAGCTCGTCTTCGGGAAACATTGGCCGTCCCACTGGGATAAGAGGCGTTAGCGCTTCCATAAGTTCTTCAAGTCCTTCACCAGTCAAGGCGCTCACTGGAACTACAGCACGAAAAAGCTTTTCCTCCATGTATTGATTCGTGAGGCCTTCTCGCAGAGAGCGACTAACGAGGTCAACCTTGTTTATTGCGAGCACAGACTTATGTGCTCGCGGCTCAATGAAATGTCGCGTTTCATCATCCAGCTCACCTCGGCCTTTTTCGCAATCAGTTACTAGCAGGACAGCATCGGCATCTGCAATGGCCTTTTCTGCAACTGCCACCATTGCATGGCCTAGAAGGTTACGAGGCGAGTGCAGACCTGGGGTATCGTGGAATACGATTTGGATTCCTGGGGCTGTATATATTCCTGAAATGCGATGCCTCGTCGTCTGGGCTTTCGGACTTACCGCCGCAAGCGGTGCCCCTACCAGACGATTGACCAGACTCGATTTTCCGACGTTTGGCCTGCCGCAAACAGCTACAAATCCGAAGCGAGAAGATTCAGAAACCAATTAATGCACCTCATCCGCATTGCGATACGTCACACCCGTTCTCCACATTTCTGTCCGAATCGATTGGCAATTAGCTATCATGGCTTTCCACTTACCTTGAAAGCTTAGATCATAGGTTTCACGCGTTTCGCATCTAATTCCGAGAATTGCTACATATTATAAGGGCTACAGAAAGCGGACCAAAAAACAAGCCCCAGCTTTGCACCAGGCACCTGCAACAATCATCGCTGGAAGACTAGCCCGAAGTCAAGTCCGACAATAAGTAAGGCATTGACCTACGCTATAGTACCGGTTTATGATGCATGGCAGTGTTTGGGAGAGGCTGTACTTGTCGATAGGGCACCCTTCAGTAACATCAAGGACACAGCCTGTTGCCAGACGAAAAAACCGATTATCATCGTTCGGAGAGATGCCCGAGAGGCCGAAGGGGCGCGACTGGAAATCGCGTGAATGCCCACAAGGTGTTCCGAGGGTTCGAATCCCTCTCTCTCCGCCATACCTGTAACGTCATTAACTTGACAAATTAACGCCAGTCATTGCTGTTAAAATCGGGGAAATTAAAATTGAGGTCCCTGCCGTAATCCCACGGGTAAGGCTTCGGGACAAAGGGAAATTCTATGCCGAGTTCTCGACTCATCAGTCGATCCCATTTCATGGGATCATGACCTGAGATCTCGGGGTAACCGCGGGGATAGAGGCGCGGTGAATAATATGCCGCTCCGTAGTATCCAGGTGGATAGCGTTTTATGTGTGGGAAATCGGTCTCGCCAGACCAGGCAAGATTCAGAGCGGACATAGACAGAGTCACTAAGCTTATAAGCGTTATGATTTCACCTTTTAGTTTCATGAAGTTTTATGTATAGTTGGAAATAATTAATATATCAGCTTATAAAGTATAGCTAATTTCTCTTTATAGTCAATTAGAATGTGATAGGAAGGATCACAAATCACGGCTGGCACGCCAAGCGTCTCATGAGGCCAATTACGTGGCTCCATATCCTACAATGAACAGTTTGGATATCGTTTTCTGCATCCACATTAACAAAGCTAGAATCCATTACAATAAAGTATATTTCCTTAACTTTTTTTAGATTTTCCATCGTTTCGTAAGGGGAGAGACACGCGTTACGATTATGAATAATCCTTTCTAAAGCAGTTTCGATGGATAGCTCTAGAAAGAAAGTGACATCGGGTTTGGGAGCGAATGCTAGGTTTGTTTCAACGATGGAGATGGGATCGAGCCCAAGAGCGCCCTGGTATGCCGCAGAAGAATAATAGTATCGGTCAGATACGACGATTCTTCCGGCATTTACAGCCGGAATGATGACATTACTGACGTGGTGCTTCCGGTCCTCGGTGAAAAGTTCTGTTTCTTCCTGGGGCGACAGCCTAGCTTTTAGTTTTTTGATCTTTTTGCCCATCGGGCCATCGGTTGGTTCGGAGGTAAGAACGACGTCAAAGCCATTTTTCCTTAATTTGTCGGCAAGTAAACGAGCCTGGGTTGTTTTTCCTGAGCCATCTATACCTTCCAAAACAATAAACATATGCAGCTCCAAGGATTGCTAGGGATTATTCATTTCAGTGTAGCGTTCCTCGAAATTGAACGCAAATTCCGAGGAAGTAACAGTTGGCTAGATTTCAGTTAGAATCGATCACCGGTCCATCCCTCTGGATTGCTAGTTCTCCCGTAGCGACACGCAGATCTCTGAGGGAACTTCGTGTTCACTTTAGAGAAGCGCTATTACATTGTCTGAAAATCCCGATAACTCTCACCACAAGGGAGCCAAATCGGAACGTGAAAATGGGGGAGATTTTCAGGTAAAAGAATTGATCCGGTTGGATAGCTCCCCTGTGTCAATTCCCTATACCTCCACTTGTCCAGCGACCCAGGCTGTGCATAAAGATCATCGGGTCAAGTCCGGGATCACAGGTACACCAATTTTTTGTCGTTTCGACTAGTTTCAAACCTACTCTTCAATATCAGTTTGCGCGCTGTTGAAATTGTCCTGAGCGGTCTCAACAAATTTCACTAGAAAACCAATCCTTTCAGGAGAGCATTTACGGCAACATTAAAATACCTTCTCCTTCCCCATTGTTCTGACGGTTTGTTGCAAACATAGGCTCAGTTTTGTTGGCCCGACTAAAACCGGAATTAGGGTGCCTTGGTCGTCACTCACGGCACGAGGCCAATCAAGCTCGTTTCTTAACTAGCGCCACAATCGGCTATCTTCGAATCGTCTTAGACCTATTATTTTGTCCACTACTCCTCTGTGAATCCTAAACGGATTCTTAACCGGTGTGGGCAAAGCTATCTGATGGCTCTCGTAAAAAGGAGTACTCCTTATGAGGAGATTGTATGCCATGACCATGAGATATTCCAAGTTCAGTGCGTCCTGGACGTTATACGCTAGCAAGGTCTCCAAAGCATCCCAGTTGCCCTGACGTTTGAATTCGTTCCAAAGCAAAACTGCATCGTAACCATCCAATCCGTCTAGATCACCTCTTTCAATGCCAAGCTGCCTTTCACACCCTTTTAAGCCCCCTTTGAATCCGAGCTTAGCCAATACAAAGCGGAGGTCAATGTGAGCTTGATCCATCTTAAGATTAAAGTACTGCCGGATCATTGGTACATCGAAGCAGCGTCCATTGTAGGTAACCAATACTCGATAATCTGCTATTGCTTCCTTAAATTGTTGTAAATTGTCGCCTTGGACATACCACATCAGGGAATTGCCATCATACATGGAAATGGTGGTGATTAGATCCTGCGAGGTCGTAAGGCCTGTAGTTTCAATGTCGATGTAAACCACAGAATGCCTAAATTCCTTAAACAGTCGCCATTGTTGAGACGCAGGCAGCAGCCTTGAAAAGAAATTTGCATCTTGTTGATCCAGCCTTTCGACAGACTCCTTCACCTTTGTTGGCAGTGTTAATCTAAGTTTTTCAAAGCAACAAAGTGCCTCAGTGGACAGAACGTCTTCCCATGAGAGCACCCCGTGGTTCCAAAGCTCTTGCTCTGTCTTTTCACCGACGCCCGCTATGTGACAAAACGTATTTTGAAGCACAGGTTACCCCTCAACTGACTGAGCAGATTACTAATCCTTATTCACAACCTTGAGCTTGCCGTTTTTGTGCAGAATGTTCTCTAGTTCCAGAAGCTTTATCTTAAATTCAATACCCGGACCATAGCCACCTAGTGATCCGTTTGACCTTACCACTCGATGACAAGGAACAATAATGGGAACAGGATTTCTCCCTACTGCGCTTCCCACTGCACGAGCAGCCTTGGGGCTTCCCAAGAAACGAGCAAGACCTCCATACGAGATTGTCTCTCCGTACCCCACCTTCTGCAACGCATGCCATACAGTCTGGCAAAACAGGGAACCAGCAGTAACGTCGATGGGTGTTGAGAAACAGAGTTGGGCTCCAGCAAAATATGCATCTAACTCGTTTGTTAATTTCACCATAACCGGCGACAAAGGCACCTTTGACCAGCCTTCGGCATCAGTTACAAAGCTTACCTTTGAAACTCCGCGTTTTGTAGCCTCAAGTCTAAGCCAACCTACCCTATCACTGTAATAATAATGTACTTCGTCTGCTTCTTGGTTCACTACGTTGTGCCTTTCAAGGTGGTCCAATAGTTTCAAATGGGACTTGATTGCCGATTGCTACGCGCTCATAATCTAGCTAAGAGAAGAAGCCTTTTGCCTTGGGAGAAATACTTGTTGAAGCATTTTGTCCGCAATCCAATAAAACCTAGTATGTCTTTGCTTCGAGGACTTGTCTGTTTTATCGCTCCTTTTGCTAGATATAAGTTTTTGGGACAGATATCGCCGTTGCTGGCCGGTTATAAGGTTACGCACAAATGTAACTTGAAGTGTCTCCATTGTCCATACTGGAAACGAGTAAGCAAAGATCAGAATTTCGAAGGCGTGGTCCAAACCATGAGTAAACTCAGGGATGCTGGAGTGCGCATACTAATACTAGAAGGAGGGGAACCTCTTCTATGGCACGACGGGACTTACAACATCTATGACGTTGTTCACGTAGCTCGCAAGTTTTTTCCGAGCGTCTGTATAACCACCAATGGTACGATCCCTTGGAGGCAACTTCCCCTTAACCGAGTGTGGGTAAGTTTGGACGGCGCGGAAAATATGCATGATCACATGAGGGGGCAAGGAGTTTTTCAGAAGGTACTCACTAATATTGATCGAGCTGATTTCCCCCAAAGCGTTTATGTATCGACAACTGTAAGCACACTCAATATAACATCCATCCCGGAGTTGATAGCATTTCTGAAAGGCCGCATAGGTGGAGTGACTGTGCAGTTTTACTATCCTTATTTGGGCTTACCCGATCCACTCTACGTAAAGATCGATGATCGTAAGAAGTTGCTCGACCGCTTGATCGATATGAAAAGATCGGGGTATCCCATCGTCAATACCGTGAGTAGTCTAACAGCCTTAAAATGGTGTCGGTGGCCTTGCGAGGATCGTTTTTTGGCAAACGCTGACCCCGATGGCACCATATCGCATGGCTGCTATTTGAAAAACAGAGGCCCTTCAGTATGCGAGCTTTGCGGTTTTACGGCACACAATGAAATGACCTTAGCCTTGCGCGGTAATTTGTCTTCGATTTGTACAGGCCTTAGAACTTTCTTTTCATGAGGCGTACTAAAGTTGCTGCGCTTTCAAACCAGTTGACACAGGGAGATTGTTGGATCATATTTTTCGCATGTTGGTCTGTGTATTTTGTCGCGTCTGCTGAGGAGGTGGTAGAGTCCTGGTGGGCTCCGCGGTCTTCAAAACCGTAAGCAGGGCGCTAGTACCGTTCTGGGTGGGTTCGATTCCCATGCACCTCCGCCACAAATGGTTCAAAAGAAATTGCCCGAATACCGTTTTGGATACCCCCTGTAACGAAAAAAACATTCAGGAATAAAATGCCACAAATTCGATGAAACAACTTCCAACGTTTTCGAGGGACGCCATTTTGCGTGAAAAACTGAATTTCGGCAGGCCTATTAAGGTAGTCTGTGGAACAGCATTGAATGACGCATTTTAAACTCAGTAGTTTGTTATGAGGATACACACCGCAGATTTTATTGTTGGGGCAGAGTCCGTGGAGCACTATCCCCGTTTGCAACTGCCGGAAGTGGCTTTTGCCGGGCGATCTAACGTTGGAAAATCCTCAATGCTTAATCAGCTCTTGGGAAGAAAAAATCTGGTGAAGGTCTCAAGAACCCCTGGTCGCACGAGAAAATTGAATTTTTTCTTGGTAAATGGTCAATTTGTATTCGTCGATTTACCGGGTTACGGGTACGCAGCTGTTTCCCACCAGGAAAGAAAGAGATGGGCGTCTATGGTTAACACCTACCTTCAAACGAGAAGCGAGCTTGTAGGGGTGACATTGGTCGTTGATGCGAGACATGCGCCTATGGTCTCTGATCTTACATTTTTAAATTACTTAAAATCTTTGTTCATGAGGCATATTGTAGTGTGTACCAAGATTGACAAACTGACCAGGGCTCGAATACTGACTCAGAACATGGTATGGAAAAGCCATCTCGCACATGAGACCCCGTTGATAATGTTTTCCGCTCATACAGGGGAAGGCAAAAGCGAGTTGTGGAAGGCCCTAAGGAGTATGCTGAATGGCCCAATATCTCCTTCTGCCTGCGTGGAATCAAAAAATGGGGTTCGGCCTGTACCTTAACCGTGAACAAGAAAAAGCATTGGAATGGATTTAGTGAGTATCGTCTTGCACGCCTTAAGTATCCTAACGGTTCAACAAAAATCAGGTCACGCAAACTTTTCCATTGGGTAATACAATCATGATCAAGAAAATGCTTATTAACGCATCGAATCCCGAGGAATGCAGGGTTGCAGTAGTAGTGGATGGCATTCTGGAAGAACTGGATATCCACGTAAGGACACACGAGGCAACGCTAGGGAACATTTACAAAGGGGTCGTTTCAAGGGTGGAACCCTCGCTGCAAGCTGTATTCGTAGATTATGGGGCAAAACGAAACGGCTTCCTCTCCATCAATGACGTTCATCCATCATATTTCCCCGAATCCTTTGAATCCGGGCGTCGCAGGCCAAAGATTCAAGAAGTTTTTAAGAAGGATGACCACGTAATTGTTCAGGTTAATAAAGAAGAACGTCAGCTAAAAGGAGCAAGTCTGACCACCAACATATCGCTTGCGGGTAGATATTTGGTACTAATGCCGGGGACGGACATGTACGGGGTCTCCAGAAAAATAGAGGACGAGAAAGAGCGAAAAGACCTCAAGGAAATCCTCAAACAGCTAAAGCCACCGCAAAATATGGGATTCATTATTCGTACCGCAGGCATGGGGAGATCTAAGACAGAATTGGCTCGAGATCTCAATTATCTCTTGAAGCTTTGGAAATCGATAGAAAACAGAGTTGCCCAAGCCCCTGCCCCGTCTCTTCTTCACAAGGAACATGATGTTTTCATTCGGTCGATCAGGGAACATTTCACTCCTGATATCAAAGAGATTTTAGTTGACGATAAAGATGTTTACAAGAAAGCCAAAGATTTCTTCCATCAGGTGATGCCAAGGTATGAGAATCTGGTGAAATTAAGTCAAGAGAAAAGACCGCTTTTTAATAAGTACCAGTTAGAAGAGCAGATAGAGCAGGTTTACAGCAGGAAAGTTAAGTTGAAATCGGGTGGATATGTTTTAATTGAGCCCACTGAGGCCTTGGTTACAGTCGATGTTAACTCAGGCAGTGCCACTCGCGAAAAAGATGTGGAGGAGACTGCGTTCAAAGTAAATATGGAGGCGGCTCCAGAGATCGCACGGCAACTTCGGTTGAGAGACCTGGGAGGAATCATTGTCATTGATTTCATCGACATGGCTCACAAGAAACACAAGCAGGAGGTAGAAAAGGCGATTAGGGCAGAGTTTAAGCGTGACCGTGCCAAGACTAAGATCCTCCGAATCTCATCGCTGGGTCTACTCGAGCTTTCTAGGCAACGACTCAAGTCAACGCTTGGTACAGGCGAATACTTGGAGTGTCCGCTTTGTGACGGCCGAGGCAAGGTGAGGTCACCTGAGAGTTCGGCCCTTTCCGTATTTCGCCGAATTAAGTCCATGCTTGTAAAAGGGGATGTAAGTGAAGTCAGGGTCACGGTTCCAGCCAGTGTCGCAGAATATCTCCTTAACAGTATGAGATCTCAGTTGGTGGAACTCGAAAACGCTTACGCCGCTAGAATTTCAGTAATTGTGAGACAGACGATACCCGACAAGGAGATACTGGTTGAGGCCGTTAAGGAAGAGACACCTGCTGTGGCACTAGAACAATCCTCTCGTGCACAGCCCGATGCCCCTGTGGCTCAGAAACATGAGGTCGATACAATTGTAACTGAGACGAATTCCCCGACCCTATCTTCTGAAGAGCAGTCCATTCAAGACGTTAAGACGAGCCCAAAACGTAGGGCTCGAGGAAAATCACCAACACAAAGGAAACGATCCCCCAAAGCCAACGAAGAAAGTGAAAAAATCGAGGCACCTTTGGCATTAACTGAAAGTCCTCCCTTGGCTCCCCCCCAGGTTGAGACTACTCCTAAAGAGTCCGCTTTATCAGAGACTGAAGACGAGCCTTTTTCCGAGCTCAAGCTCACTAGGCTGTCTGAAACACCAGCTGAATTGGATGCCCCTACGGTGCTTTCTGGAGAAGGTGTCACAACTGTGTCTTCTGACATGGAACAGATTGAAACACAAGCAGCGCTTTTGGAGACTACTGGTGCCCCGGCTGATCAGGAGAAAGGACTATTCGAAAGATCCTTGGAGGTTACGAAATCAGATAGGGGACTGAAACACTTTATGCCGACGGAGTATTTACCTACATCTTAAGGGTTTGTGAGCATTGCACGTGAAAGGGAAAGATGTTAAATTTAAAGAATAACTTGATTAATGTAAGACCCGAAAGGAGTTTGCTGCGATGGGCAAGAATAAAGGTTTAGTTCACGTCGTCGGAACGGGAACTATAGGTGAACCGCTCATTGGGTTGCTTTCTTCGTTCAAGGAGCAGGCAGGGTTTTCCGAGGTAAGTTTTCACAAGCGTTCGCCAATATCACGGGACGTGCCCAAGATTAAGGCACTAATTGCAAGGGGCGCCAAACTAGTGGTAGATGAAGATCGGGTCTCAGATTTCGAGGCTTTGGGATTGAAGCCGGTGATGATACATGAAGAGGCCTTGGCAAAAGCAGAGGTGGTTGTTGATTGTACACCTTCGGGGGTAGGTATCTCCAACAAAAATGAATTTTATGAAAGATTTCTGGCCACCACCAAAGGTTTTATAGCACAGGGTAGTGAATTTGGCTTTGGGAAGATGTATGCGCGCGGCATTAACGATTCAGCACTGGAATATGGTAAAGATCGTTTTATTCAGGTGGTTAGTTGCAACACACACAATTTGTGCGCATTGATAAACACGATAGCCTTAGTTGACGGAGACGATAACCTAGAGGAGGGCAAGTTCCTTTGTATTCGGCGAGCCAATGATATCAGTCAGGTAAAGGGTTTTGTCCCTTCACCCGAGGTTGGCAAACACGGTGATCCAGTATTTGGAACGCACCATGCTAGGGACGCTTACCATTTGTTTAGAACCAGGAACCTTGATCTCAACTTGTGGTCATCAGCTTTGAAATTGAATACCCAGTACATGCACTGTATTTATTTCAGCCTGAAACTAAAACGGGCGGTGACCAAGGAACAGGTCATGGAGCGAATAAAGGCTGATGAGCGAATGAGTCTCACTAAGAAACAATCGGCTTGCGAGGTTTTTTCATTCGGTCGTGATCACGGCTATTTTGGACGAATTTTGAACCAGACTGTCATAGTTGAACCATCCCTAGAGGTGCGCAAAGGGCATGAGGTGGTTGGTTTTTGTTTCACCCCGCAAGACGGCAATTCCTTACTCAGCTCGTTTAGCGCTGCTGCGTGGTTTGCGGATCCAGCAACATACGAGGAACGTACGGCCTGTCTAAAACCGTATTTCTTCCCAGAGGTATGAATACGTCAAAATCGAAAAGAGACACTGAGGACTGGGTGAGCAGCATCGTTCGAGAATATCCCCCCGCACCTCTTGTTGGTGTGGGGGGTTTAGTTCTTGATGGAGGAAAGGTGCTGCTGGTTAAGAGGGCCAAACAGCCTTCCCGAGGGGAGTGGAGTATCCCAGGGGGACTGGTGGAATTGGGAGAAACCCTCCACGAGGCAGTTGTGCGAGAAGTTCATGAAGAAACAGGTCTTATAGTTGAGCCTCAAGCTTTGGTTAAATTAGTCGAGCGTATCATACCAGATGAAAAGGGAGGGATTCGATACCATTACATACTAGCTGATTATCTTTGCACTGTAGTTGGGGGAGAGAAGAAAGCGGGAACGGACGCGTTGGATTGCTCGTGGGTATCCCGGGCTGACCTAAAACGCTACAACCTCGCCCCTGTCACTGCTGAGCTCATTCAGGAAATCCTTGCTTGCTCTTCCAACAAATACGGATTCTAGAAAGTATGACTAAGAGGTTTTTATGACGAATTCAGCAAAGCGTGTTGATTTCTTGTCTGAAACAGTAGCCTTATCTACACATGGAAATACTAAGAATGTTGTCATTACGGCCATGGAAGTCCGTGGGCATCTGGACGTGGTGTCCGGCGAGAAAGCAGCGCGTGTGACTGCTAGGTCTTTTCCCCAATTGATGAGCACTTTGAAAGAGGTGACTGTTTGGGGTATGCACTACCTAGAATGGGAATACCAAAGTGACCAACCGCTTCAGGTGTTCTTTGCCGAATTACCACCGGATCGTCAGACTGGCAATTTACTAGATGACGTTATCCGCGTCATGCAGCCTAGGCTAGATAGAGAATGGAACCTCTTCAAGGAAGTGGCGGTTGAATTCCACGTCATTCGTCTTGGGCCAGATCACAATATCCTGGCCTGCGTATGCCACCATGTTGCAGCAGACGCTGGCACAGCCTCAGAATTTGGTCGGCAGTTTTTACTGCATTACCATGAGATCGTAACAGGACAACTCCCTGACTGGGCAAATCACAAACTCGCTTTATCCACCGTTAAAAAGCGCCCTGTGCGCCCCCAGTCCAAGGGTTGGATCGACACCATAAAGGAAAGCCATCGCGGTTTCATGCAGATTTTTGAGCGGCCGGTTCGCCCCTTAGGCTCTGGAACAAAAAAGGACCGCAACCAATATTTTTCAAAGCGAATATTTTCGGAATCGGATAGTGGGAGAATCTTTTTCAATTCGATACGACACGGAGTCAACTTTGTGGATACCCTTACTGCCTACACGAATCTCGCTATCGACAAATGGAACAAGGATCGGGGCTGTGAGCCAGGATTGCTCACCACAGCCATGACAGTTAATACACGCGGGCGAATGAGGGATTTTGATACCCCTAATAACAGCTCTGTCATTTTTTTTAGATCAACTCCTGTCCAGCGACAAAACTTCTCCGACTTCGTACGGAACCTGGCAAGGATGCGCATGCGTCACTTCAGGGAGCAAAAGGATATAACGACGCTCCGAAACATTCGGCGCCTAAATTTGGCAACCAGGCTGTTCCCTCACGCTATACGGAAACGCTTGGTACATTTTTTCTTGCAAAACCATAGGTTCTCCATCGCCGTGACATTCCTGGGAACGGTCTGGCCTAAACTAATCAACGGCAAGCCTTCGGCAGAAAGCTGTGTAAACAATAGTGCTGATCTACAGGTAACTGAAGTTCACGGCGTGGGGTACAAACTCCACTCAGGGACTGACCTCCTCCTAATCGTATATGCGTTTCAAAATAAACTGAATCTCATCCTTGAGGCCGCTGGTTCGTTATTCACTCGCGTAGAGACTGAACAGTTCCTTGATTTGATAGTGGAATTGCTGTCTTCTGGGGAGCTTATCGAACCAGAAAATCAAGCTTATGGCAGCACCCTTTCTTCAGCAAATAAACGTGCGCTAGGTCAAAGAACCAAGTCCATGGTTATGTAACATAGTATCGTCTTGCCCACTTATATTCCTTATGAAAAAAATGCCACAGATCGGTTTTCTGGATTACGGGTCTAGCTTACCAGGCTCGTATCGAAACCATTTGTATCGTGTCCCCCGCCACTCGAGCGTATCGCCAAGGATTACTCGTTTGAGTATGACCGCATGGACCCAAATTAGAAAAAGGTTTCCAACCATAAGGAGAGGAGCGTAGGAAGGGGGGAGTCCCATTTCTTTGAGAAAAAGGTACGGGACAACCGCGAGAAGCGCAGTAGTAAATATAGGCAATATGAACCACGCTGTGTGCGAGGACTGGTGTATTCCTTCAATGAAACAGTACATGCCAACGAGATACACTGGAAAAGACACGGCGATGTGGAGCAATAAATATTTCAAAATAGAACTAATCCTGTAATCCATACATGCGCTAAGGATTCTTGTCCAGCCTTGAACAGTTGCTTTTAATCCCTCAAACATTCTAGTTTCCATCAGGCAGGAGCCGTTGGCGACCAAGAGGCGATATCCAGCAGCCTTTGCTCGCTTTCCTATCCCAACATCCTCCACTGCCAGGCTCCTGACGGCCTCGTGACCACCAATTTTTTTGTAAGCTTCTCGCTCTATCATGTAGAACATGCCATTTGCCATAGCCACTGGAGATTTAGGGTTGTTGACGCTGGCAGGCGGAAACAATATACAGCATGTTGCAGCAAAGATTGGCTGAAGGGCCTTCTCCCAAAAATTGTTCAAAATGAATCTCGGCGTCAGTGTCACAAGATTTGCACGATACTTGACGGCCAAAAAAAAAGCGCTAGTTAGGGCGTTTCTGTTCAGCGTGGTGTCTGCATCTAGAAAAGCCAACCACTTACCAGAGGCCTGCTGCACTCCTTTATGCAAAGCGTAACATTTACCAGTCCATCCAGGGATGAGATCTCGAACTTCGATTATCTTACAATTATTGTGTCCTTCGAATGCCTTTAGTGCAAGTTTGAGAGTAGCGTCGGAGGAACGGTCGTCAACTACAACTAGTTCAAGATGGGGATAGTCTTGGTTCAACACTGACTCTACGCATTTTGTGATGGTGGCTTCTTCGTTGTGCGCGGGAATAATCACTGATATTAGTGGCAAATCCGGCAGATCTGAAGCCTTTACGGAGGCGGTTAACTTTGGCACCTTCCGCCAAGATTGAACCAGGTCATATAGCCTCTTCAGCCAGAACAGACAAGAAACGAGTAATATGATCACACCCAACCAAAATGTCATTTTGGCCTCTTAATTTTGACAACCCTAACTCTACCAAAAAAAGCCCATTGCATGCATTATTTAGTCCTCGAGAGAGGATAAAGAGCCTTAAGAGCTGTTAAGGAGTGGAGAGAAGAATCACTGGGTGCTCACCTTGTCGGCGATTAGAACAGGCTGCCGCCTGTTGAAAGAGAGTGGCAGCCTGATTTCCTTAGTGCAAAAAGGGCTTACTATCTGTGGACAAATTCGGCTTTTGCTTTGGCTCCCTTTGTGACGAAGGTCTGCAAACCTATCTTATTATCCTCGGTGGTCCAGCATTGGCCGAATAGTTTAGCTTCTAAGACCAGGCCATCTTCCAGAGACATTTTGGCTCCCTCAAGTATGGCCTTAACCGCCAGGGCATCGATAGCCTTGGAATGGTGTCCGATGTCCACCGGCGGCAGCGAAGTCGGTGGATTTGCCAAAGGCCCCTTATCAATTCTTTTCACTTGTGTTTCCCCAGAAGCTATTCTCCGCGCTAAGTCAATGGCAGCAGGGAGAACGTCTCCCTCTACAGTCTCATTAACAAGTCCACAAGCAAGTGCGTCCGCAGACGAGATTGGATTTGCCGTTCGTATCATTTCTGCCGCTTTCTCAAATCCAATAAGCCTAGGCAGTCTTTGCGTACCGCCCATGCCGGGTATCAAGCCCAGGTTAACCTCAGGTTGAGCTGCGAAGACCTTGAGACCCTTGGGCGCAACTCTCGCGGTGCAGCAAAGTGCGATTTCACAACCGCCCCCAAAAGCTAGTCCATTCATGGCTGCGACCACAGGTACTGGCAATCCTTCTAATTCCAGGCTCACTAACTGACCTACCCTAGCAAACTGCTCTCCCTCCGCGGGTTTAGTAAAGCCAGCCATCTCTTTGATATCGGCACCCGCGACGAATGCTTTATTGCCAAAACCAGTTAAAACAACCGCCTTAATCCCTGGATCACCCTTAATCTTCTTGCAACAGTCCTTGAGCTCTTGAAGCACCTTTCCGTTTAGCGCGTTAAGTGATCTAGGTCTTCTGATGGTTATGAGAGCGACATCGCCTCTCTTCTCGAATAGTACATCCCGAATCTCCCAAGGTTTACCCGAGGCAGCTTGTTCCTTGAGCTTTGGAGAAACAGGCATATCTGGATACTTTTTGGCAAATGACTCGACAAGTTCCAGTGCCCTTTTCACGCCTAAGGAATTCATGAAACTAAATGGAGGTTTCATGTCTAGGGCAACGCTTATGATCAGGTCAAAATCACTCTCATTAATGATGCCCGCATCGAGCATGTCACAGACTATGGCAAAATATGCACCCTGTAATTCTTCAGTGATAGCCTTCTCCTTATCAGGCGGCACATCTACCGTTTCTCCACGGGCTGGCACCTCCCATAGGCCTTTTGTATCCACGAGGTGTTTCAGGCGAGCCGGCACGCGGAACCAAGGGTTGATCCTTTCATGCATCTCACTAAGTCCATGAGCGGTAATGGGGTTGCCCCCTGTAAGATTATGCGCGGTGAATGGCCCGACTGTCAGCCCAAGACATTTCGATGCAACTGTATCCACCTGCTTTGTATCACCAAGCCCAGCATCTACGCATTGTACAGCAGCCAAGAGCAGGCCCTCGAACACAGGATCCACGGCGTATCCATAACGAGAGCCAACCCTAACAGGGATCTTGCCAATGAATTCATAAAAGCGCATTACAAAGTCAGTAATCTTTTCGTCGGTATCCTTCCCTGGTATGATCTCAATGGCCTGATTCCTCTCTGCGGGGAAGAAATAGTGAGTACAAATAGTCCGCCCTTTATACTGCATATCCTCGAATATGCGCTCGGGTTCCAGGTGCGATGAATTGCTCGTAATGATGGCATGCTGGCTTACTAAGGATTCGACCTGCTTAAATATTCTCCGCTTCAGGGGTAAATCCTCGGTTGCGGCCTCCACTACCAAATCCGCTCCTTTGAGTTCGTCGTAGTCTGAGGTAAAAAGGACATGGCTTTTCATGCTTTCCACGTCCTCTGGTTTGAATGCTCCCGTTTGTCCGCCCTTCTCCACTTTTTTGAATAGCTTGGCCTTGCCCTTGACCAGAGCGTCTTCAGCGATGTCCACCACCACCACTCGCGTACCGTATTTGTGAAGTGACTTTACAAAATGGAGGGCAATATCTGGTCCTATTTGTCCAGAGCCTATTACACCGACTTTATTGATAGCACAGTCACGGAAAACAAAAGCCATTTACGATCCTCCTCGGCAAAGGTAGTTTGTTCATAGACGCGAAAAACTTGTAGTTTCATTCTTATCATCGTTGTGCATTAAAGTAAACATTAACCTTGTATATAAGGCAGTTAATTACACGGTTCGAGCGCGCTCACTCGTTATTATCTGGCATTGTATTCAGTAAGCTGAACTTAGTAGCCCAATAGTCACAGGTTTGCCCACTCATAATATGCTTATGAAATCAAACACCAATGTGTTATAAAATCTGAATGCGCAAGCTATCATTGCGTTATATCGGGAGGCTTTAATTTATGAAATTGGAAGATGCAGTTAAAAGTCGACGAAGTATTCGTGCGTTCCTTCCTAAGCCAATATCTCGTGAAGTGCTGACCAAGGTCGTGAGACTCGCCCGGTGGGCGCCTTCCTGGGGCAACACGCAACCATGGGAAATAGTCATTGCTGACGGCAATAAGACACAGGAATTGGCTAAGCTCTTCGTCGAAGAGGCTCAACGCGGGGCAAAGCCCAGGCCGGACATCGAGATGCCAATTGAATTTTCAGGCGTGTACAAAGATCGTTACATGAAACTGGGAAAAGATCTTCTTACAGCGCTTGGAATCGAACGAGCCGATAAAGCAGCACGTTCTCAGCACTACCTGAATATGTACCGTTTTTTTGGCGCGCCGGCGGTGGTGTACTTACTTATCGACCGCAGTTTGAACGAGCCCTATTCGTGTCTGGATATCGGATCAATTGGTACGACAATTTGCTATGCTGCGTTGGCAGAGGGGCTTGGCACCATTTATCTCGCCGCTGCGATGCACTTTCCAGACATCGTGAGGAGCGTGCTGAATATTCCAGACAGCAAGAAAGTCGTAATAGGCATAGCCGTGGGATATCCGGACCTTCAAAAGGCGGGAGCAATATTCCGAAGCGACAGAGAGAGCGTTGAACAGATTATGAGATTCGCTTGATGTCGTGCTCCATGGCCCTGTGAGGTGAATGAGTTGCTCCGTAGGCTAGATTGAATCTCCGACACACTCGGTTACGAGCCTTGTGTTATAGCATGTGTTCTGTGCCTATATACGGCAAGTTACAACTAGCGCCCCGTACCTATGTCAGTGTCTTGAGATAATAAAGAGCGGTTCTAAAAATTAACGCGAAATCCGAACATTTTAGGACTCTCATCACTAGTAAAGAGTGGATCCAGGAGATAGCTTGCGGCTCACGTCAGGGATGACATTTATGATTGTTTGTAATTTCGTGAGGCTAAGCCGAATTTGCAATCTTAGCCTTTGTTCCTTTTAAAGGTGAAATGACTAGTAATCGTACATAACGTTAGAAAAATAGTTTCTTTTGTAAAGAAAATTAGAGAAGTGGTATAATTCTTGTCTCGAGCAATTTTTCCTTATGGAATGGCGTTGACTTGAAGCAACCTAAGCGCGAAGATTATTGCTTGTTTTTCGGCAAAGGATGGTAACATCCAGCAGACAACTTAGCGAACCTCAGACATCTTTTGACTCATGATAATTTCAACGGAGATGCTGCTAGTCGATGGAACGACGTGATTTTCTTAAATCAGTCGGTCTGGCGGGGACACTCTCCCTCACCGGAATTTGCGCAAGAATTTCCTGGAGCAACCAGCGCTTACAAGATTCTAGTATTTCCAAAAGGAATGGTGATAGCAAAAAAGTTCGTTTGGTCGGCCCATTTGATGTTGCGGTGGACGACAATGGCAGATTATTCACAACCGACAGCCCTCGCTACTGTGTCTCGTGCTTGAATCTCCTTAGCGGTGAAGTAAGTTCATTCGGGGCGCCCGGCTCTTCGGTTGGACGCCTCAACTACCCTAGGGGAATCGCTATTGATCGTGAGGGGCTAGTCTTTGTGGTAGATTCCAATAACGGTCGAATCCAAGGTTTTGATTCGGACGGGAAACTCAAACGTGTGGTTGGATCTATTGGCTCCAGTGGTGCATGCTTGGCAACGCCGCAGGGGATCCATTTTGACGCCAAAAACAGGCTTTTCGTTGCTGACACACGCAACCATCGGGTGCAGGTGTTGGAGAATTTTCGACTTGTGGCGATAGTGGGCGAATTGGGAGACGCCAAGGATCAATTTCGTTTACCTACTGCCTGTGCAACTCGGGGTGAGGAACTCCTTGTGCTAGACAGTAAGCACGGCATGGTAAAGGTGTTTGGGTCAGACTTTGAGTATAAATACGGTTTTGGGAGTGCGGGCATTGGGGAAGGCGAGTTGAACGTGCCCCAAGGCATGGATTTGCACCCAGACGGGACAGTTTGGGTGGCGGATACAGGGAACAACCGAATACAAGCCTTTACGGCAGATGGGAAACTCATGTCAGTGATAGGAAAGTTAGGCTCAGAATCAGGAGAATTCCGATCGCCAACTGGTTTGACATGGCACGAGGGGACCCTGTTTGTCGCGGACTCAGGCAACAGCCGAATTCAGGTCTTTAAGGATAACAAGTTTTCTACACTGATTTTTTAAGTAATGCTTCAACTATTGGGAACGGAAACGGCACATCCAAGGCCATTTCATGGAAAACGCTAATTTGATGGATTTGGAATATTTTACTTCGGTGTTGTTACTGGGTGTGTTCATTGCAGCCGAAGTCTATCGCGCAATAGCCAGCCGCAAAGGGTTCATCGTGGGGTTCAAAGTCATGGATGAGCCTGGCCAATCGCTGTCGTTTGGAACCACCGCTCACGTAAAGTTGAAAAACGGCGATGACGTGTATGCCAATATCTCGCCCTGCACCATGTGCTTAGGGCGCCTAGGAATTGGCGAAGAAGTGCGTGTAATACCGTCCGGACGAGGTTACTTGGTTGACTTGCCGTGGTTTAGAACAATGAGCTGCTCAGAGCAAGGCTGTCATTCGAAGCCGGCGGGAATTCATAGGGGATTAAGCTCTTAGGTGACGTCGATTTGAGGTAGGCATAGTGGAGATTCTCGGGTTCATAACCCTCGGTATTTTCCTTGCTCTCATGTTATTGACCCTGTTCGGTTATATTCGAACGCCTGTACAAACCGTTCTCGTCTTGTCCACGGTCTTGTGTCTATTGGTCGGGGGTATTTTTCGATATGTAGCTTACGGAAAAGATGCTGTTTTGTTGATGCCCAATGAGTTCTTGGGAGGCATTATTCTTCATCCTATCACGGCCTTGCTGACCGGTCTTTTCCTTGCAGGCGGACTAAAGGCCTCCGGTGGGTTCGAAGCAATCAAGGTTCTCTTAGGTTATCTGAGGCGCAGCCCAATAGGTCTTGTGGGCACACTGGTCATACTCATCAATTTGCCCGTTATCTCGTCTCTTCCGTGCGGAAGGATTTTAGCCGCTGCTCTTCTCCCTTTGTTGTTCACCTTCGGTTTTGAGGGTGGCATGGGGATACTTACTAAGTCTCAGTTGATAGTCCTCATTGGTGCCTTCACTCGCAACTCGATGGGTTCATGCGGCCCTTCGCCCATAGGAGGAGTTGGTCAAATAGCTGAGGGCTTTCTTGGTAGCTTTTTTCCTACCGCTTCGGAGGGCATTTTACGGGCACCCCAGGCATTTGCCCTAATGTTGGGCACTGCGGTGGTGGCTCTGTTCTTGAAACTTGTGAGCCAGCGGATCTATCCCAATGACGTATCCTTGAGGGAAGCCCCACCGGGGACTCCACTGGGATTTGTTGAAAAAAAGATTAAAGCCCCTATAGAGGGATACCTTGCTTTGGTCTTGTTTGTAGCATCTCTCCTGATCGCAATTTTTCAGCCTTTCGGAAAAATGCCTGTGCAGACTGTGTTAGTGGCTGGGGCATTGCTAATGATATTAGTTTGCAGGATACGTCTTCGGGATCTTCTTGAGGGCATTATTCTTCTTCCTGTGACCGCTATGGCAGCAGGTTTTCTTGCAGCTGGGGCCTTGGCCGCAACAGGCGGTTTTAATGCCCTTGGGATACTGCTCAACAGTCTTGTCAACATCCCAGTGTTTGGAGTGGCTGGAATGTTGGCCATCTTTGTCCAATTTCAAACAATCTTGCCGCTTTCTTGTGCCAGGATACTCACAGCCGCACTAGTTCCAGTGCTGTATTTGTTTGGGCCAGCGAAGTTCGCTTTCTTAGATTGGTCTCAACTGGCCATTGTTATGGCTGCGTACATAATCAACGCCACCACATCTTGCGGGCCATCGCCATTGGGCGGAGGCGGCATGATGGGCGAAGGAACTATGAGGGCGGAAACTGGTTTTATTAAAGGAGCTTATACCTTCGGGTCTATGGCAATAATGGCGCCGATTGCCGCCATCTACATGAAGTTTCTCAATCTGTCCATTTTCTCGCCCGACGACCCTAGAGTTATTACAGATATTGTCGCCATAATCGAATTTGCACTCGTAATCGCAGGAGTCAATATCGCGTTCATCTTTGGTGGAAGTCGTCTGTTTGGGGCAGATGCAAACAAAAACTTCCTAATTCAGACGATGGGATTCGTGGTTAGTGGCGCGCTATCTGGAGGGATATTGGCGTTCTCACTATTCGAACACAATATATTGGCAATAGTTCAGGGAATGGTGGGCGGCGTGGTGGCGGCTTTACTCATTGGACTGATGGTACCAAAGACCTTGTCGCGGAGGATGACGACCACACTTAGTGGGCCCCAATTATAGAGGTATGGCTCATGAGATTAGCTGTTTTGTGATATTGCTCGAGAGGGTTTGTTGTGCTTACTTGGTTGATATTCGGTTTTGTAGGGACATTGTCAGGCGCGATTATTGCCTGGGCCATGGACATGTATTCTCCGGCAGAGCTGCTTCAGGGGGCCGCTGGCGGACTCATAGCAGGTCTGCTCATGGCAGCTATGCTGCCACATTAGAGACGTCTTGACGGTCAAGCGCATGTCTGAACACGATTCCAATAAAACCCAGCAACACAAAAGAGAAGATACGAAACAGCCGATTGTGCTGCCCGGCATTCACAGATACCAGTTCTTCACGAATCTCAAAGATCGTGGATGGACCATGAACCTGGACAGGGTCGCGCTTTTCGGCATAGTCGCAGCTCTATTGGCCACTGTCATAAAACCATTGCTAAGAAAAAATCCGGCCACGATATATTGCTACGAGTGTCGAGCTTGCTACGCGACTCAAGATAGGTGTCCAGTAGGCATATCGTTACAGGCGGAACTAGTCGTAGCGGGAAGGGTCACGGACTACGATCGCTTTATTCGGAACGGGGGACTCAAATGCATCAGATGCGGTAATTGCCAGAGCTATTGCGTGCAGTTTTTGCCTTTACCTCAGATGTTTGCCATGATGCAGGATGAGACGCTAACGGCTATCCGTGAGGGGATCGTTCCGCGTCATTGCCTTTCAGAGGCGTTGGATGCTGGACTGGTTGGAAAGGAGTTCATCGATGACGTCGTCAAAGCGTTCTCCTGATTTCCTCAAGGCAGCCGGCGATCTTTTTATGAAAAGGGGATTCCGACTTTTAGTTTATGTTTCGATTGCGGGAATCCTTTTCCCGTCAGCACGATTGATACTTCTGATTTCGGTCTTGGTGGCTTTGGCGGTATTTTTCTACAGAGAACGCGAAAAATACGGCAAGTCGTATTTGACCTACATTGGCGGCTTTGTGATCTTCTTGATCGTTGGGTACTTTGCGGCTCTAGTTGATGTCCATAGGGTGAATGAGCTGAGATTCCCTTTAAGTACTATAGGAGACGGTATCGAACGAGTTGCTGATGGTACCTACACCGGTGTTGGACAGGGGTTTCGAGGCCCCATAGAGGTTGAAGTAAAGGTCCATAACCATAGAATCGTGAGTATCAAGACCTTGGAATATCAAGACCTTATATCTGTATTGGATAACGAAATAGGAGAATTCAAAAGGACCGTCTTAGAGACCGGCAAATTGGTTAGACCAGCTCAGCCCGGTCTGTTTAGAGGTGCTACACAAACATTGACTGGCTATTTTGATGCTGTCCAGGCAGCCCTCAACAAGGGTGTAGCTGATTACCCGGTCTATGGTTTCTTTTCCCGGGTATTCCTTGGTGCCTTTATAGGCAAAGCTCCTGACAGGGTAACTCTAAATGCACTAGCCATACTTTTTGCGGCGTTTATGGTTTTCGAGTACACTTTGCAATCCATGTTGGTTCCAGGTACAGGCAGGTCCATCAACTGTTACAATTGTGCTACGTGTGTGGGCGCCTGCCCGATCAAGGAAGCTGAAGGGATCCAATTTCCCATGGGGCTCGTCTTACTCACCAGGTTGGGGGACTACGATAGAGTTTTAGAATTGTCCAAGTATTGCGTCGGATGCGGCAGATGCGCTGCCAAATGTCCCATAGGAAACTCAGGACCGCTCGTTATCTCTGCAGCGTTTCAGGCTTCGCGTGCTCGCCACCGTAATGCGGAATCATCAGGGGGTAGCGAGAGGCTATCATGAGGTCTTCCTTGCTTCCCATTGGCTTCGTCTTGTTGATTGCCGTAATAATAATCTACGGCGCTTACGTGGCCACGAGTAGTGCTTCGTGCATGCTTTGTCATAGAGTAGAGGCTGCCTATTCGGATTGGATGACAAAGGAGACCCGAGAAAGGAAAAAGGGGTTTGCACACGAAATGATAGCATGTGCAGATTGCCACATGCAGGGTAATCCGGAACGGACCGTGGCATCCCGTTTCCGCAGTCTATTGCATGTAGTCACTTATATCGTACCTCAAATGGATCCGCGCGAACAAGGCACTAGAGGACTATTTAATCGTACAAGAGTACCATCGGAGAACTGTCAGTATTGTCATTACGCCTCAGTTTATCGGAAGGAGGTGTATTTGAAGGACTTGCCAGTAGGACTTAAAGAAATCGGCTTAGTAATGGACCATCGGAAACACGTGCTGGCAAAGGAGAATACATGTTCCCGCTGTCATGAGCGATACAAGTCGCCAGACCAATCCTCTGCCGACAAATCGGTGAACTACGCGGAAGTTAATCACATGGCCTGCGACTCATGCCATAGTTATGCGTCCCATGCATACCGAAGTGGTCAGATTTTGCCATTGAGCGAAGCCCAATACCAGGAAGCGAAGGAACAGGCATGGCGAGCTCTTTCCACAAACCCGCGCTGGATGGTGGCAATACCATCTGAACAAACTTGTAGGCGCTGCCACAACGGTCAGATTCATTACAAGACCAGGATATTCGCTGCAGAGTGCCGCACGGGTACAGACTTCGACAACTGTTTGAAGTGTCATCCATTGATGACTAGGTCTTATTTTGATGAGTACCTTCGGAAAAAACCGAGGCCTTTTTCTGTCGGGAACACAGCATCAGATTCCGACAAGGGTTTGGCTGGACATTCTCCCGTCCCGAAAGATTATTCACACAGTGAAGACGGCATGCTTTCTCGATACGACTCAGGAGTAACAGTAATTACAGACGGCATAAGAATTTTCTAGCCCACTATGGGGACGCAGATATGACGACGACCAAGGATTATCCGCCTGACAGCATCAAAAAAGAAGTTGCAGACATAATTTTGAACACCAAGGAACCCCCCGTGGCAAGGTTCAGACTGCTTTCAAGAGGTATGGAACCATATCACAGGCTTTACATAAAGGCCCCTGACGTCGATATCACTGGCGACAAAGGTTGTTTGGCATGCGGGAACTGTATAGACTCCTGTCCGGTTTTGCGGAAAGACCCGTCGAGACTGCAAAAAACTGAGCAGAGGACGTCTTTTGCGCTAGAGGCATGCGTAGGGGAAGACTGCGAGCAGTGCTATTCCTGTGTTCTGGCATGCCCTCAGGTCGATACTGCTTACAAAGACTACATTGTTGACGAAGTTGTGCCTGAAACTATTCAACCCGCGCCCAGTATAACAGCATTTGACAACTATTTTATGGCGTTGATCGCATTAATCATCGGCGTGGTGATAGGGGTATTTGTGGCGCGATGACGGACCACACCAAGAGGTTTCAATAAGTTGAGAAAGGATGTCCCCATGTCATCGGTTGACCATCAAGAAAGCTTAAATACCAACGAGGCTGTGATGGAAGTCGGAACCGACCGAACAGACCTAATACCCATATTCATCATGGGAAAACGCTATGAAGTTCCGAGCACGCTGACCATTCAAAAAGCATTCGAGTTCGCAGGGTACCAACTTATTCGCGGCTGCGGGTGCCGTGGCGGCATTTGCGGCGCATGCGCCACCGTGTACAGAATGCCGGGGAGTCCAAAAATATATGTAGGACTGGCCTGCCAGACTGTGGTTAAACCTAACATGTATTTGGCTATGGTACCTTTTTTCCCAGCCAATAGAGCTGCGTATGACCTCGAGGAACTGACTCCCGAAGTTAAGACACTGTTAAAGTACTACCCGGAATTGGCAAAATGTATGGGTTGTAACACATGCACAAAATCATGTCCCATGGACATACCAGTAATGGAATACATCTCCGCAGCGCTAAGGGGAGAAGTGGAAAAAGCAGCAGAATTGTCTATGTCATGCGTCATGTGCGGCATTTGCGCTTCGCGTTGTCCGGCGGAATTGGCGCAGTACAATATCGCTATCTTGTGCCGACGCATTACTGGGCGTCATATACGCCCCAAGGCAAACCATGTGGAGGAAATGATCGAAAAAATCTCTCAAGGTAAATATGACAAGGCGCTCGAAGGCCTCATCAATTCAGATATAGAGACATTGCGCCGTCTTTATGTAGATCGTCAAATGGAGCCACATACGGCTGATGAGATGTGGGAGCCTGATGATAAGACTTTCTTGTAATCGTATTTGTAAAACCAGAAACTAGGTGCTGTAGCGCAGATACAGGTGTCTGAGAAAGCTCGCTTAGCATGGGCAAGAAAACATGCATTCGACTGATGGACCAGAAGTCCGTGATTACCTATCTATTCCGTGGGCTTTTTGATCGGAGGCATTAATGGGATACACTGCTGAGCTGATGGAACTCATAAAAAGGGTTGAAAAAACTCGACCTGAACGAGTAGCCAAAAAAAAGGCAGGTCATGAGTTTCCTGCCCTTACCTTAGCCGAGCGCCAAACAAGGCTTGAGAAGTATCATCCGGATTACAGGGCCGGTGGCCTCAGAGAACTGAAGGTGGGTCCTAGCAAGGGCTACGCCGTTGCCCAAGAGTTTGCTGATATATTTGAAGCGAAGAGTCGCGTTGATCCTGACAAGATAGACCTGAATGAAGTGCATTATGAAACAGATGTTCTGGTTATTGGCGGTGGAGGCGCTGGTACCGCGGCCGCGCTACTGGCTCAGGAACAAGGAGCAAGGGTTATAATCGCTACGAAACTCCGGCATGGCGATGCCAATACCATGATGGCAGAAGGTGGAATTCAGGCAGCAACTAAAGGGTGGAAGGACTCGCCATACTATCATTATCTCGACGTGATTGGCGGTGGCCATTTTGAAAACGATCCACAATTGGTAAGAACCATGGTGTTGGAAGCCCCCAAAGTCATTGGATGGCTCGAGAAACTGGGCTGTATGTTCAACAAATGGCCTGACGGGAAAATGTTTACATTGCACGGAGCGGGGACATGTAGAAAACGCATGCACTATGCTGGGGACATAACGGGCGCGGAGATAATGAGAACCCTGAGGGATGAAGCCCGTAATAGGGTGAAGGACATAGGAGTGCTGGAGTTCTCCCCAGCCGTGGAACTCCTGACCGATGACCAAGGCCGATGCTCCGGTGCTGTCTTGTACAATCTGGAGACCGAAGAGTATTTTCTAGTAAAGGCCAAAGCCGTTGTCATGGCGACTGGCGGCTCCGGAAGACTTCACATTCAAAAATTTATGACTACAAATCATTACGGAGCGACAGGTGATGGTCTTGTCCTTGGCTATCGCCTTGGTGTTGGCGTCAGATTCCTCCACGCCACTCAGTACCATCCCACAGGAGCAGTTTTCCCAGAGCAAGCTGAAGGATTGCTGATCACGGAGAAGGTTCGAGGGGCAGGCGCTAATCTGGTTAACATAGACGGTGAGCAGTTCGTTTTTGAACGAGAGCCTAGGGACATAGAATCCGCAAGCATCATCCGGGAGTGTACAAAGGTTGGCAAAGGGGTGCCTATACCCGGCCAACCAGGAAAGTATGGTGTGTGGCTCGACTCGCCCATGATTGATCTTTTGGAAGGCCCTGGCACAGTTGAGAGGGAGTTCCCTGGAAAACACATCTTATTCATTCGCTATGGTATAGACATTTCGAAACTGCCTATGCTCGTTTATCCCACCCTACATTACCAGAATGGTGGATTAGCATATAATCCAGATGGCTCAACCACAGTCGAAGGATTCTTCGTGGCTGGCGAAGTGGGCGGCGGCGTACATGGTGCTAACCGCCTGATGGGAAATTCCTTACTCGATATTACAGTTTTCGGACGACTTGCAGGAGAATCAGCCGGGAAATACGCCCTCAACAGAGGGCCTGTTAAGAATATTTCCGTTGATCACGTTCGAAGGTATCACGAGGAATTGAAGCAAGCAGGAATCGTCACAGATCGGGTCTCTCCTGTAATCCTTCCAGACTATGGTAACCCTGATGTGAAGAAACGGCAATGGACCACGACCTATCTCGGTACTGTTAGGTAGGTTGGTAATAAAGAGCTAGCATGAATACTTTGAGGTCACACTGGAAAGCGCTCGTGGACTACGGACAATGCCTGCGAGATCAGTCATCGTACTGGCGGATTCAGGCCGCAGGCATTGGCATGGGACTCGTCATCCTGATTTGCGCTAGCTTGCTCATAGTAATCCTCACTCTTCATTCCGTGTTTGGCGGCGGCAACGTCCACTATAACGCAAAAGGATCACCTGGACCTGTGGTATTTCGGCACTATAGCCACATGTGGTTTAACAACGGCAAGTACAAAGATTGCAAGGTGTGTCATGAAAAACTTTTTGCGTCCCAAAAATACGGCACCTATGTAATTAGGGCCTTGGCAGACAGCCCACCCGCCAAGATACGCATAGGTCGCGACGCCTCAACTCTAATGGTGTTAGGCCGGAATGACCTTAAAGAAGAATTACTCACAACGTACGAGGTGCCTCGAGCATGCGCTACGTGCGCTACCGGCGCATGCCATGACGGGAAAGAATCTTTCAGCCGGTTCGATTGCCTCGGTTGCCACCAAAGAAATTAGTATTTTAGTGACAGTGATTAAAGATATCATGGAGATAAGTCGTAACTGACATGGCAGATGAAAAAAACATAAAACAGGGTGGCGATTCCTCAGTTAAGGTTGCCAGCGGTACCCATAATGCTGACTCTGCTGTCTCTGCTCCGTCGCAGCCCAACAAAAAATGGGCCATGCTTGTCGATCAACGTCTCTGTATAGGATGCCACAGCTGTACTATCGCTTGCAAAAGCGAGAATAATGTCCCTTTGGGCTATTGGAGGTCGTGGGTAAAAGGCATTCAAAAAGGGGCGTTTCCAAGTGTAGGGAACATGTATTTGAGACGCCTATGCAACCAGTGCGAAGTGCCACCGTGCGTGCAGGTCTGTCCGGTGCAGGCTACGGTACGACGGGAGGACGGCGTGGTGGTCATGTACTACGGTAAATGTATCGGTTGCGGCATGTGCATTGCGGCTTGCCCTTACGACGCACGTTTTTTTAACCCTATTCGCAACACAGCCGACAAATGCGACTTTTGCCTTTCCAGAATTGACAATGGACTAAAACCTGCGTGCGTGGAAGCGTGCGTTTCTGGGGCGTTAACCTTCGGCGACATCGCTGACCCGTCGTCGGAAATTTTCCGAAAGTTGTCAGTCACTGCCACGACCGTTTTGAAAGCGGAGTTGGGCACAAAACCAAAGGTATATTACGTGCAGGCAGACTACGCTCTGCAAGGCAGAATCAATTTTTCAGACCGTTTCGAAGACGAGGTGTTGGACTACCGCCGGCATATCCCAAGTCCCACAGCAGAATATTGGAAAAAAAGGGAATGACCTGACTCATGGAAACTTCAATTCTGTACAACGTACCCCATGAGGTTCCTTGGAAGATATACATACCATTGTATTTTTACTTCACGGGGTTGTCTGCGGGCTCGTTCCTCCTTTCCACCCTGTCAACCGTATTTGGGATAAAAAGATTCAAACCAATGGCGTTACCCGCTGCCATAATATCTTTCATATTGCTCCTTCTTGCGCCCGCATGTCTGATAATGGATTTACGTCAACCCACGAGATTTTGGCATACACTGGTTCCCGAATATTTCAACCCGACGTCCGCTCTTTCATATGGTTCCTGGCTGCTCACAATGTATCCCATTGCCAACTTGGTCTATATCTACTTCATATATGTAAGATACGATAGAGTTACCAAGCTACTGGGCATGTTTACCGTACCGTTGGCAATATTCGTGCATGCCTACACAGGCTTTGCGTTTGCCTTGGTCAGGGCACGGGCTTGGTGGCACTCGGCGCTTATGCCAGGCTATTTTCTTACCTCAGCTCTATTGTCCGGCGTAGCCCTACTGGTGGTAGTGGCACTGGTCATGGATAGGTACCGTGAGAGCAAGCTTGACCCAGAGCTTTACTCAAGCCTGAGAGTCATGATGATCGGAATACTGCTGGTGGACCTTTTCTGGAGTGGTAGTTTTTGGCTTACTTTGCTTGTGAGCACCGCAGACGGATACGCCTCCATAATGCTGGCTTTCCACGAAAAGCTTTATATTTGGGGAGAATATGTCGCAGGCATGCTGGTTCCGCTAGCGATACTCATCTTGCCATGGACTAGGAAGCGGAAGGCTTGGCTCTGTTTTGCTTCTTTGCTTATCATTGGAGGAGTTTTCCTCATGCGGTATTCAGTCGTTTTCATCGGTTTTGATGTCCCATTGAGTTAGGCGGGAGCTGTTGAAGTCGATGATGAAAGGTATTACGAGGCGAGAATTTTTCCGTTTAGCCGCTGCCATGGGTGGGGCAAGCCTATTTGCAGGGTGTCACATTCTCGTACAGGAAAGTGCCGTTCCAGACTATATTCGTGGGGCGCCCGGTTCCGACGCCTTGGAAAATACCGTCGGGGTCAGAAATGTTTACACCGTCTGTGCCATGTGTCCCGGAAACTGCGGTATTAGATGCCGTGTAGCTCAGGGCACTGTCGTCAAGATTGACGGGAGTCCTTTTCATCCAGCTGTTACCGCTGCTCCAATCTCTCCTGAGACACCTCTCGAAAAGGCTATAAATTTTACCGGAGCCGTATGCGCTGAAGGTGGAGCTGGTATCCAGACTTTGTATGACCCCTTTAGAGTAGTTAAGCCGCTGAAAAGACACGGTGAACGCGGGTCTGGCAAATGGACTGCGATATCATGGGAACAAGCATTGAACGAGATTGTCGAGGGAGGAAATTTATTTGCCGAAGGATTTGTTCCGGGCCTTAGGAGCACGATTGGGGCCAACGGAGTATTCCGATTTCTCTTGGGACGGTCAGACTGGGGCTCGACGATATTTGTGAAGAGATGGCTGGCGGCATTCCCAGGCGCCACGCTAGTTTTTAATTCGGAATTGAGGGAAAGACAGTTAGCGGCAAAGGCGGCCGACGACGTGTTCGGAATGGGTACCGGTGCGCTGGACGCAGCATACGATCGCGCCACGTGCGTCATAAGTTTCGGGGATGCACCTCTGGATTCAGGGGAACCTCTCGTCGCGACAGCAAGGCAGATCTCAAGGGCGAGATCCAAATCGCCGAGTTTCATCTGGGCAGTGGTGGACCCTCGCTTGTCCACTTCGGCCAGTAAATCAGACCTTTGGGTACCCGTTATGCCGGGCAGAGATCGCGAACTCGCCCTTGGCATTATGCGTTGCTTTTTTGAGAAATACCCTGCATCTTCACGCTTTTCCAGGGAGGCGGTGGAAAGTTTCGTTGGAAACAGTACCGTCGACTATTTCGCCCGTGCCAGTGGTGTACCTGTGGAAGTCATTTCTCATTTAGCGGATTTTCTCGCACAAGGCGGCCCCCAATCTGCTGTCATCCCCGGAAAAGGGATTTACAGGCAACCAAATGGTCTGGAAACCGCCAAGACAATACTCAGCCTAAACGCCATGGTTGGTGCCAGGCCCGGTACGGCTGGAATTGCATCAAACAGGTCCCCATTCTTTGATCGAGCCGAGGCTAGGTTGGTTGGTGAGGCTACGTTAGTACAGGGCGATATTCCATGGGACTCGCAGGCCCTGATGGTTTGGCAGGCAAATCCCGTTTACGAAAATCCATCCATTGCGTTTCCTCGCCTTTCGGACCGAAAGCAATTACCGTTGCTCGTGGTGATCGATCACCACCTCACGGAAACAGCGGCATTAGCGGATTACGTGCTGCCTGACACAACCTATCTCGAACGCTGGGACTTGTGCACCTATCCTCCTGTAATCAATGAGCCAGGATTCGGCATACGAGTCCCTGTTGTTGGAGCAGTAGCTCCTAAAAAAGGCGACTACTTACCCATATTCCCAGAGACGAAAATTGCTGAAGATATTCTAGGACTAATCGGAGCCAAACTGGGACTGACGGGCTTTCTGCCGGACGAAAAAGGGCGGTCGAAAAACGCTTGGTCTGTATTTAACGAAGAGCTGGGGATTGTGTGGGAAGAGCTAGAGAAGGAATACAGCGTTCGCGTAAGAAGCCAGCTGGATTTTGCTGCAGTCTTGGAACGTGGTGGACTGTTTTTGGGCGAAACGAAAATCCGGCAAGCTCTCTCCTCACAAAGAAAAGAGTCTCAAGTGGCCTCCGAAGGTATGAAATTCTTTCCGGTGTCTAGGGAGGGCAACTCGGAAGATTTGATCCTGATTACTTATTCCCTCCCCTTTTTCCGTTCAGGACGTTCTGTTGTCAACAGTTGGCTCTTGGAAGCGATGCCGGAAAATAGACTCCTCATGAATAATGAAGACGCTCGCCTCCGCGGCATCAACCAGGGTACACGTGTTCGGCTATACGCCACGGATAGGGCTTTTGTACAGGATTGTGTAGCGCATGTGATCCCTGGTATAAGGCCCGGTGTGGTTGCCTTGGCGGGAGGATATGGGCATACGGGGTTTGGTGCTACCCGTGCAGAAGTGGATAGCGCATTTAAGCAGGCCTCAGGCCCCAGAGGCAAAGGGATCAATTCAGGGTCGTTCATTGTAGAATCTGGGATTGCAAGAGTTAAGGTTACTAGAGTATGACCATTGCTTTGCTCGATTCGTTGTTGCTCACGTCTTCGAGCGGGTTCACTGGGGTTAGTGAAAATGCATTTTTTTATGCGCAAGGATCTTGCTCCGAGGGCAGTTACATCACGGGTCAGTTAACTTCACATCAGGCGAGGACCGAGAGTGCCGCGTCGGTAAGCGCCTCCTCGCTATAATGAGCACTGATTAATGTCATCTCCCAGCTGGTCCTTAATGAGTCCCACAGCTGTTCCTGCACACTGTAACAGATCGCTAGCTGTATTAGTATGACGAAGAGATACGACGACAGCGACCTCACCTGGCCAACATCATACTGTAGATCCATAATATATTCAGGTGATTGCTGTAAAGAAGCATTCACTCGTGGTGTTCAGCGAGATACTTCTCGGACATGTTTAGGACTTTATCGGGGGGCCTTGTTCTGGGTTCCCATTTCCGTGAGGATGACCAGCGCTGCAATTTCGAGAAGCGCTCTGGCCCCGTCCGTAAAAGAAGGGGTCCGAGGTACCAACTAAGGCCCCATTAACTTTTAGAAAAGCGGCCTCGTGTCATTTTGCTCAGTTCCGGGTGCAGAAGCAGTTCATGGACTAATGTTCGCTCCTCTCGCGTCAGTTCCCCTTTTGCGAATTTTACCCCTAAGACTCTACTCAGACCAAATATTAAAGCTTCTGCAACCTCTTGGCAGCTAACATGTCTTCCTAATATTTCGTCTAGGGCAGTGATCCTAGAGGCAAGCGCTTGTCGAAACTCGTTGGTTCGGCAACGGTCAGGTCTAAACAGATCAGTAAGATAGTCAATCTGGGGTTCGATCGCTATTGAACCTTGCTGGAGCAAAGTCTTTCCTGACCATGCCTGTGCGTTACCTACAAACTTCTTAGCCTCGTAAACTATTTCGCCCGAGGATGGTCTAAGGAAGCAAATGGGCGACATGGGACCTTCGCTGTCATTTCTTAACAAGTCAGCTGCGACCCCCAGGGATCGTAACCCAAGGAGTATGCCCTTGCCTATAAGCCGGTATGCCTTGTGAGGCCCATTAGGTATACCGTGGGAGACGGATCCGATCACAGCGTACGTCAGGTCGCCCTTGTGCAGGACGGCTCGCCCACCGCTAGGCCTCCTCACTGTATGGAGTCCAAATCGTTGGCATGTGATGGGATCAGGAACTCTCTTTCTCTGGAAATAACCAAGTGAAACAGCAGGGGGGGTCCATGTATATAACCGAAGAGTTGGAGGTGACGTTCCATCTGCTACCAATCGGAAAATGGCCTTATCTATGGCCATATTCATCTCGGCCGAGTCGTCGCCTCTAATAAGGCGCCATGTGTCCATGTAACTCCTTGAAAAACACTGAAGCCTTAAATGAACTTCTCACCAGCGGCCCACTGGCCACGCTATCGAAACCAAGATCCCTTGCAAGATCTCGCCAAAAGATGAATTCATCAGGTTCGAGAAAACGTGCCACAGCTGCGTGTTTGGGGGAGGGGGCAAGATATTGCCCCAAGGTCAACATGTTGCAACCAGTATCCTTAATTGACTTTAGTTCGTTTGCCACATCTTCTGCAGTTTCCCCTAGACCGAGCATAATTCCTGTCTTGGTGATTACACCTGGATACAGTTCCTTGGTCCATTCCAAAATGGCTAATGATCGTTCATGATCGCCGTGGGGCTTGATCTTTCGGTACAGCCTTGCGACCGTGTCAATATTGTGGGCCAATATGTCCGGACCAGACTCTAAGACCGACCGCAGAGCTTCCTTCGAACCACCAAAGTCGGGGACCAAGAGTTCTATTTTTGTATCTGGAGCGTAAGTACGCACAAATCTAACCGCAGCAGCATAATGTTCAGCGCCACCATCGGGCAGATCGTCCCTCGTCACTGAAGTAATAACCACGTGAGGGATGTTGAGGTGGGCTATTGCGAGGGCAAGTCTTAAAGTCTCGTCTTTGTCGACGGGGTCTGCTACGTTGCTGAACTTTATAGCGCAGAAACGGCAGCCTCGTGTACATGTCCGGCCCAAGATCATAAAGGTTGCCGTTCCGTTCGAGAAACACGTGCCCCGATTAGGACAGCGCGCCTCTTGGCATACGGTCGGCAAACCACTTTTCTCTAGTAGAGCAATGGTGCGTTGAACGGGCTCTTGTCCTAAGCCCCTCTTTGCTAGTTTGATTTCTTTTACCAGCCAACGGGGTGTTTCCGCAGACATTGCCTTAGCCCTTGGGCGCCATGTGAATGGCCTGGTCATGAAGCGCTTGGGCAGCCTCGAGCATAGCTTCGGATAGACTAGGGTGAGAATGAATGGTATCCATGATCACTCTACTGGGTAGATTGCATTTCATACATACGCTTATTTCAGATATGAGGTCCGCCGCATGAGGTCCTATAATATGACAACCTAGGATCTGATCGGTACGGGCATCCACTATAAGCTTCACAAGGCCTTCTACCTCTCCCATAGCCTGAGCCATCCCTATAGCCTTGAAAGGAATACGGGCCACCTTTGTGTGATGGTCTGCGGCCGCTTGATCCTCCGAGAGCCCTACAGAGGCATACTCTGGAATGGTAAACACGCACCTCGGCACCACTCTATAGTCCATCTCCGCGTTTTGTCCCAAAGCGTGTTCCGCCGCGCATATACCCTCGGCAAATGCCACATGCGCTAGCATCCATGATCCTACGACATCTCCAGCCGCATAAATCGATGGGATGCTGGTCCTAAGGTGATTGTCTACAATTATTCGCCCCTTGTCCATTTCTATGCCCAGTTGTTCTAATCCAATTTCGGCAGTGTTCTGTCTCCGCCCTACCGACACGACGATCGTGTCAGGATCCAGCTCCGTACCGTCAGAAAGCACAACTGAAAATCTTTCAGAGTTGTCAGTTACCTTTGACACGGTATTGCCAGAATAGATTCTTATCCTTCGCCTTTGCAAAATTTTCTGAAGCTTATCAGACATCTCGGTGTCGTTATCAGGTAGAATACGATCCAATGCTTCCACTATGGTTACTTGAACACCAAGTTCACGAAAAATGGAGGCTAGCTCAACACCTACTACTCCACCTCCCACAATAAGCATGTGCCTCGGCATGTAAGAAATATTTAGCGCTTCATCCGATGAAAACACTCTGGTGTTTGCCGGAATTACTTCAAGCCTTACAGGAGACGATCCCGTAGCAATAACAATCTTATCTGCCAGCAACTTTTCCATACCGGTTTTAGTTTCTACCTCGATGGAAACCGGGTTCATGATCCTTCCGTATCCTTGAAACAATTTTATTTTGTGAGCCCGAAATAGACGCTCCACGCTGTTGCGCAAGCTCGACACTAGACGGTTCTTACGAGCCATTATCAGGTTAATGTCAGGAAGAGGTTCCAGTCCTGCAAAACCAAATTCTTTGGCTCGTCTTACGGATCGAGCAAGCTCCGCTGACACTCGAACGGTCTTTGTTGGGATGCATCCCCAATTCAGGCACACCCCTCCAACGAATTGGGATTCCACCACCGCTGCCCGAGCCCCCAACTGCGCTGCGCGTATGGCGCCCTGGTAACCGGCCGGCCCTCCCCCGACAAAGGCAATATCAAACGTTTCCATGACAAACACCTCTGCTTATTTTCAGTTTCAAGCGATTTGCAGCTGGAAAATTGATTTACTCTGTCTGCTTTGTCTCAGTATAATACACAATGTTTTCATGGTACAAAGCATGCTTCTTCTTTAATCGAATTTTTGTCGGAATTTATGGATTATGTCGTAGGATTTGCCTTGAGCGGTAAGTTTTGTTTCAACCGCATGAGAGCTGATATTGCCGAGATGGCTTGCGCCTCCTCGCTATGACAAGAACCGCTTAATGCTTTATACCAGATTTGTTACGAGATCCATCTCCGCAAATACCAACCAGGGCAGGAACGACAGAGCAAAACACGCTCAGAATTAGCGCTTGATTTTCAGAATATCAATAATCTCGAGAAATTATATAATGAAAGCGCTAGGCCATCCTCCTACCTATATCATTCCTAATATAGTTCCGAACTGTCACTTCCTAGACGTTTTTTTCTTCGAGTGATAAAAAAGCGTATCGCTATATAAATCATCACATAGGGAATGGGGGTAAACAGACGGTGGTTCATTCCTTCGTAGGCTATTGCCCTTGTGGAAGCGAAATTTGGATCGAATATGTGTTTAGCAGCAAAGAGTGATTTAGCCGATTTTTCGACGAAAATTTCAATGAGATAACAGAATGCCCCTGTTGTCACCGTGTACTCATTGAGGACGATTTGCTGTCTTTAGAGCCGAGATGTGAATAAAAGCGATTTATGAATCTTTCAGCGGTTGGCACTATTTTATGCCTATGAGCTGGAACACTGTGTGGAGGAATCAATGAGAAATCCACTAGATGCGCTGAGAACGGCTTTTGACAAAGCTGTTGGACCGTTTGTGAAAAGACAAAAGATTATGGCCGAATTGAAAGAACCGGATGTGGGAAAGGAACGCAGGGCTCAACTCGTAAACGAATCGAAACAACTCGACGAGGAATGGCTCAGGGAACTTATCAAATTGCGCAAGATCATGGACACCTCTCAGGCCTTCCAAGAAAGACTCAAGGACGTGTGATCTGGCCAACTGACCAATAAAAATGGTTTCTTGTAAGCGTGCAGGCGGTGCCTGAGCTTACGCTTGTGCCCTTCTGTGCCCGCACGCTGTCACAACTCCGAGTTAAATTAGTTACTCGGATCGTAGGCTGCGGAAGCTGAATCAACGCAATTTTTCAGTTCCTCAGGTGACGCTTTCTTAGGGTCTTTGAGTTGGCTCAGATGGCAAATGAATTCATTGCCCTCGCGGTCTTTTACCCAAACTAGCGGGTCAGACGGTTTATACGGTTCTGTCATTTTTCTTCTCTCCTTTAAATGATTTTATTCCGGGAACCCGGAGGTACTGCTTACGCAGATTTGTGTTTCTTAATTTCTCATTAGCCTGTATTTATCAGGACGACTGTTATGCCGAGATTTTGTGGTTCGAATATTTAAGATTAACCTGGCGATTAAAAGTGTCCTCCAACCGCTCGACCAATTCATTGCAATCCCAAGAGGCGCTCATAAAGATCGGTGCACCTTGTCAGGTGAGCCTGTGTGTCTTCCTGAAGGTGGCGGAATAGCGCCCGACCTTTGGATGATTTGACGAAAGACTGCAGCAATAAGTAAAGCTGCCTAGAAGTGTCCGCTCTTATTATGCTCAGTGAGAGGCCCTGCGCGTCTGTGAAAGGTTGTCTTAGCTGAATGTCCACCAGATAAGGTCTAACGGCCGAAAGAGGTACACAGTTGGATAGCCACTTCCCATTTTTTTTCCTTAATCCTATTAGGGAATCTATTCTATACATTGTTCCCAAGTAAAATTCCCTGAAGCGTTCTTGCAAATACCTATCTCGAGTTTTGAGTTCCATATTCCTGAAAAGCTCAGCAGAGTATTGTTCTCGATGTATAATAAAATCCACTAGGTCTCCGACACTGATCATCTCAGGCATGGCAATATTCGTTGACGGCTTTATGCTTCATTATGTGAGCAATACCTTTTTCCTGACGGCTTCAATCAAGTCTTCAGTTTTTGGTAGCCTGATGCTGGACCCCACTAATGTATACTTGCTTCCTGAATTCCTGTTTGAATGTGCCGGCTTTTTTGGGGGATGTGCATTGAACGACAAGTTCGCTTTTAATCGAGATAAATCTGATATTGTCGAGTCGTCATGCGCCCCATATTAATGGCAAACTTTTCATATGGTCATCCCACACTGAATCAGGATTGATCTTCCTGGATTTTCACTTTCTCTGGAATGACAAACCTGACCGCTGTCCGTATAGGGGCTAGTTTCGGTCCGCTTTGTGACCTACGTTCTTGTGCCCCACTGCGCACTTGCTATTCGGTGAGAGCAAACTTTGTACCAAACGGACGTGTATAAGAGATAAAAGCAGGAAAGTATAATTCTTTCGCACAGAAATGTTTTGAAACAAGGGTTATAGGTTGGTTCTACGGAGAGGTAAAAATGGAACTAGTTGCAAAAAACAGAATAGTGGTTGCACAGACAAGAATAAGAAGTACCTAGAAACATAATTCGCTGAGAGAATGCGACTTGTTTGTATTAAAAATGCAATTAGGACTGCCTGGACCTCAGTGGAGGCTTCATGCCCAATTTCTTGAAGTAACGATATATGGCATCACGGGAAATACCAATCATTTTTGCGGCTTTCTCGGCATGGAGATCATTCTTTCTGAGTGCCTCTGAAATCACAAGTGTCCTGACGTCGTCGAGAATTTGCTCGAGGGTCCTACCGGATTCCATATTTACTTTTACAGCTTTCTCTCTGCCAAAACCTTCATTCGGAAGATCTAGACGAAGTGGTTTTCCGCTGGAGACGATGAGGGCACGCTCCAATACGTTTCTCAACTCCCTCACGTTACCTAGCCAACTGTAATTTCTTAGCTGTCTTAGGAAAAATTCGTCCACTATTGGATTATCCTCTAGCTGAAGTTCTATCACGAGTTGGCGCAGGATTTGTTTTACGAGCAGAGGTATGTCTTCCGTCCTCTCGCGCAAGGGTGGGAGCCTTATCATGAATACGTTGAGTCTGTAGAATAAAGGCTCTATAAATCTTCCTTCGGCAATTTCGGTTTCTAGGTTTCTATGGGTGGCTGCAATTATCCGTGCATCAATGCGGATATGTTTGTCCCCGCCTACCCTTAAGAAGGACTTTGAATCCAGAAATGTCAGCAGCTTAGCCTGGAGCGATAAGGGCAATTCACCTATCTCGTTAAGAAGTAGTGTTCCGCCTTCCGCCAGCTCGAATAATCCCCTTTTTCGAGTGCGTGCCCCAGTGAAGGCTCCTGGTTCATGACCGAAAAGCTCAGATTCAGCTAATTCTTTCGATATCGCCGCACAGTTCAAAGCAAAAAATGGTCTGCTAGATCTTCTGGAATGTTCGTGAATCCATCTAGCCAAGTAGTCTTTTCCACAGCCACTTTCTCCAAGTAGCAAGACAGTAGCATCTGTGGCGGCAGCTCTGAACGCCTTTGAGAAAACATCTCTCATGGCCTTGGACTTGTATTCCTCGTTAAGAGTCCTTTGGGGAATCTCGGAAATTCTCCTTTGGTGGGTGATATCTCTAGAAACTATGCATATGCCTACCGTATTCCCATTAACGTCGCGCAGCGGCACTCTGGTGTCATGAAAAGTCATAACGGTGCCGCTTACCGGACGCTCAAACACCTCCTCGATGGTTTCGCCATTCAAAACCCTCCGATCTACATCTTCAATATGGTCTCCTGCTTCTTTGCCAAATATTTCCTGATCTTTTTTTCCTAAAATAGTCTCTGATCGAATACCGACAACTCTTTCGAAGGCTGGATTAACAAGCACGTAGGAAAGTGTGCAATCCTTTATCGCTATGAGCTCCTGCACGCTTCTAAAAATGGCGCTAAAACGCTCTTCGCTCTCCCGCAATTCTTCTGCCGCAAGCTTGACTTCAGTGATATTTTCGTGAACTACGACAACTCTTTTTTCTGTATTTTCGCGGAACGCTGAAAGTCTTACCTGGAACCACCTTTTTTCCGTTGGACTATGACATGGGTATTCCTGAAAATAACTATCTATATCTCCGTTCAGGATTGATCGAATGGCTTGACCAACACGTAGGGCCTCTTGTGAGTTAGGCCCTGCAGCCTTTTCGCATATTTCTAGATAATTGACGCCAAGCCCCCACTGCGGGGTATTCATGCCGTTTGTTTCTGCGAACAAGCGCCATGCATTGTTGACAAGTATGATGCGTGCCTCTTCATCAAGAACTGCTACATGGGCAGAGAGAGAGTCTAGGATCGACTGGATTAAAACTCTCTTTTCTCTAGTACGAGGTGCGAGGTGAGTCAATGGTGCCTTACCCCCTTTGATGCCCATGAATAATATGTCTTCTAGTGGCCATCCTTTCTCAAAAGTATTTCGATTAAGTCTGATGCCCGGTTTACTGCGTACCCGGTGGTCAAGGCGGTCTTTTCGGAAAATGATGCTGAGCTATCCGGGGCTCTAGACCTCCACTGGTCAGAATCTAAAATTATAAACGGCACAGGACCAGCTGTATGAACCCGCGTAGAGACCGGTGTCTGATGATCAGGCATGAGGAGAATCCGCCAGTGGGGAAAAGCCTCGAGGCCTTCCAATATTGCCCCGACGATTTTCTCGTCAAAATCTTGAATAGATTTAATTTTCAAATCCCGCTGTCCTGAATGGCCGGCTTCGTCCGGTGCCTCGACGTGCAAGTAAACTAAGTCCTTATCTTTTAATGCATCTAATGCTGCTTGAACTTTCCCCTGGTAGTTGGTGTCCAAATAACCCGTTGCACCCTCCACATGGATGGCTTCCAGACCGGCGTAGGCCCCAATCCCTTTCACTAGATCCACTGCAGCCACTACAGCCCCAGATATTCCGAATCTTTCTTTCAAAGTTCGCATTCGCGGTGGTTTTCCTTGCCCCCAAGGCCAGACTGAATTGGCCACCCCCTGGCAACGCTTTTTTCTTCGAATGTTCACTGGATGATTCTCAAGTATCTTCCAAGACTTGATAATCACGCGTATAAGAATATCAGCCCCGTTGCCGCTAGGATAGTGGATAGGCACCAATTGACCCGGGAAATCATGAGGGGGATATGTAACCAGTCCCTCCGGACCGTTCCGCCAGATCAACAAGTTTCTATAAGAGACACCTGAGTGGACAGCCAGCCCTAGGTCTTCCATCATAGGAGAAAGCGAAGATATTATCTCCGCGGCCTCAGCCGTAGTTATGTGATCTGCGCTATGATCGCTCATGACCGTGTAGTTCCGCTCAAGCGTTACCAAATTGAGACGAAACGCAAGGTCATTTGGACCAAGCCAAATGCCCATAGACGCCGCCTCAAAAGGCGCACGTCCACTATAAACCTCCACGGGAGAATAACCCATTATGGAAAGGTTAGCGACATCGCTGGCTGGATCCATGCCCTCCGGGATCGTTAAAGTGGAGCCAACCATCCCGCAAGCTGCCATCTTGTCCATCCACGGCGTATCAGCTGACTCAAGACAAGTCTCTACCTCGCCTTCCAATTCCGCCGAATCAGCCATTCCGTCCGGGACGAGTATCAAATATTTTGTTCTAGAATCCGATAACATTTAGCACCTTCTTTGTATCAGGTTCACAAATAACGGGATCTGCACATGCTTTAATCGCGTTGTCTGGGTCTTTTAGACCGTGACCCGTCAGAGTGCACACTACTGTCTCGCCACCCGCAAATATCTTTTCACCTGTAGCCTTGATTAAGCCAGCAACAGACGCTGCTGACGCTGGCTCACAAAAAATCCCCTCGCAAGAGGCTACCAATTTGTATGCGGCTACGATCTCTTCGTCAGTCACCATATCTATTCGGCCCCCTGATTCGTCTCGGGCAGCCTCTGCGCTTTTCCAAGATGCTGGATTCCCTATTCTTATTGCAGTAGCTAATGTCTCAGGCTTCTCTACGACACGGCCGAGAACAATGGGGGCCGCCCCTGCAGCTTGAAATCCCATCATTTTAGGCAAAACGTTTATTTTACCGACATGCTTGTACGTTTTGTATCCGGCCCAGTAGGCTGTAATGTTACCAGCGTTTCCCACAGGTAGGAAATGATAGTCTGGGGCGCTACCTAGCACGTCGCAAATCTCGAAAGCAGCAGACTTCTGCCCCTCAATTCTATGTGGATTCAGAGAGTTCACAAGCGTAATGGGATAATTTTCAGAAATGTTCCTTACTATCTTCAGGGCTTCATCAAAGTTGCCCAAGATCTTTACCACAGTAGCCCCGTGTATCATGGCCTGGGCCAGCTTGCCTAATGCAATCTTGCCCTCCGGGATCAACACAAAGGATTTTATACCAGCTTTCGAGGCATAAGCCGCAGCAGAAGCAGACGTGTTGCCCGTGGAGGCACATATCACCGCTCGTGAACCAGCCTCGACGGCCCGCGATACCGCCAGCGTCATACCACGGTCTTTAAAGGATGAAGTGGGATTCAACCCCTCGTATTTTAGAAAGAGGGACACATTACAGCCAATTCGATCGGCTAATTTTGGAGCCGGCAACAAAGGGGTGTTCCCCTCAAGTATTGTTACGATGTGACTGCTATCCCTGAATTCATAAAATTCAGTATATTCTCTTATTATTCCCTTCCACATAGGAACGCTCCTCCAGCCGTTGCGGATGACAGGTCCGTGGTTTCAGCCTGCGCTGCTGATTTTCGAACTGTTGAGCAACTGCTCTAGTGCTTTACGCGCCAGCACTGGTTTGAAGTCTAAGCCAGGCTCTCGTCTTCGATCCGAAGGACGATGGGCATCTCTTGAACGACACTCAGGGCTCCTATCTCACGGCAGGCTTTCTGTATGTCCGCCTCACGTGCTAGATGAGTTAGGAATACTACTGGCACCGCACCGTCTCTTCGCCGCCGCTTCTGGACCACTGAGTGAATGCTTATCTGATAATCAGCCATTATGCCGGCGACCTTGGACAGCACCCCCGGTTTGTCAAGGGCCTGAATTCTTAGATAGTAATTTGTCATTACGTCAGCCATGTCCATGATTCGAACGGACGACGTTGAGGCATCAACATGACCAAGTGGAGGAAGCTCCCGAAAATTGCCCGACAAAATGTGGCGACCGCTCTCTACAATGTCAGCTACAACTGCAGAGGCAGTAGGTTCCCTACCTGCGCCGCGTCCGTAAAAAAGTTGTTCCCCTACCATGTCACCCCTGAGAAATATTCCGTTGAAAACGCCATCGACGTTCGCCAGAGGATGTGTCTGTGGAAGCATTGTAGGGTGTACTCTGGCTTCCACCCGGTCTCCGTGATCTATTACCACTGCGAGAAGTTTTATCTTGTACGAAAACTCTCGTGCCATGAAAACGTCAAAGGGATCGATGCCTCTTAAGCCCTCCACGTAGATGTCTTTGGTTGTGGGCCTTAGTCCATGTGTTAGCCCAAGCACCAGGACCAGCTTGTGGGCAGTATCTATTCCGTCAACATCTAAACTCGGATCCGCCTCTGCGTAACCAAGGCGCTGGGCCTCACGTAAAGTTTCCTCAAAGGGGGCGCCAGGATTCTCGTTCATGGCAGTGAGGATGAAATTGCACGTACCGTTAAGTATCGCAAGAATTTTGTCGAAGCGATTTGCCAACAAACCCTCCCTGAGGGCCTTGAGTATTGGTATCCCACCTGCAACAGAAGCCTCGAAACATACGTTTACTCCTCGCTGACGCGCCGCTTCAAAAATCTCGTTTCCATGGTCAGCTAGCAAGGCTTTGTTTGCCGTAACAATATGTTTTCCATTAGCTATGGCGGATAGAATGAATGCTCGTGCTGGATCGCAACCCCCTATTAATTCGATCACTACATCAATTTCGGGATCATCGATAATAGCCCGCACATCAGTGGTGAGGATGGTTTTGTCCACCTGGACATCTCGGTTTGTATCGATGTCCAGATCAGCTATTCGTCGCAATTCAATTGAGAAGCCAGTCCGCCTTCTCAGAACTTCTCCATTTTGCCTTAAAACCTTGACAACGCCAGAACCTACAGTGCCGAACCCGATAACACCGACAGAAACCTTTCTCATTAAACACTCCGCTAGCTCAGCGAGCACTCGCAACCTGATGCGGCGGATCGGCTCTAAGCTGATGCAAATCAGCTTTTGCAAGAAACGACCTTATTCCACGAATAGCTTGCTGAATCCTCATCCTGTTTTCTACTAGAGCAAACCGGACATGTTCGTCGCCGAAAGGACCAAAACCGATACCAGGGCTTACGGCTACTTTAGCCTGCTCCGTTAATATCTTAGAAAACTCCAATGATCCCAGATGCTTAAATGGTTCCGGTATGGGAGCCCAAACAAACATAGTACCTTTGGGAGGTGTGACGGTCCAGCCGCAGTCATTCAAACCCGCACAAAGGGCATCCCTGCGGTCTCTATACTCATCCACAATGGCCTGCACGCAACTTTGATCCTCATTTAGCGCTATTATGGATGCTATCTGTACCGGTTGGAATATTCCATAATCAATATAGCTCTTGAGCCTTCTCAAGGCTTCTATCATTTGAGGGTTCCCTGCCGCGCAGCCTACACGCCAACCCGCCATGGAATAACTCTTGGATAGCGACAGAATTTCTACTCCCACCTCCTTTGCGCCTGGTACGGCCAGAAAACTCGGTGCCTTATACCCGTCAAACGTCAAGTCCGTGTATGCAAAATCATGAACAATCATGATCTTGTACTCATGCGCGAACTCTACAATCTTCTTGAAGAAGTCTTCGTCCACAATCATAGTGGTAGGATTGTGCGGGAAAGAGATTATGAGCATCTTGGGTAAGGGCCACGTCAACCTCACGGCAGTCTTCAAATCCTCAAAGAAATCGCTATCCGGACGAATTGGCACATGCCTCAAATCGCCTCCGGCTATTACTACTGAATAAGGATGTATAGGGTATGTGGGGGATGGAGCGAATACAACATCTCCTGGAGTGATAACCGCTAGTACCAGATGGGCGAGAGCATCCTTTGCGCCCATGGTCGCAACTACTTCGGTTTCCGGGTCAAGGTCCACACCGTAGCGCCTTTTCCACCAACCAGCGAAGGCCATTCGAAGCTTTGGAATGCCCATGGACGCGCTATAGCGATGATTTCTTGGGTTCTGAACCGCCTCCACAACCTTTTTTACGATGTGCGCAGGCGTTGGTATGTCCGGATTGCCCATTCCAAGGTCTATAATGTCTTCTCCAGCCCGCCTGAGTCTCATCTTTAGCTCATTAACAACCTGGAACACATAAGGCGGTAGGCGTTTAATTCTTCCGAATTCTTCCACTGTAACCTCCGAGGTTTAAATCGCATGCCGAATTGTAAAGGCTGTTATCAGGACATGGGTCTCCTGCGAGGATAGATCGAGCTAAGGATGTTCGCTCGTGATGTTGATCATACAGATACAGATGACCCTCTAGCGTCTCTTTTAGTGGCTCCCTAAGGATCAGCTCCACGCACAAATGCCCTGGTGGAGCCTGCTGATGAGGATGAATCCATAGCACACGTGCTATCTGAAATCCAGTCCCCTTGATAGCATGGCAGATTCGTTCTATGCCCGCAGTCGGATAAATAAGATTTAGCCTCCCGGAATCTCGCAGGAGTATCTGGGCCACTGAAAAAAGCCCAGAAATCGGCATGTTCAGCTGATGTCTGCATAGAGCACGCTCGTGCTGTGGATTGATGCGACCTCTGCCTGGTTCATAATAAGGCGGATTACACACCACGAAATCAAATGAACTTGGCCTAAAATAAAGGTCTGCTTTAGTTACATCGGCCTGTACGATAAAGACTCTGGCATCGAGATTATTAAGCTTAGCCCCTAGTGCAGCCCTATCTGCCAAGTCTTTCTGAATCTCGACACCTACAACGCTTAGAGACGGATCACGAATTGCCATACCAAAGGCTATCACGCCGCAACCAGTTCCGGCGTCCATGACCCGATCCCCTGGATTGGGTCTGGCAAACCAGGTCAAAATGATAGCATCTTCGCTGACGCGATATCCTTTCCGAGATTGTATGACGCGCACCTTGTTGCCAAAGATCCCGTCAACCGATTCGTCTGCACGATGTAATTCCAAAGGTTTTGTACCGTCTGCCAATGTCTAGGAGTTCGGTCTCCTGTTCAACTATCTTATTGTATACCATCGAATACGTTTATCACGAGACCGGATGAAAGTTTGGGGTAAAAATAAGTTGATTTGTGAGGCAGCTTGTGTCCAAGCTCCGCTGCCACACGCATCTGATCCACGCGAGTTGGGTTTAAAATAAAACTTGCTTGTACCTCTCCGTCGAAAACCCGTTTCAGAGCATCATTAGCAAGTGGAGTGTACTCAATATTTCCTTCCCCCGAAATCTTATCTAGGCCGAACGCTTTACCCAAAACCAATTCGCTTAAAATAGTAACGTCTAATGCTCTCAAACTACTAGGAATACTTGGGTCCATAACACTGTCTAACATCTCGAAATCTTTGAGCCTTAAAAGGCGGAGGCATTCGTCACCATGCACCACAAAGCCGAATTGTCCGCCAACATTTGCACTCGCTTTTAGCCGATCCAGCATCATACGGACCGATTCGCCCCTGTTCCCGTTCCAATAGCATAGATTTTCAATCTCGAACAACTGGGACAACCTATTGAGTATGTTGTTCAAATCAAAATCAGTGAGGCCTTTTACCATGCGGTGTGCTGGAAGAATAGTAAGACCTGGATGATTCATTGAAGTGAGATACATCATGACGTATTCATGACTGTCGTCTGGTATCTTGAGTTGGGTTCTTTCCACTTCTGCTCTGTAAGCACGCGCAGTTTCATAGCGATGGTGGCCGTCAGCTATAAATATGGTCTTGTCCTTAATTAAGTCCGTAACGCAAGTTAAAAGATGTTCATCGCGAATAATCCATACTTTGTGAACACATCCTTGGCTGTCTTTCGTTTCCTGCAAAGGCCGAACTTTCAAAAGTTCGGAGTAAGCTTGGGCAACTGCGTTTGAATCATCTTCAAAAAGACCATGAATGGGCGTAAAGTTTGATCTGCAAGCACGAAGGAGCCTTAATTGATCCTCCTTAGGTCCTGTATAAGTTTTCTCGTGGGGCAAAACCTTGCCTGTTCCGTAATCGTCCACCTTTACCAGAGCTACTATTCCGTCTATGGTTTGTATCCCGCCTTCGGGTAATTGGAAAGACATCTGATAAATAGCTATGCCAGGCTCCTTCTCACGAATGAGAACTCCTTGACGCAGCCACTGGGTCAAAGTCTGCGCGGCACGAGTATACCTGTTATCCACTTCACAGTCAGAAGGGAACTGTTTACCCAAAACCAGGCGAATTATGTTATAGGGATGAGCAGCGTAAAATGACTCTTGCTCTTGAGGGGATATTACATCATATGGAGGAGTTATGAGCTTATCTAAAACCCCATTAAGTGATGTGTCATAGTGGGTAATGTTAAAAGGTCTAATAAGGGCCATAAGAGAAACCTCCGAAAGCTGGCCATAAAATTTTCTCCCCTATGTCATGGGGAAGGCGTCGTGATGCGAAAATCCGTGCCGATTCAGAACGGATAGTTATCATCCCCAAAAAGGACGTGCTCCCGAAACGGCTATTTTTCCTCAGATTGTATAAGCCTTGTGGGCGCTAGAGGCAAGTCCTGAATCCCGCATTGATTAATGATGCACCGATTGATTGTGGATCATGCCTTCAATTAACACGTAAACCATGAAGAGGTCAACCCGCTGAACTCGCACGCAGGTTCCGGATCGTTATAAACGTTGCGCCAGAGACGACAAAGATTCATGCCGGTGCTCTTAATTTCTGTCTGAGTGGCGCCGTCTTGCAGGGGCCTAACAAGATTGATTAGTTAAGTTCCACTATGGCGAACAATCATATCGCCACGCAGGCTCATGTCTCGTCTTCCGGGCAAGAAGCCGCAATCTAATACCAGACCTGATTGAGAACTGCCGGTATTATAAGGGGATAGACCCTCCATCAAGCTGTGAATGACAGTAAGGAGTGGTTGTCATTGCCATAAGGCGCAAGTCCACCTGGCAGTCACAGCCTTCGCATCATTAAAAGTGAACTTACGGATCAATGCACATCACTTTAGAAAACCACTCGATTGCCACATAAATTTAGAAAACACATACCGATTCTTACTCGCGTTGGAGTTATCGGCCAAACAAGGCACCTCATTGTCATTTGATTCCGGTGACGCCGCACTGTGCGAACTTCTCGTAACAGCCCTTCCTAAATTTCATTGCCGTTGTGTGATGGTTCTAACCTTATTTCATTTCTCCAAAGCAGGTGAGTCCAACCAAAAGCCAGTCACTACGGGATTAGATTTCCTGCCATCCATCACCAGTTTGATAAGGACATCATCCTTGTCCTTAGTAAAGTTTGCCTTGAAAAGATTGATAACATTGCCGCCCTGACTATAGCTGCCCAAGTAGTTCAAGGACTTCAGTTTACCAAGGGATGTTTGAATCTTTTTCTGTAATGCTAAAAAGGTTTCACGGGTTTGAGACGCCTTCATATCTGGAGCAAAGTCTCTGGAATACTTTGAGAAATCTCCCTGGGCCAAGCCGGCAAACATGTTCTTCAAAACTTCGCTGGCTGAATGTTTTATCTCGTTAAGGTTCTTGCTTGTTTCCGATTGAGCGTACGCGTAATGTAGTTGCAAAGTAATAAACAACAATAATGTAAGGTAGCACCGCATTAAAGTTGCACGCCGTCGCTTTGATTGAACGTTTACCGGAGCCTTGCGAGTATGCGCGTTAACCCGCACTAAAGTTGACTCGGCACACATAAGAAATTTCTCCCTGTTAACAGAAACTGGGAAGAGCACTTTGCAATACAGCTCTTCCCAGCATTCCGATACCTAGCGTTAGTGATTTTTTTTCAACAAAGCTAGCGAACGCCTTATTTCTTGCTATCTTTGACCTCTTCAAAGTCTGCATCGACCACATCGTCTTCTGGTCTAGCCGAACGCCGAGCGCCAGCGTCTGCACCATGACTTGTGTATTCGCCTTGACTGGTTCCAGTACCGGAAGAAGCTGAAGCCTGCTGATACATGGCTTCTGCGAGTTTATGAGATGCTTGCTGAAGCTCTTCCAGTGCGTTTTTGATAGCCTGAATGTCTGAGCCTTCCATAGCAGTTTTAGTCCTGGCAATTGCACTTTCTATGCTGCTCTTGATGGATGAGTCAACCTTGTCTCCATGCTCCTTAAGAGATTTTTCTGTCATGTAAATCATGGAGTCTGCTTGATTCCGTGTATCGATAAGCTCTCGCTTCTTCCTATCTTCCTCGGCATGAGACTCAGCGTCTCTGACCATTCTCTGAATTTCTTCCTCGGTCAAGCCGCTGGAGGCCGTGATTTTAATGGATTGCTCCTTTCCCGTGCCTAGATCCTTTGCCGAAACGTGGACTATGCCATTGGCATCGATATCGAAGGTTACCTCTATCTGGGGCACTCCCCTTGGTGCGGGTGGAATTCCAACGAGTTCGAATCGCCCTAAAGTTTTATTATCATGGGCCATGGCTCGTTCGCCTTGCAGCACGTGAATGGAAACCGAGGGTTGATTATCGGTCGCTGTACTGAAAATCTGACTTTTCCTCGTTGGGATGGTGGTGTTTTTCTCAATCAGCTTTGTGAAGACCCCGCCCAGGGTCTCGATGCCCAGAGACAACGGCGTAACGTCTAACAAAAGCACGTCCTTAACATCGCCTTTCAGCACTGCCCCTTGGATGGCAGCTCCTATGGCTACTACCTCATCAGGATTAACTCCCTTATGTGGTTCCTTACCAAAAATCTCTTTGACCTTTGCCTGGACCGCAGGCATACGGGTCATACCACCCACCAAAATGACCTCGTCGATCTGGGCGGCCGTCAAGCCTGCGTCTTTAAGAGCAGTCCGACAAGGTCCGACCGTCTTCTCGATCAAGTCCTCCACTAGACTCTCGAGTTTCGCCCTAGTCAGTTTCATGGTTAGATGCTTTGGACCGGACGCATCAGCTGTAATAAACGGCAAGTTTATGTCAGTCTCCATGGAGGAACTCAACTCGATTTTCGCTTTCTCTGCGGCCTCTTTCAATCTCTGCAGGGCCATCTTATCCTTCCTGAGATCAATGCCCTGATCTTTTCTGAATTCATCCGCAAGATAATCTATGACGCGTTGGTCGAAGTCTTCTCCACCGAGATGGGTATCTCCATTGGTCGATTTTACCTCGAAAACTCCATCGCCGATCTCGAGGATAGAGATGTCAAAAGTCCCGCCTCCCAGGTCAAAAACGGCTACCTTCTCTTCCTTCTTCTTGTCCAATCCATACGCCAAAGACGCAGCCGTAGGCTCGTTTATGATCCTCAATACGTTCAGTCCAGCAATACGTCCGGCATCTTTTGTAGCCTGCCTTTGGGAATCATTAAAATAAGCCGGAACAGTAATGACAGCTTCCGTAACGTCCTCTCCAAGATAATCGACCGCCGTCTGCCTCATTTTTTGGAGTATCATTGCAGAGATTTCTGCTGGGCTGTAATCCTTTCCTCGGACTCTGACGTATGCATCCCCATTCTTGCCCTCCACAATTTGGTAAGGACATATCTTAACGTCAGCTTGCACTTCTGGGGATGCGAATTTTCGTCCTATCAATCGCTTAATAGCAAACAGCGTATTCTCAGGATTGGTAATGGCCTGCCGTTTGGCTACTTGACCCACAAGTCGCTCGCCAGAGTCCGTGAATGCAACCATTGACGGAGTGGTCCTACCGCCCTCCGAGTTAGCAATAACTACGGGGTCACCCCCTTCCATAATAGCTACGCATGAATTTGTGGTCCCTAAATCGATTCCTATTACTTTTCCTGCCATGTTTTCCTCCTACGCTCTGGTGAGCGGATTCCTTCAAAAGATTATTCTCGCATTCTTTACATCTGCCCGAGACTTGTCAGGCAGCTATGGTTACCTTTGCCGGTCTGAGGAGCCTATCGTGGTACATGTAGCCCTTCTCCAACTCCTCAACGACGGTGTTTGGCGCCAAACCAGCGTCTTCCACTTTACCTATGGCCTCGTGGAACGAAGGGTCAAAGGGTTGTCCCACTGACTCTATCGCCGACACCCCGTACTTGGCCATGAGGTCCTTCAGCATGTTTGCTACTAGCCGCAAGCCTTCCATTAAGCCGCTTGATGCGCTTTTATCATCGCAATGCGTGATGGCTCTTTCCAGATTGTCTGAAATAATTAAAAGGTCTTTCAACAATTCTTCGTGCTGATACTTTAAAAGCCTGCTACGCTCCTGCGCAGTCCTTTTTTTGAAATTCTCTAATTCTGCCACTGCTCTAAGCCAACGATCACGATTCTCTGATGCCAGCTTATTGGCTTCTTCCAATGGATCAGTTTCCTTGGTCTCTTTTGCTGGTAAAGCAGACCCTTCGCCTTGAATGGGCATAGGCGCCGTGTCACCGTGTCTCTCCATTGGTGCCGAGCTTGCAGTATCCGTTTTCTGTTGGGAAACCTGATCCTGCGTCGAAGTTTTTGTTTCGTCTGTCACTATATCCTCCAAACCGTGTTGTGCATCATCGGCGTGCTTGTTCACCACCACAGTAATAAAATTCGCTCGCCTGTTAGCACATTTTTGCGGCCAGACCCTCTGCATGTGTCACTCGTCACGGTTAGCATTTGCGCACCACCCGAAGCCTTGTCAAGTGGCCTATGCACTACAAAAATTACACTTGCTGTTGATGTCTTATCGATGTGCTGAGCATGCATGTGTTGTCACCCAGCCAAATCAATCTCGTAGTGTTCCGGGCAACATCGGCCTTTCTAGTATAGCCGTATCCAAAATTAAACGCGTATTCCCAGCAGGTTTCGGTTAGCCATCCCGGCGAAGGTGGGGGGTCTAGAAAGATGAGCCCCAATCAAGTCATGAGCACGCCCCTAATATGTTGCTGAACACTGTAACGAACGACTAAGTGTATGAACTTATTATGTTATGACTAAGATAGGACGGCACCAACATCATCCTTCAAGGGCATATCGTCCCGTCCCAATATTTTCAATTGGTTGCTACAGCCAAGCATTGACTCACGTTCCTCCGCGAGACATTTACGGGATATGCTTGGCATCGAGTCAGGGCTGACATTCGTCTGTCATCGCGAGAATGTGAAAGCGGACGAGAACAATCATCGCATTCGCCCCATTTGAAAGTAAACTTATAGTCGAGGCTTATCCATTTAAAAAACGATCAATTTCGAAAGAAGCTTCCAGACACACCATGGGATTCGTGAACGTGTCGAGTCAAATCAGGATATTGCCTAATCCGTGTCAAAAATACTAGGTTAAAAGGTAGCTCTTTAAAATGTTGTGGCGTCCGAGAAAGTGCCCTTAATCTTGTCTGACACATGATTTAAGTATTGCATGTTTGCGGACAAACAGAGGGAACAAGGCTGCATCCAGAGGATCTGCTGAGAGTCGAGACAGATCTGTTAGCCAGGCGTTAAGTGCTTCGGTAGCTTGAGTAGGCGCTTTTTCCGTTAATTCTTGGAATTGCGCGTGCAAGGTTCTCAGCCGCTGCCTTTGTTCGTCACCTTTGTAATTTCTTGCCACTTCTTCGCACCGCTGAACCAGCTGCACTATGGCCTCACAAGGCGTGGGGACCTTTTCTTCGCCTGCTGATCTGGTTTTCTCTGATGAACCGGGTGGATTTTTTCTTGGACCCACAGCAGAAGCCATCGTCATGGGCCGACGACGTTCTGTCAGCTCTCTTTTTAGCTCGATATTTTCGATCACCAATTTTTCGTGTTCCGCCTTCAATTTATCAAAAGCATTTCTCAAGGCCTCAGTATCATTTAGCAAGGCAGAATTTAGCTGCCGCACTTTCTCGGTATGGGCGCTCAATTCAGCTAGTTCTTTTTTCGCTAGGGCTAGGTCACGCTTCAATGAACCGTTTTCTGTTTGCAGTTTATTAATCTCTTGAGAAAGATATTGATTTCTGGCATCAAGTTCGGCGACGCGTACCTGAAATGAGGCCTGTTTGTCGCCGTTGTTACATCCTCCGGCGAGTACTGCCACTAGCAACCAACTTACCCCCAGGCACCTGATATTAACGCTCTGGCTGAAAACCCAGCAAAAGAAATCTCGAGCGGTGCTTAATATGCAAATCGGCTTGCTGATTCCGACCAGCTCGATGGAGCAGGCTGCGCTTTCATTCGCTGTGGACAGTCCGACTTTAATTGGCATAGACATACCTAGTCAAGACTCAGAAGGTCTTGGGGGCGGCCAAGATTAGCGTAAAGAACTAGTTGATTCGTCAAGGTCTGCGTCGCGCCGTGTGCTCTTCGTCGATCGATTTTCCTGCAACCCTTTCTCTCGAACCATACACTTCAGTTTATCCGTCAAAATGGGCAATAAATCAACCAAATCTGCAACAATAGCCACATCAGCGTGGTTAAATATGGCCGCATTAGGGTCTTTGTTTATGGCTACTACGAATTCTGATTCTCGCATGCCCACAACGTGTTGAAACGCTCCAGAAATACCACACGCGATGTATAGTTTGGGTCGAATGGTACTGCCGGTGAGACCGATCTGTCTATTGTAATCGAGCCAACCTGCATCGCATATAGGCCGGGAAGCCCCAACTACGCTTCCGGGAATCACTGCAGCTAGTTCGTGAAGTAGTTTCATGTTATCCCTCTTACCAATGCCTCTTCCCCCTGCGATAACGACTTTTGCCTGCTGCAATTTAACGTCGCCGCCTGAAACCCTCTCAGTGTCTATGAAACGTATTCTGGAGGGTTTCACTGGAACTTCTTTCCAATTAATAGACGCCTTTTCGCAGTCCTCTGGCGCCGACGAGTTAAACACTCCGGGTTGTATTGTGACTACCCAGGGGGACATCCCGAAAGTGATTCGGGCCGAGATTTTGCCTCCAAACAAGGCCCTGTGGAACACGAATTGCCCAGAATCATATTCAACAAAGTTGACTCCGGAAACGCAGCTGCCACCAAGTCTGATAGCCAGAGCTGGGGCAATTTCCATTCCGTAGGGTGTTTGTCCGAGTATTACTCCCGTTATTGGCATTTGGCGCAATACAAAATCAAGCGCATCCAAACAGACGTCCCACTGATAATGGCGCATTCCAGGCACCCTGACAGAGGTTGTTTGAATACCCCACTTCAATGCCACAAGTTCGGCATGGTTACGGACATCGTCTCCAACGAGGATTGCGTGGACCTTAGCGTCTATAAATCCCGCTGCCCGCAGCGCGAAACCCACTTGATCCACAGTTATGTCTGGTACTCCACCAACTGTATGTTCGACAATAATTGCTATGACTTCCATCCTGCAGCCATGCTTTGGTTTGAGATAACGTTTATTAATGCAATTGGCTTGCCGGTTCAGAGTATCCCTTTACTTCTAAGCACATCAAGGAGTTGTCCTGCCTGCAATCCCACCTCACCTGAAAGAAAAGTGCAAGTTCTTTGCCTCGGTGGGTAGTAGTATGAAGTCTTAACGTGTTCATTTTTCAACAAGAGTTCAGGCTGGCAAATGAAGCGTTCCGGTTCGATCCTCTTGGCTCTTAGCATGTTGGACAGTGATGGATAGCGAGGAGTTCGCTTTGAACTGAGGATGGTAACCACTCCAGGCAGATCCATTTCGAGGCGCAACCTGAGGCCTGCTTGTATCTCGCGGTCCACTAGAACGGTCTCGTTCGTGGTTAGCTTTGTAGAAACCACACAAGTGGTGCGTGGCAGGCCGAGCAATTCTGCTAAAATTGAGCCGACTTGTCCTTGCATGAGATCGTCTGAGGAGGCTCCTAACATGTATAGGGAATAGGGCTGCATTTTGGCCCAAGAGGCGATGGCAGACGCAACAGCCAAAGGATCGTCCATGAAATATGAGGTAGGCGTGCTACAGAGAATGGCCTTGTCAGCCCCCATACCCAAAGCTCGACGCAGCACATTCAATGCCCTCTCTTCAGCCCCTATGCTAAAGACATGCACAAGGACATTTTTACATGAATCCTTAATTGTCAGGGCCTCCTCTAATGCCTGTTCATCGAGGCTGCTCAGCCCATAAGGTGCTGATGAGTGAAGCTCAAGTGAGAGACGATCTTCAGAGATCTTGATATCGGCTGAGGGATCAGGGACCGCTTTTAGGCACACTAATATGTTCGTATCTTGTAGAGCCATACCTGTCTATCTTAGTAGGAAATAATGGAGCGATTATGTCTTTAGGTGTCAAGCTATAACCTATTGCTGTCCCTTGAGCGGACGCTGGCAGTCGCAGCGTAAATGGTCCGTCTTTGATCTATGAATTCGGGCATCTCGCAATCGTTGCTCCCCCTTGATGTGAAATTTTACACTAACACTCGGCCATGTATCGGCTTCGGTAGTCATACACATTTGCCCGTGCTATCTTGATGGCCGGGGTGTGAACAGCTTCAGCTCGTCTCGGATAATATGACGAGTATATCTTTTATGTCACGAAAAAGCTGAAAATATATAGTATATTTTTGAGGCTCGCTATTTTAGCCAAATAAAAAAAACATGTTACGGCCAACCAAGGTGGACTACTTGAGATGAGTCTTTTATATGTTTTCAGACACGGTCAGGCATCCTTCGGCAACGAGCGATACGACCAGTTGTCGCAGTTGGGTGTCGTACAGGCGCGTTTGTTAGGGCGCTTTCTACGGAAATGCGAAATAGAGTTTGATTTTTTCTTCAGTGGCCCGAAAAATCGTCAGACCCAGACTGCATTCACCGCTATGGCAGAGATGTTTACAGACAAAGCCCCTCAGCCAATAGTGCTCGACGAATTTAGCGAATACGACGCTGCACGGATTATAAAACGATATTTCGAGATGGAGGGATATTCCTCCGAGCAAGCCATAGAAAAGATAAAGGAAACGCTGAAAGACCCCGGTTATTTTTTTCAAATTTTCAAGAGGGCTGTTAGAATGTGGTTCTCAGGTGACCTTTCCGGGAAGGGTCTGGAATCTCGATCTGAATTTAAATCACGAGTCGTTAGGGGGCTGAGCAGAATCTCGATGGAAAAGGGGGAGAACCTGAAGAGCGCTATATTTACTTCGGGCGGTGTCATTGCTGCAATAGTGGAGGAGGCAACGGGCATCGCGGCTCACGTAGCGTTTGAACTTGCGTGGAACATAAGAAATGCATCTATCTCTGTATTTGAGCATCGACAGGGCAATCTGAAGCTATTGTCTTTTAACAGTGTCGCGCATCTTGAGTTAGAATGTGATCCTAAGCTTGTCACACTTAGATGACAGGTCAAAAAGGAAGGGAGTGCAAATTGGATTTCTCAATTTCTGAAAAAATGGAAACCATCTTAGAGATGGCACGAGAATTTATGGACAAGGAAGTAATTCCTCTTGAGAAGGCCTTTCTGAGATCATCTTTTAGGAGCCTCCTACCGCAATTGGAGGAAAAGAGGCGAATGGTGCGCCAGATGGAGCTTTGGGCTCCGCCCCACCCTAAGGAATATGGCGGGATGGGACTTGACTTAGTGGAGTTTGCTTTAGTTTCAGAGGAACTTGGTCGTTCCCCCCTAGGGCATTTCGTTTTTGGCTGTCAGGCTCCCGACGCCGGCAACATCGAAATCTTGCACTTGTATGGAACGGAGGAGCAGAAGAAAAAATATCTTAAGCCACTAGTTCGAGGGGATATTAGAAGCTGCTTTTCAATGACGGAAGTGGACATGCCCGGATCTAATCCGATCATGCTGGAAACGACAGCCGTGAAAGATGGTGACTTTTACGTCGTAAACGGGCAAAAGTGGTACACTACGGCTGCGGATGGAGCTGCGTTTGCCATAGTCATGGCTGTCACGAACCCGGATGCACCTGCCCATTTAAGGGCAAGTATGCTAATTGTGCCGACTGATGCGCCTGGCTTTAACCTCGTTAGGAACATCTCCATTATGGGACACGAGGGAGACGATTGGCATAGCCATTCCGAGATCCTCTACCAGTCGTGTAAAGTTCCAGCAGAGAATCTTTTGGGTCCAGAAGGCCATGGCTTCGTCATAGCCCAAGAGCGTCTTGGGCCGGGAAGGATACATCATTGCATGAGATGGATAGGTGAATGCAAGCGTGCCTTGGAGTTGATGTGCCGACGAGCAAACAATCGCCTAATAGCACCCGGCAAGAACCTCGCATCTAGACAAGTCGTCCAAACATGGGTAGCGGAATGCAGTGCCGAGATTCAAGCAGCAAGGCTCATGGTACTCCACGCAGCGTGGAAAATGAATGCACTTGGCACAAAATCTGCCCGAGATGAAATCTCGCTTATTAAATTTTACGTGGCAAATGTGCTGCAAAAGGTGATTGATTTAGCCTTGCAGGTCCATGGAGGACTTGGAATGAGCGACGACACTATTCTTTCTTTCCTTTACAGGTTCGAACGGGCAGCCCGGATATATGATGGGGTCGATGAAGTTCATAAGGTATCAGTGGCCAAGAGAATATTACAGCGATATGCCCAGCCAGTTTCACATTAATTTTGTCCAGTGCGGAGTCTGACATTCTGTTGTATTTGGAGAATAAAGCTATGAGCGTACTCGACCATGCTACTGAACCCAGGGACGGCGAGTCTCTAGACGCAGACAAGATAGGCGCTTTTCTGAAACAAGCACTCGGCACCTCTGATGCCCCTGTCGCGGTAAAACAGTTCCCCAGTGGGTTTTCCAACTTGACCTATCTGATCAGTATAGGAAGGGAGGCATTTGTTCTTCGGCGTCCACCTTTTGGTAGAAAGGCCAAAACAGCTCATGACATGCAACGGGAATTCAGGGTTCTCACGTCACTAAGGCCAGTCTTTCCATACTGTCCCAAACCAATCGTTTACTGTGAAGATGAATCCATCATAGGAGCACCTTTCTACGTTATGGAGCGTATTCGGGGTATAATTCTGCGAAAGGATTTGCCCCACGGACTTCATTACAGCCCTGAACAGATGCGAAGACTCTGTGAGAATGTCCTTGATGTGCACATTGAGTTGCATTCCCTGGACTACCAAGCCATAGGATTAGCTGACTACGGTAAACCTGACGGTTATGTTATGCGCCAGGTCGAGAGCTGGATCAAACGCTACGAAGATGCACGTACCCCTGATGCGCCACAATTCGATAGAACAATCACTTGGTTAAAGGACAGCGTGCCCAAAACGAACGGAAGGGCTGCGCTCGTTCATAATGATTTTAAATTAGACAATATTGTGTTGGACGAAAAAGATCCCTTAAAAATCATCGGAGTACTTGATTGGGAAATGGCGACTATAGGAGACCCTCTAATGGATTTGGGTAACTCACTCGCCTACTGGGTGCAAGCGGACGATCCTCCCGATATGGAACTTGTTCGACTCATGCCTACAAACCTGCCAGGTGTACTCACTAGAAGAGAACTGATTCAGCGATACTCTGACCTTACAGGACAATCCATGGAACATCTTGCTTTTTATCTGTGTTTCGGATACTTCCGTCTTGCCGTCATAGCACAACAGATTTATTATCGTTATTTCCATGGACAAACGCGGGACGCACGCTTCAAGATGCTAATCCAAGGCGTAAAGGTACTGGAAAGGGCTGCTATTCGTACAATCGAGGGTTATGCATGAGGGCCAACTTCAAACGATGTGTCACATTGTGGCGCAATACTACATTAGTTTCCAGCTAATTTGGTTTAGGGGGAGCGAACAGAATGCTTGTATCCATGAGACTCATAATTTAGTATAGCAGCCCAGTCATCTTACAAAGCATTCTAAGGATAGACAATTGCTTGCCCGAGTTAATACTGCAGCATTAATCGGGATCGATGCCTACCCCATAGAGGTGGAGGTAGATGTCTCCTCAGGTTTGCCTTCCATTGCGGTGGTGGGGCTCCCCGACAATGCAGTGAGAGAGAGCATTGCTAGGGTAAAATCCGCTATAGTCAACACTGGTTACCCTTTTCCACCAAGAAAAATTACCGTCAACCTTGCACCAGCAGCATTAAAAAAGGAGGGTTCGGGGTTTGATCTGCCAATAGCAATAGGCATCCTTGCCGCACTCGAAATGCTGCCAGCCGAAATCTTGAGAGACTACTTGCTCGTCGGAGAGTTATCGTTGGACGGCAGGATTAAGCCTGTTAGAGGAGCTTTGTCTGTGGCGTTGCGCGCTAGGGACGACGGATTCAAAGGTGTTATCGTTCCGGAGTCCAATGCTCGAGAAGCAGCAATAGTCGAGAACGTCCAGGTGTTGGGTGTATCAAATCTGTTGACGGCCGCTGGATTCTTGATGGGGCGTCTTGAACTGGAGCCAGCGGCGCCGAGTTATTCGAGTAGTGGCCGATTTGGAAAATACTCTGTCGATTTCCGAGAGATTAAAGGCCAAGAATACGCTAAACGAGCTGTGGAGGTAGCCGCAGCCGGTGGTCACAATATCCTCATGATCGGCCCCCCCGGTTCCGGTAAGACAATGATCTCACAGAGAATACCATCGATTCTACCTGAACCGGTTTTTGAAGAAGCATTGGAGACCACACGTATCTATTCCGCCGCTGGCCTTATGGGGCGACATGGGTCCATCATGCGTGTCCGGCCTTTCCGCTCTCCGCATCACACGGTTTCGGACGCTGGATTAATAGGAGGCGGTGTAATCCCAAAACCCGGCGAGGTGTCCCTAGCTCACAACGGCGTACTTTTCTTGGATGAATTACCAGAGTTTCACAAGAACGTCCTGGAGGTCTTGCGGCAGCCCCTAGAAGACGGTGAGGTGACAATATCTAGGGCACAGATTGCCATAACGTTCCCGGCACGCTTTATGCTCGTTGCGGCCATGAATCCTTGTCCTTGTGGATATCGTGGGGATCCCACTCACGAGTGTTCGTGCACGCGTCAGGCTGTCGAGAGATATTGGAGTCGCATTTCCGGCCCGCTCCTAGACCGAATTGACATACATATTGAGGTTCCAGCTGTAAAATGGCGCGACCTCACTGCCATACCTGACGGCCCTTCCTCAGCCGAAATAAGGAATAGGGTTAACAAGGCCCGCCAGATTCAGCTCGAGCGTTTCAAAGGAACAGGGATCTATTCCAACTCTCAGATGGGCTCAAGCCTTATTAAGAAATACTGCCACTTAGGGGCTGAATCATTAGGCTTTTTAGAAAAGGCGGTGGCCAAGCTCGGCCTCTCTGCCCGCGCTTACCACAGGGTATTAAAGATAGCTCGAACCATTGCTGATTTAGAAGGTACTGAGGATCTTCTTCCCGTACATGTTGCTGAAGCTGTGCAGTATCGGTCCTTGGATCGGAAATACGCAAGGTGCGACTGAAACGCTATCTGAAGCCCGGTAACGCTGACATAGATGCGGCATTCCATAATTGTTAGGGCTTGTTATATTTACGGAAGCAGGATGCGTTTTAGCTTGCCCCTACCAGCTACGACGGAACCCTCGATTGTCGGTCCCTGGTCATTTCATGCTATTTCGAGCCTAGGGGGCAATCTCTGTTTGATTCAGGATATAGATTGCATCTCGACCTCGTATCCCGGCGATTCCAGACCCTCATAAATGTCGTCCCTGACTTGATCGGGAAGCCATCTTACTGGATTCCCACTTGCGTGGGGATTACCAACTGAATCACGCTCTGAATTCGCGGTAAATTTCTGGAACCAGTATGCTTACGAAAAACGCTATAAAGGTTTAATGCAGGTTGTGATCGTTTCACTAGATCCCTCGCAGCTTCTCAGTCGTGAGTCCGTCGCTTTCTAGAAGTCTTTTTTCCAAGCCTAGGCTTTTAGGGAGTTCGTAATGAAAGAAATACTTCATAGTCTGGATCTTTCCCGCGTAAAATTCTTTGTCGTAGGAGAATTGGGCTTGTGACAGAGCCGTTTGAGCAGCTAAGCCTTGTTTGAGCCATTGCCACGCCACCGTGATAATACCAAATAACTCAAGGTAGAGCGTGGCGTCAGCAAGGAATCGCTCAAGGTCGCCTTTAAGTGCGATCCCTACCAAATTCGCAGTTACCCGTTTCAGGGTCTCAAGTGCTTGTTCGAGTCGGTTTCCATATTCTTGCAATGCCTGATGGCCAGCGCTTTCATTGATCGCTTCTTCAACTTCTTCAGCAAAGATCTCGAAGGCCCTTCCATTAGCCATGATGACCTTGCGTCCGAGCAGGTCTAGACCATGGATGCCTGTGGTGCCTTCGTGAATGGCATGGATTCGCATATCTCGATAATGCTGTTCGATTGGGAATTCATCGCAGTACCCGTATCCGCCGAGGCATTGCAACGCCGCGCTAACCGATAATATGCCCATCTCAGACGGATATGACTTGGCTACTGGCGTTAGGAGTTCCAATAACAGCGATGCTCTGTCTCGGTCTGCAGGGTCCGGACTTCTTCTCATGTCATAGTATCTAGCGCACTGCATAAGTAGGCTGAGTGCGCCCTCCACAACACTCTTTTGGAAGAGCAGCATTCGTTTGACATCTGCGTGTTCAATAATCATTACGGGTGGAGAAGCGGGATTTTTGTCGGTGATTTTTCTGCCCTGGGGACGGGAGATAGCATAATTTAGGGATGCGTGGTAAGCTGCCGATGCTATGCCTGCAGCGCCTATGCCTACTTCTATGCGAGCATGATTCATCATCTGGAACATGTAAGATAATCCTTTGTGCGGCTCACCAACCAACCAGCCGCGGCAGTCATTGTTTTCGCCAATGCTTAGCTGTGCTATGGGGCAGCCGCGATAGCCCATTTTATGAAACATTCCGGCCACCTGAACATCGTTAGGCACCAGAGTTCCGTCATTTGCAAGACGCTTCTTGGGGACAACGAATAGGCTGATACCTTTTACCCCTGGTGGACTACCTTTAATTTTGGCCAGCATAAGGTGGACTATATTTTCTACCGCGTCGTGATCACTGGCTGATATGAATATTTTTTGTCCTCGAATGAGATAAGAACCATCTGGCTGCGGTTCAGCGCTGGTGGTGATGTCGGCGAGAGAACTGCCTGCCTGGGGTTCAGTGAGGGCCATAGTGCCTTGCCACTGTCCTGCATACATTTTGGGGATATAGGACTCTTTCAGCTCATACGAACCAAACGACTCGATCAAACCCGCTGCGCCAGAGGTCAACATTGGATAAACAGACGCCGAGTAATTGGCAGCTGCCCAAATGAAAGAACACGCAGATGTAACCATCTGGGGCAGTTGCTGTCCACCAACGTCATAGGCAGACCCTGCAGAAATCCAGCCTCCTGATCCGCATTCTGCGAGAAAAGTTCGCACGCAAGGATGGACTCGGATTTCACCGTTTTCAAACACAGGTGGATTTCGGTCCATCTCTTCAAAATAAGGACGGAGGAGGTTTTCACTCATCTTTATGGCGGTGTTGATAACCAGATCGAAGTTTTCCCTACTGTGATCTTCAAAATAAGAGTATTTGGTCAGAGACACCGCATCGAAAACTTCGTGCAACAAAAAAGATAAATTTCGCTCGTTGAAAAACATATTGACCATTAGTCTTCTCGCTTGGATCACTCATATTAATTGGCATAAGGAGCATGAGTTTTTTCTCACGGTGGCCGTGAAACGTCAAGATGCGCATAGGTCAGTTGGAACCAGAGGCGTTCATGTCTATTATTTTCTCATGGACGCAGTTTTGACTCGATAGTATAGTTTACGCTCAGTGAGATAGGGAGAGTGAAGGTGGATAACCATTTATAATACGAACTAGTTTTGAAGATTTTAGATTGGCGCATGGAATATCAGCTAAAACAGGCTGTTTTGTATGACAAGCTAACGAGGTTAAGCCCGGCTTTGAGAGACTTGGCAACTGCCAAAGGTCTAGAGAGGGAGTTTGCCGCCGGCCAGGTGATTGTGGACGCTGCTGTGTGGGGCGAACAGATTAGGTTGATTGTGAGTGGGGAAGCTAGCCTGGTTCTGCGGGATGACGAAGGGGAAAAAATAGCCGTAGATTCGCTTGGTCCCGGTGACATCTTTGGGGAAGTTCATTTCTTCACGGGTAGTCCCTGGCCGTCAGATGCCGTCCTGATTGCAGATCGTCAATGTACAGTAGTTGAAATCCCGCCAGAGGATTTTGAGCATCTCCTGAGGACAGATCCACATTTTGCCAGCTCGTTGGTAAGGAATCTGACGCGGAAGATGATCAAACTCCACCGCACCATATTCGAAGGAAAGATGAAGCGTCGTGCTCTCCAGGCTGCGATAAGCAAAAAAGAGCATGTTTTCCCAGGCCACCTTGTCGGCGATTATGTACGAAAGCGTTTCTCCAAGAAGATCGAGGAACTGGCCATGGTGGATGGACCAGTGTTGATGATGGGTGAGGCTGGCGTTGGGAAAGAGGTTATAGCTCACGCCTTGTACCGGGCGGGACACCAAGGCAAGGAGGTCTTCTTGTATGTGGACCTAGTCGGTTCGTGCGCACCTTCGAAAGAGGAACCTTCAGATTCAGCTTCAAATAGTGACATAGAATCTCTAACCGAGAATCAGATGCACCTGTTCTTCGGGTCTGAAGAACCTAGAAAAGATGGAGGCATAAAGGAGACCCCAGGATACTTCGAACTCGCCAACGAAGGAACGCTTCTCATTCGTGGAGTTGATAAGCTTACTCCCGTAATGCAGGCAAAACTGCTCGAGGCAATTACTACGCAAACTTTCAGGCGCATGGGTGGAGTAAGATTACATAGGTCTAGAGTTAAGGTTTTGGGTACGACACGCCTTAAGCCGGAGGACGTGACCTTGGAGGAACATCCACTCCTATATGCCTTGATGCAGGAGCGATGCATTTTTATTCCACCTTTAAGGGCAAGACGAAAAGAGATACCAGAATTGGTGAACCGATATTTAGAGATGTACGCCCGTGAGACGGGAAGGAACGTAGAAGCTGTACCGACCGAGACTATGAAGGCCCTTTTAAATTACAGCTGGCCAGGGAACGACAGGGAGCTTGCTAACACTTTGAAAAGGGCTGTATTGGTTTCCATAGACGGAATCATAAGACCACAAGACATCTATTTTGATCTAAGGCGTGTGGAGGAACGTGGAAAGCTCAATCTTTTCAAATTTCAATGGATTAAACGTTTTTTTCTGAGCCCGAACTATCCTGCTATTTTCCAAAGTGCAGCGACTCCCTTCTTTTTTATTATTTTAGGGTTCCTTTTCTTCGGACCTAGCGATCCAGCCAAGAATCCGGCTGCTCTTTTCAGTTGGGCGCTGGGATGGCCCTTGTTGATCACGAGTGCCTTTTTATTTGCGCGATCATGGTGTTCGATTTGCCCGATTGGTATCCTGAGCAAACTAGCTCAGAAGGTATTTTCACTGGAAAGGACGTTCCCTGTCTTTTTTAAGGTTAGAAGCGATTTTGTAATTGCCGGTGCGGTATTATTCATTATTTGGTTAGAATCAGCTACTGGTATAAGAGACTCGCCTTACAATTTAGGCCTGCTATTGCTGGCGATGCTTGTTTCGGCCATTGTGATTTCAGTGGTATATGAGCGTCAGGCTTGGTGTCTGTATCTTTGCGGTTTGGGCGGCATGGTAGGCTTATTGGCTAAGACATCTTTGTTGGAGTTGAGAGCAGATCGGAATGTGTGCATATCTCAATGTGGGACGAACGATTGTTTTTTGGGGAATGCTGACGCAGAAGGATGCCCATTTGGACAAGCCGGTCCTAGGCTTCATAGCAACAGGCTTTGCAAGCTTTGCGCCACGTGCGTGAAAAATTGTCCATACGGGGCGATAAACTTGAATCTTCGGTTCCCGGGGCGAGAGATCTGGGAGGTGCGCAGACCAAAGGTAGGAACGGCCTTCCTAGTGCTGGGTATGATAGGTGGACTTATCAGCGAAATGTCAAGCCGAACTCCGTGGTACGAACATCTCGCAGCCTTTTTTCAGCTACCTCCCATAGTTATGTTCACTATCACATATGTGGGAATCATAGTTGCCATCAATGCTCTGGTGATGTTTGCGTCTCTGATATCTTCAAAGGCTTTTGAGGAAAATCTGACCACCAATTACGCACGTTACAGTTTAGCGCTCTTACCAATTGCACTCTGTGTTTTCGGGGCCTTCCACTTGTATTATGTTTTTCACCTCGGAGTGCAAGTTTCGGACCTCATAAGCCACAATTTTGACCTAGAGGCGCTAAAAGGTACGGGGTATGTCATACCGCACCAATGGGCTGCTTTGATACAACAATTCGTAATGTGGGTTGGATTAGCTTGGACGTTCATAATCCTTTATCGCATTGGAGCAGAAAGCTACGAGTTTAATCTCCGCACGATCACAGGCTTGCTACCTCACGCCATAGTAGCCGTTGGATTGAACGTCCTTGCCATAAACTCAATGATGTGCTTTTTCTATACAACGTGCAAATAATACTGAACTGCATGAGGCTGTCATTATAGCTGTTAGTTAACGAAGATAAGCAAGCATAAGCGAATAGTCCTTGTATGGATTCCAGGAAAAATGGATTATACTATGGGAACAAGAAGTAATGCACGGGCGACTTCAGGCGTAAGTCGTTTGGACGTTTTGTTGGAGGGCCTTTTCATAGGGGACAATGTTGTTTGGCACGACGACTCTGGGAGCCTCGCATCTGTATTTTGCATGAATTTCTTGAGAGCGTCTCAGAAGAGCAAAAAGCCGATCATTTACGTGACATTCGATAGATCTCCCCGGAATCTTGTAGAGAAGTTGGGCAACCTTGCCGAGTACAGCAAACTTATTATCCTTGACTGTTTTACATACGGTAAGGGGGAAGGCTCAAGCGTGTTTACAAGATTTTACGACCACTACGCCACTAGTTTCGGCTGCGAGGTGGTCAAGGTGGATCGCCCAGAACAGCCCTCAGAGGTTATGGAAGCTTTATACGGTCAACACAGCCAGTTCACCGGAGACGTCCGTTTTGTGTTCGAGAGCATAACTGGCATGCAGGAACTTTGGGGAGGTGAAGATCAGGTTCTCCATTTCTACAGTCACTCATGCCCGAGGCTGTATGAGCTTAACACAATTGCCTACTGGATTTTGGAAAAAAATGCTCATTCTCTGAGGCTTCGAGCCAGCATTAATCAGATCGCCCAGGTGGCAATCGAGTTGTCTATTAAAAGAGGTACAACTTCGCTGACGATATTGAAAGCAGAGAAGCGAAGTCCGGACAATGTTCATCAACCGTTAGTGTACTGGACAAAGGGTCTCAACGTTACTTTTGAAGAGGATGGCGGGGGGGTAGCCAAGCCGTGGCTGGGGACAAAGATTCGGGAGATCCGAACTAAGAGAAAGATTTCGCAGAGTGAACTGGCTAAGCTCATAGGAGTAACCCCGAGCACTATCTCCCAAGTCGAGGGAAATCTCATATATCCTTCTTTGCCCGCCTTATTGAAGATGGCGGAAGTGCTTTCAGTGGACGTAGGTTCGTTTTTTGGAAGCCGTCTGCGTCCTACGCGCCAGGTGGTGTTTTCATCGTCTGAGGCGGTAGGACTTGGTTTGTTGGAAGGCAGAGAACATGGCATAAAAGGTAAGGTTCTGGTGCCCGAAACCCAGGATACACGGTGCAAGCTTTTCGTAATAGAGTTTGCCCCAAATGCCCGCTTGTTATCTCACTTTATATTTCACAAAGGAGAGGAGGCGGGTTATTTGGTCTCTGGGTTATTGCACACTACCATTGGGGATGACACACACCGCTTGATGTCTGGGGATGTAATATATTTAACCCATGAGACGCCTAGTTCGTGGCACAATCCGGGCGTTGACACTGCGGTTCTTCTGTGGATCAAGATAGACTGATAAGCTTTGAACTAGTAATTGCTGGCTCGCAGCTTCATTGTGAAGAAACGGCACAAATTTATTCCTATCTGAGGATAAATTCTCATTATTTCTTGGAACTGATGATGCTTTAGCACGTAGGCTTCAGTGGGTGTATCTGCAACACATGTGGCATTGGGGGGCATTCGTGTGAAAAGACTTAATTCGCCTATGAATGCTCCTTCACCTACCACCACCTTCTGCGTTTGCTTTTCCGTCCCATAATCTTTGAAAATCTTCACACTCCCACTCACGATAAGATATATGGATGAATTTTCCTCTCCTTCTCTAATCAATATGTCACCGGATTCGAAATGTTCCAGATTGACCACTGAGGCAATGGCATGCAGTTCACGCACGCCCATCCCTTCAAAGATGTCGAACGATTTGAGCTTCTGTATTCTTTCTGTGACGTCTGGCATGGGAACGACCTCGTTGAGACTTCTCTTGAGTGCAAATTCCGCTATGTCCCTGACATAGGCATATTCATCTTTTAATCTTAACTTTATTATGGGAATAAATTTGCCTCCAGCAAGGTTTTCACCGATCAAGAATAGCGTCAACATTCGAGTCACGGGGTCTTCCGAATTTGCCAAGAAAGTGAATACTCGATCGGGAGAGGCATTTCTTATCAATGGAAACAATTTCTTGCCTTTTTCTATCTTCTCGTCTAGTGGCGCATCCTCGATAAGAGGTATTAGGTAAGGTATTATTTCTTTGTTAATTGAATTCTCTACCATTTCCACTGCCAGGGCTGCAGTTTCGGACTTCAGCGCTTCGTACATCAAACGCATGTCCGCGTGATAGACCCATAAAGCCTGGAAAATGAGCCCAAGCTTTTCCTCATTGAGTTCTGTGAGATGCCTTAGCAAAAGCTCGACACTGACGTTTTGCTCCATTTGTTGTAACAGGCGAATGGCTATCAGGTTGGAATATGCCAAGCCGAGTTCTTTCCCCAGGAATGGAATCATTTCAAAATCTCTGAGCCCGGCGAGGCGTATGACTTCCAGAATGCCGCGTCTGGTTCTCGAAGGAGCGCTTATAAGGGAGACTTCTAGGAATGGAAGAATAAGCTCTCTGTATCCCATAAGAGCTTCCATGGCCGCCTTTCTGACGTCTTCGTCGCTATCTTCAAGGCGTGATACAAGTTTGTCCACGGCCCTGATATCGCGACTGAGGATGAAAGAAGCAGCCGCTTCTGCTCTAACCGATGGGCTCTGATCATCTAGAAGTTTAAGCGCAACGTCTGGTTCAATGTAAGTCGCACCCCTAGTTTCAATCGGCAGTTTCTCTTCAGACCTGTCTTCTACTGAGACTGGACCTAATTCCATTGCTGACGCGCCACTGTCAAAGGTTCGCACGGCTTCTATCTGATCAAAGTCTATTTTGTTCTCGACTATGACTTGTTTCAGTACTCGCTTATAGTGCCTACGAAATATCAGGGATTCATAAATCCAGTAGAGAGCTAGGGCTAGGGCTATGTATGAGAGGCTACGAGGTGTTACTACTGGCTTCAATACAATCATGATGATCGAGCCCGCCAGCATACCTACTTTTAACACGGTACCGCGTATGAAAATCCTACTCCACGTGACGAGGTCAGCTGGAATGATGTTGAAAAGTACTTTATTAACAGGACCAGCGATAGCCCGTTGAATGAGAATAGTAGTGAACTGCCCGTAACACGCCACGAAAATATTGAAGAAACCTGACAAAGCTGCGAATAAAACTGCAAAATTTACTGGATGAACTAGAGAAGCGTTGGTTATGCCCATAGATTGGTATAGGCGTCCCATAAAGAATAGCAGTACAAAGGTGAGCGAGGTGGTTATACCACGAAATATGCTCAAGAATGAGATTAGAGATTGTTGAGTCGTGAATGTGTGGTTAGCTATGTCACTAAACTGATAAAGAAAGATTGGCAGCAGTATGTTCGGTATGAGACCCGTTACTATGAGATACCTGATCATGGGGAACTCCGCCATGAGGCTAGGGACTTCCCGCAGTCGTTTAGAAGCACTCTGCTTGGTTTTTGCTTTTACAGTGAGAGATACTAGTAGCCGATTCCCTGACCATACAATCCAGACCGCAGATACCAAGCAGACGCATCCGAAGAGGATTAACGTTGAGTCGTCCCCGAATACTAAAGTGAAGGGTTTAGTACCGAAGCTTCCTAGGGTAGTGCCTAAGACCTGTGCTGCAGTCACAAGAGGAAATATTCTCTTCCCCTGTCTTGCATCAAACAGGTCTCCTGCTATGTTCCACAGATAAACAAGGAGAATCGCGTCGAGGAGATACAGCAGCTGATAGAGTATAGGATAGGCAATGGTTAGATCGCCCTTTACCATGATAAAAAGTATATTGGAAGCCAACCCGTATATAACTAGGAATCCGGCAAGGAGATAAAGATCAACAAATCTTCGCGCTAAACGATCAACAATTCCGAAGACTACAAAGGTTAGTAACCCATTAATTAGAAGCATCCAGGGGATATATTGAGGGCCATAATTTTTCAAAAACGCTGCATCAACGTAAGTTCTAAATATAGCTGTAACAAGAAAGATAGTGAAAAATATTATCGAAATCCACGCGAACTTGTCGAATTCATGGGGGTATATTTTCAGATATTTCTCGGCAATTCGTCTCATACTTCGCTTTACACTATTGGTCATTAATGGGAGGCAGCAGCATGATACAGCACTGATTCCTGATCTACAACAAGGCAAAGCTTCTTTCTAAATTTTTTTCAAAGAGCATGAAGCGCTAGAAAGATATTTCACCTTTTGAGCCAATAACGTTAAGTGCATCAGCAAAAGTACTATGATAGGCATTCAAATGACGCCAGGCCGTAGGAGGACCGCAAAATGAAATCCGAAGATTATGGGAAAATAAAAATCGGAGAGCATGAAATAGGAATTATCGGGCTTGAGGCAGCTTTCCACGAGGTCGAAGCTGCGGGGCTGGAGATTGATTCGGAAGAGATAAAGACCAGGTTGGTCAAGTTGATAAGGACTAAAAATTACGTATCATCGTCAGCAGATAAGCTGTACGCAGAATCGCTTTTCAGAGAATATAGAAAGTGGAGGGGTGATTCCGTTGAAGAACAAGAGTCGTGGCTACTCAAGATAGTGATTCTGGGACCAGGATGCGCTCAATGCAACGATCTCGAACGGGCTGTAGTTCAGGAGTTGTCTAGGAGGAAGATTCCAGCCGGAGTCGAGCACAGAACAGATCCTGTGGAAATAGCTCGATAAGGAATCGTCCGTACACCGGCCCTGGTTGTAAATGGGAAGATAGTGTCTGCAGACTTGGTCCAGAATTCTAGGCGACTGAAAGAAATTCTGGGCCAGCTAACAAAATGTTAACGAATTCGCTTCATCAATGTAGTTGTTTAATCGTGGCGCGGTGGAGGCCTTTTTAAGAGGTGTGCTACCGGAGATGGCGCTGGTAATCAACCGCCATTTCCCCGTGCTTAACAAGTCATTGATTGGGGCCAAGAATCATGTCTGTTAGAAAGCGAATCCTTTTCCTGTGTACTGGGAATTCTTGCAGGAGCCAGATGGCTGAGGCATGGACTCGTGTTCTCAAGGGTACAGAATACGAAGCGCATTCAGCAGGAGTTGCAGTCACTCCCCTTGACAAAAGGGCTGTAAAAGTCATGTCTGAGGTTGGAATAGACATATCAAACCAAAGTCCAAAACATATAGACAGCTTGGGTGACATGGAATTTGACTATGTGGTAACCCTGTGCAGCAATGCTAGGGAAACATGCCCTTACTTTCCAGCAAAAACTAGGATCTTGCACAGAGAATTTGACGATCCTCCCGTATTAGCGATGGCGGTTACTAGTGATGATGAAAAAATGGCTATTTACAGGCGGGTGCGTGACGAAATAAGAGGATTTGTAGAAAGTTTCCCCAATAGCCTCGAGGAGACGTAATCAAGGTTCAGAAGAACTAATATAACCTTCCTTTATCAATAGACTTTTTATCTCAGCGGCCTTACCCTTGGGCACTCGAAGTAGAAGTCCCGGGGAGTTTTTACTATTTGTCTTAGGAAGTATGCCACTGGATATGTCAACTGCCGGGTTCATTTCCCATAAGCTGCGCGGGCTGATGTGGCACCATTTTGCCACTAGATATAAAGGTAGGTCTTTCAAAAGAGGCAAACGATCTATCACATCGTACGAAGCAGGGTTGAGGCTAGGCGTCTGAAGTGAATAAAATTCTCTGTTAGTATGAATGATTTTCAAGGCCACGACCTGCGGGATAAAGGCGTCCGAAAGAGGTGGCGTGACGATGTCCCAATAAGAAAACCCGGGGAATTTTTTGACTATGGCTTCTAATTTGTCTGATCCGTCTAAAAAGGCGGAAATAGCCAACGGCCAGCTCTTAAAATGTGGTCGCTGAAATAAATCTTTGAAGATTTTGCAAGCAATCCTTGTGGATATTACGAAATCCTTGCGGTCATCCCAATGCTCATTTGAAACCCAAATGGGGAAACCAGAGTCTTTTTTGCCGTTAGCTGAACCAATAGCCCACCATCCTACTCCCCCACTTTTCAGTCTCGCATTAGGAGTCAAACCACTAAGCAGCACAGAGACATAGATGAGATCGTTGGGAGTCTTCTCCTCTGCAAGCACCTCGAGTATAGACGGACCAAAAATGGCCATTCGATCAAACCATTCCATCAAAATGGATCTTCGATCCATAAGTAAGAAGTTCAGTTGATCGGTTACCCTTGAATAAACATCTCGCCTTGTTAAAGGTACAGTCTCTCCGCAGAACTTGAACCCACTTTTTTGTAAACTAGACGGTAACACGTAAGCGGATTTTACGTAGCCGGGGGTCCTGGTAGTAGTCGCAGCTGCCTGCGCGAGGCCAACAAGCATTGAAAAGCCACTTGCAAATGAAAGGATAAGTGCGCAACTATGGACCTTCTTGGCTAAGCCACAGCCAAACAAAATGCTGGAGTTGGCACTTTTACGATATGCAAGCCAGCGGAAGATACTATTACTTGTAATCAACGGCTCGCCTTGTAGCTGTACCAGATGGTCGCGGATGACCTTTGATTGTCAGAATAATCATCCTGGGTAAGTGGTCGCTGATTCAAGTATTGAATATATGCGTCATCCATCGTCACATATCTGAGGTCGCGCATTGCCTTGTCTCTATCTAAAGTCATTTGTTTAAGAAGTTGGCTAATAATGGACTGGTATTGCATATTCGGGTGAGCCACGGCGCATCTTTGCATTTCTTTGAAGGCCAATTTCTCCTGTTCGGCTAATACAAAGCACTTTTCCTTATATTCAGCCAGTTGATTAGCTTTCTCTTTCAAGACACTACGTATGGCCTCCGCCATGGTTTCACCTGATTGACGGCCAGAAACTCTTTTTCGGATGTCTTGGGCCACTGATGATTCCTTAAGTCGCTGGGTCTCGCTTAGGGCTTCTTGCAGCTGAGCAAAAGTGTTCTTCCACTTTTCCATGAAAAAGTCGCAGGGGGACTGACCGTGACACAACGACTGCGAGACAAAGACTAATAGGAACATGCACAATAATGTGAATGAAGCTTCTTGCAATCTCATGTCTTTCCTCTTAGTAATCCTTTCTAAAAAAGGCGAAGAAATCACTGGTATAGCTTCTGTCAACATACCGGTCGAGTGTGTAAGTCTTTTGCTCCGCTGAGAGCTTCTCCTTTCGAAAGAACCCTCCGTTTCCGTCCGGGAAATATATGTTACCCACAACATTGTGGGGATTCGCATCAGCGTGGATAGCGGCCTGACATCCAGCCAAAACCAATGCCTTTGCGAGGTCTTTGGTACTTATGTGGTGTCCCACGGCAAAGACAAGATTGCCATCTTTTCGTATCCCGAACGCGCTCCTTGTAGCTATGAACCAATCAGGGCCCGAAGTGATGTTGTAAGAAGGTTGTCCCCACCATCCGCCCCAGTATTGCCCTGTCAATGGTTCTGATTCGGATAAGAGGTAGCCTAGGCCGATCTCTGAGTCGCTTGCCCTGCCATTGACCAAAATGGTACTAACCACCTGACCATCCTTGACAATGAGGTGGCGCAACTGCTTGGCGTCGTTAACGTATTCGAGTGGTATGTCCGGACTCCATTCTATGATATCAACAGAAGAATCTTTATAAATTAAGAGGGTTGCCATTCCCGGAAAGAGGTTTTTGATAACCCGAGATGCGAAGATAGTGCCCGCCTGTCCAGAATGTTTTTGTTTCCATAGGGCATTTGTGATTGCCACCAAATTGTTTCGGTCTTCCGGTTGTACGATGGAGGAGCCCGGGGTGGCGCCCGGTTCAGATGAACCTAAAAAAAGCCTCATGGACACTCTTTTCATATCGAACAAAAGCATATAAACAATAGCATTGGGGTATTGTTCACTAGGACGATAGACAGTTTTGTACATGAGGGGATGACCATTCTTGTCCGTAGGGAGACCTGAAGATTCCCAGACCCCCTCATTGGGCAGTGGCGGCGAAGTGTATAAAGGTGGGATATCTGCTAACACAGGGACATCTTTGACTAACCCTTGGTCTCGCGGATCATGAACAGGCATCTCGTTGGTAGATATTTCACCCTCCTGGCTCGACGGTAAGTTTTGTCTAGGCTCCAGGCCAAGAATTTCCCAAATGCTGGACTTCCAATGGGGTGGGTCTAATCTGAATTCAGAAGAATCACGGGTGGGCGTGTTGTCGGAGGAGTGAGCCGTTGACGCGATCTGATAATGTCCAAAATTATTGCCGCTCATGATGGCTCCGCCCCGCTTGGAAGGTTGATTCAAATCTTTTGAAGCGAAACTTCTACCTGTTAAAAGCAAGTCCCAAAATGATACAACTCCGGCGTCCTCATTGGCTGAAGCTGACTTCGCGGTAGTAGGCAAAACAAGCAAAAAAGAGCACAGCAATATCGTCCATGCAGGCCAGTAGAATCGTATTCGCGGACTATGTGAATCTCTCCGATTTAGCCTGATCATTTTCCCCAAATGTTCGCTGCCTTCTAGAGGCGCATTGCACTCTAGAAACGGCTTGTCACACTCCTAAACGAACGATTCCTTACTGTTGACTTGCTGCATCCTCTGGGATATGGGTTGCAATTGACCATGTCAAACTAAAAAAGCAAGCACGTGTTTTGATCTGATGCACTAGAATAATCATATTACACGCAATCTTGCTTGCATTCTCGACCTTTGGAAGGTCGTTAGCTATGGAAAGCTTTTAACAATTCTAGCGGCATCAGTCAAGGAGCAGAACCTCTTGGTTGTCAAGCTGAGGCAAAACACCATTTGAAAGGCGCTCCGTATAGCAACTAAACCATGGACTGGCATGGGAAAAGTTTTTTGACAGTCTCATTCTGGCGGAAATGAGGATAACCCTTGATATTTTTAGCTGATTTACATGTGCATTCTCATTATTCGCGCGCTACTTCTCGGAACAGCAATCTTATTGAACTGGCTCGCTGGGGAGCGATTAAGGGCCTGCGCGTAATTGCCACGGGCGACTTCACGCATCCTGCTTGGCGGGGGGAAATCCATGAGATGCTCCAAGAGGCTGAACCCGGTCTATTTAAGCTCAAGCCGGAGTTCACGGCTCCAGATACAGAGGGTTTGGCCAAGGGATTCCGACTGGAAGAAGTGCTGTTCATGCTCAACGTCGAAATAAGTTCCATCTACAAAGCAGAGGGTAAAGTTCGCAAGATCCATAGCCTCTTATTTGTACCCGACTTCCAGACCATGGATTCGCTGAGTTGCAAGTTAGAACGCATCGGCAACATCGCTTCTGATGGTAGGCCAATTCTAGGCTTGGATGCCCGAGACCTGTTGGAAATCGCCCTGGATACTTCGCCTGACTGCTTCGTGGTACCAGCCCATATTTGGACGCCATGGTTTTCGGTTCTGGGTTCAAAGTCGGGCTTTTCTTCTATAGAAGAATGTTACAGGGACTTAGCTTCCCAAGTCTTTGCCGTCGAGACAGGCCTGTCTTCGGACCCGGCCATGAATTATCGTCTTTCTGCCCTCGATAGATTTACACTCATATCTAATTCAGATACACATTCACCGTCTCGGCTAGGTAGGGAAACCAATGTCATTAGAGCGCGTCTTGACTACTGGTCCATACGTAAAGCTTTACAAACCGGCGCTATCACAAGGGACAACCTGACTAAAGCGATGGTATCCGCTGCATTTGTGGGAACAAAAAGCAGTGCTCAAGAAGACGATGAGGAATTCCTTGGCACGGTAGAGTTCTTTCCAGAGGAAGGCAAGTATCACCTGGACGGGCACAGGAAATGCCAAACTCGTCTAGACCCGATTGATACCATTAGATTAGGCGAGAAATGTCCAGTATGTGGGCGACCGGTGACAGTGGGTGTCATGAATAGGGTAAGCCAGCTTTCTGATAGAAGTCCGGATTTCATCCCTGTACGGCGTCCACCCTTTTGGCGCATGCTTCCCCTCGAGGAAATAATCAGTCAGATAGCTGGTACGGCACCGACATCAAAGAAGGTCCAGACAATATATTCAGAGGTAATCAAAACAGCAGGACCTGAAATACCTCTGCTCTGTTTTTTGCCGCTCGAAGAATTGGAACACCGAACTTCACCAGCACTGACTGAGGCCATCAAAAGGGTTCGAAACGAAGAACTTAGTATCAAACCTGGTTACGACGGCGAATACGGCATCGTTGAACTTTTCTCCCCGGGAGAGGTGGCTCGACTCTTTGGGCAGACAGGACTCTTCGAGCTAGGACCCGTCAGAACAAGGAGTGCGTCAACCTCACTATTGTCGTCAGATGTCTCTGGTTTCTCAGCCATACCGACTGAGAGGTATGTGAATCAATCGTTAGAATGGGATGATTCACCCAACGATGAGCAAAAGCAAGCCATTGAAGCACTCGATGGTCCTATATTGGTCCAAGCAGGGCCGGGAACGGGTAAAACTTTTACACTGACTCAGAGGATTGTGCATCTATTGCGAGAGAAGAAGGTACTGCCCTCTCAAATTATAGCGGTCACCTTTACACGGAAAGCTGCCGAGGAATTACAAACAAGGGTTCAGGCTACCCTCTTTGGACGCGAAGCTGCCTGTTGGACAGGAACATTTCATCAGCTAGGCTTGCACATTTTGGAACTGTTCGCCCATGAGGGGCTTGCATGCCTTCCGGAACGCATTTTAGGCGAGGATGAAGCTGCGAACTTTTTTCAACAAGCCTTGATGGAGTGCAAACTAAGTATCCCGAATAGGGATATGAGGCGTTTGTGGGACGCTTTCAAAGGTAGAGATGAACAGAGAATGTCGAGAATTCATCTTTCTGACATTCCGTTGGTCAAGGTAGTGACGAGGTATCGAGAACTACTGCGTAAGAATCGGGCTGCTGATTTGGATGAACTAATAAGCCTTCCCGTGGAACTATTGAAAAACCATCCCTCAATTCAGAATCGCCTTCTTGCGTCTTGGAAGCACGTCTTGGTTGACGAATTCCAAGATGTTAATGCGGCTCAGTACGAGCTTGTCAAACTGCTTGTAGGACCTCGAGGCGAAGGCCTTTTCGCCATAGGTGACCCAGATCAGGCCATATATGGATTTCGCGGAGCCGAAAGATCTTTCTTCTTTCGAGTGCCACTCGAATGGCCTTCCTGCCAAATATTTCATTTGACAAGAAATTATAGATCACAATCAAACATACTAAAGGCCGCTCAAAGGGCGCTAGGGCCGCATTATTCCAACAAAGAGCTCGTCCCAGCTTACCAAGGCTCCGAGCTTGTTAAGATCGCTTCCTGCCGAGATTCAGCAGCCGAAGGCGAATACATAACGAGAACGATCGAGTACCTGATGGGAGGTGCGTCGTTTGAGTCGTTTAACGTCATAGGAGAAGCTGGCCCCGATAGGAATCTTGGTTTTCGTGATTTCGCTGTACTTTATCGTTTGAACGCAGTCGGCGATACCTTGGAAAAGGCGTTTGCTAAATCTGGAATACCCTATCAAAGATCGATGCGGATGACAGCGCAGGAAGAAACCGACGACCTAGATTTCCAGGCGGATAAAATATCAATGATGACTATGCATGCTTCAAAGGGGCTCGAATTCTCCGTAGTCTTTATTGCCGGTTGTGAGGAAGGAGTGATTCCCTACATTGCTCCAGACGCTTCGGCAGATGACCCGGAACAGTTGAGAGAAGAGCAAAGGTTGCTTTACGTAGCTATGACCAGGGCTAGACACCTGCTTTATGTCACTTTCGCAAAAAAAAGGGCTATGTTTGGCCGTATTCTTCCTGGATTGCCGTGCCGGTTCCTCCCTTCGAGCATCGAGCCGCCGTATGAACGCGAAAGACAAAAAGAAAATGGCAGGCCGAGGCGAGGGCGAATGCCGGTGCAGTGCGGCCTATTTGAATAACGTTTTATAAGTATTAGGGCATGCTACGGATGGAGGGGATGGGGACATGGCTTGACAGTCTGTGTTTATTAGTATATTTGTATATTAATAAAATGATAAGGAGACCGCTCGCATTGATAAGATTTCGGCTTGCTTTGCCCTGCATTATCCTTGCCGTTATTTTCGCCTTAGGTTTGCACTTGTTTGGAACCACTCTGGCGGCCTGGTGCGCAACATCCCTCCCCGATTTTGAGTTGTACCAGCCCCCTAGACCAGCGCAAGACTTGAAAATGATGGCCCCTGACGCTTCAGTCTTTCGGTTATCAGATCTCAAAGGCAATGTCGTACTCCTAAACTTTTGGAGAAAAGATTGTCCTTATTGTGTTCAAGAAAAGGCTTTTCTGAAGCAATTAGCTCAATCCATCAATAGCCCTGAATTTAAGATTATTTGTGCCAACCTTTGGGACAGTCCCACTTGGGTGAAATCATACGGAAGGAGCATTGGGAGCGAGATTATCGTGGCCGCAACTCCCCCTGGCCTTCGATCTGTCCTGGAAAATGTTGTAAAGGGGCGTTTCATTGGCTATTTCGTCCTTAACGAGGCAAAGGAGGCCGTGTACGAGGTAAAAGGTTTCCCGTCAACATACATCATTGACAGGCAAGGTCTTGTTGTGGCTTCCCATTTTGGTATGGCAAAGTGGTCATCGGGGCCCGTTGAAAAATGGCTACGGACGGTGCTTGCTGACACAGGTAAGAGGGGGGCATTCCTTGGTGAAGCTGATATACTAGAGCGGTTGCTACTTACTCAACCGCGTACAGGTCCAAGCGCCGGGGAAATTTCATCTGACTCTGGTGGAAAATATGCCCGCTGATTAAACAGGGGGCCCCTTTTTGTGGCCAAGGAGATTTAACGGGAGAAAAGCGAAATGGAATTGGCAATTTTAGTGGTGATTGTAGTAGGTTGGATTCTTTTGAACAAGTTCATCTTGCCAAGATTTGGTATATCCACTTGAATGTCAGAATCATGTGGTCCGTCGGATCGAGGCAATAGGAAATCTCCTGATTCATCTAGCACGAGGACGCGTTGACTATGGGACCATCTACAGCCAAGATGCAAGATCAAAGAGATGTAGCTTCACCTTCTATCGCCTCCAATGTTGATTCGCGCGGATATACTACCGGCAGCGACTTAGTGGAAAACGCGAACCAGAAGGAAATCATGGCCAAAATTAAAAGACTTGAATTTTCCCGAGAGGCAGAAATATTCAAGGCTTTGGGACATCCAATTCGGCTTAAGATTGTGTACGGACTTATGAAACTGGGTGGTTGCAATGTGAAAAACATGCAAGAGTGCCTAGGATTGCATCAAGCTACAGTGTCGCAGCATTTGATTCATCTTAAGAACAGGGGCATCATTACCTCGTCACGCCAGGGTTTAGAAATGGTGTATCGCATGGCAGACACAAGGACTACCTCTATAGTCAAGAAAATTGTGAACGGAATTGAGAAAGAGACGTGAGGCAAGAAAATGTTGTGATCAGGTGTTTTTTGTTGATTTGGCTATTCGTTGGGTCTATTGTAAAAGCTGATATGTGCTAGAATGTAAAGGTATTATAAAGCTTTCCTAAAATCAGGAGGACGAACTTATGAGTGAATTGGTGAGATTCGGTGTTTCTATCCCTGATGATTTGCTGGAGAAGTTTGATACATTGATCAAGGGAAAGGGTTATAATAACAGATCCGAAGCCATCCGAGACTTGATCAGGGATCGCCTTGTAGAGGAAATGTGGACCGAGACAGACCAGGATGTAGTCGGAACAGTCACGGTTGTATATAATCATGAACAAAGCGACCTCGCTCAAAAACTCACCGAGGTTCAACACCAAAAACACGATCTTATCATCTCATCTGTACATGTTCATCTTGACTATCACAACTGTCTTGAAGTGTTGATAATGAGAGGCAACCCCGACCAAGTAAAAAAGGCAGGTGAGCAGTTGATTTCAACTCGTGGAGTAAAGCATGGGAAGATCACCATGACCACCACTGGAAAAGACCTCGAATAAATTTCTCACATCCTTTTGGGGACTCATTAGTTAATACCTTGGATGTTTCTAAAAATGTTAGTGCGGATGATGGGCTTTCTGAGGCGAACCCGTCTCTTCCCAAGTAATACAACGGTTTTCTAAATTTCAGTCAGAATACACCGGTTTGTTAGCCGAATCAGCTTCGGCCGTTCCAGTTTACTCAAAATGGGGCGAAGGCAGAGATTGCCAGCTCGGCTTGCATTTCCCCATAGCGACTCAACCCGGTGATATCATCGTTGACCTTGGCGTGGAGCAATATTCTTGGATTACTAATTTTTCTGGATTAACAGGTCGAAACATGCACACAATTCGTGGTAAACGCTTAAGCCCTCTGGGATTCAGTGGGTGGAACTGCTTTTTGACTCCCAAAGGGTTGTGGCTATATGCACGATGGCTGAAAGTAGCCAGTCTAGCCGTAAACACGGGGGAAAGCCACTGGCCGTATGTCGCCGTTTGAGGGGGGAGGCACGAGCAACTGGAGATCAACTGTAAGCCATCGGAAGTCCGGGTTGAGATCCCGCAATTTGCCGTCTGGCGGTGGAAGAGAATGTTCATTCCTCTTGTAACTCACCAGAAATATCCCGACACCTCCATATTTTTCATTCTTGTCTATGAGGTAGGCTTCGCTAAAAGCCTTAGTGCTCATGTTCGCTTCTTGCGATAGTTCCTTAATATCGGCATCGCTCACCCGAATTAGGGCATATTTAGATACACCTTGTTCAGAAATACGAGTCAGGGATCTAGCCTCGGAAGAAGCTACGTAAACAGTGGATATGAAATCGAATCGTTCGAGGTATCGCGCCGCGAGCACCGCTGCGGTTCGTCTCCCTCCTACTAGGTGATGAAATCCATAATATTCATAAACCTTTTGCTGGAGTATATCTCCCACCTTGTCGCCTTTCTCGTACAGGTCTCTAGATATGTACCTCAAATATCTTCCTAAATCTTCCGCAGCCTGTGCCACAGGCCAATCAATGCGTACATGAAAGTGGGATACGCCAAATCGGTATCGTGCCCGAATAGACGGATCCCTTTGTATCAATACAGCGAAATCTGTCTTCATCACACTACGCAACACCACTGGGAAGGCCGAGTCTTCGAAAAATCTCGTACGGTGCCTAAAGACATCCTGAAGATCGAACAGGCCAAAACTGTTCAAGTTTTCCTTAGTAATTTTATTGTCGTCAAAAAATCTTATGTAGGTTTTAGCCTCAGGCGGCAGTGCATCTTCAAGAAAGATGACAATAAAATGGCGATGATTAGGGTTTTCAGGCTCAACAATTCTCGCTCGTGGTTTCAGTTCGCGCATTTCGACGAAGGGATAATCAACATTGTGCTCTTTGAAGGATCGATATGATTCCAAGAGAGATTCGTTGATCAACAGACAGTCCAGCTCGTCTCTCAAGAAAAAATAAACGCATCTACGGAACCGCTCATTCCAACTAATCTCGTTTCTACGCAAGAATGGCATAACATCTCTTTCTTTATAGCAAACCTAGTTTTAGTGGAGCGTAACATCTTGTACGTCAACTGTTACCACAAAAGTTTCTCTTTTTACAGGATCATGTTATCTTTTCTGTGGGTCCTATGGGCTTATTGCTGAGCAAGCAAACGCGGGAGAGGAAACTAGACTGAATGTCATCGAGAGAAAGCATTGAACGCATGGGAAACTCGTCGAACGGCAAAGATGATATTGAGGAAGACTTTGCCAGTCTTTTAGAATCGGGCGAATATGATCGCGAGGCGGCGGTGCACAGGGATGCTAAGGTTGAAGGTCCAGTCGTTTCAATTGGCGACGAATGGGTTTTTATCGATATAGGGGCAAAAACTGAGGCCTGTATAGCTCGAGAAGAGTTGCTGGACGATCAGGGCAATTTGTCGGTGGGGTTAGGGGATACGGTCAACGGATATGTGGTCAGCACCATAGACGGCGAGATAGTAGTGAGCCAGAAAATGACTTCGGCAGCCTCAGAAGACGCAATAAGATCAGCCTACCGTAGCGGAATCCCAGTCGAAGGACACGTATTAGGGGAAAAAAAGGGTGGTTACGCCGTGTCCGTGTTTGGAAAACAAGCATTCTGTCCTTTTTCGCAAATTGATATTCCTCCAATCTCGGACAACACTTCGTACATAAATCGCAAGTATTTTTTCAAGATCTCGAGTTATGCGGAGGGCGGACGAAATTTAGTAGTATCTAGGCGCTCATTGTTGGAAGAGGAACGGGAACAGAAGGTAGCATTGTTGCGCGAGTCCCTTCAGCTTGGCGACATAGTGCAAGGAGTAGTCACGCGTACCACTGAGTTTGGTGCATTTGTCGATCTCGGTGGCATAGATGGTCTGATACCCATATCAGAACTCGCCTGGGATAGGACAGAAAATGTTTCAGATGTGCTCTCTGTAGGTGAGTCGGTGACGGTCAAGATAATTGACCTAGACTGGGCTAACAAAAGGATTTCGTTGTCGATAAAGCAGGCGATGGACGATCCGTGGAATACTATTTCCACGAACTATCAAGAGCAGCGCATTGTAGATGGCATCGTTACGAAGCTTATGAATTTTGGGGCTTTTGTCCAGCTGGAGCCTGGAGTTGAAGGGCTTATCCACATATCTAACCTGGGGACGGGGAGGCGCATCAATCATCCGCGTGAAGTCCTATCAAAAGGTGATCGAGTGCGCGTACGTGTTCTCTCAATAGATGCTCAAACAAAGCGTATTGGCCTCGAGCTTGTCCCGGCGACTGTGGTAGACGGCGAGCCGGTCTCCGAAATCGCTGAAGGAGACATACTCATGGGAACCGTTGAAGGCATAAAGGAATACGGAATCTTTGTGAGGCTTCCCGGTGGTCAAACGGGTTTGCTACACTTTTCCGAATTGGCATCTCACGGCAAGGGCGACGCCAGGCGGAGGTTTGTTATCGGGGACCAAATTGAAGTGCAGGTTTTAAGAAGTGAGGCAGGCGGTCGGCGCATATCGCTAAGCACTAAGAGTCTGGAACGGCGACAAGAGGAATCAAACCTGCGGGAATTTTCGAGCACAAGCACTACGAAGGCGTCGTTGGGAACATTGGGAGATCTTTTGGCCAATAAATTTGACAAGCATTAGCAGAGAATTATAGGAGTCTGCCAGTTAGGCCAAACCTATGGTTCCGGAGCGCCCTCGCCTCCCTGCTGGTCGATGCCGTATTCCTTGAGTTTTAGCTGCAACGTTCTTCGTGTTATGCCGAGGATTCTAGATGTCCGAGTGCGATTTCCATCGTTGTCCTCGAGTGTCTTGATAATTAATTCTCTCTCCATCTCCTTAATGGTCATGCCTGGTCTTATGCCTTGCCGTACCTGCTCCATTAGTGGGTCGGCCGTCGCGCCACGGATGGCCTCAGGTAGCTCCGAAAACGGCACATACTCGTCTGAAGTAAGTATGACAGCTCTTTCTACAACGTTTTCTAATTCCCGAATATTGCCAGGCCAAGGGTATCTCATAAGGGCGTCCAACGCCCTTGGGTGAAAGCCTTTCAAGTTTCTATTATTCTTCTCATTATAGATCTTGAGGAAGTGCTCGATGAGAAGAGGTATATCCTCTCTCCTTTCCCTCAATGGGGGAAGCTCTATTGACACCACATTGAGTCTGTAAAAAAGGTCTCCCCTGAATGTCCCTTTTTCTACCTCGTTCTTGAGGATTCTGTTTGACGCAGCAATGATGCGTATATTGACCTTGACAGTCCGGGTGGAGCCGAGTGGTTCAAACTCTCTTTCCTGAAGCACTCGCAGTAATTTTGCCTGGGTTGCTGGAGTCATCTCGCCAATTTCGTCTAGGAAAATAGTCCCTCCATCGGCTAATTCGAAACGTCCAGGCCGCCTTCCTATGGCACCTGTAAAGGCTCCTTTCTCATGGCCAAACAGCTCGCTCTCCAGGAGCGTTTCCGGCAATGCGGCACAATTTACCTTAATAAAACGTTTGTCAGCCCTATTAGACCCCTGGTGAAGGGCATTGGCAATAAGCTCTTTTCCTGTACCGGATTCTCCTAGGATCAACACGGATGCCTCTGTAGGAGCAACCATGGCCACGGTCTCGAGGATATGCTTCATACGCTCTGAGCGCCCTACTATCCGAGAAGCATCGAAAAGGTTTTCAATACGCCTTTTCTGGAGGATATTGTCTTCTTTGAGCCGCCAGAACTCTAAAGTTTGCTGAACCTTGATTCGCAGCTCGTCTATCTCTAGCGGCTTTGTCAGATAGTCATGCGCTCCCGCTTGGAGAGCCTGTATTGCTGTCTCCACCGAGGCGAATGCCGTTATAATGATGACTGGAATACCAGGGCTTATTTTCTTAATCTCTTTAAGCGCCTCGATTCCGTCCATACGGGTCATGCGATTGTCCATAAGGATTAAATCGAAAAACTCTTCAGAGACCCTTGCTATCGCATCTGTACCGTCTTCTGCCTCAAATACCTGGTAACCGTCCAAGGAGAGATTTGCTTGCAGCATCTTTCTTTGTGACGGCTCATCATCGACAACCAGTATCTTAGCCTTGTAGTTATTCATCCGTTTCTCTTCACAGGGCTGCAGTTTTGTATATATCAGTTACATAATTTTCATCCGCATCGTGTGACGATTGGTATGTTGTCAACGAAACGACAAATTTTGTCCCTTTCCCCACCTCTGATTCAACGTCTATTTCTCCACCATGCGCCTCAATGATGCTCTTTACAATAGCTAGCCCTAGGCCGGTGCCCTTCTTTTTGGTAGAAAAAAATGGATCAAAGATTTTGTCCAAATGTTCCCGCGGGATACCTTCACCTGTGTCTTGAACTACGAGATTCACCTTACCGTCTTCGCTAGCTTCGCTGATGATGCTGATCGTTCCGCCACTTGGAGTAGCCTCTATGGCGTTTAAGAGGATGTTGAGGAAGACTTGAGTCATCTGGTCTGCATCCATTAGCACCAGTGGTACGTTACAACTGCTGTATTGCCTCTCCACACCAATGGAAGCGCTGGAAAACTCTCTTTCAAGAACCCGAATGCAATGGTCTATGATCTCGTCAAGCGAGCGTATACTCATGCGTGGCTCCCTCGGCTTGGAGTAGGCTAGCAGTTTGGAAATGACTCGGTTTAATCTATCAACTTCTGAAAGCATTAGCTCGGTGTACTTGTAGTCTTCCTCGTCCAGATCAAGCTTCTTCTGGAAATATTGAATAAAACCCTTTATGGAATTGAGAGGATTTCTGATCTCGTGGGCTACCCCAGCTGACAGTCGTCCAAGGGCTGCAAACTTTTCATTCATCGTCACCTTTTGTTCCAAATCACGAATCACAGTAACATCCCGCAGGATTATTACCGCGCCTCTTGCTACCTTGCTTTCGGGCTCTTTAAGCGGCGACACTGAAAGGAAGAGAAATGTTTTGTTGCGCCCTTCTTGGGAAAGTCGAACTTCCTTCTCCAAGATAGATTCAGAGTCTGACAAGACTTGCCTTACCTCGTTCTCTAGGGGCAACAACTGATCGATTGGCTTTCCTTCAACCTCCTCCCTAGTCTTTCCGAGTATCTCAAGGGCCGTCGGGTTAAAAGTAGCAACACAAAGAGACCTATCTACAGTGATTAGACCGTTAGGCATGCTTTCAAGTACATTTTTTGTGTACTCACGCATTTCGTCCAACGTCCTTCGGACCAAATACGCGTTCTGAACCACGAATACGAAATAAATCCCAGCTGACCCTATGATGAATAAGACAACACCCATGAGAATAGCAAACATAAGGTCCTGGTGACGAATCTCTTTGAACCGATCCATCTTGAGTCCCAAAAAAAGCACCTGCTTGTGTTCCCTATCAAAGACATCAAGCAATTCCTTGCCTATCCTGGTGTGTCTAGCTATCAGCTCGTTTTGGGCTAATTGGTCTGCAAAGGGTGTGAATGGCTTCCATATTTCGAAAATGGTTCTCCCGTCAGGGAGTTCGACCTTGTAGGATAAGGGCTCACCGGTTCTTATGACCGCGTTAACAGTTTCTAACTCTTTGCCCATTAACAATCGAAGTCCTATTTTAGCTGGTTCGCTATGCGCAACAATGATACCTTCGCTGTTTATTAATCCCGCCCACTCTACATCAGGGTCTCTCGCTGCCTGCTCTATAAGTAGCTGCAGATGTTCGATTCCCCAGTCACCCTCCATAAAACCCGTCCTTGTACCAGCTTCGAGTGTCCGAATGACAGCCACACCCTGGCGACTAGTGAATTCCTCCATACGTTGGTTTTGTACGCTAATATTGCGGAGGGTAAATAGGACAACAATGGCTAGCATGGTTAGGGCTACCAGTACAATGGATAGCACCGGCAAGTATTTTAGGATGAGTTTTACTCTCATGGTTGCAACAAAGAAACTTAGCGGCTGACTTAATCGTACATATTCGTCTGTCTATGATTTATTGTGTTAGAATTTGTTGAAATAAGTGCTCTCCTTTTTGACAGTTAAACCTTACTACGGTGAGCACGTAGCGGACTCACGACGCAGAAAGAATTTTTCTTTCCTTCAGTTGAATAAAACTTATGGGTATCAGTGTCAATAGCGCTTGTGTGCATAAGCGCCAGCGGAGTCCGCCGGAAAGGCTCAGGATCTTTTATGGGGGCTTGAAGGTGTAAAGATGATTGAAAAATATCTAAAGATATGTTATGTGACGCATTACTTTTCAGTTTGAATATACTGAAAGGTAAAGGTTTTTCTGACAATGTTAACTTGGTTTGGCGCACGAGCGACGAAACCCCTGTCCGCTGTATCTCTAGGATAATCCATGATTGAAATCACTAGCGCTAACACAGAAATGTCTTGGAATGAGAGATGCCGAAAACTCCTGGATGACGGGAACATAGCCGAAGCGATCGAGTGTTACAAGAAATGGATCGATCCAGACGCCCTGGACGAGCGCGAAGCCCGCAACATGTTAATTGAGGCTCGAGCTCACCTTTCTAGGAAATACTTTTCTGATGCCCTGGACTGTTTTGAAGAAGCCCTAATAATGGGAACAGAAATACAACGGAGCCAGGCATTGGAAGGTATAGCCACAGTAGCTGAGGCGCGCATGAGGCTCCCAAAGTTAACTTCTGCTTTGAAGAAGGGTTTACGCGAACGTTTTGGTAAGCGTGATTCAGCTTTTTATGGTCTTGCGCTTGGACCGGAAGGCGATAACGTAGTTCTTCTCACTGAACAAGCCATAGAAATTCTGCCAGAACACTTTAAGCGAGGATCTCGAATAGGAAAATTACCGCCACGTTTACTCGAAGCTGCATCTCCCATCCAGGCACAGAGAGGGACAGCGTACGCTGATATGGACGACGTCCGTTACATTCTGGATATAGCCAGTACGCTTAAAGATGTCTGGAGCGTGCACGGGGAGCGACCAAACGACACCCTGAACAGCATTGGAACCTCTCGTTAAACTTCTCACACATATTGACCGAAAATTTAACTGTGTTTCGTGGGAGCGGTGTGGGCTTCTAGGAAAAGGCTAACTGCCGCAGCTGATGTTGTTAGCCTTTTGCAAAAGCTTGACAGCGAGTGTGTCTCCTATTAGAGAACTTAGTAAGAGAGCTAAGCAGTTATCTCAGGAAAGAAGAAACTTTATTGCGCATTTTGGCATTGGACATAGGCTCAAAAAGAATTGGCATAGCAGTAAGTGATGAACTTGGTTTGACGGCTCAGGGGCTAGAATCATATCAGTGTTCAAATCTGGGAGCCGATCTTCAGTATATAGTGTCGTTGGCCAATCACTATAACGCCCAGGAGATAGTAGTTGGCATGCCCTATAACATGAACGGGTCAGAGGGACCTCAAGTTGAAAGGGTCAGAGCCATTGTTTCCCAGATGCACGAATTGACAAGTATTCCAATTAGGGAGTGGGACGAGCGGCTTTCCACTGTGGCGGCCGAGAGAGCACTGTTGGAAGCAAACATGAGCCGAGGGAAACGGCGAAAAGTGGTTGACAAGTTGGCAGCTGTGATAATTCTCCAAGGCTATCTTGACATGAAACATTTCGGGAATCAGAGCTAAGATATGGAACGATCTCTGTTAGCTATGGTCAAACGATCTTTGGTTTTTGTGATGATTTTTATTGGAATCGCGGCAGTGTACGTGGGATACAAACGGATACCAGAGCTTGTTAATGAGTTTTATCGATTAGCTCCAGCCGAGACGGTCCCTTCAAAAGAAGTAGTGATAACAATTCCAAAGGGCGCTACTTTGTCCCAAGTAGCCAAGATTCTGCAGGACAATGGGATCATTCGAAGTAGTCTCGTTTTGAAATTGGTGGCTTTCATCCGGGGAGAACAGCGCAGCGTTAAAGCGGGGGATTATCTGCTGAAAACAAGTAGCGATCCAGGCGAAGTGCTCGATCTCCTAATATCGGGGAAAACCCTTATGATCACGTTGACTGTGCCAGAAGGGTACAATATTTTCCAGATAGCAGACCTTTTTCAGCAGACGGGAATATCTTCTCGTGAGGAAATGCTCGCAGCTGCACGAGACAAATCATTCCTTTCTGAGCTCGGGCTTGAAGGGTCTTCTTTGGAGGGATATCTTTTCCCGGATACGTATTTCCTTAGGCCTTCGGAAAAAGGCGACCCCAAGCTTGTTTTGCGACGCATGGTGCAACGGTTTCGAGACGTTTACGACAGGCTAGTGAGACCGACAGCCGAGCAGTTTGGATGGACGCCTCTGCAGGTGGTAACATTGGCTTCCCTCATCGAAAAAGAAGCCAAAGCGTCTGAACATGCCCTTGTCTCTGCTGTGTTTCATAACCGCCTCAGACTGAACATGAGGCTTCAATCAGACCCAACTGTAATTTACGGGCTTAAACCCATGGGCAGCAAAATTACAAAAGCGGACTTAGAAAGAAAACATCCTTACAACACCTACCAGAATGCTGGCTTACCCCCTGGTCCCATTGCCAACCCCGGCAAAGAGTCCCTGCTGGCTGCAGTTTCTCCAGCAGACGTGGATTATTTGTATTTTGTGTCGAAGAATGATGGTACGCATCAGTTTTCAAATACATTGCAGGAACACAATCGCTGGGTGAACTTGTATCAGAAACAGCCTGTAAAGCAGGTCCAATAACAAGATCGCATTGACTATCATGTACCAGGATTGCAATGGAGGGTAATGCTATTTAGTCCAGCAGGAACAAGCCTGAGATTCTAAAAGTGACCAAAACCACATTTATCTCAGTTATGAATTGACAGATGGACACAGTTTTATCCTTCCGGAATAAACTCTTTAAGCTGCAGTGAATTGAATAGCAAGAACCGGCACAATGATTGCGTCTTTTAACGGGCATCGTAGAAGAGGGCCAAATCGGTTCTGAAGGAGCGTAGGACTTCGACACAACCAGCCACAAAAAGGACGAGAGTTCGACTAAAATTATAGAAAGTGTTGCTAGTTTTATCAAGGCCCAAAAACAAGCTGACTACTGTCATTGGGCTCATTGCAGAGGACACAATGACTTGTTAAACTGGCCAAAGTGCTCAACGATGTGTCCTGTAGATATTCACTTTCACATCTCAAATAGGTTAGTATGCTATCGACCATGAAGATACAGTTAGTCCTTTATGCCTCATTATCCCAGCTGCTGCCGTCGGGAAGCATAGGTAACACTTGTACTTTGGAATTAGATGAAGGCACCACTGTTGGCGACTTGCTAAACGAACTAGGAATCACCCCTGATTCCCCAAAGATAGTTTTTGTCAATGGGCGCCATGCTGACTACGAAACCCTTTTGACCAATAATGATCGTGTAGCCGTATTCCCACCAATTGCCGGAGGATGATCCGAAGTTGCTATGCAAATTGTCTAATGGCGTAGAAGTCAATGTTTCTTTGAAATCGGTCAAAGTTTGCCGCCCATCAACGGCTTTAAAGAACGGTCTATTTTCATTGGTTTGATCTGGGAAGTCTCTCTGCCACCAATTGTATAGTGTGTCATATTAGCGGGTCATTCTTTTGGGGTAGATTGCCTGTCAACGTTAGTCTGCATCCTGGACAACCCGTGGCTACTATGTCTGCACCAGTGGCTCTAATTTTTTTTGTCTTTCGATTGTTCACTCCGGCGGATATCCCGGCATACTCGAATTGAAATGAACCTGCCCCGCCGCAGCATTCATTCGCGCAACGCTGTTACGAAAAGGCTTTTTGTTGAAACTGGGCAATCTATCCAAGGGGATGTTCCCCAACGAAAAGCCTAGATGCCTCGGAAATGGTACGACGTCCATCCCGGAACGGGCAACGCGTGGGCCAATCGTCATCAAGATCGGGTTATTGAGAGCTGCGAAAGGGGCTTTTTTGACAGGCTTGCTGCTGACGGTCTCATTTATTTTGACGCGCATATTTTCAAACAAACGCTCTAGGTGCGCGCCGCTGGGACAAGCAGCAACGCAGGGTTCGCATATCAGACAGCTCATGAACGCTTCTGCTAAACCTTTTGAGAGTGATGGGTCTCCTTCCAAATAGTCTTTCACCATTTGGACTCGTCCCCGCGGGGAATGTCCTTCCATCCTGGTTAGCTTGTAGGTCTGGCAAGCCGGCTGACACACGGGGCACTTGAGGCACTTGCTGAAATCCTCTGTCAAGTGGTCCGGTAACATGTAAGCATCTTTCTTAAATCTTGCACTCGCTTTGTAAATTGCCAGAACTGACGGTTGGTTTCATTTGAAAAAGACTTAAGGATGATGGCGGTCACCTGTGGTCAGTAATCTAGTGACATTAGGCCGAGATCTCCCAAAATCAAGGAACATTTTTCTTAACTGTTGACAAATCGTAATGTTGAAATTGTTTAATTTCATACGTATCATCAAGCGATCATCCAGAGACCGCACAGCGCACCATGAAGGAGGCCATGAAAACGCACAGCACAAACAACGTACATGAGGAGCATCGTTTATTGCCGAGGCAGATCACCATGCCGCCGCGATTGTTGCTGGGTCCAGGCCCTTCCAACGTCCCTTCGCGGGTTCGAGCCGCCCTATCCATGAATGAAGTCGGACATCTTGACCCAAGATTTCTAGAACTGATGGGCGAAACTCAGGAATTGGCACGCTACGTGTGGCAGACGAATAATCACTTCACCGTTCCTGTGAGCGGGTCAGGTAGCGCGGCCATGGAGGCATGCATCGCCAATTTCGTAGAACCGGGGGACGTGGTGCTCATTGGAGTCAACGGCTACTTCGGTGAGCGTCTTTGCGACATGGCGAGCCGTTATGGCGCAGACGTCAGGCGCATTGACAAGCCTTGGGGTGAGGTATTTTCACTTGAAGAGATAACGGACGCTCTCCAAGAGCATGAACCAGCGCTATTGGGGTTAGTTCATGCGGAGACTTCGACTGGTGCCCTTCAGTCTCTGGAAGGCATAGGAAAACTATGCCGAGAATTTGAATGTTTGTTTCTGCTAGACACAGTAACTAGCTTAGGAGGAATCCCTGTTTTCCTAGACCATTGGCACGTGGACATCGCGTACAGTGCGAGTCAAAAGTGCCTGAGTTGCCCCCCGGGGATATCGCTGCTCACTAGCAACGACAGAGCGTTGCGCAAATTGAACAGCAGGGACACGCGGGTACCAAACTGGTATCTCGACATTAATCTGATGGGAAAATATTGGGGTAAAGAGAGAACTTACCATCACACAGCGCCCATTAACATGATTTATGCTTTGAGAGAAGCCCTGACCATTGTTGCCGAAGAAGGCTTGGAATCCCGTTGGGACAGGCACAATCGCCACGCGAGACTCCTCTGGAGGGGACTAGAAGACATAGGTCTAGAATGCCTCGTACCAAAAGAGAACCGTTTAGCCACTTTGACAACGGTGTTGGTGCCAGAGGGGGTCGATGCCAAAGCTGTATGCGGCCACCTCTTAACAAACTATAACATCGAGATAGCAGGAGGTTTAGGCCAGCTGGCGGGACGCGTTTGGCGAATTGGCCTCATGGGGCATAATTCGCGCCCTGAAAATGTGACTTTGCTCCTCGAAGCATTAGATAATGCTATAGGGGCATGCTCATAACCTCGAGTTCGGGCCTATATGTTCTTGTTTTTGTAGGAATGGATGTGTTTCATACAGGGATGTACCCTGACCGGTCAGTTCACTTTCAATGAGGCGAAGGGGAAGATTGTCAAGCTGGCTCACACCTCTTCGCGATGACAATCCAATTTCAGACCTGACCTGATCAGGTTGTTTCTTGCTGATTCCATTTTCGAGGTAAAAACTGCTAAAACTTGCCCGCAATTCCCTTTAATTTATAGAGGCGATAAAAATGTTCACAACTCTTAATATTAAGTAGCTCGAGAACTTTCGGGACTGTGCATTTGCTCGACATAATGGTTTTCCACCTATTCCTAAACAAACTGCACTCCGCCTTTAACTGGTCTCATATCGCGAGCCAATTCTCTTCAGGGCTTGGCAGCTGTCATGTCTATTCTTCATGGCAGCGAAGGCCCTTATCGCCCTCTCCGCTGAATCAAATACCGGCACACCTTCAGCCTGAATCTGACTAATCCACTCCTCCTCTTCCCAGTCTAAAGAAGCGCGCCATAAGGCAAACGGCTTGCCGCTATTTTTTAGAGCCACAATCCCTTCTGTCATGGCCTGGACAATAGTCTTTACAGTAGAGGACTCAGTGCCCACGCTGAAAAACTTTGGAGGTAGCTGCATAACCACTGCGCCTACATCGTCGTCCTGGGGAATGGCACGGAGAGTATCCAGCAAATGAAATGGCTTGGTCACGTGGAACTGCATGCAAACTCCACCGTCTAAGGGATTCACTGGCATCTCCCAAGGTGGAAAAATCTCCCGTAGACGCTTATAGGTTGAACTAGAAAATCTCGCTAATCTTAACGAATTTAGTTCGCAAGCATCAGAAGCCATAACTCCTTCGCCACCGGACATGGTAATTATTGCCAATCCGTCACTCCTGGGTTCGTCCAGGTACGAAAAAGCCTTGGCTAGGTCGAAGAATTCCTGCCAGTTGTAAGCTCTGATCGCCGCCGTCTGTTTAATCAACCCCTCTAAAAGTTTGTCGTTTTCATTTGCCATGGCCCCTGTGTGGGACACTGCCGCCAAGGATCCTGAGCGGGTCCTTCCGGACTTAAGTATGATCAAGGGTTTCTCCTGGGATACATCACGAACCAACTTATAAAACTGCCTAGCATCGCCCCTTATACTTTCTAAATGCATCCCAATTACTCTTGTATCGGGGTCTAAACGGAAATACTCCAAGGCATCGATTTCATTGATGTCCATCTTGTTGCCGGTATCCAGGATCTTATTTATGCCCACGTGTGAAAAAAGCCAATTTAGTCTCGGCTCGTAAAAACCGGATTGAAAGACCAGGGATAGACCCCTGCCTGGTTTCATGAGTCTCACGTGATGAAAGCTTATGATCAGCTTGTTCGCGGCGTTAACTGGACTCAAAGTGTTGGGGCCCAATGTCCTAATACCCGCACTTTTAGTCAGCGATGCTATCTCTTCGTGGAGTTTGCGTCCCTCCTCTCCTCCTTCAGAAAAGCCACCGGTTACGATTACCAGCCGCTTAATCCCTTCCTCCACACATTCTTTTACCACGCCTAGCGTCTTACCTGAAGGAACAGCGGAAACGACTAAGTCTATGTATTGGCCTACATCGGACAACCGGGCGTACGCCCTGATACCACTTATTTCCTTCACGGTGGGATTTATGGGAAAAATCTTGCCCTGATATCCCATGTCAATAAGATTTTTGAGAAGCCTGTAATTGATTTTGAACGGGTTGTCTGTTGCTCCAATTATTGCTACTGATCTGGCGTTAAAAAAACCGTCTAGAAAGTGATCTACCACTGCATTGCTCCTCTTATACGGGAACAGCTTTATTTGATTTTGTCCCGCGTAAATGCCGCTAACCTTATTCCCTGCTCTCATGGCTGAAGTGATTAGTTTCTCAACAGGCTATGACTTAATCTTTCACTTCATTTTTCAGTCGTACTAAAACAACGATTGCCAGGTCGACTTTCCGTTACTTGCGTTACCCAAAAACGCTAACTTGATACGTGACTCGATCAGGTATCCGTACTCTCTAGTTGCCGTCTTTGTGGAAATAATTGATCATAGCGTGCTTTCAATTCGCGTCCAATTTCTAGAACCTTTGTATGAATGCATCAGTCGCTGACTTCTAATACCACTAAGCTATCAACCGCAACCGGTCGGCTGCCTACAAGGATCAACGGGTTTATATCCACCTCTTTGATGGCGTCATTCTCAATGCCCATTCGACCAACATTGATAAGGATTTCTGTTAGCAGCTCTTCATCTGCAGCCGGCATACCGCGTACCGCATCAAGTATCTTAAAACCTCTTATGTCTCGCATCATGTGATGCGCATCTGTCCGACTCAACGGTGCTATCCTAAACGTTACGTCATTAAGGATCTCGGTAAAAATTCCGCCTAATCCAAACATCACGCATGGTCCAAACTGGGGATCCCGTGTCATGCCAACCACCAATTCACGCTTTCCGTGAACCATCTCTTGCACGAGGATTCCGCCAGGAACGCCTGCCATCCTCAACCGTATGTCTCTAAACGCCTGTACGGCCTCATCCTCGTTTCGTATATCAGTTCGGATCAGCCCTCGCTCGCTCTTATGAGCTATCTCAGAAGAGCACCCCTTAAGAACTACTGGGTACCCAATATCAGTGCATGCTTCAACAAGCTGACTCTCATCGTAAACTAGTATTTCGTTAGTAACTGGTATGCCGTATGCAGCTAAAAGCTGCTTAGATTCATATTCGGATAACGCCTTCCTGCCCTGTTTTAGCGCTTCCTGGATTAAATTCATTCCTTTCTCCTCTCAAAAGCCGTTTCCAAAGTTTTTATGTCATTGGCGTTGGTCTCAGGCATGCGTCCGCCAATACCGATGGAGATCTCCTCCGCTATAGCCTTCGCCCTTTCTCCGTACTTTGGAAAGTCTGTGACTGTCATACGAAATACGGGGGCTGCTATGCTCAGACCGCCGGCAACACGACCGAAATGGTCATAAATAGGGGCAGCTACTCTACGGACCCCTGTGCGAAGCTCCTGATCTTCTTTGGCGTAGCCTCTTTGCAAAATTTCACCAAGTTCTTTATCCAACTGCTCGGGGTCAGTAATGGTCCAGGGAGTAACAGCAGGCAGACCAACCTGGGCCAGCACTCGCTTTCGCTTAGCTGGCTCCATGTGAGCCAGATATAGCTTACCTACGGATACTGCGTGCAAATAAGGGTAAGCCCCTCCAATCCGTGAAGAAATCCTAACATCCCCGGAGCCTTCAATTTGCTCAATGAGCAGCAGCTGTCCATTGTCCAGAACGGCCAGTTCCACGGTTTCGCGAGTCTCGTCTGACAAGCTTTGCATGAGTGGCCAGGCCACGGATCTCAGGGTTATCTTGTCTTTGAGCCTGTGGCCTATGTATAGCAGCTTCATTCCCAATCGGTAATGCCCGTCAGGCTGCATCTTGTCTATCAGTCCTCGGTTGAGGAGCGTATTCAGAATCCTTACCAACGAGGCCCTAGGGATGCCGAGGCCAGTCAGTATTTCTGAAAATGAGAGTGGCCGGTCAGCCGATGCCAAGAGTTCTAGCAGGTCTATACCTCTGTCTAGTGCGGGCACAGAAGCTGTGGCTTTAGGTTTCATATATGAATCCATAAGAGTTATACATGAGACATTATACCATCCACTCTTATCACGCAACGGAAAAATCGACTGCTAGCTCCTACTCCCAACCAAGAAAACTTAACTCTCTGAACATTCCAAGGAATTTGATTCTTCTCCAAGCTTATGTCCGAATGGATCGGTTTTTTTAGGCGCGATGACGCTCGACTGGTCAGTTCAATTTCCGTAGTGCTAATGCTGAGACTAGTAATTCGGCTCCACCTGCTCGCAATGTCAAAGGCCGCTAATGGCATCTCTCAAAAGAGAGTGAGTATGTCCTATTTGTCGCTGAACACTGACCGCTAAATGTAGGCATTTATTATATACCGGCGACACATGATAACGGCATCAACTCTCATAAAACGTGTTGTGGAGCCTGATACCTCCAAGCGCTTGCTACAAGAGGCATTCATCACTAGTGTCCATCGAGACATTCTTCTGGCCTCCTCAACACATGATCAGGGATGCAGCTTTCGGCATTTTCCTTCGCTGGGGACGGCCGACTAAAACATTCAAGAGAATCGCGTTGAATGTCGAGGAACGCTATCTCCCTAGAAGCGGCTCTGAGTAGCTCTCCAGATCATGCGTCGTCGGACTACCTCTCAGAGCGCTCATATAATCATAGCTATAAAAATTTTTGCCAGTGAAGTTAGTTTTAACCTGAGTGGTCTTTAATGGCCCTTTTCAATTCGTTGATGTGCTTTGTGACCTTGATCTCCTTAGGGCAGGCTCTCGTGCATTCAAAATGATTCAGGCAGCCCCAGACTGCCTCTGGATGATCTATGTCCATGAGACGCTGCTCTCTCTCCTCATCACGGGTATCAAAAATGCGCCTAAAGGCCTGCACAAGAGGCGCAGGTCCCAAGAACCGTTCATTTGATTGACAGACAGGGCACGCTCCCATGCAGCAAGCACAGAGGATGCATCGTATGGCTTCGCTTATTTTGTGCTGGTCCTGGGGGAGTTGCAAACGCTCTTTTTCAGGAGGATTGCCAGCTACAAGATAAGGACGCACAGAATCTACTTTGGCATAGAATGAAGAAAGATCGACGATAAGATCCTTGAGCACCGGAAAAGATGGTAGCGGTTCAATTACTATTTCGTCGGCTGTGATGTCCTTTATCAGCATCTGGCACGATAGCGCACATTTCCCGTTTATCTTCATAGCATCTGAACCGCACACACCGTGAGCGCAAGACATGCGATAGGCGAGTGTGCCATCCTGTTCCCACCGAATCTTGTTAAGGCAATCAAGAATTCGCAACTCTGGTGAGGCTTCCACATGGTAGGCGCGATAGTACGGTGATGGATCGCAGGAAGGGTCGAATCGGAAAATCTTAAAGCGTAAGTTCATCAATACGTCCGTTCCTTTGGCTTAAATCTGGTTATGGTTACCGGCTTGTAACTAACTTTAGGCCCGTCAGGTGTTATGGTGACAAGTGTATGCTTTAGCCAGTTAAGATCGTCACGTTCGGGGAAATCTTCCCTATAATGAGCTCCTCGGCTCTCTGTTCTTGCAATGGCAGACACTAATATCGTTTCGGCCAAGCCTAACAAGGATTCAAGCTCCAGCCCCTCAATCAGGTCAGTATTGAACCATTTGCCCTTATTGTCTATGGAAATATGCTTCTGCATCTCCTTGAGGTCCCGCACAGATTGCAGGGTTGCCTCCATGTCCACGTGATTCCGGAATACTGAACAATGTTCGGTCATTAGTTGCTGCAGTCTGTCTCTTATTAGTGAGACTCGCTCACCGTTGTCCCTAGTTTTTATCCCCGCTATCCTTGAAATAACTCGTTCGTCTGGGGCCTTCGGTAGCTCTGACCACTCTAGTTTATTCAAATCTTCTTTCATTCGGATGCCAGTTCGGCGCCCGAATACTACTAAATCTAGCAAGGAATTTGTCCCTAGACGGTTTGCGCCATGCACTGATACACAAGCACACTCACCAGCGGCATAGAGGCCTGGCACAACATCACCAGTGTCGCTCAGTACCTGTCCGTCTATATTTGTCGGCAGACCTCCCATCATATAATGGCAAGTTGGCGTCACTGGTATTGGGTCGATAGCTACATCGATTCCCAAATACACCCGGGCAAACGACGCTATGTCCGACAGCTTATCTCTGATGACGTCCGAACCGAGATGGGAGAGTGTCAAATGCACAAAATCCCTTCCCTGTACTCCTTTCCCGTCCCTTATCTCTCTCGCAATGGCACGAGAGACGACGTCCCTCGGGGCCAAATCCTTGAGCACTGGAGCGTATCTTTCCATAAAGCGTTCGCCAAATCCGTTGACCAGGAATCCACCTTCTCCTCTAGCTGCTTCTGTTATGAGAACTCCCAAAGGATAAATCCCGGTTGGGTGAAACTGAACAAATTCCATGTCTTCTACAGGTATTCCTGCACGGTAGGCATAATAGACGCCATCGCCTGTATTGGCATAGCAGTTAGAAGTCGTTTTGAAAACCTTGCCAAACCCCCCCGTAGCCATCATTACAGCCCTGGCATGAAATGTGTGTAATTCTCCCGTGGCCAGTTCGTAAGCAACGATGCCCAGTACTCGGCCCTTCTCAATCACCAAATCTAGGAAATGGAATTCAGAGTAAACCTTTATGGCACGAGCCACAGCCTCACCAAAGAGCGTATCCAGGATGACTCTACCCGTGCGATCTGCCGCATAGCAAGCTCTTTTTATTGGGCCAGCGCCAAAGTTTTTAGTGTGACCGCCGAATGCCCTTTGGGCAATTTTACCTTCCCTCGTCCGGTTGAATGGCACACCCAGGTGCTCTAATTCATAGACCGCCCTTATAGCATCGCGTGCAAGAACCTCTGCCGCATCCTGATCCGTTAAATAGTCACCGCCCTTGACAGTATCGTAGGCGTGCCATTCCCAAGAATCAGGTTCTTCGTTTCCCAATGCAGCGCATATTCCACCTTGTGCAGCACCTGAATGCGACCTCGTTGGAAACACCTTGCTTATGACCGCTACATCAGCGGATTGAGCCAATTCCAATGCCGCACGCAGACCTGCCAACCCGGATCCCACGATGATGACGTCATGACAGAATTTCATGGTATGGAGTCCAAACTTTATTTGCTGGTGCCCCAACTAACGGCCGCAACTTTTAGAAGGCGCCATCAAGACCTGTGTCTAATAAACCCCTCAAACTGGCCGGTCTTAGGCTGAGCACTCAGTTACTAGCCTTCAGCTTTCCTGCTATCCAACGGGGTGTATTCACAGCCCATGAGTCCGCAATAGTTCCCGACATATTCAGCCTGGGGTCGGTATAGCATGGGTTTTTCTTGGGCCTCCCCAAACTTTTCTTCTATGACGTGGCTGCACCAGCCGGCTACCCTGGAGATGGCAAAAATAGGTGTAAAGAGATCGCGTGGTATCCCCATCATGTGGTACACCGGTGCACTATAGAAATCTACGTTGGGTTTAATCTCAGACTTTCCCCGGCGGTCAAACTCTGCCATGGCCACTTCTTCTATCGTTTTAGAGAGACGATCCCATTTTTCCATGCCCTTGCTGCGGGCCAATCTAGTAGCCATAGCCTTAAGATATTTGGCACGCGGGTCCATGATCTTATACACCGCGTGCCCCATGCCCATGATTCTCCTGCCGGCTCGAATCTGATCTTTGACCCACTGCTCGATGTCAGAAACGTGTTCAAGTTCCAACAGCATGCCCATGACTCTAGCGTTCGCTCCGCCGTGAAGGCTACCTGATAGGGCGCCTATCCCCGCAGTAATCGAGGCGTACATGTGGGCGCGCGTTGAACAGACTTCCCTGCAAGCAAATGTCGATGCGTTAAAAGTATGATCTGCATGCAGTATAAGGCAGCAGTCAAGGTCCTTGGCAGTAGCCTCATCAGGCTTGATACCAAACAGTTGCCAAAGGAAGTTTGCCGCATGAGACAGCGAACCATCAGGCGGCAGCGGGTCCAGGTTGTTTCTAATTCTGTGCCAGGCCGCGACAACCGCCGGGATCCTTGCAATTAGTCGTGTAGCCATTCTGACCTGGGCATCGCGACTCTCATCTAGTAGGTCCGGATCCGCCATCCCTAGAAGCGGCGTGGTCCCCTGGAGAACGTCCATGGGATCTGAGTGCTTCGGTAAAATCCTAAGGCAATCCAAGACAAAAGGAGGAAGCTCTCTAGCTGCGTGAACCGAGGCCTTGAAATCCTCTAGCTGACTCGGTGAGGGAAGATCGCCATGAAGGAGCAGGTAGGCAGTCTCAATGAACGAGGATTTCTCAGCTAGTTCTTCGATCCGATAACCTCTATATATGAGAACACCCCGTTCTCCATCTATAAAGCTTATCTTTGTGTCAGCAACCGTGACGCCTCTCAAACCAATATTCTTTACAGATACCGCTTCCTTCATTCATCTCCCCTCGCAAAAGCCATTTTAGAGTCAATGCAGATCTACTGTGCCACGAAGAAAGTTTCTTTCTTCGCACCGCAGACAGGACACTTATCCGGGGGCGCGTCTGCGATTGTGTATCCACATTTTGGACAAACATAGTAATCCTTGTCAGGCACCACTTGCCCTGATTCCAGTGCCTTTATAGCTTCCTGGTAAAGCGCACCATGAACCTTTTCTACCTCGTTCGCCCAGTGAAACGTCCTCGTGGCAGCATTGTTCTTCTCTGCCTTAGCTTTCTCAATGAAAGCCGGATACATTTCCGAAAACTCGTGATGTTCTCCTTCGTAGGCTTCCTTAAGGTTTTCAAGTGTGGATTTCACACCGTTAAGTACCTCCAGATGATTGTGCGCATGGATAGTCTCTGCGGCTGCGGCAGCCCTGAAAAGTTTTCCGATACCTGGGTACCCCTCCTCCTCTGCTTTCTTTGCAAAAGCAAGATATTTTCTATTGGCCTGGGATTCTCCTGCAAAAGCCTGCTTAAGATTTTGCTCCGTTTCGCTCATTTGGACTCATCCTTTCGCAATCTCTGGCATTAAAGCTGACAACCTGTAATATTGTCAGCCCTTTATTATTCTAGGAATCATCATCTGATGATGAGGACATATGGAATTGGGGTTTTGGTACGCGCACCCGGCAAATGCCACCATATACCTTCGCATGTCTCTGAATGATACCACCTCATCTACTAATCCCTTCTTGGCGCAATATAAAGGTCGAGATTGCTCATAATATTGCTTTGCCAACGCATTCATTTTGTCTATCACTGGTTGTAATGGCCGACCTGCATCTTTTTCTTTCACCAGCCTCCTAGCAAATGAAGCCACCGCAGCAGTCTCTCCGTGCATCACGTATATTTCTGTAGCGGGCGTGCCAAGTGTGAAGGCATTATGATTATTGGCCGTGGGACCACCCATTATATAGTGAGCTGCAGCAGTCCCTTTCCTAAGAACTATGAGCATCATGGGCACGTCCGTCTGTTCTATGGAATATATCAGTGACTGACCTAAACCAAGCAGCTCCGCCTTTTCAGCTATGTCTCCCACGTCTATTCCAGATGTGTCCTGGAACCATACAATAGGCACTCTATCGCGACCGCACAAGGTCACGAACTCGTTCATCTTTATGAGACCTTGTCGGTAAAGTTTGCCGCCTATCCCAGGGTACGGGGCATATTCAGGGTACCCGGCTGGCATAAAACCCTGTTTGTTCCCTATAACACCTACTAGAAAACCATCCAGCTTTACTAACCCAGTGTAAACTTCAGGGCCATAATCCGGCTTAAATTCCATGTGCTCGCTGTTATCCGTCAGCCTGGCGAGCACTTCCTCGAAGCTGTAAACCATCTTCTGGTTTATAGGAATCAACCTATCCAAATCCTCCTGACTGAACTTTGGCTCTGCCGGCTGGGCTACTCTGAAAAACTCCGGATCAAAACCTGGCACGTATCTCATGTATTTCTTGAGCCCATCGAGTACGCCTTGTTCGGTGTCGAAAACAGCCTTGAAAAATCCGGTGGAATCATAATGAATCTTTACGCTCCCAGGAGGCATCTCTTTGAAATGACGAGTCGCCTCTATGATTTGTTCAGCACCCTCCTCGTCAAAAAATCCCTTGGGACTCATGCCACTCACAATTCCGCCTCCGCCGACTGCTATGTTACAATCTTTGTGGGCTAGTAATATGGTCGGGCTTATCCCATGGTAGCCCCCACCCGCAGGGTTGGTGCCGTATATGCCAGCTAACACTGGAATACCGAGCTTTTCCAACTCAGCATGCCTGAAAAATGTCGTTCCACCACCCCTACGGTCCGGATAAACCTCCTGCTGCTCCGTGAGTTTCACACCTGAACAGTTGACTAGCCATACAAGAGGCAGTCTCAGTCTCTTCGCAATATCCGTAAAACGCAATACGTTTTCTGATTGCCCAGGCACCCATGCCCCTGCCATCACCTTATTGTCGAAAGCAATGATTGCAGCCCATTTTCCACTAATGCGGCCAATTCCGTTGACAACGCCGGTCGATCCTTCCTGGTTGTCCTTGGGGTTAAACACGGAATGAAGGGGATGCCATGTCCCCGGGTCAAGCAAATATTCAAGACGTTGCCAAGCAGTAAGCTGTCCCCTCTCGTTAATCTTAGATGCGGGAAGACCTGCAGCAGCCACCTTCGCGATCTCCTCTTCGATCTCTTTCTCAATTTGCTTAACAAGTGCAACATTTTCCTCGGTTTGTTTGATCTTCGCTGGGGACAAGGCCTTCCCAATAGGCGTCATCTGCTCAAAATATGGTCTCATACAGCTTCCTCCAAATGATTACTTATTAAAAACAGTGTAGGCACGATGAAACACAGGCTACGTACTTTACCAATATATCAATGCCCTTTCAAGGGTGATAACCTGAATTCACAAATGATCTCTTAATTTCCATAAGAATTTAGAGCCACGGTTGCCAGGTCTGGCATGACTCGTCAACACATCTTTCTTGGTTCAGTCTTCACTCAGTTATAGCGATTCCTTAAAATAAGTGCCAATCCCCAGGCCTGTATCGGCCTGTCATTCCCACGAAAGTGGGAATCTAGGGACATGGATCCCCGATCAAGTCGGGGATGACAGAAATATGTTTCTGTAATTTAGAGCAGGCTTAATCCGGCGTAGCAAGCCGAACATTCGCTCCATTGAAAGCGAACTGACGTGCAACGTAACATCACGCGAGAAAGCCAGTCCCCTCCGAGAAACACTCCAAGAACACAAACAGTAAAGCCGAGCTAATTTCCCAAGGAACCGCTATTCCCAGAAAGGTTATCCTCGCTTGAGCAGCGTACGTACCTTATCGATCGCGGTTTCTCGACTATCGATAAGCCCGTCCTCTTGCAACTCCCTAACAATTCTGAGGACTTTGCCTATCTCTGGCCCTTGCGTCATACCAAAAAGGTTGATCAGGTCGTGGCCATTGAGCAAAAATGGAATTTTGGTTTCCTTGCTTTGAAAGTAGTAATCCAATACTTGTGCCGCTCCCACCTCCATGGCCAGTAACTCCGATTCGTCGGCTTGGGGACCACGTGTCGCGGCCCTATCTGCGATTATGAGCAAAAGTAGGCCTATTATATCTGTATCGAATTCGCGACATAGACGTCTTACCCCCCGTGGTGGTAGCGTTGACAACGCTAGTAAGGATCCTCTCATGTGTCCACCCACCCACCGCGAGAGGATATCTTGCTCCCTGCGAGATAAGCGCAGCCGATGGGAGATTTGCTTTACCAACTCCTGAGACGTTTTTTCGTGACCTAAAAATCTTCTCCGGCCGGACGAGTCAATAGTCAATGAATGAGGCTTGCCCACATCGTGGAAGAGTGCTGCGAGTTTGAGAAGGGCCATGCGAGGCCTTCCCTTAACTACCTCGCTTTCCAGATATTGATCGATACGGTCTTTAAAGGGATGTATGGGTTCAGGCAAATCAATGAACATTGTTTCAAGGCATCGCAAAGTCTCTAAGGCGTGGTCAAACACATCGAGGTGATGGTAGTCATTTTGTGCGCACCCTCGTGAGGCAATAAGTTCTGGGAAGATCTGGTCCAGAACCTTGTCTGCCTGTAGCATATCGACCGTGTCAAACGAGTTGTCTTGGGACAGTATCAAAAAAATTTCCTCTCTGAGTCTTTCCGCTGAGACCTCGGGAAGTTTAGGAACAGTTGGTTTCATGAGCATTCGGGTATCACTTGAAATGCGGAAACTCAGCAGAGCGGCAAAACGGTATGCCCGTAAAATTCGCAGCGGATCATCCTTGAAACAGGACTCAGAGCAAGCCCGAATGAGCCTTTGTGACAGGTCAGATAACCCTCCAGCAGGATCGATGAGGTTAGCGAATTTAGAGTGTAGAAAATCTCGAAGGGGCAAGGCCATTGCGTTGATGGTAAAGTCCCGCCTAGCCAAATCTTCGTAGATATCTGCACCTTGAAGGGAACAAATGTCGATATAGAAGTGGGCATGCTGCCTAATAACTAAGCGAGATGTCCCTGTAACTATATGCAGCGGCACATGAGTGACGCCATCGCCAAAGGATGAGACAATTTTTTCGGCCACCTCAAAGCCATTTGTGGCAACTACTAGATCAAGATCATTTGTATAATGCTTGCCAAGAAAGTGATCCCTAACGGCTCCTCCAACGACGAATGTGCCGGGATCTATGTCGAGAATCACCAACAGAATGGAGTTCAAGATGTCTTCTTGTGAATTCCCAGTTTGTTGCATTATAACTTGGCATGGACCAATTCAAACTTGATGGTTCCGAGGATTGGAGAGGAGGTAAGCAACAGGGGGAGTCGCTGCGGATCGTCTGAAATCCATAACTTGCCTGTGGCGAGTTCTTTTTTGTCTCCCCCTAGCTTGACTAGCTTTAGGTGCAGACACAAGGCCTTATATGGCCCGATTTTTGTACTAATTAGTTCTTCGCCCGCAGGGTAAGCGTATAGACGAGCCTTGTCCTTTCCGTCAAAAATGTCAACGAACAAAGGTTTCCGCAGATTTCTCTGGGACCTCAACAGGAACACCGCCGAAACGGGATCGTAAAAACCTTTGGCGTTTTCTGCTTTGGATTCCCTTTCTTCCCCAGCCTGTTTTACGACTTGCACCACGTTATTTTCATGATCGAAAAATAAATCTACTATCTCGTGACGCAGCAGATTTGATTTGAGAATGAATTGATAGGTCTTAGGCTGAAACGTACTCTTCGAAAAGGTCGCTTGAACCCTGCTCCATATTTCGAGAAGCTTCTTCAATGGCTCATCAGAGACGGCCTGCGCCACTACGTTTATCTTATCAGAATCCTTCCGGGTAGTGATATCCCCGTGTCCAGCCCTCTTTCCGTTCCAAGTAACCTCGTACCGCAACAGTTCAGACACTTCAGAGCCGAAGCATAAGCTGTATTCGGGCCCCCATGAAATGAGCCCCTTTATTGACAGCATAACAAGGAAAAAGCTGATTTTTTTGAACTTAGATGCCATATTAAGCAAAGGCTATGATTGGTTGTGTTATTTCTTTACACAAGTTCCACAAATAAGCGGCATTATTATTTAGAGAATAGATGGCGGTCTTTTTGCCTATTACAAAACTATCTTACCCTTCGCCAATAAAATTTCTTTTGGACTTCAGGCATCACAAGCACCAACGTGTCGCCGGAGACCTGATAAGGCCATTTTACAGTGTTTCCAGAGTCATCGGTAATGCTTATTTCGTTGTTTGCTACGGTGAATCGACCAGTTCGACTTTTGCGGGCATCTCCTCTATCTTTGTCAGTTCTGTCGAAAACTACTTTACCGTCTTCAAAAAACTCGATTAGAGTTCTCGTGGATTCTTTTGGTTTTTCCTGCACACCTTTATCATTGACCTGATACTGCAGTTCCCACTTATCTAGCAGGCTTTTCTCTTTGCCATCCTTGGCGTCGTCTGATGTTTTAAGTCCGGATGGGGTGGGTCCCTCCACTGCAGTGCTTTTGGGTAGCGTCGTCGTGAGACACGAAGAACACAAAAAAAGCGTTAAAAATACGAGCAACAATGGGATGCATTTTTTTATTAGAGCCATTAGACTTTTTCCCGACAGCCTGAAAACTGATCATGGGCATTCGTTCATATGTTACCACAAATTTCGGAAAATTCTATCAGCTATCTGTCGGTTACTTGTTGTTCCCGTCTGAGCTTTGTCGGTCGATTCCCCTTTGGATGCCAAGGGTGCAGTGCTAGTATCGGCTCGCACCTGTTTAGTTTCCGTCCGCTGCACAGGGAACTCACCTCTTGCCAATCTCGATAAGAACGGCTGATCAATTATGATGCAGTATGAACCTACTTCCAGTGTATGAAACACGGCTTCAGCATCATGCCAGTCAAGACCTAAACAGCCGTGCGTTAATCTTCCTCCGGTAGCTTCTGCATAATGAATGTATCGTGTACCGTCAAATACGAGCTTATACCGAAAGAATCCTGGAACTCTTCTGTCCTCCCATCTCTTGGGTATCGGCTCACCCTCTTCTATGAAATACCAATCTGGCCTGATCCAGTCATCCACTGGGATCTTGGCTTTTATGGGAAAGATACCTGTTGGCGTTTCAAACGAGCCGACGTCTGTTTTACCTTTACCAATAGCTACCGGACCTATTCTCAATAATCTGCCCTGGCTATCGCAAAGATAAAATTGAAAATTCCTCTTGTCTATCACGATGAAAGGCTTTCCGTTTTTATTCTTAATGAGAGATGCCACGTATCTAGCCTCTGACATGACTTGTCTCACCGAATCTTCATCGTACTCTCTAGCGTATGGGTCATGGTACATGGGCTGAGAGGAGTACTGTTGCTGATGGGCTTGTCTAGCCATCTGTTCCCGTAGGATCGCCTCTGCATCATGATCTTCATACTGTAAGTGTGGAGCGTTGGCCTGATTACCATAGTAGTAGGATTGGATAATCGAGCGGCGTTGACGAGGATCTAGGTTCCCCTGTTGATAGGCATCATAATAGTATTGGGCCTGTACCGGGTGCACTAGCATCCCGACAAAACACATTATGCTGGTCCTGCTTAGCCATGTCTTCAGCATGTTTTAATCCGCTCCTCCTGAGGATCGCATAGCACACGCCATTTGCCTCAAGCGACGTCACCTATAATGTAAATCTAAATTACTGTCAATAAAACAAGGACTTCCCTTTACTGGTTCACTGATGGGGCGCGAACGCTGCCGACCCTGGTATATTAAACGCTGTGTTTTAATTTCTTTGTGTTGGCCTGCTTCTTATCATGAAAGCATCCCATATTTTTTCATCTTGTATTGCAGATTGCTTCTTGAGACTCCCAGTAGCTTTGCTGCTTGAGCTTGAACGTTGTCGGATCTCTTTAAGGCTAGTCTAATAATTCTCTCCTCTATGCTATCCAACGTTGCGGCAAGGCCTTTCTCCCAGGATATGAGATCTTCCACTCCTCGGTCAATCAGAGAAGAGTCTCTCATTTCAACTGGTAGATCATCAACAGTTATGGTGGAACCCTTACACATAACAACTGCGCGTTCCAAGACATTCTCCAATTCCCTTACATTGCCAGGCCATACATGCCTGTATAAGCAGCTCATAGCCTCAGGGTCCACTTCTCGAACAGACCGTCCAAGTTTTCCCTCGAGTTTCTTAAGAAAATGGGCTACGAGTAATGGTATGTCTTCTTTTCTTGCTCTCAGAGGCGGCATATTGATTTGAACAACATTAAGTCGGAAATATAAGTCGGAACGAAATCTCCCTGCCTCCACTTCCTCTTTTAAATCCTTGTTGGTCGCGGCTATGACCCTCACATCCACCTTTACATCCCTTGTACCTCCAACTCGCTGAAACTCCTGCTCCTGCAGAACCCTCAGCAGTTTAACTTGTAGGGTAAGAGACATCTCCCCAACTTCATCTAGAAACAGGGTGCCTCTGTCTGCTATTTCGAACTTTCCCTGTTTCAGTGTTGACGCACCGGTAAAAGCACCCTTTTCGTATCCAAAGAGTTCCGACTCGAGGAGGGTTTCTGGTACAGCTGCACAATTAATTGACACAAAAGGAGCGTTTGCACGGCTTGAAGATTTGTGCAAGCCCCTTGCGACCAGTTCTTTTCCTGTTCCTGACTCCCCGCAAATCAAGACAGTTGTGGGGGTATCTGCGACCTTTTTCATGATGGTGAATACTCGTTCCATGGGCTTAGATTTGCCCACTATGTTACCCCACAAGGTTCCTAATTCAGTTTGTAGGTACCTGATATTTTGGAGTAACAACCGCTTTTCAACTCCACGACGTACGGCTTTCTTGATATCTTCATTGTTAAACGGCTTCTGAATGTGATCTAGGGCACCTTTCTTCATGGCCTCCACGGCCTGATCAACTTCTGCAAAAGCTGTCATGAGTATCACTGGGAGATCGCTGTCTATATTGCGAATCTCATCCAAAAGTTCCACCCCGTTCATGCCTGGCATTTTGATGTCTGATAGCACTGTATGTACAGGCGTGTTCTTAATAATTTCCAGGGCTTCAGCCCCAGAAGAGGCCGTCAAGACCTCATACCCTTCCTCTGACAGTAAATCCTCTAGGACTATCAAATAGTTTCTTTCGTCGTCCACCACGAGCACCGTATTCATGCTGTCACCTGCTGCTCTTGAATTTGCTCGGCTGTCCTATCTCGCGGTAAAATAATACGAAATCGTGTCCAGTGCCCATATTCGCTTGTTACTTCAATCCTTCCCCCGTGCGCCGTGACAATGTTGTGAACTACCGAAAGTCCCAGTCCCGTCCCCATTTGATGGGTAGTGAAAAACGGCGTAAATATTTTTCCGAGGTGTTCCTCTTTTATGCCTTTCCCAGAGTCAAGGAAATCCACCCAGATGGTGTTAGCATCTGTTCCGATGGACACCTTCACGACACCTCCATTCTCCATTGCTGCAAACGCATTCATGGCGATATTCAAAAAGGCCTGATACAACAGGTCAGGGTCTGAATAGAATGTGACATCTTGATGATCAATGTCTTCGATGGTCCAGGTAATATCGCGGGCCTTGAATTCTTGTTCTAGGTTTCTTTGTACCCTTTCTAGAAGATCATGCATGCTTGTTTGTCTGAGTTGAGGCAACTTGGGCCTTGCAAATTCCAGGAAATCCGATAGCACATTGCTTAAGCGCGTAGCCTCTTCCACTATAACGCCACAAAGCTTCTTAATCCTTGACTGATCAGGATTCTCTTTCTTGGAAAGGACTTCGGCTGACGATTTAATAATTCCAAGGGGGTTTCGAATTTCATGAGCCAGAATAGCAACCATTTGACCTATGGAGGCAAGTTTTTCAGATTGCTGAAGTTGTTCCTCTAGCAGTTTTTGCCTCTTTGCCCGTTCCAGAAGAATTCTCTCTCCCCGTCTCACAATCAATGTTAGCATGACAAACAGGAAGACCATTAAGCCGGCTGCAACCAGCATTATGACGACAATGGATCTTTGGACTACCCTATATTGGTCGGTAACATCTTGGGTTATCTCGATGACGCCATAAATTACACCCAGCATCCAATAGTTCCCTGTCCATTCCCGCAACGGATAATAGGTGTCGGCCAGAAAATTACTTTGCCATGAGCTTCCCATCACGTTTTGCTGCCGCACTCGCGTTACACTCTTTCCTGAGAATACTTCGTCCACTGGCGAATCTTGCGGTTCATACTTGCCAATGAGATCGTACTCCGTACTGTAAATGATTTTTCGCTGCCTATCGACGATTTTGATACGGTGAATCTTGAGACCGTACGTGAAATCTTTAATGAGAGAGTCTAAGGCCCCGAACTGATCCCATTTTTTCAAATCCATGGGGACGCCGCGAGCCTTGAGCGGAGAATAAAAGCCTACAAATATGTTGTAATTGAGATTTTCCGCCAGTAGCCTAGCATAATTTTCGGCACTTTTTACAAGCGTGTCCACGCTTCGAGTGTAAAGGAAGCCAGCCAGAATAGCGGTCACTATCACTATCACCACAAAGCCGGACAATATGAAGTACTTTAATAGCCTGAAAGGTCCTTCTACCTTGATTGCGGCAGGCCGTGACTCAGTCTTGGACACTTTCTATTCCTGTATCGCAGAGAGGAGATAATAGATGGCGTACATAATCTATGGAAGAAGACATACCGAGTAGGAGGACTAGCATGGGCCTTCAAAAACTTCTTTAACGCTTGCTGCATCATTTATGGCGTAGAGCCAACGGTTTCAACCACCATTAGATTAATCGACAACGATAATATGAACGGGCTTTCCGGTCATGCGTTCCCCAAGTCGTCTGGATTTATTCGCTCCAATATCTTTGTCAGTTCTTCGTCAGTTCCTTCCACATCTTGCTGCGTAAAAATGATCTTCTGTCGAGTTCCTTCCGCTTGCTCCGCTTGGGTCATACCTTCGATGACAACTTCGCTGACATAAATTGGTACGCCGGTCCAGGTCGCCAATACTAGGGAATCTGAAGGCCTTGCATCTACAGTAACCAGCTGAGAATGCGCGTCCTTGAGATAAATTGTAGCATAGTAAGTATGGTCACGTAGGTCATCTATCTCGATGTGCTCCATAGTAACGCCAGTCTTCTCCATGATTGTTCTCAGGAGTTCATGGGTCAGCGGGCGCTGAAACACCTCTTTGGTCAAAGCCCTTTGTAGGGCCATGGCTTCTACGGGTCCTATCCAGATATAGAGCTCCCTTTCGCCTGTTTTCTCTTTCAGAATGACCACTGGTTGCATATTTCTCGTGTCTGAAACGATACCGGTGATGGTCATCTCCTTGAATTGCTTCTTGTCTTTCATGGCGACCTCACTATCTCCGTTTTTTCAACACAAAAGACTTATAACTCGGGTTCTACTATCCTCAGCAGGGGGCCCTTCAAAATTTGCGGTTTCATGGTAAGCATTTTTGTGCTGAACGCTGCTCCACCCAGCAGGAACGATAAGGCATCTGTTTAAAGGCGCCCAACTACTTAGGCTAAGCCAAGTAAGTTTTGCTGTCAAGTTACCGCTAGGTGTGTTCATCGGCCCTCAAACTATGGCAAAAAGTTTCTCATAGACGTGGCCTTGCGTGTATATAACTTTTCTGAATTTCTGTCGCAACGACTAGTTATTGGCAGGGATGTACATAGAGTGGTCAGTTCACGTTCAATCGAGCAAAGGTCAAGATTGACACGTTGGCCTTCGTCTACACGTAGTGACAAATATTCATAAATGCAAACCCGACGTGAGTGCGTATCCATCTTAGTTGCTTTTCACTTCCGTATGAGCGAATCTCCGAACCATTCTACGGAAATGCGTTTGCTCGCGGTTACCACTTCACGGTTGCAAACCGGAGCCTGTGTGGTACAAGCGATCTGAAAAAACCACATCTTCATGGTTCTACCATTACTCGAAATTAGCGGCAGAGTTACATGGATGCTTCTGCGAATAGTTCTCGCCGAACATGGAAATCCGTTGCTCTCGGATGAATTAACTTCAGCTACGGTTTCACTTGCCTTGATGAGGATCTGTGCTAGGGTATGAGGCTAATAGCAAGGAGTCACGGTCAATAGAAGAAAGGTTCGCCTTATGCCAGTCTTTCTCATCTTTATATTGATAAGCGGAATAATCTCCCTGGCTCAACCTGCTTTGCCAACAACCTATCATGTTGACGTTTCTAGAGGTAATGATGGCTACCCTGGGACAGAAGCAGAGCCGTTTCGTACCATTAGGCGTGCATCAGAAGTCATGGTAGCAGGAGACAGGGCAATAATTCACGAGGGAATTTACCATGAGCAGATAATGGGTGGTAAATCTGGGGTTGAAGGGGCCCCAATTATATACGAAGGCGTGCACAAGGAGAGAGTTATTCTGAGAGGTTGTGTGCGAGTCACCGACTGGCAAAAAGTCGGCAACATTTGGATGACGGGCTCTGTGCGACCTATAACTCCTATCAACGCCTACGTCATGGTTGATGACAAGCGCAAACTCACAAGAGTGGATTCCCGAGACAATATGCCTGAGGGGAGTTTCTACCTCGGCCCGGAGGGAGTTTATGCGATAAGGTTATGGGGAGACAAAAACCCCAATACTGACCATGCCGTAGATGTGCACAGGTTGGATTTTGCTTTCAACGCAGGGGACAGATGGGGAGGGACTCCCAAAAAGTGGATTGTGCTGCGGAATATGACCATTGAAAAGTATGGCGTTTATGCCGTGTCAACGGACATTCATCGCCATATGGACAATTCTCACTGGGAGTTAGACGGCCTTATAATTCGATACAACAACGGTGCCGGTGTCTTTTCATGTCTTGACGACTGGTTTGTACACGACTGCATATTCGAACGGAACGGCATTCACGGTTGTCAGATTGACGGAGCACGAGTCCGGTTTGAACGAAACACGTGCAAGGAGAACGAGTGGTTTTCCCATTCTGGATATGGAGGAGCAGGCGTGTTGGTGGGACCACATTCGTGGACAAGCTCATGTGTGATAAGCAACAATATCTTTTTTAATGATGGTTATCCAGATGGCTATGGTTGTGCAATATATTTGGAGGGCGAATCCTCCCACAATTTAATTGAAAATAACACGATCATAGGGAGCCGCCATGCGGGGGTCGGATTTTTCGGCTCCTCAAATAACACAGTTGTCAACAATGTGCTCATTGACATTTCACCCAAAAATTTGTGGGAACTGACGGCTGCCTTCGTTGTTCATCATAGTCTGGAAGGGCCACCGACACAGTCTAAGGGCAATTTGATTGCCCACAACACAGTTTGGGGTTGTGCTGCTCCTGTGGCAGTCTCAGAGCCTAGTCAAAAAATTAGTGACCAGGAAGCGAACAGGTTTGTGAATAATTTTTTTGGCCTATGCAGAGCTTGTCTTCGCTTAACAGCTTCCAATGTTGCGAGATTTGAGAAAAATGCATGGTATCGCTGTCCGGACGCGCGACAACAAGACGGTCTGAGCAAGTGGCTTAAGCCGTTCTCCTCGGCAGGCTCCAAATTCAGGGATAATCCTCCTGAAGCTAAGCCACTTGTAGTGGGAAATCCAAATTTTGTTGACCCAGTCGCATCAGATCTTCGTTTGAGAAAGAATTCGCCACTAATAGACGTTGGAGCACCTCTCGCGGAGGTCAAAAGGGACAAAGACGGCAGACCCCGACCAGTGGGAGTGCGTCCAGATATTGGTGCATACGAATATTCCCCTTAGCGTGTGACAAGTCCATGATTACCGCAGCCTAGGCTAAGCCGCGCACATGTTAGCGCTCACAAACCCGAGAAATCCTATCTCTATTCTGATTTGACACGCATACGATGCATGGCAGGCCTCGTAGTCCTTCGCAATTGGTATGTAAACTTCAGTCTTAGTACAGATTTTTAGACGAGAGCCGTCATGATCAGCTTGTCAGTCTTCATGGATAAGAGCATAGATTTGGACTTCGACTTGTGCACTGTGCAATAACAAAGGCATTATGTATGATATCGAGGAGTTAACCAGTGTAATTCCAGCCTACCAATGCCAACAAGAATGGGGGGCATGCAAAAAAACTGGGATCGCCTAGTAGGCGTGAGCCGCCTCGCAATTAGGGGGGTCGCTAATATCAAGCCTCGTAGATCGAGGTTTAATCTTCCCCGATTCGCACTTTAGTGGGAATAGCTGACCGAAACATGCTCGGAATTCGCGTTTAGTTTCGAGGAACCCGATAGTTTGACTAAGAGACCCTACGGTTTTAGCCTGTCTGCGTAGTTTGTGCGGGGGATGGCAAAGAAATTTCAGCCAACTTACCCCCGTCTCCCTTCAGAGGAAATACGACTACAAATTCTGAGCCACCATTTACCAAACAGTCAGATGGAGACTTGCAATGAGTGCAGTATGCGGCATCACCGGGCAAACTCAGGTTCTCTTGTATCAGGTGAGGACAGCGTTGGCTTGTGAAACTTAGCTTGAAGCCATATAGTTCAGAGAACATTCTTATCCTCAGAAGGTCAATTCCTTTGCCTCCGGCGTTAAAGGAATAGGGTCTTCTAGATGAATAGCTGTCCGTGTCTTGTACGGGGTAAAATCCTTCGAAAATTAGCTCCTTGTCTTTATCTGGGATACCTATACCGGTATCTTTGACCTTGAAAACATACGAGTGATTTTTAATGTGACCTGTGACTGTGACAATACCCTTGTCAGGCGTAGCCTCGATAGCGTTTCTTATAATCCCTTCCATAACTGCATGGAGAACATGCGATGGTATCCAGAGCTCGGCTGACTCCATATCAAATTCGAGCTTAAGCGATCGATTTTGTTCAGCGGCCTTTGATCTTATGTATTGAAATAACGATTCACTGAACTCTTTCACATCAATCTTTTCAGGTTCATCTTTCCTAGTAGGAAAGGTTTTCTCAAGCCATTTACGTATTATAGTGGCTGCATGTTCAATCTCGGGGGTCCTCTCGGCTTGAACTTCCATTAAATCAAGAGCTACCTGTAGGAATCCGGTTATATACCTTTTTTCCCAGGAGTAGCCAGTCATCATAATACTTTCTACCTGGGCTTCGAGCCTGTTCAAGCTCTCCACATGGCGGTTCATTCTCGTAATGACACGATCGAAGTCTTTGATGCCCATATCCGCAAGTTTGCGTTCCATTGTAGCAAGGCTGCCTCTCAGGATAGCTAATGGAGTGCGTAATTCGTGGGAAAGATGATTGAGGATTTTGGATTTAACTCGGTTGAGGTTCTCTAATTCCCGGTATGACTTGAGCATTTCCTCGAAGAATGTAGCATTCTCAACTGACAGAGCGACGACCCCTGCGAGTGAAGAAAGAACTTGGACATCTTCTTGGGTAAACTGCCCTTCTTTCTTATTCATCACTACTAGGCAGCCAATAGTTTTTTCTCTAGTGTTTAAGGGTACGATAATTTCATTCCTTATGTAAAAACCAGATCGATCCTGAAATGGTTTGAAAAAGCTAGGATCGCTAGTAGGATCATTCAATAGAGCTGGTTCGCCAGTGGCAAACACTCTACCGCTGATACTTTTTTCCAATGGAATTCTTAGTTCAGCGCTCCGTCTGTGAAGGAGCTGATGCTGATCTTGGATAGCTCTCCAATAGAGATCGCCGAGCTGTTCGTCATATAGAAGAACGCCACCAGCCTCGGCGTCCAGGGCTGTTCGCAACTCGTTGATCACAACGGACAAGAGATGGTCTAGATCCATAGTAGTCGCTAGCGCCATACTGGCACGGTATATCATCTCGAGATCATCTCTGGATTTTTTCAGTTTCTTGTAAACCGTTGCATTGTCGATGGCCAATGCGATGGTTCCTGCCATAGAACTTAGGAGTGCTTCGTCTTGATCAGTGAAATCGCCCCCTATTTTGTTCATGGCCATGAGCACGCCAATGGTGCGCTCTCTAGTATTGAGCGGTACCTGTAGCACCTTCCGGATATCGAACCCGCTTTTTCTGGTTACTTCCGAGTAATAACGAGGGTCTTTCGAAGTATCATTCACTCGTGCAGGCTTGTTATTCCGAAAAACCCACCCAGCAATGCTGGAATCTAGGGGGAGACGCAAATCATCAGACTTGGGGGCCAAAACGTGGCGAGCATCTCGGACTTTTTTCCAATACAGGTCTCCTCGATTCTCATCATAAAGGAGAACGCCAGCACCCTCAGTCAGAAGAGCCTTGTTTACCTCATCAATTATGATGACGAGTAATTCATCGAGGTCGATTGTAGAAGCAAGGGCCTGGGAGATATTGCACAGGATGGATAGATCGTAGAGTTCTTGATCCTCCATGTCCAGGGCATTGTCAATGAGGTCACCCGCTATTTTTTCAAGCTCTCTCACCCTACGTTCAAGCTCTTCGTAGGTTGGCTTGCCATTGTCCGTACGCTTATCAACTACGGAATCCATGAACTATTCTCTCCTGGTTGGTGGGCAGTACTTGCATCTCTTTAAACCTTGTTCATCATGAGCACAGCCCCTCCGGATTGTCAAAAAAGTTGAGCCACTACTTGCGCAACCCTCGCCTGAGAGATTTCCGGACTAGCGCTTTGGATAAAACACAGACCATTTTAGCCGGCCATTCGACAAAGGTCGCGAAAATTGTTTACGCCTATGAAAAACTCTCTCATCATTATCACCCAAAAGTAACGACCGCTTTTCGTAAGTTTGATCTCTTTATGATCTGTTTGCAGTGCACCGATTAGTCTAAAGAAAGCTATCTCTTTTTTCAGCGTCTTCTTGAATTGTCCATTAAATTTTTCTTCGGCGCGGGCTAGGTCTATGTGTGATCCAAACAGTTGCATCATGAAATCGTATTGAATCTGTTCCCGTAACGAAAAATCTTTTGTTGCTCTCAGCGGAAGTTTACCAGTTTCCACTGTTCGAATATAGTCTTCTACAAAGAAAGTGTTTGCGTAACAAGAGCCATTGACATAGCCAAACGATCCACTCCCGGCTCCGATATATTCATCATGGTCAACTATGTACTCGTCAATCATGTGCTTTCTCCTGGAAAAGCACCATGCCGTGCCGAATGAATATTCTGGCAATAATCGGGCGATTATGATGTTATAATATTGTTTTTCCTGTCTATAGCTTATTTCGCCAAAACGCTCAGCTAGAGTTCTCTTTGTGGTATTCGAAACCATAAGTGGGTAAAACGTGGCCTGATCAACCCCTATGTCGTTAATGATTTCCAAGTCTGTTTCTAGCATTTGCCTGGTTTGAGACGGAAAATTGAAGATCATATCTACATTGAGCGTATCAAACATGCCCATGAATTGAGATATTTTTGCCTTGATTTGATCGCCGCTTCCGTATTTGTGAAATCTCTCCATTTTACGGAGAAGGGAATCGTCGAAGCTCTGCACCCCTACAGAAAGCCTATTTACAAAGGCTTGTTTCATAACAGACATTACATCGCTGGTCAGGTGATTTGGATTTGTTTCGAGTGAGATGCGCGTCACTCCGAAGGTGCTCCTTACTTTGGACAGAAGCTCGGCCATTTCGTCTGGTAAAACAGTCGGCGTGCCCCCTCCTACGTAAACGGCATCAAACTCGAAGCCTTTATCCCTATATATGGTGATTTCGGCAGCTAAAGCTCGGAAATACCTTTTAGCCAATGATAGATTCAGCTTGAATCTATTAAAAGAGCAGTAGGGGCAGAGTTCTTCACAAAAAGGGATATGTATGTACAAGAGATATTTTTTACCTCGACGCGGATGCGGCTCAGTGACATGTTTAAAGGTCGAGAAGTTTAGGGTATTTTGATACCTCCGACGGAGGTAATTGGTGAGGGCGGTTTCTACTATCATCCTAGGTAACGCGGCTGGCACAAGGCACTTAAGTTTATTATCGGATCTCACCTAATTGGGCAAGCATCGTCTAACTATCTAAACCTATGTACACATTTTTTTCTAATCACCATCGTGTGAACAATTTCATAGAGCTACGGTCCTCCCAGGTGGGGGTTCTGCGCATTGGATTACTCGGCATAAGCCACAGGAGAAATATTCCAACCACAAAGCCGCCCATGTGAGCCCAGTAGGCTACGCCACCAGTCTCTCGCGCTATTCCCAGTTCCGCTGCTCCACTTATTAGTTGAAACGTAAACCATAGGAGTAAGAACACAAACGCCGGAATTTCCACAAAACGTATGATGAAAAAAAATATGAAGAGGGTGTATATTCGTGCCGTGGGATAACTGACAAAGTATGCACCTAGTACGCCAGAGATGGCGCCGCTTGCTCCCACCATGGGAATTTTTGATGTTGGGTGTAGCATGACTTGTATCAGCGCGGCACCTATACCACATAGAAGGTAAAAAATTGCGAAGCGCAGATGGCCGAGGCGATCTTCAATGTTATCCCCGAAGATCCAAAGGAACCACATGTTCCCTATTATGTGCATCCAGCTGGCATGCATGAAGATTGAGGCCACCAATGGCGTTAATGAACCTTCAACAACGCCACTCTGGAAACTGTAAGGATGAAGAAACCGTATGGGAACAAGACCGTATTGAATAATAAATTTCTGAAAGCCTGGTCCGAGAGACGCCTCATAAAGCCATACAATGCCATTTATAACAATAATGAATATTGTTACGTACGGCACTGATCCCGATGGTGTGCTGTCTCTTAGGGGGATCATGGCGTAGCAACCTCTCTATCTAAGAAGCCGAATGTCATAACCTTTTCTGGCCGGCGTGGGAGCGACCGAAAGCAATTATTTCGGCTCTTGCATTAATGTTTTTTTAATCTCGGGGGCGACAAAGTCAAAACCTCAGTGACAATGTCTTCAAAAGCCTTTGTGGTAGGAGAAGCCGGATACTCGATGACAAAGGGTGTCCCCAGGTCAGAAGCTGTAACGAGTTTGGGATCCAAGGGGATTCGCCCTAGAAACTTGAAACCCTGCTCTAGAGCAAGCATTTCCCCGCCCCCTTCACTGAAGAGTGGATGGTGAGTGCCACAAGTCGGGCACACGAATCCGCTCATGTTTTCCACAATCCCAAAGACCGGCATGCCCAGGCTCTTGCAGAATCGTATGGACTTCTTCACATCCTTTAAGGCGACCTTTTGAGGCGTAGTTACGATAATTGCCTGGGATCGCGGGGGAGCCATTTGACATATTGAAAGGGGCTCGTCTCCTGTCCCAGGTGGAGCATCGACGATAAGAAAGTCTAGATCCCCCCAATCAACCTCCGCAATGAACTGTCTAATCATTCGGTGCTTCATAGGGCCACGCCAGATGACTGCTTCTTCAGCCTGATCTTTGACGATGAATTCCATGGACATGACCTTGAGATTATCATTGTACCTGACTGGGATAAGCCCTCGTTCATTCAAAGAAGCTACCCTGGAGCCCTCAAGCTTAAGCATGACTGGAATGCTAGGTCCGTGTATATCAATGTCCAACAATCCTACATTTCTGTCGGACGCTGCTATTGCCGCTGCGAGATTCACAGCCACTGTGCTTTTGCCGACACCACCTTTGCCTGAAAGTATCATCAGTGTATTCTCGATGCGAGTAAGACTGTCTGCCAGTATGAGATCAGCTTTGAGCTCTTCTATTTCTTCTCTAGACAACGGTGGCTTTTTTCTTTCCGCGACCATCCCGCCTCCGATACCTATTAAATACATTCTACCAACCAATTCCCGTCTCTTCTAACAACTTACGAGCCTTTACTCTATGAACGTCTAGACCAACTTCCTTTGCAGAGAATCCGAAAGCCAAGCCTATGAGCTGAGTCAAGTAAAAAATAGGCGTTTTAACCCTATCCTTAGACTTCTTTGCCAGAACAATCTGCCCCATATCGAACTGTTCAAAGCATGACGGGCAGATCACAGAAACGGCCTGAATGTCTCTCTCTTGAATGTGGCCGAGTTTTTGTCTCGTTATAGCATACCCTGCGTCCAGGTCCGTGTTTGCTCCTAGGGGTGAACCACAGCAGAGGAACTTCCTGGAATATTCAATGGGTTCTACTCCTATGATTGAAAGGAGATGATCCATCCTCACAGGAACATATGATTCCGCATCTGAGAGTTCGTCGGGATACATGACCTTGGGGGGCCTAAAGTAGTGACATCCATAGTGACATCCTATCCTTAATGGAATATCCCTAACCTTTTCTCTTATGATTCTCTCTACAACTGAGTCTTGATATAGCACATCCAATATGTGTGTAACTTGTATCGAGCCTTGAAAGTTGTGATTGGAATCCTCGAGTATTCTATTTATTCGTCTCTTTTTGCTTTCGTTTTGCCTTAGTACATGGTTCGCCTCTTTCAGGGTGTTAACACACCCTGAGCATAGGGTGATTATGTCCAGCCCCTTTTCCTCAGCGAGGCATATGTTGCGTGCAGCCAAGGCCAGCCACGAGTCGTAGTGTACTAGTTTCAAGCTGGTCGTAGGGGGACAACAAGAAAAAGGTAAATCCACAAGCTCTATACCGAGTCGTTGGCACACGAGTCGGGTAACAGCTTCAAACCCAGGATATTTAATGGGGATGGCACATCCCAAGAAAAGGGCGTATTTCATAACAACCTTTTAGCTAACTGGTAATGAGCAGCTGATTTTAAAATTCGACCACTTGCTGAAGTCCAGCCTTCCTCAATATTTGGCGCAACTCATCTACTGGTGCTGCTGGCAAAGGAGCTAGTCCATGATGAGCCCTCATAGCATCGAGCTGATGAACAATCATGGACCGCCCTGTCTTGGCAAGGAGTTCCACAGCCATGGCCAGCCTCCCTGGTATGTTTCCCCGTCTAGCGGCGGAATTTCTCAATGCAACCAGCAAATCGCCTATAGGTATTTTTTGAGGACATCTGTCCTCGCACACGTTGCAGGTGCAGCAGAGCCACAGACGTTCATCCTCTACTACTTTCTCGTGACCTAGCTCGAGGCATTTCAGAATTGTCTCGCGAGGCCCAAAGGCCGGTGCTACTTCCATAGCGGGGCACGAGCCTGTACATCTTGCACACTGATAGCATTCGTACAACGATTCTCTGTTAAAATTTTTCCAGACCTTTATATCCGTCATGATTTTTCACTCTTTTTTGTTTGGGCTTTTGAAAGAGTTGAGATGAACGCTTCCCGTTCATCCTGCGTTAGATTTCTGACTGTTTCTTCCATCTCTCTGATGACTTTGGCAAACTGTGCTCCTTCAGCTGCTGATACCCACGCAAGCCTCAGTCTATTCTTGTTAAGTTCCAGTCTATCCATTTTTTTCCAAAACTTCTCTATGCGGCGTGCCGTGTGTTGGTTTGCGTTATTGTAGTGGCAGTCAGAGGGATGGCATCCTGATACCAGCACAGCTCCGGCTCCTTTCAGAAAAGCCCTCTCTATCCATTGCGGTGAAACACGTCCAGAACACATGGTCCTGATAATTCTTACATTGTGGGGGTACTGAATGCGGGAAACCCCAGCAAAATCTGCCCCAGCATAAGAACACCAGTTACAGGCAAATGCGATGATTTTTGTATGTGGTTCATTATCCAAGGCTTGGTCGATTTGAGCCACTATCTGATTATCAGTAAAATGCGCCTGGTCTATTGCTCCAAATCGACACTCAGGAACGCACACGCCGCAGCCTTGGCAAGCCGCCTCGACGACGCGGTAATATCCCTGTTCCTTGCCGCCTTCTATGGAATGGTATGGACAGACTCTTGCGCATAGACCGCAGGCGGTACACTTTTCTGGGTCTATATGCGCGGTAATGGCCGGAACTTTTACCTCCCCCTTGCTCATCAGAATGTTGGCTCTCGAAGCCGCAGCTGACGCCTGAGTAACAGAATCTTTAATGTCCTTTGGGCCTTCGGCCGCTCCAGCAAGAAATATTCCGCCAGTAGTTGTGTCAACCGGGCGTAGCTTTGGGTGTGCCTCCATATAAAATCCATCAGTATCCGTAGCCAGATTGAAGAGCCTTTGCACAAGATGAGAGTCTTTTTGGGGCTTGATCCCCACAGACAGAATAACCATGTCCATAACGTGACGGTAATGCTGTCCAAGAAGGGTGTTCTCTCCAAGCAAAGTGAGGTCTCCTGTGTTTATATCCTCAATGATTTCCCCAGGAATGCCTCTGATGAAGTTTACACCCTCTCTCCTGGCTCTCCGGAAAAGGTCCTCAAATCCCTTACCGAATGCCCTGATATCGATGTAGAAGACATAGATCTCTGTCTCAGGCCAATGCTCTTTAATAAGCAAAGCATCTTTTATGGTGTTCATGCAGCACACGTTACTGCAATAAGGATTGCTCCTTTTGCTACGAGACCCTATACATTGGAGGAAAGCGACGCGACGCGGGCGTTTCCTGTCAGAAGGGCGTATCAGTTCTCCGCTCGAGGGCCCCCCGGCGTTTATGAGCCGTTCAAACTCCAAGGTAGTAATGACATTAGGGAATTTTCCATATCCTAGTTCAGTGAGAGCAGACGGGTCATAAACATCTACGCCTGTGGCCACCACGATGGCGCCTACGTCTATTTCCACGAGCTCGTCTCGGTCTGCAAAATCGATGCACTTCTGGAGGCAGGCTTGAAAACATCGATCGCAGGCGACGATTCCGTGGTTATTAAGGCAGAGATTCATGTCGATCATGTAACGAGATGGGACGGCCTGTGCAAAAGGTATGTAAATGGCTCTCCTGATTGACAACCCAGCGTTGAATTCATCCGGAGCCAGTTGAGGACAGGACTGAACACATTCCCCGCATGCGCTACAGTCCTTCGTGACATAGCGGGCTTTCTTGAGGATCTTGACGTGAAAGTTTCCAATATGGCCTGTAACGTCTTTGACTTCGGACAGCGTTAGGAGCTCAATGTTAGGATGTCTTCCCACTTCACTCATTTTTGGGGCAAGGATGCAAATGGAGCAGTCCATAGTCGGAAAGGTCTTATCTATCTGAGCCATCCTTCCGCCAATGCTCCCACTTCGTTCAACGAGATAAACTTTGTACCCTGCGTCGGCCATATCTAGTGCAGCCTGAATACCAGCAACTCCTCCACCCACCACCAAGGCTTTTCTTATTACCGGAACCGTAAGTTCGAATTGGGGGCTGAGCCTAGCGGCCCTTTTCACTGCCATGGCTACCAGATCTTTTGCTTTTTCGGTGGCGGCATCGCTGTCGTGTAAATGTACCCACGAACAATGCTCCCTTATGTTAGCCATCTCCAAAAGGTATGGATTCAATCCAGCGCTTTCGCACGCCGCCCTGAAGGTCGGTTCGTGGAGTCTGGGAGTGCACGACGCTACAACGACTCTGTTTAATCGAAGCTCTCTGATATCATGTTTAATTTGTTCTTGCCCGGGCTCAGAGCACGTATAAAGGGAATCAACAGAGTGAACTACACCAGGAAGGTCACGTGCGTAAGCGGCAACCTCTTCGCATCTTACCGTTCCGCCTATGTTTTTGCCGCAATGACACACGTAAACACCGATTCGCAAATCTTTTTGTGAAACCGACGTGTCGTGTTGAACTCTTTCTTGCAATCTAACTACTCGCTCTCGAAGATATTATTGTGAACGATCAGCCGTTTTTATAAGCTGTATTAACGCCTTTCTGAACTTCTTGGTTTTGGAAACGCGTTGGTTCACCTCACCGGCCATGCTACCCGCTCGAATAACTTGGGATATGGCCACGGTATCGTTGGTTAAGGCACTTTTACGCTAGACACCGTGCTAACGTAGCGGTCATTCACGCCGTCTGGGCCCATCGCTAGAGACATCCCATATTCATAGCCATTGTTGAATGCAGTCAAATTGAATTCCGCGGTACCAGGGGGGATCGAGGACAACACAGATTCTTTCATTGCCTCGTAACCCACAACTGATGTTAAGGCAGTCAATCCACCCAACATGACTATATTGGCCACAATTCTTTTCCCCATACCCTCGGCAATGCGTGTGGCTGGAACTTTCCTCAGAATCACTTTCTCGGGTGTTTCCGAGATAGTTACCAAGTCTTCGTCTATAATAAGAATCCCTCCTTCTCTTACATTGTCTCCATACGTCGCGAAGGCTCCTTGACTCATGATCACGAGCACATCAGGCTTGGACACCTTAGGATAGTGTATTGGTCCCAGGGACACCAATACATCAGCGCTGCATGAACCGCCTCTTGCTTCAGGACCGTAACTCTGAGTAAAGACCGCGTTCTTTTTTTCGTAAATCGATACGGCTTTTCCTAATATGTGACCGGCAAGCACGATGCCTTGACCACCGAACCCAGCTAATCTTATTTCTTTTTTTTCATTCATGCGGCTTGACCTTTTTCATTGGCTCTTCCCCCTGGTTGAGCCTTTTTCAATATGGTTTCCGTGTAGTTCTGCATAAAATCAGGACGTTCTACATCCACAAAAACGCCAACTAAGATCTTGCCTTTGAGAGTTATGGCAGCCTCTGCCGGATCAGCTCCGTTTCTGATTTCAGACATTTCCCTATAGTATCTCATTTCGTCCAAGCCAGCTCCCAGTTTATTCGGTCTTCCGTATCCCGTAGGACAAGGCGCTATGGCCTCAATGAAGGTGAAGCCCTTCTTGTCGAAGGTCTGAGCGATTGAATGTGCCAGCTGTCTTGGATGGAAGGTTGTCCACCTTGCCACGTACACTGCGCCTGAGGCTCGTGCTAAATAGGGGAGATTGAAGCCGGGTTCTGCGTTACCTAGGGGAGTTGTTGACGTTTTTGCCCCCATAGGTGTGGTTGGTGCGACCTGACCACCTGTCATTCCATAATTAAAATTATTTACACAAATTACCTTTATGTTTACATTTCTTCTCGCGGCGTGAATGAGGTGATTACCACCTATTGCGAAGAGATCTCCATCCCCTGAGAAGACGGTCACGTTTATATCAGGCCTAGCGAGCGCTAGACCTGTAGCAAAGGGTATGGCTCTGCCATGCGTGGTGTGATAGGTGTCCATGTCCAAATAACCGGCTACCCTACCAGTGCAACCTATCCCCGAGACAACCGCACATTGGTCAACGGGCAATTTTTTCCTCCTCAACGCGTCGATAAAAGTTGTGAGTACTACGCCAAGTCCGCATCCCGGACACCAAATGTGAGGTATTCTTCCTGGCTTGAGGTAAACGTCGTCCGGATGTAAACCGTGTTCTTGTCTGATTAAATCTTCAGCTGCGTTCTTGTTAAAAGGTTTCAGCTCTCTTAATCGTACAATCATGGCACCTTCCTTAGCCGCTAGGACTGGGGATAAAGATTCAAGTGCATTGAATTGCGTATTTGTCAAACCTGTATCCAGCTAGAGAAATTCACCTACCGTATCTTTTATTTCTTCAGGCGTGTGCATGGCACCTCCCATCAGTGCCATTAGCACTACTTGAGCCTTGCCGCAGCTTGTTCGCTCAACTTCGTATGCCATCTGGCCATAATTGATTTCAGGCACTATAAAGGTTCGAACTCGATCGGCGATTTGACGAATCAGTTGAGAAGGAAAAGGCCAAAGAGTTATTAGTCTGAGCAAACCTACTCGATAACCGCGAATTCGTAAATCCTCTACAGCTTGACGAGCAACGCGTGCCGTGCATCCGTACGCCACCACGACAACCTCGGCATCTTCAAGCCCAACAGACTCAACCCTTATGATATCTTGGGCATTTGCTCGAATCTTATCTACAATGTGACGGACGTTTCGTTCCTGAACATCGTCCGTAATAACTGGGTATCCCCTCTCGTCGTGGGTTAGCCCTGTTACATGAACATGATAACCCATCCCAGCGACCGCCATGCGGGAAGGAAGTTTTCCTGCAGTGTCAAAAGGAAGATAATCTTCTTTGGGGACGTTAGGCTGCTGCCTTGGTACGATTTTGAGTTGCTTCCTGGGAGGAATTACTACTCTTTCCGTCATGTGTCCTACGACTTCGTCACCAAGTACAAACACGGGTTGACGGTAAATTTCTGCGAGGTTGAATGCTTCAACCGTCAGATCGAAGCATTCCTGAGGCGAGGACGGACATAGGGCAATGCAGCCGTAATCACCATGAGAGCCCCATCTAGCTTGCATAACGTCTGCCTGACCTACCAAGGTTGGAAGACCTGTCGATGGTCCGCCTCTCATGATGTTGACCACTACACACGGAGTTTCCGTCATCATTCCCAGCCCTATATTTTCCATCATCAGCGAAAACCCGGGGCCGGAGGTGGAAGTCATAGACTTGAGGCCTCCCCAGGAAGCCCCCAGAATGGCTGCCATTGAGGCTATTTCGTCCTCCATTTGGATGTAGATTCCGCCGACTTGAGGAAGGCGTCGGGCCATGCGTTCCGCGACTTCTGTAGCAGGAGTAATTGGATAGCCTGCAAAAAAGCGGCATCCCGCGGCCAAAGCCCCTTCTGCGCACGCAGCATCTCCATGAATAAAATGCTCACCTGTCAAAACATCTTTCTCAGGCATACAATCCCCTAACCTGTTGCAGGTCGAACTTATCCTCAGCTAACCCGGATCCTGCGTGGCCGGCCGATGAAAAACATGCCGAGGAATCGAGGTAGCATATGACTTGGTGTGCTTCACTGATTTCATCTGATATTGCTTCTGCGGGCTGCAACACGTTTGCCCCGTTTTCAGCTGCCTCTTGTCACCACGGCGGCTAACTCGTTACTTAACGAATCTTTTGTCTTTCCTGGAGTAGCGAGTAGTTACCTTCTGGATATCGGCCTCGCTAATTTTTTTTGCAGTCTTAAGTTCGGTATATATAGCAAATTCCGGACAAATAAGGCTGCATAGGCCGCAATCCACGCAGTCCTCTGCCTCGAACACAACCTCCGGTGGGTGGTAGCCTTTCGTATTGAACCTTTTGCTCTCTTTGAGGCATCCGTTCGGGCAAAATTCTATGCAAAAGCCGCAGCCTTTACATCGATTTTCCACTATGTGTACGGCGCCTCGAGGTATTGTGTGCGCCTCTGAGTCAAGCGGCAGTCGCCAAAACTTCATACTGTTTTGTCTCCGTGAAGGACATTAACCGAAAGAGTATATAGCATTATTCCCTGAAGTCAACGTGGCTGTAATGTGGAAATATAAGATTTCGCCAAGACCCACGACGTTTTTGAGTCATCAAGCCACATGTGACAATTTTGACTTTTTGGGTGTCTCAGCTATATTCCGAAACTGGAATAAAAATGGACACAACGGATTGAAATAGGATTTAGAAAGGTGTTAATATAAAATAAGCACAAAGCAAAGAGACAAACTTTTAGCTCCCTAGCATAGGTAGTCACTTGCTCAATTGATAATTGATAATAATGAAACCAAATCCCATGGATACGCAGAATTGGTATCGAACTCTGTGGTATCGACGAGGAGATGATAGTTGAAAAGGATAAGTATCGCGTTCGTAATTGTGGTTCTCTTCTCTTTGGCACCCGCTTCAGCCAGCGTGGTGACGGCGCCTGATGGTGGAGTTGCACCAGATGGAACTGTGAACTACATCTTCCCTGGGGGCTCCCCGTTCTACATCCGCGGCCCCCTCTATCCAATGCCTCAGCCCTACTGGGTACAACCAGTTGACGATCCAGCGGCTCACCTCCGGGCAACCGACTCGACAGGATACTTGCCAATTAATCCTGACTCCATCAAGTAACAACCCTTTGTGGCCGGTCAGATCGGTCAGTGGCGAGTTCCAAGGCGCGTAGGGACATTGCTTACGGAAAATTATAGCAACGTATGCCGTGAGAACCTTAATTTATAATGACTCCTAACAGCTAGAGGGCTCCGTCTCCGCTCATTTAACTCGCGCAACTTGACTAAGACTAGTTTTTCACGCTATAAGTGACATCTTTGCTGAGGAACAGGGGCTCCAAGAGTTGGCTTTTAGCCTACGAGTCATCATTGCGAGGAGCAATACGACATGGACACAAGTTCAGCTTTAACTGATGTCATCAAGAAGCATGTTATGTCCATTCCTAGTTATGTTCCGGGCAAACCCATTGCAGAAGTGGAAAGGGAGCTGGGAATCCGCGGGGCGATAAAAATGGCGTCCAACGAGAACCCATTAGGGCCATCGCCTTTTGCGTTGGAAATGATCAAATCATATTTACCAAGATGTCACATCTATCCAGAGTCTTCGGGGCCTGAGCTCAGACATGCATTAGCTTTACGATTCAACTGTTCTCCCGGTAGCGTCATACTGGGCAACGGTTCGGACGAGATTATGCAGCTCTGTGCCCATATCCTTATTAGTCCGGGTGACGAGGCTGTCATCCCTACAAATAGTTTTTCCATGTATCGCATTGTAGTTGAGTCTTTCGGCGGAAAAGTAGTTCGAGTACCCCTGAGAGCAGATTACCGCATTGACCTGGAAGCTATGGCCGAAGCCATCACGGACAGAACGAGAATAGTTTTTATTGCCAATCCTAACAGTCCTACTGGTACAACCGTGACTACTGAAGAATTGGACGCCTTTTTCCAAGCATTGCCCACATGCAAACTCTTAGTTGTCATAGATGAAGCTTATGGGGAATTCGTCAGAGATGAGTTTTGTGCTCAAGGTATATGTTATCTAAGCCAACAGGTTCCAGTAATTGTGTTGAGAACTTTCTCAAAGATTCACGGCCTTGCTGGACTGCGTTTAGGTTACGGCATATCTCATGAGTGGCTCGTAGAAATACTGAATCGCGTCAGGGCCCCCTTCAACGTCAATTCATTGGCCCAAGTTGCGGCAATAGCCAGCTTAGATGATGTCGAACATATTGAGAAAACTAGAGAACTTGTGTGGATGGGCATCGACTATCTCACATCAGCCCTGACTATGTTAGGGCTTCACGTGTTGCCATCTCAGGCCAATTTCGTCTGTTTTAGGCTATTGGAACGGGCCGGTGAGCTCTACGAGTATCTACTGAGACGTGGAATCATCGTAAGGCACCTTGCATCTTTCGGTATGAACGATTGGATCCGTGTGACAGTGGGAAAGATGGAAGAGAATGCATTGTTCGTGAAAAATGTTCGAGAATTCGTAATTAATAACTAGAGCTTATACCGTAGTATCTCCCAATTTATATTTTTTTGCTGGGTGGTGAATGATCATGCGTATCTGTAAGGTAAAAATGGTTCGGTCATTGACTAGGACACGTATCGCACATGTACTCGCAATCGCAGCCCTACCCATATTTCATCAAATAGGATTATAGGTTAAGTGAGTCATGGAATCGGAGTCGATGCCGCAGTGCGTTCGTTCACGAATAATCACAATCGATGGTCCAGCAGGTGTCGGCAAAACAACAGTGGCAAAGAGCTTATCAAGCAGGATAGGCTTCCTTTTTCTTGACACAGGAGCACTGTATAGGGCAACGGCCTTGGGGCTCCTTAGAAGCGGAGTGAGCCAGGATAGTTCATCGGTTTCTGAAAAGATGCTGACTTCACTGAAATTGAGGATTGAAGTAAACGTGGGAGGTATGAACCTTTGCTTACAGGGAGAAGATGTGACTCACCAAATACGCACGGAGGAAATCTCTGCGGCAGCATCAAAGTTTTCTGCTTTACCCGAAATACGGCGCTTCCTGCTACCGATCCAGAGGGAAATAGCTAGTAGACAAGACACAGTGGCTGAAGGGAGAGACATGGGTACGGTGGTCTTTCCCAACGCCGATCTAAAATTTTTTCTCACTGCGGATTTGAGAGAAAGGGCTTACAGAAGATTTCTCGAACTGATAAGCAAAGGATGCCAAGTGATACAGCAAGAAGTAGAGGCAGACATTAAGTCGCGTGATGAGCGCGACGCAGGTAGAGCCAATGCACCTCTGTTACGTCCTAAGGATGCCATTTGCATAGACACGACCAACATGAGGCCAGAAGCAGTTGTACAACAATTGCTTCTACACCTTGCCAAGAAAGGAATTGCCAGAGTCTGAAGCTCTTTATCAACAGTTCTAATAGGATCCAGGCATCAATCGCGTAATTTGAAGGCTGCCACCAAGGAGGGACACGAAGTATTCTTAAGCAAAATATTATCCACTGAATATTGGCGTCCTAATAGAGCCAGTGGGGCAGTTTGGGCTTAGGCGATCGGATGTTCTAAATATTAAGGAGTTGAATTCAAATGTTTGTTGCATGCGTAACTGTGTGAATAATTATAGATCAACTATTAAAAGTTTTTCTTGTATGGAGAAAAAAAAACCGATATATATAATCGATTAAACTCATTCTGAAATCATCGAAGGCAATATGAAAGAGTCTGGGGGTGGCAACCGGATGGAAAACTTGGAATCCCAAACCGACAATCATTTAACTGAAGAGAAAACGCAAGAGGCTGCTAAGGAGGAAGACTTTGCCGAACTTGTAGAGAGTAGTTTTCACAAAGTCCAGGAAGGGGAAGTGGTTAAAGGGTTGGTTGTACAGATCACGCCTGAATACGTCATGATTGACGTTGGTTCCAAATCAGAGGGGCAGATTCCTCTCGAGCAGTTTCTTGGGCCCGATGGTAAGCTTACAGTCGAGGTGGGAGACGAAGTTGATGTCTTCCTAGAGGACACTGAAGAAACCTCCGGACAAGTACGCATATCGAAAAGCAAAGCTGACAGGATCAAAATCTGGGACCACATAGCCTCAATTTGTGAAACAGACAAGACTATTACTGGCAAGGTAACAGCGCGCGTCAAGGGTGGGCTGCAAGTTGACATAGGGGTACCAGCTTTCCTACCGGGATCCCAGGTCGATCTACGACCGGTTCGGAACTTTGACAAATATATAGGAGAGACACTGGAGTTTAATGTACTCAAGTACAACCGAAAACGAGGCAACATAGTTCTTTCACGGCGGCCCCTTTTGGAAAAGATCCGTGATACGAAAAAAAGCATGATCTTAGAAGCCATGGCTGAATCCAAGACACTGACAGGGACGGTGAAGAATCTAACAGATTACGGGGCTTTTATAGATTTAGACGGCATTGATGGTTTGCTTCATATCACAGACATGTCTTGGGGACGAATCAATCATCCTTCTGACATCATGAAAGTGGGGGACCAAATTCCTGTAAAGGTTCTCAAGTTTGACCAGGAAAAGGACAGGGTCTCATTGGGATTAAAGCAAACTCAGCCTGATCCATGGGAAAATGTTGATGAGCGCTATCCTGTGGGCTCCAAGCTGGTAGGGACGGTCGTAAGTATTACAGATTATGGTGTATTTGTGGAGTTAGAAAAAGGCGTAGAAGGCCTAGTTCATGTATCAGAAATGACCTGGAGCAAGAAAGCTCGTCATCCTTCCAAAATCGTCCAGGTAGGCGAAGAAGTGGACGTGGTTGTCCTTGGCGTTGACAAGTCCCAGAAAAGGATTTCCCTCGGTATGAAGCAGGCCAAACCCAATCCCTGGGATGTCATTGCAGAAAGATATCCAGAAGGAACAAAGATAGAGGGTAAAATAAGGAACGTAACTGACTTTGGTATATTTGTGGGAATCGATGAAGGAATAGATGGGTTGGTTCATATCTCCGATATGTCTTGGACCCAACGCATAAAGCATCCCGGAGAACTCTACAAGAAGGGGCAAACTGTTCAGGCGGTTGTATTAAATATTGACAAAGAAAATGAAAGATTTTCGCTAGGCATAAAGCAAATGCATGAAGATCCATGGGAAACCATTCCTGACAGATATCCTCCAGGGACTAGAGTGTCTGGGAAGGTGACCTCTATCACCGACTTCGGTGTCTTCTTGGAAATAGAGGACGGCATTGAGGGCATGATCCACGTGTCGGAATTGTCCAAGGATAGAGTAAGCTCCCCAGCGGATGTAACCCATGAGGGCGAGATATTGTCGGCAGTGGTTCTTAAAGTGAACAAGAAAGAGAAAAAAATCGCTCTATCGTTGAAAGGTCTTGAAAAGGCCACCCACTACGAACAGCAAAGAGGATACACGCATACCCAGGAAGTTGTAGCCTCAAATCTTGGAGACCTTTTGAAAGAGAACCTCGGGAGCAACTTTGGAAAAGAATGAGGGGGAATCTTCTCTTTCTTCTAAGAACTTACACAGGAAGTGGTCGTCGCATAATTAGCTGGATTTACTGCTCCATGACAAAAAAAGCGTGTCGTTCATGACATGAGGGCTTGTTATGCCCTTGAAAAGTGGGATCCAGGACAATGGATTCGAGATCAGTTCAGGAGAAAATTTAGACGCGTTTAGTCATTGCTAGCAGGCCCAAGCGAGGAGGTAATCTGTGCTTTCTCGCGATCGAGCAGCAGCCCACTATAGTAGTATTATCCCAAGGAAACTTCTAGAAATATTATCGGAAGACTATCCAGGCCTGCTAAGGCTGAATCCTAAAATACTGTGAAAGAAGCCAGGTCACAAAATATCCATTGTGAAAAAGCTGCTTTAGAGACCCCTATCTTTATATGCTGACCGGAAAATGCAATGGGATTCTCGGGGGGAATTTGCTTAAGTGGCGCGTCCTGAACTAGGGAGGACTGATTATCGCAATGAAATTCTGACAAAAACGTTTTTCAGTGCGGCAGGATTGATGTGACAGTGTGTATGCTATGGTTAAGCCCTTGACTTTATTGGTGCGCCCGGAGAGATTCGAACTCCCGACCTTCTGATCCGTAGTCAGACGCTCTATCCAACTGGGCTACGGGCGCACTCTAAGCACTAATAGTTACCTATCCATCTCACTTGGCTAATATCACGCCTTTTCCCTAACACAATATGCTCTACATTCACCAGTCTAGCTGTCAGCTTCAAGTTTGTCAAAATGTTTTGTCAAAGGTAGGCCAAAACCCTGGGACATTCGGAAACCTTACTTTCCCAATTGACAAGTGTCGTCATGATATATGACGAATTCGGCCTCGGTCAAGTAACCAAGTATTATCAAAATCACAAATATCATTGTCATCACTGTGGGTAGCAATGACAACGGTCTTGCCATCTTTTTTGTTTAGCTTGTAGATTAACCTTTGAGTTATTTCATTGCTCTTTTCATCCATGTGGGTTGCGGGCTCATCCAGAAGCAGAACGTCCGGGTCGAGTACCAGCGTGCGTGCTAGAGCAACCCTTTGGGCCTCGCCTCCGGATAGGGTCAACGCAAGACGATCTTCGAGGCTTGATAAACCTACTAGATGCAGCGCCTCTCTTGCTAAATCGATTGCTCTGGTCTTCTTTATCCCCCGGAGCCTCAATCCCATGAGGACATTCTGTAATACAGTAGTGTTAAACAGGTACGGACGCTGCAGCAGGAGTCCTACCCTACGCCTACATTGGAGCAGGTTTTTCTTGTTACAAAGTCGATCAAAGAATTGTACTGTCCCACGCTGTGGAATATTTATAAAACCTAAAACATGTAGCAAAGTGCTTTTTCCTGAGCCGTTGGGTCCTCGCAGGGCGATTGATTCACCTTCTTTTATCTGCAGATAGTCTATGACCAGGTCAGGCTCCAATTTATAGGAAAATGACAGATCCTCAATTTGGTAGGCAAACTTCATTGTCTTTCCATTTGAAGTAGATAGAGCCCAGCGTTTATGCCCAAAGCCACGATCATTAGGATGATTCCCAAGGCCATGCTTAGCTCTAGTTCGCCCTTGCTGGTTTCCAGCGCTATGGCCGTGGTCATGGTTCGCGTGAAGCCCTTGATGTTGCCGCCCAACATCAGGGCGATACCAACCTCAGAGATGATGCGCCCAAACCCTATTACCACGGCACCTGTTAAAGCAAAGCGTGCTTCCCTAAGGATAAGCCAGAATTGCTGGCCGGAGTTCGCGCCAAGAAGCTTGACGGTTAAAAAGAGTCGAGGGTCGAGCCCTTGCACAGCTTGGGTGCTCAGGTTGATCAGTAAGGGTAAACACAGAGCATAGAGTCCTAAGACTATACCGGCGGGTGTGAAGAGGATCCCCAACCAGCCTAGAGGTCCGCTTCTACTGAGTAGGACATAAAAAATGAGGCCTATGACTACTGTGGGGGTAGCCATGGAAGTGTTTAGGATTAGGAGAACTAGCTTCTTGGCCTTGAACCGGTTCAAAGCCAGCAGGATACCCAAGGGGATGCCTGTAAAGGCTGACAACACCGTGGCAGCGAGCGATACTTTGATCGATGTCCACACAATGAAGAAAACCTCTCGGTCACATGAAGCTATCAACCCAATGGCACTAATAATAGCATTCTTCAGAAAATCCACCGCAGCGCCGCCTTTAACTATCAAAATCCGTATGTTAATTAATTTTCTAAATTTCAGTCGGGATGCTACATTTTTCAGCCTGATCTACCATGACCGATTAGCTCAATTTTCATGCGCCGACAACTGATATTGCCAAGTGGCTTTGAGTCTAGTGGAACCGGAAGATGCGGCGAAGTTCGTCCCCGACCTCATCTCAGACCCATCTTACAAGATTCCAATTTTTTTTCTGACAACATCCCACTATTTTAATCTAACGCTATGGCGCCCTTGTCATGGCATTTTTTTGTCGGTAAGAGAGACCAAAATCATGCTCAGAATTTTCGTTCATTTTCGAAAATCGCTGTATTACTTGGCATTCGGGAAAAACAGCTGCTGTCCATTGATTCGGTACGAATTGATTATAGCTTGGCCTTGGTTTCCAGTAATGAACTCAATGAATTTTCTAGCTAGTTGGTAATTGACTTGGGGGTGCCTTGTAGGATTCACTGCGATGACGCCATAGGGATTAAACAACTCGGTGTCTCCTTCGAAAGCGATCATCAACGGAAGCCTAGACGACATTTTTATGAACGATCCCCTATCTGTTAGGCAGTAACCGTTCTTTTCCGAGGCAATTCGGAGGACTGCGCCCATACCCTGCCCGGCTTCAATGTACCAGCTTCCGTGGGGTACTATACCCAATTTGTTCCATATGGCTTTCTCTTTCTTGTGAGTACCGGAATCATCCCCTCTGGAGACAAAAGGCGCTTCCCCTTGTGCAAGGCGTTTGAACGCGTCCGCGGCGGTCTTGGCATCGCTTATACGAGCGGGATCTCCCTTGGGTCCAACAATGATAAAGTCGTTGTACATGACGTCTCTTCTGTCTATCCCAAATCCTTGCTGCACGAAGTTATCTTCTGCTGATCGACTGTGGACCAAAACAAGGTCCACATCGCCCTTCTCGCCGAGTTTCAGCGCCTTTCCAGTTCCAACCGCTATGACCTGGACTTTCGCGTTTTCGGCTTTTTCGAAAGCCGGTAACAGGACATTTAGAAGCCCTGAATTTTCTGTGCTGGTTGTTGTAGCCATTCTAAGTATGTTTTGCGCCATCGCATCGGAGATCCAGAGCATGAAGACACAGCATGCTATAACACCAAGACCACGTGGACTCATTTGTGCATATTGGTGCTTCATTTATTCCTCCTAAAGTTTATAGAATAGCTACATAGTGGATATGTATATGCGAGCGGGTTACGTCTGTCAAGACATAACTGTTCTGTCTTTTTAGCCTCTGTTGCAAACTTGCTGCAGCTTAAGAGATCGCCATGAGGTCTGATACACCACGACGCAGAAACGGGAGCCATACGGTGAAAACGGTTCCCTCTTCGTCGCTTTTCACAGAAATGGACCCATTGTGATCCTCAACGATGCGTTTGGAAACGGTTAATCCGATTCCTGCTCCGTAGCTATTGGTAGTATAAAAGGGGCTGAAAATCTTCTGGAGCTCGTCTCTGGGAATGGCTTTTCCATGGTTTCGAACCCGGAATTCAAAGTAGGTCTCGGAATCGAGACCACCGGTCTCTTGGGCCTTTTCACTCGGTATAGAGATTCCTGTTTCTACAGTCAGTACCTCACCGTTAGGCGATGCGTCTATGGCGTTGGAGATCAAATAGCCCACCATCTGCTCGAACAGAGTTGGATCGAGTAGCATATCGCCAATCTCGGTACCTAATTTTTTTTCTACCTGGAGAGATTTATCTGAAATCCTCCCCGCGTTGGCTCTTAATACGTCCTCTATGATCTGATTGGGGTCTGCTCTCTCTAGACGAACAGCACGGTGTGTTGTGAAATCTATGAGTCCCCCAAGTATTCTCTCCAGCCTTTCGATTTCATTAATGATAATTCGGCAAGCATCCACCAGTTCTTGGGAGGCGGATAATTCACCAGACCTGATACGACGGGCAATACGTCTGGCTACGCCTCCTATTATGGCAAGGGGTTGCCTAAGTTCATGGGCGACCTCAGCAGTATGGTCTGAAATACATTTGGACATGCCTGACTGAACAATATGTTCATACAAGTCATCAATGATTCGTATTTTTTCGAGCAGTTCTTCGCGTGATGCCTTGAGTTCTTGCTCTAGGTTTTTTCGTATCGTGATATCGCGCATAACGCCTTCATATCTCTTGCTGCCCGTGTTATCCTCAATGGAGGCCTTACATCTTATGCGCGAGTATTTGTGCGTACCGTCCAAAGCGAGGATTTCAACTTCTTCGTCCCAGACATCTTCGGCATCTGTTTCGAGAATCTTTCTAATTTTTGGTTTGTCTTCTGGTGTGACGTAATCTTCTAGTGGTGTATCTAGGATATCCCTGACTCTGCAACCCAGAAACTTTTCTATCTGCACGTTTACGTATGAAAAACAGCCTTTATCATCTAGAATGAATATGACGTCTGGAATATTGGCCAAAAGAGTCTGATACCTTCTTTCGGAGTCCCTTAGCCACCGTTCTATCCTCCGGCGTTCCCTGAGTTCTTGTCTGAGGTGAGCGGTTTTTTCTTTAATCTCGCGGGTGAGCTCATCAGTATGGATGATTGTTTTTCCGGCAAGCGGCCTGACCAATAAGATCATACCGGTTGTTCCCAGGCCTATTAGCACTAGAATTAGGGTGGAGGTGGCAAAGATTTGGCGTCTCACAGGTGAAAAGAGCTCTTCCGCGCTGATCTTCAGGCCTATGCCCCAGTTTGATCCCCGTATAGGGCCATAGACTACGATCTCACTACTTCCCAATGATTGACCATAGACGTTAAGACCGCTTTGCCTCTCTTTGGCACTTGCAGCTATGGCAGAGCCAATCGGCGTGTCTAGGGCGACGTTTCGCCAGGGCGTGCGTTCTGGGTACCTCGTAGGAAAGAGTAGCTCGACTTTGTCTTGTTTTACATAGCCCAAGAAGGTCTCGCCTGTCTTACCCAGACCTGAATAATCCTCTATTATTCTGCGCAGATTGATCAATCTGACTACTATAACGTCTGTACCTACAAGATCCGCATATTTGTTACGTATGGGGGATCGAACGACCACTAGCGAATTGTCCCCCACGATAAGGGGACCTTCGACAGTAGGGTTGAACTGTTCTGGCGACGCGGGAACTTGGAATTCGGCTGGGACTTCAAGCCCGACACTAACTACTGGGTGCCCTTGGAGATCTAATCGCGTCAATCCCCAGATATCTTGGGCATATTCTAGGGCATCCAGCATGCTTTTCTGTAGCGTTATTGCCAGTTGGGCAATGTCTATAAGACCATTGTTGTAGGATTCTAGGGCTTCCCGCGCTTTCGTCCTGCTGGCAATTTGTAAAGCCACGTCCTTTATCCTGGCCAAATATTGTTCAACTGCTATGGTCTTGGTGTTGAGCGCTAGGACTAGGTTTCGTTTTTCTTCCTCCTTGAGGTATTCATAGAGGGGCGTGATACCAGCCACAGCCACTATCAGTCCTACGGTGAATATACCAACTGCCGAAGATACGACTATAGTTTTCTGAAGTCTTTTTGTAGGCGTTTCAAAATCGATTGCCATCGCGCTACCTTCGAGACCATATGAGTCTCAGGAGGTATGAGGTATTTGAGGGGATGCATGAAGTTGGAAGCGCCTTGCTTACTCACGGGACCTCTACATCTGCGGACCGTGATGGTCAGGCTCGCCCTCTGACCTTCCATGCTCACCAGGATAGCATACTTTTGTATCAGTCTGCGTAATTTCGTTCAATGGCCTATTAATTCGGGAATGGTATTCTTGTAGAGACATGACGCGAAAACAGTCACCGCGGTGAATGGATCTTAGTCCTAGAGACAATGCATTGGCACCTGCTATGGTAGTGAAATATGGAACTTTATGATTAAGGGCCGCCAGGCGTATGTGTATCGAGTCCATCCTAGACTGCCTGTCCGATGAGGTATTGATAACAAGGGAGAGTTGTTTGTTTTCAATCAGAGGAATGACATCTGATTCGCCCTCCTGGTGCACCTTCCCTACGATCATGCATTCGATCCCAGCTTGATTTAGTATCCGCCCAGTCCCTTCTGTGCATACGAAGGTGTAACCGCATTCTTTAAGTCGCCGCGCTACTATAAGTGCGGCATGCTTGTCCTGGTCCGCTACACTTAGAAAGACCTTCCCTGGCTTGGGGATGGGGAAGTCAGTACTGTATTGAGACTTGAGGAATGCTGGTCCAAACTCAGTGTCTATACCCATAACTTCTCCAGTGGATTTCATCTCAGGGCCTAGTACTACATCCACTCCAGGAAATTTGGCGAACGGAAAAACAGCTTCTTTAACACTTATGTGGTCAGGAACAACTTCCTTTGTAAATCCTATGTCCATCAATTTTTTGCCAGCCATTACCCTAGCACCAATTTTGGCAAGAGGTACGCCTATTGCCTTTGAAACAAAAGGTATAGTACGGGAGGCTCTAGGATTCACTTCTAACACAAAAATCTCTCCATCTTTGAGTGCCAACTGCAGATTCATGAGGCCTTTGACCCCGAGTTCATAGGCTAGTAGTCGTGTGATCCTGCGTATTTCGTCAAGATGGTATCGGCCAAGGCTGTGAGGCGGGATAGAACATGATGAATCCCCTGAGTGAACCCCTGCCTCTTCAATGTGTTCCATAATTCCGCCTATAACTACGTCCACTCCATCTGCCACTGCATCTACGTCAATCTCTATGGCATTGGACAAATACCCATCAACGAGGATCGGATGGTCGGCCGATGCCTGAACTACGTATTTCAGATAGTCTTTTAATTCCAAGTCAGAATGGACGATCTCCATTGCCCGTCCACCTAGTACATAGGAAGGCCTTACCACGAGAGGGTATCCAATCCTCTGAGCTACATCCATTACCTCTTCGTAGGAATGCGCTATATCATTGAGCGGCTGTTTCAACCCGAGCAGTTGAAGCATCTCCTTGAAACGTTTTCTATCCTCGGCGCGGTCGATGGCGTCCGGAGAAGTGCCTATGATGGGCACTCCATGCTGAGCGAGAGGAACAGCAAGCTTGAGTGGAGTTTGACCACCGAATTGCACAATGACACCATCAGGTTGCTCCCTATCCACTATTCCTAGGACGTCTTCCAAGGTTAGTGGCTCAAAGTAGAGACGGTCTGACGTGTCATAGTCGGTGCTGACCGTCTCGGGGTTACAGTTTACCATGATGGTTTCGTACCCGTCCTCTTTCAAGGCAAAGGCTCCATGCACACAGCAGTAGTCAAATTCGATGCCCTGCCCTATTCTGTTCGGTCCACCTCCAAGGATCATTATCTTTTTGCGATTGGTTGTACCAGATTCGTCCTCGTCTTCAAAAGTGGAGTATAGATAGGGGGTGTAAGCCTCGAATTCCGCTGCGCAGGTGTCCACTCGCTTAAATACAGACTTTACGCCTAGTTTGAGTCGCAGAGCCCGGATCTCACTTTCACTGGAATTGCGGAGATGTGCAATTCGGCGATCCGAAAAGCCATAGGATTTTGCCCGCTTCATATCCTCCCTGGCATTTTCCCCCTCGAGAAAACTTGGACCGGCAATGGCCTTTTCCATTTCGACTATTTGACGTAGCTGATCTAAAAACCACGGGTCGACTGAGCTTTCTTCAGCAATCTGGTTCACGCTTATACCCGCACGAAGTGCGTCTGCCAGGTAAAAGAGCCTGTTTGGCGATGGTCTCTTTATCATGGACAGGATCTGCTCTTTGGGAAGAGTCGTATCGAGACGATTCTCCAGCCCATAAACGTCGATCTCCAGTGACCTCAAAGCCTTTTGAAGGGACTCTTTAAAATTTCTCCCAATAGCCATTACCTCTCCCACGGACTTCATTTGCGTCGTAAGAGTGTCATCTGCAAAAGCGAATTTTTCGAATGTAAATCTAGGGATCTTAGTAACGACGTAATCTATGGTCGGTTCAAAAGAGGCAGGTGTCTTACGGGTAATATCATTAGTAATCTCATTAAGATAGTACCCTATGGCCAACTTTGCTGCAATCTTGGCAATTGGGAACCCTGTGGCCTTGGACGCTAGGGCACTGGATCTACTCACCCGCGGATTCATTTCGATGACTACTACCCTTCCCGTTAGGGGGTGTACGGCAAACTGTATATTTGAACCGCCGGTGTCAACTCCTATTTCTCTAATTATAGCGCATGCTTGGTCCCGAAGGATTTGATATTCTTTGTCCGTAAGTGTTTGGGCAGGCGCCACAGTTATCGAATCGCCGGTATGCACACCCATTGGATCAAAATTTTCGATGGGACAGATAATTACTACATTATCTTTGCCATCGCGCATCACTTCTAACTCGAATTCCTTCCATCCTAGCACGGACTCCTCGATAAGAATTTTGTGGACGGGAGATGTTTCTAGGCCGTGTTTCACTAGATGTTCAAATTCTCCTTCGTGAAAAGCGATATTTCCTCCAGACCCCCCAAGCGTAAAAGATGGTCTAATCACGTTGGGGAAACCTACCTGTCTGGCTATCTCCCACGCTTGATCAAGGGATTCTGCGTATCCGCTTCGTGGAAGGTCTAGACCAATCCTTGCCATCGCGTCTTTGAACAGATCCCTATCTTCAGATTTTTTGATTGCTTCTATGCCAGCGCCTATTAGTTCGACGCCCATTGAGTTGAGTACACCGGCCTCGTAAAGCTCTACAGCCCTATTCAGGGCCGTCTGGCCTCCGAGAGTAGGGAGGAGGGCGTCCGGACGCTCTTTTTCGATAATAGCGGCTAAAATGTCTATTTTCAGAGGTTCGATGTATGTAGCGTCAGCAAACTCGGGATCGGTCATGATCGTGGCTGGATTCGAGTTGACAAGGATAACCCGATAGCCTTCTTCTTTAAGAGCTTTGAGGGCCTGTGTACCCGAATAATCGAACTCACAGGCCTGGCCAATGACAATGGGACCGGAACCGATCAACATAATAGACTTCAGATCTTTTCTTTTTGGCATAATACTTACTCTTGTCCACAGAAAAAAATAGCGGTGTTGATATCTTGTTTCGCAAATATAGAGTTACATCCGTCAGAATTCAATAGTGTAGTGGGAGTGTATTTTGGATCTGTACTCGCAATGGTTCAGCCAGGATGATATGATCGCAAACTTATAGCAGGGCTCATACAGATCATGGAAATGGTGGGTGCTTATGACGAGCCGCCTTTTCGAAGAAGACATTGTTAGCTCGTTGCGTGAGTCATGGAGTCTTGGATGGCCCATGATATTGATAATGTTCTTTCAGTTCCTCATTGGTTTTACGGATGTGTTAGTAGCTGGTTACTTAGGGACGGATGTCTTGGCTGCCGTAGGATATGTGGGTCAGCTTTACTGGACCTTAATGATATTGGCAAACGGTTTGAATGTGGGCACAGTATCCATGGTATCCCAGGCTTATGGTGCCAAGTCTTCGCAGGGTGTAGGTGCTATCGGAGCTAATTCCCTTCTGATTGGGATATGCGTGGCCGGTGCAATGACATGTCTGTCCCAACTTTTTCCTGACGTCATAGTAAAGCTTGCAGGAATGCCATTCGAGATACAAAGTATTGCGGAAGATTTTCTCAGAATATTCTCGCTGGTCCTGATCCCTACGTATGTCATGGTACTTACCAGCGGGGTTTTGCGATCCTCTGGTAGGGTGCGGATTACTATGGTTAATAGCTTTGTCGCTTCATTGCTTAATGTGGTGGGTGACCTGGTCCTTGCATTTGGTTATGGTCCGATACCGGGTATGGGCTATGTAGGCATAGCGTGGGCAACAGCTATTAGCACCACTGTGGGCATGTTTTTGAACCTAATTTTCGCTATGCGAGGTACGTACGCTATATCATTTGAGTCTGTGTTTAGGCCATTGACGCCATGTTTGAAGAATTTACTCAAGTTGGGGATCCCTACAGTGTTGCAACAAACATCTTGGAATGTGGGGACTCTTATTGTTTATCACCTCGTGGGAAATATTAAAACTGGCGAGATAACGGCGTTAGCCGCTATGACAGCCGGCGTACGGATCGAGGCGGTTATATTTCTGCCTATATTCGCCCTTAACATGGCGGCTGCTGTATTGACGGGTAATCGCATCGGTGCGGGAGACCTTGCAGGCGCTCAAAGCGGAGCGCGGGTAGCGGCTTGGCTGTGCTTGTTTGTCATTGTGGTTCCAACTGCACTCATATTCGTATTTGCTCCTGAACTGGCGTCCTGGCTTGCACATGATCAACCGGTTAGGGATGAAATGGTGCGTTATTTGCGCATCAATATGGTTGGTACACCTTTTCTAGCGGTGGGAATTACCCTGGCAGGCGCTATTCAGGGGGCCGGTGATACGTACGGCAGCATGAAAATAATAATGGTTGGCATGTGGCTTTTGAGAATTCCTTTCATTATGGTGAGCATATACTTACTTGAGACTGGCCCAGTGGGAGTATGGTGGGCAATGACGTTCTCTATGGGGCTCATGTGCGCACTTTTCATGAAACGTTTCTCTAGAGGAGAATGGGTGGCTGCATCCAGGGACAAATTCAGCAACACATTGCTCTGGGAAGCTTGCCTGCCCCAGAAGCGGTCTGCTGATACACCTAGTGCGGGAGAGATCAGCCCGGAAAGGGCAGAATAATTTTTTTTGTGATCCTTGTCTAAATTTCTGGCGAATGGACCGGTTATCTAGCAGTATATGCCTCAAGAGGTTTGTACTCTCTCGGTTGTGGGGATGGCTAGCTTGCCTTGGCGTTTTACGCCCCTTCTCAATGACAAAGGCGGCTGTCGTCGTCCCTGTATTGATGGGGCATCCATCCTCTTGGATTGATGCTTTCTTGGGAATCACAGTCCTGACTATGCGACTAAATCCAATTTAATGTACGGAATCGCTATAGAATGGAACCCGTTGATCGCACACTGAGCAAGACCATAATGGCAGAACCATCATGCTCGAGAAACATAATCATTATTGGCAATCCGGTGGCAGGCTCTGGCAGCACGGTTCGGAAGGCCCGCTATTTGGAGAACCTTCTACGATCAAGAAGCCACCGTGTTGAGGTGTTCCTCACCAATAGACCCGGGGACGCCACGAGTCGGGCGCGTGATATTGACTCGTCATATGACCGGATTGTGGTGGCCGGGGGGGATGGCACAGTTAACGAGGTTCTCAACGGGCTCAGAGAACCTTTCTCGGTACCCCTTGTGCACTTCGGCACCGGGACTGCTAATCAGCTGGCCAACCATCTTAAGATACCGAAAAAGACTTCCGACCTGGTGCCGCTAATTGAGAACGGTACAACCCAAATGGTTGATATTGGCGTCGTGGGGGATCACCGCTTTCTGCTTCAAACAAGCTCAGGCTTCGACGCAATAGTAACCAAAGTGCTTGCGGAGGAGCCTAAGGTGTGCAGCGGCTATCTGGCCTATTTAATGCCTATTCTGAGGGCCATCTACCGCCACAATAGGTTAACCGACCTCGATGTCCAAATTGACGGAAGGGCACCTATAAAATCCAGAGGGGTGATCATCACCAAAGTGAGTCATTATGGCGGACTCTTTGTCTTCTGTCCAAATGCCTCTATGCAAACTGGGGCCTTCGATATTTGCCTTTTCCAAGAGAGAAAGCTTTGGACCCATTTGTGCTCTTTTCTTGCCGCCTTGTTGAGGTTGACGCCATATGTGCCCTGGATTTCTCACGCTAGAGGGACTAGAGTAAGCGTGGATGCTCCTTTTCCTACTCCAGTTCAAATTGATGGCACTTACGTTGGGACAACTCCCATTGAGGTGCGCTTGATACCTCGATGTTTACCTGTCATTGTTGGGAAATCGTTTCGAGGAGCTGACGGTAATTCCTGAAATGACAGCCACTGTCATGTCTCATAGATCAGGACTGGGTCTCCCCGATGTGGGCCTTTACTTGTTCCTGTATAGTCTTCTCGAGCGCTTTTCGTTCGACGGGCTTTTCGGGCTTCACTATCTTGATTGCCCCTGTATTGAGATCGTGCAAGGAGCTCTCCACAAGGAACTGATCGCCCTTTGCGGCAATCGTTATTACTATTACTCGCGCCAGGTTCAGCCTTTCCTTAAGAGTTTCTAGAGCTTGTTCCACGCCCACCGACACCTTGTTATGGGCACCCAATGCTTGAGTCACTGTCTCCGGGCTTACTGCCTCGAACTGGTCACGTAAGGTAATTTCAGGTTTTGCAGCCCTATACAGAGCGTCTATCTCTTCTTGAGTGGGCTTCTTTTTAAAGTCTTTGAAATACAATATGATTGCGATGCGTTGTTTGCTTGCTTCAGTGTCCACAGCTGGCTTTTTTGTGACCGATTTAGGCGCCATGAGAGAAATCCGGGGCTTCTCCCATTTTTCCGAACTAACTCCTATAAAAGACTCCTGTACGCCGTGAGGAATGAGAACTACCAGGAGGAGTATGGTTGCTGCCACAGTCGCCAAAGCCGTGACAGGTACCTGAAACATACGTGGAATCCACTCACGGACAGAAGTTATCGCTTTTTTCAATACCGATTGCTTTTCGTCGCTTTCCGAAATGGAATGATACGTAATGGTCTGGAGTTTTGCGGAAGATTCTTCTGATTGAACAGAGGACGCCCAAGCCTCAATAGCCTCATCTCTCAACGATTCAATATCCTGTATGACACGGGTAAACCCTTGCACAAAAGGCAGCTGTCCTTGGAACTTGCCCATAGTGAATTTAAGACCTGCGATGATCTGAGTAAGCTGCAACTTGTATGCCTTGGCCGCATGCGCGTCTGATAACTGAATATAGTGTTCAAACAACCTAGGATCATCGCACTCCTCTGAAGAAGGCATACGAAATGTAGCCGATCCGAAATGTGCACTAAGGTCTGAATCAAGAGGAATTCTCTCCAAAGCCCTTAACGGACAGAATGATTCGCCAACTTGTTTGTGCTTGCGATGGTATTGCTCAATTAGCTGACTCTCTATTTTCCTCAGTACTGCTTTGAGCACAGTCTTGCTGGCCCTTTTGCCCCCCATGAGCGAGGCGAAATCTTTAAGGAGGATTTGTAAGTCGCCTCCGCCGATGGGACTGAAGCCCAATACATCTTCAGGCCTCGATAAGGGTATCGGCATAGCCTCCTCCGAAGGGATTCCATCAATGGGCTTTTTCTGGGGTAATTCAGGGTAGCTATCCTGAATGAGATCCAGTTTGGGAAGTTTGTTCCGGTTGACAAGCCCTTGACCAGGATTGAGAATGCCGTTTCTTACCAGGTCTTCATAAGATCGCACCAGTACATGCACAGTTGCTGCTACGGCCATGTTGTAAAGATAGTCAGCATCCTCTCTCATGGCCCTTCCAAGAAGGTATTTACGCCAGAAATCGTCGCCTGCGCGCCATAGCTTGTGCCAGTCCTGGTTTGTAGATCTTTGGATTCGTTCGGCCGTCTTTGCTGCGAGCCGGTTTACAAAAGCTGCTATGTCGAAACAGCCTACCAAATAACCATGCTTGACCGCTGGCAATGATGTAAATGCTTCATCGGCTAAGAAACTCCTGATCGTACGTGCATTGGCGTTGATCTGCCTGTTATAGCATTTGGCCTTGAGGTAGTTTTCCCAAATGACGTGGCCAAATCCAAGCGTTGATCGCACGTGCTGGACTGAACAAGCGTCTGCTGCTGCGTGCACCACTGGCCCCAAAAGCTGTGCCCCTACTATGAATTGATTTGGCCCCCTAACTTCTAAGGGTTCATAATGATGATGAATTAGATGTGAATAATATACCGTAGCCAGAACGTTCCACGGAGCAAATTTGGTAGCGCTCAATGACTGATTAAAATTCTGCACCCATGCGTCTTCCCCTGCCTCCCAGAAGTCGTGTAGGCGATCCAGCACGAGAGAATTCTCAACATCTACTACCCCGAACAGATGGTCAGATATGCCTTTTACGACGAGAGAATCAATCCCTTTCATAGAAGATTCTTCGTAAGTGTATCCGCTTGAGGCTGGCCATGGAACATCTGAATCCGGAAAAGGATTAATAAAATGGTTAAAGGCAGTAAACATGTGGAATCCGAGACCAACAACGTTTCGCTTTCCTTGACCAGGAATGCCTCGCAGTGAAAGAGCTAGGTCCCCAAATTTGTCCGTGTGTAATGACTCAAACCCAACTAAACGTTCAAATGCACTTTGGTGAGTGGGAATTTCATCCAGTGGTTTATTGCAGCCATACGCCAATTCAAAGGTCTGCAACGCGTTTTTTTCCGTATCGTTACCGAATCTCTTTATATACGCCACTGCGTCAGACACTACCCAGTAATGGGATTTTGCCATCATTTTGCGTGTCCTCTCATTTGGCTTTCACTCGCCAATCCTTCGTCGCCGGCCATTTCGCGAGCTAAGGCTGGGTGACTTACAAGATTTCCTGTCTTAGTGTTGAATTGGAGGTATGTAAACATATTGGATTTCTTCCGTGAATTCAATTTACCTTCAGTTAGTTATAGCGTTGAGGGCCGTGCTCTCTAAGTTTCAGACCGTGTACACGATTTTTTTTCTTTTCATGGATTCGCATGACAAGCTCATCTTGAATTGGCTCGTTTTCTAGCCGACGGTAAGGCTTCGAAAGAGCCCCGTCTGAATTCCTTCACAGAACAAAGACGATCTGTTAAAGTTTTGCACTATAAGTGCTCCTACAAAAAATTATCGCGAAATAGAATGGTATCTGACAAGGTTACTGGTCCAGGATTGCTGCCGTGGATCATAGTATCGTGAAAATGCCATAAGATGCAACTTAGCAGATGTCCGATTTAGTCTAACGTAGTTCAGCAACTTCAAATATGCTGACTGTGGGTGCAGAGCAATAGACTAGGGCAAATCATGATTCGCGAGACACTTCGTTAATAACTTCTGAGAGCTGCCTATGACGTGTGATTGACAATCGGACTTCCAAGGCTTCCAAAGCGTAACCAGCACCTTTTCCCTTCAGGTCTGCTCTGCTAATGACCTCGTCAACGCCGTGTTCAGCCAGAAATTCAGCGACTCGTACGCCCTTCTGCCTCTCGAGGCTTCTGAAGGGATTTTTTAAAAAGGATTTGCAACTAACTTTACCTGTCTCCATATCTTTTGCCACGAGTGCAAAATAAGCCGCTTCGCCAAAGTGATCTGAGATTGTGCTGCGTTCATTGGGGGGAGTATCGTCATCCTCTCCGTCTATTGGCACTGCGATACGCCAGATGTTCACGACATGGGGTTCGTAGTGGATTAGTATTTTGTCTATGTTGGGCCATCGATCCAGAATCTCTTCCTCGAGATGGGACACTATTCGATGTGCCTCCTTGAGGAGTCTGGTGCGCATTCGAAGCGAGACCTCAACAAATATGTAGCGCCCGGAATTCCTACCCCCTACTGAGATCACTTCACTCACATCAGGATGATCCTCCATAATCTTACGGATTTCATCGAGTGTCGCATGGTCAAGCGTGGCATCGAGCAATACTTTCACTGCATCGATCATTATTCGAAAACCAGTCCGTGCGACTATGACCGCGACGAACAAGGCTACGTATGTATCGAGGTAGACTCCCAGTTGCGCCCCAATGAGTGACGCCAATATCACTACGGTAGATAACAGGTCGGTGGAGACATGTTTCGCATCAGCAACCAAACTAGGCGACCCTGCTTCCAAACCTACTCGCAGTTCGTACCGAGAAAAAATGAGAGTTATTATTATGATAAGGATACTTCCTGAGACAGCCAGAGGTACATTCTCAAGCACACCTGTGCGATTCCCCTCTAAGGCGTCTGAAACAATCTCGACAGCGGCATACAATATGAAAAGTGACGACAGAAGAGCGACGAGGTTTTCTACCTTGTAGAGTCCTTCGGGAAACATTCTCGTTTTCCGGCCTGAGATTACTATACCCACTAAGATAGTTAGAGAAGAGATGACGTCCCCAAAGGAGTGAATGGCGTCTGCTAGAAGCGCGAGACTGCCAGAAACCTCTCCAAGGCCGTATTTCAAAAGTGCGACAAATAGATTTACCAGGCATGAGTATGCTGCTACGCGAGCGTAAGAATTCATTTGCTATGAGCTTGGTCCCACCAGCCAGGGCCTTTCCGTCGCTTACGACGGCAACCCGGCGGCATGACTCCGGGATTTGTCCTATGGATTCGGGTATCGCCGCAGTTGGGACAAATAAGCTGACGTCCAGTCCCGAAGGGCACTTCCCATTCGTGGTGGCAGTTCAAGCATCGAAATTTTCTCATGAGTGTTTATCCGTAAATGGTTATAATGCATGGCTCTGTTGGCGCTGCCAAAAGGGTATTGCGTTTCCTAAATACAATGCCTAAATCTGGCCCCCTTATGGCACTTGCTAATAGACAAAGATTCATAAAGCTTAATTAGTGATAGCGTTTTCGAATCGATCAACCCAAAACATGTGTTGAAATATAATACTCCCGGTGTACATAGTAAAACTAAACCGGAGGCGCAGCAATCGCAAGGATGAAATACATAAGTGCATGGACCTCTTAGGTTACTAAAATGGTCCACATCAGAAATACAAAGGCAAAGGGACTTTAAGGAGGCAGGTGCAGTGTCAAACCTATTTAGCAGAGCGATCGTGGTCGTTGATGTACAGGCGGATTTCACGGAATTGTATCAGGGAACACTTGCGGTTCCGGGCACTGGTGAAGCGTATCTGACGAAAGTCATAAAAGCCACCAAAGACTATGCAGACAAAGGGTATCCGATTATTTGCACCCAGGACTATCATCCTCCCGATCATGTGTCGTTTTATACCAACCATGCTGGCACAAGACCTTTTGACAAGATTTCGTTGGGTGAGATCGAGCAGACACTCTGGCCACCTCACTGCATCCAGGAAACGGCCGGAGCGCAACTACTTGTCCCCGATGAAATCATTTACACGAGAATTCTTAAGGGGGTGCGTAGTAACTTTGACAGCTATTCGGGATTTAGGGATGATGGAGGTCTCGACACTGATCTCCAGGCAGTGTTGGAAGGCCTAGGCGCTAAGGAACTGGTAATCTATGGCCTAGCGACGGATTACTGCGTTCGTCACACCGTGTTGGATGGCCTGCATAGGGGATTTAAGGTACGGCTTCGCACTGATTTGTGTCGCGGAGTTAGCGTCGAAAGCACCGAAAAAGCCATCAAAGAAATGACGCACGCTGGGGCGATCATAGAAACTTGAGCTGGCATTAAGAATTATCTAACTGATCCACAAGTCAAGCCTACGCAGCTATACCTTTTAAATGGAGAGGCGAAGCCCCTGTTTCAGATTCAGGCCTCGCCCAAGCTGTAATGAAGGGCACTTTGTTGACTCAATAGTGCGGCATGATCGAAGGTTTGCGAATCTTGGCAACAACAGGCGGTTGGCATACTGGGGGCGGAGGCGGCGGCACATAAATCGGCACAACTAACGGTGGGGGCGGGGGAAATAAAGGCGATGGAAATGCGCCACAGTACATAGGGACTACGCAGGGGCCACACACCTGGAGTTGAGGACAGCATGGCGAATTTACGACAGCAAACGATGGCGAGGAACATACCAAAGCCACCGTTACTATGACTGCCAAGCCTAATCCGGGAAAAATGAGCCGTTTTATCATTTCTTCGACTCCTAAATAAATTAATAAATGTAGATAGATGCCATAGCTTTATAATGTTTATTATCACATATATCTAAGTTATGTCAAGATTATATAATTATCCTAGCTGAAATATCACCGATTTTACCTGTTGGTGCTTCACTAGGCACGCACCACCACAATTTAAAGTTAAAGACGGAGCTACAAATTCCAGCTTATATGCCGACCTTTCGCATTGGGATTTGCCCCAGTAGGTTTGTTAACTTTCTATTGGCAGTTCTAGAAATTAAACGAGAATTCCGGCATGCTTAAGTCTATCGTTCCCAGGAACTCCATCGAAAATGGTCAAAGGGAGGGACAAAAAACACCGTCATTTTTTCAG